>Ga0206106_100021_pt1 | contig 475700 bp, 430 predicted proteins | sample 1B1ome_FD_148677 | JGI IMG/M metagenome (GOLD analysis project Ga0206106, IMG submission 148677) | Enriched microbial communities from leaf-cutter ant dump, University of Wisconsin, Madison, United States - 1B110A | ecosystem: Environmental > Terrestrial > Nest > Insects nest > Nest dump... | reverse complement strand
CAGCCCCGTCTGGATGGCGAAAGCCAGACAGACAAACAAACGTAAAAATACCGGGCTGTGCTCATACGCCCGATGACTTTGGTGACGCGGGGTGGAGCAGCCCGGTAGCTCGTCAGGCTCATAACCTGAAGGTCGTCAGTTCAAATCTGGCCCCCGCAACCATTGAGACCGACATTGTTGAGGAATCAGGTACGTCTTTCTCAGCAGACATATTCCCCAACCATTTCAATATCGTACCGAACTCACCGTAAAGTTCGGCAATCACCTCGTTTTTTTTGAGCTAGGCGCGATGATCACGCAATCGATTAAGCCGCGTATGGCTTCTGCCGCCTCCGCCCGTTCTTCCGGTTGCGTCAAGGTCTCCGTAAGTCTCTCGATCTTACGGCGATAGATCTCGGCAAGGTTGGGGGGAATGTCAGGTGTGTCGATCGGTTTGGCGGCCAGGCGTGTCTTTAACTGTTGCTGGCGCACATCTGGTTCATCCAGGCGATCTAACAGAATATTGGTCTTTCGGCCCTCTTTGATCGCCATCAAGATTTCTTTGATGGATTTCCTGATCTTGCCAAGTTCCGCCTTATCAGCGGCTTCACTGGCCCGGCGGTCGTGGTTGAGGCGATTGGTTTCCTCAACATAGGCGCGGATGGCCTCGGCCGCCTTCTCCGGGCTCATGAGGCGCTCGCGCAGCCCGTTAAGCACGCGGGCTTCCAGGACATCGCGGTGGATGTTGCGGTTGTTCGGGTAACTCTTGGTGTTGGTATGGTTCGAACAAGCAAACCGGCCCTGACCCGAAGGGCAACGGGTCTCCCGCAGAAACCGCAATAGATAAGGCCTGACAGAAGCGCCTTTGGGCGTCGGGCTTTGTTCAGGGGATTGTGAACTGTGTGTAAGTGTGCTTTTCTAAAGGGCCTTCTCGAGTTCAAGGCGCGCATATTTCTGCGCGACACTCCATTCCTCCTGCGTCGGCCAGAAGGTCTCGGATCATGGTGGTCCTAGCAGTTGCGATAAGCACGGCAATGGGCGTCGAGGGCTGCCTGCCTTTCACGCGCACGAAACATTTGACAAGTGTGCTCATTGCTGCCAACGCGCACAAAGGCGGCGGTCCTGAGCCTAAGTCGGATCGACGTTCAGGGATTCCTTGCTGATCGCATGTGTGATTCATAGATTGCCGTGTTTTCACGGAGTCTTTGGATGGCAGGTAAGCGTTACGAACTTAGCGGGTTGCAATGACAGCGGATCGCCCCTTTTTTGCCAGGCAAAGTGGGCGATCCTGGCCGGCCGATCGGGACAATCAGTATCTGATGATCGACTCCCCTATCGTTCGCGCCCATCAGCAGGCTGCCAGCGGAAAAGGGGGGCGAGTGACCAGGCGCTGGGGCGTTCCAGAGGTGGACTGAGGGGCGTTCCAGAGGTGGACTGACGACCCAAATACATATACTTGCCGGCACGCTTGGACGCCCGGTACGGTTTATCAGCCGCGCCAGCCTTGCTCAACGAGCTGAAAGCTGATGCCGTTCTCGCCGACAAGGCCTATGATAGCAATGCCCTGCGAGTCGTAGCCTTGTATGCTTTACGGTTTTCCGTCTCACGGCGCGATGAAATCGTCACCCTTGCCGGTTTTTTCTTCGGCTTCCAGCAAGGCGCGATCCTTGTCGGTGACGAAACCATCCTTGTCGCGGTCCTGGCGCGCGAACATTTTCGCACCGGACGCCTGATATTCATTTATATCGATCAGGCCATTCTTGTCGGTATCGAGCACGCCGAAGCGCACATGAGCCTGGCGCATCTGGCGCTGCTGCTCTTCCAGGCGCTTTTCCGGATCGGCGATCTGGCTGAGTTTCAGCATCAGCCGGCCTTCGAATTCGCTGACATATTCGGCCTCGGTCAGGCCGCCGCTTTCATCGAAATCGGCCTTCATGAAGCCGACCTGACGTCCGGCCTTCAGTTCGGCCAGCGAGACCTTGCCGTCGCCATTGAGATCCTGTTCCGCGATGAAGGTGGTGATGGAGTGAGAAGCGGCGTGCGCCAGCGGGGATGCCGCGATGAGCGGCAAGGCGAGCAGAAGGAGAGGGAGGGAGGTTTTCATGATCATACCTTGCTTTTAGGGGGCTTATTGCGGAAGAACTTCGAGGGTGAGGGTGGCGGTATTGCTGAACCACAGGCCGGGCGTATCGGGTGAGGCGCGGCGCACACGGGTCTGGATCAGGTAGAGACCGGCCTTCGACGGGGTGAAGCTGGCCTGACCGGACGCATCGGTTTGCAGGATGACAGGGGCGGATTTCCCGTTATAGGTTTCGCCGTCGGCGATGACGGTAATGTTCGCCGCCGCCAGGCCCTTGCCGTTTTCGCGCACGGCCAGTTTGAACGGTTCTCCGGCGTAGGCGTCATAGGGCGCGGTGACCGGGTGGATTTCGACGCCCGGTTCGGTGGTGATGTCGTGCTGCGCGGGCTTGCCGTGGCTGACATAAACATCGGCGCGGGTAATGCTGCGGACATCGACGGCGGTTTCACCGGGATTGAGCGCCCCGCCGCTTTCGAGGAAGCGCACCTGTCCGTCCTTGACCGCGGCCCTGGCCACGCGGCCCTGGCGCACGCCGGAAGTGATCAGATATGTGCCATCCTGTGTCAGCGGCACTTCGAGGAAGGTGGCGTCGGACAGGCTGGCGGCGGGCGTGAGCGGCACCACCTGGCCATCGGGCGCCACGGCGTGGAAGGCGTCCGACTTCATGGCCACGTCCGGGCGCAGATCGCCCTCGGCGAAAGAGGCCTCGACCGTAACGTGGGTGCGCTTGCTGTCCGGCGTGAAGGTATTGGGTTTCAGATAGGGCGAATGCGCCAGGGCGGGCGCGGTTAAAACACCTGCCAGTGTAATGGTGAGCAGGCTGGTCCTCAGATGGCGTGACATGGTGGCGAACCCCTTTCGGTCTGTGGCGGAAATATCAAATTTCAATACTGCAAATGATTCTTGTTCGCAATATGGTTGACATTGTATTTTGCATCGTTAATGAGAATTATTCTCATATATTGATCGGCACAACCTTTATTTACAATCTGAGGAGTTTTGGGATGTCCCCCTTTAAACACGCACGCCTGATGGCGACCACGGCGCTGACCTTATGTCTGCTGTCCGCGCCAGCTTTCGCGCAGGAAACAAATAACCTTGACGCCACCACGCAATTGTCGCTCGGCAAGATCGTCGTCTCGACCGGCAAGGAAAAGGTGGCCATCGATACGCCGCAATCGGTGACCGTGCTCGATCAGGAAGATATCGACAATGCCCAGGCGGGCACGGTGGGCGACCTGCTCGAAGACGTGGCCGGGGTGGATGCCGCCGGTGGCGTGTCGTCGCTGGGACAGGGGCTGAATATTCGCGGCATGGGCACGGCGCTGTCCGAATCTGACAGCCGGGTCGTCTTCACCATCGATGGCGTGACCAAGTTCTTCGAGGGCTACCGCATGGGCAGCCTGTTCACCGATCCGGAACTCTACAAGCGCGTCGAAGTGCTGCGTGGTCCGTCCTCTTCCACCGTCTACGGCACGGGCGCATTGGCGGGTACGGTCAATTTCACCACCAAGGACGCTTCCGATTTCCTGAAAGGCGATGACCGCTTCGCCCTGCGCACCAAGGCCGGTTACGTCAGCAATGGCGACGGTACGCTGGCCTCGGTGATCGCTGCCCTCAAGCCGACTGAAAACCTCGACCTGCTGATCATGGCCAACAGCCGCAGTTCGGACGATTATCAGGACGGCAACGGCGATACGGTTTCCCCGTCGCAGGCATCGGGCGCCTCGGCCCTGGTCAAGACGCGCTATTATATCGGCGGCGACCGCCAGCACAGTCTCTGGGCCTCGGCGCAGAAATGGCGTAGTGATTCCTGGCAGATGTACGACCAGCAAGCCGCCGCCTTCCCCAGCATGGTGCGCCGCCAGACCGAGGACACCAATTATGTCATTGGTTATGACAACGGCTTTGCCGGCAACGACTGGCTGGATGTGAAGGCGCAGATCGCCTTCGACGAATCGGCCACCGACCAGACCGATAACGAGTTCGCCCCAACGTCGCTGGGCTACAGCTCGCAATATACCTACAAAACCGTCCAGGCGAAGATCGAGAACGTCTCGACCTTCAAGACCGGCCCGCTCGATCACTTCCTGACCGTCGGCGTCCAGACCTACGATCAGCAGCGCCGCAATCCGCGCTACAGCCTGACCGGCACAGTCACCAACGGCGCGACGACCCACCCGGAAGGCGACATGAACCGCATCAGCCTCTATGTGCAGGATGAAATCCTGGTCGGCGACAAGCTGACGCTTATTCCCGGTGTCCGCTACGACAAGTCGAAGCTGAAGCCGGGCGCCGGCACCTATGTCGTCGGCTCCACCGGCACGCCGTCGGATGTCGATCTCGATGCCGTTTCGCCCAAGCTGGCCGTGCTCTATGCCGTGACCTCGCGCATCAATGTCTTCGGCTCGCTGTCGCATACCGAGCGCCTGCCGATCCTCGATGAGATCTACACGCGCGGCGCGGCTCAGACCATCAGCCTGAACCTCAAGCCGGAAGTCTCGGAAAACAAGGAAATCGGCGCCTCCTATGCGCAAAGGGGCCTTTTCACCGGCAATGACGCGCTGAACCTGAAACTGACCGTTTACCAGAACGATTTCACCAACCTGATCACCCGCACCTCGAATACGGCGGCGGCCTATACCAATGTCGGCGAGGCGCGCTATGCCGGGGCGGAAGTGGAGGCCGAATATGCCGCCCGCCGCTTCTATACCCGTGCGGCCTATTCGACCGTCAATGGCTATAACAAGCTGACCGGGATCGCCTTCAATACCATCCCGGCGGAGCAACTGAACCTGACGGCGGGCTGGGTCATGCCGGAGTGGGGCCTGTCCCTCGGCTGGCGCGGAGAATTCGCCGGCCGCCAGAACGCCTATTCCGCCACGACCGGCGCCGTGTCCTCGACCACCGATTCCCATGACATCCATAATCTGTTCCTGACCTGGCGGCCGCAAAGCGGCGCCCTGGAAGGGGTCGATGTCCGCCTGAACTGGGACAATATCTTCGATGTCTACTACCAGCCGCATCTCAGTTATCTGCCGGCGGCGGGCCAGACGGTGCGTCTCACGGTCGGCAAGACGTTTTAAATTCCATGGCATCGCCCGGAAATATCCTGTGGGCGACCGGAGGCTCCGTTCTGATCAACGGAGCCTTTCTTGCCTTGCTCATCCTGACCCTGCCGAAAACCGCGGCGCTCCCGCAGGATGATACGTTGTGGGTCTCGCTGGAAACAGCGGCTGAGGCTCAGGCAGAGGGCGTGGCGCCTCCGGCAACAAAGCCAACGCCACCGGTTCCGCAAGCCGCTTCCCAACCGGTCGCGGCATCCTCACCCCAGGCGCCGGCGCAATTGCCATCCCCAAAACCAGCCCCAAAGCCAACCGAGACACCGGCACCGGCACTGGCGGCGCCTGACAAAAAGCCCGCAAATTCAGCCAGCCCGACCGCGCCCGCCGCCCCGACCGCCGCAACGCCCGCGCCCATAAGCGCACCGGTTCAAACCAGCGCCCGGCCTCCGGCGGCAGCGGCCTCCGGCGGCTCGAAACACGCCGCCAGCTATGCGGCCAGGGTGCGCGCGCATATCGAAGGTTTCAAGGTCTATCCACCGCAGGCCCGCCGGCGTCACCAGACCGGCAGGGTGGGCTTCAGTTTCACCATCGACCGGCAGGGACGGATTTTGTCGGCGCGGATCACAAAGTCTTCCGGTATCCCCGCGCTGGATCAGGCGGCGCTGGATATGCTCTCGGCCGCCCAGCCCCTGCCAAAGCCGCCTTCGGACCTGGCCGGAGACAGCCTGGGCATGAATTCGGTCGTGGAATTCGGCCTGACCGAGTGAGGCCCGTCTTCAAAAGTCAGGAAGGGAATGCCGCCGCCCTGAGCGGGTGTTCCTGAGTGGGGGTTCCCGGGCGGACGTTTGATCTGGAACAGTTCGCCAAAGGAAGCTTTTAAAGCCTGGGCCGGACTGCGCCAACGCATTATGGCCTGGATCTATCCGCCGGACAGGCGGGGCGTGTGCGGGGGGATGAGGTTTGAGTGATCAGTTCAGTGGCCAGTTTTTCCAGCGTGTCGGAATCGAACCACCCGCCGCCGTTTATGCGCCATTGCCCTTCGCCGTCCGGTTCAAGGTGGCAGCCTGTTTTTTGAATGATCTTAATGGCTCTGCTGATGGATGAGATCCTTTTCGCCATCGCCTTGCCCTTTCGTTAAAGTCATAACGGGTCGCCGAAGCGACCCGTTAGGTTTTGATCACGCGGCGATTTTTTGCGCGGGCGACACGGCTCCGGTATCATGGACCGGGTAGGGCGCGTGGTTTTCGTAATCGACGGGCTTGCCGGCAAGTTCATTGGAGAACCCGTGATTGACGTCGCGGTGGTGGGCCTCGTCGGCGCGGACAACCAGGACGACATCGCGCAGGGTCGCCGTTTCCGGCAGCTTCCAATAACGCCTGGCGATGGCCGGCGCCGGCACGTTCGGGCTGCGGCCTTCGTCAATTTCGTTGAGGTAGTGGGTATAGCTGATAACCGCCTCTTCCTCGAAATAACCGACGACGCGGTGCGCGGTTTTGGCGGAAATCAGGTAGAGCGCGAAAAAGGCGAGATAAAAGACCCATTGCACGGCAATAATGACGAAGCGCTCGAACCAGGTCGGCCGGGCGACCTCGATAAAGGTCATCAGGTGCATGCGCTCGTTTTCGGCCTCCTCCATCAGGGTCCGGATCCAGCCGTTGTCATCCTTCATGCGGCGCAGGCATTTCAGGTGGTTGAGCGTGGCGCCGACCATGCCCGGCACGGCGGCGACGGTTTCAAGAACGATGGCCCGGTGACCGTAGCGTTTGGCGAAGAAGGTATCGGCGCAGAAACGCAGCAGTTTGGTGAAGCCGTAGGCGAAACGGTCGGAAAAGCCCTTCGGCTGATGGTGGACGGTCAGGTCGATAAAGGGTTCGGTAGACATGGACAGCACCTTTCTTTGAGGATGCCGTCTTATATCGCCGGGCGTTCCGGGGCGCCTTGCCGCCGGATAAGCCGGATATTGATGGATGATTTCCCATCGATTGATATTTGATAAGTCAGTCCACTTCCCGGCTGCAACTCCGTTCGCTGGGCGGCCACATCTCCTTGACCGCCTTGCCGTGGGCGTTCTCCTTCGGCGGCATGTGGTTATCGATCAAGGGGTCCGGCCGGGCCATGCGGCGCAGGCCCGCCGCGTTGCCGATGCTGACCGAGGCGCCGCGCACCGTGACCTCATATTTCGCCAGGCCGGCGAACGCCCGTGACAGGCTTTCCGGTGTCAGGCCAAGCAACGAGGCCAGTATGCGCTTTTCGTGCGGCAGCTCGATCGTATCCGGGCCGCCCTGCCGGACCTGCTGGGTCAGCAGATAGTTGGCGAGACGCTCGGCGCCGGATCTCAGCTTCTGGCTCTTGATGGTCCTGACGAGGCCGCGGTAGCAACCCGATAATTCCTGGGCGACGGCGGAGGCGAAGCCCGCATCCGTCTTCATCGTGCTGCGGATGGCCTCGGCCGGAATCATGATGATTTCGGAACGCTCCATGGTCTTTGCCGTCATCAGGGCCGGCGCTTCGAGAACGACGGCGGCGAGGATGAAGGTCGAGATGGGCCGCAGCACCGCCATCGTGCTTTCCTGGTCGTGCCAGTGGGCCTGAAGCTCGACGCTGCCATCGAGCAGGATGTAGAGAAAATCGACCTGATCCGCTTCGTAAAGCAGGGTTGTGTTGGCGGGGTATTTTTGCAGAAGCGATCCCTGCGTCGCGCGGGAAAAGTATTCGGGCGTCATATCGGCGAAAAGCTGAAGGCGGCGTATCCGGTTCAGATCGCTTTCTCTCATGGCATATGTCCTTTGTTACAATCGCGCGCGGGCGGACGATTGAACTTATAACGGCGGAGACGGGCAAAATGCACGTTTTTCCTGTTGCGGCCGTCATGGAAACGTCTGCCTGCCGATTGAGCCTGGATCGTTTCGGGCGGATTATTCGCCGCGCGCCACCTGATCGAGCGTCCTGGCCGGGGTAATGGCCTGAGGATCGATATAACAGTGAAGGATTGCCGGTTTTCCGGAGGCCTGCGCGCGCTGGAAGGCGGGCGCGAATTCCGCCGTGGTGCGCACGGTTTCGCCGTGGCCGCCGAAGGCTTCGGCATAGGCCTTGAAGTCGGGGTTTTTGAGGTCGGTGCCGACGACACGATGCGGATAGTTTTTCTCCTGGTGCATACGGATGGTGCCGTACATGCCGTTGTCGATGACCAGGATAATGACCGGGATATCGTACTGGACCGCTGTGGCGAACTCATTGCCGTGCATCAGGAAACAGCCGTCGCCGGCGAAAACGACCACGGTCTTGTCCGGGCACTGGCGCTTGGCCATGATGCCGGCCGGCACGCTGTAGCCGACGCTGCCTGAGGTGGGGGCGATCTGGGTGCGCGGCCGGGTATGGCGCCAGTAGCGGTGCAGCCAGATGGCGTAATTGCCGGCGCCGTTGCAGGTGATGGTGTCGGCGGGCAGGTTCTCTCGCAGCCAGACCATGGCCTCGCCATACTGGAAATCACCGGGGATTTTCGCCGGTGTGGTGGTCCACATCAGGAAGTCCATATGAGCGTTTTCGGTTTCCTCATGCCAGGCGATCTGATCGGGTGTCCTGAGATAGCTCAGGGATTGCGCGAAGGACTCCGGCGCGCAGACAATGCCGAGATCCGGCTGATAGACCTTGCCGATCTCACTGGCGTCCGGAAAGACATGAACAAGCGTCTGCTGCGGCGTGGGGATATCGATCAGGGTATAGCTGGAAGACGGCACCTCGGCCATGCGCGCGCCCAGCAGGATCAGCAGGTCGGCGTTTTTCACGCGCTGGCTGAGTTTGGGATTCTGGCCGAAGCCAAGATCGCCGGCGTAGGACGGATGGTCGGCGGGGAAAAGCGCCGAACGACGAAATTCGGTGGCGACCGGAATGCGGAAACGCGTGGCGAAATCGATGATGGCCTCACAACCTTCATAGTTCCAGTTGCCGCCGCCCAGAATGATCAGCGGCCGTTTGGCGGCGGTCAGCAGGGCATCGAATTGCTGGAAAACATCGATCGACAGTTCCGGTTCGACGAAGGCGAGGACCGGCGCGTCGGCGACATCCGTCATATCGGTCAATACATCTTCGGGCAGGGAAATGACCACCGGACCAGGGCGGCCCTGCATGGCGACGCGGAAAGCGCGGGCGACGATTTCGGGGATCCGCCTGGCATCGGTGATCTCGGCCACCCATTTGGCCACGCTGCCGAAAACCTGCCGGTAATCCATTTCCTGAAACGCGCCGCGTCCGAGCATACCGCGCTCGACCTGGCCGATAAACAGGATCATCGGCGTCGAATCGTGCTGGGCGATATGAACGCCGTGGGCGGCGTTCATGGCGCCGGGACCGCGCGTGACGAAGCAGACGCCGGGACGGGCGGTCAGCTTGCCATAGGCCTCGGCCATGATCGCCGCGCCGCCTTCATGACGGCAGATCAGCACGTCGATATCGGCGTCGTGCATGGCGTCGAGCGCCGCCAGATAGCTTTCGCCGGGCACGCAGGTGACGCGCTCAACGCCTTGAATCAAGAGTTGATCAACGAGAATTTGGCCGCCTGTACGGGTCATTTCGAGATCCATTGGAGCTTGCCCGTGCCGAGCATGGGGGAGGGGATTTCAGCGGACATGCGTTCGCCATCGATGACGATGGGCGAGGCGACGCCGGAGACTTTTGAGCCATCGGCGGCGGTCAGGTCAAGCTTCAGGCCGCGATGGATAATCTGCGGATCGTTGAAGACATCTTCAATCCGATTGATCGGCCCGGCGGGAACACCGGCGATTTCCAGCGCCTCCAGCCAGCCGGCGCGCGTCCTTTGCGCCAGATAGGGTTCCAGTTCGGCCTGCAAAGCGAGGCGCACACCGACGCGTCCGGCATTGGTGGCGTAAGCCGGATTGACGGCGATATCGCCCGCGCCCAGCGTTACGCAAAATTTCTGGAACTGACCGTCATTGCCGACCGCGACAATGATATGGCCGTCGGAGACCTTAAAGACCTGATAGGGCGCGATATTGGGGTGGGCATTGCCAAGCCGCGTCGGCGACTGGCCGGAAACCAGATAATTGCCGGCCTGGTTGGCAAGGATCGAGGTGGCGGTATCGAACAGCGACATGTCGATATGGCAGCCTTCGCCGGTCGTCCGGCGCGCGTGAACCGCCGCCAGAATCGCCGTGGCGGTATAGACGCCGGTGAAGAGATCGACCACGGCGACGCCGACCTTCTGCGGCTCGCGGTCCGGTTCGCCGGTGATATCCATCAGGCCGCTCATGCCCTGGATGATATAGTCGTAACCGGCGCGGGCGGCGTAGGGGCCGTCCTGACCGAAGCCGGTAATGGAGGCGTAGATCAGGCACGGATTGATAGCTTTCAGGGAGGCGTAATCGAGGCCATATTTCGCCAGTCCGCCGACCTTGAAGTTCTCGATCAGGATATCGGCTTCAGCGGCGAGAGCGCGGATGGCCGCCTGACCTTCGGGTGTCTCGAAGGCGATGGCGACGGAGGATTTGCCGCGATTGGTAGCGTGGAAATAGGCGGCGCCCCACGCGTTGCCGGCGGCATCGGTGACGAATGGCGGTCCCCAGGCGCGGGTATCGTCGCCGGTTTCCGGGCGTTCGATCTTGATGACTTCGGCGCCAAGGTCTGCCAGCATCTGTCCGCACCAGGGGCCGGCAAGGATGCGGGCAAGTTCGAGGACTTTCAGGCCGGCAAGGGGTTTCATGCGGTGAGGCTCGCGGAAGAAAGTAAGATACCCCACCACCACATCTCACGCTTCGCGTTCGTGCGGTCCCCCTCCCCGGCAGAGCCGGGGAGGTATAATTTTCTTGCACCTCCCCAACTTTTTGGGGTTTGGCGCCAGCGAAAGTATAGCTTTCGCCAGGCATGGGACCGCGCCTGAAAGGCGTGGTGGTGGGGTGTCTTGTTTTCCATCAATAGAACGCCTGCAATCCGGTCTGCGCCCGGCCCAGGATCAGGGCGTGGACATCATGGGTGCCTTCGTAGGTATTGACCGACTCCAGATTCTGCGCATGGCGCATGACATGGAACTCCTCATGGATGCCGTTGCCGCCGTGCATGTCACGCGCCTGGCGGGCGATATCCAGCGCCTTGCCGCAGTTGTTGCGCTTGATCAGGCTGATCATTTCCGGCTGCATCTTGCCTGCGTCGAACAACTGCCCGACACGTAAAGCCGCTTGCAGGCCAAGCGTGATCTCGGTTTGCATATCGGCCAGCTTCTTCTGGAAGAGCTGCATCTGGGCCAGCGGCTTGCCGAACTGCTTGCGGTCGAGGCCGTACTGGCGGGCACGATGCCAGCAATCCTCCGCCGCCCCCATGGCGCCCCAGGCGATGCCGTAGCGCGCACGGTTGAGGCAGCCGAACGGACCCTTGAGGCCAGAGACATTCGGCAGGATCGCGTCTTCACCGACCTCGACGCCATCCATGACAATCTCGCCGGTGATCGAGGCGCGCAAACTGAGCTTGCCGTGAATTTTCGGTGCGGAAAGCCCTTTCAGACCCTTTTCCAGCACGAAACCGCGGATCACGCCGTCGAGCTTGGCCCAGACCACAAACACATCGGCGATCGGCGAATTGGAAATCCACATCTTGGTGCCAGTGAGGCGGTAACCGCCCCCAGAATCATTGCCAATCTTCTCGGCACGCGTGGTCATCGAACCCGGATCGGAACCGGCATCGGGTTCGGTCAGGCCGAAGCAGCCGACCCATTCGCCGGAAGCCAGCTTCGGCAGGTATTTCAGGCGCTGGGCTTCCGAGCCATAGGCATGGATCGGATACATGACCAGCGACGACTGGACGCTCATCATCGAGCGGTAGCCCGAATCCACACGCTCGACCTCGCGGGCGATCAGGCCGTAGGCGACGTAGGACGCACCGGCGCCGCCATATTGTTCCGGAAGCGTGGCGCCGAGCAGGCCCAATTCGCCCATCTCGGTGAAGATGGCGCGGTCGGTATATTCCTCGCCATAGGCTTTCAGCACGCGCGGCATCAGGGCGCCTTGCGCATAGTCGCGCGCCGCTTCCATGATCATCCGCTCGTCGTCGGTCAGTTGCTCGACCAGCAAAAAAGGGTCATCCCAGGGAAAATCAGACATCGAACACCACGCCCTGGGCCAGCGGCAGGGTGCTGCCGAAATTGATGGTGTTGGTGGTGCGGCGCATATAGGCGCGCCAGGCGTCGGAACCGGATTCCCGGCCACCGCCGGTTTCTTTTTCACCCCCGAAGGCGCCACCGATTTCAGCACCGGAAGTACCGATATTGACATTGGCGATGCCGCAGTCCGAACCGGCGGCCGACATGAACAGTTCGGCCTCGCGCATATCGTTGGTGAAGATCGACGAACTGAGGCCGGCGCCGACCGCATTCTGCATGGCGATGGCGTCCTTGATGTCGGAATAGCGCATCACGTAAAGGATGGGCGCGAAGGTTTCGCGTAACACAGGCCCCTCGTGCTTGCTCATTTCGACGATGGCGGGGCGGACATAATAGCTGTTGTCGCCATAGACCGTGACGCGCTCGCCGCCGGTGACCTGGCCGCCCGCTGCTTTCGCCTCGCCGAGCGCTTTTTCAAAACCGTCGAAAGCCAGCTTGTCGATCAGCGGGCCGACGAGCACACCGTCTTCCATCGGATTGCCGATCCTGACCGAGGCATAGGCTTTTTTCAGACGCGGCACCAGGGTGTCATAGATGCTGTCATGGACGAAAAGGCGGCGCAGCGTCGTGCAGCGCTGGCCGGCGGTGCCCATGGCCGCGAAGGCGACGCCGCGCAGGGTCAGGTCGAGATCGGCGGTGGGGGCGACGATGGCGGCATTGTTGCCACCCAGTTCCAGGATCGAGCGGGCAAAGCGGGCAGCCAGTTTCGGGCCGACGGCGCGGCCCATCGCGGTGGAGCCGGTGGCGGAAACGAGCGCGACCTTTTCGTGATCGACCAGGACTTCGCCGATCTCGCGGGCGCCGATGATCAGGGCCGAGAGGCCGGCTGGTGCGTCATGGCCTTCATCGACATAGCGCTTGAGCGCGCGCTCGAAAAGCGCGTGAGTAGCCAGACCGGTGAGCGGCGACTTTTCCGACGGCTTCCAGATGATCGAATCGCCGCAGACCAGGGCGAGCGCCGCATTCCACGCCCAGACGGCGACCGGGAAGTTGAAGGCCGAGATGATGCCGACGACGCCGAGCGGCTGCCAGGTTTCCATCATGCGGTGGCTTGAACGTTCGGTGGCGATGGTCAGGCCGTAGAGCTGGCGGGAGAGGCCGACGGCGAAATCGCAGATGTCGATCATTTCCTGCACTTCGCCGAGGCCTTCCGAGGTCACCTTGCCGACTTCGATGGATACCAGTTTGCCGAGTTCGGCCTTGTGGGCGCGTAATTCCTCACCGAAGATGCGGACCAGTTCGCCGCGCTTGGGGGCGGGGATGACGCGCCAATCGAGGAACGCTTCATGTGCCGCGTCGATGGCTTTCTTCGCATTGGCGGCTGAGGTCTCGACAACATTGGCAATGCTATCGCCGGTCACCGGCGAGGTGACGTTAAGGGTTCCGCCGGTATAGCTCTTGGCGTCAACGCCGAGGGCTTTCAGCAGGTCTGCCACTTCCGCGGCTGTCTTGGTGGTGTCGGTGATCATGGTTCGGTTCCTTAGAAACGTGAATCGGTCAAATGGACGGCCTGAGCGCCGACCTCGTAAAAAACTTCCTTGAGCGCCCGTATTTTCGCCTCGGCGGGCGTGGTGACGGGCAGGGGCAGATCGTCTTCGCCCTTTTCGCCGGCGATCAGCTCGGCCAGGGTGCGGCCCATGACCGTGCCCGGCGCGATGCCGCGGCCATTATAGCCGCTGATGCCGATGACGTTCGGCGCGAATGTGTGGAAACGCGGCAGGTTGTCGTCGGTCATGCCGATCTGGCCGTACCATTCGGCCTCGAACCTGACGTTACCGATCTGCGGGAAGAGGCGATGCAGGGCGCGCAAGGCCCACTGGCGATGGATCGCCTCGCCCACGCCCTTCAGCGCGCCGACGCTGCCGAAGATCAGGCGGCCATGCACATCCATGCGGAAGGAGGACAGGACTTCCTTGGTATCCCACACGCCTTCCCTGCCGGGCAGTATGGTAACGCGGATATCTTGCGGCAGTGGCGCGGTGGCGAAGTTGAAATAGGGCAGGTGGACCTGTTCGCGCCGAATAATCTCCCAAGGCCCCTGCGTGTAGGCGTCGGTGGCCATGATCACCCAATCGGCGGTGACCGAACCTTGTGGCGTCTTTACGCGCCATTGCGCACTCTCTGCGATCACTTCCAGCGCGGGCGAGCCGGTATATATCGTGGTGCCTGCCTTCAGCGCCGCCGTGGCCAGTCCGCGCACATAGGCCAGCGGCTGGAGGGTGCCGGCGCGCAGGTCGAGCAGGGCGCCGCTATAGGCCTGTGAACCGACCTTTTCAGCGGTTTCTGCGGCCGAAAGCAGACGCACCGGCGCGCCACGTGCCTGCCATTGTTTTTCGCGCTGTTGCAGCTCTTCCAGACCCGTCTGGCCGACGCCGCAATGCAGGGTGCCATGCTTTTGCAACTGGCAGGCAATGCCGTAAGAATCGACGATATCGAACACGGCGGACGGCGCATCGCCCAGCAGTTTCAACAGGCGGTCGCCATAAACCTCTCCCAGCGCTTTCGGCAGTTCATCGGGCATAAGCCACATGCCGGCATTGACCAGCCCGACATTGCGGCCCGCGCCGCCGAAACCGATCTGTTTGGCCTCCAGAACGACCGACGCGATGCCCTTTTGCGCCAGATGCAGGGCGGCCGAATTGCCGGTATAGCCACCGCCGATGATGCAGACGCTGGCGCGCACATCACCGGTCAGCGCGGCCGTTTGCGGCGGCGGCGGAGCGGTGGTTTCCCAGAGGCCATGTGTGCGGGCGTCTTGTGGCATGTCATTCCGTATCTGTATGGACATATCGCTTATACGCGCTAATATGGCATTCATCCATTGCCGTTTCGGCATTACATCATTCTGAATGGGAATGAATTGCGCATGCTGGCACCGCGCCGTTTTCTGCCGCCCACCGCCCACCTGCAGGCCTTCGAGGCTGCGGCGCGCACCGGCAGCGTCACGGCGGCGGCGCGTGAACTGGCCCTGACGCAAAGCGCCGTCAGCCGCCAGATCAAGGCGCTGGAAGACCAGTTGGAGGTCGAGCTGTTCCACCGCGAGCGCCAGACCATCCGCCTGACCCCCGGCGGCGAGGCCTATGCCCGCGAGGTCCGCGACGCGCTGAAAAAGATCAGCACCGCCTCGCTCAACCTGCGCGCCAATCCCTTCGGCGGCACGCTCAATCTCGCCGTTTTGCCGACCTTCGGCGCGCGCTGGCTGGCGCCGCGTTTGCCGGGGTTCCTGAGTCAGCATCCGGGCACCACGCTCAACCTGATCACGCGCCTGACCGCCTTCGATTTCCGCCAGGAGGCGATGGATGCCGCCATCCACCACGGCGCCGGCGACTGGCCGGGGGCGGAAACGCTTTTGCTGCGTGCAGAATATGTTGTGCCGGCATGCAGTCCGGCGCTTCTGGAGCGCTATCGCTTCGAGACGCCGGCCGACCTGCGCAAGGCGCCGCTGCTGCATATCACCACCCGACCGGACGCCTGGGAGCGCTGGCTGCGCCAGAACGGCGCGCCCGCCGAGCATGTGCAGGGGATGTTGTTCGATCAGTTCGCCACCATGGCCCAGATGGCGCGTGCCGGTCTGGGCGTGGCCCTGCTGCCGGACTTCCTGATCGAGGAAGAACTGCGCACCGGCCAGCTTGTACGTGCCCTTGATCTGCCTATGAAGAACACAGAAGCCTATTACCTTGCCTGGCCGGAAGACCGTGCCGCCCATCCGCCGCTGGTCGCCTTCCGCGACTGGCTCCTGACCGAAACCGCAAGCGATAACGGGTGACTCCATGCAGAACCTGACCGCGCACGACCTGATCGAACGTCTGCCCTATGCCAAACTGACAGCGCAATTGCCGAAGCTGCTCAGGAGCGAAACGACCTCGCCGCAACGCCATGTCCATACGGTCAGCAATAGCGGCGAACCCGACGCCACCTTGCTGATGATGCCGGCGTGGAGTCAGGGTGTCGGCGGCGTCAAGATCGTCAATGTCACGCCTGGCAACACGCGGCGCCATCTGCCTGCGGTGACGGCCAGCTATCTGCTGTTCGATGCGGTGACCGGCGAACACCTGGCCCTGCTCGATGGCGGCGAACTGACGGCGCGGCGCACGGCGGCGGTGGCGGCCATCGCGGCGGATCGTTTGGCAGTGGATAGCGCCAGGCATCTGCTGCTGGTCGGTTCGGGCCGGATTGCCTCGGAACTGGCCTTCGCCTATCGCGCCGTGCGCGACATCGAAACCGTCCAGGTCTTCAGCCCGACGGCAGCGAATGCCGAAAAACTGGTCGCGGCGCTCAAGGCAGGCGGCTTTCATGCCGGGATCTGCGGCGATCTGGCGATGGGTGCGGCCAGGGCCGATATCATCGCCTGCGCCACGCTGTCTCATGAACCGCTGATTAAAGGGGAATGGCTGCGCAATGGGCAGCATATCGCCCTCATCGGCGGCTATCTGAAGGATATGCGCGAGGCCGACGATGCGGCCATGACGCGCGCCGATATCTGGGTCGATACCTTTGCGGCCATGAGCGAAGCCGGCGACCTGACCCAACCCATCGACGCCGGTTTACTGCATCATGGGATGATCAAGGGCGCCTTGCAGACGCTTTGCGCCGGTGGTGCTGCGCCGGATCGGGAAAGGCGTATCACCCTGTTCAAAAGTGTCGGGGATGCCGCACAGGATCTGGCGGCGGCGAGTTTGGCCATAGGGTAGGAAAACCGCAGATTACGCAGATTATGCGGGCGCTACCGCGCCCTTTTCATGGTCATCACGAACGGCCGCGAGGTTACATAATGACGCTTCGCGTCACAGGCGCCAGACACACTAGAGCGCAATCCGATAAAGTGGACACCACTTTTCGGATAAATTGCGCGACAAAACAAAAACTTAGAGCGGGGTTTTGATTCCATCAAAACACATCCCGCTCTAAGGGCGCGGTAGCGCCCGCATAATCTGTGTAATCTGTGGATAAACCCTTCTTACCAGCGCGGGTCGGCTTCATGCGGGGGAATCTGCATATCGTGCAATAGGTGCGCCACATGCTGGCTGTCATGCCCCTTGCGGCCAAGAATCACCGAACGGCTGGCCTTGGGCGGCGTCAGGCCGGCATCATGAAGAACAGACGCGACACGCTGATCGAATTCATCGCGCAGGGCCGCCTTGCAGATGGATATGCCATCAGGCAGCAGGGCTTCATCGACCTCATCCATGACGAACAGCTCATCGATGAAATGCGACATATAGTCCATGCTCTTGACCAGGCGCTGATGGCTCAGGCAGGAGGCGTCGCCCAGCCGGATCATCCAGTCGCGGGCGAAATCGGCATGATAGGCCACATCGCCGGCGCATTTGGCCGCGATATCGGCCATGCCCTTGTGCGATGAGCCTTTGAGGGCTTCAAGGAAAAGCAACTGGTAGTTGGAAAACAGGAATTGCCGCGCCAGGGTCTGGGCGAAATCGCCGTTTTGCTGTTCGACGAGCAGGCAGTTATGGAAATCATGCGGATCGCGGCGGAAGGCCAGCGTATCGGCGTCGCGGCCCTGATCGTCGTTTTTCGACGCCAGTTCCAGCCAGAAGGTGGCCTGGCCTACGAGATCGAGCGCCAGGCTGGACAGGCCCAGATCGACCTCAAGACTCGGCGCGTGGCCGCACCAGGCGCTCAGGCGCTGGCCGAGGATCAGGGCGTCGTCGCCCAGGCGAAGACTGTATTCAAAGAGGGGGGAGGGCATGGCGTATGTTCCCTTTGTGCCTTTTTCAATTTTGTTATGGTGTGTTGGCTGTGGCATAAAATGCTGCATCAGCCAAAGGTGCAGCATTTTTCGGATAACCGAAGGCGCCGGGGGCACGGTTCACGCACATTACCAGGGCCTGGGGCAGGATCCGGTTACGGGGCGCGGTGGCGATCATCCCGAAAATGACGTGCAACTTGGTGAACATGGTGCGGTATGGAGTGTTTTCTCTTGTTATTGAAAACACTATACAAAAATCCCGACGCAGGGTCAATTTCCAGAACTGACATTCATGTCAAATTTGGAGATTTACCTGCAATTCGGGAAAATTTGCCACGCGACGGCGCTGTCATGGGAGTTTATGCTGCACCGGTCAATCCGCAGCATGATTTAAGGAGTCATAGAGGGCGTCGAGCAGGCTGTTCGGCCCCGGCTGATCGGCGGTCAGTTCCCAGATCATCACCCCGGCGCCCTGTTGGCGGGCCAGATCGGCCTTGAGGCGGATAGTGGGGCGGCCGTTATAGGTCACATAGTCGCAGCCGGCGCAGCGCGTGCCGATGATGTCGTTTTCGGCGACCGCCTCGCCATATTGCGCCAGCAGGCCCTTGTAATCGTGGAACCCCAGTTTGTAGCTGCCGAAGGCGTGGCCGTAGAAGGGCACGCCCAGGACCAGTTGCGCCTTCGTGGCGCCGCGCGCCTGCCAGACGGCGATATCGTGCTTCGCCATGTCGAGGCTGGCGTGTTCGTCGCCGGGCGTGCCCCAGCTTGGGCCGATGCCGTCATAGGACATGATGTTCACATAATCGAAATAGGGCACGGAGGAGACCGGCACCATGCCGCCTTCGGCCGAGGCGGTGGCGCAGGTCAGAAGCTTGCCGCGTTTCTTCAGTTCGGCGCTCAGGGCCTGAACGAAGGGCGTATATTCGCCGGCGGTGTCGATTGCGGTCAAAACCTCCCATTCGAGATCGACATCCAGCCCGTCCAGGCCGGTATCATCAAGGAACCGGATAAGGTTTTTCACCGTATTGGCGCGGTTTTCAGCTTTAAGCAGGGTGGGCCAGTCACCCGAACATTTCGGAATGATTCCACCTCCCAGAGAGATCAGCACCTTGACACCGGCCTTGTGAGCACGGTCGATCACCGCCTGCACATCCGCCACCGGCAGGCCGCCTTGCCCTTCGGTATCCATGCAGGCCATCTGGTCGCCGTTCACGATCTGCCCCTGCGGATCGGGATTGACGAAGGACAGGTTGATATGGGTGACCTTCTTCAGGTCGATCGTATCCATATAGGGCAGCATGGGGCCTTTGAAGGCGGGCAGGTAGCCGATGATCACCGGTTTTGGCGCGGGCTTCGCCAGAACCGGCGTGGCGGTCAGGGCGCCGGATACAGCCAGAAGAATGGGCGCAATCAGGGCGGCGATCGGTTTCATGGTGTTTCCCTCCGTTTTGCCGAGAGTGGCCCACCTATTGGTCATAAGCAATAAGACCAATTTTATTTTTACGGCGCGTTGAGATCATGCCGCCAAGCCGCTATCCTGTGCGCAGATATTCTCCGGACGAGGTGCGCCGTACCCGGTTACGAAAAGACGACGCCACACCGGAGTCGAGCCATGTCCAGAAATAAGCTGTGGGCGATTATCGCCATCCTGATCGCCATCGTCTCGGTGCAGCTTGGCGCGACCTTGAGCAAGCACGTCTTTCCGCTGGTGGGTTCCGAAGGCACCACGGCCTTGCGCCAGTTCTTCGCCACGGCCTCGCTTCTGATCGTCTTCCAGTCGTGGCGCGGCGGGCCTGAGCGCAGGCACTGGCCGGTGCTGATGCTTTACGGCGCCATATTGGGCGTCATGAACCTGGTTTTCTATGCCTCGATCGCCCGTATTCCGCTGGGGATCGCCGTGGCGCTGGAATTTTCCGGTCCGTTGGCCGTGGCGATCCTGGGTTCGCGCAAATGGAGCGACTTCATATGGGTGGCCTGCGCCATCGCGGGGCTGTTGATCCTGTTGCCTTGGGGAGACGGCAATGCCTCGCTTGACCCGCTGGGCGTGGTCTATGCCCTGATCGCCGGTGTTTTGTGGGGGCTTTATATCATTGTCGGCCAGAAGGTCGGCGATCGGGTGCATGGCGGCAAGGCGGTGGCGCTCGGCATGGCGTTTTCAACCATTTTCACTGTTCCCATCGGCGTGGCCTTTGCCGGCGCGGCCCTGTGGTCGCCAACCATTATGCTATACGGTCTTGGCATCGGCATCCTCGCCAGCGCCATACCCTATGCCCTGGAGATGATGGCGCTGAAAGCCATGCCGGCCAAGACCTTCGGCCTGATGATGAGCCTGGAGCCGGCTGTGGCGGCCTTACTGGGCCTTATTATCCTGCACGAATTGCTGACGCCGTTGCAGTGGCTGGCCGTGGCTCTGGTGATCGTCGCGTCGGCCGGATCGAGTCTTACGGCCAGGCGCGGGATGCCGGAACAGGTCTGAATTATCCTCCCCTGCGCAGGCAGGGCCATCGCATACGGCTTTTGGAGTTGAGATGCCTTTCCCCTCTCCCCATGAATATGGGGAGAGGACGGGAGACAAGCCGCGAAGCGGCGCAGGGGACCGGGTGAGGGGCTGTTCGTCGATAGAACACAAGCGTCACACAGCCCCTCACCCGGTTGCGATCGCTTCGCTCCGCGCCCGTCCTCTCCCCTCAGTGAGGGGAGAGGGGGAAGAAAAGTTATTCCAAAAGCCATAGGCGATACCCCTGCCTGCGAAGCGGGGGAGGTGGCGGGCGAAGTCCCGCCGGAGGGGGCAGATACGATGAAAAGACGCCCCTCCGTCGCCGACTTTGCGGCGCCACCTCCCATTTGGGAAATGGGGAGGAGAATCAGGCCGTGACTATATAGCCACCTTCGATACGCACCGGCCAGGCTGTCAGCGATTGCCCGGCGCAGGGACCACCAACACACTGGCCGGAAGAAATGCGAAACAGCGCGCCATGCCAGCTACAGCTTATCAGATCGGCCTGTGGCGTCAGGTAGTCGTCGAGTTCCTGCGCCAGCGGAAGGCCGGCGTGCGGGCAGCGATCGACATAGCCGTAATAGTCATCCGCCTTGCGGACCACGAAGCCGTGGAAATGCGTCTCGCCGATTTCCAGCACGAAATTGCGCGCACTGTCGGGCGCGATCAGATCCTTCGGCCCCAGTTTTACGCCGGCGGGGGTGGCGTAGACGCGCAAACTCATCTGATATTGAAATCGACCGTATCGGCGTCGGGCTGGTGCGCCGGATGGGCGCGCGAAAAGGCCGGGTGCTCGTCGCAGCGTTCATTGACGGCGCGGATATTCGGGTAGGGATCGAGGCTGACATTAAAGCGCTGGGCGGAAAAGACCTGCGGCACCAGGAAGCAGTCGGCCAGGGTCGGGCGGTCGCCGAAACAGTAACCGCCGCCGTGACGGCCGATCAGGGTTTCCAGGGCGGTAAAGCCCTCGGCGATCCAGCCGGTGGCCCACATCTTCACCTGTTTGTCGTCGGCGTTCCAGTCGTTCTTCAGTTCGCGCAGCACACGCAGATTATTGAGCGGATGGATATCGCAGGCGATCAGCGCCGCCATGGCGCGGACCACGGCGCGGTCGGCGGCGGCGCGGGGCAGAAGCGGCGGTTCGGGGCAGGTTTCCTCCAGCCATTCGATAATGGCGGCGCTCTGGGTCAGGACATGGCCGCCGATATCGAGCGCCGGCACCAGGCCTTGCGGATTGAGCGCCTTGTAGCTGTCGAGGTGCTGGGCATTGGTGCGCAGGTCGTGGCTGTCCTGTTTATAATCCAGCCCTTTGAGATTGAGCGCGATCCGAACGCGATAGGCGGCGCTGGAACGCCAGTAGTCATGCAGCTTGAGCATCCTCGCCTGCTTTCTTAGTTTGCGGGTAAAATGCGCCCGCGGCACTCTCCGAAACCGATGCCGGCAAACCCGTCGGCATCCGTTCGTGCCCTCAAGATAAGCGCATCGCCGTCTTCAAGGAAGGCGCGTGTTTCATTTGTCGGCAAAGTCACGGGCTTTTTACCGCCTTCGGACAGTTCGAGCAGGCTGCCGGCGCTGTCCGGAGATGGCCCCGAAATGGTGCCGGTGCCGAGCAGGTCACCGGTTTGCAGATTGCAGCCGTTGCTGGCATGGTGGGTAAGAAGCTGCGCCGGCGTCCAGTACATATGACGGGCCTCACTGTGGCTAAGGGGAAAAGGCGGTAGACTTCGCGCGCGCATCTCCGCCGTTTCGATCAGTACCTCCAGTGAGAGTTTCAGCGCGCCTTGCGTTTGGTCGGCCTCATCCCACAGATAGGGCAGAGGCCTGGGGTCACCTTCGGGGCGCGGTGCCTGCGCCAGGCGGAAAGGCGACAAGGCTTCCGGCGTAATGATCCACGGTGAGATCGTCGTCATGAAATTCTTGGCGAGAAAGGGGCCAAGCGGCTGGTATTCCCAGGCCTGGAAATCGCGCGCCGACCAGTCGTTGAGCAGGCAATAACCGGCGATATGTTGCGCAGCATTTTCGATAGGAATGTTCTCGCCCAAATCATTTCCAGCGCCGATCCAGATGCCCAGTTCCAGCTCGAAATCGAGGCGTTTGCTGGGGCCGAAGGATGGCGCTTCCTTGTCAGCCGCCTTGGTCTGCCCTATCGGACGGATCACGGGCGCGCCGCTTGGACGGATAGAAGACGCCCGGCCGTGATAACCGATTGGCACGTGTTTATAATTCGGCAGCAGCGGATTATCCGGGCGGAACAGCTTGCCCACTGTCACCGCATGATGGATGCCGGCATAGAAGTCGGTATAGTCGCCGATGCGCGTCGGCAGATGCAGGGTACAGTCGGTGGCGGCGTGCAGATAGGGGCTGGCTGCCTCGCGGTATTGCGGATCGCTCAACAGTTTCGACAATTGCCCGCGCAGGGACTGGCGCAGGGCCGGCGTGGCCAGGACCGCCTCCATGGTCAGGCTGTCCTGCATCAGCCCGGCGGCGACCAGGGCCTGCCATTCGACAATATGATCGCCGATGGCCGTGCCGGGACGCGGCGCCTCATTCGCAGGGGAAAAGAGGCCGAGCGGCAGGTTCTGGATCGGGAAATCCGCATGACCGTTGGCGTCGGCCACCCATGAGGTCAGTTTCGGATCGTGTGTCGCGTCTATCATTCTGACTCCTGTATATGCGGGCGCTACCGCGCCCTTTTCGCGTTCGCTACGGGGCCTGTGTGAAAATGTACAAATGACGCTTCGCGTCGTTATCGCGCTATCGTCTGTTCATGCACCGAGGGCGCGGTAGCGCCCGCATAATCTGTGTAATCTGCGGTTCCCCTTCCTTACTTCTTCGGCAACTCAGCTTTTTTGAAATCATCCCAGCAGCGATCATAATCGCGCTGCAACAATGGCGTTTCCATCGCCCAGGTGGTCGGAATAAAAGGCAGCCGGCTCTCGAACATAAAGGCCATGGTCCCTTCGATCTTATGTGGCTTCAACTCGGCGGCGATGGCGGCTTCGTAGCTGGCCTTGTCCGGGCCGTGACCATTCATGCAGTTGTGCAGGCTGGCTCCGCCGGGGGCGAAACCATCTGCTTTCGCATCATAGGCGCCGGTGATCAGGCCCATGAATTCGCTCATGATATTGCGGTGGAACCAAGGCGGGCGGAAAGTATGCTCGGCCACCATCCAGCGCGGCGGGAAGATGACGAAATCGGCATTGGCGGTGCCGGGCGTATCCGAAGGCGAGGTCAGGACGGTGAAGATCGACGGATCGGGGTGGTCGAAACTGACCGTATTGAGGGTGTTGAAGCGGCGCAGGTCGTAGCGGCAGGGCGCCAGATTGCCATGCCAGGCCACGATATCGAGCGGCGAATGATCAAGACGCGCCGTCCATAGCCGGCCGCAGAATTTCTGCACCAGTTCATAGTCGCCGTCGATATCCTCATAGGCGGCGACGGGCGTTTCAAAGTCACGCGGATTCGCCAGGCCATTGGCGCCGATTGGACCAAGCTCGGGCAGGCGGAAGGGATGGCCATGATTTTCCAGTATATACCCTGTGGCGTGTCCATCGGGCAGGGCGACGCGGAACTTCACCCCGCGCGGAATGACGGCGACCTGGAGCGGCCCGATCTTCAGTACGCCCATTTCGGTAAAAATATTGAGCCGGCCGGATTGCGGCACGATCAGCATTTCACCATCGGCATTGAAGAAGGCGCGGTCCATCGAGCGGTTGGCGGCATAGAGCCAGACGGTCACGCCGGTTTGCGCGGCGGGGGCGCCATTGGCGGCGTAGGCGGTCAGGCCGTCGATAAGGTCCGTGGCCGCTTGGGGCGCGGTGAGCGGCGACCAGCGCAGGCGGTTGGGCGTCGGCGGCGCGAAAGCCGGCGCGTCACGATAAGGCGTGAAAGGCGCATGGCTGGCGGAAGGGCGCAGGCGATAGAGCCAGGAACGGCGGTTATCAGTGCGCGGGGCGGTGAAGGCCGAGCCGGAGAGCTGCTCGGCATAGAGGCCGAAGGGGGCGTGTTGTGGCGCGTTTTGCCCGATCGGCAAGGCGCCGGGCACGGCCTCGGTGGCGAAATGATTGCCGAAGCCGGTCATGTAGTCTGACATCTGCGCGCCTCCTTTATTTTAGAAAGCAAGATACCCCACCATCATCCGTCTTCGCCTAAAGGCTTCACCGGATGGTCCCCCTCCCCGACAAGTCGCGGAGGTACGATAACTGGCTTTCTTGTACCTCCCCAGTTTTACTGGGGAGGGGGACCGCGCCCGACTTCGGGCGTGGTGGTGGGGTATCTTGCTTAAATTCTAAACGACCTTGATTACGCCTCGCCTGATCTGATCAAGCTCGATCGATTCAAACAGCGCCTGGAAATTGCCATTGCCGAAGCCCTGATTGCCCTTGCGCTGGATGACCTCGAAGAAGATCGGCCCGAAGGTGTTCTCGGTGAATATCTGCAATAATATACCTTCGTCGCCGGCAGCGCCATCGATCAGGATGCGGTTGGCTTTCAAACGCTCCAGGTCTTCACCATGACCGGGCACGCGCTTATCGACCAGATCGTAATAGGTCTCGATCGTATCCTGCAATTTGACGCCGCGGGCGCGCAGTTTCTCGACCGTTTCGTAGATATTGCCGGTGGTGAGCGCGATATGCTGGATGCCCTCGCCATTATACTGGCGCAGGAATTCCTCGATCTGGCTGGTGTCGTCCTGGCTCTCGTTGAGCGGAATGCGGATATGGCCATCGGGCGCGATCATCGCCTGCGAAAACAGGCCGGTCGCCTGGCCCTTGATGTCGAAATACTTCTGCTCCTCGAAGCCGAAGATTTGCGCATAGAAACTCGACCAGGTGCGCATCTGGCCGCGCGCCACATTATGCGTCAGGTGATCGAGCGCCTGAAAACCGACGCTGTTGAGATGTTCATCATCGTCCGCGCCGGGAATGGCCTCCCAGTCGGCATAGATATCGTGATCGACCAGATAGAGCAGTGACCCGCCTATACCCTTCAACACATAACTGCCTTCGCCCAGTGCACTGGTGGCGGCATCGGCGGCCTGCGCGCCATTTTGCAAGGCCAAAGCATAGGCGGCCCTGGCGTCGGCAACGCGGAAAGCCATGCCATTGGCCGAAGGGCCGTGATGCGCGGCGAAATCGATGGCCTGCGGGCTGGCGGCGGTATTGAGCAGGAAATTGATCGCGCCCTGCTTGTAGCGGACGATATCGCGTTCCGGATGGCGCGCGGCGGCGACAAAGCCCAGCATTTCAAGCTGACCGGCCATGGCGGCGGTATCGGGGCCGGTAAATTCGACAAAGGCAAAACCGTTCAAACCCAAAGGATTGGCATTCATCTTTATTCTCCTTTGCCCAGATAAGGGTCCAGCGCCGCGGCGAAACGCGGCAGGTTTTCCGGCGTCAGGCCAGCGACATTCGCGCGGCCGTTTTCCAGCATGTAGATGCCGTGTTTGACGCGCAGATCGGTTATGGCGTCGCGGCTCAGGGGCAGCAGGGCGAACATGCCGGTTTGCCGCGACACGGCGCCGGCTTGCGGCACGATCCTGGCCAGTTCGGCGCGCACGGCGTTGATGCGGATGCGCATGGCGGTCAGTTCGGCTTGCCAACAGGCCGTCAGGTCAGCCGATTCCAGGAGAGTGCGAACGACCGACGCGCCGTGATCGGGCGGCATCGACCACATCGACCGGCCGGCCCGGATGCAGTTGGCGCGGGCGCGCAGGGCCGCCCGCGCATTGCCGCCCTTGATCCACAGAACGCCGAGGCGTTCGCGGTAGAGGCCGAAGTTTTTCGAGCACGAGGCGGCGACGAGCGCTTCCGGCACGCCGTCGAGCAGGGCGCGCATATCGGCGGCGTCTTCTTCCAGGCCGTGGCCCAGGCCCTGATAGGCGATATCGATCAGCGGCAGCAGGCCCTTGCGGACGCACAGGCCGGCGATGGTTCGCCACTGATCGGACGTAAAGCCGGCGCCGGTCGGATTGTGGCAGCAGGCATGGAGCAGCAGGGCGTCGCCGGGACGGGCGGCTTCCAGCGCGCCCATCATCTCATCGAAAAGAACCGTCTGCGTCGCCTGATCGAAGAAGGGATGTTCCAGCACCTGCAAACCCGCCGCGCGCATCAGGGCGTGATGATTGACCCAGGTGGGCGCGCCAAGCCAGACGCGGGCGTCCGGATTGGCGCGGGCGATCAGTTCCGCCGCCAGCCGCAGGGCGCCGGTGCCGCCCGGCGTTTGCAGGCCGCAATAACGGTCATCCGCCGCGCGGGAAGCGCCCAGCACGACCGGCGCAAGCAGCGATACGAAACGCGCATCGCCCTCAGCCGCCACATAGGCCTTGGTGGTCTGGGCCTCGGCGACAATCAACTCAGCCTGCCGGACCGCCCGCATCACCGGTGTGCGGCCTTGTTCATCGCCATAGACGCCGATGCCGAGATCGATCTTGCCGTCGCGTGGATCGCCGCCCAGCCGCCGCAGAAGCGTCAGCATGGCGTCTAGCGGCTGATCTTCCAGTGCGTCGAACAGGCGGGTTTGGTTCGGGCGGGCCAGGGTATCGGCGGTCATGGCGAGTCTCACAGATATAGTATCTAGTGAAACTATGCCCGTTGCCTCGCTATGGCAATACCCTTTTTGGCCTTATCCGCCTCTTGCCGTCACGACGCTGTAAGGACCGGTTTTTTACCGGTGCCGACAAACACCATCACCGCGAAGAAGACGATCTGAACGGCGGTCAGCACCGAACCGATGCCGGCCACCGGTCCGGCCCACGCCGCCTGGATCTGCGCCCCCCATATGCCGGGAATGAAGACCGCCAGGCCGATGACGGCGAGAGCGTAATGGATCAGGGTCATTTTGCGGGAAAGCTGGGGGTGGGCGTTATAAAACAGGCCCGCCAGGAACATCAAAACGCCGCCGACAAGATTGAGATGCGCGTGCGTCGGCATCTGGATGAAATCGTGCGTGCCGCCCATATACAGGCCAAGGCCAATACCGATGCACAGGAAAACAACGCTGGTACGCAGGAAGATATTGCCGTTCATGATTGCCCCCTCTTGGCGCTCCTGGCCCGTTTGGGCCGCATACAGTTAACGTAACGGCGTTTTTTGTGCAAGAGGACGCCCGTGGCGATTGCCAGACGCCGACTTCCGGCGCAGGGTAGCGCTAACGTCCATCAGAGGCGGATAAGGAGAATGACCCCCATGAAGCCTGTTGCCGTCATGCTTGCCGCCGCTTTGGCGTTGACCGCGATCCCCGCGCACGCCCAAACAAGTTTCGATGTCGCCATTACGGTGGATGACCTGCCGGCGCATGGGCCTGTGCCGCCGGGCGTCAGCCGCATCGCCGTGGCGCGTGATTATCTGGCGGCCCTGAAGGCGCATAATGTTCCCGGCGTCTATGGTTTCGTCAACGCCGTGGCGCTGGAGCGCGAACCGGGCACGGACGCGGTGCTCGATATGTGGCGCGCCGCCGGCTATCCGCTCGGCAATCACACCTATACGCATATGAATATCAATTCCGGCGCCTTGGAAGCGTTCGAGGCCGATCTGGAAAAGGGCGAGCCGGCGATCCGCGAACGCATGAAGGGGGCGGACTGGCGTGTGCTGCGTTTCCCTTATCTGAGCGCCGGTGATGAAGCGCGCCATGCGGGGATCATGGCCTATCTGAAAGCGCATGAATACCGCATCGCCGATGTCTCGATCAGCTTCAACGACTGGGCCTATACCGATACCTATGCGCGCTGCATGGCCAAGGGGGATTCAGAAGCCATCGAAGGCATGAAGATCCAGTATATGCAAGGGGTGAAAGCATCCATCGCCCGCGCGCTGATGGCCTCGGAAAAGGTCTATGGCCGCCAGATATCGCATGTCCTGCTGATCCACGAAGGGGCGTTTACAGCGCTGATGTTGCCGGAAGTGCTGACGGCCTTTGAGGAAGAGGGCGCGCATTTCGTGACGCTGGATCAGGCGCAGAGCGATCCGGCCTATAGCGCGCCGAGCGCCCACCAGGGGGAGGGCATATTGCTTGAGCGCGCGGCGAAGGAAAAAGGCATCGACCTGTGGGCCGACGCGCCGCCGGATGTCGATATCAGCAATCTGGATGGGCTTTGCCGTTAATTTGCCCTGCAATTAAGTATTTATGCTTAGGATGTGATAAATGAAAGTCGAAATTGAAAATGAGACGGACGATGTTTTGACTATTATAATTGAACCGTATTGTACTCATTACGAAATTTCGCCGCGAAAAATAGCGACATTAATTGATGATATGAAAGAGTGTTCAGTTGTGTACACATCTAAAAATATAATATCTGTTTATGCATCCTTATTTTCAGAAGTATTTGTTGACGGGAGTTTAATTGAACCGGTCTGAATGGTAGCTCAAAACGCTTCCGAGACGATCTCGCTGTCGCCGGAAAACCAGGCGCGTTTCATGCCCTGCGAACGGAAGGGGACGATAACCTCGCCTTCGCGGTTGAGCGCGATCAGGCCGCCTTCGCCGCCCATATCGACGATCTGTTGCAGCACGGCGTCAGCGGCTTCGGCAAGCGCTTGCCCGCCGGTGTGGCGGAAGGCCAGTTGCGCCGAGGCATTGACGCGGATGAAATATTCGCCCTGGCCGGTGCAGGAAACGGCGGTCTGGCGGTCGGCCCAGGTGCCGGCGCCGATGATCGGCGTGTCGCCGACACGGCCCGCCAGCTTGCCGAAGACCCCGGCGGTCGAAGTGGCGGCGGCCAGATTGCCGTAATTGTCGAGACAGACGCAACCGACCGTGCCGTGGGCCAGGGGTCCGGGCGGATGATTGGATTCAAAGCGGCCGGCGCGGGTGAAATATTCCGCCTCGTCGGCGATGGGGGAAAAACCTTGTTCGTGGGCGAAAAGCGCCGCGCCATCCCCGGCCAGCATGACATGCGGCGTCTTTTCCATAACGGCGCGGGCGACCAGAACCGGATTGGCGAAACCTTGCAGGGCGGTCACCGCGCCGCAGCTCTGATCGGCGCCATTCATCAGGCTGGCGTCGAGTTCATAATGACCGGCGGCGTTGGGCGAGGCCCCTTTACCGGCAACGTAAAGGCCGGAATCCTCCAGTTTGCGAACGGCCTCGGTGACGACATCGAAGGCTTTCGCGCCCGCTTTCAGGCTGTCGCGGGCGGCTTCGGCGATTGCGCGCATATTGGCGGTTTCAGCGGAATAGTCGCGGCCCTTCCTGGCCCCGGCGCCACCATGCAAGGCGAAAGCGATCATCTTCAGTCTCCGTTACGTTTGTAACGGCTATGCCGCTTGGAGACCTGGGATGCAAGACAGAAAAGGTGATCCACAGATAAGCCAGATAAGCACAGATTTCATGGTTATTTTCCAGGGTTGTGGGTGGAATGTGCCTCTTGGCGCGAAGCGCCTTCTGCATCTGTGCTTATCTGGCTTATCTGTGGATCAACACTTACTTCCTTTAATCCGCCGCGTGCGTCACGGGGCCTGTCACCAAGGTCTTGCTGCATAGCCAGACGAACGGCACCAGCAGGATGATGACAATCGACGAGATGCGGAACAGATCGACCGTGGCCAGCAGGAAGGCCTGACTGGCGATCTGTCTTGCGATCACGCCCATGCCCTGCGCCGTTGTCAGGCCGAACTGGGTCGCCTGATGAATGGCGTCGGACATCGGGCCGCTCAGACCCGCGGGACCGCCCATGACTTCCGCCAGGCGGGTCTGGTGCTGGCTTTCGCTGCGTTCCCAAAGGGTAGTCACCAGTGAGGCGGCGAAGGAGCCGCTGATAATCCGGGCGAAATTCGACAGGCCCGAAGCGGCCGGAACGCCCTGGTGTGGGATGCCGTTCAGGCCGATGCTGATAAAGGCGATGAAGAACATGCTCATGGCCGCCCCCATCACCAGCATCGGCAGCATCAAAACGAAGAAGCTGGCGTCGGTGGTGAAAAGCGAACGCATATAGAAGGACAGGGCGAACAGCAGCAATGAAACGCTGCCCAGGAGGCGGGCGTCATAGCGATTGAGCAGGCGCGCGGCGAACGGCGTCAGGATGACGGCGATCACGCCGGAAGGCGCCGCCACAAGTCCGGCCCAGGTGGCGATATAGCCCATATTGGTTTGCAGCCACAAAGGCATCAGCAGGTTGGCCCCGAAGAAGATGGCGTAGGCCACGCACAGGATAAGGGTGCCGAAGGCGAAGTTGCGCGTCTTGAAGAAGCTCAAATCCACCATCGGGTTCTTGTCGTTCAGCTCCCAGATCACCCAGGCGATGAAGCCGATGATGGCGACGATGGTTTCGACCACGATGGCCGGCGAATTGAACCAGTCCACGTCCTTGCCGGTATCGAGCATGACTTGCAGGGCGCCGACCCAGACAACCAGCAGCGCGAAGCCGGTGCGGTCGATCGGCCGCCGGAAGGTCGGGGTTTCGCGGTCCGACATGCCGCGCCAGCAGAAGAAGGCGCAGAAGGCGCCCACCGGCACATTGATGAAGAAGATCCACGGCCAGGTCATGTTATCGGAGATCCAGCCGCCGAAGATCGGCCCGCAGATCGGCGCCACCAGCGTGGTCATCGACCAGATGGCCAGGGCCGTGCCGCGCTTGTTGGGGGGGAAGATCATCATCAGCAGGGCCTGCGATCCGGGGATCATCGGGCCGGAAACTGCGCCTTGCAGCACGCGGAAGAAGATCAGCGAATTGATATCCCAGGCGATGCCGCACAGGAAGGAGGCGATGGTGAACAGAATGACGGCCGCGGTGAAGGTCTTGACCACGCCGTAACGGCCCATCAGCCAGCCGGTCAGCGGCACGGAAATGCCGTTGGCGACGGCGAACGAGGTGATGACCCAGGTGCCTTGCGAGGTCGAGACGCCGAGATCGCCGGCGATGGTGGGAATCGAGACATTGGCGATGGTCGAATCAAGCACCTGCATGAAGGTGCCGAGCGCCAGGGCCACGGCGGTGATGGCCAGAAGGCCGCCGGTCAGGGGCGCGGGGGCGGCGGAAGGTGAAGCAGTGGACATGGATGTCTCGGTTTATTTGAGGGCAGAAGTAAGAAGCCCCACCACCATCCGGCTTCGCCGGACAGTCCCCCTCCCCAACATAGTTGGGGAGGTACAGGAATAGCCTGTTTGTGTACCTCCCTGGCTATGCCGGGGAGGGGGACCGCACGACGCGCGAAGCGCTAGATGTGGTGGTGGGGTATCTTGCTTTAGTTCTTGGTATCGACCATTTTAGTGTCAATTCGGGCGTCCATAGACAGGCCCACGCGCAAGGGATGCGCCGCCACTTCCTTCGGATCGAGATCGATGCGGACGGGCAGGCGCTGGACCACTTTGATCCAGTTGCCGGAAGCATTCTGCGCCGGGATCAGCGAGAAGGCCGAGCCGGTGCCGCCGGAAATGCCGCGCACCCGGCCATGGAAGGTCACGCTTTTGCCGTAGAGATCGGAATGCAGTTCGACCGGCTGGCCGGGGATGACCTTGCGCAACTGGCCTTCCTTGAAATTGGCGTCCACATAGGCGCGGCCGACCGGCACCACGGTCATCAGCGGCGTGCCGACGGCGACCTGCTGGCCGACCTGAACGGCCTTCTTGGCGATGATGCCATCGGTCGGCGCGCGGACGACGGTGCGTTCCAGCGCCAGATTGGCGGCGTCGAGCCTGGCCTGCGCCGCCAGGACTTCGGGATTTTCAGCGGCCGAAACACCGGCGAACTGGGCGGCGTTGGTGGCGCGCTGGCCGCCGGCGGCCTGAACGCCGGCAAGGGCCTGGGCGTGCGCGGCTTCCGCGGCATTGAGCGCGGCCTGCGCCTGGGTGAAGGCGTTCTGGGCCGTGGTCAGTTCTTCCTGCGACACCGCGCCGGACTGGGCCAGGTTCTGGCGGCGGGCCAGTTCGGTTTTGGCGTTGCCGAGATTGGCCTGGGCGGCGACGATCTGGGCGTTGGCGCTGGCGACATCGGCCTGACGGGCGCCCAACTGGCCGGCCAGGGCCTCGTCGCTGGCGTAATAGCCCTGGACGTGGCGCTGGGCGAGGGCGAGCGCCGCCTGCGCCTGGGCGACGGCGATTTTCGCATCGGCGTCATCGATGGTCAGGAGGATATCGCCGGCCTTGACGGCTTGTGTTTCGGAAACGGCGATGCTGGCCACCGGGCCGGAAACGAGGGCGTTGACCTGCGCCGTGTCGGTGCCGACATAGGCGTTGTCGGTCGAGACATAATGCGAGGCGACCAGACCGTAATAGGCGCCGTAAGCGACGGCGCCGATGACGACGGCGATGCCGAGATAGGTCAGCAGGCGCTTGCGTTTGGCGTTGCCGGCATTGATGGCCGGTTTGGCGGCGGCTTTGGGCGTGCCATAGGCTTCGGCGGCGTCTTCGGCTTTTTCGATGGTTTGTGCGTTATCGGGCATGTTGAAATCTCTGATTTCTAATTGTTCGTGGTGTATTGGCCGCTCTGATACGTCCCGCCAAGGGATTTAATCAGGGCGATATCGAGGGTCATGGCGCGGCTTTTCAGGTCGGTGACCGCCCGGCGCTGGCTGATCAGGCTTTGTTCGGCCACCAGCAGCGAGGTGTAGTCGGACAGGCCGCCATCATAGCGCAACTTGCTGAGACGATAGGCTTCCTCATAGGCGGTCAGCGCCTGCTCGGAATTATCGAGCCGGCTTTGCAGCGCCTTCTGGCTGGTCAGGGTGTCGGCGACTTGTTGCATGGCTTCGAGCACATCCTGATTGTAGGACGCGATGGCCAGGGCGTGTTCGCTTTCGGCCGATTTCAGGTTGGCCTTCAGCGCGCCGCCGTCAAACAGCGGCAGGCTGAGGGCCGGGCCGGCCTGGCCGATATCGGAGCCGGAGGAAAACAGCCTGTCGAGGCCCAGCGACTGGAAGCCCACGAAGGCGGCGATATTGATATTGGGATAGAAGGCGGCATGGGCCTGTTTGATATGGGCCGAGGCCGCTTCCGCCCGCCAGCGCGCGGCGATGATATCCGGGCGGCGGCCGATCAGGTCGAGATCGACCCGCGCGGGAACGCCAAAGGCCTTATTGTCCGGCGCCAGGGCGGGGCGTTGCAGGCTGTTGGCGAAGTCGGGCGACGCGCCGGTCAGCATGGCGATCAGGTGCTTGTTGAGGTCGATCTGTTCGTCGAGCGCGGCCAGATCGGCCTTTGCGGCGAAGATGCCGGCCCGGGCCTGGGCGTCCTGCGCCTTGTTGCTGACGCCGTTATTGAGCTTGTCCTGCACCAGTTTGGCGCTGTCGGTGCGGATGCCGACGGCGCGCGTCGCCAGGTCGCGTTCCTGATAGAGGCGGTCGAGGTCGATATAGGCGGTGGCTATGGCGGTCGAAAGGACCAGCCGGGCTTGCGCCGCATCGGCCTCGGCGGCCTGGGCGTTGGAACTGGCGGCGGCGATGGCGGCGCGGTTCCGGCCCCAGAAATCCAGTTCCCAGTTGAAGCTCAGGGTCGTCTGGCCGTAATCGGTGTAGCCTTCCGGCACGGCTTCCTTCGGGAAGAGGTAATTATAGCTCTGCTTGCCTTCATAGGCCGTGGCGTCCAGCCCGACCTGCGGGCGATTCGCGGCGCGATACTGCGAAACGGCCGCCTGCGCCTGATTGAGGCGCGCTTCCGCCATCGCCAGCGAAGGTGAATTGTTGAGCGCCTGGGTCATCAGCCGCTGCAATTGCGGATCGCCGAGATCCGTCCACCACACCTGCTCGCTTACCGTATTGATGGGGTTGACCTTTTTGGCCTGACTGGGTTCTGATGCGAAAGGCGCGCTTTGCGGAATCGTGGTGCAGGCGCTTAAGGCTGTAGCCGTCAGAAGCGCAGCGATCATCAGGCTGCGGCGCGGCGTTTTGGAGGCGGGCGTGTTATGTGTCATTATTATAAGTCTCATAAGGGCGGACTCTTGAAATAACCGTACAGTATGGTCATTTTGGCTGGACATATAGACCCGCCGCTGGTATCTGTCAACTGACCATACTGTACGGTTTAGGATTTATTTTGCAATGCAGAACGAAAAAGTATCCGAGTTGAAAAGCTGCGAAAATAAGGGCCGCATGAGTGGTGAGGACCGCCGCGAGGCCATTCTCGACGTGGCGACCGAGATTTTCCTGTCGGAAGGCTATGCCAGCGCGTCGATGTCAACGATCGCGGCGAAGCTGGGCGGCTCCAAGGGAACGCTTTATAATTATTTCAGGAGCAAGGAGGATCTGTTCGCGGCCTATGTGCAGCGCAGTTGCGTCTTCCATCGCGGCGAGATCGCCGACCTGCTGCTCGATGACGGCGACGCCCGCACCGTGATGACGGCTTTCGCCAAGGGGTATGTGCGCGCCTTCACCGCCGAGCCGGCCTTGCAGAACTGGCGCGTCATTTCCGCTGAAAGCCACAAATCGCCCGAAGTCGGCCGCATGTTCTACGAAAGCGGACCGCTGACCGGCGCGCGCATTCTGGGCGCCTATATCCAGAAGGCGGTGGCGCGCGGCGAACTGGTGGTGCCGGACATAATGGCCGCCGCCCACCATTTCACTTCGCTGATTCACGGCCGCATGATCAAGGCGCGCCTGCTCAACTACATGCCGGCGCCGAGCGACGAAGAAATCGCCGCCGAGGTCGAGGCCGCCATGTTCGTCTTCTTCGGCGCCTATGGCGCGAAGAAAGATCAAATGCCGTAATTTGTGATTGCGTTTACGGGATGAATGAGCCGGATGCCGAAGCTCCGGCACGGAAAAACTATTCCCGAAGCGAATTGACCAGGTTGAACACCATGGTCTTGGCGGAAGCGTCATGGCCACCCTGGGCCAGGGCGTAAAGCGTCTGCATGATTTCTTCGGCGATGGGCGCGACATGGGCCTGATTGACCACCTCGAAAATGCCCGGCAGCAGCAGGCGGCGCACCTCGTTGTCATCGACCAGCGCCTCGGTGATCTTCTCGCCTTCGCGCAGGCCGGTGAAGGTGATTTTGATGTCCTTGTCCACGCGCAGGCCGTAAAGCTTGATCATCCGCGTCGCCAGGTCGTGAATCTTTACCGGCGTGCCCATCTCCAGGATGTAGAGGCCGGAATGTTCCGGTGTGCCGGCATTGGTCATGGCGGCGGTCAGGACCAGTTGCACCGCCTCGAAGATGGTCATGAAATAGCGTTCGACATCGCGGTCGGTCAGCGTGATCGGCCCGCCGCGTTCGATCTGCGACTTGAACAGCGGCACCACCGAACCGGTCGATCCCAGCACATTGCCGAAACGCACGACGCAAGCCTGGTGCGTGTCGGAAATCTGGGTGCGGATCAGGTGTTCGGCCAGGCGTTTGGTGGCGCCCATCAGCGAGGAGGGCGCCACGGCCTTGTCGGACGAGATCAGCACCAGTTGCTTGACGCCGGCGGCCTTGGCGGCGTCGATGACATATTGCGTGCCCAGCACATTGGTCAGCACGCTTTCGCTGGGATTAAGCTCGACCATCGGCACATGCTTCAGCGCGGCGGCATGGAAGATGACATCCGGCTTCTGCTGGGCCACGACGGCGGCGATTCGTTCCTTGCGCCGCACGCTGCACAGAAACGGACGGGCGCGCTCGCTGCCGGGGAATTCGAGCTTGATGGCGCGGTCGATTTCGTACAACGCCAGTTCGGAGTGGTCGATCAGGCTGACATGCGCCGCGCCGAGCGCCAGCACCTGCTTGCAGATTTCCGAACCGATGGAGCCGCCGGCGCCGGTCACCAGTACGCGTTTACCGGCATAGAAGTTTTTCAGGCCGTCGGTGTCGAGCTGGACCTGCGGACGGTGCAGCAGCACCTTGAAGGATGCGGGATCGCTGGGTTCCGGCAGGGGCAGGGCGCCGTTTTTCTTCCCGAAAGCTGCAACCCTGGCCAGAAAACGCAACAGTCGATAATTGGACAGACTCATGGGTATTCCGGCGGGCTGGCGATAATATGAGAGCGTATTGAGCGTGTTATGGCGCTTTTAGCAAGGGAGAAGCGTGTGCGGGTCACAATTTTTTACAATCGCATGCCGCTAGTGGTGTAAAGGCAGGTTATGATCGATATTCTCTTCTTTGGCCGGGTGGCGGACAGACAGGGCCGGCGCCGGATGGCCTTGGCGCTCCCGGAAGGGGGCTTGAGCCTGTTTGCCCTGCGCCTGCGGCTTTTTGACGGCGAGGATGATGGACGGTTGCGCATGAGCGTCAATCAGGTAGTGGTGAGCGATGACCGGCCCCTGCGCGATGGCGACGAGGTGGCTTTTTTCTCGGTGTTTTCCGGAGGCTGACCATGGATATGGATGTGCGTCTTCTGCCGGCGTCTTTTGATCCGGCGGCGGTTCACGGTGTTTTCCTGACGCGGTTCGGCCGCCTGGGGGCGGTTGCCGCCTTCACCGGCGTGGTGCGGGAAACGGCGGAGGGCGCGGCGGTCGATTGCCTTTACCTTGACTGGTATCCGGGCATGACGGAGGCTTCGATCCAGGCCATTGCCGACGCGGCGGCCGGGCGGTTCGATATTCGCGCCCTCAGCCTTCATCATCGCTGCGGCGAGGTGCGGGCGGGGGAACCGGTGGTTTTCGTGGCGGCGGCCGGCGCGCATCGCCGGGCGGCCTTCGAAGCGGTGGACTATATGATGGACCGGTTGAAATCCGAAGCCGCCCTGTGGAAACGCGAGGTCGGGCCAGGGGTCGATCGCTGGGTCGAACCGACGGCGGGCGATGCCGCCGATCTCAGACGCTGGAGCCGGATATGAGCCTGTCCCATCTTGATGACGCCGGACGCGCCCGCATGGTCGATGTGTCGGGCAAGGCGGAGACGGCGCGTGTGGCTGTGGCGCGCGGACGCCTGGTCTGCGCGGCGGAAACCGTGGCGCTGGCGCGCGAAGGCAAGACGCCGAAGGGCGCGGTGATCTCGACTGCCGAACTGGCGGGGATCATGGCCGCCAAGCAGACATCGAACCTTATTCCGCTGTGTCATCCGCTGCCCCTCAGCAAGGCGGCGGTGCGGATAGAGGTCAATGACGGCCTGCCGGGATTCGATATCGAGGCGGAGGTGCGGACCAGCGGCCGGACGGGCGTGGAGATGGAAGCCCTGACGGCGGTCAGCGTGGCGGCGCTGACGCTTTACGACATGTTGAAAGCGGTCGATAAGGCCATGCGGATCGAAGGGATTGCGGTTGTTTCCAAAAGCGGCGGCAAGTCGGACTGGTAATGTCTTGCGCCTCCCCCGCAAGCGCAGGCAGGGCTATCGCATATGGCTTTTGGCGTTGAGATGCCCTTCCCCTCTCCCCATGAATATGGGGAGAGCCGGGCGGCCGGTGCCGACGAGAGCCGAACGCAGTGAAGGCGATCGGGTGAGGGGCTGTTCGTCGATAGAACACAAGCGTCACACAGCCCCTCACCCGGTTGCGATCGCTTCGCTCCGCGCCCGTCCTCTCCCCTCATGGAGGGGAGAGGGGGAAGAAAAGTTATTCCAAAAGCCATAGGCGATAGCCCTGCCGCCTGCGGGGAGGCGGGCAGTCCTTAGAACAACCTGGCCCTAGAACAGCCTGGCGTGGAGGCCGACCCAGACGCGGCGTCCGGTCTGGCCATAGCCGCCGGCGGTCTGGTAACGGGTATCGCCGGCATTTTCGACGCGGCCATAGAGGCTGAGACGGTCATTGAGCGCATAGTCGGCGCGCAGGTCGGCCAGGTCGTAAGCCTTGAGCATGCCGGTAAAGGCGGTGTCGAGCGCTTCGCCGGCATGACGCAGGCCAAGCCCCAGGTTGAGCTTGTCCGTAGCGGTCCAGGTCAGGTCGAGACTGCCCATCTGGTCCGGGCGGCGCGGCAGCAGGCCGCCATCGCCATCGCGGGCGTGAAGAAAGGTGTAATTGCCGCGCAGGCGCAGGCTGTCGGTCAGGTCTTTCGCCAGCTCCAGTTCGACGCCGCGCGCCTCGGCGCGGACGCTATTGCCGTAACAGCCGTAAACCTGATCGTCCCGGCAACCGCTATACACGAAGTCGATCTGGCCGCGTACCGAACGGGTGAACAGGCTGACGCTGAACAGCCCCCCCTCGAAGCCGTAATCGACGCCGCCATCGAGCGTGACCGATCTTTCTTCAGTCAGGGAAGCCGTGCCGTAATCGCTGTAAAGCTGGTAGAGGCTCGGCACCTTGACGCCCTGGCCGGCGCTGGCATGAACGCGCAGATGGTCGCCAAATGGCGCATTGACCGTGATCTGCGCGATGTCATTGGCGCCGAAGGACGAGGCATCGTCATGCCGAGCGCTCAGGGCGATATCCAGCGGGCCGAAATCGTGCGTCACCTGACCATAGACGCTGGCGAGCGTCGAAGCGGCCTTGAGAGGTACGGGATTGGGATCGAGCGCCCATGGATAGGCCACGCGCATCGTATCGCGTTCATAGCTCAGGCCGCCGAGCAGGCGGGTGGTGTCGCTCAGGCGATAGCTGATGTGGTAATCGGCTGCCTCGATATGGCCATTGGCGACGAAATTCGGCGTGTGGTCGGGGTTGTAATTGTCGCTGTCATTATCGGTGACGCTGACCGACAGAACCTGCTCGCCTTTCGTGAAGCGGTGGGTGAGGCCGACAGCCGACAGGGTGGTGTCGGCCTTGCTGAAGTCACCGGTATCCATGAAATTGTAGGGAGGCGCCGGATTATAGCCGTCGAAATCGGTGCGGCTGTGGCTGGTGGTCGAGAAGGCCTGAAGGCTGAAAGCCTCGTTGAAATCGTAGCGCAGTTTGCCGTTCAGCGTGGTCTGGGTGAAGCCGTCCTTTTCCGTGCCGCCGGCGAAGGTCGAGATGCCGCGATCATTATAGGTGCTGCCGGAGAGACGCCAGGTCAGGCCGCCCAGCCTGCCGCCGATGCCGGCGCGGGCGGAGCCGTATTCATCGAAGCCTTCGATCCGCAGATCAGCTTCCAGCGGCCGGGAGGGGATGCGCGAGGTGAGACTAACCACACCGCCCATGGCGCCGGACCCCCACAGGGTCGAGAGCGGGCCGCGCAGCACTTCGATGCGCGCGGCGTCGTCCGTGCCGACCAGGCCGAGATTGGTGCCGCCGCCGACCTGCGACGGGTCATTGAGGCGCACGCCATCGAGGATGTAAAGCGTGTGATCGGCGCCGGCGCCACGGATCGAGGCGGTTGTCGCGGCGCCGGGGCCGCCATTGCGCGCGATGCTCAGATCGGTGGTGCGCGTCAGCAGGTCGGCGACGAACAGGGATTGGTAAGACTTGATGTCGGCGTCGGTCAGCACATCGACGCTCTGGCCGATTTTGGCAACCGGCAGGCTTTCGCGGGTGACGGTGACGATGACCTCTGTGGGAGCCTCATCGGCTTGCGCGAAAACAGGCGCGGCGAGCAGGGCGGTGGACAGGATAAGGGCGGTTTTGCAGTGGCGCATGGGGGTCTTCCGGTCAGAAACGAAAGCCGTGAACGCGCGTGACGAAACCCGCGCCTTTACGGCTCACAAGGTATCGTCTCTCAAGCTATATAGACTTGCTCGCGCTGCACTTCCCGGCCACGCAAAGGACGACAGCCAAGGCAGGTTTCCTGACTTGCGCCTCGGACGCGGGCGACGTCTTCCCGGTATTGCCCCAGTGACGTATGTCGCTCGCTCGGCGCTTACAGTTGCGGGGACAGTCCGGGATTTCAACCCGGTTCCCTATTATCCCGCGGTTTGACGCGCGGGCACCATTGGCACGCGGCGGAACTAGGGCGTTTGTTGCGGCGCGTCAAGTTCAATCGCAACAGGTGTGCCGGATGGGTTGTTTTTACTGGCGCATTGAGCGCCCACGCCACGTTTGGCGCGTAGCCAAGGCCACGGAGTGGCCGCCCGGCAATTGAGGGCGAGCAAAAATCAGGACAACCGCCTTCAGGCGGTTGTCCGCGGCTTTTGCGCCGCATGTTCGGCCGGCGTCAAGGCTTGCAGGCTCAGGGCATGGACCGGACCGGCCAGTTCCTCGGCCAGGGCGGCATTGATCAGGCGCTGGCGGGCCACGCGGTTCAGGCCTTCAAAGCGCCCGCTGACCACACGGATGGAAAAATGACTCTCGCCCCCTTCCCGTGCGCCCGCATGTCCACTATGTTTGGCGCTGTCGTCATGAATCTCCAATTGCTGCGGGGCAAGAGCCTGGTTGAGCTTCGCCCTCAGGCGGTCGGCTATGATTCCCATATTCTGCCTCACTTATAGGGTATGGAACGAACGTCAGCTTCTTTTAAGAGTTAAGGGTCATATTTCAAGGTATGAGTGAAGGATTCAAGTTCAAGCCCAAATTCGCAATGGACATGCGTATCCGTCCGCCCAAGGAAGGCGAGGACAAGACACGCCGGCCCGAAGACGACGTGCTGCAACTCAAACCGGGTGAGAAGCCTTGCGAATGGCCGGAATGCCACAAGGCGGCCACGGCGCGCGCGCCGAAATCACGCGAAATGATGAATGAATACTATAATTTCTGCATGAACCATGCGGCGGAGTACAACAAGAACTGGAACTTCTTCGCCGGGATGAGCGAGGGCGAGGCAAAGCGTCACCGCGAATCCGTCGCCACCGGCGACCGCCCGACCTGGGCCTTCCGCGCCTCGCGCGTCAGCCGCGAAGCGGCGAATTTCGCCACCAAGGGCGCCAAGGCCGGCGGTTTCTACGATCCGCACAGCGTCTTCGGCGCCGGTGCGGCCCCTGTGCGTGAGAAGGGCGCGCAATCGGAGCGCCAGTACGGCAAGATAGAACGCGCCGCCTTCGCCGATCTCGATCTCGAAGTCGGCGCCACGGCGGAACAGATCCGTGTGCGCTACACCGAAATGCTCAAGCGCTGCCACCCGGATAACAATGGCGGCGACCGCTCGGCCGAGGACAAGCTGCAACGCGTGATCAAGGCGTACAAGGTTCTTAAAAAGATGTCGCTGGCTTAGGCTGAATTATCCTCCCCTGATTTATTGGGGGAGGTGTCACGGCTTGTCCGTGACGGAGGGGGCGACCGGCGGCGGGGAATGCCCCCTCCGGCTCGACAAGCTCACCACCTCCCCCGATAAATCAGGGGAGGATCAAGAATATATGTCCTGGGCGAGAAGCCGCCCTGTAACCTACAAGCTGCTGAAAAACGGATCGTCGGCCATGTCTCCGCCGGGGCGGCGATAGAGATGGACGTGCATTCGGCGGCGTAACGCAAAGCCCAGGCTCTCGTAAAGCCCGATGGCCGCTGTATTTTCGGGCAGGACATTGAGAAACGGCACGCGGCCATCAGCGACAATACGCTTGCCTAAGATAGATGTCAGACGCCGGGCATGGCCGCGCCCCTGGAAATCCGGGTGGACACAGATGGCGCTGATCTCGGTGAAATCCGCCGGCTTCATGCGCTCTCCGGCCATAGCCGCCAGCCGGCCTTCCTCGAATATACCGATATAGCTGCCCATCTCGATGGTGCGCTGGCCGAAAGGTCCCGGTTTCATCAGGGTGGTCAGGGAGATCATTTCATCGGCATTGGCAAGTGTGAGCGGTTCGGCCTCATCAGCCACATTGGCCGGCCGGAAGTCGAAGGCGGCCATTTGCAGGATCGGGAAGCGCACGAGCAGGTCCAGCCCGTCCGGCGTTTCCAGTTCTTCCGGCGACCACAGCACCGCCGTCTCGCCTTCGGCCATACGTTCGGCGAGAACCGGCAGGGCGTCGGGCGTTTCTAAAGCGGCGAAGGGCGAGACTTCGGCTGGATAGCGCCGCACCGGTCCGTCGCCTATAGCCAGATGCGCGTGACGGCCGGTCAGGGCCGACCAGGCGGGATTGTCGAGTTCGGTAGTTTTCATGAGGAGCGTCTAACAGAAAAGGTGTGCGGCCGCTGCCGGAATCTTGCGCTATAGTTGGCTATGGAGGCGCTTATGAACAAGATGCTGACAGGCGGCTGCCAGTGCGGCGCCATCCGTTTTGAAGTGACCGGTCCGCTGCCGGAGGCTTCGATTTGCCATTGCCGCATGTGCCAGAAAGCGTTCGGCAATGTCTTCGCGCCGCTGGTGTCGGTGCGCGGTACGGATTTTCGCTGGACCCGGGCCGAACCGAAGCGTTTCGCCTCGTCGAATCTCGTCAACCGCGGCTTCTGCCCGGCGTGCGGCACGCCCCTGACCTATGAGGCGCCGGACGGCATGGCGGTCGCCATCGGTGCGTTCGATCATCCCGAAGCGCTTGAACCACATATCCAGTATGGCGTGGAGGCGCGCATCGGCTGGCTGGATCATGTCAATGACTGGCCGTCACGCGCCACGATGGAAGATATCGAAGCCGCGCCCTTCCTCGACAAACTGGTCAGCCGTCAGTATCCGGATGAGTGACAAGGCAAGGCTTTCAGGCTATTATAGGCATATGAAGCGCGACGAAGCCCTCCTTATTCTAAGCCGCAATCAAGCCGAGTTGCATCGCCTCGGTGTGAAACGCGCCGCGCTTTTCGGTTCGGTGGTCAGAGGATCGGCCACAGAGGGCAGCGACATCGATATTCTGGTCGATATCGACAAGACGGGTAAGATCGGTGTGTTTGAATATGTCGGCATCGTGCAATTCATCGAAAGTCTGTTTACGCAATCCGTCGATGTCGCCAACCGGGAGAGCCTGAAAGCCGCCATCCGTCCGCAGATCGAGCAAGAAGCCGTCTATGCCTTCTGAACGTTACCGGCAGGCGTTAATCGATATCCATGACAATATCCTGCTGGCCCGGAGCTTTATTGAGGGACTGGACCAGGCGGCTTTTGTTGCAGACGGTAAGACGGTTTATGCGGTTATTCGCGCGAACGGCGGATTTTATTTGGGTGACCCTGCAAAATAGCCTGCCGGACCTGTTGGCAGCCGTCCGGTCCGAACTGGAATGACAGGCAAAAAAGTTCGCTGTGAATGAACATTGGGGTTGTTTCCTGATGTCTAAAGTCTTAGCTGAAACCCGTACATTTTTGCCGCCGAAAGCCTGATTATATGTCCGCCGAGCTTGAATATCCCGATCCGCTGCTGTCCCATGTACCTGATAAAAAGGTCAATGTCCGTGAGGTGTTCGGCATCGATATCGATATGCAGGTGCCGGCCTTCTCGCACCGCGATCCGCATGTGCCGGATATCGACGAAGCCTACCGTTTCGACCCGCAGACGACCCAGGCCATCTGCGCCGGCTTCGCGTTTGATCGTCGCGTCATGGTGCAGGGCTTCCACGGTACCGGTAAATCGACCCATATCGAGCAGATCGCCGCGCGCCTGAACTGGCCGCTGGTGCGCGTCAATCTCGACAGCCATGTCAGCCGGATCGACCTGATCGGCAAGGACGCCATTGTGCTGAAGGACGGCCAGCAGGTCACCGAGTTCAAGGAAGGCATCCTGCCGTGGGCCTTGCAGCGCCCCGTCGCTTTGGTGTTCGATGAATACGACGCCGGCCGTCCGGACGTGATGTTCGTTATCCAGCGCGTGCTGGAAGCGCAGGGGCGCCTGACCCTGCTTGACCAGAACAAGGTCATCAAGCCGAACCCATATTTCCGCCTGTTCTCGACCACCAACACCATCGGCCTGGGCGATACCACCGGGCTTTACCACGGCACCCAGCAGATCAACCAGGGCCAGATGGACCGCTGGTCGCTGGTCACCACGCTCAACTATCTCAGCCATGAGGCTGAGGTCGGGATCGTGCTGGCCAAGGTGCCGGAATTCAATACGCCGGAGAAGAAGGGCGTGATCGACGCCATGGTGCGCGTGGCGGACATGTCGCGTTCGGCCTTCGCCAATGGCGATATCTCCACGGTCATGTCGCCGCGGACGGTTATCACCTGGGCGCAGAACACCCTGATCTTCAACAACGATCCCGAACTGGCCTTCCGCCTGTCCTTCCTCAACAAAAGCGATGAACTGGAGCGCCATACCCTGGCCGAGTTCTACCAGCGCGCCTTCGGCACCGATGTGAAGGAATCGGCTCTGAAGGTAAAGGTGATATAATCCTATCCTCCCCTGATTTATCGGGGGAGGTGGCGAGCTTGTCGAGCCGGAGGGGGCATTCCCCGCCGCCGGTCGCCCCCTCCGTCACGGACAAGCCGTGACGCCTCCCCCGCAAGCAGGGGAGGATGAAAAGATAAAGCCCCATGGCCAACAAGCCGACCATCCTGTCCGAACCGTTCAAGAAGGCGCTGGTGCATTCCACCCGCGCCCTGGCGGAGGATGCCGAACTGGAAGTGGTCTTCGGTTCCGATGGCCCGCGTATCGATGGCGACAAGCTGATCCTGCCGCATCCGCCGCGCGACCTGGCGCCGAAACTGGCCCAGCGGGTGCGGGGTCAGGCCGACCGGCTGGCGCTGAAAGTGGCGCATCACGATGACGCCCTTCATGCCCGCGCCCGTCCGCGTGACGATATGAGTGCGGATGCCTTCGATGCGCTGGAAGAGGCGCGTCTGGAGGCGATCGGCGCCCGCGCCATGCAGGGAGTGCGGTATAATCTGCTGGCAGCGCAGGAAGGCGATATCGAACGCTCAGGTCTTTACCGCAAGGAAGAAAAGGCCGAGATCGGTTTGCCGGAAATCCTCGGACTGATGGCGCGCGAAGCCGTCACCGGCGATCCGATCCCCAATTCGGTGCAGCGCGTGGTCAATCTGTTGCGTAACGAAATCGAGGAAAAGGCCGGCGACGGCCTGGAAAAGCTGGCGGGCCTGATCCATGACCAGAAGGCCTTCAACAAGCAGGCGCGCCACATCCTGACGGCGCTCGATCTGAAGGATGACAGCCAGGACGCCGAGGACGAAAAGGAAGACGAAGGCGAGGAGGGCGAAAGCGAAGGCGACAGCCCCAAGGAAGACGCGCCCGAACAGGATGAGCAGGACGACAGTCAGTCGCAACAGGACCAGCCGGAGGAGCAGACCGGCCAGGATCAGCCGCAGGAGGGTGAGGACGACTACACCCAGATGCAGGGCGACCCGCAGATGGCCTCCGACACCTCGACCGACGAAACGCCGGATGGTGAAGCTGGCGAGGCCGAGCGCCGTGAGAACGACCAGCCGGATGCCAATATCAGGAAGGACTATGAGGTCTATACCCGACAGTTCGATGAGGTCATCACCGCCGAGGAACTGTGCGATCCGGAGGAACTTGAGCGCCTGCGCGGCTTCCTGAACGCGCAACTGGCCAATATGGCCTCGGTGGTGTCGCGCCTGGCCAACCGTCTGCAAAGGAAGCTTTTAGCCCAGCAAAGCCGGTCTTGGTCGTTCGATCTGGAGGAAGGCGTGCTCGATGCCGCCAAGCTGACGCGGGTGATCACCGATCCCTCCGCGCCGCTCAGTTTCAAACAGGAAAAGGACACCGAGTTCCGCGATACGGTGGTGACCCTGTTGCTTGATAATTCCGGCTCGATGCGTGGCCGGCCGATCATGGTGGCGGCGGTCTGTGCCGATGTGTTGGCGCGGACCCTGGAACGCTGCGGCGTCAAGGTCGAGATCCTTGGCTTTACCACCAAAGCCTGGAAGGGTGGCCTGTCGCGTGAGGCCTGGGTACGGGCGGGCAAACCGGCCAATCCGGGGCGGCTGAACGATCTGCGCCATATCATCTACAAGGCGGCGGATAACCCCTGGCGCCGGACACACAAGAACCTTGGCCTGATGATGCGCGAGGGGTTGCTCAAGGAAAATATCGACGGTGAAGCCCTGCAATGGGCGCATGGCCGTCTGGTCGGACGGCCGGAACAGCGCAAGATTCTGATGGTGATCTCGGATGGTGCGCCGGTCGATGACTCGACGCTTTCGGTCAATAGCGGGCACTATCTCGAAAATCATTTGCGCAAGGTGATCGCCGAGATAGAGGGCGCGGGCCGGATTGAACTGGTCGCCATCGGCATCGGCCATGATGTGACGCGCTATTACAAACGGGCGCTTACGCTGATCGATGTCGAGCACCTGGCCGGCGGCCTGATGGATAAGCTGACCGAGTTGTTTGAAGAGAAGTAAGACGCCCCACCACCAACGCGCTACGCGCGTCGGTCCCCCTCCCCATCGAAGATGGGGAGGTACAGGAAGCAGCGTTTTATCTACCTCCCCAATTTATTGGGGAGGGGGGACCGCGCCGAAGGCGGGGTGGTGGGGTTTCTGACTTTCCTGTGCTACGGAGTTTCATGCGCATTATTTTCATCACCCTGGCCCTTCTCGCTGCCTCGGCCCATGCCGAGCCGCAGCCTTATCTGCAAAAGCCGACCGTCAGTTTCCGCCCCCTGAAAGGCAGCGATCCGAAGCCGGTCAATCCAAAGGTGCGCTATGTCGGCGGTTATGAACTGGAGGCGAGGGGCACGTCCGAACTGGTGGGGTTGTCCGACCTGCATGTCTTTCCGGATGAGGATACGCTGAAGATCGAGGCCGTCAGCGATTTCGGCGCCATGGTCCGGTTCGAGCTGAAAGCGGATGGGAAAAGCGGTTATCTCGATAGCCCGCTGGAGATCGATCCGTTGCGTGATCCTCAAGGCAGGCGTTTCAACAATAAGGGTGAGGCGGATGCCGAAGGGATGACGGCCGATCCGATGAACGGAGAACTGTATGTCTCCTTCGAGGGCCATCAGCGGGTGATGAAATTCGCACAAAACCCCTTCTCCCAGGCGGGTGAGGTTTTGCCGCTGGCTGGTTTGCCCAATTTTCCGGCCAATCAGGGTATGGAAGCCGTGACCTATCTTCAGGAGCCGGATGGAGGCGCTTTGCTGATTGGTGTCGAATCAGGCGGCTTCTGGCGCTGTGGGCTGGCCTCGAACGCCTGCACGGAAGTCCATGGTCCCGCCACACCGGGCTTCCTCTATATGATGACTTCGCTGTACGCGCTCGATCATGACGATCCGCGCCGTAACCACGATATACTGGGCCTTTACCGCTATTACGATCCGTTCACCGGGCCGCGCAATGTCCTTCGCCTGCTGCATCTGGAGGGCGATACGCTTTCGACTGTCAGCGATATGGTGAAGATCGCGCCGCCCCTGCCGGTTGACAACTACGAAGGCGTGGCGGCGGTAAAAAACGCAACCGGCTACCGTATCTTCCTGATCAGCGACAGCCTGAAGGCAGACGGCAAGCCGAAACTGCTGATCTTTGACTGGACGCGCTGATGCTGACGGTCCTGGCGCCGGAAAAGGCGCCGATCAGGGCGGTGGAGACGCACAGTATGGCCAGGACCAGGGTAATCCGGCCTGTCATCCTGTGAACCGCATCGCCTTTTCCGGCGGGCCAGTACGACCAGACCGGCAAGGATGGCGAGCGAACCGGTGACGATGTGGGAGATGATGTTGAGTGTATGGAAATCGGGCATGAAACCTCCTGTCGGGGAAGGCGTCATGAAACGAATATGGTGCGGTTTCCGGTGGATTTCTGAAATCGGTCAGTTGTTTCGGATGGGGATGCCCGGCGGTGCGTAATTGGCCGCCACGCTGTCGAGCACCAACACCCAGTCTGGCCCGAAAGGCGGGCTTTCGATGTCAAGGGACGCCTGGCCATCATAGGTGGCGAGCGGGTGTGCCGCGCCGGTGCGCGGATCGTACCACCATGCCTTGACCGGTCCCGCTTTTAACCGGCTCAGGTCGATTGTCGCCTTGCGGTCGTTGAGCGGGAAATAAACAAAGGCGTATGTGCCGGGGTTATCGCGTGTCGCCACCATGTGCAGCCCGCCGTAATCCTGGCCTTTCAAAATCAACCCGTCGTCCGGAATACGGTCCAGTTGCGGCCGCGACTCGATCAGATTGCGCAGGAACACCATTTCGCGTCCGCCGGGCCGTTGCAAGGCGGTGATCCAGTCCATTTTGGCGTGATTCATCACATCGTTGCGTCCGCCGACGAAGCCCCATACCGAATGATGGCCGTAGGTCACGCCCGCCGCGCCCGCGAACACCGAGCGATAGGTTTGCTTGCGCACGTCATAAGCATCGAAATAGCCGGTGCCGGCGTCCCAGCGCGGCCACGGATTATAGGGGTGATCCTCATAGTTCGGCTCCAGGTCGAGCGTCGGTTTGGGATGCGGCGAAGTGAAGTCGCGCGTGATGGTTTCCCACACGGGAACGTCATGTCCGACGCCATGGCCGCTTTGCGTGCCGTCGATATCGAGCCATGCGGCGTCGGGCAACTCCTGCGAAGTGGCGACGCCGCCCGGTGGATGATAGGCGACCAGCGGATCGGCGCCCCAGCCCTCTTTGATGCCGTCGGCCATGGCGGCCCATACCGGGCGCCAGTCGACCGGGACAGGGAAGCCGGCGTCTTTCACTGCCGATTGCAGCCAGGCGGGACTTTGCGTATCGACATGGCTTGGCCGGTCGCCGCCCAGCATCCAGATGATATTGCGATGTCCTTTCAGACATTGGCCGAGATAGCGGCCATAAGCGCGGGCGGCGGGCAGGTTGTCAGGCGTGAATAACCGGGGACCGGCACCCCAGGGCGCCGTCATCTTGTCGCCCCATGCCGGCAACAGGGCGACATAGAGGCCGAGTTGATCCGCCCGATCGACAATGGCGGCGACCCGCTCGAAATAGGCCGGGTCCGGTTTGGATGGATCGTTGCCGATGAACGGTGTCCGCCCGTCCGGTGTCGGTCTGGTGACGCCCTCTATCTCGCCCAGCACCACGGTCTGGATAACGGTATATCCCTGGCGTGCCCGCGTGGTCAGGTAATAGTCGGCCTCATCCGCAGTGGTGGCGTGGATTAATTCCCACGCCGTATCGCCCAGCCAGAAGAAGGGTTTGCCGTCCGGTGTGACAAAGTAATGACCGTTCGCCGAAACGGCCAGTGGCGCCAGGTGTGTTTCGGCGGCAACGGGGGCGGCCATGACGAAAAAGGCGGCGGCGCACAAGATGCGGAACATGCGGTATCCTCCCGTTTTTTTAAGAGGATAGCCTGTTTTGTGCATAAAAAAAGTCCCGCCGTGGGGCAGGACTTTTCGTATTCAGCGTTTTTTGGAGGAATCAGGCGGCTTGCTCGGCCAGCTTGTCCTTGATCTGCTTCTTGATGCGGCGGGCGCGGATCGACAGGTTGGCGTCGTCGGCCTTGACGATGAAGGCGTCGAGGCCGCCCTTGAAGTCAAGCGTGCGCAGGGCGGCATTCGAGATCTTCAGACGGAAGGTCGCGTTCAGGGCCTCGGATTGCAGGTTGATCTGGCGCAAGCTGGGCAGGAAACGGCGCTTGGTCTTGATGTTCGAGTGGCTGACGCTGTGGCCGACCATAGGACCGACACCGGTCAGTTCGCAACGACGCGACATGGGATTACCTTCGGTTAAAACGAATAAATGAGCACGACCGGACGCCTGTCCATCGCGCGAGAGGCGGTTCTATAGGCAAATGAGGCGGCAAGGTCAAGGGTTAAAAGGCATTTTTTGCCGCTTTGCCTGCCTGATTGGCCTTGTAAACCGGCCTTGTAAAAAAGCCTCCCGGCCGGAACCGGGAGGCTTTTTCATTTCAAACCGGAAAAGGCTCAGGCGGCCTTGGTCAGGTTCTTGTTGAGGATGGCCACGGCCGAGTCGCGGTCGATCTTTTCGATGGCCGCCACTTCGCGGGCCATGCGGTCGAGCGCCGATTCATAGAGCTGGCGCTCGGAATAGGATTGTTCCGGCTGGCTTTCCGAACGGTAAAGGTCGCGGACGACTTCGGCCAGCGAAACCAGACAGCCGGAGTTGATCTTGGCTTCATATTCCTGCGCGCGGCGCGACCACATGGTGCGCTTGATGCGGGCGCGACCCTTGAGGGTAACCAGCGCCTGGGACATGATGGCTTCGTGGGCGAGATGGCGCAGGCCGGCGACCTTGGCCTTCTTGGTGGGGACGCGCAGGGTCATCTTTTCATGGTCGAAGGTAACCACGTACACTTCCAGAGTGTAGCCAGCCACTTCCTGAGTCTCGATGGCCGCGACCTGACCCACGCCATGGGCGGGATAGACGACCTTATCGCCTACGGCGAATTCGTGACGGGAGAGGGTGAGGGTATCGGACATGGCGAACCTTTCGAGAGGTTGGGGCAAACCGGCGAATAATCTCATCTCATAGGCGTCAAGATATCTCGCTCCAGCAACCGGGGAGGGGCTGAAGGACACATATGCGCGCACAAAATCATCCTCAGGAGCGCCCTCATGGGGATGGTGGATGTGCGCTATTTCTCAACTAAGACAAGGTTGTCATCCGACCTGCGTCGATGGTGCATTTAAAACCCGCGCGAAGCGCAGGTCTGAACGCCTGAAACAAACGAAGATTTGCGCGGATCGTGTGGTCTGGGTTTATCCGTGAAGGACAAGAAGCGGGCCGTGCGACTCTTGCAATATGACATCTATATCACAAATTTACGGCGAAATAAAGGGCGCGGGCGTTAGCGCTCACACAGGGCGCCACGCCAGCAACAGCGTAGCGCACAGACAGGCAGCTTGAAAGCCCGCAATCAAATAAACCTTGTGAATAAAGGCTTTTTTACTGCTTTTATGACGAAAAACCTGTGCGCCGATTAGGGCGAAAGGCCAGCCGCCCAGCCAGCAAAGGCCTAAAAGCATGCGTTCGGATATGCGTTTTTCTCGCATAACGGCGTTTCTTTTGTCGAGTCGCCAGATATGCCCTGTCACCAGATTGATAAAGGTCACCAGATTGATAAGCGCGAGATAAAGCCAAAGTGCCGGCCAAAGCGGCACAGCTTATTTTCCATCGCCGGGCTTTTCGGAGAAGTACTTCTCGAACTTGCCGGTTTCGCGTTCATAGTCTTCACGGTCGGCGGGCGGGGTGCCCTTTTCCGAGATGTTCGGCCAGACAGCGGCGTACTTGGTATTGATCTCCAGCCACTTGGTGCCTTCGTCCTCGGTATCCGGCTTGATGGCGTCCACCGGACATTCCGGTTCGCAGACGCCGCAATCGATGCACTCGTCCGGATTGATGACCAGGAAGTTTTCGCCTTCGTAGAAGCAATCGACCGGACAGACTTCCACGCAGTCCATGAACTTGCACTTCACGCAAGGGTCCATAACAATGTAGGTCATAGTCAAAAGCCTCGATTACAAAACGAATGTGTGCGTCATGCTCAGATAAGGCCGCTGTGTCAAGAGTCTGGCCGTTGCGGAAACCTGATTTGTTCTAATTCGACGCATTAGTATCCATGGCGGAACCGGAGCGCTTGCCGGTAAAGCTTTTGCGCCTCATTCGCATCTGAATTCCGCCGCGGGAAATCAGGCCTTTTCAGAGGCTTCGCTGGCCCGGTAGAGGCTTTGCGCTTCGGCGGCGGGGCCACGCCGTTCGCCTGCATCCACGACAACGATATCGAACAGGCGCGCGCCAATGGCGAAGATCAGCCGATCGCCGGGCCTCACCGCCAATGAGGCCTTTTCGACGCGCGTCACCTTGCCGAAGCGCTCCAGCCGGATATGGCCGCTCTCGCACGCCTTGGCCGAAAGCGCGCGGGTCTTGAAAAAGCGCGCCCGCCAAAGCCACAAGTCAAGCCGGATTGAAGGGGAGTCTCTCTGCATGAGGCGGATATTGGAATGGCTGGGGCAAATGTCAAACCGCCTCTTGTGATAGCGGTAGCCTGCGTTATAGTCTTGTAATCGATATCAACGCCCCGTTTCCAGAGGGCGGATTGGGAGAGAAGAACCATGAAGATCACCGGACTGATGAGGGCCGTATCGTGCCTGTCCCTGATGGCGGGAGCTGCACTGGCTGAACCAAGCCTGAAACTCAATGACAAGGGCTATTTCGAGGCGCCGGGGCTGAACGTCACCGTCTTCGCCGATATCTATCCCGATGGCCATCAGACCGGCGTGACCGTCATCCAGCACGGGGTGCGCGTGGCGGCCAATGGCGACCTGCGGCTGGAGCCGTCACCCGGCCAGTGGTCGCCCATGCCGGCGGGCGATGGTGCGCCGGTGGTGGATGCGGCGACCAACAGCGTGTCGCAGGCGCTGCACTACCCGGATGAGTCGAAGAACCGCAAGGGGTTCAATCCGATCGATTATCCCGATCTCAATTTCAGCTATCATGTCCGCGTCACGCCGCTGGAAGGGAATGCTTTCAAGGTGTCGGTCGATCTCGATAAACCCCTGCCGAAGGACTGGGAGGGTAAGGTCGGCTTCAATTTCGAGCTGTTCCCGACGGACCTGTTCGGCAAGTCATGGCTGATGGACGATAAGAGCGGCATCTTCCCGCGCCAGGCCAATGGCGGCATGACGGATGATCACGGCCAGACCATCACCGCGCCACTGGCGGAGGGCAAATCGCTGACCGTGGCGCCGGAAAATCCGCTCCAGCGCATGACCATCGCCAGCCAGACCGGCGAACTGGAACTGATCGACGGGCGCGGCAATTTCAATAACGGCTGGTATATCGTCCGCGAAATCACCAGGCCGGGCGCCACGACCGACGCCATCACCTGGACGATCACGCCGAATATCGATCCCGACTGGCGGTATAAGCCGGTGGTGCAGGTCAGTCAGGTCGGTTACCGGCCCGAGCAGGCCAAGACCATCATCATCGAGCAGGACAAGCGCGACAACCAGGCCGATCCGCTGGTCCTTTACAAACTGACCGAGACAGGCCGCACGGAAGTCGCGCGCTATACGCCGAAGCCCTGGGGCCGGTTCCTGCGCTACAATTACCTGACCGCCGATCTGACCGCCGTGAAAGACCCCGGCATGTACCTGCTGGCCTATCGCGGCGAGGAAACCGGCACGTTCAGGATCGCCGACGATGTTTATGACCGCCATGTCTGGCAGCCGACGCTCGAATATTTCCTGCCGGTGCAGATGTGCCATATGCTGGTGAAGGAGAAATACCGCACCTGGCATGGCCTCGACCACGAGGATGATGTCCGCATGGCGCCTATCAATTTCAACCACTTCGACGGCTATCTGCAGGGCGGATCGACCCTGACGAAATATCAGCCGGGCGATCACATAGCCGGCCTCAATGCCGGTGGCTGGCACGATGCCGGCGATTACGACCTGCGCGTCGAAAGCCAGATGGGCACGGTCTGGCTGCTGGCGAAGATGGTCGAGGAGTTTGGCCTGGACTATGACGCCACCACGATCGACGAGGCGAAGAAGATCACGGAAATCCATCAGCCGGACGGCAAAAACGACGCCATCCAGCAGATCGAGCACGGCCTGCTGTCGGTGCTGGGCGGTTACAAGGCGCTGGGCCGCACCTATCGCGGCATTATCGAGCCGACGCTGGAGCAATACACTTTGCTGGGCGATGTCACGACCCAGACCGACAATCTCGATTACGACCCGGCGCTGAAGGCCGGTGAGCGCACGGCCACAACTTCATCCCTTCCCGATGACCGCTATGTCTTCACCGAGGATAACCCCAACCGCGAAATGAATACGGCGGCGGGGCTGGCGACAGCTTCGCGGGTATTGAAAACGGCCAACCCGCAGATGTCGGCCGATGCCCTGGCGGCGGCGCAGGATCTTTACGCCAGGGGTTTCGATCGCGCCGACGATATTCAGGCCAAGGTGTTTGTCCTTTCCGAACTGGCGCAGACGACGCGCGATCCGGCTATCATCAAGCGCCTGATCGCCTTAAAGCCGGAGATCGTGAAAAATATCGACAAGACGGGCGCGGTTCTGGCGTCGGCCATGCCATTGATCACTGACAAGGCTTTTATCCGTGAGGTCGGGGCCGCCGTGAAAACCTGGCAGGCGAAGCTGACCGATGACGCCACCAAGACGCCCTATGGCGTGCCCTATGTGCCCTATATCTGGGGCGCTGGCTGGGATATCCAGAAGTTCGGCGTCGATCAGTATTTTGTCCGCAAGGCGTGGCCGCAATATACGCCGGACGCCCTGCAAATGGAGGCGCTGAACTTTGTGCTGGGCGTCCATCCGGGGGAAAACACCGAGTCCTTCGCGTCCGGCGTCGGGGCGAAATCGGCGACCACGGCTTACGGCGACAATCGCGCCGACTGGAGCTATATCCCAGGGGGTGTGATTTCCGGTACGGCCCTGATCCGGCCCGACCTGCCCGAACTGAAAAAATGGCCCTATTTCTGGCAACAGACCGAGTACGTCATGGGCGGCGGTGAAACCAATTATATGTTCCTGGTCCTGGCGGCCGCAAAAAAGAAATAGTTATAAGCCTTCTTGCCAGTTTTCGCGTGAATGACGGACGGCGAGAATGACAACCTCTTCGCCGTCTGTTTTATAAATGACGATGTGGGAACCGTAAGGATGTGCGCGAACGGGCGGGGTGAGTTCTGTTCTTTCGCGTGCGGCGCGTGGATTGTCACCAAGAAAGGAAAAGCATTCCATCAAGCCTGTGTAATATTTATGTGCCTGTCGTATGCCGAAATGTTTGCCGCTTTCAGCCAGTATATGAATGACATCTTCTTCCGCTTCTTCCGTCAGTATATAACTCATTTAGCCGGCGGCCTTTATGCGGGCCTGAGCTTCCTGCCAAATATCATCCATTGAACGTTTACCAATCCCGCTGGCGATGCTGCGGGTAACGACTGCCTGCATGGCGGCGATCTTTTCAGCGCGTTCCTGGTCGCGGCGGATCAGGTCGCGGACATAATCGCTGGTATTGCTGTATTTACCGGTTTCAGCCTGCGCCTCGGCCCAGGCCTTCATCTGTTCCGGCAGGGAAATGTTCATTGTGGCCATGACGAAACTCCTTCAAAAACAGGCTATCCTGTTTGGCAAAGTTTGTCAAAAGTGTGTTAATCCTGCCCGACCTTTTCCGCTAGGCGGGCACGCAGATCCGCGAAGGGTGAGTAAGGATTCACCGCTGGCTCCTTGCGCGGCTGGTCCCTGTACGGACGTTCGGGGCGCTGGCCCTTTGATTGGCCCTGAGGCTTGCCTTTGTGCGCCGCCGTTTCACTCTTGCGTTCGGCACGCGGCTTCTGCGATCTTTCGCGCGGGGGACGCGGCTCGAACGACTTCTGCCGCCAGCCAAGCAACTGCACTTCATGCGTTTCGCTAACGGTTTCAGCCGTTTCAACGATTACCTCAGGCGCGTCGTGAAGGGCTTCGACCGCCGGTTCAGCGGTTGTTTCCGTCACAGCTTCGGGCGTATCCACGGCTTCAGTCGTTTCGGGCACCTCCGCGATCTTACCCTTACGGCGTTTCCGGCGTTTCTTACCTTCGGGGGCTGTCGCTTCGGCCTGTGGCGTCACGACGACCGTCTCGGTCACGGTGATCGGCTCCACCTTCACCAGGCCCAGGGCCAGCATCAGCTTGTCGCGTTGCTTTTCGTCCAGGCTCAAGGCTGAAAAGGCGTCGGCCTTCACATAGGTGGCGCCTTTTCGCCACAGGCCATGACTCATGATCTTGTCGAGTTGCGACAGGGTTTTCATGGCCACCGCGCCATATTCGCCGATCAGCAACTGGCCGCGCTGGCTGTGGCGGCGCTGGCCTTCGCCGGGGCCGAACGCCTGAAGCAGGGGGCGGATTTTCGGGCTTTGCAGTTCGGGCAGGAACCAGGCGTAGCGATGCCCCGCGATGCCGAGCGCCTTGAGCGCCGCCTTGTCTTCCGGTGTCAGTTTGAGACTTTCGTCACGATGCAGCAGGCCGCCGTTTTCGTAAAGACGGAAGGCGATGGCACGGACATTGGCCGTGGCGCTTTCGTCATCGGCCACCTGCTTCATCTTGTACAGGCTCTTGAGGCCCGATTGTGCCGCCTGGCGCACATAGTCGGTCAGGCGCTTGACGGCCCGCTCGGCCAGAACCGGATGATCGGGCGCATCGATCAGCCTGAGGCGGGGGGCGAACCAGTCCGAAGGCTCGATCCGGGCCACGGCTTCCTTTTTCCACAGAACGTCATGGCCGCGAATATGGAAGGTTTTGGACGCGCTCTGGGCCAATTCGCGCAGGCGATCGAGCAAAATCGGCTTGACGGCGCGATTGGCTGCCTGGCGCAGGGCCTTGTCGGCGATCACGCTCTCGGCATTACCGGGCTTGAAGCTCAGTCCCTTGATCTCGCCGACGGCATGCCCCTCGATGATTACCTGCCCTTCGGGGGTCACTTCGGGACGCGGGGCCTCCTCGGCGTCGAGCGCCTTCAGAAGCGCGCTGGTGCGGGCGTCGATGAAGCGCTGCATCAGGGCTTCGTGGAGCTTGTCGGACAAACGTTCTTCGAGGTCGCGCGTGGTGTCGCGCCAGTGTTCGGTGCGTTGAAGCCAGGCGCCGCGATTGGCGATATAGGACAACGTGCGCACACCCGAAAGCCGGGATGAAAGCGTGTCGATATCGCCGTCCATATGATCGAGGTCGCGCAGGGCGCCCTCGAACCAGTCCTCGGCGATAAAGCCGCCGGGGCTGAGACGCGACCAGAACAGATGCGACACCAGTTTCAGGTGCTCATCGAAGCCGATCTTGCGGAAATCGGGCAACTGGCAGGCTTCCCAGAGCGTGCGCAGGGAGACCGGGTTTTTGATCTTGGCGGCGATCTCCTCGTCCTGCGCCAGCGCGCGCAAAGCCTTCTCATCCAGTGCTTCCTTGGCGAGATGCAGGCCGATGGTGTGCGATGGCTGGCTCAGGCTTTTCAGCAGGGCTTCGAGCGTCGAGAAATCGAGCTTGTGGTTGCGCCATTGCGCGGCTTCGAGCGGCTGGAAGATATGGTTTTCCACGGCATGGACCAGATCTTCGTCCAGTTCGTGGCATTCGCCGGTAACGCCGAAGGTGCCGTCATTCATGTGACGGCCGGCGCGGCCGGCGATCTGGCCGATTTCCTGCGCCGTCAGGTGACGGGTATGCTTGCCGTCGAACTTGCTGAGGCCGGAAAAGGCGACATGCTGGATATCCATGTTCAGGCCCATGCCGATGGCGTCGGTGGCCACCAGGAAATCGACTTCGCCCTTCTGGAACAGTTCGACCTGGGCGTTGCGTGTTTTCGGCGACAGGCTCCCCATCACCACGGCGGCCCCGCCGCGCTGACGGCGGATCAGTTCGGCGATGGCATAGACCTTCTCGGTCGAAAAGGCGACGATGGCGGTGCGCTTGGGCAGCCGGGTCAGCTTCTTCTGGCCGGAATAGGTGAGCGACGACAGCCGCTCGCGCATCATGATCTCAGCGCCGGGGAAGAGGCGGTGAAACAGCGGCGCGAAGGTCTTGGCCCCCAGGAACAGGGTCTCGAAACGGCCGCGGGCATGCAGCAGCCGGTCGGTGAAGACGTAGCCGCGCTCGCTATCGCCGCAGAGCTGGATTTCATCGACGCACAGGAAATCGACGCTGCGTTCCAGCGGCATGGCCTCGACCGTGCAGATGAAATAGGAGGGCAGGCGCGGAATGATCTTTTCCTCGCCGGTGATCAGGGCCACGGCGTTCGGCCCCTTGATCGCCACCACGCGCTCGTAGATTTCACGCGCCAGCAGCCGCAAGGGCAGGCCCATCATGCCGGAAGCGTAGCCGCACATGCGCTCTATGGCGTAGTGGGTCTTGCCGGTATTGGTGGGGCCGAGCACGGCCATCAGCTTCGCGTCGCTGACGGCGTGGATAAGGGGGCGGGGCGTGGGGGGGGCGATCTCTGACACGCAACATACATAGGAGCGCCGGGCGTATTTGGGAAGCGCAATTACGGCCGGGCACGCTTTTGTAAACGAGGTGTTACCGCCTTGCCGAACGGCGCGGAAACAAACCATGTCCGAATCACTGACATTGCTGGATACCGGTTCTGTTCCCTACGATATCTGGTAGGTCGCCGCCCGATTAACCATATAAGGCATGGCAGAATGGTCTTATGCACGAAAAAACAACCGGACTTGCTTCTCAGAGCGCGACGGTTTGTGTATGAGGGGTGCGTGGCTCCTTAGCTCAGCCGGATAGAGCAAGGCTTTCCTAAAGCAGAGGTCGGGGGTTCGAGTCCCTCAGGAGTCGCCATATATTTCAATGACTTATGATGATGTGGCGCCTGTCCTTAAATGGGGTGGGGACGCAAACACCTGTTGCCTGAACCTTCAGGTTTGCAGTGTTGAAGAAATGGAAAGGCTTGCCGTAGCCGCGCCTGGGCTTCGCAGGCGTTGGGGGCAATATCGAGAAGGGCGGCGGTTTTCATGCCAAGCGCTTTCCGAAAAGTGTAACGCACTTTTCGGATTAAAAAGCGCGCCAAATAAAACTGAGCACCAAACTGGCGCTTCAGTCAGTGGGTGCTCACGCCGCGACGCCGGGCCAGCGGAAAGCGATGGGAAAACACGCGAAAATTAATTGCGGCGGCATAAACGCCATGACAAGATTTACGGTGGGCGGGCTATTCACAGGAGCCAGACGATGACAAAACCGGATATGCCGCAGGCGACGGCCTTCAAGCCGGAAGTGCTGCAACTGTTCGATAAGTATGTGCATGGTCTGATCGACCGGCGCGGATTTCTTAGTAACTGCGCGCAATATACCGCCGGCGCCGCTGGTGCGGTGGCGACGCTGGCGGCCCTGACGCCCGATTTCGCCCGCGCCCAGCAGGTCAAACCGGACGACGCGCGCATCAAAACGGACTGGGTGCAGATTCCGTCGCCTTCGGGCTATGGCCAGATCAAGGCCTATGTGGCGCGCCCGGCTGATGCCGTGAAGCCTTTGCCGGTGGTGCTGGTGGTGCATGAAAATCGCGGGCTTAACCCGCATATCGAGGATATCGCCCGCCGTCTGGCGCTCGATAATTTCATCGCCATCGCGCCGGACGCCCTGACGACGCTTGGCGGTTATCCCGGTGACGAGGACAAGGCGCGCGAATTGTTCGGCAAGCTCGATCAGGCGAAAACGCGTGAGGATTTTGTGGCGGCGGCCGGATATGCCCTGAAAGTCGATGGCGGCGATGGCGCTTTAGGCGTGGTCGGGTTCTGCTATGGCGGCGGCATCGCCAACCTGCTGGCTACCCGCGTTCCAGAAGTGAAAGCCGTCGTGCCGTTTTACGGCGCGCCGCCGCCGCTGGAGGCCGTGCCGAATATCAAGGCCGAACTGTTGATCCATTTCGCCGGCAATGACGAGCGGATCAATGCAGCCTGGCCGGCATACGAGGCGGCGCTCAAGGCGGCGTCTGTCCGTTTTCATGCGTTTGTTTATGAGGGCGTCGAACACGGTTTCAACAACGACACCACGCCGCGTTATAATTCCGAAGCGGCTAAACTGGCCTGGACACGGACACTGGAACTTTTCAACCGCACCTTGCGCGCCTGACCGGCGTCATTTCGTCTTCGCCGGCGGGCTGACCGATTTGAGATAGGCGATCAGATCGGCGCGGTCCTGTGGATTGGAAACACGGATGCCCATGGCGGTGCCTCGCGCCATGGCGGACGGATTGGTGAGCCAGCGATCGAGGGTCTGCGCGTTCCAGGTCACATTCAGGCCCTTCAGCGCGTCACTGTAGGCGTAACCGGGGACGCCGGCGGATTTGCGTCCGAAGACGCCCCGGTGCATGGGGCCGATGCGGTTGGCGTCGAGCGAATGGCAGGCGGTGCAGCGTTGCTGGTAGAGCTTCGCGCCACGCGCCGCATCGCCTGTCATCTGGGCGGCGGCGGGCAGGGGGCAAAGCAGGATTATGGCGGCCAGCAGGATCGGCGGGCGCATGACGGACTCCGGTATGAAAGAAAAAGGCCCTGTCCGCCGGGTGCTGACGGACAGGGGCAGGCGGGGCTACGCGCCGAACATCAGAGCCTGGGTGGGGATAGGCTCGCCCAGCGCATTGCCGAGGATAGCGGCATGGAAGGCTTCATCACCGGCCATGCGGGCGGCCACCTGATGATAGGCGTCACCCAGCGAAGGAATCAGGCCGAGATAGGCATTGGCGGCGCCGCGTTCGAGACCGAGCGCCAGGCGCAGCACGTCCGTCTGGTTCTTCAGGGCGGCGACATTCAGCGCCTTGATATAGTCGGCTTCGGTCTTTGAGGCGACCGGTGTGCCGCCCAGTGCCTCAACCGCCTTTATCAGTTCGTCGCGGTGCTGCATGTGGTGGCCGCGGAAGGTGACGCCGATGGAAACGACGGCCGGCTGGAGCAGGCCGCTGCCGGCGGCGATGGTGTAGGCGGCGATGCCTTCGTGCTCGAGGGCGATGGCGGCATTGAGGATCTGGATATCCTGAGCGGCGTCAGCCTTTGGGGCGGCAGCGGCCAGGGCGTTGGCGCCGGTGCCGAGCATAGCGGCCAGGCCAGCGGCGGTGAGGGCGCCGCCCAGCAGCAGACCGCGGCGGTTCGAGGTTTCAGCTATCATTTTTATCTCCCGTATTGGGGCACAGCGCGCCCAATGCCCGTTGTGTCATGCGTTCGCAATCCGGTCCGGCGAAACGGAACGTGCCGCCGAGCGCGGCCTTCACCTGCGGATCGAGGGCTTCGCGCAGACGGCTCCGTGCCCGCGACAGCCGCGACTTGACGGTCTGCGGCAGGATATCGAGCGCCTGGGCCGTGTCCTCGACGCTCATCTCCTCGATGTCGCGCAGGATGAAGACGGTGCGGAAGGCTTCCGGCAGTTGCGCCACGGCGGCTTCCAGCGCTTTCGACAGTTCCGAGCGCAGGACCTGTGATTCCGGCGAGACACTGCCGCTCTGGCCGCGATAATCTTCCAGCATGACCACCTCGCTGCGATCGAGATTAAGCTTGCGCCGCTGCGCCGTGCGTTTGCGGCCAAGCGCTTCGTTGATGACGATGCGCGTCAGCCAGGTCGAGAGCGATGAGGCGCCGGTGAAGGGCGATGGTCCGGTAAAGGCTTTCACGTAGGTATCCTGTACGCAGTCCTCGGCGTCCGGGCGGTTCTTCAGGATGCTCCAGGCGGCGCGGAAAAGACGCTGGTTGTTGCGGGTGGTGATCAGGCGCACGGCCAGCGGGTCGCGGTGACGCGCCAGATCGCTGAGGGCGATATCGGGCAGGCTGTCATAATCGAGGGCGGCGGTGTGCATGGTTCAGTTCCTGTTTTGCAGAGTTGGATGCGCACGGGCACTAAAGGTTCCCGTAAAAAATGAGTTTACCCTAATTTTATGGCCGCCCGCGATTTTCCCGCTGCGTTCCTTACCCGCCGGCGCGTAGGGTTTCGGGTCATAAAAAGGAGCGTCCCATGGCCTTGCGTCCTTACTGGAGCGGCACCATCCGGCTGTCGCTGGTATCCCTGCCGGTCAATATGTACCTGGCGGTCAATCGCCAGCGCACTATCGCCTTCCATGAAATCTACAAGCCGACCGGTGAGCGGGTGCATCATGCCCTGATGGCTGGTGACAAGCGGGTGGACCGCGATGATCTGGTGAAAGGCTACGAGGTCGAGAAGGGGGAGTATGTCCTGATCGAACCGGAGGAAATCAAGGAACTGAAAATCCCCTCCAGCAAGGTGCTGGATATCGTCGAGTTCGTCGGCATTGATGAGGTCGATGATGTCTATATCGAGACGCCCTATTTTATTGCGCCGGATGGCAAGGGTAATGACGCGACCTTTGCGGTAATCCGCGATGCCCTGCGCGCGGCGAAGAAGGTGGCCGTGGGGCAACTGGCGATCGGCGGGCGCGAGCGACTGTGCCGGATACGGCCGTTCGGCAGCGGCATGATTCTGGAAACCCTGCGCTATGAGGATGAACTGCGCGAGGATGATCCGTACTTCGACGACATCCGCGACCGCAAGCCGGACAGCGAGGAGGTCGAGCTGGCGCGGGAACTGATCCGGCGCAAGACGAAAAGCTTCGACCCCGGCAAGTTCCACGATCATTACCGCGAGGCCTTGCAGGAACTGATCGACGCCCGCATCGAGCACCGTGAACCGCGCGAGGTCATGGAAGAAAAGCCCACGGCCAAGGTGATCAATCTGATGGACGCGTTGCGCCAGTCGCTGCGTGAAAAAGGTGGCGACGAAGGCCCCGCGGAGGAAAAGAAGCCCGACCGCAAGGCGCCGGTCAGGTCACGGACCCGCAAGGCGGTGCCGCCGAAATCGGACAAACCCAAGAGAGCGCCAACCCGAAAGGCCAGCTAAATGGCTGACAATCTGGAAAAATATCGCCAGAAGCGCGATTTCAAGATTACCGCCGAGCCGGAAGGCATCGTCAAGAAAACGACCGGTCACCGCTACCTGATCCAGAAACACGCGGCGACAAGGCTGCATTACGACTTTCGGCTGGAACTGGACGGTACGCTGAAATCCTGGGCTGTGACCAAGGGGCCGAGCCTTGATCCGGCTGACAAGCGCTTGGCGGTCGAGGTCGAGGATCACCCGGTCAGTTATGGGAAGTTCGAAGGCACGATCCCGAAAGGCCAGTACGGTGGCGGCACGGTCATGCTGTGGGATGAAGGCACCTGGGAACCGGTCGGTGATCCGCATGAAGGACTGGAAAAGGGCGATTTCAAATTTATCCTGCATGGCGGTCGGCTACAAGGCTCGTGGGTGCTGGTGCGGATGAAGCCGCGCCCGCAAGATCGGGGACGGAATAACTGGCTGCTGATCAAGCACCATGACGGTTATGTGCGTGAAGACGATCACGACCAGTTCCTGATCGACAACGATACCAGTGTTGTCAGTGGACGGACGATGGCGGAAATCGCCGCCGGCGAGGGCGGCGGCAAGGTCTGGGTGTCCGGCAAGGCGAAGATCACCGCCGCCGAGAAGAAAAGCAAGCCCACCCTGGCTTTCATTCCGCCGCAGTTGGCGACCCTGGCCGACGCCATGCCGACCGGCCGGGATTGGCTGCATGAAGTCAAGTTCGATGGTTACCGGACCTTCGCCTATGTGGAAGGGAACGATGTGCGGATGATGACGCGCACCGGTCTGGACTGGACGCCAAAGTTTCGGGCGTTGGCCGACCGGCTGGTGAAACTGGACGTTAAATCGGCGATTATCGATGGGGAGGTGGTGGCGTTGAATGCCGAAGGGCGGTCGAGTTTCACGGCCCTGAAGGATGCGCTTTCCAGCGGCAAAAGCGCCGATCTGCAATATTATGTCTTCGATCTGCTGTACCTGAATAGTGAGGATTTGCGTGGTCTGCCGCTATTGGAGCGCAAGGCGCGTCTGGCGAGCCTGCTCAAAGGCGGCCATTTCGATGGGCGGGTGAATTTCAGCGAACATTTCGCCGAGGCGGATAAAGGCTTTCTCAACAGGGTTTGCGACCTGGAGATGGAAGGGATCATCTGCAAGCGCGCCGATGCGCCCTATATCAGCGGGCGCGGCAAGACCTGGCTGAAGGTCAAGTGTCATAAGCGTCAGGAGTTCGTCATAGGCGGTTTTACCGACCCGACCCATGCGGAGCGCGGGATCGGCGCCCTGCTGCTGGGATATTACGAAGAGGAACAATTTGTCTATGCCGGCCGGTGCGGCACCGGTTTCGACCGCGACACGTCCGTGGCGCTGCGCGGGATGCTGGATGCGATAGAGACGGCCAGGAGCCAGTATGACGACAAGCTGCCCGCCGATGCGCGTCGCGGGGCGCATTATGTGACACCCAGGCTGGTTTGCGAGGTCGAGTTCACCGAATGGACCGACGATGGCCGCCTGCGTCATCCGTCTTTCCAGGGCCTGCGCGAAGACAAGCCGGCGGATCAGGTGGGGCGCGACCGGGCTTTGCATGTTACAGGGAAACTCATGGAAGCCGAACCGCCGCCCATCGAGACGCCGAAAATCAAGGCCGGTGACGCCGAAGTCGCCGGTATCCGTATCTCGCATCCCGACCGGGTGATATTTCCGGCGCTCGGCATCACCAAGCTGCAACTGGCGGAATATTACGACCACATCGCCGGGCGCATGCTGCCCTATATCGTCAACCGGCCGATTTCGATGCTGCGCTGTCCGGAAGGCCTGAGTCCTGAAAATATGGCCGACACCTGCTTTTTCCAGCGTCATATCGGCCATGGCGGCATGAAGCACATCTACGACACCGGCGTGAAGGTGAAGGGCCGCGACGAGGACTATATCATGATCAGGGACCGCGAAGGCCTGATCACCCTGATCCAGTGGGGCGTTATCGAAATCCATCCGTGGGGCGCCATGGCTGATGCGCCGGACAAGCCCGACCGGATTATTTTCGATCTCGATCCCGATCCGGAAACGCCGTGGGAAAATGTTATCGAAGGCGTGCGTGAGGTGAAGACGCGGCTGGACGAGTTTGGGCTGAAAAGCTTTCTTAAGACCACCGGCGGCAAGGGGCTTCATGTGGTCGTGCCTTTGACGCCGAAGCTTAAGTGGGCGACCGTGAAGCCTTTTACGCGCGCCATAGCGCAGTCCATGGCGCATGATCATTCCGATCGCTATATCGCCGTGGCCTCGAAGGCGGCGCGCAAGGGCAAGATTTTCGTCGATTATCTGCGCAACGACCTGACCGCGACCGCCGTGGCGCCCTATGCGGTGCGGGCGAGGGAAGGGGCCGGCGTGGCGACGCCGTTGTTCTGGGACGAGCTGTCGGTGAAGCTCAAGCCGTCCGATTACAATATCGGCACGATCGCCGAACGGCTGGCGCAGTTGAAAAGCGATCCGTGGGCCGATTTCCTGACAACGGAACAGACGATCGATGACGCCATATTGCACGCTCTGAAAATCGATATCTTGTAAGCCGTCTTGATGTCTCCGGGCAAAAGCTGGTAACAGCGGCCATTCAGTATATGGAGACGTGCCTTGACCACTGCCGAAGCCCTCGAAAAAATCTATGAATCGCTCGCCAATGACAATCTGGAACTCGATGCGGCGATCAGGGACCTCAAGGCGGCGCTGGCGGCCGAAGGGCTGAAGGAAGCCATCGTGGAGCCGGCGCGCCTGGCGCAGAATAATCGTCAGGGCCGCAAGCTGATGCAGTCCTATTTCAAGAAAAAGGGTGTGACGGTCACTTTCGCCGCGTAATTTGTCCGCATGGATATGACCGCGCCTTGCTAAGGGCATTATTATGCGCTGTGCTTCCGGCGCCGTGCGGAAACAGACGCAACTGTCATACAAAATCTTGATTCCAATGTAATCTTGGGCAAGAGTGTCGCCTATTCGGTGTTTTTGGCCATGACAGGCGAATTCGGCCGGGGGATCAATAAAACGGCTGAACAGGGTAGGTGTCCATGAAATATCTTTCGCATACGTTGATGGCGATTTCGGCGTCGCTGATGGGGTTCGCCACCCAGGCCCACGCGCAGATGGTCCCGCAGGGATCATCGCCGATTTCCAACGCGCTCGACTGGATTCAGGGGACGCTGATGGGCAAGGTGGCGACCACCGTGGCCGTCATCGCCGTGGCCGCCGTCGGCTTCATGATGCTGACCGGACGGATGAACTGGCGTTTCGGCGCCACCGTTATCGTCGGCTGCTTCATTCTGTTTGGCGCCGCCACGATTGTCGGCGGCATCCAGGCGGTCGCTAACTAGCATGTATTTGTGGTCGTGGCAGGCAACCCCTCACCCCAACCCTCTCCCCTCAAGCGGGGAGAGGGGGTTTAAAGAGTGGCAAATTCCTTCTTCCCCCTCGCCCCTTTCAAGGGGAGAGGGTTGGGGTGAGGGGTTTTCTGATGTCTGACCTCATCAAATCGCCTGTTTTCAAGGCGCTGACCCAGCCGCAGATGTTCGCCGGCGTCACCTACAGCTATTTCATCATCAATGCGGTGGTGACGACCGAGGCTTTCCTGATCACGCGCTCCTTCTGGGCTTTCGCCGTGGCGCTGGGCGTCCATGCGATTGGTTATCTGGCCTGTCTGCGTGAGCCGCGCATCTTCGATCTGTGGCTGACCAAGGTGTCGCGTTGTCCGCGCGTCAGGAACTACCGGTTCTGGCGCTGTAATTCATACCATCCGTAAAGAATAATATGGCTGACGGTCCCAAGACTTTGAGTGGTTTCGCTGGCTGGTTTGCGAAGGAACAGCGCGTCGGCGACCGTTTGCCCTATGACCGGCTGCTCGATGACCGTACCGTTGTGCTGCGTGACGGCTCACTGATGCAATCGCTCTATCTCGAAGGGTTCGCTTTCGAGACGGCGGATACGGATGAGGTCAATCACCGCCAGGTCATCCGCGCCGCGGCCCTGCGGGCGGTCGGGTCGTCGCGGTTTGTGTTGTATCATCACATCATCCGCCGGCGGGTCAGTGTCGGGCTGCAATCGGCCTTTGACGATCCGGTATGCGGCCTGATCCAGCAGAAGTGGCAGGACAGGCTTTCCAGCCGGCAGTTGTTCGTCAATGACCTGTTCATCACCATCGTCAGGCGTAATCCCAAGGGCAAGGTCGGTTTCGCCGAAAGCCTCGGCAACCTGTTCGGGCGCGGCATGGGCGAGAACAGCCAGGCGGCCGGGCTGGCGCGCGACCACAAGGAATTGCAGGCGGCGACCGAAGCGCTTCAGGCGGCTTTGCAGGCCTACGGTCCGCGCGTGCTTGGCGGTTATGAGACGGCGAACGGGCGCTGCTCGGAACCGCTGGAACTGCTGTCGGCGCTCTATAATGGCGAGATGCGGCCGGTACTGCGGCCGACCGGCGACCTGGGGCAATATATCCCTTATCGTCGCACCAGTTTCGGGCTGGAGGCTCTGGAGCAGTCGTCTGTCGGCGATGGCAAGGATTTCTCGGCCATATTGTCGCTGAAGGATTACCCGCCGCACGCCACGCCCGGCATGTGCGACGCTATTCTGCGCCTGCCGTTCGAGATGACCCTGACGGAGAGCTTCGCCTTTGTCGATCGCCAGATTGGTCTGGAACGCATCAACCTGGCCCTGCGCCGGATGCGCGCCGCCGATGAGGAGGCCATGTCGCTGCGGCAGGGGCTGATGGCGGCCAAGGACGATCTGGCCACCGGTTCGATGGGGCTGGGCGAACATCATCTGAGTCTGCTGATGCGGGCCAAGTCGCTCAATGCGCTCGATCCGGCGGTGGCGCAATCACTTGCCGCGCTGGCCGATCTCGGCGCCGTGGCGGTGCGCGAGGATATCAATCTGGAAGCGGCCTTCTGGGCGCAGTTTCCCGGCAATGAACCCTATATCGCCCGCAAGGCGCTGATCTCGACGGCGGCCTATGCCTCCTTCGCCTCGCTGCACGGCTTTCCCATCGGCCAGCCGGAAGGCAATCACTGGGGGCAGGCGGTCAGCGTGTTCGAGACATCTTCCGGCACGCCCTATTATTTCAATTTCCACAAGGCCGATCTCGGCAATTTCACCGTTATCGGTCCATCGGGATCCGGCAAGACGGTGGTGCTGAATTTCCTGGCGGCGCAGGCGCAGAAGTTCAAGCCGCGCACGGTGCTGTTCGACAAGGACCGCGGGGCGGAGATTTTCATCCGGGCCATAGGCGGGCATTACGCCACGCTCAGGCCGGGCGAGCCGACGGGATTCAATCCGCTGCAACTGCCGGATAATCCCGGCAACCGCGCCTTCCTGCGGTCGCTGATCGCGCAATTGCTGCACCGCCCGGACCAGCCGCTCAATTCGGAAGAAGAGGCGATCATCTCTGAGGCGGTGGACGCCAATTTCGAGCAGGAGCCGCAGTATCGCCGCCTGCGTTTCTTCCGCGAACTGCTGGGCGGTGTCAGGCGTCCGACGCATGGCGATCTGGCGGCGCGGCTGAATCCCTGGGTCGGTGAAGGGGAACATTCGTGGCTGTTCGATAATGCCGAGGACGGGCTGGACATGGAGGCCCGCACTTTGGGCTTCGATATGACCCTGCTGCTCAATGACCCGACCCTGCGCACGCCGTGCATGATGTATCTCTTCCAGCGCGTGGAAGAACGGCTCGACGGCACGCCGACGATCATCATTATCGACGAGGGCTGGAAGGCGCTGGATGACGAAGTGTTCGCCGCCGCCATCCGCAACTGGATGAAGACTTTGCGGAAACGCAACGCCATTCTCGGATTCGGTACGCAGTCGGCGCGCGATGCGCTGGATAGCCGTATTTCGTCAGCCATTATCGAGCAGGCGGCGACGCAGATTTTCATGCCCAATCCGCGCGCGACCCCTGAGGATTATTGCGACGGCTTCGGCCTGACCGCGCATGAACTCGACCTGATCCGCGCCCTGCCGCCACACGCCCGCGCCTTCCTGGTCAAGCATGGCAACCATTCGGTGGTGGCGCGGCTCGATCTCGGTTCCATGCCGGATATCCTGACTGTACTCTCCGGCCGGGAAGCCAGTGTGCGCCATCTCGACGACCTGCGCGCCCAGTATGGCGATGCGCCGGAAAGCTGGTGGCAGCCCCTGACCGGTACGCCCTGGCCGGAAGACGTTCCGCAAAAGAAGGGGCGGGCCTGATGCAGACCGGTTACTGCCCCGCCATATCGCTGGTCGGCGAAACCTCGGTATCGGGGTCGCTCTATGCCATGGACTGCCATATCAATGCGGCGGTCCAGACGGGCTATAATCGTTTGTTCGGACCGGGCGGCGCCTTCGGTTACGCCCTGACCGCCATGCTGATTATCTATGTCGGCCTGATCGCCTATGGTTTCCTGACCGGGCGGACGCGGCTGACCGTGGTGATGATGTCGCCGCGTATCATGACCATGGTGCTGGTGCTGACTTTCGTGTCCTTCTGGCCGGCCTATCATGCGGTTTTTTACGGCCTGATGATGGGCGGACCGGACGAGGTGGCGGCGGCCTTGCTCGGCCAGCGCGGCAGCGCGGTGATGAACTTCGCCCAGAGCCTGGATAACCTGTTCGTCCATTTCGCCGAAATCGCCAAGCGGCTCGATCCGGCCTATGGCGCCGCCGCCCGCAATATCGGCAATGTGGCGACGACCTCGGCCCAGCCGGTGCTGATCCTGCCGCATTCCATGCCGGTGACCCTGTTCTGGCTGTCGGGCCTGTGCCTGCTGGTCTCGACGCTCGGCGTGCTGATCCTGACGCGGCTGGTGCTCTATCTGCTGCTGATCCTGGGGCCGATCTTCATTATCTTCGCCCTGTTCCCGCAGACGCGCGGCCTGTTCAATGGCTGGCTGCGGACCACCTGCGTTTTCGCACTGGCGCCGCTGTTGACAGTGCTGGGCGGAACGGCGGCGCTGATGCTGTTCGTGCCGCTGATCGAGGCCATCGGCAATGATCCGGTCGCGGCGGTCAATTCGGTGCAGCCGATGGTGATCCTGTTCATGGGATCGGTGATCTATTGCGCTTTCCTCTTTACCCTGATGTGGGTGGCGGCCTCGCTGGTGCGTGACTGGCAGGCGGCGATCCGCGAGAAGCCGGCGGGCGATCTGCCCATGACCTCCGTGGCGTCGCAAGGCACCCAGGCGGCGATCTGGCAATCGGCCAATCCGGCTATGCGCAACGGCATGGTGATGCCGACAGGCGATGCCTATGCCCGCACCGATCCGATGGTGACGGCAATCAGCCGCAGCAATGATGTGGCGGCGGGCGTGGCCGGCGGCGCGGCGAGCCGGAGCGAGACGCTCGGTCTTTACGATCCGCAGGCGCGGCAAGGCTCCGGCGACCGTTTCAGCCGGGTTCAGGGTCTGGGCCAGCGCTTCCGCAATTCGCAAACCATGCCGAATTTGAACACCTCCACTGTCCCCAAAGGGACTGATTGATGATGAAAAAAGCATTCCTGTTTATAATGATGACGGCGTTGCCCGCGTCAAGTTTGGCTCAGACCTACGAGCCGGACAACCGTCTGCGCACGATCGATTACGATCCGGCGGCGGTGGTGAAGCTGGAAGGCTGCCAGAATTTCCAGACCATGATCACGCTTGCCTCCGATGAGCATGTCGAGAATGTCGGGGTCGGTGATTCCGCCGCCTGGCAGGTGACGCCCAACAAGCGCGGCAATCTGATCTTCGTCAAGGCCATCGCGCCCAAGGGCTACACCAATATGACCGTGGTGAGCGATAAACGCAGCTATAATTTCGAGCTGCGCACCGCGCCGGCATCGGATTGCGCGCGGGGGCAGATCACCTACGAACTGCGCTTCCGCTATCCGCCCGCCCAGAAGGCGGGAACGCCCGTCAATCCGGCCTCGCCGCCCGATCCGAACGCCTTTCTGCCGGTGCCGGAAAAGCGCAACGCCGCCTATACCTTCACCGGCGCGACGGATCTGGTGCCGATCCGCGTTTTCGATGACGGCGTATCGACCTATATGAAATGGGCCGCAGGCGTAACCGCACCGGCGGTCTATGCCTTGAATTCCGACAACACCGAGAGCATCGTCAACTATGCCTCGCGCGGTGATTATTTCGTCGTCGAGCAGGTGGCGCCGGGCTTCGTGCTGCGGCGCGGCGAACTGAAGACGGTGCTGTATAACGACACCTATGCCGTGCAGGGGCTGGACAGCCTGTCGCCCAAGCCGCGCGGCAAGAACGGGAGCAAGTAATGGCTGCTGGAACGCGACTGCCTCCGGGTAATGATCCCCGGCTGAAGATCGATGCCGACGAATTGGAAGCCGCCAACACCCAGGCCATGCCGCAGGTGGCCAAGGCGTCCGGCATGGGCGATGGCGTCGGCCTGGCGCTCGGTGTTATCGGCGTATTGGCGCTTGGCGCCCTGACCTGGGCCGGCCTTTCCGACCAGAAGCCAAACGCGCCGCCACCGCCGCAAGCCGCGCAACCCGCGCCACAGCCTTCGGTGCTGCCGCCGATTGATCCCACAATAAATCCGGTGGAAGCGCCCGAGCCGCAATCCCTGCTGGTCCAGCCGCCGGTTCAGGTCGTGCAGCCGCCGGCGGCGCCGGCGGTGGATACCGGCGCGCGGGCGCCGGCCCTGATCATCGATAACAGCATCCCCGCCGCGCAACAGGCGGCCCAGGCCCAGGCCGCCGCCGCCGCGGCCAAGCCGCCGGCCAACAGCAATGACGCCTTTCTCGCTTCGCAGACGGCCAATGTCTCGCAGAAGGCGTGGAAGATCGGCGATCCGTCGCGCGTGGTGCCGCAGGGCGCGGTCATCCCCGCCGTACTGGAAACAGCGATCAATTCCGACCTGCCCGGCTATACCCGCGCCATTGTTTCGCGCGATATCCGCAGCTTCGACGGCACCAATATCCTGATCCCGCGTGGCTCGCGCCTGATCGGACAATACAAATCGGGTTTGACCAGCGGCGAAACCCGCGCCTTCATTATCTGGGACCGGCTGATCCGCCCCGATGGTCTTTCCGTGCAACTGGCCTCGCCGGCGACCGACGATCTCGGCCAGGCGGGCGCCACGGGGAAGGTTGATACCCATTTCGCCAAGCGCTTCGGTTCGGCCATGCTGCTGTCGGTGGTCAACGGGCTGTCCGGCGCTTTAAGCGGCAAGAGTTCCTCGACCATCGTCATCGGCACGTCGGGCGACGCTTCGGGCGTGATCGGCGAGGCGCTTTCCAACGACATCAAGATCCCGCCCACCATCAAGGTGCCGCAGGGCGCGCCGATCCAGGTCTTCGCCGCGCGCGATCTCGATTTCAATCAGTAGGGCCGGCATGGAAAGCAAGGCCCCCCTCCGTCACGGCGCAAGCGCCGCGCCACCTCCCCCGCCAGCGGGGGAGTACAATTTTTTTTGTACCTCCCCATTTATGCAGGGCTATCGCCTATGGCTTTTGGAATAACTTTTCTTCCCCCTCTCCCCTCCATGAGGGGAGAGGACGGGCGCGGAGCGAAGCGATCGCAACCGGGTGAGGGGCTGTGTGACGCTTGTGTTCTATCGACGAACAGCCCCTCACCCGATCGCCTTCACTACGTTCGGCTCTCGTCGGCACCGGCCGCCCGGCTCTCCCCATATTCATGGGGAGAGGGGAAAGGCATCTCAACTCCAAAAGCCATATGCGATACCCTGCCATTGATGGGGAGGGGGACCACGCCCGTAGGGTGTGGTGGCAGGGGCCTTTAAAATGGCAGCTACAAATACCAATGACAGCGTGGTGGCGTTGGATGGCGTATATCTGCGCACCTATCTGCGGCCGTTCCTGCCGTTTCTCGAACGCGATGATGTGACTGAAATCCTCGTCAATCAGCCGGGTGAAATCTGGATCGAGGCGTCCGGCCAGGCGCATATGCAGCGCATCGAAAATCCGGAGATCGACGACCTGCTCCTGAGCCGTCTGGCGGCGCAGATCGCCCGCGTGGCGCACCAGGGCATCAACCGCGAAAACCCGCTGCTGGCCGCCTCATTGCCCAGCGGTGAACGCGTGCAACTGGTCGGTCCGCCGGCGGCGAAGCACTGGGCGCTGGCCATCCGCCGCCATCGCATGGTCGATCTGTCGCTCGACGCCTATGATCGCGGGCCGATTCCGGATCTTGGTGGGAAAGGTAAACGTGACGATCTCGCTTTTGCCCGCAAGGAACCGATCAAATTTCTGAAAGAAGCGGTGCAGGCGCGCAAGACCATCCTGATTTCCGGCGGCACATCCTCCGGCAAGACGACCTTCCTCAACGCCATGCTGAAGACGATTCCTGAGAACGAGCGCATCATCCTGGTCGAGGATACGCCGGAAATCGCCGACAATCACGCCAATTCGTTGCGGCTGGTGGCGGTGAAAGGCGAGATGGGCGAGGCGCGGGTGACGATCAACGACCTGTTGCAGGCGTCCTTGCGCCTGCGGCCGGACCGGATCATCGTCGGCGAAATCCGGGGCGAGGAGGCGGTGACCTTCCTGCGCGCCATCAATACCGGCCATCCCGGCTCCTTCACCACGGTCCACGCCAATACGCCGAAGGGCGCGCTGGAGCAGATCGCCCTGATGGTCATGCAATCGGGCACACAACTGACGCGCGCCGAGACGCTCTCCTATGCCGCGTCACTGATCGATGTGGTGGTGCAGTTGTCACGCACCGGCGGCGAACGGATTATTTCGGATATCGAGTTGCCGAACCGATAAAGCGGCCGTCCTTCAGGATGAGGAGGGCCAGAACGGCGGTGACGCCGACGCCCATCACCGTGTCCCACCACATCAGGTCCGGGGTATTTTGCGTGATGATTGCCGGAATTCCCTTGAAGACATCATTGGCCGACACCACGATAATGGCGCCGAACAGGTTGTTGGCGAAATGCAGCCCCCAGCCGAAAGCCAGGCCGCCGGTGCGGATGGCGATCAGCGACAGGACGAAGCCCAGGGCCGTGGCGTTGATGGCCGACGGGATGCTGTTCGGGATATGCAGCGAGCCGAAGACCAGGGCGGAGATGGCGGCGGCGATCATCGGGCGTCTGGTGGCCAGCAGCAGGCTCTGCGTCAGGTAGCCGCGAAAGATGAATTCCTCGGCGAAGGTCTGTATGGCGAGACAGACGATGGTGGTCAGGATGATGGCGGGATTGAGGGTTTCGATCGTGCCGGTGAAACCTTCCGGCGCCAGCGCCCAATCGACGGCGGTGGAGAGGATCATGATCACCAGACAGACCAGCGCGCCGGTTTCGGCGTGCCGCCAGTGCCAGTTGCCGCAGAGATCGCGGAAGGTTTTGCGGTGGAGCAGGAACACCGCCAGTGTAAAGCCGGCGATATGACCGGCGAAACTCGATCCTAAAAAGGTGAAAAACAGGACCGGATGATCGCCCGCGTTTTGCGGTCGCAAAGCGTCCAGGGGGACCAGATGGCTGATTATCAGGGGCAGGAAGATGGCGATCATAAGACTCAGCCACACCAGAATCGCCAGGGGCCAGGCGACGATATAACGCCACAGGCTGTTCTTGCCGCGCGAAGCAATGTCGAGATAGGTCATGCGGTAAGGAAAGGCCGATGGGTTCAGTTGTCAAGCCGGATGTGTCGGTTCCGCAAAACAATGTTTTCCCTGCAATAAAGTCTCGATTATTTTGCCGCATTACCCCGGTAAGCCTATGGCCTTCATCCATTGCTCCGGGGAGTAAAATATGCCTGATCACCACGACCATGAACCGGCCCACAGGGAAACGGGCAGTCTCGAAGACCTTATCCTGTCCGCCCTGCCGTCACGGCGACGAACCCTGTTCATGTTCGGCGCCTCGGCGGTATCGGTGAGCGCGCTGGCGGCCTGCGGCGGCGGAAGCGGAACAACCATCAGCACATCCACGACCTCCTCCAGTTCGTCGTCGAGTTCATCGTCAAGCAGTTCGAGCAGCAGTTCATCCGCTTCATCGGCAAGCGGCGAATGCACCCTGGCGGCCACGGAAACCAACGGGCCTTATCCGGCGGACGGCACCAATTCGGTCAGCGGCTCGATCGTCAATGTCCTCAATGAGAGCGGCGTGGTGCGCAGCGACATCACTCCCAGCTTCGGCGGCTATTCCGGCACGGCGGCGGGCGTGCCCCTGACCCTGACCATCACGGTGGAGGATTACAGCCTGGGCTGCACGCCGCTGGAAGGCTATGCCGTCTATATCTGGCACTGCGACCGCTCGGGACTTTATTCGCTCTATTCCTCGGGCGTGACGGCGCAGAACTATCTGCGCGGTGTGCAGGTGACGGACGCCAATGGCCAGGTGACCTTCACCACGATTTTTCCCGCCTGCTACAGCGGGCGGATGCCGCATATCCATGTCGAGGTCTATGCCAGCCTGTCGACGGCCACGACCGCGAATAATGCGGTGAAAATTGCCCAACTGGCTTTTGACCGGACGATCTGCGAGACGGTCTACAATAATGCCAGCGGGTACAGCGCCAGTATCAGGAACCTCGCCGCGATCAGCTTCGCATCGGATAATGTCTTCGGCGATGACACCCCGGCGCAACTGGCCGCCGCGACCGTCAGCCTGACCGGCGATGACACCAGCGGCTTTACCGGCACGGTGTCCGTGGCGGTGCCTTGATCAGGGCCGGATTCCTGTACCTCCCCTGCGCTTGCAGGGCTATCGCCTATGGTTTTTGGAATAACTTTTCTTCCCCCTCTCCCCTCAATGAGGGGAGAGGACGGGCGCGGAGCGAAGCGATCGCAACCGGGTGAGGGGCTGTGTGACGCTTGTGTTCTATCGACGAACAGCCCCTCACCCGATCGCCTTCACTGCGTTCGGCTCTCGTCCTCTCCCCTCAATGAGGGGAGAGGGGAATTCATGGGGAGAGGGGGAAGGCATCTCAACTCCAAAAGCCGTATGCGATGGCCCTGCCGTAAACGGGGAGGGGGTTAGGGGGAGGAGGTCTTTCTTCCCTGACCGAATGTATCTGTCCGCTGTCGCCGGCGGGGTTTCTTTTTGACCGGACAGCGGGCATATGCAGGACATGTCTCGGATCAATGCCCTCTATGGCCGTGTCGAGCGGATGGACCGGCTTGTGGTGATCGACGGGGGCCGCATTATCGAGACCGGCACACATGAGGAACCGGTTCGCGCCGGTGGCCTTTATGCGCGGCTGTGGGCGCGGCAGACAAGCGGGTTTTTGGCTGAGACGATGGGGTGACGCTCCAAGTGATGTCTGTTAAGGTTTGACTATACAAAATAGGGGGGAGATATGCTCATAGCTATGATGATGGCCGCAGCACTTATGGGAAGTGATGAGGCGTCTGCGTCAGTTCCCACGGAAATTCCGGTGGGAGCTACCTTTTACACGCGGGCGGATGCTCAAAATTTCACAATGGAAGCCGGATATTATCCACCAAAGGCCAAACGCCTTGAAGTCAATGGTTCAGCGACCGTGGATTGCCAGGTTGAGGCAAATGGAGAGCTTAGTCGTTGCGCCGTGATTAAGGAAACGCCGCCCGATGTGGGCTTTGGTGAAGCAACAGCACTTGCGTTTCTGAAGTATGCCCGGGTTAAGCCTGAGGAAGTGGAGCAAATCGGCGCAGGCGGCTGGAAGAAATTCACATTTCGCTGGAAATACGCAGATTAGCCATTCTTTATACCTCCCCGGCTATGCCGGGGAGGGGGGCCGCACGAGCCGCGAAGCGGTGAGATGTGGGGGTGGGGTATCTTTGCTTCTACAAATAAGAAAGCAAGAAACCCCACCACCATTCGCTTCGCTCATGGTCCCCGGCACTGGCCGCCCGGCTCCCCAACAAGTTGGGGAGGTATAAGAGGAAAATATACCCTGTTACGCATAAAGTCGTTGCGCTTCGGCCCTTGCGGACCTAACGGATAGGCGCACGTTTTTGCCGGTTATGGAGGGCGTTATGGGGCTGTTAGACTGGTTGTCCGGGTCGAAGAAAAAGCGACGGATCACCGCCACCAGCTTCACGCCGGAAGTGGAGACGACCTCCGCCATCCAGGCCGGTCCTTCCGATCCGATACCTCCCACGGAGACTCCTAAGATGACTAAAACCACCCGTACCGAAACCGATACCTTTGGCCCGATCGAAGTGGCCGCCGACCGCTATTGGGGCGCGCAGGCCCAGCGTTCGCTCGGCAATTTCAAGATCGGCTGGGAAAAGCAGCCCCTGCCGGTGGTGCGGGCGCTCGGCATCGTCAAGCGCGCCGCCGCCGAAACCAATATGGCGCTCGGCAAGCTCGACCCGAAGCTGGGCGCGGCCATTATCCAGGCGGCCAACGAGGTCATGGAAGGCAAGCTCGACGCGCACTTCCCGCTGGTCGTCTGGCAGACCGGTTCCGGCACGCAATCGAACATGAACGCCAATGAGGTGATCAGCAATCGCGCCATCGAAATCCTGGGCGGCGAGATGGGCAGCAAAAAGCCCGTCCACCCCAATGATCACGTCAACATGTCGCAATCGTCTAACGACACCTACCCGACCGCCATGCACGTCGCCTGCGCCGAGGAGATCGTCCACCGCTTGTTGCCGGCCCTGCAAACCCTGCGCAATGCCCTGAACGACAAGGCCGAGGCCTGGAAGGACATCATCAAGATCGGCCGCACCCATACGCAGGACGCCACGCCGCTGACCCTCGGGCAGGAATTTTCCGGCTATACCCAGCAACTGACCAACGGCATCGAGCGCATCCAGCAGACCCTGCCGAAGCTGATGCAACTGGCCCAGGGCGGCACCGCCGTCGGCACCGGCCTCAACGCCCCGATCGGCTTCGCGGAAGGCGTGGCCGAGAAGATCGCCGCGATCACCGGCCTGGGCTTCAGCACGGCGCCGAACAAGTTTGAAGCCCTGGCCGCGCACGACGCCATGGTGTTCAGTCACGGCGCCATCAATACGGTGGCCGCCTCGCTGTTCAAGATCGCCAACGATATCCGTTTCTTAGGCTCCGGTCCGCGATCGGGCCTGGGCGAACTGGCCCTGCCGGAAAACGAGCCGGGGTCATCGATCATGCCGGGCAAGGTCAACCCGACCCAGTGCGAGGCCATGACGCAGGTCTGCGTGCAGATATTCGGCAATAACGCCGCGCTGACCTTCGCCGGTTCGCAGGGCCATTTCGAGCTGAACGTCTTCAATCCGGTGATGGCCTATAACTTCCTGCAAAGCGTACGCCTGCTGGCCGATGCGGCGGTGTCCTTCACCGATAACTGCGTGACGGGCATCGAGCCGCGCCTTGACAATATCAAGCGCGGCCTGGAAAATTCGCTGATGCTGGTGACGGCGCTCAATGGCAAGCTGGGCTATGACGCCTGCGCCAAGATCGCCAAGACCGCCCACAAGAACGGCACCACCCTGCGCGAGGAGGCCGTCGGCGGCGGCTACCTGACCAATGAGGAATTCGACCAGTTCGTCCGCCCGGAAAACATGGTCCATCCGGGGTAAGTCATTTGCGCATGACATGATCTCCAGACGGCGCCGGATTTACTCCGGCGCCGTTTTCATATTGGATAGACGAATGAGCCATATGCCTGATTTTCTGAACACGGGCGCCATACATTTCCCGGCTGTTCTTGATTCCGGCCAGGTAGCGGCCCTTGCGGATCAGTTGGAACCGGCGCTCGTGAAGGGGCGCCCTGGCAAGCGCCTGACGGGCGGTCTGGACAGTCTGCTTGGTCAGGAGGGCGCGCTGGGCCGGATCGCCGCGAGTCTGATCGGAGGGAACAGCTTTCCCGTCCGCGCGGTTCTGTTCGACAAAACGCCGGAAACCAACTGGAGCGTCGGCTGGCATCAGGATCGCACCGTGGCTGTGCGCCAACGCCGCGAGACGGCAGGTTATGGTCCGTGGTCCGTAAAAGGCGGCATTGCGCATGTCGCTCCGCCGATTTCGGTGCTTGAAGGCATGGTGACGCTGCGTTTGCATCTGGATGATTGCGATGAGGACAATGCGCCGCTTAAAGTCGCCCTGGGGTCTCATCGGTTAGGCCTTGTGCCGGCAGATGAAGCCGCGAATGAGGCGAAGCGTCGTCAGGTGCTGGCCTGTCATGCAAAGGCGGGCGATGTGTGGGCTTATTCGACGCTTATCCTGCATGCCTCTGAGCGGTCGCAGTCCGGTGGCAGGCGCCGGGTGTTGCAGGTCGATTATTCAGCTTCGGCGCTTCCGGGAGGTCTGGAGTGGCGCGGATTATAGCCCACGCAAAGAAACAGGCGCGGAAAGCCTGCGCCCGCGCCTTGTTTTTACGCTGTGGAACATGATCCGTTACAGGCCGACCGTGGCCAGGGCGATCACCATGAACAGGGTGAAGGCGGCGAGGGCCGAAGCGGCGGCGAAGGGCATGTGGGTGGTGGTCATGGGACTGATCCTTTCAAAGTTAGGGTAATGACGAGGCATTGCGACCTATTCAGCTTTTGATCCTCCCTTGCGATAGCGGGGGAGGTGTCGCCGCTTGTCGGCGACGGAGGGGGCGAACCGGCGTCAGGGAATTGCCCCCTCCGGCTCGACAGGCTCGCCACCTCCCCCGCTATCGCAAGGGAGGATCACGGCTGAATGCACTTGCGGTCATTCAAGTCAGAACTGGCCGAGGGTGAGCAGGGCGGCGATCATGAAAAGGGTGCCGGCGGCCAGGGCGGTAACGCTGTAGAGTTGGGCGGTCATCGCTAAATCTCCTGTGTGTATTGCGATGCACACTATATGCGCCTTCCATCCGCCTATTTCAAATGAATATGGTGTCATGAATTGGATGTAATAATTGAGTAAATTCAATATGTTAAAATTACAAAATGTTAATGTTGATGATTTATTGTGCGTCGCAACAATTAATGCGCGTGCAGTGTTGTGACTTCGGAAAATTTCCGAATATCGGGCGGGCATTTCGGATGAAATATGTGCGGCAGGCTGTCGCAGGCTGTATTTCATGATTACGGCCGCAAGCGCTTGTGGCTGCCATTCCCTTACCCCAACCGGCCGTCCGGCTCTGCCCTTATGAAAGGGGAGAAGGGGAAGGCGGAAGTTAGGGCGGATCGACATTCAGGATTTGATCCTGATGTGACTGAGGGAGGCAACCCGCCTCTTATGCCTCTCCGCTGGCGGGGAGCCTGAACGCACAAGCAAGGCCCCCCACCACCACGCCCGAAGACGGGCGCGGTCCCCCGCCCCAAACAAGGGGGAATCCCGATCCGCCCTAAAGCAAGGTGATTTCATGTTGAATCGTCTCTTCTCACCTCCCCTCTCCCCATGACGATGGGGAGAGGACGACAAGCAAGGCGAAGCCGTAGATTGTCGGGTGAGGGGCCTGTGTCCGCCTACAAAAATGCCCCTCACCCGGTCGCCTTCACTTCGTTCGGCTCCCGTCCTCTCCCCATCGTCATGGGGAGAGGGGGTAGGGTCGATGCAAACAAATGTCATCAAGCCCTAACCGGTTTCGCGGCGGGGAGGGCGGGGGCTGCGATCCTGTGCGGCTTGCTGGCGGCGCTGGTGGCGGTTCAGAGGCGCCGTGGCGTCCGCAGTCGCCATGGCGGTGTCGTCAGCCAGCGCATTCGGCGGGCTTACGGGATGTTGTACGGGCTTTGCCGGGGGCGTTTTCCATAACTGGCCGAGCAGGCGGTCGATGATCATCAGGGCGCGGGCGGCGCGTATGATATCTGGCAGGGTCTGCGGCGCGGGCGCGGCGTCAAGGGCGGCGATCAGCCGGTCGGCGCGGCGGCGCAGATCGGCGCGGTGAGGGTGCGTGTCTGTCTGGGTCATGCAAAGAAGCTTATCCCATGTCCGCCTGTCGGGGATAAGTCGGCTGATATGCAGCCTTGTGGCTTGCGACGGCAAGAGGGGGAATCCACAGATTGCACAGATGAACACAGATTAAGAAAGGCCGAATTTCCTCGGAAGTCGGTGCTTATGTTCAGCCACTAAAAGAGCGCAAAGCGCTCAAAACGGGCAAGTGCCGACACATCTGGAAAACGAAGCGCAGACCAATCTCTTTCCTTACTTAATCTGTGTTAATCTGTGCAATCTGTGGATTCCCTTCTTAAAGAAACCTCGCCAGAGACTGTCAGCAGCCGGCCGGGGATAAGTTCAGTGCCCGATGTGCATCTCGCCGGAGCCGACCACCTTGGTGACGACCGCGCCGGTCGCTTTCATGATGCTGACATCGCCGGAACCATTGGTATCGACATTGACCGCATGGGCGACGCCGCCGAAATCGACATCGCCCGAACCGGACCCGCGCAGGACGAAGGCGGGAATCTGCCCGCCGGCGATGGAGACATCACCCGAACCGGAAATATCGAGATTGACCGGCCCGCCGACGCGCCGCACGGCTATGTCGCTGGAACCGTTATTGACCACGCTCAGGCCCCCCATGACATCGCCGAGCGTCAGGTCGCCCGATCCGTTGAGCTGGACCTTCAGCGTCCCGCTGCGCTTGATGCTGACATCGCCGGCGCCCTGGTTTTGCAGCAGGGTGCTGTTGCTTTGCTCGACATTGAAATTGCCCGAACCGGTCAGGACCGCCTGAAGATTGCGCACCGTGCCGAGCGTGATGTCGCCGGACCCCATATTATCGACGATGCTGTCGCCGGCGCTGGCGACGGTGATCCGCCCCTGACCGCTGTTGATGATGTTGAGCGGCCCGGCCACCGGCTCGATGGCCCATTCGCCGCCGCCGTTCATGATGAAGTCAAGGCTTTTGCTGGGACTGACACGCCCGAAGCTATAGGCCGAATCCTTGATCACCGCATTGGCGGGCACCCGGACGAAGACCAGCGGCAGGTCGGACACATTCACCAGGCCGATGCCGGCGATCCGCACCTTGCCGCCCTGTGACGACACCTGATCGCCGTCATTGACATTGATGCGAAAGCTGAAATTCGGCTGGCGGCCCGAACTGAGATGGCCGTTGAGCACGGTGGTGCTGCCGCGATGCGAAACCATCAGGGTCGGCACTTTCACGCTGCCGTAGCGGACGCGGATATCGATATCGCCGCGGTCTTCCGGCGTCACCACGACGCGGGCCACCATATCGCGCAGCTCGATCTGCGGGCCGTCGCTCAAAAGGCGCAACTGGGCGCCGGCGCCGGTGGCGACCAGCAGGGCCATGAGACTGGCCGCGCCTATGGCCGTGTAAACAACAGGGGTACGCATACTATAACCTCCAGAGGCCACGGCGTTTGTCCTGCTCGATGTTGCGCTCTTCCGGGCCGCGCTCTTTTGGGTCGCGTTTTTGGAAAGGTGCGCCAGAGCAAGGCCTTTATGATGAGCCGAAGCCGGAATAACGATCTGTGGCGATCGAACTTGAGGCTAAAGTGACGGAAGGCCCTCCCGAAATCAAATTAAAAGAGGTTCATGAATGAAATGTAAGGGAATCGGTTACTTTTAACGCCGCGCAGGAAAACGCCCGCCTTGTTAAAGACGGGCGTTCCCGGTCCGGAAGACGCGCGATCTATTCCTTGAAGGCGTCGATCTTGTCCTTGTGCGCCTGGAGGGTCGGCAGGGTGTCGGTGGCGAAGGTTTGCAGGGCCGTGTCCTTGCCGTTCTTTGAATAATCGTCGAACAGGTTGACGGCATCGGCATGGGCGCTTTGCTGGATATCGACATAGGCCTTGTCGAAATCGGCGCCGGTCTTGGCGGCCAGATCGTCCAGTTTCTTCTGGTGATCGTCATCCAGCGTGGCCGGCGGAGTCAGGCCGGAGGTGACGCCCACCGCGGTTTCAAATTTTTTGCCGGCGGCGGTATGATCCTTGATCATCATTTTGGCGAAGGCCAGGACATCGGCGTTTTTCGAGGTCTTGACCGCCTGTTCGCTGGTCTTGATCTCGAACATGTTGGCGATGGCCGCCTTGGTGACGAAATCCTGCGTCTTGCTGGCGTCCATGTCGGCGCCGATGCTGCTGATGCCGGCGGAAGCGTCGGCCATCACGCTGGCCGTGGCGTCCTCCATCTTGTCCTGGGTGGATTTGCTGCAGGCGGCCAGGCCGCCAAGGGAGACGGCGAAGATAAGCCCGCAGGCGGCCGCGGCGCGGAAATGGTTCGATCGGGTCATGGTGGAGTTCCTCAGTTAAAGCCTGTGATGGCGGCACGCTAGGGCAGGGCGTATAAATTTGCCCCGCGACTTCACGAGTCTGTGACAAAAATTCGATAAGGACGATTTTGTCGCGTCATCTCTTCCCTTCATCGCCCGCAGCGCCTATATTGAGGGGGCCGGATTTCGGTCCGGCTATGGGGATAAACGCCCACGTAATAAGCGAACTGGACCCGGGTGCGATTCCCGGCGGCTCCACCATTTCTCCCGGGCTTAGGGAACTATGGGGCCGATCAGCATCGACAGGCGTGTAAAGGTGAAGCTTTCCCTCAGTGTGAGGCTCTGTGATCGCCTCATTTTTTAACTGCGAACGATAACTTCGCTTCGGATCAAGCTCTCGCTGCGTAATGCGGCGGATCTGATCCAGCCTACAACTCCTGGGAAATAAGCCTCCCAGGCGGGGCCAGGCAGCCGCCTTGCAACAGAAGGCTGCCACTTTTCTTTGAAAAGTGTAGCTCAAGCGCCGCTTGGCTTACGCGCAAACGTGCGCGGCGCGCAGTCGCGCTTGCCGAAAATGCGATTGGTCATCGCATTTCGGATGGCCGTACCATAATCCATCGAAAATTTGCGGCCTTTGTAGAAATGTCGTTTCTCACGGCAATTTGCTGTTCCGTTTCCGTGCCGCCGTGTTAAATCTGCGGGCAATGCACAAAATTCGCTCGTAAAGGCCCTTTGCTTATGTCCGAAGATCAACTGATCATCGACCAGATGGATTACGCCAACCTGACCCAGAACGCCCTGCGCGGGGTGATCAAGCAGGGCCTGTTGCGCGCCGCCTCGGTGGAGGGATTGCCGGGCGAGCACCATTTCTACATCACCTTCCTGACCGGGGCGCCCGGCGTTTCCATTCCCGCCGACCTGCTGGCGCGTTATCCTTACGACATCACCATCGTGTTGCAGCACCAGTTCCGCGACCTGCGCGTCACCGATGATTTCTTCCGCGTCACCCTGACCTTCGGCGGCATGCCCAAGATTCTGACCGTGCCCTATAATGCGATCACCCGCTTCCACGATCCGCACGCCCAGTTCATGCTGGAATTCGAGGTGGACGATCCGGCGGCCCTCTCCCAGGATCTGGGCGGGGATGGCGAGGAAAGCGGGGACATCAGCGATATCGTCACCGAACGGACGCCGGCGGAAAAGCCGTCTGAACCGGAAGGGGACGCGCCCAAGATCGTCTCGCTGGACCAGTTCCGCAAGAAATAAGGCCGCCGGCCAAAAAAAGACGCTGCGCTGTCATCAGAATCGCCTGACTCTCGCATGACAGATGCAGGCGTTTCGGGCGCAGGCGTTTCGGGATTGAATCGAAGATGACCTTTCGGAGTTTCGTTCACAGGTTTGCAACAGGCGGCAGGGCATCGGCGATCCTGCTGGCGCTTGGCCTGATCGGTATCTCCGCCGGTCCCGCGATTACCCAGTCTACCCCGCCGGCCGCAGAGGCGCCGATTCCCGAACTCAAACCCTATGTTCCAGCGCCGGCTTCCGAAGCCGCGTCTTCCAGCGTCTCCACGCCGAAACCGAAACCGAAACCTGCCGCGCCCCCGGTGAGCGCGCCGTCTTTGGTTTCATCTGGGGTTTCATCTGGGGTTTCATCCGGGGTTTCGTCTTCAGTTCCGGCGGAAGGGCCGATCGATTACCAGACGGTTGCGCCCGGCGCGGCGGCCAAACCGCCCAAACCGCCCAAACCGATGGTCGCCGCCGCCGCCAGCCCGCCGCCGCGCGCAGCCGCGACGCCGGCCAGCACCCCCATCAGCCCGGAAGACATCGAAACCTTCACCGATTCGGTGGTGCGCACGCTTATGCAGCGCGATCATGTGCTGGGCGTCACGGTCGCGGTCGTTCAGGGCAATACGCCGCTGCTGCTCAAGGGCTATGGCTATGACCGCCTGTCGCCGGTGCGCCGGGTCGATCCCAACAGTTCGCTGTTCCGCATCGGCTCGGTGACCAAGACCTTCACCTGGATCGTGGCGCGTCAGGAACTGGAAGCCGGGCGCGTCAAAATGGACGCTTCGATCGGCAGCTATCTGCCGGCGGATGTCTATAGCGAAGACCGCCGCTTCAAGCCGATCACCCTGCGCGAACTGATGGACCATACCAGCGGTTATGAAGACACCAGCCTGGGGCACCTGTTCCAGCTCAACGGGTCGCACCTGACCGGCGCCGACAGCTATTTCCGCGTTCATCGCCCGAAACGCGTGCGCCAGCCGGGTGATTTCGCCTCCTATTCCAATTTCGGCGCGGCCCTGGCGGCGCGCGCCCTGCAACAGACGGCGCGGGCGAAGGACGTGCCGAGCCTGATGGAATCGCGCGTTTTCCAGCCGCTCGGCATGAACCACACCTCCTTGCGCGAACCCTACAGTCCCGAAGGACTCGACCTGGAAAACCTGCCCGCGCCCTTATCGCCCGAACTGACGCAGGACCTTTCCGACGGCTTTGTCTGGGATGGCGCCACCTATGAGGCGCAACCCTTCGAGCACGCCATTCCGCTGTCCGGCGCGCTGGGCGCCTCATCGACGGCGCAGGACATGGCGCGGCTGATGGCGATGATGCTGGGCAATGGCCAGATCGACGGCATTCAGCTTTTCAACGCCGACTCCGCCAGGGCCTTCCGCCAGCCGCTGCTGAAGATGCCCGAAGGCTATAACGGCTGGGCGTCGGGCCTGATGATACGCGAAGCGCCGGCCGGCTTCACCACCTACGGCCATGGCGGGGCGACCCTGTGGTTCAACGCCAATATGGTGATCGTGCCGGAAATGAACCTGGGCATATTCATCGCCGCCAATACCCAGACCGGCGGGCCTCTGATCACCGGCTACCCCAATCTGCTGCTCGATCACCTGACCGGCGATACGGTCAAGCCGCCGCTGATGCCATCGCCCGCCAACGCCTATGCCCAGCACCGCGCCTATTACAAAGCGATCGAAGGCCACTATGTCTCGACCCGCCGCGCCTATGGCGGGCTGGAAGGCGCGGTCACCCGCCTGCTCAATACGGTCGATGTCAGCATAGACGCCGACGGGCGCCTGATCCTTGGCACACAGAACGGCCTGTCGGCCTTCGTGCCGGCCTCGGCGACGGGCTTCTTCACCCAGCAGGACGCCGAAGACCCCGGTCCGGCGGCGGTCACCGGCGGGCTGCATTTTCTTTTCAACGCCAACGGCACGAAGGTTTCCGGTTTCGAGACGGCCAGCAATGTGGCGCGTTATGAGCGCATCGGCTGGTGGTATAATCCGTCGGTCGTGACCCTGCTGACGGCGATCATGATCGCCACCTGCATTTTCGTCTGGATCATGCTGGCCAAGGGGCCGGGCCGCAACGAGCACCCGACCGAGGAGCAGGGCCGCGCCACGGTCATCTCGGCCTGCCTGTCGCTGCTGTGGCTGGCGGCCATCTTCATCTTCCACACCTGGCATGAAGGGCTGGCCGATAATCCCGGCAGCCTGTTCACCCACTGGCCGGCGGGGCAGGTGCGGCTGGCTTCCGGGCTGGCCTTCGTGGCCATGCTCGGCACGGTCTATCAGGTGGCGACCTATTATCTGGTCTATAACGGCCGCGGCCGTTATGGCGACGACTGGCCGGTCTGGCAGAAGGCGGCGCACGGCCTGATGCTGCTCTACTGGCTGTTCTATATTTTCATCCTGACCATCTGGGGCGCGCTGGAGCCGTGGAGCTGGTAGGGTATCAGCGCCTGAGGGCGTAGACCTTTATATGAATCTGCTCACGCTCGCCGGGGTGGCGTTCGACGAGCAGACGGGCCACCTGGCTGTCGTCGTGGAAGACGAAGCCCTTGATGGCGTCGAGCAGGGCCTTGGCCAGATTGTCGAGGTCCATCCATGGCGGATCGCCGATATGCTCCATGCGGATTTCGACGGCGTAATCGCCCCAGGCCGGTCTTGAACCGCGCCACTCCTTGCGGAAGAATTCATAGACCAGCGGCTTGTAATATTTCGCCTGAGTGGTCAGGCCGTCGATCATGATCTCGATGCCATCCGCTGTTTCCCTTGCCCGCACCTTGCCTGATATGATCCACTCCATCAGGCGACCGCCCGAAAGGACAGCCGCCCGGCTTCAGACCTCAGAATTTTGAGATAGGTCATACGTTTTTTACCAGCCATTCCGCGATAAAGGTAATGTCGTCGTCATACGTCAGGTCTTGCGGCTGCATTTGCCGGGCGGTGAGCATAAGCGGCAGATTTTGCATGAAAACGGCATACTCGCTGGCGATCGCCGTGCCGCCGGGAATTGTCTTTCGCTTTGAAGCCCGGCGCAGCCAGGCGGCGACGCCGATAATTAGCTGGGTGACATCATTATGGTGTGCGTGAATGTCCTGTCCGGCGATATCCGATATAAATTGCTGATAGCGATGCGGCTCACGGTCGAAAATGATCACCTTTTTGAGGGTCTGATCGCCGTCGCCATATTTTTTGGCGCCCAGGAACAGGCCCAGTTCCAGAGGCATATTGAAGCGCGGCAAACCTGAGGCAGCATCAAGTTCCGTTTTGGAAATGTCGTGTATGCCATAGCGGCAATCTTCGATGATGCGGCAGATTTTCTCGAACCGGACATCGCCGCCATCATCGTCCTCCCGTGCGCAACGGGGATTAAAGCCGCTGCGAATGACAGTGAACAGAATGGCTTTGAAACAGGAATCGTAATCATCCGAAAACGGACAGTTTATAAAAACGTCCCCGGAATTCATTGATCAGATACTTTTACCCAGAACACGGGCAACCGCCTCGCGCACTTCCTCGACCGTGAAATTGGTCGGCGCCCGGGCAGGTTTCAAAATCTTCACGCCGTCCTTCGTTACACCCAGCACTTCGGACTTGCGCGTTCCGGTCCTGGAACGGCGCTTTGGCAACGTGGTCTTTTGGACGAGTGGCATGTTCATGAGACCAATATCCGCCCGAACCGGCAAAAAATCAAGTCGCCACGTCCAGCTTCGCCAGGCCGCGCACGCCGGGGACCACGCGCCAGTCGGGCGGGCTGTCATCGGCTTTTCGCAAGGCCGGAAAGCGTTGCAGCAGTTTCAGGATCGCCGTCTGGCCCTCGATGCGGGCCAGTGGCGCGCCGATGCAGATATGGGCGCCGGCGCCGAACGACAGATGCGGATTGGGGCGGCGCGTGATGTCGAAACGGTGCGGATCGCTGATGCGGCCTTCGTCACGGTTGGCTGAAATCAGGCTGACCACCAAGGCATCGCCCTTGTGATAGGGACAGCCGCCCGCTTTTCCATCCGCCTTGGCGAAGCGCGCCGAAAAGGAGATGGGCGGTTCAAAGCGCAGGATTTCCTCGATCGCGCCATTGATCAGCTTCGGGTCTTCCAGGACCGCCCGGCGCGCCGCATCATGGGTCAGCAGCAGGTAGAGGCCGTTGCCGATCAGGTCGGCGGTCGTCAGATGGCCGGCGACCAGCAGGGCGAACAGGTTGAACAGGATTTCGTTGTCATCGATCTCGGCGCCGTTCGCTTGCGCGGCCAGCAGGTCGCTGACCAGATCGTCTTCCGGTTCGGCGCGGCGGGCTTCCATCAGGCCCTTGAAATGGCTCAGGATGCCGCGCCGGCCCTCAAGCGCCAGTTTTTCCTGTTCGGCCGATTTGGTGGGATCGAAAGCCAGTTGCCCGGCCTCGGTCCAGATTTTCAGCGGCTCGAACATCTCCGGCGGCGAACCGAGGATGGTGCCGAGCACCTGGATGGGGATGCGCGCGGCATAGTCATTGACCGCATCGAAGCTGCCGCGGCCGGCCAGGGCGTCGATCCGTTCATCGATAATGCGCGCCACCAGCCCCTGCGCTCCGGCGGCGCGTTTCAGGAAGGCCTCGGCGACGATGCCGCGCACCCGGCCGTGGTCGGGATCGTCGAGCGTCAGCATGGAATCGTGCCTGCCGAATTCGGCGGCCATGGCGGCGTTCAGGCGGCGGACATTGGCGATGACCGGATTTTCCGGCGCGGCGTCATCGAAATTGCGCGACAGCGAGCGGTCCATCAGGGTTTCGCGGCCCACGCCATAGGCGCTGATCAGCATGGCGGGGATCATGCCGTCGTGCTCGACCGGCCGTTCCCGGCGCTGCGGATCGAAAAGCGCGTGCGGATCGGCGCGCATGGCGGGGTTCAGTTCGGAATATTCAAAAAGCAGAAAGCGGGGAGGGGCAGGCAGTTTTGCGCCGGGATCTTGTGAATCGGCCATCAGTTTCTCCGTTGCCCCCACAAGCGACGTACCCCCCGGTACCGTCTTCGCAGGTGCAAACCTCTTCCTTATGCCCGGTCAACGAAGCTGTCTATGACCTTTTTGTCACCCGAGGTCTCAAAATTAACGACAAGCTTGTTGCCCTCGATCTCGACGATTTCACCGTAGCCGAACTTCATATGGAAGACGCGCTCGCCCGGTTTGAAATTCTTGGCCGAGGGTTTGGCCGGGGCTGGCTGGCGGTGCGGGGTCGGACGGGCCTTCGGTTCCAGCCGGCTCATATCGACACCGCTGAGATTGCCGCCATAGGCCGGTGTGGCCGCTTTTTTGGTATAGTTCGGCTCATAGCCCGCGCGGTCCCAGCGGCTTTGCTGCGATTGCCAGCCTTGCGACGCGTAGCCGGTCTGTGAGGTGGCCTCGACATTCTCGATCGGCAGTTCATCGACGAAGCGCGAGGGAATCTGGTTGGTCCAGCGGCCATAGACCTGGCGGTTGGCGACAAAGCTGATCCGGGCCATTTCACGGGCGCGGGTGATACCGACATAGGCCAGGCGGCGCTCTTCTTCGAGGGACTTCAATCCGCCTTCATCCATCGAGCGCTGCGACGGGAAGATGCCTTCCTCCCAGCCGGGCAGATAGACAACCGGAAATTCCAGCCCCTTGGCGGCGTGAAGCGTCATCAGGCGCACGCTGTCGCCGCCATTGTCGCGCTCCAGGTCCATGACCAGCGAAACGTGCTCCAGGAAGGCCTCCAGATTGTCGAAGGCCTGCATGGAATCGCCCAGTTCCTTGAGGTTGTCGAGGCGCGTCTGGCCGGAGGTCTTGTCGGCGCGCTGCATGTCGTAATAGCCGCTGTCGGTCAGGATGGTGTCGAGCAGGACATCCTGCTGCATCTCCTTGCCGAGCGCCTGCCAGCGGGTGAAATCGCGGATGAAGCCGACCAGAGGCGTTTTGGCGCGGGCGGGCAGTTCGTCGGTCTGGATCAGGTCGCGCACCGCCGTCATGACCGAAACACCCGCCAGCCGCGCCTGTTGCAGCAGCCTCGAGACCGTGGCGTCGCCGATGCCGCGCTTGGGCACATTGATGATGCGCTCGAAGGCCAGATCGTCGTCCGGTGACTGGATCAGGCGCAGATAGGCGATGGCGTCGCGGATTTCGGCGCGCTCGAAGAAGCGCGGGCCGCCGACCACCGTATAGGGGATCTGCAGCATGACGAAGCGCTCTTCGAAGGCGCGCATCTGGAAGGAGGCGCGCACCAGCACGGCCATGTCCGACCACTTGCGCGGATCGGAATCGCGGGTGCCCTTATGCTGGCGCTCCATGTCCTCGGCGACGAACTGCGCTTCGGCGGCGCCATCCCACAGGCCCTGGACCTGCACCTTCTCGCCGCCTTTCTGATCGGTGAAAAGGGTCTTGCCGAGGCGGGCGGTATTGGCCCTGATCAGGCCGGCGGCGGCGGCGAGGATATGCTCGGTCGAGCGGTAGTTGCGCTCCAGCCGGATGACCCTGGCGCCGGGATAGTCGCGCTCGAACTTCAGGATGTTATCGACCTCGGCGCCGCGCCAGCCATAGATCGACTGGTCGTCGTCGCCGACGCAGCACAGGTTGCGGGAGGCTGGCGTCAGCAGGCGCAGCCAGAGATATTGGGCGACGTTGGTGTCCTGGTATTCATCGACCAGCACGTATTTGAACTTGCGGTGATAGGTTTCCAGAATATCCGGATGCTTCGTCAGGATGTCGAGATTGTGCAGCAGCAGGTCGCCGAAATCGCAGGCATTGAGGATGCGCAGGCGGTCCTGGTACATCTGGTAAAGCTTTACGCCGCGATTGCCGGCGAACTCGGACCCTTCGCCGGCATTTTGGTTTGCGCTACCGCTAGCGCTGCTTGAGCGCGCGACCTTATCTGGCGTCAGGCCCTTGTTCTTCCACTGGTCGATATGCCAGGCGAAGGATTTCGGCGTATAACGCTTCTGGTCGATGTTTTCCTGCTCGAAGATGGCTTTCAGCAAACGCACCTGATCGTCGTCGTCCAGTATGGTGAAGCTTGATTTCAGCCCCGCCAGTTCGGCGTGGCGGCGCAGGATCTGCGCGGCGATCGAGTGGAAGGTGCCGAGATTGTCCAGCCCCTGCGCCGAGGCGCCGATCAGCTTCTGCGCCCGTTCGCGCATTTCGCGGGCGGCCTTGTTGGTGAAGGTGACGCAGAGAATTTCCCACGGCCGCGCCAGGCCCAGGGCCAGGATATGGGCGATGCGCGTGGTCAGGACGCGCGTCTTGCCGGTGCCGGCGCCGGCCAGAACGAGCACCGGGCCTTCGACGGCGCGCACCGCCGCCTCTTGCTCCGGGTTGAGGCCGGTGAAGAAATCAGGGCGGGCGGCGGCCATCTGGCTGATGCTGAGTGCATTTTCGGGAGCGGTCATGCCCCTCAGTTAATCGCAGTTGCGGGCCGCGCCAAGAGGGAAACGGCCGCAATGACGCAAAAGGTACAAAAAGTGAACATTTTTTGAGCGTTCCCACCCTCCGGCAGCGACATATCCGGGCGCGGATGCCTCATTTAATGTAACCTTGTTATTCCCCGGAGTTTAAAAATACCGCCGTTCTCAACCTTTCCGCGACAGGCGGAGGGCAGGCGCGGCGGTTTTTCAGCCTTCGGAGGTTTTCCTGCGTCTGGTCGCCGCACCCTTATTTTGCACATAGGCGAGCGCCGACAAACGGCAGAAAGACGCCAGCAGGCTTTCTCCCCGCTTCGAGTCCAGCTCGGCTATCAGGGCGGCCAGGCTGATTCGGCGATCTTTTGAAATCGTTTCCAGAACGGCCCAGAATTCGGGTTCCAGGGCGACCGATGTGGCGTGGCCGGCGAGGTTTACGGAACGTTTTTTTAGACCAGGCATTGTTTTCCTCCGATTTCATGAAGACAGACCTCCGCCAGGTATGGAACACCCGATTGGCCTCCGGGGTCCGCGGGGGATAGTTTATTCATGACGACATCTGGTATTATTTAACCTCATACTCATAGAGTGAAGTTAATCTGTGGTCTTTTATTGTAAGTCGTCAACCTTTTTTATTGTCGATCCCTGCGTTCAAAAGCTTGTGGTCGATTTTTTCAGCGTCTCTTTTTTGCTTTGCTTTTTCCCGTTTTCTAACAGTGGTTGAAATGCCGTATATAATGCGATTTTCTGCCGCCTTCGCGGTTTCACGTTGTTTTGCCTTGGCTTTTCGGGCCTTGTTAAGATTGATCAGGTCTGCCATCCGAGGGGTGTCCTGGTATTTATTTCCAAGCGTCTATAGAGGCGCCTGTCCAAAATCCGTACAGTACGGTTCGGTTACTTGGGCTATTCAGTCGCAATGACAAGTAACCGGACGTGCCGGATTGCGCTTTAAACTGGGAATTTCCGGCCTTTCAAAGCATTAAATCGCACCGAAAAGGCAAGCCCCTAGTTTCCCTGAAGTATATGCCTGTAGCGGGGATGAGTCCATAGCACGTATCCGTGATTGCAGGTAGCCTGTTCCCGTAACGGATTTTACGGCGGCGACGGGCAAGTGACGGAAATTTAACATGACGTTGGCGCAAAGCGGGTCATACTGCACCCTGGCGCTTTTCGCCGGGAACGGTCATATGACACTTTTGCTCAACATCCTCTGGTTCATCCTTGGCGGTTTTATAGCCGGCTGTATGTGGCTGTTCGGCGGGCTGGTCCTGGCCTGCACGATCATAGGCCTGCCGTGGGCCTTCGCCGCCTGGCGGATCGCCGGCTTCGTCTTCTGGCCGTTCGGCAGGCAGATCGTTGACCGCGAGGCGCATACCGGCGAGGTCGATCTCGGCACCGACTGCGTGGGCTTTTTCCTCAATGTCATCTGGTTCGTCTTCGCCGGCTGGTATATCGCCCTGGCGCATGTGCTGGCGGCCATAGCCGAAGCCGTGACGATCATCGGCATTCCGTTCGCCTACAAGGATATCCAACTGGCGCAACTGGCCCTGGCGCCGATCGGCAAGAGGGTGGTCGATAAGCCTTAGGCCGGATCGGGATTCATCGACCTTTGCCGACTTTGCCGATTTAAGAAAAAGGGAATCCACAGATTACACAGATTTTTCAGCGCCTTACTGGCTGATTTCCGCGCAGGCTTTCCCTTAACGGATTGGCGCTTCGCGCCGAAAATCATCTATTGTGATGCGGGGAATAGCATTCAAAGACACTGAAAAATCTGTGTAATCTGTGTAATCTGTGGATTCCCTTATCCTTTACCTTTCTGGAGCTAGCCACGCGCGGCTAAGTCAAATCCTGAAGGTCGATCCATCCTGGGCCGGGACGGGATTCAGGATTTATCGCCTGGTTCCGGGGCGTAAGGATTAGAGGACCGCAGATTTTCGCAGATTAACGCAGATTTTTCAGTGTTTTGGCGGCCAAATTCAGTGCATCTTCTCCTGAAGGACTGGTGCTTCGCGCTGGTATTAAAGACACCGAAAAATCTGCGTTAATCTGCGAAAATCTGCGGTTTTCCTTCCAAAACCAGGCCCGTCTAATCCAGCAATATCTCGCGCAGTTTCATCTCTTTTTCGTGTTCTTCGGCGGCCTTGGCGGCGGCGAGGCGCTCGGCTTCCTGGGCGCGTTCCTTGAGCACGGCCAGGGCGCGCCAGACCGACGACACCTCGTCCTGGCCATCGGTTTCCTCGATGGCCTGATCATATTCGCCCTTCGAGGTGCGGATGATCGCCGAAGCGAGATTGCGCAGCGGATCGGTGATGAAGTGCGAGACGATCCACAGCGACAGGGCCATGATGATGGCGATGCCGACCAGGGCGGTCAGCAGGAAGTCGCTGGCGCGGCGCTTGTTGAAATGATCGGCCTCGGCCTTGGCGGCGGCCAGTTCGGTTCGTGTCTGCTGCACCAAGGCTTCGACCCGCTCCTGAAAGGCGATCCGTTCCGGGCGGTTGCCGGTGCTCGTCGCCTCGGCGGTGACCAGTTCGCCCTGCGCGCCCAGGTCGGTGACATGGCGGCGCAGGGCGATGAAGGGAGCGGCCTGGGCGGCCAGGGCGTCTATCTGCGGCCGTTCCGCGGGGCGGGCGTCGGCCTGCCATTGGCGGATGAAGCTTTCCATCTCGTCCAGGTCGCCGCGCATGTTGCGGATAAAGCCGTCACGCTGGGCTTCGTCGTCGGCGATATAGATGCCGCGCGTTTCCATGACGATATTGCTGATCAGGTGATTGAAGCGTTCGCCGCGCCAGGTCCGGTCATAGGCGTGGTCGTAGTCCTTCATCATGCGGTTGTAATCGCTGATGGTCAGGAGGCCGAGGCCGGTGACCGTGAACGCCATCAGGGCGAAGCAGCCGACCAGGATCAGAATCCGCGCGCGAATAGACACGACCATATCCCTCCATAATATGCCGCTTTTTCGCGGGCTTGTCAGGGGCGGCCCCCGCCGTCGCCGGCCGGAAACACGCCCCTGAACCTAAAGGAATACACAGATTTTAAAGAAGCGCCAGTTATTACAGAAGGGCTATTGGCCAATCGAGGTATTGCGCTTCAGTTTCGGACTGAGCAGGTGGATGACCAGGAAAGCCACCAGATAGGTGAAGGCGGCGATCATGAAAATAATCGAATAGTTGTGCGTCTTGTCGAGGATATAGCCGACGAATTTCGACATGAACATGCCGCCGATGGCGCCTGCCATGCCGCCGATGCCGATGACCGAACCGACCGCCGAGCGCGGCAGCAGGTCGGACGGCAGGGTGTAGAGATTGGCCGAAAACGCCTGGTGGGCGGCGGCGGCCACGCCGATGATCAGCACGGCGACCCACAGATTGCTGGTGCTTTGGGCCAGCAGGACCGGCGTGACGCACAGGGCGCAGATCAGCAGGGTCACTTTCCGGGCGATATTTACCGATATGCCGCGCTTGATCAGGGTGGAGGACAGCCAGCCGCCGGCCACGCTGCCGACATCGGACAGCAGATAGACGGCGATCACCGGCGGGCCGAAGGATTTCAGGTCGAGGCCGTAGTTTTTCTGGAAAAAGTCAGGCAGCCAGAACAGCCACAGCCACCAGATCGGATCGATGAAGAACTTGCCGAGGGCGAACACCCAGGTTTCCTTGACCAGCAGCAGCTTGAACCACGGCACCTTATCGACGTGATCGGCGGGATCGCTCTGAATCAGGGCCAGTTCGGCGGCGTTGACCTTCTTGTGCTCCGACGGGCGGCGGTACATCACCCACCAGACCGCGGCCCAGATCAGGCTGAGGGCGCCGGTGACGTAGAACGCGCCGCGCCAGCCCCAGTCGAGGCCGGGCACTTCGATCGGTCCGAAACCGAAATTGAGGCTGACGGCGCCCAGCGCGATCATCGGCACGATCAGGGGCGCGATAATGGCGCCGATATTGGAGCCGGCGTTGAAAATGCCGGTGGCGAGGGCGCGTTCACGCTGCGGGAACCATTCCGTCACGGCCTTCAGGCTGGAGGGGAAACTGCCGGATTCGCCCAGGCCCAGGGCCACGCGGGCCAGGGTGAATTGCAGGCCGGAGGTCACCGCGCCGGTGAACATATGGGCAAGCGTCCAGACCGAAAAAGCCACCGTGTAGCCGATGCGGGCGCCGATTTTATCGAGGATGCGGCCCCAGGCGAGATAGCCCAGGGCATAGGCGGCCTGGAACCAGAAGACGACATCGGCATAGCCTTCCTCGGTCCAGCCCATTTCAACGGACAGCGGCTCTTTCAGAACGCCGATCATCTGGCGATGGATATAGTTGATGGCGATGGCGGCCAGCAACAGGCCGCAGATCACCCAGCGGTAGCGGCTTGGTTTTTGAATATTTCCATCCGAACCAGTGGCGGCGGTTGTTTCCTGCGGCATGTCTTTTCCTGTCACTTTTTATCGTTAAGCGGCGAATAGGCCCGCTTTTAATATTTGCGGCCAATAGGCCGCAGTGTGACACCGGTGTCAAGATCGTTGTGGAAAAAATGCCGTCATCTTATCCGGAGTGGACCGGCTTCAGGCCATCCGCGCGTTTGCGCTCAGAAAATCGAGAAAGGCGCGAATGCGGCCGGCGGGGGATATCGCCGGCGACCTGATTGTGGCGAACGGGGCTTGCGAAGTTTCCGCAGAAAATATATGCTTTATATATAAATCATATTTGGATCATATAATGGGTATCCTGAAAATCGATGACGATCTCCACGAGGAGGTGCGCAAGGCCGGTGGCGTGATGTGCCGGTCCATCAATGCGCAGGCGGAATTCTGGATGCGCATCGGCATGATCGCCGAGGCCAATCCCGGCCTGACCTTCAATGAGATCGTCCGCCGGCAGTTCCGCAGCGCCGGCGTTCGTATAGAGGGGCTTCACGCGACCGGTTTGGCTCATGATCAAGACGCCTGACGAATTGCGCCTGATGGCGCAAAGCGGGCGCCTGCTGGCCGAGGTGTTCCATATGCTCGACCGGCAGGCGCTGATCGGACGATCGACGCTCGATATCAACGACCAGGTGGAGCGCTTCATCATCGATGACCTCAAGGCGCGGCCGGCCAGCAAGGGGCAATACGGCTTCGCCTATGTGCTCAACAGTTCGATCAATCAGGTGGTTTGCCATGGCGTGCCTTCGGCCGGTGATGTGCTGAAGGATGGCGATATCGTCAATCTCGATATCACGCTGGAAAAGGGCGGTTTTATCGCCGATTCCAGCAAGACCTACCTGATCGGCGCTGTCCCCGTAGCGGCGAAGCGTCTGGTGCGCGTGACGCAGGAGGCCATGTGGAAGGGGATCCGCGCCGTGCGCCCCGGCGCTGCGCTCGGCGACATCGGCCATGCCATAGAGAAGCACGCCAAGGCGCACGGTTACAGCGTGGTGCGGGATTTCTGCGGCCACGGCATCGGGCGGGAGATGCACGAGGAACCGAGCATCCTGCATTTCGGCCGTGCGGGCACGGGAGAAACCCTTAAAGAGGGGATGACCTTAACGATCGAACCCATGCTCAACCAGGGCAGCGCGAAAACCCTGACGCTTGACGATGAATGGACGGTGGTGACGCGCGACGGCAAGCTGTCGGCGCAGTGGGAGCATACGGTGGCGGTGACGGCCACGGGCGTGGAGGTGCTGACGCTTCGGCAGAACGAGCGGGGGTGATGGCGAGCTTGTCGGGCCGGAGGGGGCCTCTTCGCCATAGGTTCGCCCCCTCCACCACTGCGTGGTTCCCCTCCCCCGCTATCGCAGGGGAGGAACAAGAGACGATTCCATCCAAAATCATCACGCTCTAAAAAAACCGCCGGAGCGTGAACTCCGGCGGCGCCGTCTGCAAACCTATGGGGCCAGTGCCTGCGGCCCTAGTGATTGTCTCTCGGCAGGCCCCTGGTCTGGGCGATGCGCTGGAATTCGATGGCGTCTTCCAGGCAGGCGCCGGTGCCCATCTGGCCGATGGTGCGGCGCTGCATTTCCTGCCAGGGCGTCTGGCTGGCCGGATACTTGTAGCCGCCTTCGGCTTCCAGTTTCGTCCGGCGCCGGGCCAGTTCCTCATCGGAAATCAGCACATTGACCGTGCCCTTGTTCAGATCGACGCGCACACGGTCGCCGGTGACCAGCAGGGCGAGATTGCCGCCCGCCGCCGCTTCCGGAGAGGCGTTGAGGATCGAGGGCGAACCGGAGGTGCCCGACTGACGGCCGTCGCCGATACAGGCCAGCGAATGGATGCCGCGCGCCAGAAGGTAGTTGGGGCAGCGCATGTTGACGACCTCGGCCGCGCCCGGATAACCGACCGGGCCGGCGCCGCGCATGAACAGGATGCAGTGCTCGTCGATCCCCAGCGATTCGTCGTCGATGCGATGGTGGTAGTCTTCCGGGCCGTCGAAAACGATGGCGCGACCTTCAAAGGCTTCGGGGTCGGCGGGATTGCTGAGATAGCGCTCGCGGAATTCCGGGCTGATCACCGAAACCTTCATGATGGCGGAATCGAACAGATTGCCCGAGAGGACGCGGAAACCGGCGCGTGCCTTCAGAGGCTGATCGAAGGGTTTGATGACCTTTTCGTCCTCGATCGCCGCCGCGCCGCAGTTTTCGCCGATGGTTTTGCCGTTGACGGTCAGGGCGTTTTCATGGATCAGGCCCTGTCCCATCAGTTGCCTGACGACCGCCGGAACGCCGCCGGCATGGTGGTAATCCTCGCCGAGATATTCGCCGGCCGGCATCAGGTTGACCAGCAGGGGCACGTCCTCGCCGTAGGTCTGCCATTCCTCGACCTTGAGATCGACGCCGATATGGCGCGCCAGGGCGTTGAGGTGGATCGGGGCATTGGTCGAGCCGCCGATGGCCGAATTGACGCGGATGGCGTTGATAAAGGCTTCCTTGGTCAGGATGTCGGAAGGTTTCAGGTCTTCCTTGACCATATCGACGATGCGCTTGCCGGTCAGGTAGGACATTTCCTGGCGGTCGCGGTGCGGCGCCGGAATGGCGGCCGAATAGGGAAGCTGCATCCCCAGCGCCTCGGCCAGGGAGTTCATCGTGGTCGCCGTGCCCATGGTGTTGCAATAGCCGGTGGAGGGGGCGGAGGACGCCACGAGTTTGATGAAGCCCTGGTAATCGATCTCGCCGGAGGCCAGCAGTTCGCGCGCCTTCCAGACGATGGTGCCCGAGCCGGTGCGCTCGCCCTTGTACCAGCCGTTGAGCATGGGGCCGACGGAGAGGGCGATGGCCGGGATATTGACGGTGGCGGCGGCCATCAGGCAGGCCGGGGTGGTCTTGTCGCAGCCGATGGTCAGCACCACGCCGTCGAGCGGATAGCCGTAAAGGATTTCGACCAGGCCGATATAGGACAGGTTGCGGTCGAGGCCCGCCGTCGGGCGCTTGCCGGTTTCCTGGATCGGATGCACCGGGAATTCGATGGCGATGCCGCCGGCTTCGCGGATGCCTTCGCGGATACGGTCGGCCAGCACGATATGGTGGCGGTTGCAGGGAGAGAGGTCCGACCCCGTTTGGGCGATGCCGATGATCGGCTTGCCCGATTGCAGTTCCTCCAGCGACAAACCGAAGTTCATGTAGCGTTCGAGGTACAGCGCCGTCATGTCCGGGTTCGACGGATTGTCGAACCAGGCGCGGGAACGGAGCTTTTTAGGCGTGGCGGAGTCGGACATAGGGTCGGCTTACTTTATTGTGTAGAAGTGATGGACAGTGGTTTGCGTGTAGGTCTGGCCGGGGTCGAGACGCGTGGTCGGGAAGGCCGGGTGGTTGGGGCTGTCCGGGTAACGCTGGGCCTCGAAGGCGATGGCCTGATATTTCACCAGCGACTGTCCGCCCTTGCCGACGATCGTGCCGTCGAGGAAGTTGCCCGTGTACATCTGGATGCCCGGCTCGGTGGTCGAGATGGTCATGCCGCGGCCGGAAACCTTGTCTTCCAGGGTGACGGCCAGCTTCGGCGTCGCGGTCACGCCGCCGCGGATGATGTAGTTGTGGTCGATGCCCTGGTTGACCAGGACGATCTGCGGATCGGTCGACTTGACGCGATCGGTGACGACGGCCGGCGTGGTGAAATCGAACGGCGTGCCCTTGACCGGCAGTTCCCTGCCCGTCGGGATCAGGTGGGAATCGACCGGCAGGATGGCGTCGGATTCGATCTTCAGCTCGGCGTCGGTGGCCAGGCGCGTGGCCGGGATGCCGCCCAGGTTATACAGGCCGTGATTGGTCAGGTTGATGACGGTCGGCTTGTCGGTCGTCGCCTTGTAGCTGATCGTCAGGTCGTTGTTTTCATTGAGCGCGTAGGTGACCTCGGCGACCACGGTGCCGGGGAAGCCTTCATCGCCGTCCGGCGAAGTCAGGGTGAAGGTGACCGAGGCGGAATCGGCGCCCTGCTGGACATCCTTGATGGCCCAGACGTGCTTGTCCCAGCCCTTGGGGCCGCCATGCAGGGTGTTGGTCTTGTCGTTGATCGGTAGGGTGTAGGTCTTGCCTTCCAGCGTGAACTTGCCGCCGGCGATGCGGTTGGCGTAACGGCCGACCGTGACATTGGTGTAGTTGGGGGTCTTTTCGTAGCCGTCGATCGTATCGTAGCCGATGATGATGTCGGCGGGCGTGCCGGCCTTGTCGGGCACCATCAGGCTCTGCATGGCGGCGCCGTAGGTGATCAGCTTGAGGGTGACGCCCTTGGTGTTCTTCAGGGTGACGCTTTCGATGGCCGTGCCGTCGGACAGCTTGCCGAAATCGGCGCGGGTGGCGGTGACGCCGGCGGCGGCCGTGGCGGCGCTATCCGTTTTGGCCTTGTTGTCGCAGGCGCTCAAGGCAAGCATCGCACCCAGGCTCAGGGCGCTCAGACCAGCGACCAGCACCATTTTCTTCTTAACTGACATTCGGACATCCTCTCTGACCATGAATGACGCCTGTGAACGGCGCCGGCTGTTCATCCTGTATCGCGGGCGTCCCTGAAGCGGACGCGCGCTTATCTGTTGTCGTGACTCGTCATACCGCGCGGGCATTAGTCAGACAATAAAAAAAGCATATATCGTACAAAATAAAGCGCAAAAAGCACCGAATCCGTATTACGGACCGGTAGGTCGCGCCTGCCGCCGCCCCCTTTTTAAGGGTAAAACGTTTTTTGTGTATCTTCGTGCGCCATGCGGATCAGTGATTCCATGCACCAGCGCGCGCCGCCGGCGTCGCGGCGCTCGATCGCCTCGAAAACGCGCTCGTGATCAGGCACGGGATCGCGGGTCAGGGCGTTATGCCGCGCCTTGTAGCGCGTGGTCCAGGAAACGGCGGCTTCGATGGAGCTTGACAGCGAGGCCAGCGCCTCGTTGCGCGTGGCCTGGATCAGGGCGTGGTGGAATTCGAGATCGGCGCGGCGGCCCGTTTCGGTTTGCAGGGTGTCGCGCTTCATGATTTCCAGCGCCGACCGCATGGTTTCGACCTGCTCGTCGGTGCGGCGGATGGCGGCCAGTTCGGCGGCGGCCGGTTCGGTGATCAGGCGCAGTTCAAACAGGGCCTTGATGAAGTCCTGGCTGGGTTCCGTCTCGAACATCCAGCCCAGCACTTCGGGATCGAGCAGGTTCCAGCGTTCGCGCTCGGTAACGCGGGTGCCGGTCTTGGGGCGGCTTTCGACCATGCCCTTGGCGGCCAGGATGCGAATCGCCTCCCGATAGGCCGAGCGCGAAATATCGAGCTTGGAACTCGATTCGATTTCGTTGGGCAAAATCTCGCCGGACTGGAACGTGCCGCGCAGGATATCGACGCCGAGCCGATGCGCCAGCGCGCCATGCAGGCGGCCCTGATACATGGTGTGGCCATGGGTGGCGGCGTTATGGGCCTCACCGCGCAGGGGGCGGGGGCTGCTGATCTTCAGCCGGCTGCCTGTAGACCGTTCGTCCTGCGGCGCATTCGATATAGGTTTCCTCATGTTCCACACATGACATTGAATTGTCTGTTTGACAAAGTGAATTTACAAGCTAAAGAGCGGCTGCTATAGCCATTTGTCTGAGTTAATGGCGGGTGAGACAAGGATTACACCCGCAAGAGGAGGAAAACCGTCATGACCCTGCGCCTTATACAGATTGTCACACAGGAAGGCGAACGCCGCGTTCTGGCGGGGCAGGACGACGGGTCCGCCCGTGTCATCAATGGCGTCGCTTCCACCTATGAACTGGCGCGCAAGGCGATCGCGGCCAAGAAGCCGCTTGACGATCAGGTGGCGGCGCAAGGCCTGGGGGAAGAGGTCGATGTCGCCGTGGCGCTGTCGGAAGGCCGTGTGCTGGCGCCGATCGATCATCCCGACGCCGCCCACCTGCACGTCACCGGCACCGGCCTGACCCATCTGGGGTCCGCCGAGGGCCGCGACAAGATGCACAAGGCCGCCGCCGCGGCAGAGACACAAACCGATTCGATGCGCATGTTCCTGATGGGCGTGAAGGACGGCAAGCCGGAAGCGGGCAAGGTCGGCGCCCAGCCGGAATGGTTCTACAAGGGCAACGGCACGCAACTGGTCGGCCCCGGCGCGGACCTGCAATCGCCGTCCTTTGCCGAGGACGGCGGCGAGGAGCCGGAAATGGCCGGCATCTATGTCATCGGCGATGACGGCGCGCCGTACCGCATCGGCTACGCTCTGGCCAACGAATTTTCCGATCACGTCACCGAGAAGCAAAACTATCTGTGGCTGGCCCACTCCAAGCTGCGCCCGGCCTCGCTCGGCGTCGAGATCCTGACGGGCGAACTGCCGAAGGACGTGCGCGGCACCTCGCGCATCTGGCGCGGCAATGAGGTCATCTGGGAAAAGCCGTTCATTTCGGGCGAGGACAATATGTCGCATACCTTCGCCAATCTGGAGCATCACCACTTCAAGTATGACCTGTTCCGCCAGCCGGGCGATGTCCATGTCCACTGCTTCGGCACGGCCACGGCCTCTTTCGCCGATGGCGTTCAGACGAAGGACGGCGATGTGTTTGAAATCACCGCCGCGCCTTACGCCTATGGCCTGCGCAATCCGCTGATCACGCGGGCGGAGGAAAAGGTGGAAGTGAACGTGCTGTAAGGCGATTGCCCTGACACGAAAAGCCGCCGGAGCGATCCAGCGGTTTTTTTGTTATGTGGGCGGATTATGTTTTTCGAGGAACACCAGCGCCGTTTTCATCATTTCGATGCGGGAGGAGCCGACGGTTTCCCAGTGGTCCTGTCCCTGATAGGTGACGAACTCGACCGGCTTGCCGGCCGCCTTGAGGGCGCTTTCCATCCGCCGGCTCTGGTCGATCGGTACAACCGTGTCGTCCGTACCGTGGATCAGCAGGATCGGGCAGGACGCCTTCGCCGCCTGACGGGCGGGCGCGATATCGTCCCAGTTCGCCTTGTCGCCCAGAATCTGACGCCAGTGCACGATGCCGGGCGTATCCATATTATTGGTCGATTGCAGCAGGTAACTGACGAAGGCGCGCGGATCGGAAAGCCCGGCGATGGATACGGCGCAATTATAAATGCCGGGGTCGAGCGTCGCGCCCGCCAGCGCCGCATAGCCGCCGTAGGAGGCGCCCAGAATCGCCACGCGCTTCGGATCGACAAGGCCCAGTTTCACCAGTGTGCGCACACCATCGCTGAGGTCGGTCTGCATCCTGCGCCCGAATTCGCCATTGCCTGCGTCTTCAAAGGCGCGTCCGTTACCACTGGAACCGCGATAATTGGGTTGCAGCACCGCATAGCCGCGCGAGGCCAGCACCTGCGGCTGCCAGTCGAAATCGATATAGTCGCGTGCCCACGGACCGCCGTGCGGCAGCACGACCAGCGGCAGGTTCTTCGCCGGCCGGCCGTTCAGGGCGGCATCCGGCGGCAGGGTCAGGTAGGCGTGGATATCCAGCCCGTCGGCGGCCTTGTAATCGATCGGCTGCTTTTCGCTGATCCATTCCGGCGGCAGGGCGTGGTAATTGGTGGCGATGGTCGCGCCGCCGCCGGTGGTGAAGTCGATGAAGACGTAATTCCCCGCATTATGCGCGCTTTCGATATAGACGATCATCTTGCGCGGATCTTCGGCGAAATCGACGATCCGGATGCGGTCGCCGGGATCGACGACCTGCGGCAAGGCCTCGGTCAGTTTTTTCAGAATCGGGTCGAAATAGTCGTCGCGCGGCCAGTCATCGGCATATCTGAAACCGGCCAGCCGCTGCGTGGCCGGGTGAAACAGCGGCGACCGGTCGAGTTTCGCTTCGGGATCGAGCGCCGGACTAAGGTTGCCGCTGGCTGAGATTTCGTGGAATTCGCCCTGGTTGTCGCCCTTGTTGAAGTAGACGACAACGGACTGTCCGTCCCGGCCAATGCCTTGAAGGCTGGGCAGGTCAGCCGGGTCCTGTACGCTGTAGGCGAGTTGGAAATGTTCGTTTTTGTCGTTCGGCGTGGCGTTGATATATAGCCGCCATTCGTTATGCAGGGGAATGTGCTCGACATAGGCGACAGGCGTTCCGTCCGGTGCGACGAGGAAGCTTGTCGCGTCCTCGGAGGCATCGCAGATCATATGGGGCGTCGCCTTGTCCAGGCTGAAACTATACAGATACAGCTTGCCGTCAGGGACGGAGGTCGTGCCATCATCCGTCTGGAGGCGGTAATTGGCGGCGGTGACGCGATAGCCGTCAGGCGTTTTGATGCGTTGAACGGCGCCCAGAACCAGATTGTAGAAGCCGCCCATATTGTTGAACAGGGTCGCTATCTGCGCCGTGGCGACATTTATGCTGCGCGCCTGGAAGAATTCGTGACGATAGCCGGCAAAACCCGCAAGCGCTCTGGTCTGGGAGTCAACCAGAATCACATGCTCATTATCGCCCCAGAACAGGTCGCGTATCTTGGCCGCGCCGATGACGATGCTTTTGGGCGCCGGATTATTGATGTCGTAATACAGCAGCCTTTTTTCATCGCCCTTCTGGGTGACGATGGCGATGCGCTGGCCATTCGGCGACAGGGCGATCTTGTCCACAAGCGGCGACCCGGCGTAAATCTCGATAGCGGGCGGTCCGGAAGCGGCCGGCGCATCAGCGGCACGGACAGGACGGACAAGGGCCGCAGTAAACGCGGCGGCACCGGCTGTCGCTAATAAATGGCGGCGGTTGAAAACAACAGTCATGAACTCCCCCTTGGATATAACCTGCAATCAGGCCGGATTATGCTTTTCGATAAAGGCCAGCGCCGCCTTCATCATTTCGATGCGGGACGAGCCGACGGTTTCCCAATGGTCCTGGCCCTTGTAGGTGATGAACTCGACCGGTTTGCCGGCGCGTTTCAGTGCGCTTTCCATGCGCCGGCTCTGGCCGATTGGCACCACCGTATCGTCCGTGCCGTGGATGAGCAGGATGGGGCATGAGGCTCTGGCGGCCTGTTTGACGGGGGAAATCTCGTCATAAAGCTTCGGATCGCCCATGAACTGTTTCCAGTAAAGGACGCCGGAACTGCTGCGGCTGTCGGTCTTTTCGGCGATGAACGACACGAAGCTGGCCGGATCGGCCACGCCCGCGATGGATATGGCGCAGTTATATATGCCCGGATCGAGCGTCGCGCCCGCCAGCGCCGCATAACCGCCGTAAGAAGCGCCCATGATCGCCACGCGTTTCGGATCGACCATGCCCTTCTTGACCAGATAGCGCACACCGTCGGAAAGGTCGGTCTGCATCTTGCGGCCGAATTCCCCGTGTCCGGCCACGGTGAAACCGTTGCCATAGCCGCCGGAACCGCGGAAATTGGGCTGCAGGACCGCATAGCCGCGCGACGCCAGCGCCTGGGCCTGCCAGTCGAAACCGATATAATCGCGCGCCTGCGGGCCGCCATGCGGAAGCACGATCAGCGGCAGGTCCTTCGCCGGTTTGCCATGGGGCAGGGTGAGGTAGCCGGGAATTTCCAGCCCGTCGGCGGCCCTGTAGGTGATGGCGGTCTTCTCGGTGATCCATTCGACCGGCAGGCTGCCGTAGTTCTGGCTCAGTACCTGGAGTTCGCCGGTGGAAAGATCGGCGAAATAATAGGTGCCGGCGTCTTCGGCGTTTTCCCCGTAGATGATCAGCTTGCGCGGGTCCTCGGCATATTCGATGATCGCCGTGCGGTAGTCGTCGCCCATCAGTTGCGGCAGGGCGTCCGCGATTTTCTTCAGCAGCGGATCGGTATAGTCGTATCCTACCCAGTCATCGTGATGGGAGAAGCCGGCCAACCGGCGGGTGACCGGATGGAACAGCGGCGCGCTGCTGATATAGTCGCTGGTGTCAAGTGAAGGGCCGAGGACGCCTTGCGCGGAAATCTCGTGATATTCGCCCTTGGTTTCGCCCTTGCTGAAATAGACGACAACGGATGTGCCGTCAGCGCCCAGGCCTTCCAGCGAGGGATAGTCCAGCGCCTCCTTCATCTTGTGGATGACCTTGAAATTCTCCATCTTGCCGCGCGGCGCCATATTGTAATACAGCCGCCACTCTTTATGCAGCTCGTCGAATTCCGAATAGGCGACCAGGTAGCCATCCGGCGCGACCACGAACCGCTCGGTATCGCGCGAGGATTCATAGGCCAGCTTGCCATGCGGGGAATCGAGGCCGAACTGATAGAGGCAGTAATTGTATGCGCCTTCCATGCGATAGTTCGCCGCCATCAGATTATACACACCATCGATCTTGACGCGATAGACCGGCCCCATGACGATGCCGTAAAAGTGGTCTTCCCTGTCGAACAGCGTCCTGAGCTTGTTGGTGCGCAGGTCAAGCACGCGCGCCAGGCTCAGTTCCTGCTTGCTGCCGGTGAACTGCGGCAGGGAGGTGGTCTGTGAATCGACGATGACGACATGATCGTTATCGCCCCAGAACAGGTTGCGGATTTTCGCCGGCCCCAGGCGCAGGCTTTTAGGGGCCGGATCGGCGACATCGAAATAGATCAGCAGCTTGTCGTCGCCGGACTGGCTGATGACGGCGACGCGCTTGCCATCGGGCGACAGTGCGATGTTATCGACCAGCGGGGTGGCGGCGTATGTCTCTATCGGCGGCGGCGGACCGGCGGCGGCTGTTTCATCGGCGCGCGCGTTCAGGGGCGGAAAGCCAAGCGCCGAGGACGCGGCGGAAAGCCGCAGAAAAACGCGGCGGTCGAATGTGAATGTCATGAAAGCCCCCCTCAGGTCTTTGTGGTGCAAAGCTATAAGCTTGTACCTGAACTTGCAAGCCTTTCACGCCGGTTATCCCGGTTGTTTGAATTGATTCCGGAACCAGGTCGATTGCCGCTTGGCGTAGTTGCGCGTCTTTTGCCGGGCCAGGGTCAGGGCGTCCTCCAGCGTGGTTTCGCCTTTTAAATAGGCCACGCATTCGCTCAGGCCCAGCACGCGCATGATCGGCCAGTTTGCCGCAAGTCCTTTGTCCAGCAGCACGCGGACCTCATCGAGCGCGCCGTGATCGAGCATGAGTTGCAGGCGGCGGTCGCAGCGCTCGTAGAGCCAGGCGCGGTCGGGATGGAGGATTTCCAGCCTGTAGCTGTCCGGCGCCAGTTCGGGAACGGTATGGCTCTGCCAGTCGGTCAATGATCGGCCGGTTTGCAGCCAGACCTCGTAAGCGCGGGACAGGCGCTGCCGGTCATTGGGCATGATGCGCGCCTCGGCCTGCGGATCATGCTGTTTCAGCAAGGCGCGCAGTCTGGCCTCGCCCATGTCATCGAAGGCCGCCCGGGCTTCGAGGCGCACGCTGTCGTCGATATCGGGGATTTCCGCCAGGCCATGCACCAGGGCATTGAAATAGAGGCCGGTGCCGCCGACGATGCACAGGGGCGGACCGCCATTCAATGCTTCGGCGATATAGGGACGGGCGGCGCGCAGCCAGTCGCCGGTGGACCAAAGCGTTTGCCCGTCGAGATGGCCGTAGAGTCGGTGCGGGGCGCGCGCCGTTTCCGTTGCGTCCGGGCGCGCCGTCAGGATCGGCACATCGGCGTAAAGCTGCATGGAATCGGCATTGAGGATGATGCCGCCGGTCTGTTCCGCCCAGTGCAGCGCCTTCGCGGATTTGCCCGAAGCGGTCGGGCCGGCCAACAGATAAACAGGCGCGTCATTTTGCATCAGGCGGGCTTTTGGACTTTAACTATAGGCGCTTAAAGCCTATGTGGAACGCGCAATTCCTATAGCTTTCCCGAAAGATAGTCCATGCCCCATCCTGACCGCGAAACCGTTCTGGCCGCGCTGAATACGATTATCGATCCGGTGAGCCGGCAGGGCCTGAGCGATGCCGGTCTGGTGCGCGCCCTGATCGTATCAAAGGAGCGTGTCGGCTTTATGCTGGAAGTGCCGCAGGACCGGGTGACGCAATATGGCCCGGTGCGTCTGGCGGCGGAAAAGCTGCTGGCGAAGCTGGACGGCGTGACCAAGGCGCAGGTGGTGCTGACCGCCGAACTGGCGCCCAATCCGCAGCCGCAAAAGCAGCCCTCCGCCAAACTCTCCGAACGCGCGGTGGAGGACAGCCGGCCCAAGGCGCCGGTGGCTTCCGCCCGGCCGCACCATGTGAAGAAGGTGATCGTCGTCGGTTCCGGCAAGGGCGGGGTCGGCAAATCCACCGTGTCGCTGGGGCTGGCCATCGGCCTGTCGCAACTGGGCCTGCGGGTGGGCTATCTCGATGCCGATATTTACGGGCCTTCCGCGCCGGTCATGCTGGGCCTGCGCCATCCGCCGGAATTCGGCGCCGACAAGCTGATGGTGCCGCTGGAAGCCTTCGGCCTCAAGGTCAATTCGGTCGGCTTCCTGGTCGATCCCGATCAGGCGATGATCTGGCGCGGGCCGATGGCGTCTCAGGCCCTGACGCAGCTTTTGACGCAATCCCGCTGGGGCACGGCGGAGGAACCGCTCGATGTGCTGGTGGTCGATCTGCCGCCGGGCACGGGCGATGTGCAACTGACCCTGACGCAAAAGACCCTGATCGACGGCGCGGTGGTGGTTTCGACGCCGCAGGAAATGGCCCTGGCCGATGCGCGGCGGGCCGTGACCCTGTTTGGCAAGACGGCAATCCCGGTGCTGGGGGTGGTCGAGAACATGGCCTGGCTCGTGGCGCCGGATGGTTCGGAAATGGAGATTTTCGGCCGGGGTGGCGCGAAGGACATGGCCGGGGCGGTGAAGGTGCCGTTCCTCGGTGAAGTGCCGCTCGATCCGGCGATGCGCAAGGGGTGCGATGAGGGGCGGCCGGTGACGGCGCTGGAACCCGACAGTCCGTTGGCTTCGCGGTTCAAGGTTATGGCGCAGAAGGTTCTGGACGGGTTGGGGAAGTAAGAAGCCCCACCACCACATCTCACTCGCGTTGCTCACTCGTGCGGTCCCCCTCCCCGGCATAGCCGGGGAGGATAGACAGTTTTGTGCCTCCCCTGCACTTGCAGGGCTATCGCATATGGCTTTTGGAATAACTTTTCTTCCCCCTCTCCCCTCACTGAGGGGAGAGGACGGGCGCGGAGCGAAGCGATCGCAACCGGGTGAGGGGCTGTGTGACGCTTGTGTTCTATCGACGCACAGCCCCTCACCCGATCGCCTTCACTGCGTTCGGCTCTCGTCCTCTCCCCTCAGTGAGGGGAGAGGGGAAAGGCATCTCAACTCCAAAAGCCATATGCGATAGCCCTGCCTTTCAAGGGGAGGGGGACCGCGCCGAAGGCGGGGTGGTGGGGTTTCTTATTTTTTTATCCGCTCATAAACCCTGAGCGTAAAATCGTGATCGTCGTTTTCCGTTTTGGCGAACGACTCTTCCGATGTCACCCGCCAGACCGCCGGATCGATGGTGGGAAAATGCGCATCGCCCTCGACATCGGCATGGACGTGGCTGACATAGAGCCGGTCGGCTTTCGGCAAGGTCTGCTCATAGACATTGGCCCCGCCAATGACGCAGATTTCGTCGGCGCCATCATCGGCGGCATGTTCACGCGCGATATCGAGCGCCTCCATCAGGGTGGTGCAGATGATGCCGCCGGGGGCCTCCATGCGCGGATCGCGGCTGAGGACGATGTTCAGCCGGCCGGGCAGGGGCTTGCGGGGGAGCGAGTCCCAGGTGGTCGATCCCATGATGATCGGCTTGAACTGGGTGATTTCCTTGAAGCGCCTGAGGTCGGAACGTAGGTGCCAGGGCAGGCCGCCGTCACGCCCGATCACGCCGTTGTCGCTCATGGCGACGACGAGGGCCAGTCTTACCTTGTTGATCATACGGCAACCGGGGCTTTCAGTGCGCCATGCGACTGGTAGTTTTCGATGGCGAAATCGGCATAGTCGAAACCGAACAGGTCGGTCTTTGGCGCCATCACCAGTTTCGGGAAATCGAACGGTGTGCGTTCGAGCTGCGTCTTCGCCTGTTCCATATGATTGGTATAGAGGTGGACATCGCCGAAGCTATGGACGAAATCGCCGGCTTCGAGGCCTGTCGCCTGCGCCACCATATGGGTCAGCAGGGCATAGGAGGCGATATTGAACGGCACGCCCAGAAAGATATCCGCCGAGCGCTGGTAAAGCTGGCAGGACAGTTTGCCCTCAGCGACAAAGAACTGGAACAGGCAATGGCAGGGCGGCAGGGCCATGTCATCGACCTCGGCCGGATTCCAGGCGGATATGACGTGGCGGCGCGACCAGGGATTGGTTTTCAGGTTTTCGACCAGGTTTTTCATCTGGTCGATGACGCGGCCATCCGGCGCGGCCCAACTGCGCCACTGTTTGCCATAGACAGGGCCGAGGTCGCCGTTTTCATCGGCCCATTCGTCCCAGATGGTGACGCCGTGATCGTGCAGGTATTTGACATTGGTGTCGCCGCGCAGGAACCACAGAAGCTCGACCGCGATCGACTTGAAATGGACCTTCTTGGTGGTCAGGAGCGGGAAGCCCTGCGAGAGGTCGAAGCGGATTTGCCGGCCGAAAAGCCCCAATGTGCCGGTGCCGGTGCGGTCGGCCCGCGCCACGCCGTTATCCATGATATCGCGGACAAGATTGAGATACTGGTATTCGGGGTGATCAAACATGGGTACTTCCACGACGACTTGAATGCTTTCCTCTGCTCCGCCCCTGCGAAGCGGGGGAGGGGGACCACGAAGTGGTGGAGGGGGCTTCCTTAATAGCCTAAAACGAGCTTCGTTGTACGATTCTTTTATGAGTTCGTTATGCCGACCCAAGGAATATAAGGATGACTGACGTCGATGATATTGTCGAGATGCCGCAGCCTCTTGGTCTGTATGCGGGCGACCTGTTTAACCGCGGTAAGCAATATTTTGAAGCATTCAAATTATTGAGCCGCACGCAGGATTTGCCATATCCTTCCTACTTTTGTCTGGCGCATTCCTTGGAGCTTTCCCTGAAAGCATTTTTAGCCGCTCATGGCGTGACTAAGAAAACTCTTAAAGAGTCTTTTGGCCATAGCCCGGAAAAGCTGTTGGAAAAATGTAAAAAGCATGGATTGCCGGACATTGAATTGCTTAAGGAATTAGCCGAGCGACTTCAGGATATGAATTCAGCTCCGACTTACGATTTTAGATATCCTAGTGGTTATGTCTTACATTTGCCGCCAGTTGAACAGGCCATTTCAGCAATGACGGGCCTTTGCGACGCGATCACTGCAAAAATTGGAAGCGCGGCTTTAAAGGCCAATCTCCAATTTGCCAGTGATACCCGGAATTTACGACCCAAAAAGATAAGATGGTCGGACTAATAGCAGTCCTCATTTGCCATATATGAGTTTGTAGCGAATTTATATGTCTTCGGAGTCTCCCATGCCACTGCCCGTTTATCATGACCGCGATTGTGACCTGTCCGTTATCCGCGCGCGCAGGGTGCTGGTGATCGGCTACGGATCGCAGGGGCGGACGCAGGCGCTCAATGCCCGTGATTCCGGGGTGACGTTGATCAAGGTGGCGCTGAAACCGGACTCGCCAACCCGTGCGAAGGCCGGGGCCGATGGCTTCGAGGTCGTGACTGTGGCTGAAGGCGTGCAATGGGCCGATGTGATCGTGGTCCTGACCTCGGACGAGGCGCATCAGAGGCTTTTCAGTGACGAGATCAATCCGTATCTGCGCGCTGGTCAGGCGTTGATATTCGCGCACGGACTTTCCTGCAATTTCGGACTGGTGACGCCGCCCGCCGATGTCGATGTGTTGCTGGTGTCGCCCAAGGGGATCGGGCCGCGCATCCGTGATATCTATATGGCGGGGGAGGGGGTGTTCTGCCTGTTTGCCATCCAGCAGGACGCCACCGGCAATGCCAGGGCGCTGGGCCTGTCATTTGCCGCGGCTCTGGGGTGCGGCCGCAAGGGCATTCTGGAAACCACCATGAAGGATGAGTGCGAAAGCGATCTTTTCGGCGAGCAGGTGGTCCTGTGCGGCGGCACGCGCAACCTGGTGACGGAAGGGTTCCAGACCCTGGTCGATGCCGGTTATCCGCCGGAAGTGGCGTGGTTCGAGACGTGCTATGAACTGAAGCTGGTGGTCGATCTGTTGTGGGACCTCGGCATGTCCGGCGGCTTCGGGAAGATCAGCAATACGGCGGAATACGGCGCCTATCTCACCGGTCCGCGCATCATCAATGACAGCAGCAGACAGGCCATGCGGGAGGTGCTGAAAGACGTGCAGTCCGGCGATTTCGTCCAGCGGCTGATGCGCGATTACAATGCCGGCAGTCCGGACCTGCTTGGCCGCCGCGCCGCCCTGGAGGATAACCGGCTGGATGCGACCAAACGCTATCTCGATGGCGTTGCCGGGAAATAGGTTTTCCGCTACAATGGCGGCTATGGAAGCTTTTGAACGTATTACGCAAAAACCGGATGTCATGGGCGGGAAGCCCTGCATACGCGGGCTGCGCGTAACCGTGGGCATGATCGTCGGGCAAGTGGGGGCCGGCCGCACGACTGAGGATATTCTGGCGGATTACCCCTATCTTGAACACGAGGATATTATGCAGGCCCTGCTTTATGCGGCCTGGCGTTCGGAAGAACGTGAAGTCAATCTCGTCGCGGAATGAAACTTCTGATCGACATGAACCTGACGCCGCGCTGGGTGGAGGTTTTTGCCCGCGCGGGTATTGAAACGGTTCATTGGTCGGTACGGGGCGCGATGGATGCGCCCGACTCTGAAATCATGCGCATCGCGGCGGCGGAAAACTATATTGTTTTCACCCACGATCTCGATTTCAGTGCGATCCTGGCGGCGACGCAAGGCAAGAAGCCAAGCGTGGTCCAGATGCGCGGCAATGATATCCGGCCGGAAACCATAAGCGATATAGTGATCCGCGCCCTGCATCAAATGGCCGCCGATCTGGAAGCCGGCGCCTTGCTGACCATCGACGCAAGGCGGGTGCGCCTGCGTATTCTGCCGCTATCGTTGTGACGGAAAAACGCGCCGATATTCAAGGGCTTCGCGGTATTGCCGTGCTGGCGGTGGTGCTGTTCCATGTCAGCCATGCCGCCTTGCCGGGCGGGTTTGCCGGTGTTGATATCTTCTTCGTTATTTCGGGCTATCTGATCACGCAAATCCTGTTGCGTGACATGGAGGCGGGCGTTTTCCGACTGCGCGATTTCTATCAGAGGCGCGTGCGGCGACTGTTTCCGGCCTTGTTTACGATGCTGGCCTTCACGCTTGCCGCCGGACTGCTTATCCTGCCGCCGAAGCTTTTGAGTGAACTGGTCTATACGCAGTTTTTCACCACGCTGTTCCTGTCCAATTTCGCCTTTGCGCGGCTGGCGGATTATTTTGACACGGCGGCCAGCCTGAAGCCCTTGCTGCATACCTGGTCGCTTGGCGTCGAGGAACAGTTTTATCTGGTTTTTCCTTTGTTTCTGCTGGCGTTGCGCAGGTTTGCCTGGCGGTTTCCATGGCCGGTTCTGGCGGGGGTGGCGGTCATGTCCCTGCTGGCGGCTCAGGGAACGACACACCCGGAAGCCGCTTTTTACCTGCCAGGGGCACGCGCGTTTGAATTGCTGACTGGCGCGCTGACCGTCTGGGCGCAGGAGCGTTTTGCTCTGAGTGGCAAGGTTAAACGTCTTTTGTCGTTGCTCGGCATTGTCATTCTGGTCGCCAGTCTGATTGGGCTGAATGATCGTGTGCCGTTTCCGGGGCTGTATGCTCTGCCGCCGTGTCTGGGGGCGGCGCTGTTGCTGCTGACTTCCGATGGCTGGGGCAATAAGCTGATCAGCGCGCCGCCATTGGTCTGGGCAGGCGATATCTCCTACTCGCTCTATCTCTGGCACTGGCCGCTGCTGGTTTTTTCCCGGCTTCTGTTTGGGGAAACGATCTGGCTGGCTGTGCCGGTGGTGAGCGTGGCCTTCGCTCTCGCCGCCCTGTCGCGGCGTTATATCGAGCAGCCGTTCCTTGAAAAATGCCCGCGCCGATTGTGGCTTATGGCCGGCAGCGCCATGGCGGTTTCGATCGTCAGCGCCCTGTTGATTTTCGGCGCCAAAGGCCTGCCGCAGCGTTTCAATGCCGCCGAACAGGCCGCCTTCGCCGCTGCCGCCGATTTCAGCCCTGACCGCAAGCGTTGCCATCTGGCGCAAAATACCCGCCGTGAGTACCGCGATAGCTGCGTGCTGGGCAAGACGCCGGCGCTGGCGGTCTGGGGCGACAGCGAAGGCGTGGAACTGGCGCGGGCGCTGGCCGATCAGGGCGTGGCCGTGCGCCAGGTTACCGCCTCGGCCTGTCCGCCGAGCGTCGGTTACGCCATCGCCTATAATCGCGCCTGCCGTGCGCAGAATGCCGATATGCTGCTGCACCTGAAGGCCGATCAGGAGATCAGGACCGTGCTGCTGGCGGTCAATTACCGCCGCTATGACGATGCGAATTATACCGCCATGATGGGCGGGCTGGAACTGAGCGCGCTCGATTTACAGGCGGCGGGCAAGCGGGTGGTGCTGCTCTATCCGGTGCCGGTGTATGATTTCGATCCGCCGTCGCAGGTGGGGCTGGCCATGCGGTTGGGGCGCGATCCGATGGGCGTCGGCATGGCGCGGGCGCAATTTGACCGCGAAAACGGCCGGACGATTGCGGAACTGGACGGCTTCGCGCGGGAACATGGACTGGCCGTGCTCAGGCCCTCGGATGTGTTGTGTGATGCGACGCGCTGTCATGTTTATGATGAAAAAGTCGGTGTGCTGTACTTTAACGGCCAGCATCTCAGCATGAGCGGGGCGCGGCTGACTACACACATGGTTCTAACGCCTACCAGTCCAGCACCACTTCGCCGCGCAGAATAGCCTCGACCTCGGGCGTATGTTTTCGCATCCCGTTGTCATGCAGGATCAGCGGCGGCAGCAGGCGCAGCGGCGCCTTGCCAAGGCGCTGCGCGCGCACCAGAACGCGCTTGGCGTCTTTATCGGCAAAGGGCTGGATCGGCCGGACGACAAACGATCCGCATTTCTTCGACAGGCCGCCGAGGATATCCGCCAGCCGGTCGGCGCGGTGGATGAAGACGATATGGCCTTGATCGCTGACAGCGCTTTGCGCGAAATCGAGCCAGGCTTGAAGGCCATCATCAGCGATCCAGGCCGGGCGTTTGGCCTCGTGGGGCGGGCGCAGGGTGTCGGGATCGTCGAAATAGGGGGGGTTGGAGAAGGTGAGATCGAAGCGTTGTGGTGGTTTTGCCCCCTCCGGCGGGACTGCGCCCGCCACCTCCCTCGGAACGAAGGTTCCCGCTATCGCAGGGGAGGAGAAGAGGGTTTTATGCCCTTGGCCGATGTCGCCTTCGATGATCGTTACACCAGCCATCTCGTTCAGTCGGATATTCTCGCGCGCCAAAGCAGCATAATCCGGTTCGCGTTCGATGCCGGTGAGCGTCAGGGCCGGGCGGCGGGCTTTCAGTGACAGCAGGGCGCCGCCCGCGCCGCAGCCCAGTTCCAGCGCGGTCTTTATCTTCGGCAGGCTGGCGCAGGCGGCGGCCAGAAGCGCGCCGTCCATGCCGATGCGATAGCCTTTCTGTGGCTGCATCACTTTGACGCGGCCCGCCAATAGATGAGTCCCCAATAGATGAGTCCCCAATAGATGCGGGGATGTCACGCCTGTGGCGGAATGCGGAGGGGCGTGGGGTGTTTCCCCGGTCATGTTTCTGATCGTTTTCTGATAGTTTTCCGGCGATAATGCCGCAAACTGTCACAAGTTAAGTGGCTAAATAGTATCGCGGCCCATTGCCTGCGCCGTCAAGGCGGTTTATGGCCTAAAGGTTAAAGTTCAGGAGTAGCCACTTTGGATTCGGCCAATATCGATACTGTGCGCCCGGCGCCGGAGGCGGTTGAGGACACGGCGAAAGCCGATGTCAGGGCGCTGGTCGGGCTGTGCGCGCCCGACATGGCCGATATCAACGCCCTGATCACCGAACGGATGCAATCCGAGGTGGCGGTTATCCCGGCCTTGGCGGCGCACCTGATCGCCGCCGGCGGCAAGCGCCTGCGCCCGCTTCTGTGCGTGGCGGCGGCGCGTCTGTGCGGCACGGAAAACAGCCATCACCATAACCTGTCCGCCGCGGTCGAATTCATCCACACCGCCACCCTGCTGCATGACGATGTGGTCGATTCCTCGCAATTGCGCCGTGGCAAGGTGGCGGCGCACCTGATCTGGGGCGCGCCGTCCTCCGTTCTGGTCGGGGATTTCCTGTTCGCCCGCGCCTTTGAGCTGATGGTCGAAACCGGTTCCCTTCGCGCGCTCGATATCCTGTCGAAAGCCTCGGCGGTCATCACCCAGGGCGAGGTGCTGCAACTGATGAAGGCCTTCGATCTCAATCTCAGTCAGGCCGACTATATCGAAATCATCTCCGCCAAGACGGCGGCGCTTTTTGCGGCGGCCTCGGAAAGCGGCGCGGTGGCTTCGGGGGCGCCGGAAGAGAAGGTACAGGCCCTGCGCAGCTACGGCATGAACCTCGGTCTGGCCTTCCAGATCCAGGACGACATCCTCGATTATCAGGGCGCCGCCGCCGATCTCGGCAAAAACGCCGGCGATGATTTCGCCGAGGGCAAGGCCACCCTGCCGCTGATTCTGGCCATGCGGGCCACGCCGGCGGAAGCGGCCTTCTGGGCGCGCACCATCGGCCGGCGGGAACAGAAGGACGGCGATTTCAGTCACGCGCAGGCCCTGATGGTCTCTTCAGGCGCGCTGGAAGACGCCCGCGAGGTGGCGCGCGCCTATGCCGATCAGGCGCGGTCGGCCCTGGCGGTCTTCGAGCCTGGCCCCTGGCGGAACGCACTGGAAAACCTGGCCGTCTACAGCGTCGAACGCCAGACCTGAACCTCCCTTGTCAGCCGCTCCCCTGCATCCCCGCGAAGCCCGCTTTTACGAGCTGGATATCCTGCGTGGCCTGGCGGCGATTATCGTTGTGATGTTCCACTACAAGCATTTCCTGTTGATTGGCGATGCGGCGGGCTTCGATTACGACCATCTGCCGTTTCGTTCGGTCCTTATGCCGGTTTATATCTACGGCCAGTTCTTCGTGGAGTTGTTCTTTTCAATTTCCGGTTACGTGTTTTTCTGGCTCTATGGCGAAGCCGTATCAAGCCATCGCACCGGCGCGAAAAGCTTCTTTATCGCGCGTTTCGCCCGGTTGTATCCGCTCTATTTCGTGACGCTGATTTTCGTCGCCGGGGCGCAACCGCTTTTTCGTCATCTGTATGGCGCTGATTTCATTTACCCGCACAATACATTGGGCAATTTTCTGCTCAGTCTTTTCGTGGTGCAACAATGGGTGATCAATGCGCCGCAGATGTTCAACGGGCCGGCGTGGTCAATATCGGTGGAGATGTTCCTCTATATTGTCTTTTTTATCGTCTGCTATTTTCGCAAGAATTCGATCGTGATCCTGATTGCCCTGTTTCTTGCCGGCCACCTCTACAGGGTATCCCACCTGATGGTGATCAATGACTTCGCCCGTGGCGCGCCGAATTTTTTCCTTGGCGGGCTGGTTTTTTACGCCGTGCGCCGTTTGCGTCAGCCGGATCGCGTGGTGTGGCGGCGGCGCATTGTGACGGGACTGGCGGTGGCGCTGCCCTGCCTGTGGGCGTTGAGCTACATGCGTGGCGGGATCGCTCCGCCGGCCGTCCAGCAGAGTGATATCCTGTCGCGGTTGTTGAGCGTCGAAACCTTTCTCTACGTGCTTCTGCCCTTGACGCTTCTGGCGCTCGGCCTGATGCAGGACCGCTGGAAAACGCCGTTGCTCGGCCGTCCAAACCTGCACCGCTGGTCGTGGATCGGCGATATCAGCTATTCCATCTATCTGCTGCATTTCCCGCTGCAACTGGCCATCATGATGGTGCTGGCTCACTGGCCCTTTGCGGCAAGGGCGGTGTTTTTCGGCTCACCTCTGATTTTCCTGCTTTTCTTCGTGGCGGCTATGGGGCTGGCCTGGTTGAGCCATCGCTATTTTGAAATGCCGATGCAGCGTTTTTTTCGCGGTTGGCTGACGCGGCATCTGGTGAAGCCGGCGACGGCGGGCTAGAAACAGACCACAGACTTCAAGGAGCAAGATCATGGCGGATTCTACGGGGGCTTTTGTCGGGCAGGCCACAGTGCCTGAAATTCTGCTTTACGGCCGCGCCAACCGCCACGGCATCGTGGCCGGGGCCACCGGCACGGGCAAGACGATCACGCTCCAGATCCTGGCGCAGGCCTTTTCCGACGCCGGGGTGCCGGTTTTCGCCGCCGATATCAAGGGCGACCTGTCCGGCATTTCGCAGCCCGGTCAGCCGAACGATAAGGTGCTGGAACGCGCCCGATCGATGAGCCTCGATCTCCAGCCGGCGGCGGCGCCGGTCATCTTCTGGGATTTGTACGGCCAGAAGGGGCATCCGATCCGGGCCACCATTTCCGAGATGGGGCCGCTTTTGCTGGCGCGCCTGCTGGAGCTGAACGATGTGCAGGAAGGCGTGCTCAATATCGCCTTTGCGGTGGCGGATAAAGAGGGGCTGCTTCTGCTCGATCTCAACGATCTGCGCGCCATGCTCAACCACATTTCGGATAACGCCAAGGAACTGAGCCAGACCTATGGCCAGATATCGCCGACCACTGTGGCCACCATCCTGCGCAACCTGCTGACCCTGGAAAATCAGGGCGCGGCCCATTTCTTCGGCGAGCCGGCCCTGCGGCTGGAAGACCTGATGCGGACCCATATTTCCGGCAAGGGGTACGTCAATATCCTGGCTTCGGACCGGCTGATGCAGAATCCGAAGCTTTATTCGACCTTCCTGCTGTGGCTGATGTCGGAGCTTTTCGAGGAACTGCCGGAGGTCGGCGATCCGGAAAAGCCGCGCCTGGTCTTCTTCTTCGATGAGGCGCATCTGCTTTTTAATGAAGCCTCGCCGGCCCTGCTGCAAAAGATCGAGCAGGTGGTGCGGCTGATCCGTTCCAAGGGGGTCGGCATCTATTTCATCACGCAGAATCCGGCCGATATCCCCGATACGGTGCTGGGCCAACTCGGCAACCGCGTGCAGCACGCCCTGCGCGCCTATACCCCTTCCGAGCAGAAGGGTTTGAAGGCGGCGGCGGATTCCTTCCGCGAAAATCCGGCCTTCAAGACCATCGATGTGCTTCAGCAACTGGGCACCGGCGAGGCCCTGGTGTCGTTGCTCGATGTGAAGGGCATCCCCAATATCTGCGACCGGGCGCTGATCCGTCCGCCGGCTTCGCGCATGGGGCCGGCCACCGATCAGGAACGCGCCGATATCATGGCCAAGTCGCCGGTGGCGGGCGTTTATGACACGGTGAAGGATCGTGAGTCGGCTTATGAAATCCTGAGCGCGAAGGTGGCCGCCGCACAGGCTGATGCGCCGCCAGCGCCGCCTTCCGCCGCCGAGAAGGAAGCCGCGAAAGCCGCCGCGCAACAGGCGAAGCTGGAGGAACGGGAACGCCTGGCGCAGGAAAAGGCGCGCCAGAAGGCCATCAACCAGACGGTGAAAACCGCCAGTTCGATCGCCGTGCCGATCATTCGCTCGATCGGCATCGCCATCGCGGGATCGCTGGTGCGCGGCATGATGGGGAACGCCAAGCGGCGGTAAGGTGGTTTTTGCCCCCTCCGCCGGCGACTTCGCGCCGGCACCTCCCCCGCTTCGCAAGGGAGGATAATAATACTTGATCCTCCCCTGCGAAGCGGGGGAGGTGTCAAGGCTTGTCCGTGACGGAGGGGGTGCTTATGCGCAATAGGACGAAAATTAAGTTGGCGCGTCATTTCCGCAAAGCCATGACTCATGCGGAAGTGCTATTGTGGCTGGGTCTGAAAGGACATTCGCGCGAAGGCTTTTCTTTCCGCAAACAGCATCCGGTCGGGCCGTATATCGCGGATTTTTACTGCGCGAAGGCCAAGCTGGCCATTGAAGTGGATGGGCAGATTCACGAACGCGATAGCCATCCGCAGCGCGATGCCTTGCGTGACCAATGGTTTTCGGAACAGGGTATAGAGACAATGCGGATTCCGGCGGCGGATATTATGGCGGACGCCCATGATGTCAGTGATGGAGTCGTGCGGTATGTTCGGGACAGGCTGAAAAGCCGGTAACGCCCCCTCCGTCAGCGACTTCGCGCTGACACCTCCCCCGCTTCGCAGGGGAGGATCATTAAAGGTCGAACATATCCAGCGTTTTCCGGTGATCGGCGTCGCCACGCGGGGGCGCTGTTGCGCGGCATGAGGGGGAATGCCTGGCAGTGGTAGTTATCCGGTTCTGGATGAAGACAGCCAATTGTTTGTCTTTCTTGACTTGTCATTTGGGCGTAAGACGAATCGGTTTTGTTTGCAGAGGGGCGAAATGCGTAAATATACAGCGGTTTTTCTTTGCGCGGGTATGATTGCGGCGGGGGCAGCCTTGTCGGCTGAAGCATCAGGCAAGGATAATCCGAATTATCATGAATTGCGGCTGAATATTCCTGATACCGGTAAGATTATCCTTGTGATCCGTCAGAAGATTGATCAGGTCAAGAATGGTCAGGCTAATAATATTGACCTGTCCTACACATATGAAAACACCTACGCCATCAAGGGCGATGTTTATCAGGTTCACCCTGTTCTGGTATCGTCAGGGCTGAATAGCTTTAACGGTAATGTGCCGCCGCCTGGCGTTGACACGTCTGTGTTTACCGGCGCTATACTCCTGATGAACGGTATAAATTACACGGCCAGCGCTGATTTCGGGCCGGCCAGGATCGATGACATGACCGCCTTGAAAGCGAATTATCGCGCTTTCTTTTTGAAAATTGCCGCAAGCCAGGATCCGGTGAATGCGAAACGTCCTGATTTTTCGCAGCATATGGAGGAGGCTGTGGAAAAGGTCTTTGGCCTGATGACGCCGGAAAGTGCGGCGGGTACGTTTCTGCCTGAGCAGGTTCTGCTGTCGTGGCCGCATAATACCGGACTGGTTCTTGGCGAAAAGGCCTTGACCAGGGCGCAGGAAACCGTGCCGATGGGAGGGCTGATCGACGTGACCATTAGTCTGTCCCTGACATCCTGGGATGAGGCGAAAGATACCGCCATCGTTACCTGGGACTCGGTGCCTGATCCGGCTTCGGCCGCCGCGGCTTTCAATGAGATTGTCCCCAAAATCATAGCGCAGATGGGCGGCGGTGAGATTCAGGCGCCTGCGGCCTCCAGCCTGCATCTTGAGCGCCACTGCCGGTATGCCATAGCGATTTCGACGGGTCTGGCGCGTGAAGCGGACTGCACGACAGAAAAAGGCTTTGTCATCGGTGATGTAAAGCAGTTGGAAACGCATACCTACAGCATGAGCGAAAGCTTGCAGAAGTAGACGCTACAGATCGAACATATCCAGCGTTTTCCAGTTCAGATGCTGGCCGCTATCGACGCAGATCATCTGGCCGGTAACCGAAGGCGCATTCAAAAGATAGATCACCGCTGCGGCCACTTCCTCCGGCGAGGTCGGCTTTTGCAGCAGGGTGGACCGCGCCTCGCGGGCGAAGTCGGCCTCGCTCTGGTGGATCGAGCGCAGGGTGGGGCCGGGGCCGACCGCATTGACGCGGACATTCGGCGCCAGGGCCTGCGCCAGTGTGCGCGTGGCGTGCCACAGGCCGGCCTTGGACAGGCTGTAGCTGAAAAACGGCGGGGAGGGCTTTAATACACGCTGATCGATCATGTTGATGATCGAGGCGTTTTCACGGATATCCGGTTGCGCGGCGAAGGCCTGGGAGAGCAGAACGGGCGCCAGCAGGTTGGTGTCCATGTGCGTCTGCCAGCTATTCAAGGTCAGGCTGCGGGCGCGGTCATCGGCGAAGACGGAGGCGTTGTTGACCAGCACATCGATCGGCCCCAGGGCTTCGCGGGTCTTTTCGATCAGGCCGGGGACACGGGCCACGTCGCTGAGATCGCCCTGGATGGCGCGCGCCCTGACGCCCAGCGCTTCAAGTTCAGTGACAAGCGCCAGCGCATCGTCACGCGACTGCCCGTAATGGACGCCGATATCGTAGCCGGCATTGGCCAGGGTGAGCGCGATGGCGCGGCCGATCCGCTTGGCGGCGCCGGTGACTAAGGCTGTTTTAGTCAACGCGGCCGAAATCGATGATGTTCATGACGGCCATGAAAATAAGGAACAGGCCGAGGATGGAGATGGCGAGCATGGGAAGACTCCGCGAATGGACTGCTTTTTTGATAACCGTCTTGCGCCGGCGAAACAAGGGGCAAGCGCTGCCTGTTCACGTTTAATCACGGATGGATGACCGATATTTAATGACGCTGCGTCATCCCGCCGTCTTGCGCCGGGCGCGCAATGCCGCCATCCTGCCCTGATGGAAGACTGGAAACGTGTTGTAGAACCCTATTCGCGGCCGCTGTTCTTCGCCTATTCGCGGGCGACGCGTGGCAAGACGCTCGGTGTGCGCGGGCTGGTGGTCAATCCGAAGGGCGAGGTGCTTTTGATCGAGCACACCTATCTTGAAGGCTGGTGGCTGCCGGGCGGCGGCGTCGATGCCGGCGAAACGGCCCATGACGCCGTGGCGCGGGAACTGCGCGAGGAGGCCGGCGTCAATCCGCTGGAACAGCCGAAGCTTTTGTCGGTGCACAGCAATGAGCGCTTCTTTCCCGGCGATCACGTCCTGCTGTTCCGTGTCGATAAATACGAGGATGTGCCGATGACCTCGCATGCCGAGATCAAGAATGTCGGCTTCTTCGCGCTCGACGCCCTGCCGGAGAATATCAATGACGGTTCGCTGCGGCGGATTCAGGAAGCGGTGATGGGCTTCCCCGTCGATCCCTTATGGTGATTATTCCGCCGGTGTGGTGGGGCGGATGGCGACCGAGCGGATATAATCGACCGCGCGGGCATAGTTGGCGCGGCTGAAAACCGGCGCCTTTTCCAGCGCCGTGATCAGGTTGCGCGCCCAGATGCGCGATGGCTTTTCATAATAGTAATGCGCCAGCGCCGCCAGGCCGAGCGATACGGCGACCGAGACGAACACCCAGTTCATTTTGGAGGGGCCGAGATCGACGCCCCAGGCCGGGAAGGACTTGAAGATGATCTTCTGCACCAGGTCGTGGATCAGGTACAGCGCGAAGGAGACAAGGCCCAGCCAGTGGATGATCCGGCTTTGCAGCAGACGGGCGATCAGGCCTTTGTCATGGCTCAGGCTCATGATCAGGCCGGTGAAGACCGCCACCAGCCAGACATCGTTCGACTTGTAGCACAGCAGGACCAGGGCCAGCGGCAGGCACACGCCAGCGGCGCGCGCGGGGATCAGATCCTTGAAGCGGAAGGCGACAAGGCCGATATAGAAACCGGCCAGGCAGCGCAGGGTGGTGCCCGGCGCATAGGAATGGACGACATCGAGCTTGCCTGTGCCCTGATGGGCGTGGTGGGTCATCCATGGCGGACCATAGGCGACCGATATGAGAACGCCGAAGGCCGCCACCACGCCCAGCAGCGCATAGCGGCGCGGCAGCCACATGGCCACGAGAACGCTCACCGGAAACAGCAGATAGGCCGCCCATTCGGTGCTGATCGACCACGACGGCGGCACGATCGAATAGGCCAGTCCCCAGACATGGGTCATGGTGATGTTATAGGGCAGGGCGTGCAGAACGGTGTCGTCGAAGCGGTACGTCCCGCTCAATACGGTGGTGATCATTACGGCGGTGATGACCGTCATCAGGATATAGAGCGGATAGATGCGCGCCAGGCGAAGCAGCAGAAATTTCCTGAAGGCGGCGAAGCTGAAGCCGTTCTCGAACAGGCCGCCATAGGTCATGGCCATGACGAAGCCGCTCAGGATGAAAAACAGATCGACCGCCATGTAGCCATGGCTGACGAAGGGGCGCACCGCCATCGGAAAAGCGTGCAGGCCATTGGCGTGAAAGAAGACCACATACAGGGCCGCGATGCCGCGCAAACCCGTCAGGGCGCGGATTTCACGCGATTTCGGCGCAGGCGGCAGGGTGGCGGCGGGCGTCATGAACACTCGAAACAGTGGGCGGGAAGTGTCCCTCCTATAGGGCATCGCTGGAGGAACGCCAAATCACAATCACGGAGCCGTGATTGCCGGATGTTTCAGAAACGCCCCCTCCACCGGCGACTTCGCGCCGGCACCTCCCCCGCAAGCAGGGGAGGATATAAGGTGCTGACAATCCTGTGTGGGAATTTGTGACAGTCTTCCCATATACGAAACGCGATTCATGCTAAGTAAAGCCAGTAATGACCCCTGAAGCCGATAACCCGGAAATTATCATTGACGCTGAAGCCCCGCTGATCGGCGCGGCCCTGATCCGGCGCGAGGCGGCGCTGGCGCCGGATAAGCCCGGCGTCTACCGGATGCTGGGCCATGATGGCGAGGTGCTTTATGTCGGCAAGGCCAAGTCGCTGAAAAAGCGCGTGCTGCAATATGCGCAGGGGCGTTTCCATACCCAGCGCATCGCCCGCATGGTGGCGCTGACCCATGAAATGGTCCTGCTGCGCACCGATACCGAAGGCGAGGCCCTGCTGCTGGAAGCCCGGCTGATCAAGGCGCTGAAGCCGCGCTATAATGTGCTGCTGCGCGATGACAAGATGTTCGCCGAAATCCTGGTGCGCAAGGATCATGAGGCTGCGCAGATCACCAAGCACCGCGGGGCGCATTCGATTCCGGGCGATTATTACGGCCCCTTTGCCTCGACCGGCGCGGTCAACCGCACTTTGGATACGTTGCAGAAGGCCTTTTTGCTGCGCACCTGCACGGATAGCGTTTACGCCTCACGCACCCGGCCGTGCATGTTGCACCAGATCAAGCGCTGTTCGGCGCCCTGCACCGGCGCCATCAACCTCAGCGATTACAGCGACCTCGCCCGGCAGGCGCACGATTTTCTGAAAGGCAAGAGCCGCGCGGTGATCGAGCGCATGACACGGGAGATGATGCAGGCCTCGGACGAGATGGATTTCGAGCGCGCCGCCCATCTGCGCGACCGGGTGCGGGCGCTGAACCATGTGTCGCTGTCGGCCTCGGTCGATCTGCGCGAGGAAGAGGCGGATGTCTTCGCCGTGTTCAATGAAGGCGGTTCGGCCTGTGTGCAGGTGGTTTTCTATCGCGCCGGCCAGAACTGGGGCGACCGCGCCTATTTCCCGCGCGTCGATCAGGAAGACGACGCCGGAGCGATTCTCGATGCGTTTCTGGGCCAGTTCTATCAGGACCGTCAGGTGCCGCGCCTGATTCTGGTGTCGCACGATCTGCACGAACCCGAATTGATGATGGAGGCGCTGTCGCTCAAGGCGAATCGCAAGGTGCAGGTGGTGCGGCCGCAACGTGGCGGGAAATGTGAAGTGGTGCAGCACGCGCTCAATAATGCCCGCGCCGCGCTTGGCCGCCGGCTGGCGGAGAGCAGCGCGCAGTCGAAGCTGTTGCAGGGAGTCTGCGAGGCCTTCGGGCTGGAGGCGCCGCCGGTGCGCATCGAGGTCTACGACAATTCGCATCTTGGCGGCACCCATGCGGTCGGCGGCATGGTGGTGGCCGGGCCGGAGGGATTCCTGAAAGGGCAGTATCGCAAGTTCACCATCCGCGATCTCGATACGAAGCCGGGCGACGACTACGCCATGATGGCCGAGGTTTTCCGGCGGCGTTTCATGCGGCTGATCAAGGAAAAGGATCTGCCCGAAGGCGAGAAGAATTTCGGCCGCCCGGATCTGGTGCTGGTCGATGGCGGGCAGGGGCAGCTTGACGCCGTGCTGGCGGTGATGGCCGAACTGGGATTGGAGGATATTCCGATCGTCGGCGTGGCCAAGGGGCCGGACCGTGACGCCGGCATGGAGCGCTTCTTCATGCCCGGACGGTTGCCCTTCATGATGGAGCCGAAGTCGCCGGTGCTTTATTACCTGCAACGCCTGCGCGACGAGGCCCACCGCTACGCCATCGGCGCCAACCGGCAGAAGCGTGACGCCGCCATCACCAAAAACCCGCTCGACGAGATCGAGGGCATCGGTCCGCGCAAGAAGCGCGCCCTGCTGGCGGCCTTCGGCTCAGGCCGTGAGGTCGGCCGCGCCACGGTCGATGAACTGATGAAGATCGAAGGCGTCAGCGCCGCCCTGGCGCGGAAGATTCATGATTTTTTCCATGGCGAAGGCTGAAAACGGCGCGAAACGATTCGGGCGATTATTGCGCCAGTGACTGTCCGGAAGGCGAACTAATTGTCATATCAATAGTGAGTTAGTATTACAATTAATGGCTGTAAGGGGGGTTCCCTCGCCTGCATTGTTGCAAATTTGCAAATCACACATAAAAACGCGCCACAGGCTTTTTCCATAATTGACGGAACCAGGGGGCGGTGTTACCGCTAACGTTCCATGATCTTCTGGCTGGGGAAACCTTATGCCAGAAGGCAAAACAAATGGACGACGCCGGTCTGGCAAGCAGAGCGCGCGGGTAATAATAAACTGGAGAAGAGACGCCGGAGTTCATCATTACGGCTTTATTGCGATTTAAATCTGTGAAACAAGGAGTCGCGCTGACAACGTTGTCGGACTTTTCCGTTGTCACGGGTGGGCATTGCCTGGGCGAGGTGCCTGGACGCAGTGTTCTGTCAAGGGCTTCACCGGAGCGGCCGATCGTTCGGCTGTGACGGAACGGAGAACTGTGTCTGTCGTCCGGTTCGTTTCCGGCCTCTTCACGGGCCGGGATTTCGCGGCCGGCGGCGGATGATCGATTATAAAATACATCACGTTGGGAGGATACAATATGACGAGTAGAGTAAAAGGTAAGCGGGCAGGGGATCTGTTGCGCACCGCATTTCTGGGCGGCGTCTCCACGCTGGCCCTGTGCGCGATCGCGGCGCCCACCTTCGCGCAAGACGCCGCGGCGGACGCCGCCGCTCCGGCGGATGACGGCACGGTGGTTATCGTCACGGGTATCCGTGGCTCGCTGCAACGCTCGATGAACATCAAGCGGCACGCGGACGGCGTTGTTGACGGTATTTCGGCGGAAGACGTCGGTAAATATCCGGACACCAACCTGGCCGACTCGCTGCAGCGCGTTACCGGCGTGTCCATCAACCGCGTCAACGGCGAAGGCCAGCAGATCACCGTCCGCGGCTTTGGCCCCGGCTATAACATGACGACCGTCGATGGCCGCATCATGCCGGCCTCGACCATCGGCGTCATCGGCGGCGGCCAAGGCTCTGACAGCAATCAGGGCAATACCCGCGCGTTCGATTTCAGCAACATCGCCTCGGACGGCGTGTCGGCCGTTCAGGTCTACAAGACCGGCCGCGCCGACCTCAATTCCGGCGGCATCGGCGCCACCATCAATATCGCCACCCTGCAACCGCTCGCCCATTCGGGCCAGAAGGGCAGCATCACGGTCAAGGCCCTGTCCACCGATAATCCGGGTCTCGGCACGGTGCTCAAGAAGAAGAGCGTCACGCCGGAAATCTCCGGCGCCTATCAGTGGACCAATGACAGCAGCAATTTCGGCGTCGCCCTCTTCGGTTCGTATCAGGAAAAGACCGGTTCGACCCGTTCGGATACCGTAAACTCGTGGAGCGTTACGGAATACGGCCATCCGGCGGTATTGGACGGTAATGGGGACGTGGTTGATCCGGCGACCGGCTTTTTTGCGACAGGCCAGGCGCCTGATGTGGCGAACATCACCAACGCGCCGACCAACGAGCATCAACTGGTTGCGGTGCCGACGGACAGCCGCCTGACCTATGCTGAAAACGCACTGAAGCGCTCCAATGCCGCCGTCACCCTGCGGTGGAATCCCACCGAGGATCTGACCGTCACGGCCAACAGCTTCTACACGCACACCGAGGCGGAAGAAGCCCGCTCCGAACTGACCAACTGGTTCTCGCGCAGCCCTTACGCGGCCGTCACCTTTGATGATAACCCCATCGTCAGGTCGGCGATTTCGGTCACCGACACGATCCCGACCGGCAAGGATCAGGGTTACGAAAACGAACTGCGTTCCGTGGAATCGACGATCCAGTCTACGGGCCTGAACGTTAAGTACCGCCCGAACGACAACTGGACCCTGGCGGTCGATCTGTCGACGTCCAAATCCAGCTCCAGCGGCAACAACCCGGACGGTTCGTCGTCGGATACGGTCAGTTCGGCCCAGACCTATGTCGCCTCCAACACCACCCTCTTTGGTGATCTGGCGGCGCCGATCCAGCATGTCACGCTTGACCCGAGCAAGTCGGTGACCGGCAAGCAGGATATCGCCTCCCTTGCCTCCGGCTACAGCAATCAGTACTTCTCGCAGCAGACGGACGAACTCCAGCAGGCGAAGTTTGACGCGGCCTGGCAGATTAACGACAGCAACAAGTTGAGCTTCGGTGTCGATGCCTACAAGAACGTGAATGAATCCACGTTCACGGGCTATCAGGCGCAGTTTGGTGACTGGGGCGGTCTCAACCCCGGCGACCTGCAGAAGTATGGCACCCAGGACATCCAGGCGTTCTGCATGGCTTGCCAGTTCGAGTCGGTCGATATGCCTACGGCGAATGGTACGGCTTACCGCTTCAATGCCGTGGATGCCTATAACGGTCTGAAGGCCTATTACGGCAGCGGTTCTAACTTTGCGAACGTCGTCACAAACGGCGTGACCGGCAATGCCAAGGCCAATACACCGAACCTCAATGGCTTCGCTCATAACGAAGTTGAGGAAAAGGTGAACGCGGCCTATGTGCAGTACTCGCTGAAGACGGACATCCTGTCGCGTCCGTTGAAGATTCTGGCCGGCTTGCGTTACGAAGACACCAATGTCAAGGTGACCGCTTATCAGAACATCCCGACCGGCCTGCGCTGGGATCAGAAGAACAACTTCTCGGTCGTTCAGGGAACGGATGTCCAGCCTTATGCTGTAGAATCGCAATACAGCAACTGGCTGCCGAGCCTCGACATGGCGTTGAACGTCACTGACGACTTTATCGCGCGTATGTCGATGTCGATGACGGACGCCCGTCCGCAATACAGCCAGATGTACGCCACGACCGGCGTCAGTGCGCCGGGTGATGCCAGCTATAACGGTGGTATTTACCGGGCCTCGTCGGGCAACCCCGCTCTGAAGCCGCTGGTGTCGAAAAACTTCGACCTGTCGGGTGAATGGTATTACGGCAAGAACAGCTATGTTTCGCTGGGCTACTATCGCAAGGCCGTGCAAAACTTCGTCGGCAACGGCACGGTTGATACCAATCTGTTCGGTATAACCGATCCGGCCTCCGGCGCGTTAGGCACGCGTTCCGGCGCTGCGGTCACTGCGCTCCAGGACATCGGTGAAGCTACCAACACCAATAACCTGTCCGCCATGACGATCCTGATCGATCAGGCCGGTGGGGATGTGGCGACGGCGGTGGCCCAATGGAACAGCCATACCGCACCGGACGGACATGTGTCCGTGGATACGGATGCGCTGTCGGTCTATCTGTGGGCCAATCCGAACTGGAAGGTCGTCAGCAACAGCGCTGATCCTTTGGCGACCTTCACCCTGTCGCAACCGATCAATAACCAAACGGCCAATATTGACGGGTTCGAATTCGCCATCCAGCACTTCTTCGGCGATACCGGCTTCGGCATCGCCGCCAGCGGCACCACGGTTAATGGTGACGTGGCGCTCGATGATGCCGCCAGCCCGAGCGGCAGCAACCAGTTCGCCCTGGTCGGCCTCAGCAACACGTACAACATCACCGGTATCTACGAGAAGTACGGTTTCGAAGGCCGGATCGTGTATAACTGGCGCGACAAGTACCTGATGCAGGCCAATGCGTCGCAGAACGGCGGTCGTTATGCCGCGGCCTTCGGCCAGTGGGATGCGACTCTGAACTATGAAATCAGGCCGAACCTCATGCTGACGTTCGAGGCCCTGAACATCAACAGGGAACATGTGGTGCAATATATCCGCGTGCCGACCGATGTTGTCATGTATCAGGAACTCGATACACGTTACGACGTGGGTATTCGTTACAAGTTCTAAACCAAAATATCGGTTTAACTTGAGGGGAAGGCCGCATAACAATGCGGCCTTCCTTTTTTTCTAATCTATATAAAGGGCAGGCGGATGAAGGCACAGGTCGTCAAAAAAGTAGTGATCGCGGGCGGCGGTACGGCGGGCTGGTGCGCGGCGGCGGCCTTGTCGCGCCTGATCGGGTCCGTGCTCGATATAACCCTGGTTGAATCGGCGGATATCGGCATTGTCGGGGTCGGTGAATCGACCATTCCGACGGTCAGGACGTTCCACCATCTGGTCGGTGTGGACGAACAGGCGTTCATGCGCGAGACGAACGCGGCTTTCAAGCTCGGCATCGATTTTCAGAACTGGGCGCGACAGGGCGACCAGTATTTTCACTCTTTCGGCACGATCGGCAAGTCGCCGTGGATGGCGCATTTTTACAATATCTGGCTTGAAGCCCGCTCAAAAGGGCTTGGCGGATCGCTGGATGATTACAGCCTGGAAACCAAGGCGGCGATGGCCGGGAAATTCCAGCTCCATAAAAACCTGTCCATCAATTACGCCTACCATCTGGATGCCGTGCTCTATGGCAAATATCTGCGGAAACTGAGCGAAGAGGCCGGCGTCAAACGGCGCGAAGGTCAGATTGTCAGCGTCCAGCAAAATTCTGAAACGGGCTTCATAACCTCGGTGACCCTGGCGAGCGGAGAGGTGATCGAAGGGGATCTGTTCATCGACTGCACCGGCTTCCGCGGGCTGCTGATCGAAGAAACCCTGCATACGGGCTATGACGACTGGAGCCACTGGATACGGACGGACCGGGCGCTGGCGGTGCAGACAGAGCACGCCGGACCGCCTGTGCCCTATACCAAGGTCATCGCCCATTCCGCCGGTTGGCGCTGGCGCATTCCGCTCCAGAGCCGGGTGGGCAATGGCCTGGTCTATTCCAGCGCCCACATGTCGGACGATGAGGCGCACGATCTCCTGATGAAAAACCTGGATGCGCCAACAACGAATACGCCGCGTGTGATCAAATATAGAACGGGAAAGCGCAAGAAAATCTGGAACAAGAACTGCGTGACAATGGGCCTGTCCAGCGGCTTTATCGAGCCGCTTGAATCCACCAGTATTCATCTGTTCCAGAAATCCGTTTTGGAACTCATCCAGAATTTCCCGTTTTTTGGCATAAATGATACGCTGGTGGCGCATTATAATGACCTGGCGCAGCGCGAGATAGAATGTGCGCGGGATTTTGTTATCCTGCATTACAAGCTGACTGAGCGCAGCGACACCCCGTTCTGGTCGGAAAACGCGCTGATGGATGTGCCGGAGTCCTTACAGGCGCGTATCGATCTTTTCCGTGAGTCTGGCATGGCCTATCAGGGACCGGGCGAACTGTTCCGGACGGACTCGTGGGTGCAGGTCATGCTTGGGCAACGCCTTGAGCCGCAGGGATGGCACCGTCTGGGCGCGATGATGAATGAGGCCGAAATGAACCAGGTGTTTGACGGGTTGAAGAAGACCGTCGATCACACCGTCGCCAATATGATGCCGCAGGAGGCTTTCCTGAAACAATATTGCCCGACCGCCATAGCTTAAACGGACCTGACGAACATGGAAAACAGTAAGCCCGTGCTTCTCGATAATGTCGAGCATCACGATCTGCGTGTCATTACCGGCCATTCCGCCGCCTTTGGCGATGCGGTCAATCAGGTCCGCGTTTATCCGAACGAGTTTGCCGAGGTTCAGCGCGAATATCCCATCTTTTTCCGCCGTGACGCGGAGGGAGGCTTTTACGCCATCGCCCTGCTGGGCTTTGACCGCGATGAGAACCTGTTCCTCGATGGCAATGGCTGGAACGCCCGTTATGTGCCGGCCGAGCAAGGGCGCGGGCCTTTCCTGCTGGGGCTGCGCGAAGGGGCTGAAGGGGAGGGGCCGATGATGCTGATCGAGCCGTCCCATCCGCGCCTCAGCCGCAGCGAGGGGGAACCGCTTTTCCGGCCCCACGGCGGCAATGCGCCGGTTCTGGAGCGTTATCTTCAGGTTCTGCGCACGCTTCACGGCGGTTTGTCACTTAATGACGAGGTTTTCGCCGCCTGGCTTGAGGCGGGCATTGTGGCGCCGGTCAAGGTCGATATCCGCATCGACGACACCACCGGGTATGACATCCCGGACCTGTTCTCGATTAGTGGCGAAGCCCTGGCCGGGCTGGATGGCGCGGTTCTGGCGAAACTCAACGCGCGCGGTTATCTGGCCTTGGCCTTCCATGTGCTGGCCTCGCTCGGCAATATGCCACACCTGATCGCGCTCAAAAACCGTAAACGGGGCGGCTGAGGCATGTCCGGCGTCATCGCCACAACCCGGATGGTCACCGGCGTCGCGCCGGAACAGATTCCCTATGATGACCTGATGGCCGGGCAGATGCCGGTTATCCTGAAAGGCGTGGCGCGGGATTGGCCGCTGGTGCGGGCGGGACAAATTTCCCCGCAGGCCGCGATGGATTACCTCAAGGGCTTCTATCAGGGGCGGCCGGTGACGCTGTTTGTCGCCGAACCCGATCAGGGCGGGCGTTTTGCCTATAATGAAGACGTTACCGGCTTTAATTTCCAGGGCGGACGGACCGACCTCAGCGCGGCGCTCGATCAGATCAGCGGCTATATCGATGATCCGGCCCCGCCGTCTTTTTACATCGGCTCGACCGATCTCGACCTGTTTTTACCGGGCCTGCGGTCGCATGACGAGCTTGTGCTCAACCATCCGATGTTCGCCACCAATCCGCCGCTGGCCAGCATCTGGATCGGCAACCGCACGACCGCCACGGCGCATTACGACATGTCGCATAATCTGGCGGTCTGCGTGGCGGGGCGGCGGCGCTTCACCCTGTTTCCGCCGAACCAGGTGGCGAACCTTTATCCCGGACCGCTTGAGCCGACACCCGGCGGGCAGGTGATAAGCATGGTCGATTTCGCGGCGCCGGATTTCGAGCGTTTCCCGCGCTTTCGTGAGGCGATGGCGGCGGGGCAGGTGGCGGAACTGGAACCCGGCGACGTGCTGTTTTATCCGGCCCTGTGGTGGCACCATGTCGAGGCGCTGGAACCGTTCAATATCCTCATCAATTACTGGTGGAACACCTCGCCGGCCTTTATGGACACGCCGCAGAACACCCTGCTCCATGCCCTGCTCAGTTTGCGTGATAGGCCTGAGGCGGAGAAGGCCGGATGGCGTGAATTGTTCGACTATTATGTCTTTGGACCTGCCGATCGGGCGGGCGCGCACCTGCCCGAACACGCCCGCGGCAATCTGGGGCCGATGGACGATATGAAAGCACGCCGGCTGCGGGCCATGCTGCTCAATAAACTGAACAGATAACCGCGTTGTTGCAAATCCCGTTGACAGACGGGTTTAACGACATATGTTAGCGCTATCATAAAAATAACAGGGAAAGAAACCATGCGTAATCTGACGAAGCTTATGCTGTCCGTCGCCACCGGCGTCATGCTGGCGGCGGCTGCCCATGCCGAACCGCTGCACCTCAATGACAAGGGCTATTTCGAGACGCGTGGCGTCAATGTGCTGGTCTTCGCCAATGGCGCCGACAGCCTGTTCAATGACGCCAAGATCGCCGGCGTCGAACTGATTCAGCAGGGCGTGCGCACGGCGACCAATGGCGATGTCCGCCTGATGCCGACGCCAGGCCAGTGGGACGAGATGGGGCTGGTCAAGGATCGCCAGGTCGATGCCGCGACCGGTGTCGTCACCACGACAATCAATTACCCCAAATACGACTTTACCTATCAGGTACGTGTCGAGCCAAAAGGCGAGGGGGTAGCCTTAAGCGTCATTCTCGACAAGCCGCTGCCGGAAGCGCTTGTGGGGAAGGCGGGTTTCAATATGGAATTCCTGCCGGCGGCCTATTTCCACAAGAGCTATATCGCCGATGGCGTGGCGGGGACATTCCCGCTCTATCCGTCCGGGCCGATGAAGAGCCTCGGCGAAGGTGTGCCGATGTCGCGCCTGCTGCCGCAGACCGAACCGCTGCCGCTGGCGCATGGCAAGACCTTTGTGCTGGCGCCGGAAGATCCCGCGCGCCGGGTGACGCTCACCTCTAACGCCGATATCGCGCTTTATGACGGCCGCAATCAGGCGCAGAATGGCTGGTACGTGGTGCGATCATTGCTGCCATCGGGCAAGACCGGCGAGGTGGTGTCGTGGACGATGACCGCCAATTCCGTCGCCGATTGGGTCAGGCCGCCGATGATCGCCCATTCGCAACTGGGCTATGCGCCGACGCAGACCAAAAAAGCCGTCATCGAACTCGATCCGAACGATAAGCCCGCCGCCGAGGCGCGCCTGCTGGAGATCGCCGCCGACGGGACGTTTACGCCGGTACTGACGGGCGACGCCAAACCCTGGGGCCATTATCTGCGCTATGATTACCGCACCTTCGATTTCTCCAGCGTCACCAAGCCGGGGCTTTACGTCATCGAATATGAGGGGCAGCGCACCAGCCCGTTCCGCATCGCCGCCGATATCTACGCCAAGGCCTGGGAGCCGACGCTCGATGTTTATCTGCCGGTCGCCATGGATCATATGAAGGTCAATGAGGCGTATCGTGTCTGGCACGGCGACAGCCACCGGGACGACGCCATGCAGGCGCCACCGGGCGACGATCATATCGATTTGTATGCCTCGAAACCGGGGAGCACCGATACGCAGTTCAAGCCCTATGAACATATTCCGGGCCTGAATGTCGGCGGCTGGTTCGATGCCGGCGATTTCGATATCCGCACCCAGACGCACTATGCCGTGGTGCGTTCCTTGGTCCAGAGCTGGGAAAAGTTCGGCCTGACGCGTGATGACACCCTGATCGATCATCAGCGCCGCTATGTCGATATTCATGTGCCGGACGGCAAGCCTGATCTGTTGCAGCAGATCCAGCACGGCACGCTCCAGCTTGTGGCGCAATTCGACGCCGTGGGCCACGCTATCAACGGCATTGTCGAGCCGGACGTGGCGGAATACCCGCATCTTGGCGATGCTGTCACCAAGACCGACGGCCTGATCTATGATCCGTCGCTGGGCCGTGATGAGGTGAAGGATGGCAGGAGCGGTATGCCCGACGACCGCTGGGCTTTCACCAACACCACTTCGGCCTTGAACTATGGCTCGATCGCCGCTTTGGCCGCCGCCAGTCGGGCGCTGAAAGGCTTTGACGATCCATTGGCCGACAAATCACTGACCATCGCCAAAAAGGTCTGGGCCGAGGAGCACAGCCACGCGCCGAACCTCTATCATTTTGGCAATACGACCGGCGGCGATCTGGTGGAGGAGGAGCTTTCCGCCGCCGTCGAACTGCTGATCACGACAAAAGACCCGCAATACGCCAAACGGATTGACGCCCTGTGGCCGGAGGTCAGCAAGGCCTTCGGCGCCAATGCCGCGACACTCGCCAAGGCGCTGCCATTCATGCCGAAAGCCTTCAAGGCGAAGGTCCGGCCGGCGGTGGTGGCCCTGAAGGCTGAGGCGGACAAACTGGCCTCAGCCAATCCGTTCGGCGTACCGATCACCGAAGGCGGCTGGGCTGGCGGCGGCACGGTGGTCGAATACGGCCTGACCGCCGCAGCGCTGAACCGCGAATTCCCCGATATCGTCGGCTCGGATGCGGTTTATCAGGCGCTGGACTATATCTACGGCACCCATCCAGGATCGAATGTGTCGTTCGTATCCGGCGTCGGCACGGTTTCCAAGGAAGTGGCCTATGGCAATAACCGCGCCGATTTCAGCTTTATCGCCGGCGGCGTGGTGCCGGGGGTGCTCGTCTTGAAGCCTGATTTTCCCGAAAACAAGGAGGACTGGCCGTTCTTCTGGGGGGAAAATGAGTATGTCATCAATGTCGGCGCCGCCTATATCGAACTGGTCAATGAGGCCAATGCGCGGTTGAAGCCGTGAGTTTTTCATCCGTAAAATGAGGTATTTCGTGCCGAGGTTTCAATATTTCGCCACTGTGATTGGAAAGCCACATTTTGCACGGCGATCCCAAATATTGAAACGAAGTGGCCATTTTTGCAGGAAAATGTCCACTTTTGTCTCACTATACGGGAATATCGAACGATGAAATCCCAGTATATGGTGGATTTTGCCTGTGAAAGCATTTGGGGCGCGGGGTGCGGCAGGCGGGCCTGTTGATTTGCAAAAAATAGGCGCGTAGCCTCTGTTTGCGGCAAAGGTTTGTATCTTGTCGTGCAATGTTAGCGTTATCACGAAAAATGACACCGGTGTCTCAATTGAACGGCGCCGGACAAAAAGCGGGACTACCAAGCAAAAGAGTCGCCTGCCGGCGTGAAGCCGGTGAGCGCGGCCTGAACAGGGCGAAACCAGGGACGGACGCGAACGCCTGCCTCTCACGCCCCCGATAAACTTTAATCGTGCCGGAGCCATATCCGCGCCGAGCCGGATGATGTGCGTCATCCGAAGAGGGATGGTCTGTGTCCGGAGCAAGCCGGCGCGGACGGTAAAAATAACGGAAGGAAGAAATTATGAAAAAGTACAACAGATCAGGGAATTTGCGGCCGGTACTGGCGGCGTCGATCTCGATGCTGGCGCTGGGCGTGGGCCTGAACGCCATGGCCCAGGAGGCGGCTGATGCGCCCGCGGCGGCTGACGAAACCGTCGTGGTGGTCACCGGATCGCGCCTGTCCAATCGCGGCTTCAAGGCGCCGACCCCGGTCACCGTTCTCGATCAGCAGGAACTGAAGCTCTCCGGCACGCAGAACGTCGATGTCATGCTGTCCGATACGCCGCAGTTCACCGGCTCGCAGCTCAACAGCCCGACGGCCAATACGGTCCAGGCCGGTCAGCCGGTCGGCACGGCCACCTTGAACCTGCGCAATTTCGGCCCGACGCGCAACCTCGTGCTGGTCAATGGCCGCCGTTTCGCCATTACCGGCCCGGATTTCACTACCGACATCAACACCATTCCCGCCGCCCTGATCAAGCGCGTCGAAGTCGTCACCGGCGGCTCCTCGGCGGTTTACGGCTCCGACGCCATCACCGGCGTGGTCAACTTCATCATGCGTGACGATTTCCAGGGCGTTGAAATGAGCGCTCAGGACACCTGGGACCAGCACACCGGCACGCCGACCTACAGCGTCGATATCACGGCGGGCGGTAATTTCGCCGATGGCCGCGGCAATATCGTCGCTTCGGTCAACTATATGAACCGTGGCGGCTATACGCGTGACGATCGCGGCGGTTGGGCCATGCCGTCATTGTCGGACGGCTGCGTGACCGCCGATTCGTGGAGCAAGGACAGCCCCGGCACGCCCAATGGCGCCGGCAACGGCCAGGCCTGCCTCGATTCCGGCGGCCGCATGGGCCTGGTCTACAGCGGCTCGGCCACCGTGCCCAATGGCCGCTTCGGCATCGGCAACCTGCCACTTTACGGCTCGGCTAATTCCAATGCCGGGCTGGATGCGGCCCTGGCGGCAGCCGGTTTGCAGAATATGGGATCGAACGGCGCCCTTCTCAGCGACGACGGCACGACAGTGCGCCCTTACGCCGGTACGTCCGACAGCTATGACCTGGGTGGTTTGTCGAACATCATCACGCCGCAGACCCGCTGGATGGGCAATATTTTCGCCCATTATGATTTCAACGACAAGGCCACCGGCTATATGGAAATGCACTACAGCGATAATGTCGCCGATGTGCAGATCGCCCCGACCTCCTACGGCGGCAACCTGCTGCTCGATGTCAATAATCCCTATCTCGGCGCGCCGATGCAGGAAGTCCTGCGCCAGCTCGACCTGAAGGAAACGGGGACGACTTCCGTCACCAACGGCACCCTGACCCTGACCAATGCGCCGGGCGACGGCCGCGCGGTGATCAACTACAACCGCCGCCTGCCGGATATCGGCACACGCTTCACCACCTCCGACCACGCGGTTTTCCGTACCGCCCTGGGTGTGCGCGGCAATCTCGGCGACGTGTCGTCGAAGGCCCTGCGCGATCTGAAATATGATGTCTACTACACCTATGCCCGCACGACGGAATCCGACACCCAGACAGGTTCGATCTCGCTCAGTCACTTCCAGCAGGCGGTGCTTTCGCAGAACGGCGCGGCGCCGGTGCTTAATCCGTTCGGCCAGAACATGACCGATGCGGGCGCGGCGGCCATCATCATCAACGCCAATGCCGGCCTGCGCGCCGAGCAGCAGGTCTTCGCCGGCAACCTGACCGGTGAAGCCTTCGACCTGCCGGCCGGTCCGGTCGATTTCTCGACCGGCTTCGAGTGGCGCTACAGCAAGGCAGAATATATTCCCGACACCTATCTGGCTTCGGGTGACGTTTCGGGCTGGAACGCCGCCAAGGCCACCAAAGGCTCGACCACGGTCAAGGAAATCTATGGCGAAGTCCGCGCCCCCATCCTGGCCGACCTGCCGCTCGCCAAGCGCCTGAGCGTGAACGGCGCCTTCCGCTATTCGGAATATGACCTGAAGGGCGTCGGCGGCGTCTGGACCTATTCGATCGGGTCAGAATGGGCGCTCAACAGCGATATCGCCTTCCGCGCCCAGTACCAGCACGCCATCCGCGCGCCGAATGTCGGCGAACTGTTCGGCGGCGCCGGCACCAACGGGCCAATGGCGACCGACCCCTGCTCCGACAAGACGCCTGTCGCCAACCAGACCGACGCCCTCAAGGCCCTGTGTCTCGCCACCGGCGTGCCGACCTCGACCGTCTTCACCTCGGCGGTTCAGCCCGGCGCCTTCGTCAACCAGACGACCGGCGGTAATCCGAACCTCAGCCCGGAAACCTCCAATACCACGACCGTTGGTCTGGTGTGGACACCGAGCTATGTGCGCGGTTTGCAGGTCAGCGTCGATTACTACAAGATCACGCTTGACGACGCCATCTCCACGCTCGGCGGCGGCGGCGTGCAGTCGGTCCTCGATCTCTGCTACAAGACGATCATGGACGCCAACAGCGTCTTCTGTCAGGCCATCCACCGCGATCCGTCCTCCGGTCAGGTGGTCGGGCCGGATTACGTCTCGACCACCAACGCCAATGTCGGCCGCCTGGCGACCGCCGGCGTCGATATCGAAGGCCATTACGGCTTCCGCACCGACTGGGGCCTGCTGGGCGCCAGCCGCTGGGATGTGTCGGCCAATGTCAACTATGTCAGCGAGTTCACCGGTACGCCGATTCAGGACCAGCCGGACGTGAAGAACGACTGCCTGGGCGCCTTCGGCGCGACCTGCGGCCAGCCGATCCCGAAATGGAAGGGGTCCGGCCGCGTGACCTGGAAGACCGGCGATCTGACGCTTTCGGCCCGCGCCCGCTATATCGGCAAGGTGACGGTCGATACCTACATGCTGCCGAAGTCGCGCGGTCTGACGCCGCCGGCGCTCAACACCCTGACCAATCCGGTTATCGACGCCCAGACCTATATCGACCTGACGGCGGCCTATGACCTGACCTCGAAGGTCCGGCTGTCGGTCGGCGCGCGCAACCTGTTCGACAAGAACCCGCCGATCCTCGGTTCGTCGCAGCTCCCGGCGGATAACACCATCCCGGCGACCTACGATGTCCAGGGCCGCGTCTTCTTCGTCAGCGTGGACGCGAAGTTCTAGGCCGGAGGACTTTATTTTACATCGATATCTTCCCCTCTCCCCATGACAATGGGGAGAGGACGACGAGCAAGGCGAAGCCGCAGATCGTCGGGTGAGGGGCCTGTCACCACTCACAAAAGGCCCCTCAGGCTACGCGCCCCGCCCGTCGCCTTCACTACGTTCGGCTCTCGTCGGCACCGGCCGCCCGGCTCTCCCCACATGTGGGGAGAGGGTGAAGATAAAGAGTGATTTAATTCGCATTGGCGGGCGCGGCTTTCCTCCCCCGGCCCGCGTCCGCCATACCTACCAGAACCTGCTTTATTCCCCGGTTCTGCAACTTGAGCCTGGCGGTCTCCCTGCCAGGCTCCTCTTTTTCTGATACAGTGCCCTGATGCCAAGCCGCCGGAAGAAGCGGCGCTTTGTTTGACGCGCATCTTAATCCAAAAAATGCGTAACACTTTTTGGGATGCGCTCCATGGAAAGGAAACCGATGCCCTATTCTCCTTCACGCCGCCAGTTGGCCGCCGGATTTGCCGGACTTGGTTTTGCGGCGACTTTCCGCACCGCCAGCGCCGAAAGCTGCATTCTGCCCGATTGGGTGGCGCCGTTGCGCGCCGATCTGGAAGCGATGGCGAAACGTCTGACCGCGAGCCTCAAACCTTGGGATGGTCCGAAGCGCATCGTGACGCCGGAGCAGTTCGGTTATGCGGGCGGGGGGCTGGCGACATCCTACATTCAACAGGCTATCGAGACGGCGGCCCAGGGCGGTGGCACGGTCAGGCTTTCCAAGGGCGATTATGTGTCCGGCACGCTCGATCTGCGCAGCCATGTGCGGCTGGAAGTGGGGAAGGGCGCGCGGCTTTTGGCTTCGCTCGACCTGAAGGATTATCCCGAACGGGTGGCGAAGCGCCGCACGGTTCAGGACACAAATATGGGTATGAACCAGTCGCTGATCTTCGCGGAGGGTTGCGAAAATATCTCGATCAGCGGTGAAGGGATTATCGACGGGCGCGGGGCGAATTTCCATGGCGAGGAGGGCATCCACGGCACGCCGGGGCGGCCGTTCGTTATCCGGGTGATCGACTGCAAGCGCATTCATATCCACGGCATCACGCTCAAGGATTCGCCGTGCTGGATGCAGAATTACCTCAATTGCGACGACCTGCTGGTCGAGCAGATGACGGTCGAGAACCAGGCCAATTTCAATAATGACGGCATCGATATCGACGGCTGCCGCAATGTCATCGTGCGCAAGTCCTGGATCAGTTCCGGCGACGACTCCCTGTGCTTCAAGGGCGCGGCCCAGGCCCCGACCGAGAACGTGCTGGTGGAGGATTGCACCTTCTTCAGTTCGTGCAATGCGGTGAAGCTGGGGACCGACAGCCAGAGCGTTTTCCGTAATGTGCTGGTGCGGCGCTGCGAGATCGGCGGGGTGTCCGAAGCCATGCGCCACGTCAAGCCGGTGGGGGCCGATTCCGGCATTTCGTGGGAAGTGGTCGATGGCGGCACGGCGGAGAATATCCTCGCCACCGATATCCATATCGTGCGGGCGCGCAGTCCGTTTTTCATGCGGCTGGAGGATCGCGGCCGGGTGCAGCCGGATCAGCCGAAGCCGCCGGTGGGAACGCTGCGCAAGGTGGTTTTCGAGCGCATCACCGGCGCGGATAACGGGCCGCGTGGGTCGTATTTTATCGGCATTCCGGAAAAGCATATCGAGGACGTGGTGCTGCACGACATCAGGATCGGTATGGCGGCTGCGGGCCACTGGCTGAAGGAAGACGAAATTCCGGAGATGCGCGGCATATATCCGGATGCGCATATGCTGGATGAAGTGGCTCCAGGCAAACCGCACAATGCCCCGGCCTATGGCCTGTGGGCGCGGCATGTCACGCGTCTGACGGTGAGCAAGGTGCGGTTTGTGCCGGCCACGCCCGATCCGCGGCCGCAATTCCTGATGAAAACCGATACGGAGGCCTGTGAGGCATGATCAACCGGCGTATGTTTATGGCGGGCACGGCGGCGATGATGGCCGCGCCGGCTTTCGCGGAGACGGTTTCCTGGCCGCAATTTACGACTGCCAATGCCCGATGGCAGGCGGCCTATGACAAGGCGCTGGCGGTGCTGGCGGCCAATGTGCAGGTGGTGCCGCGCTATGCCGGACCGGTGCTGATCGAGGGCGCCGATTATGCCGGCATCTGGATGGAATGCGGGCCGCACGAGGCGCTGGTCTACCGCAAATTCCGGCCCGACGTGGCGCGCAACGCCCATATGACCTTCTTCGACTTGCAGCGCATGGACGGGCAGTTGCCGTGCAATAACAAGGTGACGGAGACGGGCTTCGGCCAGATCCAGATGGTGGTGCCGATCGCCGCCACCGCCTGGGAACTGGCGCGGGCAACCGGTGATGAGGCGCTGCTGGCTTCGGCCTATACCGCCTGTTCGGCCTGGGATGGCTGGCTGCTGAAATATCGCAATACCCGCGGCACCGGCCTGACCGAAGGCTTCTGCACCTATGACACCGGCCATGATAATTCGCCGCGCTGGGAAGGGATTCCGCCGCAATGTCCGAACAAGGACGCCAAGTATTTTCCGGACGGGTTTGCCTTGCCGCGCCTGTGTCCGGATCTGTCGGCCACCACCTATGGCGCGCGTCTGGCGCTCGGCGAAATGGCCAAAGCGCTGGGCAAAAGCAATGAGGCCGACCGCTGGGCGGAAAGCGCCGACAAGATGCGCCGGCTGATCCTGCAAAAGCTCTATGTGGCGGAGGACGCCGCTTTCTACGATCTCGATGCCAATAGCGAATTTGTCCGTGTGCGATCGGATATCCTCAGCCGGGTTTGCGGCGAGCATGTGGTCGATCAGGCGCTGTTCGATGAGTTATGGGCGCGGCAGATTCACAATCCGAAAGCCTTCTGGACCAACTATCCCATGCCTTCCGTGGCGCTCGACGATCCGCAGTTTGTCAGGCCGCTGCCGAAGAATAGCTGGGGCGGGCCGACACAGGCCCTGACAGCCCTGCGTGCGCCGCGCTGGATGGAACATTATGGCCGCTCGGCCGAATTCAGCTTTATGATGACGCGGTGGTGCGAAGGGCTGATGGCCGACATGACCTTCCGCCAGCAGATGGACCCGCAGACGGGTAAATTCACGCAGGAAGACCTGCCGAACTATTCGCCGGCGGCGCTGGTGATGATGGATTACACCTGGCGTCTGGCGGGGGTGGTTGAGGCGGCTGAGGCCCTGCACTGGAATGTCCGCCCCGGCCATGCGGCGGCGGATGGGGCGTGGTTCAGCCTGCCGACCGATGGCGGGGCGACGGCGGTCATGACTTATGACGGTAAGGGCGCGGCGTTGTCATTGGCTGGTAAGCCGCTTGGCCGTATCGACGGTGTGGCGCGGCTGGTGACCGGCAAAACGGGGACGGCGCAAGCGGTGCTCGGCATTTCGGAAAAGCCGGAAAAAATTATCCTGCGCCTGGCCGGTCGGCCGCCGCGCAAACTGACCATCAAGCCGAATGAGAGGATTGCGCTGTGAAATTATTTGTCCCGAATTCAGCCCGCTTCCCCCTCTCCCTTTCTATAAGGGGAGAGGGTGGCTCGCAGAGCCGGGTGAGGGGATGGCCGCCGCAAGCGACCGTGGCTGCCATCCCCTCACCCCAGCCCTCTCCCCTTATAGAAAGGGAGAGGGGGAAGAGAAGGATGTCCTGTTTATTGGCGCTTTGCTTGATAACGATACTACCTGCCTGCGCCACCGCCGCGCCGAAGCCGGCGACCTACAGCAACCCCATTCTCTATGCCGATTATTCCGATCCTGACGTTATCAGCGTCGGCAAGAGCTACTACCTGGTGGCGTCGAGTTTCCATTTCTCGCCGGGTTTGCCGGTGCTGAAATCGGAAGACCTCGTTCATTGGAAGCTCATCGCCAATGCTGTGCCGAAACTGACCTTCGCGCCGGAATACGATATGCCGGGGCCGTTCGAAATCGACGACACAAAGTCCAAGCCGGTGACCGGCACCAAATACGCCAGCGGCATCTGGGCGCCGGCGATCCGCTTCCATGACGGCCTGTTCTATATCTATTTCCCGACGCCGGACGAGGGCATCTTCATGATCACGGCGAAAGACCCGGCCGGGCCGTGGTCGGCGCCGGTGGCGGTGATCGCCGCGCCGAAGCTGGAAGATCCGTGCCCTTTCTGGGACGATGACGGTCAGGCCTATCTGATCCACGGCAAGGTCGGAGCCGGGCCGCTGATCCTGCACCGCATGAGCGCGGACGGCACGAAGGTGCTCGATGACGGCGTGGTGGTGGCCGATGACAAGGAACGCCTGCCCGTGCTCGAAGGGCCGAAGCTCTACAAGCGCAACGGCTGGTACTATATCTTCGCGCCGATCGGCGGGGTCGGCACCGGGCCGCAGGCGGTGGGGCGCGCGAAAAATATCTACGGCCCGTATGAATGGCGCGATGTGCTAAAGCCTACCGCCGATATCAAGGGGCCGCACCAGGGCGGCTATGTCGAAACGCCCTCCGGTCAGGGCTGGTTCCTGCATTTCAATTCGGAAGGCGCCTTTGGCCGTATCGATCATCTGCAACCGGTTAAATGGGTGGATGACTGGCCGGTGATGGGGGATGAAGGCCAGCCGGTATCGAGCCATGCCATGCCCGATACGGGCGCGCGGTCGGATTACCGTTTGCAGGATTCGGATGAATTCAGCGGCAAGACGCTGGGCCTGCAATGGTCATGGAACCACAATCCCGACGATACGAAATGGAGCCTGAACGAACGGTCGGGCTGGCTGCGCCTGAAAGCCGGCGAGGCGCAAAGCCTGACGACCGCGCGCAATACCCTGACGCAAATCCTGCAAGGCCCGGCCATGCAGACAACGGTGCGGCTGGATATCTCGCATATGGCCGATGGTCAGCGCGCGGGATTGAGCCTGTTCGGCGTCAAACCGGTGTGGATCGGTGTGGTGCGCGACGGCGGTATGTCGCGGATCGTTTACGCCTCGGCGGGTGTCGAGACAGCGGGGCCGGAAGTCACCGGACCTACGGTGCAACTGCGCGCCGAGGTCTTGCCGGACCAGAGCGGCCGCTTCGCCTATAGCCTTGATGGCAAGGTGTTCACGGCCTTCGGCGAGCATCTGCCGCTGTCGAAATTCTCGTGGTGGAAAGGCAGCCGCCCGGCGCTTTTCACCTTCAATAAAAACACGGCGAAGGGCGCGGTCGATATCGACTGGGTTCACGTCACGCATGAGGTAAAGTAATGGATCGTCGTTTGTTTCTGGCCGGTAGTGCGGCGCTTATGGCCACGCCCGCATTTGCGCAACCCACGCCGTCGCTTGGTGATCTGGCTGCGGCGAAAGGTATCCGCTTCGGCTCGGCAACCGATGTGAAAACCGGCGGCCTGACCGATCCGCAGGTGGCCGAAATCCTCAAACGCGATTGCCGCATCCTGGTGCCGCGCAACGAACTGAAGATGTACACCATCCATGACACGCCGGAAGATGTCTATGATTTCGCGCCGGGTGACGAAGTGCTGGCCTTCGCCGAGGCCAACCGCATGCCCTTGCGCGGCCATACGCTTTTCTGGGCCAAGGACGAGTTCCTGCCGAAATGGTTGCTGACGCACGATTTCGGCCCGAAGCCGAAGGTCGCCGCCGAGGCCCTGCTGCGCGATTATATCAGCAAGGTGACGGAGCATTTCGGTGATCGCCTGACCTCGTGGGATGTCATCAACGAGGCCATCGACGAGAAGACCGGAGAGGTCCGCGCCAATGTCTTCACGCGCATTCTCGGCCGCGACGCCCTGCGTATCTGCTTCGAGGCGGCGCGCGAACACCTGCCGAAGATGCAACTGGTTTATAACGATTATATGAGCTGGCGGCCGAAGGATGCCCTGCATCGTCAGGCGGCGCTCGATCTGCTGCGCTGGTTCCGCGATGAAAAGCTGCCGGTCGATGCGCTCGGCATCCAGGGCCATATCGGCACGGATCAAAGTGTGGTCGGGCAGATGACGACTGACGACACCACGCCGCAATATGTCGAATGGACGCAGTTCCTGAAGGATGCCGCCGCGCTCGATTACACGCTTCTGGTGACCGAGTTCGATATCAATGACCGCAAGGTCGAGGGCGATATCGCCAAACGCGACGCCGTGGTGGCGGAGGTGGCGAAGACTTATATCGACCTGACGCTGGATAATACCGCCGTGAAGGACTTCCTGTGCTGGGGGCTGGACGACAGGTATAGCTGGCTGCAATCGACCACGCCGCGCGCCGACAAACTGCCATTGCGCCCGACGCCTTATGACGACCAGTTCCGGCCCAAACCGCTTTATGAAGCCATGGCGGCGGCCTTCCGCAGGGCGCCGGCGCGGGCCTGACCGGTCTGTCACAAATTGTGAAGATAAAGTGTCATATGGCTTTATGCGCGGTTTTCGCGCAAGGCCTGTGGCCGGAGTTTCAGGCTACGGCCGGATTTTGGGCGCAGACTCAACAGCATCCCCCGCGTGCCTTGTCTGTTCCGTGGAAGCGGTTGATCCGTAGGCGGAACAAGCCGGTCATCGCGCCTGTGGCGGACGGTTGGTGCTGTCCATTTTTCGAGTCGCCATGGCCAAAAGTTAACGCTTATATCGTGTCAGGCCGTCTCGGCTTCTCACCTTCCGTCTCCCTTTTTCACGATGATCGGATACGCCATGTCTCTCAATGCAGATTTGATGTTTGAAAAGGCCGATATTACGCAGGACCTGATCGACCGGCTCGGATTGCCGCAAAATGTCTGGTCGCTGGTTCTCGATGAGGCGCTGGAAAACGCCTGGTTCATGGATACGGACTGTGAAATTCACCAGCAGGCCATACGTCCCGATGTCCGCCCGGCGGTCGAACGGGCGGCCCAGGGCAGAACGCCGCCTACCCGCAGCGAACGGCCTTACCGGCATTACGCCTGAACAGGGCCGTGGCCAAATTGGCCCGCGCCGTCAAATCGTCCGGGCGCGTATGGGGCCGAAGTGAATCCCGGTTTCAAAATGGGAATTTGTCGAGGGCCTCGAACTGAAGGCCCGCATCGGCCAGAGCCTGTGCCATGAAGATGCCGCCACCCATATTCGGGTGGCGGCCTTTTCGTCTAATCCAGACTGCGCGTCGCCTGAACCTCGGCGTCGCCGCCATGGCCCAGCGCCTTGCGGATGCCCGCGCCATAGGCCGGGTCGATCTTGTCGAAATGGCTCAGGGCGCGGTCGATGATGAATTGCGGTACGCCCTTCATCGATCCGGCGATGCTTTCGCAGGTGCGTTGCTTTTCACCGTCCGAGAACAGATTGAAAAGCGCGCGTGGCTGCGAATAGTCGTCATTGCCGTCGCGGTGGTTGTAGCGGTCGGCATCGCCCAAAATTTTCAGGGGCGGTTCGCGGTATTCCGGGGCTTCCTTCGGGCCGCCGAAGCTGTTCGGTTCGTAATAGGCGTCCGGATTGCCGCCGAACTGCGGGAAAAAGCGCATCTGGCCATCGGCATGGTAGTGATTGACCGGGCATTTCGGCGCATTGACCGGCAGGGCCTCGTAATGCGTGCCCAGGCGGTAGCGGTGCGCGTCGGCATAGGAGAAGATACGCGCCTGCAGGACTTTATCGGGCGAAAAGCCGATGCCGGGCACGATGTTGGACGGCGAATAGGCGGCCTGTTCGACCTCGTTGAAATAGTTGTCCGGATTGCGGTTCAGTTCCATGACGCCGACCGGGATCAGCGGGTAATCGCCATGCGGCCATACCTTGGTCAGGTCGAACGGATTATAGGGCGTGGTCTCGGCTTCCAGTTCCGGCATGACCTGCACGAACAGGTCCCAGCGCGGGAAGTCGCCGGCCTCGATCGCGCCGAACAGGGCTTCCTGATAGCTCTCTCGCGTCTCGCCGATCAGTTTGGCGGCTTCTGCATTGGTGAGGTTGACCTTGCCCTTGTGCGGCTTGAAGTGGAACTTGACCCAGAAACGCTCGTCCTGCGCATTGATGAAGCTGTAGGTATGCGAGCCGTAGCCGTTCATGTGCATGGGCGAAATGGGGATGCCACGGTCCGACATCAGGATGGTGACCTGGTGCAGGGCTTCGGGCGACAGCGACCAGTAATCCCACATGGCGGTGGCCGAGCGCAGGTGCGTTTTCGGGTGGCGCTTCTGCGTGTGGATGAAGTCCGGGAACTTGTACGGATCGCGGATGAAGAAGACCGGTGTATTGTTGCCGACCAGATCCCAGTTGCCTTCCTCGGTATAGAATTTCACCGAGAAGCCGCGCACGTCGCGTTCGGCGTCGGCGGCGCCCAGTTCGCCGGCCACGGTGGAGAAGCGGGTGATCAGGGGCGTCTGTTTGCCGATACCGGCGAAGAGGGCGGCGCGGGTATATTGCGTGATGTCGTGCGTGACGGTGAAGGTGCCGTGCGCGCCCCAGCCCTTGGCGTGAACCACGCGTTCGGGGATGCGCTCGCGGTTCTGGTGGGCCAGCTTTTCGATGAGCTGGTAGTCCTGCAACAGGACCGGACCGCGCGGACCGGCGGTCAGGCTGTTCTGGTTATCGACGACCGGCGCGCCGCCAGAAGTCGTAAGTGTTGGGGTGGTCTGGTGGAAAGGGCATCTGGAAGCGTCTGACATGCGGGCATCTCCTCTGGCTGTCTGCCATCAGTCTGCGCCGCACGGTGAAATAAATAAAATCAGTAATTTTTTATTTTTATATAAATTTTATTTTGTGGGAACCAGTATGAAGCCGTCCCCTTCCACCTGGATGGCGCCCGTGCCGGGAAAGGGGAAGTGTGGGGCGAAGATGGGTTCGCCGCTTTTGGCCAGCACGGTCAGTTCTTCGCGGCGGGTGGCTTCTCCGGCAGGCTTGTCGCTGTCATAACCCATGGCCCATTCCGGCCTGGCCAGTGAAACGACCGAACTGTGGGCCATGTCGCCGATATCGAGCAGTTTCGCCTCGCCGGAAACGATCTCATAACCGGTATGGCCGGGCGTATGGCCCTTGAGCACGACGGAGGTAATGCCGGGCAGGACTTCCGAACCGCCCTTGAACGGCTGGACCTGCGCGCTGACGGCGGCAACGAAAGCCGCCTGCTGCGGGTTGGCCTGCACGGTGGCCCATTCGGTATCGGTCATGCGGATCACGGCTTTGGGGAAGGCGGAGGCGCCATCGGCCGTCAGCAGACCGCCGATATGATCCGGGTGGCTGTGGGTAATCAGCACGTCGGTGATCTGATCGGGCGCAACCCCGGCTTTTGCGAGGCTTTCCATCAGCACGCCATGCGCCTTCGGTCCCATGCCGGTATCGATCAGCACCAGATGATCGCCCGCCTTCACCAGCAGGGCGTCGATCGCCATTGTGATGTGATCGGTCGGCTGTCCGGCGGCTTTCAGCACGGCGGCGACCGCTTCGGGCGTCTGGCCCTGACCGATGACGCTGTTGTCATTGGGCACGACATTGACCAGATCGCGCAGGCTCCAGGCTTGATAGGCGCCGATGTGGAAGGCATGGGCCTCAGGCGTCACCTGGGCCGGATCGGCTTGCGCGCAGGCCGGCAGGACAAGAGTAAGAGCGGTCAGGGCGATTTTGAGCGGGCGCATGTTGGGGCCTGCAAGTGTGAGATATTCCGTGGCGCACAGCTTTCATCTCTTCCGCTAAAAAGCAATGCGGAAAACTTGCCTCTTCCGCTTCGCTTTGTAATCGATTACGCTCGCCGGAAAGCAGCACAATAAGACAGGGATATATCATGAAGCGTCTGGGGGCGGTGGTGGCGTGCATGGCGCTGATATTGTCGGGCTGCCAAAAGCCGATCGATGGCGCCTCGGCGCAATCGGGGGCGGACTGGCCATGGTATCATGGCAATCCGAACGGCACACACTATTCGACGCTCGATCAGATCAATACCGGGAACGTCAAGCACCTGAAAGTCGCCTGGACCTTCGATTCCGGCGATGCCTTTGGCGAGGGCGATAATCAGTCGGATATGGAAGGCAATCCGATGATCATTCGCGGGCGGCTCTATTTCGTGTCGCCAAAGGGCCGGTTGTTCTGTCTCGATGCCGCAAAGGGAACGCAGATCTGGGTGTTCGATCCGGCCTTTGGCGATGTGGTCAATACCAAGCAGCGCCTGCGCGGGGTGTCTTACTGGAGCGACGGCAAGGACGAACGCATCCTCTTCACCTTTCGCAATCACCTGCTGGCGGTCGATGCCAAAACGGGTCTGTTGATCGACAGTTTCGGTCATAATGGCGAGGTCGATCTGAAGGAGGGCCTGGGCCGCGATTCGGTGTCGGTGTCTGTCAGTAATGTTTCGCCGGGCGTGGTCTATAAAGACCTGATCATCATGGGATCGACCGGCAATACGCCCGGCCATATCCGCGCCTATGACGTGCGTACCGGGGCGATGAAATGGATCTTCCATACCATCCCGCATCCCGGCGAGGCGGGGTATGACACCTGGCCGAAGGACGCCTGGAAAACCGCCATGGGCGCCAATGCCTGGTCTGGCCTGACGCTCGATCCGGAGAACGGGCTGGTGTTCGCGCCGCTCGGTTCGGCGGGCATGGGCAACAAGGATTTCTACGGCGGCGACCGCGAAGGCGACAATCTCTTCGGCACGTCGCTGGTGGCGCTCGACGCCAATACCGGCAGGCGCGTCTGGCATTTCCAACTGGTGAAACACGATGTCTGGGACCGCGATCCGCCGACCCCGCCGACCCTGATAACCGTGGACGGTCGTCAGGCTGTTGCCCAGACGACCAAGGCGGGGCTGGTCTTTATCCTCGACCGCAAGACGGGCCAGCCGCTCTATCCGGTCACGGAAGTTCATCCGCCGGCCTCGGATATCCCCGGTGAAGTGACGGCGCCCACCCAGGTCATGCCGCTCAAGCCGCTGCCCTATAACCGCCAGCAACTGACCGCCGAGAACCTGACGCAACGCACACCGGAAGCGCATGCGGCCGTGGCGAAAACCTTCGCCGGTCTGCGCTCACGCGGGCCGTTCGATCCGCCTTCGCTTGGCGGCACGGTGCTCCTGCCGGGCATGGATGGCGGGGCGGAATGGGGCGGGGCCTCCTACGATCCGACGAGCGGCATCCTCTATATCAATTCCAATGAAATGGCGTGGATTCTGAAGGTGAAGAAGCAGCCGCCGATGGTGGGCGGGCGCAGCGGTTATGCGCTGTATCAGAACACCTGCGCCGCCTGTCATGGTGTGGACCGCAAGGGTTCGCCGCCGGAATTTCCGTCGCTGATCGGCGTCGATCACCGCCTGACCGGTGAGCAGATGGCGCGGCAGATCGCCAATGGCGGTGGCCGGATGCCGGGTTTCGGCGGGCAGTATTCACCGGAGGATATCAAGGCGATTGTCGGCTATCTGTCGGGTGATCCGGCCCAGCAACCCAAGGCCGCGCCGGATTATCCGTCTACGGACAATGATGCCTATGTCTTTGACGGTTATACGAAATTCCTTGACCCGGAGGGCTATCCGGCCATTGCCCCGCCGTGGGGCGTGCTGTCGGCGCTCGATGTCAATACGGGGGAATATCTGTGGCAGATTCCGCTCGGTGAATATCCCGAACTGCATGATCCATCGACCGGCAGCGAGAACTATGGCGGGGCGGTGGTGACGAAGGGCGGGCTGCTGTTCATCGCCGCCACGGTCTATGACAACCAGTTCCGCGCCTTCGACAAAAAGACCGGGAAGCTGTTGTGGCAGACCACCCTGCCGGCGGCGGGCGCGGCGACACCGGCGACCTACAGCGTGAAGGGCAGGCAGTATGTCGTCATCGGCGCCGGCGGCGGCAAGAACGCCAGGGGCAAGCCCGGTGGAGCGATCGTCGCCTACACATTACCTTGACCTGTACCTCCCCGCTGGGGGGAAGGCCGCGGATGATTTTTGCCCATAAAATCCCCTCTCCCCACTTGTGGGGAGAGGGGAGAGAAGGCGGCGGCGGGGCTTAAAGTCTGTACAAGTTTAGTTTCAGGTGTAATCTTTCTTCAAAATGGAGGAAACGACCATGCCGGAAACAATCATCATAGCGGGAGCGGCCCGCACGCCAATGGGCGGCTTTCAGGGCGATTTCGCCGGTGTCACCGCGCCGGAACTGGGAGCGGTGGCGATTAGAGCCGTCCTGAATGGACAGGTGCCGGACGAGGTAATCATGGGCTGCGTTTTACCGGCCGGTCAGGGACAGGCCCCGGCGCGGCAGGCGGCATTGGGGGCGGGATTGCCGGTTTCGGTGCCCGCCACCACGGTCAACAAGATGTGCGGTTCCGGCATGAAGGCGGTGATGCTGGGTTGCGACGCCATCGCGGCGGGTTCGGCGGAAATGATCGTGGCCGGTGGCATGGAGAGCATGTCGAATGCGCCGTATCTGCTGCCGAAAGCGCGGACGGGGATGCGCATGGGGCACGGCGAGGTCAAGGACCACATGTTTCTGGATGGCCTGGAGGACGCCTATGACAAGGGCCGGCTGATGGGCAGTTTCGCCGAGGAAGCCGCCACGCACTATCAGTTCACGCGCCAGATGCAGGATGATTATGCGCTGGCTTCGCTCGACCGCGCCCTGAAAGCCGATTTCTCCGCCGAAATGACGCCGGTGGAGACGAAGGCGGGTACGATCACTGCCGACGAACAACCGGCCAAGGCGCGGCCGGAGAAAATCCCGACCCTGAAACCGGCCTTCGCCAGGGACGGCACGGTGACCGCCGCCAATGCCAGTTCGATCTCCGATGGCGCGGCGGCGCTTTTGCTGGCCAGCGCTTCGGCGGCGGAAGCGAAGGGGCTTGCGCCTCTCGCTCGCATTATTGGACATGCCAGCCATGCCGAAGAACCGAAATGGTTCAGCCGCGCGCCGGTCGGGACGATCCAAAAGCTGCTGGATAAGGTCGGCTGGTCGATCGATGAGGTCGATCTGTTCGAGGTCAATGAAGCCTTCGCCGTGGTGGCGCTGATCGCCATGCACGATCTTGGCATTCCGCATGGCAGGCTGAATGTGCATGGCGGGGCCTGCGCGTTGGGCCACCCCATCGGGGCTTCGGGGGCGCGGATACTCGTGACCCTGATCAACGCCCTGAAACAACGCGGCCTGAAGCGCGGCATCGCCGGTGTCTGCATCGGGGGCGGCGAGGCGACGGCGGTGGCGGTGGAAAGGATTTAAGGGAGGAATCCACAGATTGCACAGATTAACACAGATTAAGAAAGGAAGAGGATTAAGGGAAGAAATGGACATATCCCCGCCCTGCCTAGAGACTAATGAATGTACGAGAACTGATTTACTCTTGAGCGCTTTGCGCTCTTTAAGATAAGGCGTCCTGCACCGACCAGGCAATCAGGAGATGAATCCCCTTAATCCTCTTCCTTTCTTAATCTGTGTCATGGCGGTCAAACGATATACGTTTGACTCGGCATACTGATGCAATCTGTGGATTTAACCTATGGAAAGACGACCAGATAACCGTCACCCGCCGATACGGGTTCGCCTTCCAGGCCCTCGAACATGAGCGCATCATATTGGACCAGTTCAAACCGCACACCATTGACGGTGACGATCATAGGCCTGGCGGCAATAAAAACCACTAGATCGGACGGAAGGATGCCGCCAGACGCGACCTGCCGTACCTCGGCGCTGACCTGACCCCGGCGGGTCATCACATTGAGGTCGGTGACCGGCATAAGCGGCGTTCCGCTGGCCTGTACATCGCCTTCAAAAGCCAGGGTGCGGCCCGGATTCAGCACATACTGCCGGTCGGCGAAATCGAGTTGCAAACGGCCGCTCAACACGATCAGGTGACGGTCCACGCCGGGAAATACCGAGAATGGTCCGGCCTCGCTGACCTCGGCCATGCTGATCCGCCACTGGAAGTCATCCATGCCCGCGCCTGCGGGGAAGACAGCGATCTCGCGCGTGATCCCGCCGCTGTTTTTCCACGGTTGGGGATTGCGTTGCGAAGCGGGGAGGTGGGTAATCATGGTGGACTCACTTAAGGCTGGGCAGGTCTAGGCCTTTTTCGCGCGCACAAGCAATAGCGATTTCGTAACCGGCGTCGGCATGGCGCATGACGCCGGTGGCCGGATCGTTCCACAATACGCGCGCCAGCCGTTTGTCGGCCTCTTCGCTGCCGTCGCAGACGATGACCATGCCGGAATGCTGTGAATAGCCCATGCCGACCCCGCCGCCGTGGTGTAATGATACCCAAGTTGCGCCGGAAGCCGTATTCAACAGGGCATTGAGCAGCGGCCAGTCGGAAACGGCGTCGGAACCATCCTGCATCGCTTCGGTCTCGCGGTTGGGCGAGGCGACGGAGCCGGAATCGAGGTGGTCGCGGCCGATGACGACGGGGGCCTTCAGTTCGCCTGTGCGGACCATCTCGTTGAAGGCGAGGCCGAGGCGGTGGCGATCACCCAGGCCGACCCAGCAGATGCGCGCCGGCAGGCCCTGGAAGGCGATGCGTTCGCGCGCCATGTCGAGCCAGTTATGCAGGTGTTTGTTGTCCGGCAGCAACTCTTTCACCTTGGCGTCGGTCTTGTAGATATCCTCCGGATCGCCGGAAAGCGCCACCCAGCGGAAGGGGCCGATGCCGCGGCAGAACAGTGGGCGGATATAGGCGGGGACGAAGCCGGGGAAATCGAAGGCGTTTTCCACGCCTTCGTCGAAGGCGACCTGGCGGATATTGTTGCCGTAATCGACGGTGGGGACACCGGCTTTCTGGAAATCGAGCATGGCGCGGACGTGTTGCGCCATCGAAGCCTTGGCGGCTTTGGCGACGGCTTGCGGATCGCGTTCGCGCCTGTCCAGCCATTGCTCGACGGTCCAGCCGGAAGGCAGGTAGCCATTGACCGGATCATGCGCCGAGGTCTGGTCGGTCAGCAGGTCGGGACGGACGCCGCGCCGGTAAAGCTCCGGCAGGATATCGGCGGCATTGCCGAGCAGGCCGACCGAGATCGGCTTTTCGGCGTTTTGGATCATGTCCAGCGCCTCGTCGATGGTGTCGGCGCGGCAATCGAGATAGCGGGTGCGCAGGCGCATCTCGATGCGGGACGGCTGGCATTCGATGGCGAGGCACGAGGCGCCGGCCATCACCGCCGCCAGGGGCTGCGCGCCGCCCATGCCGCCTAAGCCCGCTGTCAGCAGCCACTTGCCCTTGAGGTCGCCGTTATGGTGCTGGCGGCCCATCTCAACGAAGGTTTCATAGGTGCCCTGGACGATGCCCTGGGTGCCGATATAGATCCACGAGCCGGCGGTCATCTGGCCGTACATCATCAGGCCCTTGCGGTCGAGGTCGTGGAAATGCGCCCAGTTGGCCCAGTGGGGCACCAGGTTGGAATTGGCCAGCAGGACGCGCGGGGCGTTTTCGTGGGTTTCGAAGACGCCGACCGGCTTGCCGGACTGGATCAGCAAGGTCTGGTTGCTTTCGAGGCGCCTGAGTGTTTCGACGATGCGGTCATAGCTTTCCCAGTCGCGCGCCGCCCGGCCGATGCCGCCATAGACGACCAGTTCTTCCGGGCGCTCGGCGACATCGGGATGCAGGTTGTTCATCAGCATCCGCAGGGGGGCTTCGGTCAGCCAGGACTTGGCGGAGAGCGTGGTGCCGGTGGCGGGTTTGATCACGCGGGAATTGTCGAGGCGGGTCATCTGTATTCCTTATCTAAGGGAGCCAGGCCCCCACCACCACATCTCAGCCTTCGGCTTCGTGCGGTCCCCCTCCCCACAAGTGGGGAGGTATGATTTTATTCTTGTACTCCCCCGCTTGCGCCGTGACGGTGGGGGGCTATTCCACTGTCGGCAGGTTTATGCTCGCCGCTTTAATAACGGCTCCTGATCGCACCAGATCGATGGCGGCCGCCATATCCGGATGGAAATGGCGGTCGTGATCAAGTGCGGGCACAACCGAACGGGTGAGGGTGCGAACGCCTTCAAGGACATCGGATGAGGTCAGGGGCTTAAGGAAATCACAGCCCTGCGCCGCCGCCAGCAGTTCGATGCCGATGACGGCGAAGGCGTTCTCCGCCATCTCCATCAGCCGGCGGGCGCCGTGGGCGGCCATGGAAACGTGGTCTTCCTGATTGGCCGAGGTCGGGATGGAATCGACGCTGGCGGGATAGGCACGCTGCTTGTTTTCCGAAACCAAAGCCGCCGCGGTTACCTGAGGGATCATGAAGCCGGAATTTAGCCCCGGCTGCGGGGTCAGGAAAGCGGGCAGCCCTGACAGAGCCGGATCGACCAGCATGGCGATGCGGCGTTCGGCGATCGAGCCGATCTCGCAGATGGCCAGCGCGATCATGTCGGCGGCGAAGGCGACCGGCTCGGCGTGGAAATTGCCGCCTGACAAAGCTTCATCAGGATCAGTAAAGATCAGCGGATTATCCGTCACGCCATTGGCTTCGGTTTCCAGCGTTGCGGCCGCCTGACGCAGAATATCGAGCGCGGCGCCCATGACCTGCGGCTGGCAACGCAGGCAGTAGGGATCCTGTACGCGCGCGTCGTCTTTCAGATGTGAGGCGCGGATAGCGGAGCCGTTCATCAGATCGCGCAGGGTGCGGGCGGTGTCGATCTGGCCCTTGTGGCGGCGCAGGGCGTGGATGCGCGGATCGAACGGTGCGTCGGAGCCTTTGGCGGCTTCGGTGGAGAGCGCGCCGGTGACCAGCGCCGTCTGCATCAATACCTCTGCCTCGAACAGTCCAGCCAGCGCGTTGGCGGTGGAAAACTGCGTGCCGTTGAGCAGGGCCAGGCCTTCCTTCGGGCCGGGATCGAGCGGCCTAAGGCCGGCATCCCGCAGCGCCTGCATGGCGGGCTTGCGGACGCCGGCGGCGTCGATCTCACCGACCCCCAGCATGGCGGCGGCCATATGCGACAGCGGCGCCAGGTCGCCTGACGCGCCGACCGATCCCTGACACGGGATCACCGGCATCAGGTCGTGTGTCAGCATGGCCTGCATGAGGTCCAGAGTTTCGACACGGATGCCGGAAGCCCCCTGCGCCAGCGAGGCCAGTTTCAGGGCCAGCATCAGCCGCACAACCGGTCTTGGCGAGGGCGTACCGACGCCGGCGGCGTGGGAAAGGATGATATTGCGCTGGAGCGTTTTCAGGTCGGCGTCGTCGATGCGCGTCGAGGCCAGCTTGCCGAAGCCGGTATTGATGCCATAGACCGGCTCGCCTTTGGCCAGGATGCGGATGATGGCTTCGGCGCTCATCCCCACCTGCGGCAGGCAGGCGGGATCGAGCATGAAGTTTTCACCTCGGTAAATGGCGCGCCATTGAGCGAGCGTGATGGAGCCGGGGGTGAGGATCATACGGGTAAGCCCTGGAAAACGCGGGAATGGAGGGGCGCGGCGCTCATGAAATAGACGAGATCGGCCGGCTCGGCGCAGCTCCAGACGGTGAAATCGCACCACTTGCCGGGTTCCAGCGCGCCGATATCGTCACGGCCGAGGGCTTTCGCGGCGTTCGTGGTGACGCCCGCCAGGCATTCATCGACTGTCAGGCGGAAGCAGGTGGCGGCCATGTTCATCGCCATCAGGATCGAGGTCAGGGGCGAGGTGCCGGGATTGCAGTCGGTGGCGACGGCCATCGGGACGCCCTCGGCGCGCAGGGATTCGATGGGTGGCCTGACCGTTTCGCGCATGAAGTAGAAGGCGCCCGGCAGCAGAGTGGCGACCGTGCCGGCGTTGCGCATGGCGGCGATGCCATCGGCGTCGAGGTATTCGAGGTGATCTGCGGAGAGCGCACCGTAACGTGCCGCCAGAGCCGCGCCGTGCAGATTGGAGAGTTGTTCGGCGTGGACCTTGACCCGCAGGCCATGCGCCCGCGCCGCCTGGAAAACGCGCTCGGTTTGGGCCGGCGAAAAGCCGATGCCCTCGCAGAAGACATCGACCGCCGAGGCGAGGCCTGTCGCCGCCGGGATCATCTCGTTGCACACCGTATCGATATAGGCGTCCGGGCGGTCCCTGTATTCTGGCGGCAGGGCATGGGCGCCGAGCAGGGTGGTTATGACGCGCACCTGGCGGTGGCGTTCCAGGGCCTTGGCGGCGCGCAGCATTTTCAGTTCGTCCGCAAGCGTCAGGCCGTAGCCGGACTTGATCTCGATGGTGCTGACGCCGGAGGCGATCAGGGCGTCGAGCCGGGGCAGGGCGGCGGCGATCAGGTCGTCTTCGGAGGCGGCGCGGGTGGCGGTAACGGTCGAGAGGATGCCGCCGCCGGCGCGGGCGATCTCCTCGTAAGAAGCGCCATCGAGCCGCAGCCTGAACTCATGGGCGCGGTTGCCGGCGAAAACGAGGTGGGTGTGGCAATCGATCAGGCCCGGTGTGACCAGACGGCCTTGCAGGTCGATTTTCGGACCGTCGAAATCGGCCGCCGGACCGGCATGGACGACGCGGCCATCCTTCGCCGCGATCGTGCCGTTATTGATCAGCGGCTGACCGGCCCTGGCGAGCAGGCGGCAATTCGTCCAGACCGTATCGGCTTGCATGGCTTCACAGACTCGCAAAATATGTCTATACATAATGGCATAATGTATAGACATATTGAACGCAAGGCGCATGTCGTCACTTTGGTTTGAAAAAGCGCTGCTCAAATCCGGCTGGCAGTCGGGTGTTTTGCTGACTATCGCCGCTGGCCGCGTTGCGCGCATTGAAACCGGTGTCGAGCCACAGGGCGAGCGCCACACTGTCGGTATTCCCGGTATGCCCAATCTGCACAGCCACGCTTTCCAGCGGGTCATTGCCGGACTGACCGAGCGGCGCGCCGGTGCGCAGGATAGTTTCTGGTCGTGGCGCGAGCAGATGTACAGGTTCCAGGCGCGGATCGGCCCGGACGAGCTGCAAACCATCGCCGCCCTGGCCTATATGGAGATGCTGGAGGCCGGATTTACCCGGGTCGGGGAGTTTCATTATCTGCATCATGCGTCAGCGGGCAGGTTCGACGATCCGGCGGAAATGGCCGGACGCATCGTGGCCGCCGCTGAAGCCACAGGCATCGGCCTGACCCTGCTGCCGGTCTTCTATGCGCACAGCGGTTTTGGTGGTTTGCCGCCGACGCCGGGGCAAGCGCGTTTTATCCATGATCTCGACGGCTTCCAGCACCTGCTCGACGCCAGCCGTACACACGCCGCGCGGCTGGATGACGCCGTGGTCGGCATCGCGCCGCACAGTCTGCGCGCCGTCACGGAAGCGGAACTGAACGCCCTGATCCCCATGGCTGAAGGCGCGCCGGTCCATATCCATATTGCCGAGCAGGTGAGGGAGGTCGCGGATTGCCTGGCCCACACCGGCCGGCGTCCGGTGGACTGGCTGTTCGATCATGCGCCGGTCAATGAGCAATGGTGCCTGGTCCACGCCACCCATATGACGCCGGAAGAGACGGCGCGGCTGGCCAAATCCGGCGCGGTGGCGGGCCTGTGTCCGATCACCGAGGCCAATCTGGGCGACGGTATCTTTCCGGCGCGCGATTATCTGCAACAGGGCGGGCGTTTCGGCATCGGTTCGGATTCCAATGTGCTGATCAGCGCCGCCGAGGAACTGCGTCTGCTCGAATACGGCCAGCGGCTGATTCACCGCGAACGCAATGTGCTCGACAACCTGTATATCCGCGCGCTCGATGGCGCGCAGGCGCTGGGCGTCGAAAGCGGCATCGCCATCGGCCAGCCCGCCGATATCGTCAGCCTGGAGTGCGATCTCGACACCTACGTCTTCGCTTCGGCGCGCTCGCCGGTCGATTGCGTCTGGCGGTTTGGCCGCAAGCAGGTTTCCGGCGGCCGCCATGTCAAACGCGACGCCCTGCTTGCCGATTACCGCAAGCTCATGCAAAGACTTTCCGCATGAAGCCCCTCCACCAGCAAATCCGCGACGATATCGAGCAGCAGATCCGCTCCGGCGCGCTCAGGCCCGGCGACCGCATCCCGTTCGAGCATGAACTGATGGCGCGATACGGCGTCTCGCGCATGACGGTCAACAAGGCGCTGACTCCGCTCGATGACGCCGGCCTGATCGAGCGCCGCAAGCGGGCGGGCAGCTTCGTGCGCCTGCCGCGGCTGGATTCGACCGTGCTCGATATCCCCGACGTGCAGCATGAAATCACGGCGCGGGGCGAGGCCTATCATTTCGAGCTTCTGGCCTGCGCCGTGCGGACCGCCACGACCCCTGAGGAAATCGAACTGGCGGGTGTGGGTGGCCGGGTGCTCAAGCTGGAAGGGGTGCATTTCGCTTCCGCCAAACCGCTGGCCCATGAACGCCGTTTCATCAGCCTGTCCGCCGTTCCCGAAGCGGAAGCGGTCGATTTCACCCGCCAGTCGCCCGGTCACTGGCTGCTGGGTGTCGTGCCCTGGACCCGTGTGGAAAACCAGATCAGCGCCGCGCCGGCCGAAGGGCGGACCGCCGCGCACCTGCGGCTGGATGAAGGCGCGGCCTGCCTGGTGATCGAACGCCGGACCTGGCGGGATAAGGCCCGCGTCACCACGGTCAGGCAGGTTTTCGATGGCGCGGCCTATCGCCTGATCGCCCGTTTCGATCACGGCTGATTGCCTTGATCATATTGCGTTAAGGCGTATGAGGAATAGTCTGTCTCTGGAGTGATTGCGAGGGGTCGTGATGCGGCTGGCAGTGATGAGTTTGACGGTCGTGGGCCTCCTGGCGCTGGGCGCGCCGGCTCATGCGACCCTGGGTGGCAAGGCGGCGACCGTAGATACGGACCGCGCCCGCCTGAACGCCCGCATGGCGTCACGGGTCGCGCATACGACCTTTACCGTGCATGAAATGACGCTCGACAGCGGCACGGTGACGCGCGAATTTGTCCGGCCGGACGGCACGGTCTTCGCGGTAAGCTGGCAGGGGCCGCAGCGGCCGAACCTGAAGCAGCTTTTCGGCGACAGTTATTTTTCCCGCTTCCAGGCCGATAACAAGGCCAGGCCGCGTATCCGCATGCGCCGCGCCCTGGCTTCGACCCATGGCGATTTCGTGGTGCGCACCGGCGGGCACAGTGGCGCTTTCTGGGGCTTTGCCTACCTGCCGCAGACGGCGCCCGGCGGCTTTCCGGTCCGGACCCTGCAGGGAGGCGCCCAATGAAGCGCGCCATTTTTCTGGTCGGATGCCTCCTTCTGCTTGCGGCTTGTGGCGGCGGTGGAGGTGGCTCATCAGGCGGGGGCAGTTCGTTCAGCAGTTCGAGCAGTGCGTCCTCTTCTTCGTCCTCAAGCAGCAGCATGACGCTTGCCAATTTCACCACCATATCGGTCGATCCGGGACCGGCGGGCGCGGACGGCAATGTCAATATCGGCTTCGTGACGGTGAAGATCTGCGCGCCGGGCGCCACGACCTGCCAGACCATCGACCATATCATCATGGACACCGGCTCGGTCGGCCTGCGCATCGAGAACGAGGCCCTCAGTACGGCCATGCGCGCCGCCCTGCCGCACACCACGACCGGCGGCAAGGGGGTCGGCGAATGCTATCAGTATGTCGATGGCTATGTCTTCGGTTCGGTGCGGAAGGCGGACTTTACCATCGGCGGAGAATCGGTCAGCGACATGCCCTTGCTGGTCATCGGTGACGACGGCGATTATGCCAGTGTCCCCGCGGATTGTTCCTCCGGCGGCGGCGACAGTCATGACACCATCGCCGATTTCGGCGCCAACGGCATTATCGGCATCGGCATGGGCGTCAGCGATTGCGGCAGCTATTGCGCGGGCACCGCCAACAACGGCTATTATTACACTTGTGTCGCGGCGGCCTGCACGGCCACCGCGCTGGCGACTTCGGCGCAGGTGCCCAATCCGGTGGCGCGCATGGCGGTCAACAACAATGGTACGGTGATCGACCTGCCGGCGGTGGCCCATCCGGGAGTCGTCGGTCTGACCGGGAAACTCTATTTCGGTATCGGCACCCAGACCAATAACCAGTTGGGCGGCCAGACCATATTGACCACCGGCACCGGCCTGATCACGGCCACCTACAAGGGCGTCAGCCTGACCCAGAGCTTCATCGACAGCGGCACCAATTTTTACGGATTCAGCGACAGCGCCATTACCGGCTGCACCGGCGATCTGGAAGGCTTCTACTGCCCCACCTCGTCGCTCGATCTGAGCGCCACCCTGACCGGCGGCAACGGCAATACCGCCAATGTCGCCTTTACCATCGACAATACCGACCAGCTGGTGGATACGCCCTATTACGTCCTGCCCGGACTGGGCGGCGATCCGAACGGTTTCGACAATCTCCAGCCCTACAGCAACAGCTTCGATTTCGGCTTGCCGTTCTTCTATGGCCGCAAGGTCTATACGGCCATTTCGGGACGCAATGCCGGTGGGACGATGGGGCCTTATGTCGCCTTTTAAAGGATATCGCGCGTGACCGGCTATTCCGATATCTATTACGACAGCCATGACCTGCGGGTGAAGCTCTATGCACGGGACTACACGCCTTCCGGGGGTGGCCAGGGTATGCCGGTCATCTGCATGCACGGCCTGTCGCGCAATTCGGCCGATTTCGAGGTTATCGCGGCGCACCTTTCAGCGCGTTACCGGGTGATCGCGGTCGATCAGCGCGGACGCGGCAAATCCGGCTGGGATTCCGAAACCGCCAACTATACGCCGGCGCTCTATGTGCAGGATATGTTCAGACTGATGGGGGAACTCGGCATTGCCCGCGCGGCGCTGATCGGCACGTCGATGGGCGGGATCATGGCGATGATCATGGGCATGATCGCGCCGCAGGCGGTGACCGGCATGGTGATCAACGATGTCGGGCCGGAGATCGACGTGAAAGGTCTGGAGCGCATCAAATCCTATATCGGCAAATCGCCGCCGATCCGCTCCTGGCTTGACGCGGCGGCGCGGGCGAAACAGACCAATGAAGCCGCTTTCCCCGATTATACGGACGCGGACTGGCTGGCTTTCGCGCGCCGCACATACCACGAACGGGACGGTGTGCCGGTATCCTCCTACGATCCGGGCATATCGGCGGCCTTCGATCCGGACGGGCCGGTGGTGGCGCCGCCGGATATGTGGGGCATCTGGGAAACCCTGAAAGAGATACCGGTGCTGGGGGTGCGTGGCGGCCTGTCGGACCTGCTGTCGGAAGCGACGTTCGGGCGGATGCTGGAAAGCCATCCGGGGATGCGCGCCGTCACCGTGGCCAATCGCGGCCATGCGCCGATGCTGGATGAGCCGGAAGCGATGGCGGCGATCGATGCGTTTCTGGCGGATTTGGCGGGGCTGGAAAGTAAACGCTCATAAGGCATGACAGGGTGATTTCAAACGGGGTGGCGGTGATGCTCGCGCGCACCACAAAAAAGTGATGTATGAAATTCCGTATTGGTTCCTGATGGGAAACCGCCCAGCGTGGCGTCAAATGCAGATACGGAGGTTCTGATGTCACAGTATTATGCGATTACGAGCAGCCGCGACATTGGCTGTGGTACGGCGTTTACGATCCAGAGCGGTGTATTGCGGCGCCTGGATGTCCTCGATTTGCAATTGGAAGAAGATGGAAAAATAGAGGCGGTTATTGAGCATTTTGATTCGACCGGCCTGTCTATTCGCCTGAACGGCTCGATATGCAGGTGCCGGCCCTGGCGAATGGGCGATGCGGCGGTCAGGCGCCTGCCGGGAACGATTTCGAGCTGGACGATTGACCAGATACTGGAAACCGAAGAAGACGCCGCGCTTATTGCTTGACCCCGCGCGGGCTTGCACCCTAAGGTCATGCCGTCGCCGCGTGGGGGTGTGTGCGGCAGGGATGGAATGGGGGATTGCCGGATTTGATGCAGAATGGGGCTACAGACAGCGCCTCACAGGCCGCGGCGGCTGTTGCGCGCGCGGGGTCTGCTGCGCCGGTTGACGCCGCCGAAGCCAAACGGCTGATCCTTCAGGTCAATGGCCATCACGACCTGCAAACCACCTTTGCCGCCATGCCGAAACCGGATTTGAAGGCGCTGGAATTCTGGCGGCGGTTTTTCAGGGGCGTCGGCGATTTTTTCGAGCAGGCCGGCCATGTCTTCAAGCCGCTGGGGCCTTTCATGCCCTATATCCTGGTGGCGCTGGCCATAGCCCTGATCGCGCTTTTGCTGTCGCCGTTCGTGCGCATGATGATCACCTCGCGGTTCCAGCGCCTGTTCGCGCGTGACCATCTGCGCGCCGATGCCCCGTGGCGGCCGACGCGCGAAGCGGTCGTGGCCCTGCTTGGCGATATCGACAAACTGGCGGCCGGCGGCAGTTATGACGAGGCCGTTCACCTGCTGCTGGTGCGCTCGGTGGCGGATATCAATGGCTTCCGGCCGGATCTGGTGCGCAGGCACTATTCGGCGCGGGATATCCGCTCGCACCCCCTGCTGCCCGAAGCGGCCCGGCCCGCCTTCACCGAAATCGTGCGCTGCGTCGAAAAAAGCTATTTCGCCGGCATAGCGGCGACGCGCGCCGATTTCGAGGCCTGCCGCGCGGCCTATACCGCCTTTATCGCCGCAGAGGGGATCGCCTGATGGCCCTGAAACCGGCGGCACAGAAAAAAACATTGCGCGAGCGCATCGGCGCCAGGATCGGGAAAGCCTCCGGCTGGCTGCCCGCCGTGGCGGCGTTTCTGTGCCTGTGCCTGTTCGCGGGCGCGGCGGTCACCCTGCTGGATGTCAATTCGATCCCCAAGACTGGCCAGAAAGCCAACGCCACCGGTCTTTCGGCGCAAGGCACGGCGGGCCTGCGCCGCCTGCTGGAAGCGAGGGGGCATGAAATCATCGTCAATCGCATGGAAGACGGCCCGCTGATCGAGCACGGCGACCTGGAGATCATTACCCTGGATGACGACGGCGGCACCCTGACCTATGCCTATCATTTCGACAGTGACGGCAATATATCCGCTTCATCTTCTTCGGCCAGTGCATCTTCGGCCAGTGCCTCCGCCGACAGCGCGTCTTCCGCCGCGCCGCCGGTTCCGAACGATGATCAGAGCGCCTCGGCCAGCGGCGAGTCCTCAAGCCAGACGGCAAATGTAAAGAGCGCGGAATATGGGGCGGCCCGGATTCCCGATCCGAAACGCTCGAAGCATGTGCTGCGTCAACCCTTGGGCAAGGTGGTGCTGGTCGTGGCGCCGAAGTGGAACGCCGGCCCCGATCCGCGCAACCGCAACTGGGATCGCGGGCCTGTCCTTGTGCCATCGGCCAATATCGTTGACAGTCTGAGTTTCCTGGCGCCTGTGAGCGAAACGCCCGCGCCGGAAGACGGCAAACAGGCGATGGCCAGGATACAGGCGTCGCCTGCGGGCACGCGGACCGTGCGCAACGGCGATACCCTGGTGACCTTCGATACCGTGTCCTATGTGCTGAAGCGCGATACGCGGCCCTTGTCGGACGCCGAGATGGAGGCGTCCGCCAATGGCCAGAAAAACCTGCCGCTGAAGCATCTGTGGACGTTTCGCCCGGCGGCGGGGGAGGCGACATTTGACGCGCCGGTTTCGGCAGGCGTGATCACCGGCCTGCAAACGATCACCGGGCCGAACCTTAAGCCGGTGCTGGTCGGGCCGAATGGCGAGGCCGTGCTGTCACGGGTCATTGTCACCGGCGGCCGCGCCCAGCCGAAGGCGCCGGTCTATCTGCTCAGTGATCCCGACCTGCTCAATAACCAGATACTGGCCGATCCGCAGAAGGTCATCGCCGCCCTGACCCTGACCGACACGATCAGCCCGCCGGCCTCAAAGCCCGGCCGGGTGATCTTCAACCTGACCTTCAACGGCATATCGACCGATCACGACCTGCTGCACGCCCTCAGCCGTCCGCCGTTCATCGCCGTGCCGCTGTGCCTGCTGATCGCCGGGCTGGGCCTGATGTGGGCGGCCTTTTCGCGCTTCGGACCGGCTCGTGAGGCGCCGGTGGAGGCGCCGCTGGGGCGCGGCGTGAAGATACTGGCCGATAATGCCGCCCGCCTGATGGCCATCACCCTGAAAGAGGTGAAGCTCGGCCCGGCCTATGCCGATCTCGTCCGCGATCAGGTGCTGAAGGACAAGGGGTATCGCTCAGGCATCAGTACCGAAAGTCCCGACGACCTCGCCGAACGCCTGGGCCTGGCGCAGAAGACGACCGACTCCTTTATCGACCTCAAAACCCGTTCGGGCAGGGTCATGACCGTTCATCAGCTTATCGATATCACACTCAGGCTCCACGCCTGGAAGACGGAGATACAACGTGCTCATACCTGAAATCCAAGTCCTCGCGGCCCGGCTGCGCGGCGAGATCGGCAAGGTCATCATCGGACAGGCCGATACGGTCGATCTGTTGCTGACGGCTCTGTTTTCCGGCGGCCATATCCTGCTCGAAGGGCCGCCGGGCACCGCCAAGACCCTGCTGGCGCGGGTTTTTTGCCAGGCCTTAAGCCTGAAATTCGGCCGCATCCAGTTCACGCCGGACATGCTGCCGGGCGATGTGCTGGGATCGAACCTGTTCAATTTCCAGACATCGAGCTTCACCCTGACCAAGGGGCCGATCTTCTGCGACCTGCTGCTGGCCGATGAAATCAACCGTACCCCGCCGAAGACTCAGGCGGCTCTGCTCGAAGCCATGCAGGAGCGGTCCGTGACGCTGGATGGCGTGAAGCATGACCTTGGTCCGCACTTCACTGTCATCGCCACGCAGAACCCGATCGAGCAGCAGGGCACTTATCCGTTGCCGGAAGCGCAGCTTGACCGTTTCCTGTTCAAGCATGTGCTGGGCTATCCCTCGCTTGAGGAGGAAAAGCGCATCGTCGATACGGCGGGGAATGCGGCGGCCACCGATCCGGTGCTGGCGGGCGTCTCGGCGGTCCTGAGCGCGGCGTCGCTGGCGGAGGCGATTCAGGGGGTGTCGGGCGTGAGGCTCAACGACGCCAATCTTGGCTATATCGTCGCCCTGATCCGCGCCACCCGCGAAGCCCCGCAATTGTCGGTCGGGGCCAGTCCGCGCGCCGGCGCCCTGCTGGCCCGCGCCGCCCGCGCCCGGGCCGTGCTCGATGGCCGCGACTATGTGCTGCCCGATGATATCAAGGCGCTCTATCCGGCGGCCATGCGTCACCGCGTCCTGCTGTCGCCTTCGGCGGAGATCGAGGGCGAAAGCGTCGATCGGGTGTTGCAGGGATTGCTGGAACGGATCGAGATACCGCGGTGATGGCAGTGAACATATACCCTTCCTCCTCCCCTGCAAAGCCAGGGCTATCGCATATGGCTTTTGGCGTTGAGATGCCTTCCCCTCTCCCCATGAATATGGGGAGAGCCGGGCGGCCGGTGCCGACGAGAGCCGAACGCAGTGAAGGCGATCGGGTGAGGGGCTGTTCGTCGATAGAACACAAACGTCACACAGCCCCTCACCCGGTTGCGATCGCTTCGCTCCGCGCCCGTCCTCTCCCCTCAGTGAGGGGAGAGGGGGAAGAAAAGTTATTCCAAAAGCCATATGTGATAGCCCTGCCTGCAAAGCGGGGGAGGTGTCGAGCAAGCGCAGCGCGTCGAGACGGAGGGGGCGAACCCCGCCGCCTGAATGCCCCCTCCGTCACGGACTTCGCCTCAAGAGAGGCGAGCGCCGCGCCACCTCCCCCGCTTCGCAGGGGAGGATAAAAGCGAATGCCCATCTATCCCACACCGCGTCTGCTGATCCTGCTGGCCCTGAGCGTGCTTGTCGCGCTCGGTATGGGGATATTTGCGCCCGGTCTGTGGGCCTGGCCGCCGCTGATCGCGGCGCTGCTGTTTGTTCTGGCGCTGCTCGATGGCATGTTCGCGCCGGTGGGCGCGGGATTGGCTTTCACCCTCAGGCCGCCGGCGGCGCTGGGTGTCGGGCGGACGGTCGATGTGCCGTTCGAGGCGCGGTTCACCAAATGGCGGCAGCCGGGAGCTATCGAATTGCGGCTGGGCCTGCACCGGCTGTTGCTGGCCTCGACCTATGAACGCCGGCTGGCGCGGGAAGAGGGCGTCTTCCGCGGCACGCTGAACCTGAAGGCGATGGCGCGCGGGCGTGGCGATATCGATGCCGCCCATGTCCGCTGGCGGGGTTTTCTGGGTCTGGTCTATGTCCAGACGCGTATCCCGCTCGCTATCGAAATCGTGGTGACGCCCGATCTGCAAGGCGTTGAGCAGGACGCCGCCGATCTGTTTTCGCTCGATAATATCTACGGCGTGCGGGTGCAGAACCAGCTTTACAACGGTTCGGAATACCATGCCCTGCGCGAATACGACGCCTCGCAGGATCATCGCCGCATCGACTGGCGGTCGTCGGCGCGGCACATGAAGCTGTTTTCGCGCGAATACCAGGCCGAGCGCAACCACCATATCGTGCTGGCCTATGATACCGGCCGCCTGATGGGCGAACCGCAGGGCGGGCTGAAACGGCTCGATCGCGCCATCTATGCCGGGCTGCTGCTCGGCTATACGGCGCTGAAGATCGGCGATAATGTCCGCACCTTCGCCTTCGCCTCAAAGCCCTATCACACCGCGCCGCCGGTTTCCGGCGCCAATGGCTTCAATACGCTGAAATACCAGTTGTCGGCGCTGGAGGATTCGCCGGAGGAATCCAACCACACGCTGGCGCTGGCCGATCTCAACGCCAGGGTGGCGCGGCGCTCGCTGATCATCCTGTTTTCCGATTTCATCGATGAAATCAGCGCCGATTTGATGATCGAGAGTTTGAACCGCCTGTCGAAGAAGCATCTGGTGCTGTTTGTCGCCGGCCGTGATGAGGTGGTGGAAGACCTGATGACGAAAACACCGGCCATGCCCGAGGACGTGACGCGGGCCGTCTTCGCGCGCCGTCTGGCCAGCCAGCGCGAACGGGTTTTGACGCAGTTGCGCCGCCAGGGGATCGAGGTGCTGGAAACGCCGACCGAACAGATGGCGACGGCGATTGTCAGCAAATATCTGGCGCTGAAACGCGCCGACCGGCTGTAGGGGGGATGATGTATAATAAGAAAGCCAGAATCCCCACCACCACGATCATGAAGGATGATCGCGGTCCCCCTCCCCATCAGAGATGGGGAGGTACAGGGAAGAGCAGCTTTAACCGTACTTCCCTGGCGATGCCGGAGAGGGGGACCGTCCGGTGTAGCCTTCAGGCGAAAATGGATGGTGGTGGGGTTTCTTGCTTTGGAGTTCGCCGATGACCGATGACGCCCCAAAGCCCGTCCTGCGCCTGAAAAGCCAGAAATTCCGTGAAACGCGGCAAGCGGACTGGCGCGCGCTTTCGACGCAGCTCGACAAGGTGGAAAAGCGTGGCCTCGGCAGTTTTTCCATCGATGAACTGCTGAACCTGCCGCTGCTGTACCGCTCGGCCATGTCGTCGCTTTCCATGGCGCAGTCGATCTCGCTCGACCGCAACATGATCACCTATCTGCAGGCCCTGTGCGTGCGGGCCTATGTCTATGTCTACGGACCGCAGACCCGCCTGAAGGATGTCCTCTACAGCTTTTTCGGCCAAAGCTGGCCGCGCGCCGTGCGCAAACTGGGGGCCGAGATCGCCCTGGCCTTCGCCACGCTTGTCATGGGGGCCGTCGCCGGCTGGCTGTTGTGCGCCCATGATTCAAGCTGGTACAATGTTTTCCTGCCCGGTGAGCAGGGCAGCCGCGGGCTGGACTCATCGGCGGAAGACCTGCGCAAGACCATCGGCGGCAATCCGGAAAACCATGCCCTGTCGCCCTTCGCCGTCTTCCTGATGACGCACAATGTCGGGGTGGCGATCTCGACCTTCGCCTTTGGCGCCGTCTTCGGCCTGCCGACCTTCGCGCTCACCCTCTATACCGGCATCACGCTGGGCGCCATGGTCTGGCTGTTCGCGCAGCAGGGCATGGGGGTTGAATTCGCCGCCTGGCTGACCATCCACGGCACGACCGAACTGTTCGCCCTGGTCATCGCCGCCGGCTGCGGTTTCCATATCGCCCGGCGGCTGATGTTCCCCGGCGACGCCACGCGCAAGGCGGCGCTGCGCGAGGCCGGCGCCCTGACCGGCACGGCCATGATCGGCGTGGCCCTGATGCTGACGGTGGCCGGCTGCCTGGAAGGCATAGGCCGCCAGATGATCACCGATCCGTTTATCCGCATCGGCGTCGGGGCGGTCATGCTGACGATCTGGGGCCTCTATTACACCCGCGTCGGCCGCGAAAAGCCGGGGGAGGGCGCCTGATGGCCAAACCCGATAAGCGCGATCTGGCCAGCGACGCCCCCTATGGCGAAATCGGCCGCACGGCATCGGAAATCCTGACGCCCGAAGGCGTGGTGCTGCCGTTTATCAACGCCACTTTCGGCGAGCGCGTCGGCGCCCTGCTGCTTGACTGGCTGATCATGATCCTGGCGCCGGTTATTGTGCTGATCATCTGGCTGATCTTGCCGCTGGAGCATGTGTTCGATAACGGCAAGCACAAGGCGCTGGGGTCTTTCGTGCTGATCGTGGCGATGTTCTTCCTGTTTTTCCTGCGGTCCGGCTATTTCATCTTTTTCGAGATGGGCGCGCGCGCCGCCACGCCGGGCAAGCGGGTCATGAAGCTGCGGGTGATCTCGCATGACGGCGGGCGGCTGACCCCGGCGGCGGTCTTTACGCGCAACGCCCTGCGCGAGGTCGAACTTTACCTGCCAGTAACCCTGATCTTCGCCTGGTCGGCCAATCATTCCGCCGGATCGTGGCTGGCTTTTCTGTGGGCGCTGGCCCTGCTGTTACTGCCCCTGTTCAACAAACAGCACGCCCGGCTGGGTGATTTCCTGGCCGGCACGCGTGTGGTGCATATGCCGAAGGCGGCTCTGAGCTATGATCTGGTCGATCTCGAAGGCGACCGCAATCTGGGCCTCAGCTTTACGCCGGAGCAACTGGCCTATGGCGAGATGGAACTGACCGTGCTGGAGCAGGTGCTGCGTGAGCGCAAACCGGCGGTGATGCGGGCGGTCGCCGCCAAGATCAAGGCGCGGATCAACTGGGTGGACCCGAAAAATGACGCGCCGGGTGATGAGAATTTCCTGCGCGCCTATTATGGGGCGTTGCGCGCGCATCTGGAGGCCAGGATGCTGCTCGGCCGCCGCCGCAAGGACAAGCACGACGCGCCTGTGTAGAAGTTGTCCGGGCCGGTTGCAAAGCTGCCGGGCGGCGACCATATGAAGGCCGGACAGTTACAGATTGAGGTGCGCCATGGCCGATAACGATCCCGCCAACAACCAGCCCGCCGGTTATGAAGTCCCCAAGGTCTGGCAATGGGACAGGAATAACGGTGGTCAATTCGCCAATATCAACCGGCCCGTTTCGGGCGCGACGCATGACAAGGCCCTGCCGGTCGGCAAGCATCCGCTCCAGTTCTATTCGCTGGGCACGCCCAATGGCGTCAAGGTCACGATCATGCTGGAGGAACTGCTGGCGCTGGGCCATGCGGGGGCGGAATATGACGCCTGGCTGATCAATATCGGCGAGGGCGATCAGTTCGGCAGCGGCTTCGTTTCGATCAATCCGAACTCGAAAATCCCGGCCCTGACGGATTATTCGACCACGCCGCCGACCCGCCTGTTTGAAAGCGGCTCGATCCTGTTTTATCTCGCGGAAAAGTTCGGCGCTTTCCTGCCGACGGAGCATTACAAGCGCGCCGAGACGATGAACTGGCTGATGTGGCAGATGGGATCGGCGCCCTTCGTCGGTGGCGGTTTCGGACATTTTTACGCCTATGCGCCCTTCAAAATAGAATACGCCATCAACCGTTACGCCATGGAAACCAAGCGTCAGTTGCATGTGCTGGATACGCAGCTTGGCAAAACCGAATATGTGGCCGGCGATGACTATACCATCGCCGATATGGCCATCTATCCCTGGTATGGCGGCATGGTGAACAATGCCTATGCCGCCGCTGAGTTTCTATCCGTCAGCGAATACGCGAACATTCGCCGCTGGATGGATGTGCTGGAAAGCCGGGAAGGCGTGAAGCGCGGCCGCCTGGTCAACCGCGCCGCCGACGGCCTTAGAGAGCGCCACGACGCGGCCGATTTCGACGGCCTGCAAACCGCCTGATACAATCGGTCACCATATTTCGCTTGCCTTTGCGGGCGCATTTGGGTTTGGGTGCAACGCAAAGTTCTGGGCAGGTTCTTGCTGACTCGCCGGCAACGATAAGGTTCGCAGATGAAGATTACGATGATTGGTTCGGGCTATGTCGGCCTGGTTTCGGGCGTTTGCTTCGCTGAATTCGGCCATGATGTCATCTGCATGGACCTCAATGCCGACAAGATCGAAGGGCTGAAAAAGGGCGTCATCCCGATCTTCGAGCCGGGCCTTGAGGAAATGACGCTTGATAATGTCAGGGCGGGCCGCCTGACCTTCACCACCGATATCAAGGCCGCCGTGGCGGAATCGGATGTCGTCTTCATCGGCGTCGGCACCCCCACCAATACGGACACCGGCCACGCCGACCTGAAATATGTTTATGCCGCCGCGCGCGATATCGCCGCCGCCGTCGAAGGCTTCACCGTCGTCGTCACCAAATCGACCGTGCCGGTCGGCACCGGGGATGAGGTCGAGCGCATCATCCGCGAAACCAATCCGCAGGCCGATGTGGCGGTCGTCTCCAATCCGGAATTCCTGCGCGAAGGCGCGGCGATCAAGGATTTCATGATCCCCAACCGCATCGTCGTCGGCATCGAGGACGAGCGCGCCCGCCCGGTCATGACCGAGGTCTATCGTCCGCTGTTCATCAACCAGTCGCCGCTGATGTTCACCACGCGCCGTACCTCCGAGCTGATCAAGTATGCCGCCAACGCCTTCCTGGCGATGAAGATCACCTATATCAACGAAATGGCCGATCTGTGCGAGGCCGTGGGCGCCAATGTGCAGGAGGTGGCGCGCGGCATCGGGCTGGATAACCGCATCGGCACCAAGTTCCTCCATGCCGGTCCCGGTTACGGCGGGTCTTGTTTCCCGAAGGACACCCTGGCCCTGGTCAAGACGGCGCAGGATTTCGGCGCGCCGATCCGGTTGATCGAGACAACGGTGGAGATCAATGACGCCCGCAAGTCGAAGATGACCCAGAAGGTGATCAGGGCGCTGGGCGGCAGCGTGGCCGGCAAGACGGTGGCCGTGCTCGGACTGACTTTCAAGCCCGAAACCGACGATATGCGCGATTCCCCGGCCATCACCATCGTTCAGGAACTGGTCGCGGCCGGCGCTTCGGTGCGCGCCTTCGATCCGGAAGGCATGGAAAACGCCCGCGAGGTTCTGCCGCCGGTTACCTATTGCGAAGGCCCTTATGACGCGGCCAGCGGCGCCGATGCGGTTGTCGTCGTCACCGAATGGAACGAATTTCGCGGCATGGATCTGAAGCGGATAAAGGCGGCGCTGAAATCACCGGTCCTGGTCGATCTGCGCAATATCTACCGCCGGGAAGAAGTGGCCCGCCACGGCTTCACCTATGCGTCGATCGGCAGGCCGGGTGAGGATATTTCCGCCTAAGCAGGCTTGTGTTTGATGTCAGGCGTTTGCCAGCCAGTCTTCGCAACGCAGACCATCCACTCTTGTAAATTCCCTCAGATTGCCGGTGATGACAGTCAGGCCGCGGCTGCGGGCATGTCCCGCGATCAGAAGGTCGTAACCGCCGATCATTTGCCCTTTGCGTTCGAGGACGGCCCGAATGTCGGCGGCATGGGCAGCCGCTTCGGGACCAAAAGGCAAGACCTCCAGACGGGCGGCGAATTGCTCCACCTTGTCGCGGTTTTCAGCCGGCCGATCCGATTTGGCGGCGCCGTGCAATAATTCCGTCAGGACGATTGTGGAGATGCACAACCCGTCGGCTTCCGCATTGAAGCGTTCGCGCACGCCTTGCGGCCTGTCTCTCAGCACCCGGATGCACAGATTGGTGTCCAGCATGTAGCGTAACATCAGAACGGTTCGCGCACCTGCGCCGCGGGCTGGTCGCGTTCGCCAAGATCAATACCCGGTGATGCGAAAAAATCGTCCCAGAGGCTGTCCGAAGGGATGATTATCCGCCGCCGGCCCTCGCGCAGAATGGTTACCTCCCTGACGTTTTCGGGGAAGGCGACATCCTTCGGCAAACGCACGGCCTGCGAACGATTTGACTGGAAGAGGGAGGTGCGGGTCATTGGCGGCTCCTGTATATCCCAAATGTATATCCATGAATGGGATATGTCAATGGGATATACATGACGGCCAGTCTTACATATCGGAATGCGGCCCGCCTTGCCGCAGCGGCGCGGTCGAGCCGCGCAGCACGATATCGTGCGGCAGGACCAGATGGGGCACCGGCGTCGGCCATTCCGATGTGCCGAGCGGGGACAGGCGGGTGAACAGCAGGTCGCCCGCCGTGGCGCCAAGCTTCGATACCGGCTGGCGCACCGTGGTCAGCGAAGGCCACAGCATTTCGGAGGTCGGGATATCATCGAAGCCGACGATCGAGCAGTCGTCCGGCAGGGTGAGGCCCATTTCGCGCGCCACCTTGATCACGGCGGTGGCCATTTCGTCATTGCTGGCGAAGATGGCGGTGGGGCGGTCTTCCCGTTCGAGCAGCCGCCGGGCGCAGGGAATGGTGGCGAAATAGCGGAATTCGCCGTCTTCGATAAGCGCGGGATCGATTTCAAGGCCTGCCTCTTCCATCGCCTGCCGGAAGCCCTCAAAACGCAGTTCGGTGGCGGCATGGTTGGGCAGGCCGCGTACATAGCCGATCCGCCGGTGGCCATAGGTCAGCAAATGCTGCGTCATCTGGTAGGCGGCGCGCTTCTCATCGATGCAAACGCTCGGCAGGTGGCGGGCTTCGGTCACCGGCGAGACGCGGACATAGGGCACGTCGGCCTCGTCCAGCACGCTCAGGACAATCTCGTTATCGGTCAGTGGCGCCGTCAGGACCACGCCGTCGAGCTTCAGACGCCTGACCAGATCCTTGGCGCGGCGCTCGATATCCGGCGACTGGTAATCCAGTTCCTCGACCACCAGATGATAGCCGAAATAGCGGCAGCGCTCCATCAGGCCAAGCTGGACATCGTGGGTGTAAAGGCCGCCCGCGTCGCCGTAAAGGTGCGCCACGACAAAGGATTTTTCCGGCGCCAGGCTGCGCATCCCGCGCGCCGATTCATTGGCCTCGAAGCCCAGCTTGGCAACGGCCTGCCGGACGCGGGTGCGCATGTCGTTCGAGACATGGCGCTCATTGTTGATGACGCGGGAGACTGTCTTGATCGAAACACCGGCCAGGCTGGCGACGTCGATAATGGTCGGTTTGCGGGTGATCGGATCGGGCATTGTCAGGTTTCGTCAGGGAGGTCTGTGGTTATCTGGCCGAAGCCTAGCATGGAGATGAACGCCGGACAACGGGCTGACAATGAAGGGGGCGGATAACCGATTGATTGGACTTGAAAAAAGCTTTCCGGTCTTTTGCGGGGCTGTCCGTGGCCTTGTCCGGAGAGACAGGTATGGTCTGGCCCGGCGGACAGAATGCTGCGGCAAGTCTATGAAAAATAGAAATTTTAAGTGTGATATTTCTGCAAAAATATAGTTATTTCAATAAATTGGTATTGTTTCGCGCCCAAGGCGGTTCTGACAACATTGTCAGGATTTGTTTACAGCCGCCCCGTTTTGGGACTAAGCCTCGTCCCGCGTCACAAAACCCGGATAAAACCGGTCCGGCGACCAGCGAAACGATCATCGGGCTACCGGCCTGTCCGGGAAATGCGCTTCCTGAGTCCCGAGACTCAGGAAGCGATCTTATTTCTGATAGACCCGCACATAATCGATTTTGAACTGCCAGGGCATGGTGCTGTCATCGACGCCGGTCTTGCCGCCGAAATCACCGCCGACCGCCAGGTTGAGGATCAGGAGGTGGGGGCGGTCGAAGGGCCAGGCGCCGTTACCGGTGTGTTCATTGCGGAAATGGTAGTAGTAGCGGCCGTCTATGCCTTCCTTGATCTCTTCCGGCGTCCATAACAGGCTGTAGGTATGCCACTGGCCGCAGACGGCGGGCATGGCCTTGAGGATGCCTTTTTGTGTGCCCTTGACGTGATTATAAAGACCGGTATGGACGGTGTGATAGATCACATCCTTGTCCCAGCCGACATATTCCATGATGTCGATTTCACCGTCATCCGGCCATTTGAGGTTTTCCGTAGCCGGCAATTGCCAGATGGCCGGCCAGACGCCCAGGCCGCAGGGCAGTTGCGCGCGCACCTCGACATAGCCGTATTCATAGGTGTTTTTCGACAGCAGGCGGGCCGATGTATAATGCTGGCCGCCCCAGTCGGCCTTGTCGCTCAAATCTTCCTTGCGGGCTTCGATGATCAGGTTGCCATCCTCGACACGTGAGTTTTCCAGGCGCGCATCACTGTAATATTGCCATTCGTGATTGGCCCAGCCATGTGTATTGGCCTTGGTGTCGTAACGCCAGAGCCTTGCATCGGGCAGGCCCGGCTTGTCGAACTCATCCGACCATTTCAGCGTATATCCGGCGGGCACGCCGCCTGGTTCGTCGATCGCCAGCGAATCGGCGGCGGGTTTCGTGGAGGGATCGGCCTGCGCGGCCAACGGCAGGAGCAGGACAAGAAGGGGAGTCAGGCGGGCAAAAGACAGCACAAGGCGGCTCCTGTAAAAGCGTTTCCAACATTATGTTTTACGCGCTTTTTAATCCGAAAAGGTGCATTGCACTTTTCGGAAAGCGCTCGTGTTTCGCAGGCGCCTTTGCGGCTTATGACAACAGCCTAACAGACGCGCCCGATTATGCAAACCAGATGACGATGGCGCCGGTCAGCAACAGCAGAGCCAGGGAAAGATAACGGTAGTTCTGATACCATTTGACCGTTTTCAGGTGCGCGGTTTCGGCCTTCCAGACCTCCTTGGCGAACATCAGATGATTGATCGTGGCCGGATCGGGCGGCGGCGCGGTCAGGCTGCCCGCGAACAGGGCCGCCAGTGAGATGGCGAAGATCACCACGGCGGCGACGAGGAAATGCAGCGGAATGACATGGAAGATTTCGACGCCGAAGAAGAAGACGAAGCTCGACAGGGTGCCGGTTACCAGCGCCGCCATGGCGCCGGCCTTGTTGGCGCGTTTGACGAAAAGCCCGGCGACGAAGACGGCGGCGATCGGCGGCACGAAATAGCACAGGATGGCCTGGAGATAGGACCACAGGTCGCCGAAACGAACGATCTGCGGCGCCCAGACAATCGAGAACAGCATCAGGATGACGGTGGTGATCTGGCCGGTGCGGATCAGCGCCGCCTCGCTCATGCCGGGGCGGAGCTTGCGGACGAAATCCATGGTCAGCAGGGTGGAGGTCGAATTATAGATGCCCGACTGGTTGGCGAGGATCGAGATCAGGCAGGCGGCCAGGATCAGCCCCACCAGGCCGTGCGGCATGATCCGGAAAACGATGTGCGAGAACACCTGATCAGGATTTTCCAGGGAAGGAAACAGAAGCAGGGCCGCCGCACCGGGAATGATGACGAGGAACAGGCTGGTCAGCTTCAGCGCCCCGCCCATCAGCGATCCCCAGCGCCCGTGATCGAGCGATTTGGCGGCCAGCACGCGCTGCACCATGGTCTGGTTGGCGCACCAGAAATAGAAACCGATCAGCGGCACGCCGGTCACCAGCCCGGTCCAGGGCATGGCCGCATCGCTTGCGGGCAGGATCAGCTTGAGGTGGCTGGGATCGACCGACTGCATGACGTGGGTCCAGCCGCCGGCCACACTGCCGCCGCCCACGGCCCGGAAGGTGAAAAAGCTGATGCAGGCGCAGGAGATGACGAGGATCAGGCCCTGGATGGATTCGACCATGATGACGGCGCGCAGCCCCCCGGCGATGAGGAAGCCCCCCGCCAGCGCGGCGAGCAGGGCGCACACCTGCCACAAGGGCCAGTCCGGGAACATGATCTGGAACAGGACGGCTCCGGCGAAAAGCCCGCCGGCGGCGTCGAGGAAAACGCCCAGCGCCACCGACAGGGCCGACACATAGGTGCGCACGAACTTGCCGTAGCGCAGTTCGAGGAATTCGGGCACGGTGAAGACCTGCGACTTGATATAGGTCGGCAGGACGAAGGCGCAGAAGATGGTCAGCACGATGGCCGCCATCCATTCGTAGTTGAAGACGGCGATGCCGTGGGCGTAGGCATAGCCGGTGAGGCCGACCAGCGAGGTGGCGGAAATGGTCGAGGCGTAAAGCGCGAAGCCGATTTTCGGCCACAAAGCCGACTGGCCGCCGAGGAAATGGTCGCGCGCCTTCATCATGCGGCGGCGGTCATGGATGCCGAGCAGCAGAAGCCCGCCGATATAGACGCAGAAAACACCCAGATCGAGCCAGGTCAGATTGTGCGTCAAAGGCATGTGTCCGCGTCCCCATATAGTTGGGGGGCAGCCTAGCGGAATTCGCAAAGGGCGCAAGCCGGTGATATAAGCGTCGCCGCTCTTTCATTCGGAGGCAAGATGAACAGGTTCGGCCCTCTGCCCGCGGATCATGTGCCCGATTTGCTGCAAGCGGGTCTGAAGATCGTCTTCTGCGGCACGGCTCTTGGCCGGATTTCGGCCGAGCGGCGGGCCTATTACGCCAATCCGGGCAATTTCTTCTGGCGCACCCTGCATAATACCGGCCTGACGCCGGAACTGATCAGACCGCAGGATTATGCCCGGCTGCGCGCTTACGGCATCGGCCTGACGGACCTGTGCAAGGCGCATTTCGGCAATGACAATCAACTGCCACCGGATGCGCTCGACGCCGGGGCCTTGCGCGAAAAAATCGAAACGTATCAGCCGAAAATCCTGGCCTTTACCAGCAAGACCGGCGCGGGCGCGTTTCTCGGCCGTCCGACGGGCGGCGTTCCCCTGGGTTTCCAGCCGGAACGGGTGGGCGATGCGCGGCTATATGTCCTGTCGTCGCCTTCGGGCCAGGCGCGTATCTTCTGGAATCAACAGGTCTGGCAGGATCTGGCCGATGCGGCGAGGGCCTTTACCTGAACCCGTGGCGGGCTTAACCTGTAAGGCCGCAACCCAGCCGTCAGGATGCACAGCAATGATCTTTGAATTTCAGCAGGGGGTAATTTCAGGCCGCTTCGCGCCGCCGGCCAATGCGGACATGGAAGCGCTGGAGGCTGTTTTCCGCCGCTGCGCCCATGTCCATATCGTGATTACGGGCGCCGACCGCGCGCCTTCGACGCAAACGCCGTGGTCAGCCGAAGCGCGGGAAGAGATGATCCGCGCCGCACTGGGCACCGCACTGGGGCCGCTGGCCGGGCGGGCGGTTTTCTGCCATGTCCGCGATCACCTCTATCGTCCCGATCTCGCCGATACCACGGCCTGCGACGCGGTGATGGCGCAGATGCCGGATGACGGCGGCGGGCTGCTCGGTGCGGAAACCCTGAGCCATCCGCCGGCGGAATCGCCTCAGGCGGCGGCTATTCGCGCGACTTTCCTGCGGGAGGGGCCTGATGCTGTGGCCGGGCAGGCGCCGGAGGCCGTGCTGGAAATTCTGCGCGCCTACGCCGCCACGCCGGACTATGCCCGGCTGCATGAAGAGCAACTCTATATCGACGATTATAAAAAAAGCTGGGCCGCCGCGCCATGGCCGCCGATATTCGTCACCTGCGACACCCTGATCCAGCATGGCCGCCATTTGCTGCTGATCAAACGCGGCGGCCAGCCGGGGAAGGGGTTATGGGCGCTGCCCGGCGGCTTTGTCGAACCGGACGAGCGTCTGCTGTCATCGGCGGTGCGCGAGGTGGCCGAAGAAACCCGGCTGGAACTGAGCGCGGCCCATATCGCCGAACACCTCGTTTCCAGCCAGGTCTTCGACTATCCGAAACGCTCGGCGCGGGGCCGCACCATCACCCATGCCTTCCATTTCCGCTTCCCGGAAGGGCCGTTGCCGCCTGTCGAGGCGGCGGATGACGCCGCTGGCGCGCATTGGGTGGCGATCGAAGACCTGGCGGCGATGCGCGACCGGTTCTTCGAGGATCATGCCGACATCATAGACTTTTTCCGGCTGTCCTGATGCTTATATGGTGGTTTTCATGAAATTATCCGACGGGCAGTGTTGGGCGATGAAGGCGGCATGGTCGGGCAGTTGCGCCACGACCCGCTGGATGCCTTCCCGGCGTTTGCGCATCAGGTCGCGCAGGGTATCGAGCGGCACCCGGTCGGCCAGGGGATCGTAGGCTTCGGGGATCACACCCTGGCCGTTATAGATCGACACCCATGACGGTTCGGCGAAGTGGTCGTATTTGCGCAGGATGACCTCGCCGCGCCGGCGATACAGTTCCATCTTGTAGGCCAGGTCATCGGGGATCGGCATTTCGGCGCAATACCGCCACAGGGCTTCGTCGCGGGTATTGGTGCAATAGTGCAGGATGATGAAATCGCGGACCTTTTCATAAGCGTCGAGCGTGCGGATATTATATTCCCGGCGCAGGAACGGATCGATTTCGCGTGAGGGGAACAGTTCCAGAAGCCGGATGACGCCAAGCTGGATAAAGTTGATCGAGGTCGATTCCAGCGGTTCCAGAAAGCCGGATGACAGGCCGACACAGATGCAGTTCTTGTCCCAGAATGTGTTGCGGTGGCCGGTGACGAAGCGGATCAGCATCGGGTCTTTCAGCGGCGCGGCATCCAGATTATTCAGCAGGATATCGCGGGCGGTTGCGTCATCCATGAAGCGGCTGGAATAGACATGGCCATTGCCGGTGCGGTGCTGCAAGGGGACGCGCCATTGCCAGCCGGCCATGTGGGCGGTCGAGCGGGTATAGGGGCTGAAATCGTCGCTCTTAGCCGTGGGAACGGCCCAGGCGCGATCGACCGGCAGGTAGTCCGACCAGTCGGTATAGCCCGCTTTCAGCGCGCCTTCGATCAGCAGGCCACGGAAGCCGGTGCAATCAATGAAGAAGTCCGCCGTTTCCACGCTGCCGTCATCGAGCGTCAGGCTTTCGATATGGCCGTCCGTGCCGCGCTGGTTGACGCCGGTGATTTTCGCATTGCGCCTGGTGACGCCGCGCGCCTCGCAATGGCCGCGCAGGAATTTGGCGTAGAGCGAGGCGTCGAAATGGAAGGCGTAGCTGTAGTCGTGCATCGGCGAGCGCGGATCGGGATTGGGCGGAAAGAACTTGCCCGCATAGGCCAGTTGCGTGGCCAGGCTGTAGGCCTCCAGTGGCGTGTCGTCGCCCGCCGCCCTGAGCCGGCGCCAGATCTGGTGCGCGGCGAGGCCTTCGTGCGTGGCGCCGTAATCGCCGAAGGGGTGGAAATAGCGGTGGCCCGGGTGGCCCCAGTTGCGGAATTCGACGCCGAGCTTGAAGGTCGCTTCGGTGGCGCGAATGAATTCGGCCTCGTTGACGCCGATATGCTCATTGAAGACGCGCATGGTCGGGATGGTGGCTTCGCCGACGCCGACGGTAGCGATATCCTCGGATTCGATCAGCCGGATGTCCACGCTATTGCCCAGCCCGGCCTTCAGCGCGGCGGCCGACATCCAGCCCGCCGTGCCGCCGCCGGCGATGATGATCTTGCGGATAGGTTCAGCCATTTACGTCTCTCCGGTTCACTGGTCCTGTCTTATAGCCGCAAAAACAGGGCCTGACATAAAAAGCCCCTCCCGGCGGGACCGGAAGGGGCAGGGAGGAGAAGAGTCTGGCGCGGCCGGTATGCTCGGAGCCGGCTGCGCCATTGCCGTATTTAGAACAGGCCGCGCAGAACGACCGAGATACGGCGGTCGGTCTTGATGGCCGAATACCACTGGGTTTCCAGCGGGGCGCTGAGATCGCTCGACACCAGTTGGGTGGTGGTCGAATGCGTCAGGTTCACGGCCTGAACGCCGATCTTGTAGTTCGGGTTGATCGTGTAGAAGATCGAGCCGTCGAGCTGGCCGTAATCATCCGCCCACAGCGGACGGTTCACGTTGGCCGCCGAGGTGGTGTAGAGGTACTTGGAGCGCCAGTTATAGGCCAGGCGCGCCGAGATGCCGTACTTTTCATACATCAGGGCGACGTTGTAGCTGTCAGGCGACATGCCTTCCAGCGGCAGGGCGTTGAGGGCGCTGCCATTGGTCGAACCGTTGTTGCGACCGCCCGAAGAATCGATATGCGTATAGTTGGCCTGTACGCCCAGACCGTTGAACGGCGCCGGCAGGAAGTCATAGAACTGCTGGTAAGCCAGTTCGTAACCTTCCACCTTGCCTTCGACATTGCCGTTGGCGCGGCGGGTGACGTCGAAGTCGAGCGTCACGCCATTATTGGTGTAGGTTTCTGTTTCGACCTGGGTGAAGATGTAATTCTTCAGATCCTTCTTAAACAGATCGAGCGTCAGGCTGCCGGTTGGAGCGAAATACCATTCAGCAGTCAGGTCATACTGGTTGGCTTCGATCGGCTTCAGGTTCGGATTGCCGCCGGTGCCGGTCAGGGTTGCCGATACGAATGCGCCTGTCGTGGCATCAAGCTTCAGGTCGGCACCGATGCTTGAATAGGGGCTGAGCCAGGCCAGTTCCGGACGCACGATGCCCTTTGAAGCCGCGAAACGGAACTGAAGCTGGTCGTTCCATTTCAGTCGGACGTTCAGGCTCGGCAGGGTGTTGGTATAATCCTGACCGCCGCCATAGGCTTGAGTGAAGCCGCCCGACGCGAAAGCCAGGACGTTGTTATAGACATCGCAGTTCGACGTACAGACCTGAGTAATGGTCGGGTTCGCCATGACGACGTAGCTGTCGCCGGTAGCTTCCGTTTTGACGACGCGAACGCCGAAGTTGCCGTCGATGGTATGGCCGCTCAATTCGCCGCCGAACTTGGCGGTGAGGTAGGCCGCGCTGGTCTTTTCGTTTTGCGTATTCAGACCGCCGGAACCGGCATAGTTGGCCCAGTTATCGCTGAGCGGCGCCCAGCCCCAGCCGGAGGTGTTGGCCATGGCCAGCAGTTCGGCGGTCGTTGCGGTGCCGCGATTGACGACCGAGGCTTCCGGGAAGATGACAGCGCCGGGGACCGGCACATCGCCATTCATGAAGTTGCTGAAATCGCGGACTTCATAGGTGCCGGAGCCGAGATTGGCGGCGGATTGCGGGTCGCCGGAATTGCCCCAGTACTGTGACGAAAGGAAGCCCCAGTTATAGCCGGACTGGCGGGTGACATAATCCTTGTCCGTGGTGCGGACGCCGAACTTGAAGCTCTTGAGCCAGCCGGCGTCGAGCTGGTAATCGCCATCGATGCGGGCGGCGATTTCCTTACCGTCGTTCTTTTCGATGTGATCCATCGCCGCGGCCCACCAGTAATCGCTGGCGTCGGTGGTGTCGGAACCGGCCACGCTGATCACCGGCAGCTTGCCGGAAATGTCGATCGTGGCGTCCGGCTTGTCGCCGATTTGCAGGAAGGCGGTGTTGGAGAGCACCTTGGCGGTGGATTTCACATACTGGACATCACCGGCCAGAGTCAGGCGGTCATTGACGTTCCAGCGGGCATGGAATGACAGGTCGGTCGTTTCGTTGTGGTCTTCGCCGTAGCGGGTGTTGGAGGTGATGCCGGCGTCCTTGACGGTGCCGCTCTTGAATACGCCGTTAGAGTCATACTGATAGGTCGCCATGGAATCGGCCGAAGAGAATTCGCCGCTGTCGTTATAGAAGCCGACATTGTATTCGGTATTCTTCGGCTCGGCCTTGGCGTTCAGCACCGACAGGGTGAATTCCAGATCGTCGCTCGGACGCCATTGCAGGGCGGCGTTGATGGCGGTGCGCTTCTGGTTCCAGTCGATCGTGCGCCAGCCCATGGTGTTCGGGACCAGCTTGTCGCCGACCTGGTTGTAGCGGTCAACGGCGATGACGTTGGTCATGTTGCCTTCATTGACCAGCGAATAGTTGAACAAAGCGCCAACCTCACCGGCCGAGGTGTTCCAGCGGTTGGAATAGAGCACGCTGGCGGAATACTGGTTCTTCTCCTGCAGGTCGCCCTGGGTGGCGTCGGCGGTGAAGGCGATGATCGGCTTCCTGGAATCGAAGGGCAGGCGGGTGCGCAGGTTGACCGTGCCGCCGATGCCGCCTTCGATCATGTCGGAGGAGGGGTTCTTGTAAACATCGACGCCGGCCAGCAGGTCGGAGGAGACATCGCCCCAGGAGAGGCCGCGGCCGCTCTTGGCGGAGAAGATGTCGCGGCCGTTGGTTTCCGAACGGACCCAGGCCAGGCCGCGGATTTCGACGCCGCCGGCTTCAGCCGTCATGCGGATCGGATCGTTGGCTTCGGCGGCGCGCTGGATGGTGACGCCGGAGATGCGTTGCAGGGCGTCGGCGACCGAGCGGTCCGGCAGGGCGCCGATATCGACGGCGGTGACGGAATCGACGATGACGTCCGAGTCCTTCTTGATCTTTTGGGCGCTTTTAAGCTGGGCGCGCTGGCCGGTCACGATGATGACCGTATCCTCGGAAGCGGCGGCTTCCGGCGCGGCGTCCTGAGCGTGGGCGATGGCGCCGATGGCAAGCGTGCCGAGGGCAACCATTGAGGCGGTTCCCATCAACAGGCCCAGTTTCTTTTTAGTCGTCGTCATTTAAAACGTCTCCCTGGAGTGAAGCGCCGCGCGCTTTCCGAACGCGGCATAAGCGGAACGACAAGAGGGGAGAGATGCCCGTGGCGCTGGCGACCAAGTGCATATAAAACATTGTTTAAATGTAAAAACGCTTAAACGTGACAATAAGGCCCGCATGAGCGTTTCGCCAATCCTTACGTTCTTTCCCAACTTGCCTGATACGATACTCGCCGGCTGGTTCAGCGCCTTGCACTTGCCGCAGCCTTGGGTTCGTATTCGATGATAACGCTATCAGATTGTATGACAACGTTGCCAGATTTTATTGGTCTCTTGTACTATAATTGGCTCGGCAATAGCAAAAATGCCACAAAAGTCATTGAATTCACAAGAATATTTTTATGTATGACAATTGTGCTGGCCGGCATTTCAAATTTAAAAAGATTGTTACAAGCAAAATATCTAATCTCGCCCGGTTTTGCATATCACTGTTCGCGTGGGCGAATGCCGGCCACTGCATCGCAGGTTTTGCGGGGCGGTAAAGGGTGACAGGCCGGTCTCAGCAGGCCGGTCTCAGGCTGTGGCAAAAATGCGCATGACGGCGTTATTCGACTCGGCGAAGGGGCGCAATTCAGCCCTTAAAAGTTGCACTTTGGTTAATTTGCGTTAACCATAGGCTCCGGGCGGGACGCCAAAACGGTGTCTTGAATAACAGGGGGTATGCGTGGGTTCACTATTACCTGACTCGATCGATGTGGCGGCGGGGCTTGTCTTCGTCTACCTGCTGATGAGCCTGCTGACGACCGTGGTGCGCGAGGCTATCGAGGGCTTCCTGAAAGGCCGGTCGCGCAATCTCGAAAGGGGGCTGATCGAACTTCTGTGCGACCACCCGCCGCAGACCGTCACCAACAAGGCGGTGAAGGTCAGGGCCGATTACACCGGCTACGAACTGCTGAAGAATTTCTACGATCATCCGCTCACCATGTCGCTTTATCGCGGGCGTTATGTCATTCCGCCGCAGCGCGGCTTTTTCCAGGGCAAGAACCTGCCCTCCTATATTCCCAGCGGCCATTTCGCCTTCGTGGTGCTGGATCTGATGGCCGAAAAGGGCGGGCAGACGACGGACGCCGGCCTTGATCCCAACGCCATTCTCGCCGCCTCGCGCGAACTGCCCAATGCGCGGCTGGGCAAGATGATCCAGTTCGCCATCAGCAACAGCGCCGGCGACATCGACAAGGCGCGCATGTTCATGGAAAACTGGTACAACGCCACGATGGACCGCGTTTCCGGCTGGTATCGCCACGAAACCCAGACCCTGATCTTCTGGCTGTCGCTGGTCACCTGCGTCGTGCTCAACGTCAATACGGTGGTGATCGCCCAGAGCCTCTATCTCAGCCCGTCCCTGCGCAAGGCGGTCGAGGCGTCGTCGGAAACCTATTACCGGGAAAAGGCCAGCGCCCACAGCACCACCGAACAACTGATGCCGGACGCCGGCCAGAACCCCTTGAGCGCCCTCGATCTGCCGCTTGGCTGGAACGACACCACCATCGACACCATGAACCACCTGTTCCGCTTCTGCGACAGTCCGGGCGACGCCACCTATACGCCGGGCAATTGCCGGACCTCGGAGATTCCGGTGACGCCGATGCCGGACTGGTCGAAAGGCAGTTTCACCGCCAATCTCAGCCAGAGCTGGCGCAATATCTCCGAACGGGTCGTCAATCTTTACCGCGGCACGCCCTCGCTCGGCGATAATGCCCTGTTCAATGTCCTGCCGCTGATTTCGCTGATCATGGGCTGGCTGATGACCGCTTTCGCCGTCACGCTCGGCGCGCCGTTCTGGTTCGATATCCTCAGCAAGCTGATGACGGTGCGTTCGACGCTCAAGCCCAAGGATGGCGGCGGCGGCGTTACCGGTTTCGACGGCCTGAGCGCGCTCACCTCGGCCTTCGCCACGCCGCCGCCGGTGACGCAGACCACGCCGCAGATCGCCTATCAGCCTTCGCTGGTGGCTTCGTCCGGCGGTGGGGCGCCGGATGACCTGGCCGCCCTGCGCGCGCTCGATCCGGCCCAGCGGCCGCGTGACGATTAGGCCGGGCAGGGGGCGCGCATGACCATTATCACGCCGGAACGGCTGAAGGCGCTTTCGCCATCGATCCGCGATGATCGCGCGCAAGCCTATGCGCCGGCGCTGGAATCCTCATTGGCGATGGGTGAGATCACAAGCCGCCTGAGGCTGGTCCATTTCATGGCGCAACTGGCGCATGAAAGCGCCGGCTTCCGGGCGCTGGTCGAAAACCTGAATTACCGGCCCGAAGTCTTGCTGGCGACATTCCGCAGCCGGGTCCAGACCATCGAGAAGGCCAATGAACTGGTGGCGGCGGGGCCGGACGCCATCGCCGAGTGCATCTATGGCAACCGGTCGTCGCTCGGCAATGTCAATCCGGGGGATGGGGCGAAATATATCGGCCGTGGCTTCATCATGATCACCGGCCGCAGCAATTACGCCACCTATGCGGGCCTGATCGGCCAGCCCCTGCTCGATCAGCCGCAATTGCTGGAAAATCCGGTTTACGCCGCGCAGGGGGCGGCGGCCTTCTGGAAACAGACCGGCTGCAATGCCCGCGCCGACGCCGACGATATCGAAGGCGTGACGCGCATCGTCAATGGCGGCGTCAATGGGCTGGAAGACCGCAGGATGTGGCTGGATAAGGCCAAAACGGTCTTCCCGGCGCTTGAATCCGCGTCCGCGCCGCCAGCCAATGGCTTCAGCCAGTATTTCACGCTTGATGAACTGATCCATACCGATCACCGCACGATCGACAATACGCCGTCGCCGGAAATGATCGAAACCCTGCGCCAGACGGCGCAGCAGATGGACCGGGTGCGGATTCTTCTGGGCAAGCCGATCCGGGTCAACAGCGGTTACCGCTCGCCGGCGCTCAATGCCGCCGTGGGCGGATCGCCGACCAGCGCCCATATGAGCGGCTATGCGGTCGATTTCGTTTGTCCTGGCTCCGGCACGCCGCTGCAAATCTGCCAGAAGATTATCGCCAGCGACATCAGGTTCGACCAGCTTATCCAGGAAGGCACCTGGGTGCATATCTCGTTCGATCCGCGCCTGCGCATGCAGCAGATGACCGCGACCTTTACCTCAGCCGGCACACAGTATTCGGACGGCGTGAGCTGAACCGCTCAGACCCGCCGGCGGTGAGGCCACCGAAAATTCGATATCGAATTTTTACAACGTTTCCTGTTCTGTGGAAACGCACCGATCTGTGTTTTCTTCCCTGTTGACCTGGCGTCCGGTTCCCCAGCCGGACGCTTTTTTCGTGAGGTCAGTGCAGGCGATCGGCGGACAATCGCAGTTTGGACGCCAGGTCGATAAGCTGCGCCGTGCTCATCGGTCCGCGCCCGTCAACCTGCCACAAGTGTGATGATTTCAAAGGGTTGATGGTAAAGCCGGCGTCGCGCAGGCCCTCCACGATCCGGATAACCGCTTCGGTCATATTCCCAGTCTCCTTACACCTACTGACCAAAGGTTAACATGAGTCGCGTATCTGGAGAATGAGGCTGCCAGTTACCGTCCGGGTCAGGCGTCGCGCAGGGTGGTGGCGATGGTCAGGCCCTGTTTGAGCGTTTTGGTGACCGGCGTGCGTTCGGTCACCTGGAGCAGGCGTTCGCGCTGTTCCGGTGTGAAGTCGCCGTCGAGCGTGACGACGCGATCGATGATTTCCCTGTCGCCCTCACGATAGAAGTGCAGGGCGACATCGACCGCCTTCAGCGGCCAGCCCTTGTGGTCGGCATACATGCGCAGCGTGATGGCGGTGCAGGAAGCCAGGCCCGACAACAGGAAATCATAGGGCGCCAGTCCGGCATCCCCGCCGCCATTGTCTTCGGGTTCGTCGGCGATCAGGGTCCGTCCGGCGACGTGCAGCGTGGTGGCGTATCGATCGGCGCCGATATGGGCGGTGGCGCGGGCCATGGGTGTCTCCGGGAAAAGACGCGCGGCCGCCGGGGGGCGACCGCGCTTTGTGAGGTTAAGCCTTGCCAAGCCGGCTGTCGAGGCTGAAGGCGCCCGCGCCGAAAGCGACCACCTGAAGCAGGCCGCCGGTGATGGCGATGTTCTTCATGAAGTGGATCATCTGGTTCTGGTCGGCGAAATGGGCATGGAAGCCGATGGCGGCGGCCACCGTAAAGACGGCCAGGATCAGGGCCACCAGACGGGTGCGGTAACCGACGATCAGCAGAATGCCGCCGAGCAGTTCGACCGCAAGGGCTATGCCGTAAGCGATATTCGGCAGGGGCAGGCCGGCGGACTGGATGTAGGCGATGGTGCCGGCGGGATCGGTGGCCTTGCTGACGCCGCTCATGACGAACAGCACGGCCAGGAGTACGCGGCCGAGAACGGGCAGGTAACGCTGTACTGAAGTCATCTTAACCTCCTTGGATGGGACGGGCCGCCGGAATGGCGGCCCCGATGTCACAAACTAACCATGCAACTTAATGGCCGTTTCGGCAATCTTTCGGCCCTGATAACGCGCGCCGGTCAGTTCGTTTTCGCTCGGTTGGCGCGACCCGTCGCCGCCGGTGATGGTCGAAGCGCCGTAAGGCGAGCCGCCGGTGATTTCATCCAGCGTCATCTGGCCGGCGTGGCCGTAATCCATGCCGACCACGGTCATGCCGAAATGCAGCAGAGAGGTGATGATGGAAAACAAAGTGGTTTCCTGACCGCCGTGCTGCGTCGCCGTCGAGGTGAAGGCGCCGCCCACCTTGCCGTGCAGGGCGCCGCGCGCCCACAGGCCGCCGGCCTGATCCCAGAAGGCGGCCATTTGTGAGGCCAGGCGGCCGAAGCGTGTGCCGGTGCCGACGATAATGGCGTCATAGTTTTCCAGATCGGCGACCGTGGCGATGGGGGCTTCCTGGTCAAGCTTGAAGTGCGCGGCCTTGGCCACTTCCAGCGGCGCGGTTTCCGGCACGCGTTTGATATCGACCTGCGCGCCGGCTTCGCGGGCGCCCTCGGCCACGGCCTTCGCCATGGTTTCGATATGACCGTAGGAGGAATAATAGAGAACGAGAACCTTAGCCATTTGAGTAATCCTTACTGATAGAGAGGGGGAGGGGGAAGAAAGAAATTAGGCGATCACGCCCATGCGGCCGGCGTAATAGTCGCGGACAGCGCGTTCGAGTTCGTCGATGGTGTTCATGACGAACGGACCGTGACGGACAATCGGCGCATCGAGCGGATCACCGCCGACGAGCAGGATTTCGCTGTCCTGATCGGTGGTGAGGGTAATGGCGTCGCCTTCGCCGAAGCGGGCCAGTTCGCCGGGAGCGACGGTTTGACCGGCGATTTGCGCCGTGCCTGTCATGGTATAGAGCGCCAGTTCGCGGGCGTCGGTGTCGAGCGTGATCGTGCCGCCGGCTTTCAGCGAAGTATGGATCACGACGGGCGCGCCGTGGCTGACGAGTGGCCCCGTGACCTCATTGACGCGTCCGGCGACGATGCGCGCCGAAGCCTTGTCGCCTTCGACCAACGGGATATCGCTGGCGAGGAAATGACGATAGGCCGGGTCATCGTGCTTCCTGCCTTTCGGCATGTTGAGCCAGAGCTGGACGCCATGATTGCGGCCGCCCGTGCGCTGGATCTCAGAATCGGGGCCTTCATCATGGATAATGCCGCGGCCGGCGCGCATCCATTGCACTTCGCCCGGCTGCATGACGCTCATATTGCCGAGGCTGTCCTTGTGAACGCTGCGGCCTTCGAGCAGCAGGGTCAGGGTTTCGATGCCGGCATGCGGATGGGCCGAGGCGCCCTTGGCCTCGCCGGGCCGGAATTCGATGGGGCCGAAATGATCGAGGAAGATGAACGGGCCAACGGCTTCATACCCTTTCGACGGAATGGCGCGGCGGACTTCAAAGCCATCGCCTTCCAGGGTGCGGAAAGCGGTGTGGGTGCTGGTGATCGTGCGGTCTTTATGAGCGGTCAGGGTGGTCATGGTCACAATCTCCCGGGCGGGTTTGCTGATGAACACCTTTATATGCCTTGCAAGTTATTCTGAAAATCTGTATAATTTTGAACTAACTTTTCTGATAATTAGAAATGTCAAGCCCCGGCCTCCCCACGCTCGATCAGTTGCAGGTGCTTTTGTGCGTCGTTGAAACCGGCAGTTTCGCGGCGGCGGCGCGGCGGCTGAACCGCGCCACATCGGCGATCACCTACGCCATCGATAATCTCGAATTCCAGCTTGGCCTGCCCTTGTTCGACCGCATCGGCACGCGCAAGCCGGAGCTGACCGAGGCCGGGCGGGCGGTGCTGGCCGAGGCGCGCACGGTGACGCACGGCGTCGATATGCTGCGCGCGCGGGTGAAAGGGCTGGCGGAGGGGCTGGAGGCCGAGGTGTCTGTCGCGGTCGATGTCATGCTGCCGACGGCGCGGCTGGTCGATGCCCTGCAAGCCTTCCAGACGGCCTTCCCCACCATCCCCCTGCGCCTGCACGTCGAGGCCCTGGGCGGGATCACCCAACGGGTGCAGGCAAAAGCGGCGGTGATCGGCGTCAGCGGACCGCTCAATACCTCGGTCGAGGGGCTGGACCGCCGCCATATCGGCGCGGTGAAACTGCTGCCGGTAGCCGCCCCCTTCCATCCGCTGGCCCATACCGGCCGAAAGTCCCCGGGCGAAGCGCGCAACCATATCCAGCTTGTTTTGACTGATCGCTCTCCACTGACCGCCGGGCAGGATTTCGGCGTGATTGGCGTCAAGACATGGCGGCTGGCCGATCTCGGCTCGAAGCATGCCCTGCTGCTGGCCGGAGTCGGCTGGGGGTCGATGCCGGAATTCATGGTGCGCGGCGATCTGGAGGCCGGGCGGCTGGTGGCGCTGAACCTGCCGGACTGGCCGGTCAATGAATATGACATGCACGCCATTTACCGTACCGACACGCCGCCGGGGCCGGCCGCGCAATGGCTGATCGATCGTTTTGCGGCGCAGGTTTAACCATATGTTTCAAATGCTTATGTTAGCGCTATCAAAGGGCTGCGGCCCTGTTGCGGCCCGGCCTGCAATTTAAAGTGACAAATATAATTTGATTAATTAAATTAAGGGCATAGCGAACTATAAAAGAATGCGGGAAGAAGAGATATGCGGCATATACCCGGAGTAAGCCTGACCTATTCGCTGGTTGAAAAACTGGGGCAGGGCATTGTGGTCGGCGATTATGAAGCGAGCGGTTTTCCGACCGAGGCCGAACTGTGCGTCGCCCATGGCGCCAGCCGGACCGTCGCCCGCGAAGCCGTCAAGATGCTGACCGCCAAGGGCCTTTTAAGTTCGCGTCCGCGCCAGGGCACACGGGTGGAGGCGGTAAGCCGCTGGAACCTGCTCGATCCTGATGTGACGCGCTGGATGACCGAGCGGCCCTATTCGCACAAGATCTACCGCGACCTGTCGGAGGTGCGGCTGGCCATCGAGCCGATCGCGGCGTCGCTGGCGGCGAAACGCGCCACCAAGGCCGATATCAAGGCCATTCGCGCGGGTCTGAACGGGATGCGCGATGATGCCGATCACCATGACCTGGCGCTGCTGGCCGATATCGATTTCCATGTCGCCATTCTTCAGGCGTCGGGCAATCCGTTCATCATCCAGCTTAAGGAACTGATCCACACGGCCCTGACGATCTCGATCGGCCTGACCAACCGCATCGCCGGTCACACGGCCAGCATACCGGCGCACGAGGCGGTTCTGATCGCCATCGAGGCCGGGCAGCCGGAGGTGGCGGAACGCGCCATGCGGACGATCATCTCGGAATCCCTGGAGATGGTCGATTCGATCCAGCCGGAAGGCGTGGCGGAATAGGTCGCAAATCAGGCCGCCTTGACCGCGCCGATGAATTCCACCGGGCGGCCGAGCAGATAGCCTTGCGCTTCCTCGCAGCCTTCCTCGCGCAGCAGGCCGAGTTGCGCTTCCGTCTCGACGCCTTCGGCCAGCACCGGTATTTCCAGTGATTTGCCCAGCGCCAGGATGGCGCGGACGATGGCGCGCGCCTGGGCGCTCTTGTCGGCCTCCATCAGGAAGGAACGGTCGATCTTGATCTTGTCGAACGGGAAGGAGTTGAGCGTATCGAGCGAAGCATAGCCCGTGCCGAAATCGTCGATGGCGATGGTGACCCCCAGCGCCTTGATCTGGCGCAGCAGATGCAGGGCGTGGGCCTTGTCGCCGATAATGGTCGATTCGGTGATTTCCAGTTCAAGGCGCGAAGGCGACAGGCCGGTTTCGATCAGCACCTGCCGGACCGTTTCGATCAGGCCGACATCATTGAGCTGGACCGGCGACAGATTGACGGCGATCTTGAGGTCATTGCCCCAGCTCACCGCTTCGCGGCAGGCGGTGCGCAGCACCCAGGCGCCGATCTCGACAATGGCGCCGCAATCCTCGGCCACCGAGATGAAGTCCGCCGGCGAGATGAAGCCGCGCACCGGATGCTTCCAGCGGATCAGGGCCTCATAGCCGGTGATCCCGCCGCTGACGACTGACTGCTGAACCTGATAAAACAGGCGGAATTCCTCGTCTTTCAGGGCGCGTTTCAGATCCTTGGCGATGGCGTTGCGTTCGCGCGCGGCCTCATCCATGGCGGCGTCGTAATAGCACAGGGCGCGTCCGGTCATCGCCTTGGCGCGCTGCATGGCCAGGTCGGCGTTATTGAGCAGGATTTCGCGCGTCCGGCCATCCTGGGGATAGATGCTGATGCCCATATTGATGGTGAGAACGATATCCTCATCACCGACGCGGATCGGCTCGCAGGTGCAGTCATAGAGTTTCTGCACGGCGTCGCGCAGGTCTTCAAGGCGCTTGAAGCGGCGCATCGAATTGAATTCATCGCCGCCGAAGCGCGCCACCAGGCGGCCATCGACATGGGCGTGATCGACCAGCCGGGCGGCCAGTTTCTTCAGCACCTCGTCGCCGGCCTGATGTCCCAGGCGATCGTTGATTTCCTTGAACTGCGCGATATCGAAAGCCACCATGCCGAGATATTCGTCATTCTGTCCGGCGCGCGCCAGTTCGATCTCGAAGGCGTCATTGAAATGGGTGCGGTTGGGCAGGCCGGTCAGGGCGTCATGGCGCGCCATGTGCTGGATGCGCGCTTCGCTTATGCGCCGCTCGGTGACATCCTCGAAGGTCGAGACCCAGCCGCCGCCATCTACGGGCCGGTGCGAGATCGACATCGACCGCGACTGATAGAGATCGGAGAGCATGGTGCCGCCGCCGGGTTGGCTGATAAGCGCCATATGGCGGCCGTGATGCTGCGCCAGGGTTTTCTCGTCCGGGCGCTCACCGAGGCAAAGCGTGACGATATGGTCCGACAAAGCGCGGAAGGTCATGCCCGGCTGCATGATGGCCGGATCGAGGCCGTAAAGTTCGGCGAAGCGGCCATTGGAGAGGATCAGGTGTTCGTTGCGGTCGAACAGCAGCAGGCCGATCGGCATATGGGAAATGGCGGCGTCGAGATGTCGCGCCGAGGTTTTCACCGCATCCTCCGCCGCCTTGCGTTCGGTAATCTCGTGCGTGATGTTGGCGAAACCCAGCAGCTTGCCTTCGCCGTCACGCAGGGCGCGCAGCAGGGTCTGGCCCCAGAAAGGCGTACCATCGGCGCGGCGTGCCAGGCCTTCCAGTTCGGCGCGGCCCTCATGTTCGGCCTTTTTCAGCGCTTCGCGGTAGCGCATGGGGAAGTCGGCATCGATGGCGCAGACATCGGCATAGACGCGGCCGGTGATTTCGGCGATCGGGTAGCCATTGTTACGGTCGCTGCCGGCGTTCCAGTCGGTGACGCGGCCCTGCGGATCGAGCAGGAAGATGGCGGTGTCTTCCAGCCCTTCCAGAAGCACACGGAAGCGGCGGTTGCTTTCATCGCGCATCAGGTCGAGCCTGCGGCCGGAAATGACCGCGAAGGCGCACAGGGCCAGTACGGCGATGGCGGCCATGGTTATGGCCAGGGACATCGATCCGGGCGAGAGCGCCAGGCCGCCGATGGCGCGGGCAGGGTCCGGCCGGATGGTGATCGCGCCCATGGCGGTAAAGTGGAGCGACACGATGGCCAGGGTCAGCAGCAGCGGCGCCGCGCGAACGATCCAACGCTTTTGGAGAGACTCGCCGGATGACTGGTTGATCGCCCAAAGGGTGGCGGCGCTTAAGGTCAGGGCCAAGCCGATGGCCAGGGAAACCAGGTCCGGCGCCCAGATGATCCGGCCGGGCAGGTCCAGCGCCATCATGCCGAGAAAATGCATGGCGGCGATGCCGGCGCCCAGCACCGCGCCGCCGGCCAGGCTCGAATATCTGAAACCGCGGCTGATGCCGATTTCGATGCCGCCGGCGCTGAGGCCGATGGCGCAAGCGAGGGACAGCAAGGTCAGGCGCAGGTCGTAGCCGGTATTGACGCCGGGATTGTAGGCCAGCATGGCGATGAAGTGCGTGGCCCAGATGCCGAAACCGCCGGCGGCCCCCGCCGTCAGCACCCACTGCATCCGCTGCGTACCCGTGGTGGAACGGGCGCGTTCAATGGTCAGGATAGCGACGACAGAGGAAAAAATACAGACGGCGGCGGCCAGAAAGACCAGCTTCCAGTCATGTTGATCCTTTAAACAGTAAAGCACTCTGTACATGCGTATCCACCGGATTTACGCCGGTATTTTACCGGTCGTTAAGCGTATTCATGGCCGTTTTACCGGCGTATATGCGATATTATGACGCAATATGATTGTGATGACGTTAACTTGTCCGACGAATTACATCATCAGGCCGCTGCCGCCGGTTGCGGCGCGATATGGCCGCGTATCCAACTGGCGAAGGCCTCGGCGCCCAGTTCGCCGTTTCCGGCCACGGTAAAGCCGAGAAAGCAGGCCGTGTCGTCGGCGGTGAGCCGGTAGCCGTTGAGAGACAGGAACAGTTCGGTGGCGATCAATGCCGTGGCCAGGCTGGCCTCATGAAAGGGCTGTTCGTGAGCGAGGGCGTAACCGTAGCAGGCGGCCAGGCTGGCCAGGTCGGTTGAAGCGCTTTCATTGAGGGCGCGGACGCGAGCGTGCATCAATCCGAGCGGACTGCGTTCCCGCAGACCGGTCCGGTGGCCATGCCGCGCGGCCTGTTCGGCGTGGATGGCTTCGATCACTCCTTCGCGGATCAGGACGAAAGGCATCTATTTGCTCAGTTCGTGGATAGGGTTGCGGCGCTTTTTCATCAGGTCGCGCGCCGCCTGCATCTGTTCCGCGAAAACGGGATCGTAAGGCGACAAGGCGTAACCGTCCGGCGTTTCGGTGAGAAAGACCGAATCGCCTTTGTCGAGTTTCAGGCGGGTCAGCAGGTCGCGCGGCAGGATGACGCCGAGCGAATTGCCGATCCGGGTGATTTTCAGTTCCATGAGCGCCCCGATAATTGCGTTTCATTGGCAGTCTGGCCGCCAAACGTCAAAAATCGGTGTACGAACGCCTGTGGGAACAGAGCAAATCAAGGCCGGGATATTTTCTCGGTTTCACTGCCGATAATTGATATGCGCCCACAGGTATTAGATGTTCCGTAGTATGTTTTACGTTCATCTGACGAAATTCTTACCCCATAACTCAGGTCAAAATCATTACCTGCCCATTGAGCGGTGTCCGGCCCTTTAATGGACGCTTAAATAAGCACATTTCTCCGCAGGATCTGTTTCATAGTTAAAATCGAAATGGCATGATCTGTTAGATTTGAGATACGTCAAAATATATGGCTTGAGTTCTTTTTCATTCATCCAACGCCCAAGTGGGCATAGATTGCCGCTATTGGTCCGGGGCCACAATAACCAAACGCCTGCCAAGCCGATAACAGACGCTGAAAGCCCAACAACAGATGCAAGTTTCATCGATCCCCCCGGCAGAAAGTCATTGCGGCCTCTGGCCGCATTAGACTGTTGCACAATCATGACATAAAGCAATCCGTTTCGTTTATGTTACGAACAGTGCCGGAACAGGCCGCTGAGGTGTTAAATTACACGCTTTATTGCAGGCTCCCGTCGTCCCCCAGCGCTTTGTAGAGCGCCACGAGATTGGTGGCGCGCAAGGCTTGCAGGCCGATCAGGGTCTGCTGCGAGGCATAAAGCGTGCGCTGGGCGTCCTGCAGGGTCAGGTAGCTGTCCACGCCATTGTCGTAACGCGCCTGGGAAAGGGTGAGGCTGCGCTGCGCGGCGTCGGTGGCGGCGGTCTGGGCGTTCAGGCGTTCATCGATCCGCGCCCGCACGGCCAGGGCGTCGCTGACTTCGGAGAAGGCCGACTGGATGGCCTTTTCATACTGGGCGACGGCGATGTCGCGGCTGGCCTCGGCGCTTTTCAGGCTTGCCGCATTGGCGCCGCCGGCAAAGAGGGGGATCGAGATCGTTGGCACGAAACTCCAGGCGCCGTTGCCGGACTTGAACAGATCGTCGAGATCGGAACTGGACGAACCGGTCGAACCGGTCAGAGAGATACGCGGGAAGAAGGCGGCGCGCGCCGCGCCGATATTGGCGTTGGCCGATTTCAGGTCATGTTCGGCGGCCAGCACATCCGGGCGGTCGAGCAGGGCATCCGACGGCAGGCCGACCGGCAGGCTTTGCGCCACCTGTCCGTCCTTCAGGCCGTCAGGCAGCAGGTCGGCAGTCAGGGGCGCACCAGTCAGCAGGGTGAGGGCGGCCTTGTCCTGGTCTACCACCGTTTGCAGACGAGCCACATCAGCTCGCGCGGTCTGGGCCAGAACCTCGATCGAGGCCAGATCCTGGTCGCTCAACACACCGATCCGGGCGCGGCCTTCGGCGATGGTCAGGGCGTCGGCGCGTGTTTTGTAGGTTTCTCTGGCCAACCAAAGCTGGTCGTGATCGGCGGCCAGGGTCAGCCATTGCGTGGCGACGGCGGCGATCAGGCTGATCTGCACGGCGTTGCGGTTTTCGCGTTCAGCGAAGAAACTTTCGACCGCCGCATTTTTCAGCGAACGGACGCGACCGAACAGATCGACCTCATAGGCGCTTAAGCCGAGGCTGGCCGTATAGCCCTGGCTGTCCTGATTACGCGGATTGCTGATGGACGCATCGATCGCCGGCAGCAGGTCGGCGCGGGCAATGCGATATTGCGCCTGCGCCTTTTCGACATTGAGCGCCGCCACGCGCAGGTCGCGGTTCTGTTCGAGCGCCAGATTAATGGTCGCTTGCAGGCGCGGATCGGTAAACAGGTCACGCCATTTGAGTGGCGCATCCGAAGCGTTGAGTGGCGCATCCGAAGCGGCTGGCGCTTCGACCGGCCACGCGGTCGCAACCGGTGGTGCGGACTGGATATATTTCGGCGCAAGGGTACAGGCTGAAAGCACCGAAGAAAGCGCGAGCAGCGAGATTACAGCAGTGTGCCTCATTGGCGGCCCTCGTTTTTGGCGGCGATATCCTGTGGCAGGTTATCCATGCGGAACAGCTTCTGCACCAGCACGAAGAACAGCGGCACGAAGAAGATGGCCAGGAAGGTGGCCGAGAGCACGCCGCCGATCAAACCCGTGCCGATGGCGTGTTGAGACGCCGAACCGGCCGAATTGGCCAGGGCCAGCGGCAGGATGCCGAAGGTGAAGGCCAGCGAGGTCATGATGATCGGGCGCAGGCGGATGCGGACGGCTTCCAGCGTGGCGTCGAGCAAGGTGCGGCCTTCCTCGTGCAGAACCTTGGCGAATTCGACGATCAGGATGGCGTTCTTGGCGGACAGGCCCATGGTGGCCAGCAGCCCGACCTGGAAATAGATGTCGTTATCCAGTCCGCGGAACCAGGTCGCCAGAAGCGCGCCGAAAACACCCAGCGGCACGACGAGGATGACGGCGAACGGGATCGACCAGCTTTCATAGAGCGCCGCCAGCAGCAGGAAGACCACCAGTACGGACAGGGCGTAAAGCGCCGGGGCCTGCTGGCCGGATTCCTTTTCCTGCAGGGAGATGCCGGTCCATTCAAACCCGATGCCAGGGGGAAGCTGTCCGGCCAGTTCCTCGATCTTTTGCATGGCCTTGCCGTTGGACTGGCCGGTGGCGGCGGTGCCCTGGACCTCCATCGAGCCGGCGCCATTATAGCGCTGGAGTTGTGGCGGGCCGAAGGTCCAGCGCGATGAACCGACGGCGGAAAACGGCACCATGGTCCCTTCATTATTGCGCAGGAACCAGCGGTTGATATCTTCGGGCTGACTGCGGAATTGCGCATCGCCCTGAACATAGACACGCTTGACGCGGCCGCGATCGATGAAGTCATTGACATAGCTGCCACCCAGCGCCGTGCCGAGCAGGGAATTGATATCGGAAACCGCCACGCCCATAGCGCCGGCGCGGGTATTATCGATATCGAGCTTGAGCTGCGGCATGTCGTCCTGGATATTGGCGCGGACATTGGCCAGCAGGGGTTCCCTGGCGGCCATGGCGACCAGTTGATCGCGCGCATCCGACAGGGCTTCGTGACCGACGCCGCCGACATCCTTCAGTTGCAGGTCGAAGCCCGACGCATTGCCCAGTTCGCGTACCGCCGGCGGAATGGTCGGGAAGACGCGCGCGGTATGAATTTGCGCGAATTCCTTGTTGACGCGATCGACGAGGGCGAAAACCTTCATGTCGTCGCTGTGACGTTGCTTGAAGTCCTTGAGACGGACGAAAGCCATGCCCTGATTGCCGCCCGCGCCCGCGCCGCCGAAACCGGCGATGGTGAAGACGTAATTGACCGCCGGGTCTTTCTGGTAAATATCCTGAACCTGTTTGAGCACGGCCACCGTCTTGTCGGTGGTGGAGCCGACCGGAAGCTGGACCTGGGTCCGCAGCGCGCCCTGGTCCTCGTCGGGCAGGAAGGAGGTCGGCAGGGTCATGGCCAGGCCGATGACGGCGGCGATGAGGCCGGCATAGACCAGCATGAACAGGCCCGGCTTGCGGATGATGCCCTTGACGGATTTCTGATAGCGGTGGGCGAAGACCTGAAAGCCGCGATTGAAACCGGTCAGCAGGCCCTTGACCTTGACGTCTTCGTCCTCCACGCCTTCGGGCGCGACGGTGATGCCTTCGTGCGGCTTGGGGCGCTTCAGCAGGGTGGCGCACAGCGGCGGGGTGAGGACGAGGGCGACAACGACCGACAGGACCATGGCCGAGACCAGAGTCACCGAAAACTGGCGGTAGATAATGCCCTGCGTGCCGCCGAAGAAGGCCATCGGCACGAACATGGCGGCCAGCACCGAGGCGACGCCGATCAGGGCGCCGGTGATCTCATCCATCGATTTCTGCGTGGCTTCGAGCGGCCCAAGCCCTTCCTCGTGCATGACGCGTTCGACGTTTTCGACCACAACGATGGCGTCATCGACCAGCAGGCCGATGGCCAGCACCAGCCCGAACATGGTCAGGGTGTTGATCGAATAGCCGAAGACGGCGAGGATGCCGAAAGTGCCGAGCAGGACCACCGGCACGGCGATGGCCGGAATCAGCGTGGCGCGCCAGTTTTGCAGGAAGACGAACATGATGATGAAGACGAGGACGATGGCCTCGACCAGGGTCTTCACCACGTCTTCGATGGAGAGCTTGACGAAATCGGTCGAGTCATTGGGGATGGCGTATTTGACCCCGGCCGGGAAGGAGGGTTCAAGCTCCTTGATCTTGGCCTTGACCAGATCGGCGGTTTTCAGGGCGTTGGCCCCGGTCGCCAGGGTGATCATCATCCCCGAAGCGGTGTGGCCGTTCATGCGGGCGATATTGCCGTAGGATTGCGGCCCAAGCTCGACGCGCGCCACGTCCCGCAGATAGACCGGCGTGCCGGCGGTATTGTTCTTGACGATGATGTTCTCGAACTGCGCCGGGGTCTGGAGTTGGGACTGCGCGGTGATGGTGGCGTTCAGCGCGGTGTCGGGCGCGACCGGATCGGCACCGATGGCGCCGGCGGAAACCTGGGTGTTCTGCGCGTCGATGGCGCTGATGACATCTTTCGGGGTGAGGCTGAAACTGGCCAGCTTGTCGGCATTGAGCCAGATGCGCATGGCGTATTGTGAGCCGAAGACGCGGGTGTCGCCCACGCCCTCGATGCGCGAGATCGGATCGTTAAGATTGGAGGCGATCCAGTCGCCCAGATCGGCGTTCGACAGGCTGTCGTCGTCGGTATAGAGGGCGATGGCCATCAGGGTCGAGCCGGACGCCTTGCGGACGCGCAGGCCGAGCGTCTGAACGTCCTGTGGCAGGCGGCGGATGACCGAATTGGCCTGGTTCTGCACCTGGACCTGGGCCACGTCCGGATCGGTGCCGGCCTCGAACACCAGGGTCACCGAGCCGGAGCCGGTGGAGGAGGTCGAGGTCATGTATTTCAGGCCGTCAAGTCCGGTCATGCCCTGTTCGATGACCTGGGTGACCGAATCCTCGACCACCTTGGCCGATGCGCCGGTATAGGTGGCCGAAACCGTGACCTGGGGCAGGGCGATCTTGGGGTACTGCTCGATCGGCAGGGTGAAGATGGCCAGGGCGCCGGCCAGCATGATGACGATGGCGATGACCCAGGCGAAGATGGGCCGGACGATGAAGAAACGCGAAAGCATGAATTATTGCTCCGTCGCGGGCGCTTCGGCGGCGGCCGGTTTGGCCGGAGACGCCTTGATCTCGCCCTTGTCCTTCAGTTTCATGGCGCCTTCGGTGATCACCTTATCGCCGGCCTTGAGGCCGCTCGTGACCTGCCACAGAACACCGTGCATCTGACCGAGCGTGATCGCCTGCTTGTGCGCCTTGTTGTCAGGCCCGGCCAGAAGCACGCTGGCCCCGCCTTTCGGATCGAGCACCACGGCGTTTTGCGGCACCAGGATCGCCTGCGACACCGTGCCCTTGACGATGCGCGCATTGACGAACATGCCGGGCAGCAGCAGGCCCTGCGGATTGGCGAAAACGGCGCGCAGCGTAACCGAACCGGTGGCCGGATCGACCGTGACATCGGAAAACGCCAGCCGGCCGGTCAGAGGATAGGCCGAGCCGTCATCGAGCGTCAGGGTGACATCCGCATGATCCGGCGCGCCGAGTTCGCCCGCCATCAGCGCCCGCTTGAGCTTCAGCATATCTGAAGCCGACTGGGTGATATCGACATAGATTTTGGAGAGATCCTGCACCGTGGCCAGGGCGGCCGTCTGGTTGGCGGTGACGAGCGCGCCCGGCGTGACGGTGGACTTGCCGATCCGGCCGGAGATCGGCGAGACGACCTTGGTATAGTTCAGGTTGATGCTGGCGGTCTGGACGGCGGCTTTTTGCAGGGCAAGCGTGGCGGCGGCTGTTTTCAGCGCCGTCTGGGCGTCGTCATAATCCTGCTGGCTGATGGCCTTGATGCTGATCAGTTGGGCATAGCGGTCGGCCTTTTGCCTGGCGGAATCGTAATTGGCCTGGGCCTGGGCCTGCTGGGCCAAGGCGCTGTCATAGGCGGCCTGATAGGTGGCCGGATCGATCTGATAGAGCGACTGCCCGGCTGAAACCTGCCCGCCTTCGGTGAACAGCCGCGCCTTGATGATGCCGCTGACCTGCGGCCGCACTTCCGAAACGAGAAAGGCCGAGGTGCGCCCGGCCAGTTCCTGGGTGACGTTGAGCGGCTGGGTATTGACCACGACGTAACCAACGGGCGTCGCGCCATGTGCTTTCGCGGCATCGTTCTTTTTGGCGCAGCCGGACAGGCAAAGCGTGCCGATAAGAACGGCAGCGATCACGGTAGGTACAGGTTTCAACATCAGGCGCCTCTTGGTTACTGCCTTTCTTAACGCAGGTGCGAACATTTTCCGGCGGAAATTTCTGGCGCTAACAGGTAAAATGGCAATCGGAAGCGTCGTCACTGTGTTTGGCTCATTCAAATAGACTTGGTGCTGTCTACGTCCATCGCCATGGTTCCCTGATAAGTAAGCGTCTGATATGGTAAATTCTGTCCATAATGTATCCTTTTATTCCTGGCTGGATAATGCGCCAGAAATACCAAGCTAGCCCCTAAGGCAGGCTCATATTTTCACTGGAAAAAGGGTAACAGCGCCGCGCGGGCGGCTTCACCCAGTTCGGGATTTTTCAGGGCCAGAGCGACATTGGCGCGCAGCAGGCCGATCTTGTCGCCGCAGTCATAGGTGACGCCATCATATTCCAGCGCGTGGAAGCCCTGGATTTCCATCAGGCGGAACATCGAATCGGTGAGCTGGATCTCTCCGCCGGCGCCCTTGCCCTGATCCGCGAGCAGACCGAAGATTTCCGGCTGGAGGATATAACGGCCCGAAACGATCAGGTTGGATGGCGCGGTGCCCGGTGCGGGTTTCTCGACCATGCCGGTCATTTTATTGAGACGGCCGCCTTTGGCTTCGACAGCCACCACGCCATACTGATGCGTCTGGTCGTGCGGCACGGGTTCGACGACGATGATATTGCCGCCGACCTCATCATAGGCCTTGATCGCCTGTTTCAGCGCCGGGGTTTCCGCATCCATCACCATGTCGGGCAGGATGACGGCGAAGGGTTCATCGCCGATGATATCGCGGGCGCACCAGACGGCGTGGCCCAGGCCCAGCGGCTGCATTTGGCGGATAAAGCTCATCTCGCCGGACTTGGGCAGTTCGGACAGCAGATCATTAAGGATGGCGGTTTTGCCCTTGGCGGCGAGTTGCGCCTCAAGCTCGACCTGATGATCGAAATAGTCTTCGATGGCGCCTTTCGAGCGGCCGGTGACAAAGACGAAGTGCTCGATCCCGGCGGCGCGCGCCTCGGCGACCACATAGGACAGGATCGGCCGATCGACGACATTCAACAGTTCCTTGGGCACCACCTTGGTGCCGGGCAGTACGCGGGTGCCCAGACCCGCGACCGGAATGACGGCCTTGCGAACGCGTTTGTGTGTCAAAAAAAACCTCAAAAAATAAAGGATTTAGTCTGGCGAGTTGAAGCCAAATGGTGGCTTAATATGCCAAACAGTTAGCGTAGATTTAAGAGCAAGTATGGAATATGCCAAGCCTCAAATTGGAATATGGCCTAGCTTGACGACGTAAATTTAGCGGGATAAGCATCAAGGCATGGTTCGCACAAATTTTAGGGCGTTTTTTCGAAGGCTTAAAGGCATAGTGCGACCTGCTTATGCTGTGCTCCAGAGACTATTACGCGGTGGTTATGGGCGGAGCGTATCTCCGGAATACAGCCTGTTACTGCGCGGCCAGGTTTTCGATCCAGAATATTACCTTGAGCAGAATCCAGACTTGGCGGCTTACAACGGCGACCTGGCGGCTCATTTTCTGAGCGTGGGCGTACCCGAAGGCCGTGCGGCGCGTTTCTTTGATGAGAATTGGTATATACGTACTCACGAGGATCTGGCTCACGAGAATCTGGGTGATATTGGAGGTTGGGGCTGGCAGCATTATCGCAAGTTTGGGAGGACGGAAGGGCGCCGGGCACTTTTCCTGACGGTACAGGCATCTGTCGAGCAGACCTGTAACCGCAACTATGCTCAATGGCTGAATGTTCAGGCAAGACATGACCGCACCACGCCAGCCATTCTTCAGGCATTGGCAATGCGTCTGGAACTGCGAACACGATTCAGCCTGCTGGTCGATGATCAGCCGGGGCTTGCAGATATGTTTGCTGCTCTTTCGGCGCAGGTATACGGGACGTTTGAGTGCCTTGTTGCGGTTCGGCCCGGCAGTGTGGCGGCACTTCCCGATGATCCCCGATTCCGCCGGATCGAGATGGTGGATAGCGGCGCTAACGCCTTGAACCGTCTCGCAAAGGCGGCTGCGGGGGATTATGTGGTGGGGCTTGATCCGTCCGATCTGCTTGATCCGTCCGCGCTTTTCTGGTTGGCTCATATGGTTCATCAGCAGGTGGACAGTCGGGTTCTGTTCGCTGATGAGGATTGTATCGATCCTGACGGAACGCGGATAGCGCCGGCATTCCGGCCAGACTTCAATTACGAACTGTTCCTGAGTCACAATATGCTGGGGCGCCTGGTTGCGTTCCGCCGGGATCTGTTCCTGCAAATGGGCGGTTTCGATGCTGATGCTGGAGTGGATTCGGGTTACGACCTAGCCATGCGGGTCTGGGAAAGTGAAGGTGCGGTGGCGTTCAGCCATGTGGCCCGCGTCCTGAATCATGTGCGTGGGGGCGGTGTCCGCCGTGTCGCACCGGCAGTACTGCAACGGCATTTTGAACGTCTGGGCGTTGAGGCCAAGATCAGCGAGGCGCCAGAAGCGCCGGATTATAACCGGGTGCGCCGCCACCTCGTTGAACAGCCCCTGGTTAGCATTATCATCCCGACGCGTGACCGGGTGGAGCTTTTGCGCACCTGCGTGGACTCGATACTGGCGAGGACGACCTATCCGTTCTACGAAATCATAATCGTCGATAATGGTTCGACCGAGACGGCCACCTTGAATTATTTGAGGAGTCTGACCCAACCCCATATCCGGATTCTGCGAGATGCCCAGCCCTTCAATTTTTCCACGCTCAATAATGGCGCTGTAGTGCATGCACGGGGTGACTTCGTATGCCTGATGAACAATGATATAGAGATCGCAACGCCGGACTGGTTGGAAGAAATGCTATCATTCGCCCAGGTGCCGGAAGTCGGTTGTGTTGGCGCACGTTTATGGTATCCGGACGGAACCTTGCAGCACGGGGGCATACTGGTCGGGTATCTGGGAACCGCGGCGGGACACTTACACAAGTTCATACGGCGCGGAGACCCCGGTTATGGTGCCCGCGCCGTCGTTCATCAGAGCCTGAGTGCCGTGACGGCGGCCGTTCTTCTGGTGCGCAGGGCAATTTACGAACAGGTGGGGGGATTCGATCCCGCTCTGGCCGTCGCCTTTAATGATGTCGATTTTTGCTTGCGGGTGCGTGAGGCGGGGTATCGCAATGTTTACACGCCCTACGCGGAAATGATCCATTATGAATCGGCCACACGCGGCGTCGATTCAACGTCCGCTCAAAGGCAGCGCGAAAAAGCGGAAATCGAGCGGTTGCAAAAGCGGCATGGGGCTATCTTATGCCATGATCCCGCTTACAGTTTCAACCTGTCCACAAGTTCGGAGGATGTGTCCTTTGCCTTTCCGTCACGGATTGAGACGGGTGCTGAAATATGGGGTCGAATCCGGCCTAAAACGGCTTGGGAGCAATTGAAAAATAAGCTCTTTTGAAAACCCGTCCGAAAAATTGACAGCCCGGGGGCATTTGTCTAAGGTGCCGGAAAAAAAACAGGGTGTTGCGGTGCGGTACAAATCATGTAGTCGTATCAAAAATCGGAAAGCGTTGAAATAAGGATAAGCATGTTTCGCATCGGTATTGTAGGCGCGGGTTTTTCCGGTGCGGTTATAGCAAGAGAATTGGCTGAACAGGGCTTTAAATGCCTTGTTATGGACGAGCGCCTCCATATCGCCGGTAATTGTCACACAGAACGCCATGAAGAAACCGGTGTAATGGTGCACAAATATGGACCGCATATTTTCCATACTGGCAACGATGAGGTTTGGGAATACATCAACCGCCACGGTGATATGGTGCCTTATATTAATCGGGTGAAAACCACGGTCGATGGCCGTGTGTTCTCCATGCCGATCAACCTGCATACGATTAACCAGTTCTTTGACAAGGCGTTCAAGCCGGATGAGGCGCGCGCCTATATTGCGTCTGTTGCTCGTCAGGATATCGAGGTTCCGCAATCTTTCGAGGAGCAGGCGCTCAAATTTGTCGGGGATGATATCTACCGTGCTTTCTTCTACGGCTATACGAAAAAGCAATGGGGACTGGAGCCTTCCGAATTGCCGGCATCGATCCTGCAGCGCCTTCCCCTGCGCTTCAATTATGACGATAACTATTTCAGTCATCGCTATCAGGCTATGCCGCGACATGGCTATACCGAGATTGTCACGAGTATACTTGATCACGAAAACATAGAAGTGCGCTTGGATTGTCGTCATGAGGACGTGAACGAGACATTCGCGCATCTGTTCTATTCCGGTCCGCTCGACCGTTATTTCCAGTTCGAATTGGGCCGCCTGGGTTACCGCACCCTCGATTTCAAGCCGGTTGTGGCGGATGGTGATTATCTGGGGACGGCGGTGATGAACTTCGGTGACCCCGATGTCCCCTACACGCGTATTTCTGAACATAAACACTTTGCGCCATGGGAAGCGGCGCAATTCCAGAAGACGGTCGCCTTCTACGAATACAGCCGTACCTGCGGGCCGGATGACATACCTTATTACCCGATCCGGCTTGTAAGGGAGAAGGCGATGCTCGAAACTTATGTCGATCGGGCCGAGCAGGAAACCGGTGTTACGTTTGTCGGCCGTCTGGGCACTTATGCCTATCTCGACATGGATGTGACTATACTACGTGCCTTGGAAACCGTGCGAGCGGTTTTGCCGGCGTTGCGCGAAGGCAAGGCGCCGTCCGTTTTCGTGCACCGGCCGGTTTAATTCGGTAATAAGTGTGCGTCAGAAGTTTAAGTCGTTAAGCGAAGGAATTTTACATGCAGGCTGAGGCTGAAGCGCCGGAAATGGAAATGAGCGAAGAGGTCATTTCCTTCGGGGAAGGGGCAACTGGCTATGTTCTGCGTCTACCGAAGCGTTTTGATGGTGGCTGGAAACAATTCGAACTGACCCTGGATACGATGAATTGGCCGATCCATGTCAGTTTCCGGCCGGATTGCAACTGTATTGTTCTCAATGAGATGGTCGAGACGCGGTGGGAGGTGGAAACGGCTATCGATTTTATTTTTGACAATGAGGCGGAACAAAGCTTCCACCTGATTCATGACCAGGCAACCTACTATTTCTTTTCAGGCAATACCCTTCTGGCGAAGCGTCCATCCGTGTGGGCGGATAGCGATATTCTTATCCCTCGTGGCACTCTGTCCTTCATCGAATTGACCGCGGCAGAACTGCGGGCCTTTCCGGAAGCAGCGGATACCGTGGAATATACGTGTCCGAAAATCTTGAAAAGCCACGGGGCCAGTATAAGGCTGGGCGGCGCTCTGCCGGGGCTGGGTGCGGCGGTGGAGGCCGGTCTTGAATATATCGACAAGCAGGTTATTCCCTTTCTGTCGACCAACACATTCGACAGAAAGGCGGTCTTTGCCGTTTCAACGATAAACGGTTCCTGTCTGGCGGCGCCGTTCGTGGCGAAGTTTATAACAGGCAATCAGGTCTATGCGGTTTATGCGACGGCGGAAGAGCGCGATATTCTCAACCAAATCGCGCAGCTGAACGGTCTTGATAACCTGATCGCCATCGATGCCGACCACGTGGCGGATGCCTTGGGTCTCGAAGATGCGCCACCGGCGCAGGTCGTGCTGATCGGTGATCGCCTTTTCGCGCCGGAAAATAGGCTGATCGACCGGATTCGCGACCTCGGATTGAGTCACGCCATTTGCACGCTTTCCGAAGATGTCGTGCCCGGAAACCAGATTTTCGGTCCGAATGGCACGGAATATAATCCCAGCATTTGCGTGACCGTGCGGGATTCGGACTTCATGCTCACCCACCACAGCTTCACGCGCGATGATGAGTTCCGGCATGGACTCGATATCGTCGTGGCGATGTACAACACGCTGGGTTACATCATCGAATGTGTCGACAGCCTGCTGGTGCCGGGCCGTGATGACATCAAGATCATTGTGGTGGATGATGGATCGACCGATGGCTGCGGCGATCTGGTGCGCGCAACCTATGCCGACAACCCCAATGTCAGCGTCATACGCAAGGCCAATGGCGGTTGTGCTTCTGCGCGCAACTATGGCCTGATGCACTCAAATGCCTCGCATATCACCTTCATTGATGCCGATGACCTGGTGGATGCCGGCTATTATGGCAAACTCTATGACCTGGCGCTCTACACCGGCAGCGAGATGGTGCAGGCGGGCTTCGAGTTCTATGAGGTGGACGCCGAAGGCGTGGCTCATACGCGACCGAGTTACGAGGTCGGGATGTTTGCAAAGAAGCCGCGGGAGACTTTCAACGGCAACGAGATCATCACTCTGTCCGGTAATGAACTTCTGGCGGGACAGCCTTCCATCTGGCGGCGCGTCTACCGGCGGGACGTGCTGAGATCCAAGCGCCTGACCTTTGTGGAAAATATACGCGCCTATGATGATTATCTGTTCCATCTGGAAACGGTGCATTACGCCGGCACCATCCACATGATTACCGATCTCAACTACAAATACCGCCAGCATCCGGCACAGGACATCAAGCAGGGTGACGAGCGTCACTTCTATGAAATCTATATGTTCCGCTTGCTGCTAAAGCGTGCTGTCGAAGAATCTTGGCCGAATTTCACGCCCTTCATGAACTCGGTCATCGGCACGATCAACTGGTCGGTCAAGTCCGTGCGCGATGACCTGGTTGCGCCTTTCCTCAAGGCTTCGGCGGAATTCTGCGTTTCGGCGGAAAAGGTCTTCGGACCGGGCATTTTCGGTGATGCTGGCGCCAGTCGTATCGTCCACCCTGATTTTGCCTTCTATTATAATGGCTATCGGCAGAGTGTGCGTTCCATAGATGGTGGACCGATGTGGGCCTACATCTCCGGCACTGGCCATCATCCCGATATCCTCAAACGCTTGCGCGCCAGCCGCCTGTAAGGTGAACATTTCCATGTCCGATACCCCCAAGCCGCCCCTGATCAGTTGCCTGGTAACCGTCTATAACGAACGTCACTTAGCCACGACCGCCATCACCTCGCTGCTCAACCAGAGCTTTGAGGACTTCGAGATTGTTATTGTCGATGACGGCGCCGACGAAGAGACGCGTGAAACGATCCTCAGGATCGAGGATCCGCGCATCAAATATATCCGCCAGGCGAATGACGGTCTGTCTTCCGCGCGTAACCGTGGACTGAAGCATTGCAAGGGGGAATACGTCACCTTCCTTGATGCCGATGACACACGCCCCAACTGGGCCTTCGCTCGCATGGCCGAGGAGATTCGGGCCAACAGCCCGGACTGCGTTTTTATGGCCGGCATGTTGTCCGAACTGCGCCATGAGATGACGGGCTTTTATGATACGGACATTATCGCCCATATGATTGAGGCCAGTGGGGGGCTTACCCATTTCCGAACTGGCGATGCCTTTTTCGCCAAATGGCTGGAGTTTTGTTTGCTGATCGAGCCGCAATGCGCCAACAAGCTGGTACGCCGCTCGTTCATTGAAGCTCATGCCCTCAGCTTCCCCAGCGGTTTCTATTACGAGGACATGCTTTTCCATACCGGCCTGATCAATCACATGGCGTCATTCAGCCTGATCGAAATGCCGATGTTCACCTATTATCGCCGCTATGGTCATTCTCAGATCACGGCCGGCGCCGGAATGAACCGTTTTGATGCCGTTACTGTGGGACGGATGACACTTGAGGTCTTCGCCGCCTCGCCGAAATTCCATCGTGTCGAACTGCGGCTGGCTTTGCTGCTCGGTATGTTCAAGTTGATTTCATGGTGCCACGATACGGTCAGTCATACGCACAAATACCAGTTCCATCTGGCGGTGAAATTGATGATGACGACCCTGGATCCGCGCTATCTGGAGGCGCTGGACCATGAACGGGACTTGAATCCGCTCACCCGCAAACTATCTTGGATGCCGCATATATTGCATTATATCCGCTGTTATCGCGACGAGGTGCGGCCAGCCGTGACACATATGCTAAGGGAGGCGCCGGTGGAGGAAAGAAGTATCGAGTCGAGACAACTGACTTTCTCTGAACGAGGAATCTTCTTTTTGCGTCGTATTAAACGCAGGTTGATGAGGCAATCACCACCAACCTATGTTTAGAGTTTCTGTTGGTTTCTCGGTTATCGAAAGGACAATGACTCGCTAGATCTGCTGTAGGCCATAGGAAGCCATGAATCGTCTAAGGGAGATTGCCAGCGTTCCTGGAAGTTCTGCATCTCCTTTAGACGGCGAGCAACCTTAACGGGATTAGTATCGTCGCCACGACTTTCTTTCTCCAAATGTACAGCAATAGCATGAGCGGCAAAAGCGCTAAACCAGCCCTTGGCTCGAAGTCTTAAGCACAAATCGATATCATTTAAGGTTACGGGGAAGGCAGTTTCATCAAAACCGTCAATACTGTCGAATTTTTCTCGGTCTATGCACATGAGCGCGCCAGTTATTGCCGTGCGCAAGGAGTTGCGCATTAAGGATGGAAGTTTAGTTTGCCCATCCTGTGGCAAGTTGCGCCACATATGACCGCAGATTTGAGTTAGGCCTAATGCGACGCCGCCATGCTGCAAGCGGCCATCTGGGTAAATCAGCTTCGCGCCGACTGCGCCAATATCAGGAAGGCTCGCAAGAGCAATCATTTGGCCAAGCCAGTCAGGATGAGTAAGAATGATATCATTGTTCATAAAGACCAGGTATTTGCCTCTGGCCTCTGTGGCCCCCAGATTACAAAGTGCAGCGAAGTTGAATGGTGTATTGGATTGTATTACGCGTCCGCCTTTAGATAAAAAGGTTTTAAACAGATCATGGGTTTCTGGTTCTACAGAACCATTATCTATAATTATGACCTCATGTGGCCAAGATGTATTTTCGAACAACCCATCAAGGCAACTATGGAGCAAATCAGCGCGGTCTCGTGTCGGAATAATGATGCTGGCGAGTGCATTCTTTATTGGAATATGTATTGGTTTGGGGGGAGCCTCATCGACTACAGAGGTCGCAATGGGAATTGATAATATGCCATAGCGTGATTGTTGTTCAGTCCAGGGGATATGTGTTTCGACATTGCGTCTTTGCGCATAAGGGGCTGGTAGAGCCTCGGAATAAAGCAAGGGGTCAAAAGCCACACGTGTGGTTGCTGCTCCATTCAGCCATATGTCCGTTATAAGTATGTCCATAGCTGGATGATGCTCAAAATGGTTGGCAATTAAAGCCAATGCGTCAGGTTGCAGGTTCTGTTCCCGATCCAACGTTAGTTGAATGTCGTAAGGCAGGTCTGGGTTCGTGTGCCAGTGAGGGTATGTTTGCGCCTCCAATCCTATTGAGTCAGGAAGTAAATAACTTCTATCACGCAGGCATACGAAAATTTTCAGCTTAGATAAGCTGGTTATATTATGTGGGCATTGTTGATCTGCACGCATTAATGGGCCGGAAACAAAAAGTGGGTTGGTGATCGTTTGAACACCGAAAGTGCCACCGCCTTTCAGAACTTGCTTAATACGTGAAGCGATGCTTTTTAATGATGATTTCCTGCGCAAATCACGCAAGAGGCGTCGTGCAAGCAAACGAACGAATGAGGGGAGTGAAAGCTTTTGAAGGATCAGGTTTTGTAAGGGATAATGACCGGGACGGATCCCGCATAAAATGCGTGGCTGGTATATACCGCCGGCTAGCCTGATATAGGCTGGCGTGTCCGGTGCGATAGAAAGCTCGATTAAACGAAACGCTGAAGGCTCGTAAAACTGAAGGCAAACGGGGGCTGCCGACTTAAGCTCATACCAGCCGGCGGACAACTCCAAGGATGCCAGATTCAGTTGTCCCCATGGCAAATCTACCTGGATTCCTGTTGACGTGCGCAAAGCGCCCTGTCCACCTGTCGCCGCGAGGTCGAGCAAGTTCATGATGATGGATTAAGAAGCTGCCTTAATGGCGCGATTGTTTTTTTCGTCCCAGCCACTGATTGGGCCAAAATAAATTTGCCTTCCACTTTCAAGCACAAGTATTTTATTGCACATTTCGGTAATAAGACGCCAGTTGTGACTGGCAAGCACAATAACGCGTGAACGGTGTAATACACCATTAAGACGTGCGCTGGCTTTTCCAAAGAAATCTTTGTCGCCAGCACCGATCCATTCATCCATCAGAAGAATATCTGGATCAAGACTGGTCGCAATGCCGAAGATCAGGCGTGTTCGCATACCAGACGAGTAAGTCTTTAAAGGTAAATCAATAAAAGGTCCTAATTCGGTAAATTCGATAATTTCAGGAGAACGATTAAGTATCTCTTTGGTCGAGAAGCCTCGTATGCGCCCCATATTAATCAAATTTTCTCGTCCCGTCAGCTCAAAGTCAACGCCAAGGTTAATGTCGATCATTGATGACACCTTGCCATTTATTTGAAGTGCGCCACGATCCGGTTCGTAAACGCCGGCAAGAACTTTTAGCAGAGTAGATTTACCTGCGCCGTTATTGCCAATAATTCCTAGCCGGTCTCCGTCTTCAAGAGTGAAAGAAACATTATCCAACGCGCGGACATGGATGACATCGCGGCCATCTTTAAGCATTTGTCCGCCGACAGCCAAGTTCGCAATCGCATTACGAATTGATTGCGCACGGATGGAATAAACGGGATAGGAAAGCTCAATGCCATTTGCTTCAATAATTGACATATTGTGTTAGACCCAGAAAGGAATACGACGGCGGAAGGCGGAAAAAGCCGCGAACCATAAAGCAAATCCAGAAAGTGCTAAACCAAGGGCAATGCTCCAGAATTCATTTGCTGGCGCACGGCCCATCAAGGGATCACGAATTAAAGTCACCATTGTGTAAAGCGGATTAAATTCGGCAATCCACCTGTGTTTCGGTCCGAGCTGTTCAATGTGCCAGTAAATTGGTGTCAGAAAAAACAGCATCGTTGACATGCTGTTTAATAAAAAACGCAAATCCCGGTAGCGCGCGGCGGCCAGACCGACAAGAGAACCCCAAAAGGCCATGATCAGCAGCACAAGAGGCAAGCCAAAAATGATTGTCCAATGGGGTATCACCAAGGTGCCGTTAAAGATCATAAAGATATAAAAAACAACCAGATTATGCAGAAATAGCATCGTCACTCTGGCGACTTCTTCGTAGGTGAAATAGGTAAAGGGGTTAGCATGATTTCGTATAATCGAGGCGGATGACATATATAGCTCAGGCGCATCATGAAGAACCCAAAGTGACAGGTTCGCCCCAAGGGTGCCAAGCATGACGTATGGCAAAAACGACTTCAAGCTGTGGTTGAACAGATCACCAAAAATCAGGGCGATGGCAAGTGAATAAAAAACGAAATTCCCGGCAATCCATAGCGAACCTAGTACGGTTCGTTTATATTTTGCACTTAGAAAATAATAGGCTTGGTGAAGCCATACCGGGTAGAGCTTAAAGCCTGCGATAATATCTTGGATGGCCTTGTTCATGTGCGTCGTTAATGTCCTCGTCCGGTAGCCCGTTCGTGTGTTTATAGGTGAACCCGGTCGTTATGCAATATGAAATTGAATTTATGCAGAGAAACGATTAGGCGCATTCTAAAAAATGTAATGCCCTTTTGGGATTAATATGCGTGTTAAAACAAAATCCTAGAGCGTATTCCGATCTCGTTCAGCCGTAACGGAATGCCCTGAAAACGGTAATTGTTGAAATGAAGACGGGCATTATATTGCCCTAACGCAGCTATCCTGCCTTAAGAAGACGGAACATGCGTGCACGTATTCCGTATGATCCTGATGATTTTATGCGGGCGCTTCCTGAAAACAGAAGAACCATGCAGTTTGGTTGTTTTCTCTGTAAATCCGAAATGGCGGCGGATTTGATTAAATTGCAGTTTTTTTGTGTTGCGACTCCCCTGCACAGGCAATCTCGCCTGGTGGTTGGAGGGCAACTGAAGCGGCTATAAGTTGGGAGATGTCGCATGAAAATACGCCGACCTGATCAAAGATAGGAGCGGCAAAAAAATGGTTTTCCTGGCAAAAGTTTTCCAAATCTTCCGTATTCATCTGATGCCTCCGACTTTTCTGACGAGGCAAGATAGCAATAGGTCATGACATTGGTATTACAGAGGCAACGATAATTACGCTCTGCCAAGATCGCGTAAAATCTCAGCAATAACCGCTTTGGCAGACGCCCCATTGTGAGGGGAGAATTTTTCTCTAAGGGCGCGTCGTTGATTGGCCTTTGGATCTTCACCACGTTCCAAAAGCTGATCAATTAAGAGCTTCATGTTTTCTTTGCTATCAGATTTATATCCGGCCGCTTGTACTTCAAGGCCAAATTCGTTGAAATTCGTTTCAGGAAGTTCGCTGATAAAAGGCCTTAAGCAAAATAAAGCGTCTGCATGCATGGATACGGATGAAATGATGTTCAGGTCCGATGTCGCAAAAAGATATTGTGAATTAGAGCTATGGCGAACAACTTGAGTAGAAGGGTGGTTTTGAAACATTGGCAGATATTTATTAACTATACTGTTATGGTTCGGATGAGGTTTGAATACGATTTCATACTTTCCTGAAGCGGCGAGTTCGAGTAATAGATCGCATGTTTGTGCAAGAAAGGCATTTGATCTATAAAAATGTGGCGCATAAACGATACGTTTTCTTTCTCTCGTGTCATACCTCCATGAAAAGTCAGAAGCTTCTTTATTTTCTTGAAAATAGTAGTCATATTTTGAGTATCCGCTAACAACATAATTGCTGTTGTTTCCGGCGGTATTTGTTCTCATTGCAAATTCTTTGTGAGCTTGGGATTCTACAAAAAATTTCCATGAGAAATTAGGGTAGGGGAGGCCATAATAGAAATGAAGGGTTGGGTCTGCATTTAACCATGTAAATTGATTAGACAGCAAGAATGCGTATGGAATAAAGCAAAATAGAGCGTTGTTAAGGCTGTCTTGCGTGAATATATCTTTATATTTAGGCAGCCATCCGCCAGCAATCATCCATGGGCGAATTATATCTTCTTGTTGCGGAAAAATACCGTAAGGCATTTCCGAAAAACAGATATCTGGTGTATAATCTATTGATTTTGGTTTGTAGTCCGGGAAATTTTCCCATTGCCCGTGTACGACGGAAGCCTCATATCCCAATTGTTCCAAATACTCAGCTTGCTCAGGCGTGTGTGTTAGAAGCAAAATCTCAAAACGTTCATCATTTTGAAATTCTGCAATTTGTGGGTAGCTTAATTGGTCAAGTAAATAAACATAATATGCAATTCTAATCTTTCGGGGGTCTCGTGCTAAATCTTTACGCAACCGCTCCAAAATGATGGAATTTCTTAGCGCATAATTCTGGTATGATGAATACAGGCAGTTCAATTGCAGCCGGCGTTCGTAGTCATTTTGCCGGCGTGTGATGTTTTCAATTTTTTCTAATATATCTTTTTGAAGACCGATATCTGTATTACTCATCTTCGAGACGCTCTGGTTGGGCCATGTGGGGCTGGATGAATGTTAAAGTGTGCATATTTATTTGAAAATACACGCTATTTATATAAGTGGCGGTAAATAATATATGTTAATATGCCCATTATTATGCAAATAATACCTTCGCCGCTTCGTAATCTTCCTGAAAATCGACTTCCCGCCAAGGGTGTCCGGTTACGTCGCAAACTTCGACCTGCACTTCGCCTGCATCGATCATGCGTTGCACTGCGAGTTCAAAAAAGGCTTGAAATACCCCGTCCTCAAACAATTGTTCAGCATGGCGTCGCAGATTTTGCTGATGTTTGGCTCCGATTCGGGCGAGGCCAAGAAATTCGCCAAAAGCCGAGGGGCCTGGCATCTGTTTGTTGACATGGGTGACGTGACCTGAAGAGACCTGAACCTTCATTTCTTCTTCTTCGCAAGGATGCCTGTCTACGGCGAAAACCATACCTGATTGCGACTCTTGATCAATGAGGCGTTTCAGCACGTCAAATGAAAAAACGGTGTCGGCATGCAAGAACACAAAATCTTCATTTGGGCTGATGTGGGGAAGCGCAAGCCAGAAGGAATAAAGGACGTTGGTCGAAGCAAAGTGAGGATTATAGACAATCTCGGCCCTGCCCGGCCATTCGCGCCGAACGTATTCTGCCAGTTGGTTCCTTTGGTAGCCAGTTACGACAACAATGTCATCAATGCCCAAGGTCTTGAAGTTGCGCAAAGAGTGGCCAAGAAGTGTTGTATCGCCCAAGGGCAGCAAGCTTTTGGGACCGCCACCGGTCAAGTTGCTGATACGACTTCCTTTGCCGGCGGCGAGGATAACGGCTTTCATGATGGACTCCTGGACTAACGTGCCGCAACCTGTTCAAAGGCGCGCAAATAAATAGTGGTGAGATCGTCCCGGCTGTTATAGCCGGGGTCCGTATCAAGGCGGCCGGAAACTTCAGATGGAAACCTGGCCACCATTTCTTCGGTCACGCCTAAATCGGAAAGATTTGGTGTTAAATCAACAGTTTTGAGCAAATCTAAGACCGCATTACAAAAGGCTTGAGCGTTCTCTTCATCTGAAACTTCCCGCTCTGCGATATTTATCCATCTTGCGCATTCCGCGAGTTTTTGAGTGGCGTATGGCCGCACATGGGCGAGCCATGCCGGGTAAATCGCGGCCAATCCGGCAGCGTGAGCGGTGTCGGTGGCGGCGCCCACCGGGTACTGAAGTCTGTGCGGCAAGCAGGTCGTTGAGAGGGCAAGATTTATGCCCATTGTCATGCTGGCATAAGCCAGTTCTTTGCGAGCCTGTATATGACCTGAGGCTGTTTTCACTACAGGCAACCATTCAAACACCCGTTCAATGGCGCCGCGTGACAGCACAGTCGTATAGGGGGAGGCGGCTGTAGACAGGTAGGTCTCAATCGCATGAGTCAAAACATCGAAGCCAGTAACGATCGTAACGTCTTCAGGCAGGGAGTAAGTCAATTCAGGATCGACAAAGGCACGGTCGGCGGCAAGGTTTTGCCCCCGCAGTCCGAGCTTTTCGCCTGTCGTGTCATCGGTAAGAATGGCGCCATAACTCATTTCTGCGCCGGTGCCACTCGTGGTCGGCACAAGAATAAGTTGGTTGGAACGTGCCGGCAGACCATTTTTTAATTTTAGAAGTTCGCGGACGGACAGACCGGTAGAAAGAGACATGGCCGTCGCTTTCGCCTGATCCAACGCACTTCCGCCGCCAATCCCAACGACGTGGGTAATGCCGGCATCCCGGAAAGCCGCCAGGCAAGCATCGATATCTTCAATGCGTGGGTTGGGTTTGATGCCTGTCCAGATTTCGGTGGTTGCGCTGACGGCGGCAATCTTAGCCGTGAAATCACTCAGCTCCGGCCGTCGTAAGGCTGAAGCTGAAGCTATAATCAGCGTCTTTGGGTGCGGTGTGGCTTGAAGTGCGGCGGAAATTTCATAACGAGAGCCTTCTCCAAAACGGCATATGGTGGGCGTGCCAATAGAAAACGTCGTCATGTCGCACCTAAAGATTTTCAACGTATTCCGCAACATTACTCATGTGCGTTTGCATAATATTCCGTCGCTTTACGAAAGCGGGTTCGGATGCTTTCATAAGGTCACAATAAAGCCCATACATATCATCGTAGTAAGCTCTGTCCTGTTGTCTTGGCAGGAATATTTGCTTCGTCGCCACGATTTGCCGGCACGCTTCCTGGTATGAAGGGAATTGGTTTGTTGCGCACATCACGATAATAGCTGCACCAAGACTGGTCGATTCAAATTCATCCATAAAATGGTAGGGCAGGCCTGTTATCGTGGCTTTAATTTCGTTTGCAATTTGGATTTTTGCCAGTCCGCCACTGGCGGTAATCATATCCGGCTTCGTTCCACTTTCCCTGAAGATTTCCAGAAAATCCCGTATTGAGAAGGCCAGGCTTTCAAAAACGGCACGCATGAGGTCGCCCCGGTCATGATGACGCTCAAGCCCAAAAAATACGCCTCTCGCATCTCCGTTCCAACTGGGCGCGCGCGCGCCGAGCAGGTGCGGAAGGAAAACAATGCCGCCGCGATTGGCGCCCGTACTGTTTTCGCTTTCTGTCTGCATTAATTCATAAGGATGTTGTATTTCCTTATAAAAACATTGCTTGGTCCATTCAATGAGGCCGCCTCCCAGGTTATTGGAACCGCCTACCAAATAACCGTTACTGGGGGGGAAATGTTGGCACATGACCCGCGATTTCTCATCGATGAACGGTTTATCCGAGTACATGCGAACGGATGTAACGGTGCCGGAAACATCGCAAACCTGCCCTGGCGAGCAAACGCCCGTTCCGAACACGGAGCATATAGCATCGTAAGTGCCTACAACAATCTCGGCGCCGGCAGGGATGCCGAGATCTTCGGCCATGCGAGCAGACATCTGGCCAATATTTTGACCAATCGCCACTTGTTGAGGCAGCTTCTCAGTCGAAAGTTCAAAGGCGTCGTACAGATCGTTCGGATAGGTGTTGCGCTCCGTGTCAAAAAAGAGTTTTTCTGCGTTTAGCTGGTCTGTTACGGCTTGGCCGCCGGAAAGCAGGGCGATCAAGTAGTCGTTCGGGGAAAGGAATTTCCAGGTTTTATTATAGGTTTCGGGATCATTTTCCTTTAACCAGAGCATTCTCGATATCTGGCTGTATTCTGATGCCGCATAGCCATAACTGCTTGCGAGCTTTTTAAAGGCGGGATGCGCGGCAATACGCTTTCCCTGCTCACGTGCGCGTTTGTCTGAAACCATTATAACGTGCCCAAGAGGTTCCAGGGCTTCATCGACAGCCACCAAACAACTGGCCGAACAGGAAACGGTAATGTAATCGACTTTGACGCGTGTCGTGACGGCATCGGCGACTTCACGAACGACCTGAAACAATTTTTCACGCCATTCTTTGGCGTCCTGTTCGACCTTGCCATCAAGAAGTCTGGAGTTGATGCGCCGGGATGAACTGGTTAAGCGGTTGCCATTGCGATCAAATAATATAGCTCGGATGCTTTTCAATCCGAGATTAATTACAAGTATCATTCTGTTCAAGCCTTTGATGTTTCGCAAAAAAGATTAATATAGTGCCGCGACACGTCTTGGCATCCCTTAATTATTTCTTCATGTATGGCGGATGGGTTTTTCGACGCGATGTCTAAAATGTCATTGCGGGAAACAATTTTCGCATACACTTTTTTTAATTCAGTGGAGATATTGATCTTGGCAGTTCCTGCGCGGATCGCACGAAAAAATTCCTCTTCCGTTAACCCTGATCCTCCGTGCAGCACAAGCGGTAAATTTGAAACCGCGCGCCCCTTTTCGTAAATATCCCAACGAAGATGCGATTTGCTTTCGTAATCGCCATGTACATTTCCGAAACCGATAGCAATGCAATCAATGCCTGTGGCTGCTAATGCGGCAATGTCGGCATCGCGCGCATAGTTCGCCTCGGCCTCATAACCGTCTTCTTCGCCACCGATGCTTCCGACTTCGCCTTCGACCGCAACGCCATGCGCATGCGCAAGGGCAACAATGTCTCGTATCCGCTTCACGTTCTCGCTAATCGGGAAGTGTGAGCCGTCAAACATGACCATATCCCATCCGGCATGTATACAGTCTTTAAGCAAGGATTCTTCATGACAATGGTCCAGATGCAAAAAGCAGTTTGCTCCGGTTGTCTGGCGAGCTGTCTCGAACCATGCTTTCAGATGAGGGGCGCCATACTTTTTGACCAGGCGCGCTGATGTCTGGATGATTACCGGGCTGTTAAGTTCGGATGCGGCTAATCCGATAGCGAACATAACGTCGAAACTTGGAGCATTGAAAGCGGCGATGGCGCGCTGCTCCCGTACCGCGTCATTCATATGGTTGATAATTTGCATCACTGGTGCCGCTTCCGAAAAAAGAAATATCTAACGGCTGTTTTTTGATCCGTCACGTAAAATATATTTATAACAAGGTGTTGACCTATGCGCGCGCATCCCTTGCGGCGGCCTTTCAGGGGCTGCTTTTGTAGGTGAGGGCAGTTTTATATTGCCGCATAATGCAAATTATTTGGTCAGATTTGGCAGCCCCAATTTGATAAAGGCTTACGACACGACGCCTGTGCCTTCAGGGTGCTTAGAACGCAAACGTTCACATTGAACGCTTCCAAAGGAGTATCTGATCGACGTCGCCGTATTGGAGCCTTGACCTTAGTGATGGTTGAGCGTTTAGCTGTTGCCTGACCCGGTAGCCGTGATCCTATAGGTGCCTGATTTTCGCATAACTGAAGGTGCGGGATGTGCCAATTGCAGGCAGGTCTTTGTTTCCTGTGTCATTCTAAGGTTGCTCCTAGTGGGAAAGCGCTATAGTCATGCAGGCCTTGTCCCGACTACTAGGTAGATGCCGATGCAAGCCGATACGCCGTCCACGGTCCTGCCGAAACGGCAGGGAGATTTGGAAAATGAGGTGTATCTCACTGCAGAACGCGCCCAACTTTTCAACTGCGCTGCGTTTTCAGAAAAATTGAATGCAAGGCTTGATGCCCTTCTTGAAGGGCGCAGCATATTATCATTTGATGTTTTCGATACCTTGTTGCTGCGAGATAACATTTCAGAGTTAAGGCGATTTTACGATATCGGAACGCGTATGGCCGGAGTTGTGGCGAAATCAGGTGGGGGACTCTTCAACAGACCGGTGAAGGCTGTTGATGCTTTTCTGGCTCGTCATATGGGAACGTTGGCGACATACCGCGCTTCGGAGATCGTTGGCGAGGGGGCGGAAGGTTCGATGAATGAACTGCACGCCACGGCGAGTCGGCTTTTGGTGAATTCGGACGCTTTGAAAGCGGCGTTTGTTGAGGTCGAACTGGCTTATGAAAGTGAACGTCTGACGCCAAATTCTGTGTTGCTTGAGTATGCGCGTAAAGCTCGCAGCCGCGGCCTTCGTATCGTTCTGCTATCCGATATGTATATGCACGCGGAGCATATACGCAATCTGCTGGGGAGGGCCGGAATTGAAGGCGATCTGTTTGATGCCGTTATTTCCAGCGCGGATACCAAGGCGACTAAAGCCTGTGGTCAAGCCTTCCGCAGGCTGGAACAGGCATTCGGGGCGCCGCCGGAAGCTTTCGTACATGTCGGGGATAATCTGATTTGTGATTTTGTGCGGCCAATGCAGGCGGGGTGGCGTGCGCTGCATCTGCCTGTTGCCAAAGCGGAGATACGGCGTCGACGAGCGGATCATTTGAAAACCGTAGAAATGCTTCTAAACCAATACGGTGTGCGCGTCGATATCGCCATGCCTCATTGATGCCGCAGGGTTGATAATGTCTTCTAATGTCGTCTCCACCCCGGGTTCAGTTTCTCAGGAGATCAAGGTGCTGAACCGACAAATCGGCTATGATCTGCTGGGGCCGATCATACACGGTTGGCTGCTTAGTTTGCATCAATACATAGTCTATCTGGATAATGACGAGACGCGGTTTCTCTACTGCGCGCGAGCTGGGTGGCGTATTCGCAAGCTGCGCGAGATATTCCTGGAAGGCCTGGGTCTAAAACCAGGCGTCAATGAAGACATGCTGTGGGTATCGCGGTTGTCCGTCGCCAAGGGAGGCTATGTGCGCGCACCGGCAATGGTGGTCGATCTATTGGCGACTGAATATTATCACTTGCCTATGCGTGTGTTGATCGAAGGGGTGTTGCGCCATCAGCCGCAATTGTTAGCCACGTTCAATCTATCCCATAAGGAAAATGACTTGCCCGGGCGCAATTTTGGTGAGTGGCTTGAGGGGCAATCAGCTAGTGCGGTGCGGCTGCGGGGAATTTTCCGTGAGGCGGAGGGTGCCCTCGATCAGTACATGACTGACGTTTTGTCCGGCGCGAAGCGAGGGGTGCTGATCGATAGCGGTTGGCGTGGGACGACGCAAAGCCTTCTGAATGTCGCTTGCCCCAACATTCGTTGGCGCGGCCTTTATTTTGGCAGTATCTTGCCTGATCAGGCAGCGGTTGTGGCTCGTGATCGAATTGGCTTGATGTTTGAAAGCGCTGTTTATGATCCCAAGCGTCCCGAAACCGCTTTTATACGGCACCGCCATCTGATTGAAACCCTGCTGGAACCCAATGGCCCTTCTGTTGAGGATATACCGGCGGGGATTTTCAAGAATGGAGCCGACGCTCTAATCCGACTTAATCAAGAAGAAGTCATCGATAAGGTGCATGATGCGCTTTATCTTAGCGTGATCGATTACCTGCGTGATCATCCGGGATTGGGGTTGCAACAAATTACTGCTAACGCTCGAAAAGCTATGGAGGCATTGGAGCGGATTCTGGTGCATCCAACGGCAGTCGAAGCGAGGGCGCTGCATCTGCGGGACCGTGGTGCGGATTTCGGCTCCCCCTTGATCATGCCGGTTCTTTATTACGGCGCGGAAACCGATCCAAAAAATGCGGATGAGCGTATTGCTCGGGCGTTATGGAAAGAAGGCCAGATCGCGCTGGAATATTCGGGTGCGTTTGCCCATGACATGCAGACCCGACACGCCATATCTGGCAATGAGCACAATAGTAATGCCTGGCCGTCTGTTTCCCTTTTATCCGAAGCCTCGTCCTGCTCATCCGCAGATCTGCCGGGTTTGCCTTGCGTTGCTGTGATTACCCGCACATTAAACCGGCCGTTATTATTGAAGCGTGCAGCTTGTAGTGTTGCTGCGCAAAGCTACCCCAACTTTATTTGGGTGGTGGTCAATGATGGTGGAGATCCTGAAATAGTGGATCGGGTGATCGAGAATAGTCCTGTGGATCGTCGATGTATTGTCCGTATCGATAATCCGCTTAGTCGCGGGATGGAGGCCGCTTCCAATGCGGGTATCCGGTCCGTCGAAGCCGATTACATCGTTATTCATGATGATGATGATAGTTGGCACCCTGACTTCCTACGTCGTACAATTGATTTCTTGCACGGGCCACGCGGTAGGCCTTATGGCGGGGTAATAACGCAATCATTGTATATATCAGAGATGATCAAAGATGGCCGGGTGACGGAATTAGAACGTAAGCCATTTATGGAAGATATCCGTCGAATCGAACTGGCGGAAATGGCGGGTGGCAACCTGTTCGCTCCCATCGCATTTGTCTATAAACGTAGCCTCTGGGATGAGATCGGTGGTTACAATGAAGCTCTGCCAGTATTGGGGGACTGGTATTTTAATCTCGAATTTCTGCTGCGCGCCGATATTGGGGTTATTGCTGAACCGCTGGCCTATTACCATCATCGTGATCAAGGAGGGGCACATGCGGGCGGTGCTTATGCCAATTCCGTGATCGGCGGGATATCGAAACATGAGGAGTTTTATGCAATCGCCTGTAATGAATTCGTCCGGCGAAATGCTGTCAAATATCCAGCGGCGATTTCGGTGCTATTCCGTGGCGCCTTGCGTGGCAGTCAGGCTGGAGGCGGCGGCATCCAGGTAGTACGGAATCAAATGACTTATGAACGGGAAGACCGCCTGTGGGTTATTGCGCAACTTAATTTATTGGCGGCGCAAAGGCTTCGTAATCCGCTAACCCGTCTGAAGTCTGTTGGGTTGCCGATTGATCCTGGGCGGCCCTGGGCCGAAATTGAGAATCTGCTTATGAAGTTGGCGCCGGTCATCCCGCCTGCACCGAACTTTGATGAGGGGCGCTATCTGCTAAATAATCCCGATGTTGCGCAAGGTGTGGCCAGGAAGGAATTACCTAATGGGTATTTCCATTATATGGTGCACGGCTATAAAGAGAACCGTCAACGTCCAACAAAATAAACATCCATTTAAACAATTTGAAAACAGATGAGTATGAAACCTAAAAATATTCTTGTTGTTGGCGGCGCTGGTTATATCGGCTCTCACACATGCTTAAAGCTGGCCGAAAAAGGCTATTTCCCCGTGGTTTATGATAACCTTTCCAATGGCCATGAAGAGTTTGTGCAATGGGGACCATTGGAAAGGGGGGATATACGTGATCGGGATCGATTGGATGAAGTCTTGGCTAAATATAAGCCGGCCGCCATCATGCATTTTGCTGCATTAATCGAGGTTGGTGAATCGGTCAAAAATCCGATCGGTTTTTATGACAATAATGTCGTCGGCGCCCTAACCTTGCTGGCGGCGGCACAAGATGCAGGCGTTAATGCTTTTGTTTTCTCTTCGACCTGCGCCACTTATGGATTGCCGCAGAGCGTTCCCATGGATGAAACCCATCCACAGGAACCGCTTAATCCTTATGGGCGTACTAAATGGGTAGTAGAACAAGCGATCCGTGATTTGGGACAATACGCCGGCTTGCGTTCAGTTATCTTGCGTTATTTTAACGCCGCCGGCGCCGATTTCAACGGTCGGGTTGGGGAGTGGCATTCCCCCGAAACCCATGCCATTCCCTTAGCGATCGATTCTGCATTACGTGGCGCGCATTTCAATGTGTTTGGCACCGATTATGACACACGTGACGGTACGTGTGTGCGGGATTATATTCATGTGCTGGATTTGGCCGACGCGCATATCCGCGCTGTTGATTATTTGCTATCTGGGGGAGAGAGCATAGCGCTTAATCTCGGGACTGGCACCGGCACTACGGTGAAGGAGTTGCTCAGGGCGATTGAAGCTGTTTCCGGCCGAGAATTGGATATCCGAACTGGCGGGCGCCGGCCGGGGGATTCGACGACCCTTGTCGCTGATAATAATCGCGCGAAAGTTGTTTTGGGCTGGTCGCCGCAATATGCGTTGGAGGACATTATTCGGTCGGCATGGAATTGGCATTCGAAGCGTAATTCGGATGAATTAGATAATTGAAGAAGGGGTATATCCGCTTGCAACAAACTCCCCTTGTTTGTCTGTCTATCTATATGAAAGTTTACTGATGGGGTCCCTGAATGACCACTCTATAGCGTCCTATGAAGCTCTGGTGACACACAAGTTGCGTGAGCATCCGCGCAATCGTGATTTAGCCTTGGCTCAGTGCATCGGTGCCCTGACCCTGGATATATTTGAATCTCAAGGTAAGGGACAGGTTGAGGTTCTGCAATATCATGGGTTGAAAGATGGGATGTCGATTTATGATTTGGGGTGCGGTTGCGGGCGAACGGCGCAGGCATTATACAAATCAGGCTGGAAAGGGCGATATAAGGGAGCGGATATTATCCAGCGTTTAGTTGATGAAATCCGACGCAAATGTCCTGGTTATGAGGCGATCGTTCATCGCAAGTTGACCGTGGCGGCTCCAGATAACTCCCTGGATATTCTATATCACTGGTCGGTTTTCACCCATTTGTTCGTCGAGGAATGCTTCCTTTATATGCAGGACATCTTTCGCGCTTTAAGGCCGGGCGGTAAAATGATTTTCTCGTTCCTCGAATTGGATGAACCGGCGCATCATGATGTATTTCACAACCGTATGATTGCATTCCGGGACGGGGCGCCGGTGCCACATCTTGACACTTTTCTGCATAGAAACTGGATCCGCAATTGGGCAGATCAGATCGGTTTCACAAAATTAACTTTTACTGATGGGAATGATTATAGCCAGCACCCAGCTTTCTGGCAAACGCTTGTTTCCATGGAAAAACCGATGTGACGTATCAAATCACATAATCCAGCCCGTCGCCCAGGAAGCCGTTTTCCAGCATGTAGGCGACCACCTGTTCCGCCAGTTCTTCCGGCGTCTGCGTCGTTGTGTCGAGTGCCAGTTCCGGGGTTTCCGGCGCTTCATAAGGGCTGTCGATACCGGTGAAGTTCCTGATCTCGCCGGCGCGGGCCTTGGCGTAGAGGCCCTTTACGTCGCGTTTTTCCACGACCTCCAGCGGCGTCGCCACATAGATCTCGATGAACTCGCCTTCGCCCAGCAGTTCGCGCGCCATCTGGCGTTCGGCGCGGAAGGGGGAGATGAAGGAGACAAGCGTCACCAGGCCGGCATCGACCATCAGCTTCGACACCTCGGCGACGCGGCGGATATTTTCCACGCGGTCGGCGTCGGTGAACCCTAAGTCCCGGTTCAGGCCGTGGCGGACATTATCGCCATCGAGCAGATAGGTGTGGTGGCTGAGTGACAGCAACTTCTTTTCGACGAGATTGGCGATCGTCGATTTACCGGCGCCGGAAAGCCCGGTGAACCACAGCACGACCGGCTTCTGGTTCTTGGCGGCGGCGCGGGTAGCTTTATTCACATCAAGCGCCTGCCAGTGGACATTGGTGGCGCGCCTGAGGCCGTGTTCGATCATGCCGGCGCCGAGCGTCAGATTGGACACGCGATCGATGACGATAAAGGCGCCCATTTCGTGGATATCGGCGTAGGGATCGAAGGCCACCGGCTCTTGCAACGCGATATTGACCAGCGCCACCTCGTTGAGCTTCAGCGTCTTGGCGGCCAGGTCGGCAAAGGTGTTGACATCGGTCTTGTGCTTGATTTCCGTTACCGAGGCCGAGACGGTTTTCGCGCCGATCTTGATCAGCAGGGTGCGGCCGGGGATCAGTTCCTGTTCGCTCATCCAGATCAGGCGGGCCTGAAACTGGTCGGAGACCTCCGGGCGGTTGCCGATGGCGGAGATTACGTCGCCGCGCGAGATATCGATTTCGTCTTCGAGGGTCAGGGTGATGGCCTGTCCGGCGGCGGCGCTGGTCAGGTCACCATCATAGGTGACGATCGATTTGACCTTCGACGATACGCCCGATTGCGCCACCAGAACCTCATCGCCCGGACGGACCGTGCCGGAGGAGATGGTGCCGGAGAAGCCGCGGAAATTGAGGTTGGGGCGATTGACCCACTGGACCTGCAAGCGGAAGGGCTTGGTGCTCTGGTCCTGATCGATCCGGACGGTTTCCAGATGCTCGACCAGGGTCGGTCCCTGATACCACGGCATCTTGTCGCCGCGGCCCAGCACATTGTCGCCATAACGGGCGGACATCGGAATCGCCTGCAAGGTCTCGAAACCGAAATCGGCGGCGAAGGCCTGATAATCGGCGACGATTTCGTTGAAAACGTCCTGACTGTAATCCATCAGGTCGATCTTGTTGACCGCCAGCACCACATGCCGGATGCCGAGCAATGACACGATGAACGAATGCCGGCGCGTCTGCGTCAGGATACCCTTGCGCGCGTCGATCAGGATGACGGCGAGGTCGGAATTCGACGCGCCGGTGGCCATATTGCGGGTATATTGCTCGTGGCCGGGGGTATCGGCGACGATGAACTTGCGCTTGTCGGTGGTGAAGAAGCGATAGGCGACATCGATGGTGATGCCCTGCTCGCGCTCGGCCTGCAAACCATCGACCAGCAGGGCCAGGTCGATATCATCCCCCACCGTGCCGTGCTTCTTCGAGTCTTTCTCGATGCTGGCCAACTGGTCTTCAAAAATCAGCTTGGTGTCATAGAGCAGGCGGCCGATCAGGGTCGATTTGCCGTCATCCACCGACCCGCAGGTCAGGAAGCGCAGCAGATCCTTCTTTTCGTGCGTGGCCAGATATTCGACCAGCGCCTTGGTGTCGAGGGCGTCTTCCATAGCGATCGCGTTCATTACAAGCGCTTTCCAAAAAGTGGGTCGCAACTTTTTTGGCCAAAACCAAAAGGCAAAGCGCGACAAATAAAAATGTTTTAGGCGATGGCTTTAGCCAGCGGCTAAAAATAACCCTCGCGCTTCTTCTTTTCCATCGAGCCGGCTTCATCGTGGTCGATCAAACGGCCGGAGCGCTCGGAGGTGCGGGCCACCAGCATTTCGGCGACGATCTCTTCCAGGGTGGCGGCTTCGGATTCGACGGCGGCGGTTAAGGGGTAATCGCCCAGGGTACGAAAGCGCACGGACTTCATTTCGGGCACCTCGCCGGGATTGAGCGGTAGGCGCTCGTCATCGACCATGATCCACTGGCCGCCGCGCTGCACGACCGGGCGTTCCTTGGCGAAATAGAGCGGCACGATGGGAATGTTCTCCATCAGGATATATTGCCAGATGTCGAGTTCGGTCCAGTTGGAGATCGGGAAGACGCGGATCGATTCACCGGGCTTCACGCGGGCATTATACAGGTTCCACAATTCCGGGCGCTGGTTCTTCGGATCCCAGCCGTGATTGGCGCTGCGGAAGGAATAGATGCGCTCCTTGGCGCGGCTCTTTTCCTCGTCGCGGCGGGCGCCCCCGAAGGCCGCGTCGAAGCCGTGCGCCGTCAGGGCCTGCTTCAGGGCATCGGTCTTCATGATATTGGTGAAGACGTTGGAGCCGTGGTCGAACGGATTGACGTTATTGGCCACGCCTTCCTGATTGGTGTGGCTGATCAGGTTCAGGCCCAGGCGCGCAGCGGTGTCATCGCGGAATTTGATCATTTCGCGGAATTTCCACGTCGTATTGACGTGCATGAACGGAAAAGGCGGCTTGGACGGATAAAACGCCTTCATCGCCAGGTGCAGCATGACCGACGAATCCTTGCCGATCGAATAGAGCATGACCGGATTTTTGAACTCGGCCGCCACCTCGCGCATGATGAAGATCGCCTCGGCTTCAAGGCGGCGCAGGTGGGTCATTCGCTCGGCAGACATAGAAAACCTTTTTTCCCGCGCATAATTCGCGTATCCGAAAGAGAGTGCGGCTTGTCTAGCTTTAGTTTTTGCGGCGAACAAACCACAATGTCTAAACTCTGGCTTAAGATGCGGTGGTTAGGATGGGTTTTCCAGCCTTGCCTTGCGTGAGGGGGCGTAAGGCGTAAACGACATAAAAAGGTTCATGATGCAATTCAGGGCGCTCGCCATACCCGGTCCGGTTCTGATCCAGCCCAAAATGATCGGCGATGAGCGGGGTTTCTTCATGGAAGCCTTCAAGGAGGGCTGGTTTCGTGAATATGTGGCCGATGTGACGTTCGTACAGGACAACCAGTCCCTTTCGCGCGAAACCGGCACCATTCGGGGCCTGCACTATCAGACGGAACCGTTTGCCCAGGGCAAGCTGGTGCGTTGCCTGAAAGGCGCAATCTTCGACGTGGCCGTGGATATCCGCCCGGAGTCGCCGGCATTCGGCCAATGGATCGGTGAAATCCTGACGGCGGCCAAGGGCGAACAGCTTTGGGTGCCGGCGGGTTTCGCGCATGGTTTCTGTACGATCGAACCGGAGACGGAAGTCTTTTACAAGGTGACAAGTCCCTACAGCGCGCCTAATGACTCCGGCATCGCTTTCGATGATCCGGATATAGGCATCAACTGGCCAATCGACCGTCACAAGGCTATCCTGTCGGCCAAGGACAGACACCAGCCGGCCCTGGCGTCGCTCAAACTGTAAAGGCATGATCGCAGGATGCGCATTCTCGTCACCGGCGGCGCCGGTTTTATCGGCTCGGCACTGGTGCGTCATCTCGTCGGCGAGGTGGGCGCCGATGTGCTCAATCTCGACAAGCTGACCTATGCCGGCAATCTGGAGTCGCTAGGCCCCATCGAAGGGGCCAACAATTATCACTTTGTCCAGGCCGATATCTGCGACCTGCCGAAGATCAGCCAGGTTATCGCCGGTTTCCGCCCCGATCACATCATGCACCTGGCGGCGGAAAGCCATGTCGATCGTTCGATCACCGGCGCGAAGGATTTCATCGAAACCAATGTCATGGGCACCTTCTCCATGCTGGAAGGCGCCCGCCATTACTGGAACGGCCTTGAAGGCGAGGCGAAGGCCAATTTCCGTTTCCTCCATGTCTCCACCGATGAAGTCTACGGCAGTCTGGACGAAACCGGCCTGTTCGAGGAAATCACGCCCTACGATCCCTCGTCGCCCTATTCGGCGTCCAAGGCGGCGTCCGATCATCTCGCCAAGGCCTGGCATCGCACCTACGGAATGCCGGTCGTGGTGTCGAACTGCTCGAACAATTACGGCCCCTATCATTTTCCCGAAAAGCTGATCCCGCTCAATATCATCAACGCCATGGAAGGCAAGCCGCTGCCAGTTTACGGCGATGGCGGCCATATCCGCGACTGGCTGTATGTCGAGGATCACGCCCGCGCCCTGCATCTGATCTGCGCGAAGGGACGCCCGGGCGAAACCTACAATGTCGGCGGGCGCAACGAACGTACCAATATCGATGTCGTGCGCCGCATCTGCGCCCTCATGGATGAACTGCGCCCGCAAAACGCCCCCCATGACAGGCTGATCACCTTCGTCACCGATCGCCCCGGCCATGACCGCCGCTACGCCATTGACGCCACCAAGCTGGAAACCGAACTGGGCTGGACCGCGCGGGAAAATTTCGACAGCGGCATCGGGAAAACCGTGCGCTGGTATCTGGATAACGAGATATGGTGGCGTCCGCTGCGCGGCGAGGTCTATACCGGCGAACGCCTCGGTGTGCTCAAGGCCTAGATGATGCGCATTCTCGTTACCGGAAAAAATGGTCAGGTCGATACTTCCCTGCAAGCCCTGGGGGAGCGGCTCGGCCTGGAAATCATCCGCATCGGACTGCCGGAAATCGATCTTGCGCGGCCGGAAACGCTTGAAGCCCCTGTCCGCGCAGCGCGCCCCGATGTCATCATTTCCTCGGCAGCCTATACGGCGGTCGATAAGGCTGAGACCGAAGCCGAACTGGCGCAAAAGATCAATGGCGACGCCCCCGGCGCGTTGGCCCGGCTGGCGGCGGAACGCGATATCCCCATCCTTCACCTGTCAACGGACTATGTGTTCGACGGTGACAAGGACGGCGCCTATAGTGAAACCGACACGCCGGCGCCAGTCAGCGTCTACGGCAAGACCAAGCTTTCAGGCGAAGACCAGATACGCGCCGCGACCGACAATCATGTCATTCTGCGCACCGCCTGGGTCTATTCGCCCTATGGCAATAATTTCGTCAAAACCATGCTGCGCCTGGGCGAAACCCGCGATGAACTGAGCGTCGTCGCCGATCAGCACGGCTGTCCGACCTATGCGCCGGAAATCGCCCGCGCGCTCCTGGCCATGGCGCAGCAGGTGGTCATCGACCGCGACCCCGCCTTGCGCGGCACTTTCCATCTGACGGGGCAGGGGGAAACGACCTGGGCGGAATTCGCCGAGGCCATTTTCAAAGGCGCCGAGGCGCGCGGCCGCAAACCGGTCCGCGTCAAGCCGATCCCGGCCAGCGCCTATCCGGCCCCGGCAAAACGCCCGGCCAATTCCCGCCTGAACGGCGGTAAACTCGATGATGTCTACGGCCTGCGCCTCGATCCCTGGCGGGAGTCGCTGGAGGCCTGCCTGGACCAACTGATAACGACAAGACAAAGGGCCTCCCTATGAAGGGCATAATACTGGCCGGCGGCAGCGGATCGCGCCTGCATCCGATGACCATCGGCGTCTCCAAGCAGATGATGCCGATCTATGACAAGCCGATGATCTATTATCCGCTGTCCACGCTGATGATGTCCGGCATCCGCGATATCCTGATCATCTCGACGCCGCACGACCTGCCGCTGTTCCAGAAGCTTCTCGGCACAGGCGAACAATGGGGCATCAGCCTGTCCTATGCCGAACAGCCGGCCCCGGAAGGTCTGGCCCAGGCCTATATCATCGGCGCCGATTTCGTTGACGGCCAGCCGTCCTGCCTGATCCTGGGCGATAATATCTATTACGGCCCGTCGCTTTCAGGCTTTCTGGAAGAATCGGCGGCCATCACCTCCGGCGCCAGCGTCTTCGCCTATCAGGTGTCCGACCCCGAGCGCTACGGTGTGGTGGAGTTCGACGCGAACTTCCAGGCCGTGTCGATCGAGGAAAAGCCTGTGAAGCCGCGCTCGAACTGGGCGGTGACGGGGCTTTATTTCTATGACCGCCATGTCATCGACATCGCGGCCGATCTCAAGCCCTCGGTGCGTGGCGAACTGGAAATCACCGATATCAACCGCACCTATCTCGAACGCGGCGAACTGCGGGTGAAGCCGATCGGCCGGGGCTATGCCTGGCTGGATACCGGAACCCCCGACAGCCTGCTCGACGCCGCCGATTTCGTGCGTGTTCTGGAAAAACGGCAGGGCATGAAAATCGCCTGCCCGGAAGAGGTGGCGTGGCGGCGGGGTTATATCGACAATGCGCAATTATCCGCGCTGATCACGCGTCTGGATAAGAGCGATTACGGCCGGTATCTTCAGAAGTTGATTTAAATCAATATGTAACGAGCGTGTCGATGGCGCCAAACGCCACGAAGTGCGGATTGGCGTAGTCGCCGTCATAATAGTCTGCGCTACCGCTGACGCTGTTTGAGCGCGGATTCTGAAACCGCTTGCCGTATCTCAATGGCTGGCCATCGAGCGTCTCGACCCGGCCGCCGGCGGCGCGGAGCACGGCATCGCCCGCCGCGGTATCCCATTCCATGGTGCGGCCCATGCGCGGATAGATATCGGCGCGGCCCTCGGCGATCAGGCAGAATTTCAGTGAGGATCCGGCGGCGATGAAATCGGCTACCGTATAAGCCTCCAGATAGGCCTGCGTTTCCGCGCCGCCATGCGAACGGGAGCCGACCGCGATCAGCCCGTCTTCGGGTGGGCGCACCCGGATGGACCGGGTTTCGCCGATGACGCCATCGGTGACCTCGGCCATAAAGGCGCCCTTGCCCGCCGCGCCCCACCAGATCCTGCCCAGGGCCGGAGCATACACGGCCCCCAGAACGGGCTTGCCGTCTTCGATCAGGGCGATATTGACAGTGAATTCGCCGTTCTTCGAGATGAATTCCTTGGTGCCGTCGAGCGGATCGACCAGGAAGAAGGTGCCCGCCGTGGTCGGGAAACGTCCGGCGGCGGCTTCCTCCTCGGCAATCACCGGAATGCCGGGCGCGATATGCTTCAGGCCAGCCAGAATAATGGCTTCCGCCTTTTGGTCGGCCTCGGTAACCGGTGAGGCGTCGCCCTTCGTTGCCACCGTAAAATCGGTGGCGTAGATGCGCATGATCTCGGCGCCGGCGGCCAGCATGATCGGGGTCAGGTCCAAACGAAGCTCCAATATCTTGTACCCCTTATCGGCGATGGGGAGGGGGGTGAGGGTTCTTACTTGTCTTTTCTCACCCGGCGCAACCGCTTATTCAGTTTCACTTGTCACCTTCGTGAAACTGTAGCGGGCGCCCTATTCCGCGGGCGGGCCTCTTCATGGCCGCTTTCAGACCCTAAATCTATCCCCCTGCCAAATTCCTGCTGCATCCTATCCGGATGTCCATCGATGATCGTACAGCACAGGCACACCTGACCCCGGAAGCGCGGCGCGAACTTTTGCGCGCCTTTGCCGACCGGATGCTGCTCAAGGTCACCGCCATGGACGATCCCGAAGACCTGCCGGGCGTGGAGAAGGCCGTGCGCGTGGCCGCCGTTATCGAGCGCCTCTACAGCCGCTGCGATCGCGCCGAGCGCCAGCGCGATAAGGCGTCCGATCCGCGCCAGGTCGAGGCCGAGCGCGCCCGCCACGAAAGCGAAGCGATCAAGGCGCAGGTGTCCCTGGCTAATACCCTGAAATGGGGCGAGGAGCGCCGTCAGGGTCTGGGACAGTGGTGGGACGATGCCCAGAAGCTTGCAAAGACCCCGGCTCAGGTCGCCGTTCCGTCGCCAGACCGCCCGCTGAAACCCGCCGCGCCGGAACGTCAGGCGGCGGAAGGCGCCCTGAATAGTCCGCCGTCCTGGCAGAAAGTCACCTATGTCGATTTAACCGACGATATCGAAGCCGCCCGCGCCGAACTGGCCTTGCAAAGACGTGAAGCGAAATTGGCGTCAATACCGCCCCCTCACCATCCGCCGCCGAACTCAGGCTAGCGAGTTGTCCTAAGGCCTCAGCATTCCACCACATTCACCGCCAATCCGCCCAGGCTCGTTTCCTTGTACTTGGCGCGCATGTCCTCTCCGGTCTGGCGCATCGTCTCGATCACCGCGTCGAGCGAAACGATGTGATGCCCGTCGCCGTTCAGCGCCAGATAGGTGGCGTTGATCGCCTTGATGGCGCCCATGGTGTTGCGCTCGATGCACGGCACCTGAACCAGTCCGCCGATCGGATCGCATGTTAAGCCGAGATTGTGCTCCATGCCGATTTCGGCGGCGTTTTCACATTGTCCGGGCGTACCGCCGAGCGCCGCGCAAAGGCCTGCCGCCGCCATCGAGCAGGCGACGCCGACCTCACCCTGGCAGCCCATTTCGGCCGCCGAAATCGAGGCGTTGGTCTTGTAGAGAAAGCCGATCGCCGCCGCCGTCATCAGCAGGATGCGCGTGCCGTCTTTCGTCGCGCCGGGCACAAAGGTTTCGTAATATTTGATCACCGCCGGAAGCACCCCCGCCGCGCCATTGGTCGGGGCCGTCACCACGCGCCCGCCGGCGGCGTTTTCCTCGTTGACCGCCAGGGCATACAGGCTGACCCACTCGAAAATATGCGACGGATCGATGCGCGGGCCGCGTTCCTCCAGCCGGTCTTTCATCGCCCTGGCGCGGCGCTTGACGTTCAACCCGCCGGGCAGCGTGCCTTCCAGCGACACGCCGCGTTTGATGCTGGCCATCATGGCGTCGCGCACCTGGTCGATAAAGGCGTGGGTGTCGGATTCCGCGCGGAAGGCCAGTTCGTTTTTCGCCACCACCTCGGCGATGGACAGGTTTTCAGCGGCGCAGATCGCCAGCAGTTCGGCGCCGGAAGCGTAAGGCCGGGGCAGGGTGATATTGCTGGAATGGGCCACTACGGTATCGCCGGTGATCGCCCCGCCGCCCACGGAAAAATAGGTGGCCGTGAAGGGCTTGCCGTGCGGATAGGTCGCCTCGAACACCATGCCGTTGGAGTGTTCGGGCAAGAATTGCCCCATCATGAATTGCAGGTCGCCTTCCGGCTCGAAAACAATGTCATAAAGCCCCGCCAGTTTCAGGCTTTGCGTGGCGCGGATTTCCGTCACCAGCGGCGCGATGGCCTCCGGATCGATACGGTCCGGCAACCCGCCGCTGAGGCCTGCGAGAATGGCGGTATCCGTGGCGTGCCCCTTGCCGGTCAGGGCCAGGGAGCCATAAAGCTTGCAGACGACCCGCGACGGTTGGCCATGACTGACGGCCTGTTCGGCGAAATGGACCGCCGCCCGCATGGGGCCTACCGTATGCGAACTGGAGGGGCCGATGCCGATGGTGAACAGATCGGTGACGCTCAGGGCGTTGGGCGCGTGGGGATCGGTCAGGTTCATTCCGGCATTCCTGTTAGTCCCGCATCCTGCCGCAATCCGGAGGGACGGGCCTGTGCGTTCAGGCCGTAAAAAGCGCGGCCTGTGACAACAGTGTGCCCACAAGCCGCGCGTCGGGTCAATTTGGTTTCAAATGTATTTATTATGACGTGACAAGAATGACCACGCCCTGTGCCGGCACGGTGAGGAAGACCTTGCCGGCGCCATTGCTGGTATAGATGCCGCCCGTGGCCGGATAGACGCCGGTGAAGGCGGTGGACGGCAGGCCGGTATCGGCGGAAAGGGTCTGGGCGCTGGCCGAGAGGTTCATGACCACCACGGCGGTCTGAGCGCCCGTCTGGCGCAGGAAAACCAGACTGGAGTCGCCGGCGGCGGATTTCAGGGTCAGGTCGCCGGATTGCAGCACCGGCCAGGCCGTGCGGACCGCGTAGAGCGAGCGGTAGGTTTCGAGCAGCGAGCCGGCCACGCCATCCTGGGCGGCGACATTGTTGGTCAGGTAATTGGCCGACAGGGCGCGGAAGGGCGATACGGTCGAGAAGCCGGCGGCGGGGGCTGTGGCGTCCCAGCTCATCGGCACACGGATGCCGGCATCACCGCCTTCGTTATTGTCGGCCATGCCGATCTCCTCGCCGTAAAGCGCGAAGGGCGTATCCGAGGCGAGGATTTCGATGGCGGCGGCGATCCGGGAATCGCTGCGGGCGCCGAGATCCGGCCACGGACGCGCGCCGGCAAAGGAGTCGTGGTTGGAAATGAACAGCGGCAGCCGTGTCCGGTCAGCGGCGCTGAGATAGGCCGCCAGTCCGGCATTAAGCTGGCCGGAGGTCGCCGTCGTCTTGATATCGCCGCCGTGGAAAAAGGCGAAGGCCCCGCCGCAGCTTGTCGTGGCGGCATAGTCGGAGGGATGGTCGGGGGCTTCACAGACCATATAGCGGTTGGGATAGGATGTGATGACCGTCTGCGCCTGTTTCAGCAGGGCATGGTTTTCCGGCTGGTTATACCAGGCCGAACCGCCGTTTTCGATCAGGGTTTCGACCGCATCGAAACGGAAGCCGTCGACGCCGCGATTGAGCCAGAAACGCAGATTGTCCATATGGTAGGCGACGACATCGGGGTTGCGCAGGTTGAAATCGGGCATCTGGTCGGAGAAGACGCCGTAATACCAGCCGGCGCCGGAAGGCCGCCAGCTTGGGCCGCTCAAGCCGGTCCAGCCGGGGTTGCTGGCGTTGAAGATATACCAGCCGCGCCGCGCATTGCCGCTGTCGCTGACCGCATCGAGAAACAGCGGGTTTTCCGCCGAGGAATGGTTCATCACGTAGTCGAGCACGATGCCGATGCCGCGCTTGTGCGCCTCGGTGACCAGTTTGTCGAAATCGGCGAGCGAACCATAGGCCGGTTCGATGGCGCGATAGTCGGTGACCGCATAGCCGTGATCGTGGTCGGAGGAGGGATAGACCGGCATCAGCCACAGGCCGGTGACGCCCAGGCTCTTCAGATAGTCGAGCTTCGAGATCAGGCCTTTGATGTCGCCGATGCCGTCGCCGTCGCTGTCCTTGTAGGCGCGCACGAAGATTTCCATGAACTGGGCGCGCCGGTTCCAGTTGGCGGGCAGGGCGCTGGCGGCGGCGTTGGCGGTGACGGTGGTGAGGTCGAGCGCATCCGATTGGTGGCCCAGCCGCGCCACGGCGGCGTCGGCGTCGGACTGCGAGGTGAAGGCGGCCAGGGTATCCTGCACCACCCAGATATCACCGCCGTCCACTGAGCGGTTAACATGCAAATCGCGCATCGGGCTTTTGGCGTCGCCGTTATGGATAAGGAAGTTGAGATTGGCGTTGGCGGCGAGGAGCGGCACCGAAACCGTGGCCCAGCCGTCGGATGTGGCGCTGAAAGGCAGCGGCGCGGTCCAGGTGGTGGCGGTAGCGGTTGAAATCGCCGCCGTGCCGGTCGCGTCGTTCCACAGATGGACGCCCCAGCCGGCATAGTCGCCATTGCTGCGTTTGTAGTGGATGGTCAGGGTGAGCGCGGAAGGGGAACTGCTTGAAGATGATGAGGCACCGCCGCCACCCGATGATCCGCCGCCCCCTCCGCCTCCGCCACAGGCGCTCGCCAGAACAGCGATAATAACCAGCAGGACCGCGTGCGCGGCCATATACGTCTTCGACATGTCTTCGTCCTCTTCGGGCCATGATTTTCTTATCCGCCCGAAAGGTTCCGGGCGGTTGATGTACCGGGTTGTGACGTTTTGACAGCTTACTTTATTATATCCGCCGCGATTGGTTTCATTTTATACTTATTGCGGCGGGGCGTTTCCTTGGCGGCAAGCCTACAGATAAATGCCGGGTCTTCAAATATGTACACGGCAAGAATACGTATTCACGAAAAATCCGCCGGCTGTGCAACCGGCGGATTTAAATCACAGACTCTTTTATTTATTTGCCTTTGACGGCGCTCCAGCGGCTGTCGGGCAGGGTAATATCGACGCTTTGCGGCAGGTCGTCCGAGGCCTGGCCCAGAAGGACATGATAGACGCCGCCCTTGACCACCCAGCTATCGGTGGCTTCGTCATAGGTGGCCAGCAGTTTCGGATCGACCTTATCGGCGAAATTGGCGCCCTGGCCGGGGGCAAGCTCGGCCTTATGGAAGGCGACGAGGCGCTTGGGCGCTTCCCAGCCGGCGGCCTGCCAATCGGCGGGGGAAACATAGACCTGCATCACCGCCGCGCCCGCCACGCCACCGGTATTGGTGACCGAACCGCCCACCGTAATATCACGGACGCCATTCAGCGTGGCGGTCGGAGCCGATGTCTCGAAGGTGGTGTAGCTGAGACCGTGACCGAAGGCGAAGAGAGGTTTGAAGCCCTTCACATCGTACCATTTGTAGCCGATGGCCGCGCCTTCATCATAGGTGATCCCGACCTTGATGCCGTCCGGCTTGTGGTAACCGGGAATCTCGGCGTGGGCCAGTTGCGCGTTCGACGCCGGGAAACTGATCGGCAGATGGCCGGACGGATTGACCTGGCCGGTCAGGATATTGGCGATGGCCTGACCGCCGCGCGCGCCGGGATAGAAGGCCTCCAGAATGGCCGGCGTCTTGTCCGCCCAGGGCATCAGCACCGCGCCGCCGGATTCGACGACGACGATGGTCTTCGGATTGGCCTTGACCACGGCGGCGACCAGGGCGTCCTGGTTGCCCGGCAGCTCAAGCGGATTATCGAGGCCTTCACCCATCCATTGCGTCACGAAGACGATGGCGACCTCACTCTTTTTCGCCAGCGCGGCGGCGGCCTTGATATTTTCCCCGCTGATATAGGTGATGGTAGTCTCAGGTCTGGCGGCTTTCAGCGCCTCGACCGGCGAGGACGGCATGAAGACGACCGGACCGGGCCAGGTTTTCGGCTCCAGACCCGGCACGGCATTGCCCCCCACCGGCGTCACGCCGGAAGACCCGCCGCCGGCCATCACGCCCTTGTCGGCATGACCGCCGATCATGGCGATGGACCTGGCGTTGAGCGGCAGGAGGTTGCCTTCGTTTTTCAGCAGGACCAGCGAAGCCTCGGCGGCTTTCTGCGACACATTGGCGTCGGCCTCGAAATCGATCGGGCCGACTTTGACGGGGTTATCGACCACCCCCTTGGCGAAGAGAGGCCACAGGATGCGTTCGGCCATATCATCGATGCGCGACATCGGGATGGCGCCGCTGTCGATATCGGCTTTCAGCGTTTTGGCCGAGAAGAAAGCGCCATGATGGTTGCAGCACGGATAGCCGGTGAACTGGTCGAGGCCATTATTTGCCGCCTTGGCGGAGGAATGGACGGCGCCCCAGTCGGACATGACATAGCCCTTGAAGCCCCAGTCCTGCTTCAGCACGCGGTTATTGAGATAGTCGTTCTCACAGGCCCAGTCGCCACCCACGAGATTGTAGGAACACATGACCGAACCGGGATTGGACAGGTCATAGATCATCTCGAAGGCCAGCAGGTCGGACTGGCGCATGGCGGGTTTCGAGATGGTGACATCGACCGTGGTGCGCTGGCTTTCCTGGTCATTGACCGCCCAGTGCTTCATGGTCGAAACCATGTGCTGCGACTGGATGCCGTTGATCAGCCCGCCGGTCATGCGGCCGGTCAGCAGCGGGTCTTCGCCGGTATATTCGAAATTGCGGCCGTTGCGCGGTTCGCGGGCCAGATTGCCGCCGCCGGCCAGGAAGACATTGAAACCGGAGGCGCGGGCTTCGGTGGCGATCATAATGCCGCCCATTTCGGTGATCTTCGGATCGAAAGAAGCGGCGGTGGCCAGCGAAGACGGCAGGGCGGTGCGCTCCATGCCGGTGACGCGCACACCGATCGAGGCGTCTGTCTGCCATTGCGCCGGGATGCCGAGACGCGGAATGCCGGCGATATAACCCGCCGATCCCTTGATATGATGCGCGACGACATCGGCCTTGATGGCGGACGAGACGATATCGTCCGGCTCCTTCATCAGTTGTTCCGGGTCGGTATAGCCCATGACGAGGCCGAGCTTTTCATCCAGCGTCATGGCGGCCACGGCGGCGGCGGCGCGTTGATCAGCAGGCTTGGTCGTATCCATCCACGGCTGAACCTGCGCCAGGGCGGCGGTGGACACACAGGCAAGCAGGGACGCGGCAAACAGACTCTTAACGTACAGGAATTTCATAACGGCTTCCTCCGGTAGCTATTTTATAATTGCCGCCGAAGCTACATTGGAAGCGCTTCCGGGGGAAGGGGAGAAAACGCTTATTCGATCAGTATCATGCCGGCGGCTTTTGAGGCCCGGACATCGAAGGTCATGGTATGAGAGCAATCAGCGGCAAAGGCTATGCGTTCGATAAGGCAATCGGCGAAATCCGCCCTTGACGATTGATACAACCGCAGTGCCCGCCATATGTCTTCGGCGCGGTCAACCAGGAGAGACTCCGTGCTCAAGAGGTGATCAAGCAACAGGGCGATCTGTTCGCGGTTAAGGTTGTAACAAGCGGTAAGCACCCACACAATTTCAACGACGGAGACAATTGTAATGAAACCGGGCGCTTCCTTCGTCAGGGATTCGATGAGTGTGGTCGCCTTGGCGGATTGGCTGGCATCGTCTTGCATGACGTAGCGTACAAGAACATTTGTATCGAGGCCGATCATTCCCCCCCGGCGCCTTTTGCGGCAATGGCTCCATTCATTTCCTCGATCGTTACCGCTTTGGCAGGTTTACCGAAAAGTCCCTTCAAATCCGTAACCGGTCGTTTCGCCAGGACAAACAGAAACTTTCCGGATTCGAGTGAAACGAATTCAACCCTGTCTCCCGCCGTGACAGACAAGGCTTTCCTGACATCGGAGGGGATGGTGATCTGGCCTTTGCTCGTAACGGTCGCCACGGACATATTGCGTCTCCAATTGCTCCTTACTTTACCACAATGCAATTTGTAAGGCAAACGGACCGGTAAGCTGACCAGAAGGCATAACCTCCCGGACTGCATCTTTCATTTTGCCCCTAAAGCCTGACCGAACTCACCTCATCGATGGCGCAGATGATGTGATACAGCGAACTGGCCGGCGCCGGTTCGATCTCGAACGTGCCGTCCGGCTTCATGCGATCACGATATAATCCCTCAATCCCGGTGCTGAGGTAGAGTTGCAGTCCGGAGATCGCCAGGATCAGGCTGGCGATGGCGGCTTCCTTTTCGGCGGGCGTTTTCGCGGATTGCGACAGGGCGGTGAAGGCCTTCATGCGCTCGGTCTGCGACCACAGGCGCGCCTTGGCGTCTTTTACGGTGAAATCGTCCCACAGTTCGAACATCGTCACATTGCGCTTCGGATCGGTGCCGGCCACCTCGGCGATATCGATCAGCCGCCGGGCCGTCTTGATATAGCTGTCATTACCCGTCATTTCCGCCCAGCGCAGGAACAGCCACGCCCATTCAAACTGGTGGCCCGGCTCGACAATCCGGCCGGCCTCGCCCGGCATGACATTCCAGTCGCCATCGAAGAATTCGCGCAGGGCGCCGGTTTCCGGATGCAGGAACTTCTCGACGCACAGGCCGGCGATCTCGCCGGCGATTTCGCGCCATTTGTCGTCGCCGCCGGCCTCGATCCACGCCAGGCAGGCCTCGAACATGTGCATGTGCGGATTGGCCTTGAGCGGCAGGGTGCGCGGACTGGCTTCCTCGAAGCCGCGCACCGGATGGGAATAGTCGGCCACGATCCTGTCGCGGATGGCGACGCCGGCGGCTTCCAGCGACTTGTCGTCCGGACGCACGCGATAGGCCGAGGCATAGGCCAGCATGGCGAAGGCATGGTCGTAGAAATCGAATTCGCCGCGCACCACCGAACCGTCCGGCTTCAGCGTGGCGTACAGCATCCCGGTTTCAGGGTTGCGCGCCGGACCGGAAAGCCATTTCAGGCCCTGGTCTATCGGTTCGTCCGTCTCGCCCTGATACCCCATGCGTCTGGCCAGGGCGTAGGAAAAGACCTGACGCGCGGCGACACGCGTGCGGCGGTCGATATCATCCGGCTTGCCGTCGAGATTGATCTTCTCGTAGAAGCCGCCCTTTTCGCGGTCGCCGCCGATATCCCACCACAGCGGCAAGGCGTGATCGAACAGCCACTGGCGCAGGGACTGTTGTTTGTCTGTAAGGGCGGCGGCGAGGCTGGACATGGCGAATCTCACAGGAGGCAGGAGGAGCGTTTCAGGGCTTTAGGGTGAAAACGCGTAAAAATACAGTTGGATTGTGGCGTGACGGCAAATAAATATTTTAAAAATACTTATTTGTTTCACCCGTGCGTATATTTACCTACCGCCTCTTTATATGTACGCAACGGGCATGACATCGAAAAAATACGCTCCGGCAAGTCATGGAAGAGCAAAGATCTTCCGCGTGGGGAGGTAAGGGCGAAATCAAAATGTCACATAAGATCATACCTGTTATCATGTCCGGTGGTTCCGGAACGCGTCTCTGGCCCCTGTCCACGCCGGCGGCGCCAAAGCAGTTCCATGCCCTGGCGACCGCCAACAGCATGATCCAGGAAACGGCGCTGCGTCTGGTCGGCGATGAATATCTGGCGCCCGTGGCGATTTGCGGACGCGGACACTGTGATCTGGTTGTTTCGCAACTGGGGCAGATCGACAAGGCGCCGCAGGCGGTGATTTTGGAGCCGTTCGCTCGTAATACCGCCGCCGTCGCCGCGATGGCGGCCTTGAGGGGGCAGGAAAACGATCGGGACGCCCTGGTGCTGCTGGTGCCGGCCGATCACGTCATCACCAAACCGCAGGCCTTCCATGAGGCGGTTATGGCCGCGGCGGAAACGGCAAAAACGCGCATTGTCACCTTTGGCATTACGCCCGCGCATCCGGAAACCGGCTTTGGCTATATCGAGCGCGGTGACCCCTTGAGCGACGGTATTTTCGAGATCAAAAAATTCTGGGAAAAGCCAAGCCTTGAAACCGCCAGACGATATGTCGAAGGCGGGCGTCATGACTGGAACGCCGGCATCTTCCTGTTCTCGCCCCAGGTCATGCTCGAAGAGTTGAGTCTCTATGCGCCCGAAGTGCTGGCGGCCTGTGTTGATGCCTACAAAAAAGCGCATCGTGACGGTGTGATCATCAGTCTCGATGAGGCGGCGTTCGGGCAGGCGCCGTCAATTTCGGTCGATTACGCCGTCATGGAAAATACCTCGCGTTCGGCGGTCATCCCGTGTGATATCGGCTGGGCCGATGTCGGCGGTTTCGCCGAACTGTGGCGGTTGGGGGAAAAGGACGCCAGCGCCAACCACGTCAAGGGCGATGCTATCCTGATCGAGGCGGAAAACTGCCTGATCCGCAATGACGCCGGACCGGTGGTGGCCGTTATCGGCCTCAGCGACATCATGGTGATCTCGACGCCTTCGGGTATTCTGGTCGCGCCTTTGTCACGCGCCCAGGACGTGAAAAAGGCCGCCGAAGCGGCCAGGGCACGTATTACGTCCTGATATGGAGGTCTTGCCCGAATCGCCGTTTCGGATGACGCCCTGCGTCAGGTATTCACGACCTTTCGCATGGATTTCGCGCCAGACCTGCCGCCGGATCCGTTGAGCAATGCGTATCGTGACCGCCAGATGGCGCTTTATAACGGCGTATCCGGCAAGGCTTGCCGGTTGGAAAATGAAGCGACGCCGGCCGATATGGGCGGGATCGTTTCATGGTTATTATTGGCCGCCTGGCGATAGAAACCTTGTGGCTGTATCGGGCCGATGCTCCCTCTGTTTAAGGCGCGGCAAGACGGGTTTGCAAATGCCGTTCAGGCTGTGGGGCGATATAATGCCGCTTTCGCCAGAATGGGGTGGCATTTTGCGGAAATAGCCCTAATCTGGACATGAAAGAGAGTAACCTTCCCATCATGCCGGATCATCGTTCCAAGTCTGAGACAAGCAAGCCGCTTTTGCCGCGCCTCGATCCTGAAGAGGCCGGTTATCTCGGCGAGGAACTGGAAACCCTGCGCGAACTGGTCAGCCGTGGCGACGCCCTGGCCACCGCCGGAGGGTCGGTCATGGCCTGGTGGGGCGTTGTGCTGGCCGTCACCTATATCCTGAAAGCCTTCATGGCGGCTGACTGGCTGCCCGTCGGACTGCCGGTCGGGTGGGGCGCGGCGATTATCGGTGTGCCGGGCGCGTTTCTGATTTCACGCTTCGGCCGGGGCGGGTATTCCTTCCGCTCCTGGCGCAATCAGGCGATTTCCACCACCTGGGTGTTCGCCGGCATCGGTATTTTCGTCTTCCTGCTGGGCAGCCAGTGGACGAGGGTTTCCGAGCCTCACATTACCATGGCTTTTCTCGCCATCGTCTTCAGCCTCGTTCTGGCGGTGATGGCGACGTCGAGCAGCCAGTCATGGCTGCTGGGCATGGCGGGCGGCTGGATGTTGACCGCCGGAGCCATGTTCGTGCTTGATAGCCCGATCGATCGTTATGTTATTATGACCGCGGCCACCATCTGTTTCATGACGGCGCCGGGTCTTGTTCTGTTGCGTGCCGAATGGCGCGCCCAACCCAAGATGAGGACCACATGAGCCTGTTCGCCCACGAAAGTCTGGAAGAGGTCATCCATGGCCGCGCCCGCCTGGCAATCCTGGCTTTCCTGTCCACCGTCGGCAAGGCTGATTTCGTTACCCTGCGCGGCGAAATCCGCATCAGCGATGGCAATCTGTCGCAGCACCTGAAGAAGCTTGATGACGCGGGTTATATCCAGCTCGACAAGACGATTTCCGCCGGCAAGCCCCGCACCATCGCCCGGCTGACCGTATCGGGCCGCGACGCCTTTTATGACTATCTCGATCACCTGCAAGGTTTGCTGAACGCTGTTCCGGGGCGTGACGCTCGGATATGAATGGCCCGGAAAAGACATAAACCGTGGTCGCTTATTATTGGTAACCGCGTTTTTTAAGTGTAGAAATACCGGATCCGGGAATCCGGCTGGGCGCCATGACGATCACCCTCTATATCGATGCCGATGCCTGTCCGGTGAAGGACGAAACCTACAGGGTCGCGGCGCGTTATGGGCTGAAAACCTTCGTGGTGTCGAACAGCTTTATCCAGATTCCCAAATCGCCGCTGATCGCGCGCATGATCGTCGAGGCTGGGGCGGATGTCGCCGATGACTGGATCGCGGCGCAGGTGGCAGCCGGAGATGTGGTGATCACCAGCGACATTCCCCTGGCGGCGCGCGTTCTGGCGAAGGATGGCCACGTTATAGCGCCGAACGGGCGCGCCTTTACCCCCGATTCGATCGGCGCCGCGCTCGCCAGCCGCGCCCTGATGGAACATATCCGTTCGACCGGCGACATCACCGGCGGGCCGCCGCCATTCTCCGCCGCCGATCGTTCGCGGTTTCTCCAGACGCTCGATCAGGTGATCACCCGCGAAAAGCGGCGTCTGCGATAATCACACAATCACAACGATTATTGCGGAACGCACATGCAATGTGATTGAAAATGAGACGATCGCCCTTGAAATATCCCGCGTCGCAGCATATTATACGATTGTTCGGCGCTTTTCAGCGCTGATGCCCTTCCTGGGCGTTTCCTCCCTGTAAACTGGCCGCGCCGTAGAGCGCGGCTTTTTTTTGCCTGTTACACAGGCAGCGCCTGGGTGTTCTTGACTTCTTCCAGCACGGCATAGGTCCGGGTTTCGCGCACGCCCGGCATATCGACCAGGGTCGTGCCGAGGAAATGCCGGTAGGCCGCCATGTCCTTGACGCGCACCTTGATCAGGTAATCGAAGCCGCCGCCGACCATATGGCATTCCATGATTTCCGGCCGGCGCATCACGGCGCGGGCGAAGTCTTCAAAAAGCCCGCTCGTGGTGCGGTCGAGCAGGATTTCGACGAAGATCATCAGGGCGCAATCGAGCTTTTCCGGATCGAGCACCGCCATGGTGCCGAGAATATAACCATCCTTGCGCAGGCGCTTGACCCGTTCGAAGCACGCGGCTGGCGATATGCGGCACAATTCGGCCAGGGCCTGGTTGGTGATCCGGCCGTCGGCCTGAAGGGCGCGCAACAGACGCCGGTCCATTTCGTCAAGCATGATAAATTCCTTTGGCAGTTTGCCGATATTTAGGAATTATATTTGGCATTTATTTTAAAAATACCAAGCACATTCGGTTATTTCGGGAATACACCATGTATATAATCAGCCATAAAGGTTGCTGCCCATATGTCCGACGCGCTTAACGCCACCCGTTCGCAAATGACCGCCCTGCTGCGCGCACCAGAACCCGATGTCCTCAAGGCCCTGTTGCCTGCGGCCACCCTGGATGCCGTCACTCGCCAACGGGTGATCGACCAGGCCCGCCTGATCCTGAATGACCTGCGCGCGGCGCAGTCTTCCGGCTGGATCAACCGTTTCCTTCAGGAATATCGCCTGAATACCCAGGAAGGCGTGGCCCTGCTGTCGCTGGCGGAAGCCTATCTGCGTGTGCCCGATGCGGCGACCGCCGACCTGCTGATCCGCGACAAGCTGGGCGACGCCGACTGGAAGGCGCACAGCGGCCAGTCCGGTTCCAAACTGGTCAATTCCACCACTTTCGGCCTGGTCCTGACCCGCGCTCTGGTCAGCGACGAGGGCGGGGCGTTGAAAGGGTTACTTGCGCGCGCCGGCGAACCCTTCATTCGCGCGGGTGTCGCCGCTGCCATGAAGATGATGGGGGCGGTCTTCGTCATGGGACGCGATATCAACGAAGCGCTGGATCGCGCCGCCAAACCGGAAAACAAGGGCTTTACCGCCAGTTTCGACATGCTGGGTGAATCCGCGCGCACGCAGGAAGACGCCGAGCGCTATTACACATCCTATGAGAACGCCATCGCCGCTGTCGGCGCCTCGAAGAAGGTGCTGGGCCACAATATCTCCGTCAAGCTGTCGGCCCTGCACCCGCGCTATGAGGTCGCCAATGCCGCCGCCTGTGTGCCCGAACTGACCGAAATGATGACGCAACTGGCACGCCAGGCGGCCGGTCTCGGTATCGGCCTGACCGTCGATGCAGAAGAAACTGAACGCCTGATGATGTCGCTCGATATTATCGAAGGCGTGGCCCGCGATCCGCAGCTTTCTGGCTGGGAAGGTTTCGGCATGGCGATCCAGGCCTATGGCAAACGCTGCCGGCCTCTGGTCGGCTGGGCGGAAGCGCTCGGCGCCGCCACTAGCCACAGATTGATGGTCCGCCTGGTTAAAGGCGCCTATTGGGATTCCGAGATCAAGAAGGTGCAGGTCGATGGCATGAGCGATTATCCGCTCTTCACCCGCAAGGCCGCGACCGATGTGTCCTATCTCGCCTGCGCCCGCGATATGTTCGACGCCGCCCACATCTATCCGGCTTTTGCGGGGCATAACGCCCTGACCGTCGCCACCCTGATCGAATGGGCCGGTGATCGCCGCGATTTCGAGTTCCAGCGCCTACATGGCATGGGCGAGGGGCTGCATGAGCGACTGGTGCGCGAGGAAGGCTTCGCCTGCCGCACCTATGCGCCGGTCGGCGGCCACCGCGAACTGCTGGCCTATCTCGTGCGCCGCCTGCTGGAAAACGGCGCCAACAGTTCATTCGTTCATCAACTCGCCGACGCCGCCATAACGGAGGACATGCTCTTGGCCGATCCCGCAACCCATATCGCCGCCGTCAGGGGCCGCCCGCATCCCGGCATCGCCAGGCCGGCGGGCCTCTTTCCGGGCCGCATCAATTCGGCGGGCGTCGATCTCAATGATGCTGCCACCCTGCACTCGGTGCTGACCGTGGTGGCCGATGCGCATCCGGTCCATGCCACGGCGCTGGTGTCCGGCCAGCCGGTGACCGGCGAGGCCAGGGCCGTGATCAATCCGGCGGATGGGGCAATCGCCGGCACGGTCATCGAGGCCGTGGCCTATGATGTCCGCCGCGCCATTGCCGCCGCTACCGCCGCCGCGCCCGCCTGGAACGCGCGCCCGGTCGAAGAACGCGCCGCCTGTCTGGAACGCCTGGCCGATTTGCTGGAAGAGAACCGCCCCGAATTGCTGCGTCTGGCCGTCCGTGAAGCCGGCAAGACCATCGGTGATGCGGTCGCCGAGGTACGTGAAGCGGTCGATTTCTGCCGTTATTACGCCATTCAGGCGCGCGCCTCTTTGTCGCCGGAAATCCTGCCGGGACCGACCGGCGAGCGCAACGAACTGCGTCTGGTAGGCCGCGGTGTCTTCGCCTGCATCTCGCCGTGGAACTTCCCGCTGGCCATCTTCCTGGGCCAGATCACCGCCGCCCTGGTCACCGGCAATGCCGTGGTCGCCAAGCCGGCGCCGCAGACCCCGCTGATCGCGCACCTGGCCATCCGGCTGGCGCACAAGGCCGGCATCCCGCCGGAAGTCCTGCATTTCCTGCCCGGCGGCGTCGAGGTTGGTGACGCCATCATTTCGCATACCGGCATCAACGGCGTGGCCTTTACCGGCTCCATGCCGACGGCGCGCACCATCGCGCGCAACCTGCTGAAGGATGACAACCGTCCAATCGTGCCGCTGATCGCCGAAACCGGCGGGCTGAACGCCATGATCGTCGATTCCTCAGCCCTGCCGGAGCAGGTGGTGGCCGATGTCATCACCTCGGCTTTCCGCAGCGCCGGTCAGCGCTGTTCGGCCCTGCGCCTGCTGATCGTGCAGGAAGATATCGCCGAAAATCTCATCAAAATGCTGACCGGCGCCATGGATACGTTGGTGATGGGCGATCCCGCCGATATCCGCACCGATGTCGGGCCGGTGATCGACGCCGCCGCCCGCGACAGGCTGGAAGCCTACCGCCAGTCGATGAAGGGCCAGTGGATTCATGCGCTTGAAAAGCCGGGCCTGCCGGGCACCTTCCTGCCGCCGACCCTGATCCGGCTGGAACGGATCGAAGACCTGACGACCGAATGGTTCGGGCCGATCCTGCATGTCGTCACCTGGAAGGCGGGTGAACTGGAAAGCCTGGTCGGCTGCATAAACGCGCAGGGCTATGGCCTGACCATGGGCGTCCATTCGCGCATCAGGGCGACGGCGGATGCGGTCAGCGATCTGGCGCGTGTCGGCAATCTCTATGTCAACCGCTCGATGATTGGCGCGGTGGTCGGTTCGCAGCCCTTCGGCGGCGAGGGGCTGTCCGGCACCGGCCCGAAGGCGGGCGGCCCGCACTTCCTGATGCGTTTCGTCAGCGAACGCACGATCTCGACCGACACCACCTCGGCCGGAGGCAACGCCACCCTGCTGTCACTGGCCGAAACGGATATTTGAAACGCGGCCTGATCGGTTCAATCTGGCCGGTCGATTTGTGATATGAGGGAACAGACACCTGTCCGGCATCATGCTATGAGTCCGGAAAGCGGTAAAAGCAGGAGGGTGGAATGATATGGACGCGCAGGTCTCTTTTAGGCGGCGGCATGGCGGCTTTAGGGGTGTTTGGAGGGATGCCGGCCGCCTGTGCGCAAGGGGGGGCGCGCTCCACGGTGACCGCCGGACCCGATGTCGAGGTCGAAATCGCCGATGGCCGGCTGCGTGGCGGGCATAGCCGGGGCGCCCTGGCTTTCAAAGGGATTCCCTATGCCGGACCGGTTAGCGGTGCGGCGCGTTTCCGCGAAGCGCCGCCGGTCGTGCCGTGGAGCGGCGTGCGTGACGCCAGGCATCTGGGCGCGCCGTCGCTGCAAAAGGCCAATTCCACCTATGGCGAGCAGGAGCCGGCCTATGCCGAGGATTGCCTGGTGCTCAATGTCTGGACGCCGGCGGTGAATGACGGCAAAAAGCGCCCGGTCATGTTCTATTGCCACGGCGGCGGCTTCGCCAGCGGTTCGGCCGGTTCGACGGCGCAGGACGGCGCGCGGCTGGCGGCGACCTATGACGTGGTCGTGGTCGCCACCAATCACCGGCTGGGCCTGCTGGGCTATCTTTATCTCGGCGAGTTGGGCGGGCCGGATTGGGCCACTTCCGGCAATCAGGGGATGCTCGATATCGTGGCGGGTCTGCGCTGGGTGAAGGCCAATATCGCCACCTTCGGCGGTGACCCGGATAATGTGACCATCTTCGGCGAATCCGGCGGTGGTTTCAAGGTCGGCACGCTCCTGGCCATGCCGTCGGCGAAGGGACTGTTCCACAAGGCCAGCATCGAAAGCGGCGCGGCCCTGCGGCGGATGCCGAAGGAGATGGCGACGGAAACCGCGCGCCGGGTGCTGAAAGGCCTTGGCGTCGCGCCGAACGAACTGCACAAACTGGCGGACATTCCGGCGGAACAGATCCTCGCCATCCAGTTGGCGGGCGAACAGGGGCGGGGGGCGATGACCATGCCTTCGGATGGTTCCGCGCCGCTTCCGCGTGACGGGCGCCTGCATATGGCGGGATATCCCCTGCCCGGCGGTTATGGGCCGGTGGTGGATGGGGTGGTTCTGCCCGCCGATCCGTTCGATCCGGTGGCTTCGCCGCTGATGGCCGATGTGCCGCTGATCGTCGGGCATAACCGCGATGAGGCGACCTTCTTCAATATGGGGCGGCCCGATACCTTTACGCTCGATGAGGCGGGACTGAAGGCGCGGCTGGCGGTGGAATTTGGCGGTGACGCCGACAGACTGCTGACGGTTTACCGCGCCACCTATCCCAGGGCGACGCCGAGTGACCTCTATATCGCCATTGCCTCGGCGCGCTGGTTTGGCGCGGAATCGGCCACGGCGGCCGATCGCAAATCGGTGCAGCCGGCGCCGGTTTATCGGTATCGCTATGACTATGAATCGAACTTCCCGGTTCCCGGAACCGCCGCCACGTTGAAAGCCGGCCACGCTACCGAGATCGCCGCCCTGTTTCTCAATACCGATCAGCCGGGGCTGGAAGGAGATGGGCCTGGTTTGGCCGAGGCGTCGCAGCGCATGAGCGCTTTCTGGGCCAGCTTTGCCCGTGATGGCAAGCCGACCGCGCCGGGGCAACCGGACTGGCCGCGCTATACCACCGCCGATCGCCCGGTCATGCTGATCAATGCTGTTTGCCATGTCGAGAACGATCCGGAAGGCGCGGCGCGGCAGGTCTGGCAGGAAGAGGTCGCGGATTGAGCCAATATATCCTGGCCCTCGACCAGGGCACGACCTCCAGCCGGGCCGTTATTGTCGATGGCTGGGGCAGCCACAATAACCTGATGATGCGGTTCCAGGCCGATATTCTGGGCGTGCCGGTGGTGCGGCCGAAAATCACCGAAACCACGGCGCTGGGCGCGGCTTATCTCGCCGCCCTGGCCGAAGGATATAAGGTTTAGGCCGCCAGCATATTGCCGATGCCGATGATCACGGTCGAGATGATCAGGGTGCCGATACCGAGCCAGACGAGGAACTGCGTCCGGTTGGCCGTGCCCTTCCATTCCTTGAGCGCGAAGCCCCACAGGGTCGAGAACAGGATGATCGACGCCATGTGCAGGGTCCAGGAAGAGAAGCCGAACCTGCCCATCTGGCTTTCGCCCATGGTGTAGAAGAAGAACTGGAAGTACCACAGGGTGCCGCCGAGCGCCGCCAGGAGGTAGTTGGCCAGCAAGGGCGTCTTGATATCGGAAACGGCGGCGGTCTTGCCGGTCCATTCGCCGGCCGATTTGTTCTTGAGGATCAGGTACAGGCACCAGATGAAATTGGTGGTGAAGCCGCCGGCCAGCACCACGCACAACACCGGCAGGCCGACCCACAGCGGACCGGTGCCGGCGGCGGCGGTAGCTTCGCGGATCGGATCGCCCGCCGCCAGGCCGAAGGCAAAGAAGGATGACATGACGCCGGAGAAGATGGCGATCAGCAGGCCCTTCTTCAGGTCGAATTCTCCGCGATCGGGGATATTGACGTCACCGGACACATTGGCGAGCTGCTTTTCCTTGGCGCCGCCGGCCATGGCGACGACGATGATGCCGATAATCACCACGGCGATACCGATGAAGGTATACTGACTGCCGGATTTGGCGATCAGCTCGCCGAAGGTGATCTGCGATACCGGAGGGCCGATCAGCGGCGGCCCGACCGTGCCGATGACTGTGGTCAGGCCGAGCGCCACGGCCATGCCGAGCGACAGGCCGAGATAGCGCATGGTCAGGCCGAAGGTCAGCCCGCCCAGGCCCCAGGCGGCGCCGCACAGATAGCAGATCAGCAGGGTATGAGAGGGCGTGCCGGCCAGGACGCCAGGCAAATCCTTGCTGCCGATAAAGGCGCCGATCCATGGGGCGATTACCCAGGAAAAGATGCCGCCGGTCAGCCAGAAGATTTCCCATGACCATAGTTTGATGCGTTTATAGGGCACATAGAAGCTGGCGGAGGACAGGCCGCCCAGCCAGTGGAAAAAGACGCCTAAGAGGGGATTGGGGTTCATCTGCGTTTCCTGAATGGGTTTTGTTGTTATATTTTATAGAGGCGCTCGGCTGTCCCGGCGAACAGGGCGTCCCGTTCACCGGCGCTGAAGTCTTTGGTTATGTCGTCGTAGGCGTCGAGCGCCTTTACGTAGCTGTTAAAGAGTTTATCGGTCGGGAAGTCGCTGGCGAAGGCGCAAGCGTTGGGGCCGAAGGTTTCGATGGTTTGCAGGATAAGCGGGCGCACCGATTCCATTGTCCACTGGCGGTCTATGAAGCCCATGCCGGAAATCTTGACCGCCGCGTGGGGCAGGGCGGCCAGCGCCTGTAAGCCTTCGCGCCATTCCGTCAGGTCAGCATCAACCGGCATGCCCATATGGTTGAGGATGACGGGAATATCCGGGTGCTTCGCGGCCAGCGCGGCGGCCTGTTTCATCTGGCCGGGATAGATTTGCAGGTCGAACGACAGGTTATATTTCGCCAGCAGGGCGTAACCGCGTGCGAAGGCATCGTCATCGAGCAGGTTGCGCGGCGCATAGGTCCGCTTCGGATCGGCGTGCCAGTTGAGGATATGGCGGATGCCGCGCACATTGCGGTGTTCAGCATGCGCCGCCAGCAAGCGCTCGACATCCGGATCGTCGAGCGCCGCGAAGGCGACGATGGCGTTGGGTTTTCCGCCGTCATCGGCCAGGGATTGCAGCCATTCCGTTTCCGCCAGCGCGTCATCGGGATGCGCGCCGGCGTCGATATGGACGATCTTTTCCACCGGATAGCCGGCGGCGTCGGCGAAATAATCGTTTAGGGCATAATCCGTGGCGATCGCTTCGACGCTGCCATTGGGGCCATCATCGGCAAAGGGCGGGGTCAGCCACGGATAGCGCAGCCGGTTCAATTGCCAGAGGTGGACATGGGCGTCCACAAATCGCTTTATGGCCATGCCCTGTCTCCATTAATAGGTCGTTCGACCGCCGGATGTGTCGAAGACCGAGGCGGTGGTGAAGGAACATTCCTCCGAAGCCATGAAGGTGACCATGGCGGCGGATTCATCGACGATACCCAGGCGGCCCATGGGAATTTTTCCGCGCATGTAATCGACCTGGCTTTGCGGCAGTTGCGCGAGGATCGGGCTTTCAAACGTGGCCGGCGTCAGGGCGTTGACGATCACGCCCTTCTGCGCCAGTTCCTTGCCGAGCGATTTGGTCAGGCCGATCACTGCCGCCTTGGAGGCCGAATAGGCCGAGGCGTTGGGATTGCCTTCCTTGCCGGCGACCGAGGCGACATTGACGATACGGCCGTAACCGTTATCGAGCATGAAGGGGATGACCTCGCGGCAGCAATAGAACAGGCCGTTGAGATTGATATCCATCACCTTCAGCCAGCTATCGACCGGAAATTCCCAGACCGGCACGGTGGCGCCGGTGATGCCCGCCGAATTGATCAGAATATCGATCTTGCCGAGGGCGTCCTTGCTGCCCCTGGCGGCGGCGGCCACGGCGGCCTGGTCCGAGACATCCAGTGCGAAAACGGCAGTGGCGCCGGTGTCAACCCTGGCGGTCTCAAGCGCTTCGGCATTAAGATCCCACAGGACGACCTTGCCGCCTTCGGCGACGATGCGGGCGGCGGCGGCCTTGCCGAGGCCGGAAGCGGCCCCGGTGACGATGGCCGTGCGGCCCTTAAAACGATCAGGGTACATTACTCGATAATCTCCAGGCCCTCGAGGCTGAACGGGATGACGGTCTGCTTTTGCTCGCCAAGCTTCGACACGCCAAGGTGCATGGTGTCGCCATGTTGCAGGTAGATCGGATCGGGCTTCTTGCCTTCGCCGACGCCCGGCGGGGTGCCGGTGATGACCAGATCGCCCGGCTGGAGCGTCACGAAACGGCTGATATAGGCCAGCGCCTCGGCCACCGGAAAGATCATGGTGCGGGTATTGCCGGTCTGCATGCGCTGGCCGTTGACATCGAGGAACATGTCGAGGGTTTGCGGATCGCCCAGTTCATCGGCGGTGACCAGCCACGGACCGGTCGGGCAGAAGGTATCGCAACCCTTGCCCTTGACCCATTGCGAGCCGCGCTCCTTCTGGAAGGCGCGCTCGGACACATCATTGACCAGTACATAGCCGGCGATGTGGTCGAGGGCGTCCCTGGCGTCGATATAACGGCAGGTCTTGCCGATGATGACGCCGAGTTCGACTTCCCAGTCCATCTTGGTCGAATCGCGCGGCTTCATGACGTCATCGTTCGGGCCGGTGAGGGAGGAGGTCGCCTTGGTGAAATAGATCGGTTCCGGCGGCACTGGCAGATTGGATTCGGCGGCGTGGTCGGCATAGTTGAGGCCGACGGCGATAATCTTGCCGATATGGGCCACGGGCACGCCGTAGCGTGGCTGACCTTCGACAACCGGCAGGGCGTTCAGGTCAGCGGCTTTTAGTTTCGCCAGTTGCGACAGGCGCACTTCGTTGGCGGTGATGTCGCCGACCAGGGAGGAGAGGTCGCGGATGCGGCCGTCGCCATCGACGACGCCGGGTTTTTCCTGGCCCTTGGGACCGTAGCGGCAGAGTTTCATGATAGTAGTCCTCTAAAAATGATGCCAAAACTTCCCCCTCTCCCCATGACCATGGGGAGAGGACGAGGAGCCAGGCGAAGCCGCCGATCCTCGGGTGAGGGGCTGCCTGACGCTTAAGCTTAACCGGCAAACAGCCCCTCACCCGATCGCCTTCGCTATGCTCGGCTCTCGTCCTCTCCCCTCGTGGAGGGGAGAGGGGGATGTTCGTGTGGTTCGTGGTTCAAAATTCTAATGCGTATACGGGCGGAACAGCTTGACATCGGGGTTCAGTTCGACTCCGAAGCCCGGCTTGTCCAGTTTGTTGACATTGAGGCGGCCGTTCTCCGGCACCGGTTCGCCCAGCAATTGCGGGTGGAACATGGGTGCGACGTGATCGGCCTTGGGCGCCATCATCAGGAATTCGGCGAACGGCGAATTGTGGCGCGTGATGACGAAGTGATACGAATAGACGCTGCTGCCGTGCGGCACGACCATGATGCCGCGTGAATCCGCCATGGCCGATATTTTCAGCAGTTCGGTGACGCCGCCGCACCAGCCGACATCGGGCTGGATCAGGTCGCAGCAGTCCATTTCCATCAGCATACGGAAGCCCCAGCGCGTGGCCTCGTGTTCGCCGGTGGTGACCAGCATCCCCGGTGGGACGTTTTTCTTCAGTTGCTGATAGCCCCAGTAATCGTCAGGGCTGATCGCTTCCTCGATCCATTTCAGGCCGTGCGGGGCGCAGGCATGGGCGAGGCGCGTGGCGTAATTGACATCCAGCGCCATCCAGCAATCCCACATCAGCCAGAAATCATCGCCGCAGCGGGCGCGCATATCGGCCAGCATTTCGACGTTTTTCTTCAGGCCTTCGTCGCCTTCGATCGGACCGTGCAGCAGGGGCATCTTGCCGCCGATAAAGCCCATCTGTTTCGCCAGGTCGGGGCGCGCGCCGGTGGCGTAGAATTGCAGTTCATCGCGCACGGCGCCGCCCAGCATATGATAGACCGGCTCACCACGCAGGCGGCCCATCAGATCCCACAGGGCAAGATCGACGCCGGAAATGGCGTTCACCACCAAACCCTTGCGGCCGTAATATTGCGAGGCGAAGTACATCTGGTCCCAGATGGTCTCGTAATCGAAGGGGGAACGGCCTTCCAGGAAGCGGGCGAAGTGCTTTTCGACCATATAGGCCGCCGGTTCGCCGCCGGTGGTGACCGCGAAACCGATCGTGCCGTCATCGGCCTCGATCTCGACGACGAGGGTGCCGAGGACATTGATGCCGAACGACTTGCGGCTCTGGCGGTATTCGGGATAGCGGCCCATCGAGGTGGCGATATGGTTGTCGATCCAGTGGCCTTCGCCCTGATCGTGATAGTCGGCGCCGCCGCCGCCCTCTCCGCCCTTGATGACGCTTGCGCGCACTTGCTTGATCTTGGGAAAATTTCGCATTAGTCTCACCATTTGGGACGGTTGGCCATATTTCGCGGTCCCTGCGTCGATTTAGGGGTGAATGGCTTGAATTCATCCCATACTTTAGATATGAGCATTAAATAATGAAACAAACTGCGTCAATGAATAATTTGGGCGATAACCCGCCGGAAAGCGAAGCGGGCGCGGCCAGGTCGCTTGCCGGTGCGCAGACCCTTGTGCGCGGTCTTGATGTCATGATGGCGGTGGCCGGCAATGCGCGCAGCCTGCCGCAGCTTTCCGAGGCGCTCGGCCTGACGCGCTCGACCACGCACCGTCTGGCGACGACTCTGGTGGAACAGCGCTTCCTCAACTTCACGCCGCGCGTCGGCTATTCGCTGGGGCCGAAACTGCTCGAACTCGGCCATCTCGCCTCTCGCCAGATGAACCTGCCGCGCATCGCCCATGATCACCTGCTGGCCCTGTCGCTGGATACCGGCGATACGGTCCATCTCGGCATTCTCGATGGCGAACGTGCGCTCTATCTCGACAAGGTGCAGGGCAGCCGCCGCATTGAAATCAGTTCGCGCATCGGCGAACGTCAGCCCCTGCGCTCGACCGGCATCGGCAAGGCGCTTTTGCTCGACGCCACCGAGGATGAAATGGCGCAGGTCTACATGCGCGAAGGCCGCGAATGGCCGGGCTATCGCGTCGATTTCGAGACATGGATGGACCGGATGCGCGATTACGCCGCCAAGGGTTATGCCTACGATCTCGAAGAAAACGAGGACCGCATCCGCTGCGTGGCCGCGCCGATCCGTGACGCGGGTAACAAGATCATCGGCTCGATCAGCGTTTCCTCGGCCGCGCAATATATGGATGACGCCCGCATGACGGCGCTCACAGAACAGGTGCTCGCCACCGTCCACGCCATTTCGCACGAATTCGGCTGGAGCGAAAACAACCTCAAATCATAAGGGCTTAAGATGCTTTTACAGGGACAACGGATTCTGATCACGGGCGGATCGCGCGGCATCGGCCGGGGCGCGGCCATCGAATGCGCGAAGCATGGCGCCGATATCGCCATCAATGCCTCCGCCCCGTCCGAATCCGTCGATAGCCTGGTGAAGGAGATCGAGGCGCTGGGCCGTAAAGCGGTCGTCTATATCGGCGATGTGTCCCTGCCGGAAAGCGCGCCGGCCTTTATCGAATTGGCGGTGAAAGGGCTGGGCGGCGTCGATCACATGGTCGCCAATGCAGGCATCTGTCCGTTTCACAGCTTCCTCGACATGCCGGCAGAGGTCGTCAAGCGCACGGTCGATGTCAACCTGATGGGCACCTATTACATGTGCCAGGCGGCGGCCAACCAGATGGTGAAGCAGGGAACGGGCGGCTCTCTGATCGCCATCAGTTCGATCTCGGCGCTGGTGGGCGGCGAGATGCAGTCGCATTACACGCCAACCAAGGCCGGCCAGCATTCGCTGATGCAGTCCGTGGCCATCGCGCTGGGCAGGCACGGCATCCGCGCCAATTCGATCCTGCCGGGCACCATCGCCACGGATATCAACAAGGAAGACCTCGCCGACCCCGCCAAGCGCGCCTACATGGAAGGCCGCATTCCCCTCGGCCGCCTGGGCAAGCCTGACGATATCGGCAAGGTCGTGGTTTTCCTGGCCTCCGACCTGGCCGCCTACATGACCGGCGCCCATGTGCTGGTCGATGGCGGCGCCTTCGTGAACCTGCAATAGATTGTCAATTGTATGAGTATTGACTCCCGTGGCCGTATCGTGATCGATAGGGGCATGGACATGCGCGGAAAGCGTGGTCGAAGGGAGTTGGATTATGTTGACAGTTTCACGCCGCGCCGCATTGGTGTCGGTCGCGGGTTTGACGGCGGCCGGGCTGGCCGGAAAGGCGGTTGCGGCGGATGATACGGGCGTGACGGCGATCACGCCGTTTCCGTTGCCGGCGGTGCGGCTGAAACCCTCCCTGTTCCTGACCGCGATCGAAGCCAACCAGCGTTATCTGCTGTCTCTGAACCCTGATCGTTTCCTGCACAATTTCCGCCTTTATGCCGGGCTTGCGCCAAAGGGGGCGCTTTACGGCGGCTGGGAGGCGCGCGGTATCGCCGGGCATAGCCTCGGTCATTACCAGTCGGCCCTGAGCCTGATGTACGCCCAGACCGGCAAGCCGGAATTCCGCGACCGCGCGCTCTATATCACCCGCGAACTGGCCCTGGTGCAGGGGCGCAATGGCGACGGCTATGCCGGCGGCACCAATGTGGACAGGGATGGAAAGACGATCGACGGCAAGGTGATCTTCGAGGAAATCCGCCGTGGCGATATTCGCACCCAGGGTTTCGATCTCAACGGCGGCTGGGTGCCGATCTATACCTATCACAAGGTGCTGGCGGGCACGCTCGACGCCCACCGCTATTGCGATGATCCGGCCTCGCTTCAGGTCGCTTTGGGGCTGGCGGATTATCTCGGCCGCATTTTCGAGGGCCTGTCCGATGCGCAGGTCCAGGAAGTTCTGCGCGCCGAGCATGGCGGCATCAATGAATGCTATGCCGAGCTATATGCCCGCACCGGCGACAAGCGTTGGCTTAAGCTTTCCGAGCGCATCCGCCACCGCACCGTGCTCGATCCGCTGGCCGAGGGCCGTGACGAACTGGCCGGCAAACACGCCAATACGCAGATTCCCAAGGTGATCGGCCTGGCGCGGCTTTACGAAGTGGCGCCGACCGATCAGCATCGTCAGGACAGCGCCAGGGCCGCGCTGTTTTTCTGGGAGACGGTGACGAAGGATCATTCCTATGTCATTGGCGGCAATTCGGAATACGAGCATTTCGGCGAACCGCGCAAGCTCGCCAAACGCCTGGGCCAGCAGACCTGCGAAGCCTGCAACAGCTACAACATGCTGAAACTGACGCGGCACCTTTACGGTTGGTCGGGCGATGCGCGCTATTTCGATTTTTACGAGCGCGCCCACCTTAACCACATCATGTCGCAGCAGGACCCGCAGACCGGCATGTTCACCTATTTCACACCGCTGGCCTCCGGCTTCGGACGGGTGCATTCCTCGCCGGAAAATGACTTCTGGTGCTGCGTCGGTTCCGGCATGGAAAGTCATTCCAAGCATGGCGAAAGCATCTGGTGGCGCAAGGGAAACCGTGTGCTGGTCAATCTTTATTATGCCTCGACGCTCGACTGGGCGGAAAAGGGTGTAAGGGTCGATATGGATACGGCCTTTCCGTTGGATGAGCAGGTTACCTTGCGGGTCACGCAAGCCAAATCGCCGTTTGAACTGGCCTTGCGTGTGCCGACCTGGTGCGCGGCGCCGAAACTGACGATCAACGGCAAGGCGGTGGCGGCCAAACCTCAGGATGGCTATCTCGTGCTGGCGGCGCTCAAAACCGGCGATACGGTCGGCCTGACCCTGCCGATGGCGGTCCATGCGGAGACCATGCCCGATGATGACCGGCTGGTGGCCTTCCTGAACGGCCCGTTGGTGCTGGCCGCCGATCTGGGGCCAACGGATAAACCGTGGGAAGGCTTCGATCCGGCGGTGGTTTCCGACAGCAATGATGGCGTTCTGGTGTGCTCAGGGGAAACCTTTAGCCTTGGCGCACATGGCCAACCGGAAAAGCTGGTGCTCAGGCCGTTTTACGGTCAGCACCATAACCGCACCGCCGTCTATTTCCGCCGCTTCACACCCGCCGAATGGCCGCAGGCGGAGGCCGGCTATCGCGCCGCCGCTGCTGAAAAGGCCGACATTCTGCGTCGCACGGTCGATTCCATCCGGCTTGGCGAACAGCAGCCGGAAACCGACCATGCCTTCGAGGGGACGCCCAATACCGCCGCCATCAGCCATATCGCCGAGCGTGGCCGACTGATAAACCGGGGCTATTTCCAGTTCGATCTGGCGGTCAGGCCGGGACCGCTCGATTTGCAGGTCAGCTATAACGGCAGCGATCACAACAAGGATTTCAACATCCTGATCGACGGGCGGTTATTGGCGCACGAAACCCTGCCGGGCGAGGTGACTGTGGCGCGAACGGTGAAGACCTATCCGCTGCCGGATCTGGCGGGCAAGTATAAGATTACTGTCCGCTTCGAGGCCGCCGCCGACCAGTGGACGACGGCCTATGAATGCCGGGTGATCACCCGAAAAGCCGCCACGCCACTTTAAAACTATACCGCCCCACTTGTGGGGCGGGGGACCGCGCCCGTAAGGGCGTGGTGGTGGGGGCCTTACTTAATTGCTTCCAGTGATCCATATGCACGTTTCTAACAGCACGCGTGCATAAGACCAGAAAGACCCCCACCACCAACGCGCAAGCGCGTCGGTCCCCCGCCCCGTTTACGGGGCGGTATAGGTTTCCACTCTAAACCTTGTGATAGGTGGCAACGCGCTCGACCTCTTCGCGGGAGCCGAGCACGACGCCTATGCGCTGATGCAGGGCGTCGGGTTGGATATCGAGGATCGGATTGAGGCCATCGGTCGCCATGCCGCCCGCCTGTTCAATCAGGAAGGCGATGGGGTTGGCCTCGTACATCAGGCGCAGCTTGCCGATGCCTTTTCGCGCATCCACCGGATACATGAAGATGCCGCCGCGCGTCAGGACGCGGTGAACATCGCCGACCATCGAGGCCAGCCAGCGCATATTGAAATCGGCCGCGCGCGGACCGGTTTTGCCCGCCAGGCATTCGTCGATATAGCGGCGCACCGGCGACATCCAGTGGCGGTGGTTCGACATATTGATGGCGAATTCGCGCGTACTGGCGGGGATCGTCATCTGCGGCACGGTCATCAGCCAGTCACCGGTTTTCTGATCCAGCGAGAAGGCGGAAACCCCGCCGCCCAGGGTCAGGACCAGGGTCGTCTGCGGGCCGTAGATGGCGTAACCCGCCGCCACCTGCCTGCGTCCGGGTTGCAGCACGTCCGCCGCGCTGACCTGGCCCGCCGGCGCTTTCAGGATGGAGAAGATGGTGCCGACCACGCCGTTGACATCGAGGTTGCTGGAACCGTCGATCGGATCGAAGACCAGCAGGTATTCGCCGCCGGCAAGCGGGTAAATCTCTTCCATCTCTTCCGATACCAGCGCCGCCACATGGCCGCCCCAACGGCGCGCTTCGAGCATCATATCGTTGGCGATGACATCGAGTTTCTTCTGCACCTCGCCCTGGACATTTTCCTGTTCGAGCGCGCCGGTCAGGCCGTCGATGGCGCTGGTATTGACGGCGTGGCCGATATCGCGGCAGGCGCCAGCGACGGCCGTGATCAACTGGCGCAGGGAAGGGGTGGCGGATTGGTCTTCGAGGAACCGGGAAAGGGGCTTAAGCATGGCATCCAGTGTGGCTTGTTATGATTGCCGCGCACCATAGCGAAGTTCAGAAATCCCGCCAGCCCCGTTTGCGGGCGTTAAGGTTAATCGTTTCTTGCCTCAGGCGTATTCCACAAAAAATTTTAACCTGTTGTTAATATAGAATGGCGGCGCGCCCTGAATCCTGATTACCTTCGGCTGTCATCAGGAGGCAGTCATGCTGGCCAGGATCAAACGTCTCGCACCCTATTTTCTCCTCGGCCCCGTCAGCGGGCCGCTGGTCGCCGGCATCGTGCACAATTTCCGTGGCGGACGCCCGGTTCTGGGCGCCATGTATGCGGTGCTGCTGCTGGAATTCATCTATCTTCTGCCGCTCCTGTCGGCGAAATATCTGCCCACCCTCATGCCCTGATCAACCGGACTTGCCGTAAACGGGCGGACGTATCACACTGGCCTCCTGATTCCTTCCAGGAGAAGCTTATGGCCTTGCGTGACCTGACCGGCGTGGTCGATTTCGGCCATCTCGAAGCCTATACCCTGAATGACCCGGTGGTTATGGAGGAGGTTCTGCGCATTTTCCAGCAGCAGTGCGAATTGTGGACGCCGCTGCTCACCACCGGTCACCCCGGCTGGCGCGACGCCGCCCATACCATAAAAGGCGCGGCGGCGGGGATCGGCGCAGGGCTTCTGGCGGCGGCGGCTGAAGCAGTCGAACGCGGCGACGCCGAAGGGGCCGGTTTCCGCCTGGAAAAGGTGAAATCGGCCATGAACGCCGCCCAACATGACGTGGCGGCCTATCTGCATGAACTGCAACTGAGATCCCTGCGCAGTTAAGCATAGCTGATCTGTCGGGACGGCATTTAAGGCTTGGCATTTGGGGAGCGGCTCTTTAAACGCACACGCAAACCTTATTCTTGTGTGAGACAGAGAGCCGGCATGAGCGACGAAGAGCTGCATATCATCTGCACCGACCGCGAAGGCGTGGTCCATACCCTGCCGGCGCTCGAAGGCTGGCGGATCATGGAGATCATCCGCGATAACGGCCTGCCGATCAAGGCCGAGTGCGGCGGCTGCCTGGAATGCGCCACCTGCCACGTTTATGTCGATGGCGACTGGGGCGGCAAGCTGATCCCAAAGTCCGATGAGGAAGACGAAAAGCTCGACGAGGCTTTCAATGTGAAGCGCAATTCGCGTCTCTCCTGCCAGATTCTGATGCGCGATGATCTAAATGGTTTGCAAGTGACATTGGCGCCGGAAACTGACTGAACCGCAGCTATCCGGGGCGTTTGAAGGGGCAATATATGCGTTTGAAAACTCTGGTGGCGTCTTTGGTAATTGGTTCCGCTATCGCCGGGACGGCCTGGGGATGGGGCGCGACCGGCCATCGCCTGCTGGCCGAAGAGGCCATGCGCGCCTTGCCCGGCTATGCGCCCTCTTTCCTGCGCGGCCCCGAAGGCATTGCCGATGTCGGCGAATATGCCCGCGAACCCGATCGCTGGAAGGGGACGGGCGATGTGCATGACGCCGAGCGCAATCCGGCGCATTTCATCGATCTCGATGATAGTGGCCTGACTTTGGCCGGGCAATCGCTCGATAATCTGCCGAAAACGCGTTCCGATTTCGAGGCGTCATTGCGCGCCAAGGGCATCGATCCGGCGAAATCCGGTTACCTGCCCTACGCCACGATCGACGCCTGGCAGCAGGTGGTCAAGGACATGGCCTACTGGCGGGTGCTGACCCTGATGGAAAGCCATGAAACCAACCGCTCGAGGAAGGCGTGGTATCGCGCCGACCGCCGCCGCCGCGAGGCCCTGACCCTGCGCGATATCGGCGTTCTGGCGCACTATATCGGCGATGCGAGCCAGCCCCTGCACCTGAGCGTCCATTATAACGGCTGGGGCAATTTCCCCAATCCGGACAGCTATACCAATGCGCGGATCCACGGGATGCTGGAAGGCGCCTTCGTGCGGGCCAATATAACCGCCACCGATATCCGGGCGCATATGACGGCCTATGTGCCCTGCACCGGTGCGGTCGGGGCCTGTGTCGGCACACGGATCAAACGCCATTTCGCCCAGGTGATCCCGCTGTATCAACTGGAAAAGGCGGGCGGTTTCAAAGATGGCGATCCGCGCGGCAAGGCCTTCACCGCCGAACGGCTGGGCGAAGGCGCCAGCGAGGTGCGCGACGCCGTGCTCGATGCCTGGCGCGCGTCCAAGACCCTGCCGGTCGGCTATCCGGCGGCGGCCTATGACGATTTCGTGGGCGGCAAGGTCGCCGATCCCTATGCGGTGCTTTACGGCAATGATTAAGCAGTTCGCCACGCCTGATCCGGCCCTGACCTATAAGCCGCGGACCGGCGGCTACGGCATCCTGTCGATCAATGGCAGGATCGCCTGTGCGCGCATCGGCTACGGGCCTTACAGCTATGATTTTCCCGGCGGCGCCGCCGATCCGGGCGAAACGCCGGAACAGGCGGTGGTCCGCGAATTCGGCGAAGAGGTCGGCCTGGTGGTCGAGGTCGTCCGGCCGGTCGCCGACCTGAAGCATTACATCATCCACGAAGACGGCACGCCCTATAACAATCACAGCCATATTTTCGAGATGCGGCTGGTTGGGGAAAACGCGGCGCTGAAAATCGAGGCCGATCATGAATTGGTCTGGCTCGATCCGCTGGGGGTTATTACGCACCTGAAGAACGCAGGCTATGCCTGGCCCTTGACCCTGTGGCTACGCGATCAATCGATTTGATTAAACAATTTTAGAGATTCAATCCATTGGATCGAATGAAGGCGGCGGCATAGAAGCGGGCTTATCAGACATACTGAAAGCCTGCCGATATGACCGACCTCGCCACCACCAGACTGCCCGTCCGCCTGCCGCCGGTCGTTTGGGCGGCGTTTCCCGGCGTCATGATCGCGGCGCTGATCGGCGGGCTGGCCTTCTGGCTCCATCAGTTGCCGCATATGCGCGCGGTGTCGCCGGCGATCCTGGCGGCGGTGATCGGCCTGTTCCTGGGCCATGCGGTGAAATGGCCCCGGCGCATGGAGGCGGGCCTCGCCTTTTCCGCGCGCAGCCTGTTGCGCTGGGCGGTGGCCTTGCTGGGCTTGCAGGTCGGTTTCGGCCAGATCGTGGCTATCGGCTGGGCGGGGTTCGTCATTGTCGCCGCCGGACTGGCGGTCAGTTTCGTGACCATCCGCGCCCTGGGCCGTGTGCTGGGCGTGGCGCCGAAACTGGCGGAACTGATCGCGGCCGGCACCAGCATTTGCGGCGCTTCGGCGGTGGCGGGCGTCAATGCGGCGACGGGGGCGGAGGATGGAGATGTCGCCTATGCCGTGGCCATGGTCACCCTGTTCGGCACGGCGGCCATGCTGCTCTACCCGCTGATCGATCACCTGCTGATGCTGGATGCGCATCGTTATGGCCTGTGGGCCGGGGCGTCGATCCATGAGGTGGCGCAGGTGGTCGGCGCCACGGCCCAGGTGGGGCCGGAAGCCACGCAATCCGGTGCGGTCGCCAAGCTGACGCGCATCCTGATGCTGGCGCCGCTGGTCATGACCCTGCGTTTTGGCCGGCGCAGGCCCGCAAGTGGGGGCGCGGGCGCGCCGCTGTTCGTGATCGGTTTTCTGGTCCTGGCGGCGGTGAACAGCCTCATGTCCCTGCCGCATGAAGTCACGGCGGCGGCCGGTCAGGTATCGGGCTTCCTGCTGGCTATGGCCCTGGGCGCGATGGGCCTGAAAACGCATATCGACGCCCTGAAAGCGAAGGGATGGGCGCCGCTGCTGCTTGGTGCGCTGGGGACGCTGTTCATCTCGCTTTTTACACTGGGCCTGACCCTGGCTTTCGCCTAAACCTGACGGATGACCTTAGAACAGTTGCGCATCTTCATCGCCGTCGCCGAGCGTGAGCACCTGACCCGCGCGTCGGAAACGCTCAACCTGACGCAATCGGCGGTCAGTTCGGCCATCGCGGCGCTGGAGGCGCGGTACGGCACGAAACTGTTCGACCGCATCGGCCGCGGCATCGCGCTTACCGAAGCCGGGCGTCTGTTCCTGCCGGAGGCGCGGGCGGTGCTGGCGCGGGCGCGCGAGGCCGAGCAGACCCTGCATGAGGCGACCGGCGGCCTGCGCGGGACGCTGAAACTCGCCGCCAGCCAGACGGTCGCCAATTTCTGGCTGCCGGAGCGGCTGGCGCGGTTCCATGCCGCCTATCCCGGCCTGACCCTGGGGCTGGAGATCGGCAATACCGACCGGGCGGTGGCGCAGGTTCTGGCCGGAGAAGCGGATATCGCCGTGGTGGAGGGGCGCGCCGACGATCCGCGCCTGGCCGTGACCCCGCTGGCCGGCGACCGCCTGGTCCTGATCGCGCCGCTTGACCTGGCCCTGCCGGAGACGCTGATCCGGGCGGACTGGGCGGGGTTCCGCTTTATCGTGCGCGAAGCCGGATCGGGTACGCGGCATATTCTCGAAGACCATCTCGCCGCGATGGATTTGAGGCTGGACGCCGGCAATATCGTCATGGCGCTGCCATCGAATGAAGCGGTGCGCGGCGTGGTCGAGGCAGGGCTGGGTGTTTCCCTGCAATCCGAACTGGTGGCCCGGCGGGCGATCCGCGCCGGGCTTTTGCAGGGCCGGGATATCGGCCTGCCGCCACGGTCCTTCTACCTGCTCCGCCTGAAGGAACGCGGCGGCACCCGCGCGGAACAGGCCTTCATGGACATTTGCAGGCTTAAGGCAGACGGCGCAGGATAAACTCGTCGTCCAGCGTCTGCCCGACTGCAAACCGATATGCGCCGGCCCGCTCGAAACCGTAGGCGCCATAAAGCGCTTGCGCCTTGTGGTTCTCGCTCCAGACGCCGATCCATTGAGGATTGCCTGGGTAGGTCTCGTTCATCCAGTCGATAGCGATGGTCAGTAGCCGCTTGCCGAGGCCCTTGCCCTGCTGGCTGGAATGAATATAGAGGCGCTTCAGTTCGCCTTCGTGCTGCGGGTCGGCTGCGGGGTGAGGCAGGCCGACCGGACCGCATTGCAGAAAGGCCACGGCCTCACCGCCAGCATAGACAATCCGCCAGAACTGCGCCGGATCAGCGATTTCCTGGACCAGCTTTCGGGGCGTATAGGATTTTTCCAGAAACGCGCTGAGGTCTTCGGGCGGATACAGATGGCCGAAAGTCTCGGTAAAGGTATCCATCGCCAGTTGCGACAGGGCGGGAATATGCCGGGGTTCGACGGGCAGAATGCGCATGAGGGTTTGATAGCCGGCCATGCCCCTGTTCGCAAGGATCAGAACGCCGCCTGGGCCGCCGCCGGTGGAATATCACCTTCCGCCTTTTCTCCGGTAACACTTTGAATTTTTATTTTTCAAAGCCTACCCTGATATAGTTTATTTTGGAACTAGTTTTGGCTATCCGCTGGACAGCCGAAACCCAAGGAGGGTGCGATGGACTGGATGGCGAAGACTCCTGCCGGCTGGGGGCGGAAATGCCTTGGCGCCGTATTGGACGTGATCGGGGTGATCCTGATCGTTGGCGGCCTCCAGTTGGTCGTGCTGGGCGGCAGTTGGTACTATCTGCTGGCGGGGCTGGCCCTGCTGGCCTCGGGCGGGCTGATCTTCACCGGGCGGGTGCTCGGCAACTGGCTCTATATCGCCACCTTTATCCTGACCGTCATCTGGGCGCTGTTTGAAGCCGGCCTGAACGGCTGGGCGCTGGTGCCGCGCGTGGTGGCGCCGCTGGTGTTGCTCCTGTTCGTCATCGCCACCCTGCCGGATGACGGCCGGAAATGGCGGCCGAAAGGGTTTGGCGTCACGGGCGCCTTTGTCGTCATCCTGGGCGTCGCGGTGGCCATCGCCGGACGCACGGGCATAAGGTCGCCGGTGCCGGAGGCCGGCAGCAGCCCGGCTTTCGATACGGCCGCCGCGGCCGGGGCGGAATGGCCGGCCTATGGCGGCGGACCGAGCGCCCAGCGCTATGCCGATCTCAACCAGATCAACGCCGATAACGTGAAGACCCTCAAGGTGGCCTGGACCTACCGCACCGGCAGCCAGCCCGACAAGTGGGGCGCGGAAACGACACCCATCAAGGTCGGCGACACGCTCTATGCCTGCACCGGCATGAACAAGATGTACGCGCTGGACGCCGCCACCGGCAAGCTGCGCTGGACCTTCGATCCCAAGGTGCCTGATGAAGCGATACCCTATACCGCCGCCTGCCGGGGCGTCACCTATTACAAGGCGCCGGCGGCGGCAATCGGCAGCGTGTGCGCCGAACGCATTTTCGAGGGCACGCTCGATGGCCGCGTTATCGCCGTGGACGCCCGCACCGGCCAGCCGTGCCAGGATTTCGGCACCGGCGGACAGGTGAAGATCACCGACGGCATGGGCAAGGTCATCCCGTCGCTGGTGGCCATCACCGCCGCGCCGGCCATTGTTCATGGCATCGTCGTCACCGGTCATCAGGTGCAGGACGGCCAGTATAAATGGGCGCCGTCCGGTGTCATCCAGGGCTATGACGCCATCACCGGCCAGCTCCGCTTCGCGTGGGATATGATGCGCCCGGATCGTAACGGCGCGCCGCCGCCGGGCGAAACCTATACGCCGGGCACGCCGAACATGTGGACCACCGCCACGGGCGACGAAGAATTAGGGCTGGTCTATCTGCCGATGGGCAATTCGGCGGCGGATTATCTCAGCGGCCAGCGCCGGCCTGAGGAAAAGATGTATTCGTCTGGTCTGGTGGCGCTGAATGTCGATACCGGCAAGCCCGCCTGGGTCTTCCACACGGCGATCAACGATGTGTGGGATTATGACCAGGGCAGCCAGGTCTCGCTGGTCAATTTTCCGGTGAACGGCCAGATGGTGCCGGCGATCCTGCTGCCGACCAAACAGGGGGATTTCTATGTGCTCGACCGCCGCACCGGCAAGCCTTTGACCGGGGTGGGCCAGATGAAGGCCGAGGTCGGCGGGGTCGAGCCGCAGGAGCGCAGCCCGGTCCAGCCTTATTCCAAATACCAGAATGTCCGCGATGGTGAGATCACCGAGCGCCAGATGTGGGGCATGTCGCCAATCGACCAGATGATCTGCCGCATCCAGTTCCGCAAGGCGCACTATACCGGCATGTATACCGCGCCGCAGCTTGACCGGCCCTATATCCAGTATCCCGGCTATAATGGCGGCTCGGACTGGGGCAGCGTGGCCATCGATCCGCGCCGCGGCGTGGTGATCGCCAACTATAACCTGACGCCCAATTATGATCAGTTGCTGACCCGAAAAGACGCGAACGACAGGGGCATTTTCCCGGTCGGCGATCCGCGCCGGTCGAACAAGGGCGGGGCTGAAGGCGCGGGGCCGCAAACCGGCGCGCCCTTCGCGGTCAATGTCAATGCCGGCTGGTTGATGCCGCTGACGGGGATGCTGTGCAAGCAGCCGCCTTACGGAGGCATCCGCGCCTTTGATCTCAAGACCGGCAAGACCCTGTGGGATCACGCTTTCGGCGACGCCCGCCGCAATGGGCCTTTCGGCATCCCGTCCCTGCTGCCTATCACCATCGGTACGCCCAATAATGGTGGACCGGCGGTGACGGCGGGCGGACTGATCTTCATCGCCGCCACCACGGACAACCAGTTTCGCGCCATCGATATCCGCACCGGCAAGACCCTGTGGCAGGATACGCTGCCGGCGGGCGGCCAGGCCAATCCGATGGTCTATGAAGAGAATGGCCGGCAGTATGTCGTCATCATGGCCGGCGGGCATCACTTCATGAAGACCCCCGAAGGCGATTACCTGATCGCCTATGCCTTGCCGGAGAAGAAATAGGCTCACGCCGGCGGGCCGGTTAACAAAGAAAGGCGCGGCGTTTACCACGTCTCATCTCACTTATTTAAAGATATGATGAGAGAGTGCCCGCGGGCGTAAATTCTCACGGGGCCAGTCATGTCTGCAAAATCCGGGCTGTGGAACAGGTTCCAAAGCCATCAGGGTGGAAACGTCGCCATCATTTTCGGTTTGAGCGCCTTTTTCCTGATCGCCATAACCGGCGGCGCCATTGATTTTTCGCGCATCAACGACGCGCGTAACAAGATGCAGGACGCCGCCGATATCGCGGTCCTGCGCGGAGCGTTGACGGCCAGCCAGGGCGACACGATTTCCGAAGCGGCGGCGCAGCAGGCCTTTGACGACAATTTCGATGACAGGGGCATCATCCTGGGCGAGCACAGCCTTAAGAAGACCGTCATCGATAATGTCTCGAAACTGGACTATACGGCGACGGCGACGATCAAGCCGTTTTTCCTGGGCCTGGTCGGTCTGGGCACCCAGACCCTGACGGTCAGTTCCGTTGCGCAATCCGAGGTCAATCCGTTTGAACTGGCGCTGGTGCTGGATGTCACCGGTTCGATGAACCAGAGCAGCAAGTTGACCAACCTGAAATCGAGCGTCACCTCGGTGCTGAATTCGCTGCTCGACGCCAATGGCAAGAACAGTTCGGAAGTCAAGGTGGGCGTCGTGCCGTTCAATACCCAGGTGCGGATGGACAAAAGCGCGAACTATGCTTTTGTCGATTATACCAAATGTTCGACCACCGAGAATGGACTTACGGGGCGTTATTACGCCTGCCTGGCCGCTTATCAGGTATATGATAAGATCTGTAGTGACGCGAAATCGAGCAAAAAAGAAGACTGTTTGTCAAAAGCGGCGGGCAAGATGTTTTATAAGCTCAACGATGACGCCAGGGAATATTCCGCGACGGCCAGAGCTTATGAAAAACTTGGCAATAATGACTATAATATCTACACCTACACTGTAACCGCCAAGATCGACGCCGCGACGCATAAGATCACCTATTCAAATGATGGCGTGAAAAAGTCGAACGAGAAAAATAAGGACGCTTATAAAAATTACAGTCCGACGGATTACAGTTCGTTCTCGTCCTCGCCTATAAACACCGGCTATGCCAGTGACTGGACCGGTTGCCTGGAGGATCGGGGCCAGCCCTACGACACCGTGGCGGACGCCTTCAATGCCGATAGCCCGGATAGCGCCTATCCCGCCATTGACTGCGACGGTTCGTCGCCCAAGGTGATCCAGGATATGACGACCAGCATCAGCGCCACCAAGACCTACGTCAATGCGCTGACGGCCAATGGCAACACGAACATCACCATCGGCGTACAGATGGGCATGGAACTGCTGTCTCCCAATGCGCCCTATACGCAGGGCGTGGCTTGGGGTGACCCTGACATGGACAAATACATGATCGTTGTCACGGATGGCGAAAATACGGAAAATCGCTGGAGTAAAGCCACCTCTGATATCGACGCCCGCACGGCCCTGGCCTGTGAGGCGGCGAAGGACAAGGGCATCACAATCTTTGTGGTTCGCGTGATGCAGGGCAACTCAAGCATGTTGCAGAAGTGCGCCAGCAAGACGATCTATTATTACGATCTCAAATCGGCGTCGCAATTGAATGCCACCATGGCGGATATCTTCCAACGGATCGGCAAGCTGCGGATCGTGCAGTAAACGAAAAAACCGCCGGAAGCCAATTCCGGCGGTCTTTTTTCAGGCGTCTTGCAGGGCGTTCCAACCATCCACAAAGGCTTTCGCTTTCCTGTAGACGATCTCCGGCGTATCGCCAGGCTTGAAAACCGACGAACCGATGCCGAAACCGGCCGCGCCGGCATCGATGAAATCCTTCATATTTTCCGGATTGACGCCGCCGACCGGGAAGACCGGGACATTTTTCGGCAGGACCGCCTTCATCGCCTTCAAACCGGTGGTGCCGGCCAGTTCGGCGGGGAACAGCTTGATGGCGTCAGCGCCGGCATCGATGGCCGAAAAGGCTTCGGTGGGCGTGAAGAAGGCCGGGAAGGAAATCAGGCCCAGGGCCTTGGCGCGGCGGATAACGTCCGGATTGGCGTTGGGCGAGATGCAGATCTGGCCGCCGACGGCATGGAGCGTTTCGACATCGGCCACATTGAGCACCGTGCCGGCGCCGACAATGGCGCGCTTACCCAAAGCCTGAACCAGCAGCTTGATCGAATCGAACGGATCGGGCGAATTGAGCGGCACCTCGACAATGCGGAAACCGGCCTCGACCAGAACTTCGCCGACAGCGAGCGCCTCGGACGGGCGCAGGCCGCGCAGGATCGCCACCAGGGGCAGGGTTTTCAGGGCGTCCCGCCACTGTTCCATCAGGGTCATAATACGAGCTTTCCTTCGTGGGCGATGGCCCACAGACCCGCCGCCGCCGCCGCGTCGCCATCATGGATGGTGACATCGGTGAAGCCGGTGTGGGTGAGGGCGCGTTTGTAGAGATTGCTGAGGGTGCCGTCGCCGACAATGCCGACCGGACGAATGCCGTGACGCAGGCTCTCGGCACGGATTTCCGAGCCGATCAGCAGGCCGGAGAGGTAGGACGACAGGCTTTCCGGCTTGATATTTCCGAACAGGCCCTCGGTGCGGGCGGAAAAGACGAGAGACAGGAAGGACTTGTCGGCCATGGCGCGATCGACGCCCAGGGTGAAGGCGGCTTCGTCGTCCTTGTCGTTATCCATCAGGTCGCCGAGGATCGAGTGGCGTTTCAGAACCTGGAACATTTCGCCGGTCATGTAGGAGCTGAAGCCCTCGATGACATTGTTCTCCACCACGGCCCATTTGGAATGGGTGCCGGGCAGGACAAACACACCATTGCCCAGGCCGAAAAGTTGGGTTTCCTCGCCACGCATGACGTTGAGCAGGCCTTCGTGATCCGCCGGGGCGCGCAGACCGGGCACGATCTTCACCTTGAGGCGGTCCGACGGCGCATCGACCAGATGGGCGGCGATGGTCTTCAGGCTCGACGGGCACGACTGATAGGGCGCCTCGATCCAGCCTGTACGGGAGCCGACCATGCCGGACAGCAGGATCGGCAGGTCCGGACGGTCGAAATCGCCCTTCATGACCGACAGAAGGGCGTGCTCGAACGACAGGACGCCGAGGTTTTTCAGGCCGATATTGGCCGTATGCTTGGCGATGATCTCGCCATCGGTGCCGAAGAGGAACAGGCGGAAATTGGTGGTGCCCCAGTCGGCGGCGAGCAGGGCGGGCGCAGCGTAGGTCATGTGATCAATCTTCATGGAATCCGATATTTACGCGGCGGGTTTAGCACCACGCGAGCGCCTTATCCACCGGAGTTTTCCCACGGGGACGCAGGTGCGTTCAGAAGGTGTTGCAATCCGTGTCTGGCTTTCACGCTATCTGGCACGCCTATCCGCCGAATTTCTGCGGCTCCAGCCCGGTATGGCCGCGCAGCAGCGGGGCGGGAATCTCGAACAGGGTGCCGCCTTCGCGGTCTTCCGGCAGGTTTTCCGCCGCCGAGGTGACGAAGACACGATTCAGGTTATCGCCGGCGAAGCACAGGCTGGTGATCTGCTTGGCGGGCAGGTCGATGGAGAAATCGACGGTGGCGTCCGGGTTGAAACGCGTCACCCTGCCTGGCCCCCAATGCGCGATCCAGATGCCGCCTTGCGCGTCGGTTGTCATGCCATCGGGGCCGCCCCAGTCTTCCGGAAAGGTCAGCCACAGGGTCTTGTTGGCCAGTTCGCCATCGATGACATCGAAGACGTAGACTTCATTCTTGCCGGTATCGGTGTGGTAGATGCGGGAGTGATCGGCGGAGAAGGTCGGGCCGTTGGCGATCTTGTAGGGGCCGTCGACTTCCTGCCACGAAAGGTCGGTATTCAGGCGGTAGAAGGCGCCGGAAACCTTGGTGATCGGCTTGTGCATCGAGCCGGCCCAGATGCGGCCGCGATCGTCGGCCTTGGCGTCGTTCAGGCGGTTTTCCGGCTCATGCGGATAGGGGGTGGCGATGTGCTTGATGGTCAGCGGCTCGAGCGTCACCTCGGCGAAACCCGACATCAGCCCGGCGATGAAACCGCCGGCTTCGCGTTCGATTACCCAGCCGATCGGTTCGGGGAAATGCCAGGTCTTGCTCTCGCCGTTCAGGTAATAGGCATGGAGATTGTGCGACAGGATATCGACCCAGTAGACGCACTGATCGCGCTTCGACCACAAAGGCCCCTCGCCAAGGATAGCACCGGGGGCGGAACGGCGGAGAATGGCGGTCATGGTTTCCTGATCCTGTTTTTGTCTGAGTTTGGCCTTTTACGGTGTGGTTTCACGAAGGGCAAGAGAAGAAAATCGCCCTCCATCCGTGCCTTCCATGACTCAATTTTCTTTAAAGGCCATACCGTTGCGCTTTGGCGGAAAAGGTTTCGCGGGCGGCGTGGAACTCTGTTTTCAGGCGGGCTATCAGATCACTCGCGGGCAGAACCTCATGGATCGAGCCGACGCCCTGGCCGGCCGACCAGATGGTTTTCCATGCCCTGGCGTCGCCGTTCAGTTCGTGGGCCATGTCGATCTTGTGGTGGGGGTCTTTGGCGGCTGCCGGATCGAGGCCGTTGGCGATCAGCGAGGGCGTCAGGAAGTTGGCGTTGATGCCCGAAATGGCGTCGGTATAGGTGATGTCCCGGGCGGTCGTTTCGATCAGCATCTGCTTGTAATCATCGGCGGCGCGCGCTTCCTCGGTGGCGATGAAACGTGTGCCCATATAGGCGAGGTCGGCTCCGGCCATCAGGGCGGCGGCCACGTCACCGCCGGTCGATATCGCGCCGGAGAGCAGGATCGTGCCGCTGAAGAAACGGCGGATTTCGTTGATCAGGGCGAAAGGATGCTGGTTGCCGGCATGGCCGCCCGCGCCGGCCGAAACCAGAATAAGGCCATCGACGCCGGCGTCGGCGGCCTTCTGCGCGTGGCGGGCGTTGATAACATCATGGAAGACCACGCCGCCATAGGCATGGACCCCATCGACAATATCCTTGACCGCACCGAGCGAGGTGATGACCAACGGCACCTTGTGCCCGGCGGTGATGGCGAGGTCAGCCATCAGGCGGGTATTGGTGTTGTGGACGATCAGGTTGACGCCATATTGGGCGTCATCGGGGCCGAGCGCGGCCTTTATTTGCGTCAGCCATTCCGCATAGCCTTCGCTGGTGCGCTGGTTGAGCGCCGGGAAGGTGCCGATCATGCCGGACCGGCAAGTGGCGATGACCAGTTCGGGGCCGGAGACAAGAAACATCGGTGCGGCAATGGCCGGGAAGCGCAGGGTCTTGGCGAGCAGGGCAGGGACGGCCATCATGTTTCCTTTGGTTTGAAGCAACTCACCATAAATTGACGTTCGCGTAAAGACGCTTTTCGCCGGCTTCGTTTACGGGGCGGCGGAGTAAAGGCCCCCTCCACCGTTTCGCGGTTCCCCGCTATGCAGGGCAGGGGAATCGCATATGGCTTTTGGACTAACTTTTCTTCCCCCTCTCCCCTCAATGAGGGGAGAGGACGGGCGCGGAGCGAAGCGCTCGCAACCGGGTGAGGGGCTGTGTGACGCTTGTGTTCTATCGACGAACAGCCCCTCACCCGGTCCCCTGCGCCGCTTCGCGGCTTGTCTCCCGTCCTCTCCCCATATTTATGGGGAGAGGGGAAAGGCATCTCAACGCCAAAAGTCATATGCGATAGCCCTGGTGAACGGGGGAGGAGAAAGGCGATCTTGCTATTCTGTCCGTGAAGGCTATATCCAGCGCATGAGCCATTACACTGATAACCTGACCCAACTGGGCGGCGATGCCCGTCCTGTCGATGATCCCGCCAAGGCCGTGCTGGAGCGGGTGCCTAATCCCCATGCCGACGTGAACTATGTGGCGCGCTTCACGGCGCCGGAATTCACCTCGCTGTGTCCGGTGACCGGACAGCCGGATTTTGCCCATCTGGTCATCGATTATGTGCCGGGCGAGTGGCTGGTCGAGTCGAAATCGCTCAAGCTGTTCCTGACCAGTTTCCGCAATCACGGCGCCTTCCATGAGGACTGCACGGTCTATATCGCCAAGCGTTTGAACGCGTTGCTCGCACCGCGTTGGCTGCGCATCGGCGGTTTCTGGTATCCGCGCGGTGGCATCCCGATCGATGTCTTCTGGCAGACCGGCGAAGCGCCGAAGGGCGTCTATGTGCCGGACTTTGGCGTGCCGACCTATCGCGGGAGGGGATAATCACAGATGAGCAGGTTTTGGGGGAAATGGTGGCTTAGAATTCCGACGACGATAGGTGTCGGAGCACTGCTTATGAACATCGTGATTTTAGCCATGAACGCGTGGGATCACGCCGTCTGGCTCTATTCTGAAGGCTTCCTGTTGCGTGGGCTAATTATTGGTTTGCTCTTCAGCTTACCGCTAGCCATCGTCCTTGAGATTGTGAACTGGATCGGCAAGCGCGTTGTCAATATCTGGCAAACCGGAGTATTTATAACCGTATTCTACTTGCTTGAACTTTTTGCAGACCGATACGGTATTTCAAATGATACCGGCTTTCTCGGTTTTATAGACAATATCTGGCTTCAGACATTATGTGGATATATTGCGGGAGTTGTCGGAGCGACCGCAATTCTCATAATGGTTTTGGGAATTTCAGGTCGAAAAATCGCAAAAGGTAATGCAGCGGATCAATTGTGATCAGCCTTTCCACCAGCTCACCCGTGACTCATAATCCGGGCGTTCGCGTTCCAGAGGCGCTTCGGTGGGCGTACCGAGGAAAATCCAGCCGGCGACATTTTCGCCTTCGGTCAGGCCAAGCAGCGCCTTGGCTTCATCATCATAGGAATACCAGTCGGTGATCCAGTTGACGCCGTAACCTAAGGCGCCGGCGGCGATCAGCAGGGTCTGGCAGACGGCGGCGGCGGAAAGCTGCTGCTCCCATAAAGGCTTCTTGTACGGAAAGACCGGACTGGAGATCACCAGCAAAGCTTCCGGCGGAATCGACAGCTTTTGCAGGGCGCCTACGGCCTTGCGGTCATTACGGTTCTCGGCCAGGGTTTTCAGCTTTTCAACCAATGCGGCTTTGCTCTCCGGCGTAAAGCGCACGATGCGCCACGGCCCCAGCTTGCCGTGATCGGGGACGCGAAAGCCGATCTTTATCAGCAGGTCCATTTCTTCGGCCGAAGGGGCGGGCAGGCGGAGCGTCGGGGCCGGGGCGCTGCGGCGATGAAACAGCGCATCCAGCACCTCGGCGGATTTTTTTTGCGGCACGGGCTGGCCGAATTCGATCGGCGTCTGGTCAAAATCGGGGAGCGGCATGGCGAATCCTTGATGAGTCGTACCAGATATACAGGACTGCGAGCCATCGAACCACGAATGGACACGAATATTGAAGCCAGCGCCTGACTTTCTTCGTGTTCATTCGTGTGCATTCGTGGTTCAAAAGCGTCTGCCAGCCAGTGATGAGCCAATGAACACAACAGCTAATCTTCCTCTTTGGGACAGCGAAGACCGCGCCGTCGCCCGCCCGCAATGGCGGAGCGTGACCTCACAAACGGTTTTCGAGAATCCGTGGATTCGCGTCGAAAGTCATGATGTCATCGCCCCCACCGGCCATTTGGCGCATTATGGCCTGGTGCGTTTCGCCAACCGCGCCATCGCCGTGCTGCCGCTGCATGATGATGGCACGGTGTCGCTGGTCGGGCAGGCGCGTTTCGCGGTGAGCGCCTATAGCTGGGAACTGCCCGAAGGCGGCGGGCCGCTCGATGAAGACCCGCGCGCCGCCGCTATCCGGGAACTGAAGGAAGAAACCGGGCTGGTCGCGGCGGATCTGCGCGAAATCCTGTCGTTCGACATGTCAAATTCGGTGACCGACGAGGCGGCCGTCTGTTTTCTGGCCACCGGTCTGAGCCAGGGCGACACCGCGCCGGATGAAACCGAGGCCTTTGAATACGCCCGCGTGCCGTTCAAAATGGTGCTCGATGCGGTGATAAAAGGCCGGATTCGTGATGGCTTAACGGTTGTCAGTGTATTGCGGGTATACCATATGGCCGTCACAGGCGATTTGCTCCCGCATCTGCGAGATGCTATACTTGCCTAAAGCCTTTGGGCTGATTGTTACTGGAGGTTCCCCATGGCTCAGATTTTCGAGGTCATCACCCCTGACGACAAGCCGATCTGGCTGTGCCTGCGTCAGGAGGCGTCTGACGCCCTGGCCGCCGAACCGGGTCTGGCCTCCATGCTTTATTCCACCATCCTGTCGCATGACGACCTGGCCAGCGCGCTGTCTTACCATATTGCCCGCAAGCTGGGCGATGACGCCATGCGCGGAATTACCGTGCGCGAGATGGTGCAGAAGATTTATGCCGACGATCCGACCCTGGTCGAATTCGCCGAAGCGGATCTGCAAGCCGTTTATGAGCGTGACCCGGCCGCCAAGGGCTATATGCAGGCCTTCATGTTCTTCAAGGGTTTCCTGTCGCTGCAAATCTACCGGGTGTCGCATCGTCTGTGGCATCAGGGCCGCCAGACCATGGCGCATTTCCTCCAGAGCCGGGTGTCCGAACTGTTCCAGATCGACATCAATCCGGCGGCGCGCGTCGGCAAGGGGGTTTTCCTCGATCACGGCACCGGCATCGTTATCGGCGAGACGGCGGTGGTCGGCGATGACTGCTCCATCCTGCAAGGGGTGACCCTGGGCGGCACCGGCGCCGAGCGCGGCGATCGTCACCCCAAGGTCGGCAAGGGCGTTCTGCTGGGCGCCGGGGCCAATGTGCTGGGCAATATCACCATCGGCGATTACGCCAAGGTCGCTTCGGGTTCGGTGGTTCTGAAGCCGGTGCCGGCCCACTGCACGGCGGCGGGCGTGCCGGCGAAGCTGATCAATTGCAAGACCTGCGAAGACCCGGCCCGCCAGATGGACCACACCATGCCGGATATCGATCTCGACTATTCGATCTGATATCAGGGTGCTGTGGACAACCGGCCGTTTGTATTTGCGCCCGGCGGTTCGGCGCTTTAAAGCTGGCCACACACAAAATTTATCCTCATGCCCGGTGAATTGTGCTTAAATTTGCGCATTGCCGGGCGCGCAGACCCCGAAACCCATATCCGAGGCCATCATATGACCCCCGCTGAAATCGCCAAGGTGCAGGACTATCTCTTCAAGACCTTCCAGACCAAGGGACTTGAGGTCAAGCCGCGCAAACAGAAGGACTCCGCCGAGGTCTATATCGGTGAGGATTTTGTCGGCGTGGTCTATGTCGATGAGGACGAGGCGGGATCGTATCTCTTCGAGATGGCTATTCTCAAGGAAGACCTTTAAAATGAAAGAGCCAGGCAATCGCCTGGCTCTTTCATTTTACATATCCGCATAAGGATCGTCGTTTTTCCTGCGGCGGCGCTTGACCACCGGTTCGACATCCGGCGGCGTCGGATTGGCGTTGCGTTCATATTCGGCGCGGGCCTTGCGCACTTTCGATTCGGCGCGGCGCACCTTGTGAAGCTTGAATTCCTCGGCCAGCGAACTGACGATCTGCGAGAACATCGGCAGATATTGCGGGAAGCGCGTCGCCATGAAGCCAGCGACGATAGCAGCGACCGTGGCCAGAACCGGCGAGGTGGCCGACAGGCTGTCGATCAGGTTGGAAATGCTGCCGACGGTCGATCTGGCGACGGCTTCGTCGATCAGCGACTGACGGCGCTTCTCCCTGTTGTGCGGCAGGGCCTTGAGGCCGAAATAGATAAGAATCGGCAGAAGGAAAATCGCACCCAGGGCCAGCGGCCCCCACAGATCACCCAGCAGTTTCACCGCCAGGCTGTAGAGACCGATACTCACCCAGATCAGGCCAATAATGGCTGTCGCCAGCAGCAGGACAAGGCCGATCAATGCGGATTTCAGGTTTTCGATCTGACTGGAGAAATTGAACATCAGGCTTCCGGGTGTTGTAGATATGATCCGAATTAACGGCACAACCTTATAAAGGCACAATATGAATAAAGCACCCTTTGTTGTGCGCCAAGGGCCATGCTAGAGAGATTTCCTGTTCAAAAACAAGGATGGGCGATGCTTTTTCTCCAGGCCGTGTGGCATTCCGCCAAGGTGATATGCGCCGGACTTTACTGGCTGCTGTCGCTGGCCTTCCTGTGGGGCGGGCTGATGCAGCTTGGTAAGGCGCCGGTGATCGGCCAGGTGTGCCTCGGTTTCGTCGCCTGCCTGTTTTTGCTGCGCTTCGTGCTGGTGAAGCGCTTTGTCTCTGCCGGCGTTTTCAATGTCGCGGCGACGGCGGCTTTTTTCGTCTTTATCGTCATCCTGGACGCCAAGGGCATGACCGGCATCGCCTAAGCGGTTTCCTTGAGTGCCGCGCGGATGGTCTCGACCATCTGATCGATGTGCACTTTTTCAAGGATCAGTGGTGGCGACAGGGCGATGATGTCGCCGGTCGTGCGGATCAGCAGGCCTTTATCGAAACAGCGATCGAAGACCTCCAGCGCGCGGGTGGTCGGCGCGCCGGGACGTGAGTCCAGTTCGATACCGCCGATCAGGCCGAGATTGCGGATATCAATGACGTGCGGCGCATCGCGCAGGGAATGCACGGCTTCCTGCCAGTAGGGGGCCGTATCATTGGCGCGGGCAAACAAACCTTCTTCTTCATAGATTTCCAGCGTGGCGATACCGGCGGCGCAGGCCAGCGGATGGCCGGAATAGGTATAGCCGTGGAAGAGTTCGATCGGCGCGTCCGCCGTCTGCATGAAGGTATCGTAGATACGGGTCGATACCGCCACGGCGCCCATCGGCACGGCGGCATTGGTCAGGCCCTTGGCCATGCAGATCAGGTCGGGCGTCACGCCGAAATAATCGGCGCCGAAGGCCGCGCCGAGGCGGCCGAAACCGGTGATCACCTCATCGAAGATCAGCAGGATATCGTGCTTGTCGCATAAGTGCCGCAATCGCTGGAGATAGCCTTTCGGCGGCACCAGCACGCCGGTGGAGCCGGCCACCGGTTCGACGATGACGGCGGCGATCGTCGAGGCGTCATGCAGGGCGACGAGGCGCTCCAGATTATCCGCCAGGTCGGCGCCGTGTTCCGGAATGCCTTTCGAGAAAGCGTTCAGCTTCGGATCGTGGGTATGCGGCAGATGATCGACGCCGGTCAGCAAGGTGCCGAAATACATGCGGTTGCGCACGATGCCGCCCACCGAAATGCCGCCGAAACCGACCCCATGATAGGCGCGTTCGCGGCCGATCAGGCGCGTCTTCGCGGCATGGCCACGGATGCGTTGGTAGGCGAGGGCGATCTTCAGCGCCGTATCGGCCGATTCCGAGCCGGAATTGGTGTAGAAGATGCGCTTCAGGTCGCCGGGCAGGATGCCGGCCAGTTTCTGCGCAAACTCGAAAGCCAGCGGATGGCCCATATTGAAGGTCGGGGCGAAATCCATCACCGCCGCCTGCTTTTGGATCGCCTCGGTGATCTTTACGCGTCCGTGCCCGGCATTGACGCACCACAGGCCCGAAGTGGCGTCCAGAATCTGCCGTCCGTCGCGGTCGGCGTAGTGCATGCCCTTCGCGCTTGCCAGCAGTTTGGGCTTTGCCTTGAAGGCGCGGTTGGGCGTGAAGGGCATCCAGAAATTTTCGAGCGCGGGCGTCATATTTTCAAATACAGGCATCTTGGGGCTTGTCCGGTTTGCACAGATATCGAGGGTTGACCCGCGCAGTTTCATTACGAATTCGGGATGAACTGTGTTAGGCTGGAAGCAGGGTCGCCGAAGTGTGATCACAAAAACAGGCTCCATGCAATGGGGCGGCAAAGAGGTTTGGTGAAATGGTCGTCGTCAGTCTGGAAAGCGTGTCCGGCGGAAGCCTGAATGAGGCGAAGATCCACGATCAGGTTTATGAGGCCCTGTCCGAAGCTCTGATCCAGGGCAAAATTCCGCCGCTCAAGCCGGTGTCCCTGCGGACGCTTGCGCATAATCTCGGCGTGTCGCCCATGCCGGTGCGTGAGGCGGTGCGCCGGCTGATCGCCGAAAAGGCGCTGGAATTGCAGCCCTCGAACAAGCGTCTGCGGGTGCCGGACCTGACCGAAAAGCGCCTGATGCAGCTCATGACGGCGCGGCAGTGGGTCGAGCCGGAACTGGCGCGGCTGGCCACGCCGCGCGTGACGAAAGAGGTTGTCAAGCGCCTGCGCGAGGACGACGCGGCGGTGATGACGGCGCTCGGCAAGGGCGATGTTTCGGCCTATATGCAGGCCAATCAGGATTTCCATTTCTCCATTTACCGCCTGGCCGACGCCGATCTGTTTTTCGACATGGCGCGGACCCTGTGGCTCCAGGTCGGGCCGTTCATGCGGGTGGTTTTCGGTCGTATGGGCACGGTGCACCTGCCGAAGGATCACCATCAGGACATGATCCGCGCGCTGGAAGAGGGGGACGCCGAAACGGTGAAAGCCTCGATGGCGGCGGATATTCACGAAGGCATGGAACTGATGCTGGATGCCATCAAGGCGCATGTCGCGCCGGAGCCGAAGCGAAAGCGTCGGGGCGCGTAGAGTTAACGTTTAAAGTAAGAAACCCCACCACCCCGAGCCATTCTTTGTGCGTCATTCAGTTGTGATGGCTCGCGGTCCCCCTCCCCATCAAAGATGGGGAGGTATAAAACGAACGTCTGTCTTGTACCTCCCCGACTTGTCGGGGAGGGGGACCGCCGATGCGGATGCGGTGATGGAGTTTCTTACCTTTGGGATTACAAAACTGTGCCTTGACACCCATATTGGGGGCGGTGTCTAATTGTGATCACAAGCTTGCTTTTGAGGCCGCCCCATGCCGATTTCCACTCCGCAAACGCCTGCCGATACGCTGGAAGGCGTGCTGGCCTCGATCCGGGCGCTGGACCTGCCCGGCAAGGCGGTGATCGACGGCGCGGAAGTGGCTTCGGAATCCGGCCGCACCTTCGAGAATTATTCATCGCGTGACGGCAAGCTGATCAACACAATTGCTGCCTGCGACGCCGCCGATACCGATTACGCCGTCATCGCCGCCCGCGCGGCGTTCGAGGATGGCCGCTGGCGCGGGCTGGCGCCGAAGGCGCGCAAGAAAATCCTGCACAGGCTGGCCGACCTGATGGCCGAACACGCCGAGAACCTGGCCCTGCTGGAAAGCCTCGACACCGGCAAGCCCATCGCCAATACGCGCGGTTTCGATATCGGCGCGGCGATCAACACCACGCGCTACTATGCCGAGGCGCTGGACAAGATTTACGGCGAGGTGGCGCCCACGCCGGAAGACCGGTTGAGCTACGTCGTGCATGAACCGCTGGGCGTGATCGGGGCCATCGTGCCGTGGAATTTCCCGCTGCACATGGCGATGTGGAAGGTGGCGCCGGCGCTGGCCATGGGCAATTCGGTGGTGCTGAAACCGGCGGAAAACGCATCGATGACCGCGCTTTATACCGCGCTGCTGGCGCTGGAAGCGGGGGTGCCGGCGGGTGTTTTCAATGTCATTCCCGGCCTCGGCGGCGAGGCGGGCGATGCTTTGGCGCGGCATATGGATGTCGATATGATCGCCTTCACCGGCTCCGGTCCGGTGGGACGGCAACTGATGCGCGCCTCGGCGGACAGCAATCTCAAGCGCGTTTCGCTCGAACTGGGCGGCAAGTCGCCGCAGATCGTCTTCGCCGATTGCGACGATCTCGACGCCGCGGCGGCCAATGCGGCCTGGGGGGTATTCTACAATCAGGGCCAGGTCTGCACGGCGGCCTCGCGGCTGCTGGTCGAGGATTCGATCCGGGAGGTGTTCGTCGAAAAGGTGATGGCCATCGCCAAAACGATCAGGGTGGGCGATCCCTTCGATCCGGCCACGCAATTCGGCGCCATGATTTCGCCGCGTCAGATGAATACGGCGCTCGACTATATCGAAAAAGGCCAGGCCGAGGGCGGCAAGCTCTTGATGGGCGGCGAGCGCGTGCTGGCCGATACCGGCGGATCCTATGTCGCGCCGACCATGCTCGATATCGGACCGGCCAATATCCTGGCGCGGGAAGAGGTTTTCGGGCCGGTCCTGTCGGTCCTGACCTTCAAGGATGAGGCGGACGCTTACCGGATCGCCAATGACACCATTTACGGCCTGGCTTCGGGTGTCTGGACGGCCAATATCGGCAAGGCCATGCGCGCCGCCAAAGCGCTGAGGGCCGGTCTGGTATGGATCAACGGCTGGGACGCCTGCGATATCACTTCACCGTTCGGGGGCGTAAAGCAATCGGGTTTCGGACGCGACCGTTCGCTTCATGCCCTGTATAAATATGCCGACCTCAAGGCGGTTTCGATCAGTTTCAAGGCGTAACTCATGACACTCAACGACACGCAACGCGCACTGCTTGGCGGGCTGATTTTCGACAGCGACGCGCCGGACCGCTTTCCCGTCACCAATCCGGCGGATGGCTTGGTGCTTTGTTACGTTCAGGCGCATGGCGCGGCGGAGACCACCCGGGCGATTGCCGCCGCCGACACGGCTTTTCCCGCCTGGTCGGGCCTGACCGCCAAGGCGCGTTCGGTCATCCTGAAGAAATGGAACGATCTGGTTCTGGCCCACGCCGAGGACATGGCTTTGCTGGTGACACTCGAACAGGGGCGGCCGATCCGCGAAACGCGCGGCGAAGTCACCTATGGCGCCTCGTTCATCGAATGGTTCGCGGAGGAGGGCAAGCGCGCCTATGGCCGGACGATCCCGGCGACCTTGCCCGGCAAGCATTTGCAGACAATCCGGCAACCGGTGGGTGTGTGCGCCGCCATCACGCCATGGAATTTCCCGATCTCGATGATCACCCGCAAGGTGGCGCCGGCCCTGGCCGCGGGCTGCACCGTGGTGATCAAGCCGTCGGAAGAAACGCCATTGTCGGCCCTTGCGCTCTATGCGCTGGCGAAACAAGCGGGCCTGCCCGATGGCGTGATCAGCCTCATCACCTCGGTGAACGCGAAAGAAGTGGGGGAGGTTATGACCTCGGATACCCGCGTCAGGAAACTCTCCTTCACCGGTTCGACGCCGGTGGGCAAGCTGCTCTATGCCGCCTGCGCGCCGACCATGAAGAAGGTTTCGATGGAACTGGGCGGCAATGCGCCGTTCATCGTTTTCGATGACGCCGAGATCGACGCCGCCATCGAAGGCGCGCTGGCATCGAAATACCGCAACACCGGCCAGACCTGCGTCTGCGCCAACCGCATTCTGGTGCAGGCCGGCATCTATGACCGTTTCGCCGCGGCGCTGGTCGAGAAGGTGAAGGCGCTGAAGCTGGAACCGGGCTGGCGGGAAGAGGCAATGCTTGGGCCGCTGATCAACCAGAAGGCCATCGACAAGGTGGAGCATCTGGTCGATGACGCGGTGAAGCATGGCGCGAGGATCATCACCGGCGGCCATGTCGATGCGCAAGGGCCTTTGTTTTATCAGGGCACGGTCCTGACCGGCGTGACCGAGGATATGGAAATCTTCTCGACCGAAATCTTCGGACCGGTGGCGCCCCTGTTCAAATTCGACACCGAAGACGAAGCGATCCGCCTGGCCAATAATACGCCGTTCGGACTGGCGGCCTATGCCTATACCCGCGATATCGGCCGGGCCATGCGCGTGGCGTCGAAGCTCGAATACGGCATGGTCGGCATGAATGACGGGGTGATCTCCACCGAGGTGACGCCCTTTGGCGGCGTCAAGGAATCCGGCATCGGCCGTGAAGGCGCGGTGGAAGGGCTGGAGGAATATCTCAGCGTGAAATATATCTCCTATGGCGGTCTGGGGGCGATTTGAGGTTCATTGAGGCAGAGGCCCCCTCCGTCGCGGACAAGCCGCGACACCTCCCTCGGAACGAAGGTTCCCGCTTTGCAGGGAAGGATGATATTGCCTTATCCTCCCCATTTCATGGCAGGGCTATCGCATATGGCTTTTGGAATAACTTTTCTTCCCCCTCTCCCCTCCATGAGGGGAGAGGACGGGCGCGGAGCGAAGCGCTCGCAACCGGGTGAGGGGCTGTGTGACGCTTGTGTTCTACCGACGAACAGCCCCTCACCCGATCGCCTTCACTGCGTTCGGCTCTCGTCCTCTCCCCATATTCATGGGGAGAGGGGAAGGGCATCTCAACGCCAAAAGCCATATGCGATAGCCCTGCCTGCAAAGCGGGGGAGGGGGCCTTCTTGACCAATCTGGAAACCTTCCTTTCTCAGCAACGGATTATATTCACCGCTAACCATGATGTATCTCGCATATGGTCGCAGAACGCATCCGCCTGGCGCGGTGGTGTGCCGATGCACTGGATGTGCGACTGGGCGACACCCTTTCCGCTCTATGTAGAATCCGCCAAAGGCGCCAAACTGACCGTCGTTGACGGCTATGAATATGATGATTTCTGCCTCGGCGATACGCCGTCGATGTTCGGCCATGCCCGGCCGGAACTGGCGGCGGCGATTGCAAAACAGGCCGGCGAGGGCGTCGGTTTTATGCTGCCAACCCCGCTGGCTAATGAGGTGGGTGACCTGTTGCGGCAGCGCTTCGGCATGGCGCAATGGCAGGTGGCGACCACGGCGTCGGACGCCAACCGCGCCGTGATCCGCTGGGCGCGGGCCATTACCAGACGCGACAGGATACTGGTCTTCGACGGTTGCTATCACGGCATGGTCGATGATTGCTTCGTAGCGCTTTATGACGGCGTGGCCGCGAATAAAAAGGGGCTGATCGGGCAGATCGCCGATCAGACGCGGACCACGAAGGTGATCCCGTTCAATGATCTACCGGCGCTGGCTCAGGCCTTGTCCGAAGGTGATGTCGCCGCCGTTCTGGCCGAGCCGGTGATGACCAATTGCGGCATGATCCAGCCGGTTGAAGGCTTTCATGATCATCTGCGCGCTCTGTGCACGCAACACGGAACCCTGCTGATTTTGGATGAAACCCACACCCTGTCTTCCGGGCTTTCGGGCTATGCCGGCGCCCATGACCTGAAGCCGGATATGTTCGTGGCCGGCAAGGCGATCGCCGGCGGCATTCCGGCCGCGGTCTGGGGCGTAACGGCGGATATCGCGGCGCGCATGGACGCGGCTCAGGCCGAAATCGGGCCGGGGCAATCCGGCATTGGCACCACGCTGTCCGGCAATGCGCTGGTCATGGCGGCGATCAGGACCATGCTGACCGAGGTGATGACAATCGAGGCCTACAAGCACATGCTGCGTGGCGCGGCCTATCTGGTGGCGGGCCTGCGCGATGTCATCAAACGCCAGGATCTGCCGTGGTGCGTCGTCCATGCCGGGGGGCGGGCGGAGCTGATTTTTGCGCCTGAGCCGCCGAAAAACGCTGAGGACATGCGCCGGTATCTCGATCCTGATATGCTGGAAGCCTTTCATCTTTACCTGATCAATAAGGGCGTGCTGATTGCGCCTTTCCACAATATGATGCTTATCTCTCCGCAGACCGGATTCGACGCCATCGACCGGCTGGTGGCGGCGATCCGGTCCTTTGCGGAGGACTGGAAGCGCGTGGCCGGCTAACCCCTCACCCCGACCCTCTCCCCTTCAAAAGGGGCGAGGGGGAAAGAAAAATGGAACTGAACTCATGAGCACTTTCGGCAAGTCGAGCGGCCCGGCAAAGGCGAAGTCCGAGCGTGGTTTGCCGCCGTCGCCGCGTGTGGCGAAGGTGGAAGAGGCGAAAGCTTTTCTCGACGCCCATCCGCATATCGTTTATTTCGAAATCCTGTTCACCTCGATGGCCGGTGTGCCGCGCGGCAAGCGCCTGCGCCGTCACGAATTGCTGCCGATCTATGAATATGGCCGTTTCCTGCCGGGGTCGATCCTGGTGGTCGATACGCTGGGCGCCGATTGCGAGGAAACCGGCCTCGTGTGGGAAGATGGCGACGCCGATCGCGTGGCGCGGCCGGTGCCGGGCACGCTGGTGCCGGCGCCTTGGCTGGGCGATGATGTCGGGCAGGTCATGCTGTCGCTCTATGAGCTGGACGGCACGCCGAACGACCTCGATCCGCGCCATGTGCTGCAAGGCGTGCTCGATCGCTATGCCAGGGATGGTCTGACCCCGGTGGTGGCCTGCGAACTGGAATATTACCTCGTCGATATCGAACGCGGCCATGAAGGGCGACTGATGCCGGCGACCGCGTTCAATACCGGCGAAAATCCGAAGGGCATTCAGGTCTACGGTCTGCCGGAAATCGAGGCGCATGGGGCGTTTTTCCGCCAGCTCTGGGAAACCGCCGATGCCCAGAATATCCCGCTCGAAGGCGCGATTTCCGAATTTGCGCCGGGGCAGGTCGAACTGACGCTCAAGCACAAGCCGGATGCCCTGCGCGCCGCCGACGACGCGGTGATGTACAAGCGGCTGGCCAAGGGGGTGGCGCTGTCGATGGGTATCGAGGCGACCTTCATGGCCAAGCCGTGGGCGGACCGCGCCGGTTCGGGCTTCCATGTCCATATTTCGGTGGCTGACAAGGATGGCAACAACCTCTGCGCCTCGGAAGACCCGCAAGGCTCGAAACTGCTGCACAACATGATCGGTGGCATGAAGGACCATCTGGCCGATGTCATGGGTATCCTCGCGCCGGGCGCCAACAGTTACAAGCGCTTCAAGGCCAATTCCTATGCGCCGGTCGGCCTGACCTGGGGCGTCAATAACCGCACGGTATCCTTGCGCGTCACGGCTGGTCCGGCCCATACCCGCCATGTGGAGCACCGCGTGGCCGGGGCCGACGCCAATCCGTATCTGGTATTGGCCGCTATTCTGGCCTGCGCTCATCACGGCATCAGCCACAAGACCAATCCCGGCCCGGCGGTCGTCGGCAACGGTTACGCCGCGGCGGGGATGAGCGGGGCCACCTTGCCGGCCAACTGGTTCGCGGCCATAGACTACCTCGATAAATCGAAGGTTTTGCGTGATTATCTCGGTGAGCGCTTCATCGACATGTATGTCAGGGTCAAGCGGACCGAACAGGCGCGTTTCTTCGAGGAAATTACCGAACTGGATTACGACTGGTATCTGCGCAACGCATAGACCCGACCTGCGGCGTTTGGGAGACGGCGCGGCATTTATTAAGGTTTCGGCTGCTTGTGATCACATTTGGGGGATTGACAGGTCTGCGATCCCGTATTCCTCTGGCGGGCAGGCCTTTTCCGGCCGGAGCTTTCAGAAAAATATCTTCACAGGAGACAGCTTATGAGTTCACGAACCTCAAGACGCTCGCTTTTGACCGCGCTGGGCGCGGCCGCCGTGGGGATCAGCTTCGGCGCGGCCGGCTGTTCCAAACCCGCCGGAGACGGCGTTTCGGCTTCCGGCGAAGAGCCGAAGCTCAACTTCTACAACTGGGATACCTATATCGGCGATACCACCCTGAGCGATTTCAAGGCGGCCAGCGGTATCGATGTCAATATGAGCCTGTTCGCCAGCAATGACGAACTGTTCGCCAAGCTGAAGGCCGGCAATCCCGGTTTCGATGTCATCGTGCCAAGCAACGACTATGTGCCGCGCATGAGCGAGGCCGGCCTGCTGATGCCGCTGGATCACGCCAAGATTCCCAATTTCAAGAACGTCAACGCCGAATTCCTCGATCCGCCTTACGATCCGGGCCGCAAGTTCTCCATGCCCTATACCTGGCTCGCCCTGGGGCTTGGCTACCGAAAATCGAAGATGAAGGGGATTGTGCCCGATAGCTGGAAATATGTCTTTGAATCCGACATGTTCAGGAAGCGCATCACCATCCTGGGGGATTCCGCCGATCTGATCCGTCTGGCGGGCAAGTATCTCGGCTACAGCATCAACAACATCCCCGATGAAGGCCTGGTCAAGATCGAGGCCATGCTGATGAAGCTCGTCCGTTCGGGCAACCTGCTGAAATTCACCGGCGATGAGGGCGATACCCTGCTGGCCAATGGCGATGCCGATCTGGTTATCGAATATAACGGCGACGTGGCGCAAAAGGCGACCGAAGATCCCGATCTCGATTTCCTGATCCCGAAGGAAGGCAGCGAACTGACCTCGGATACCCTGTGCATCCCGACCGGCGCGCCGCGTCCCGACAATGCCCACAAATTCATCAACTATATTCTGGACGGCAAGGCGGGGGCGGAAATTTCCAAGACCATCCTGTTCCCGACCCCGAACGACGCCGCCAAGGCGCTGATGCCGGACGATTACCGCAACAACCACATCATCTTCCCGCCCGCCGATCTGCTGGCCAAGTCGGAATACGCCCAGTTCCCCGGCGCCGACCGCCTGCAGAAATACGAAGAAATGGCGACGCGCATCAAGGCGGCCGGCGTCGGCGGCTAACCATCCCGAACCCCGGCGCGCCAAACGCCGGGGTTTTATCTGTTCGCATCGGGAGATTGCAGGTGGAACAAAGCTGGCGGCAGGCCAAATCGATATTCATGACGCTGATCAGCGCGCCGCTGTTCTGGCTCGTGGCGTTTTTCATCATCCCCATGGGGATCGTGTGGCTGTACAGCTTCGGCGAAAACAGCGGCCTGATCGATATCGCCTTCACCGGCACCTGGTCGAACTACGCCCACGCCTTCGATCCGCTCTATCTCGGCATCTTCGCCAAATCGATCGGCGTGGCCGTGGTCACGACCTTTTTCTGCCTGGTGCTGGGATTTCCCGTGGCCATGGCCATCACTTTCGCGCCGGACAAGGCCAAGAGCTGGCTGCTGCTACTGATCATGCTGCCCTTCTGGACCAACCTGCTGGTCCGGACCTATGCGCTGATCGCCGTTCTGCGCACCAATGGCTATGTCAATATGACCTACCAGTTCCTCTGGGAGCGGACGAGCGGCCTGATGACCTTGCTGGGAATGCAGCCTCTGGGGGATTTTCACCCGGCCATCCTGCTTTACAATAATTTCGCCGTCGTTTTCGGCCTGGTCTTCGTCAACCTGCCCTTCATGGTGCTGCCGCTTTATTCGACGCTCGACCGCATGGATCGCTCCCTGCTCGAAGCCTCGCTCGATCTCGGCGCCGGTCATATCCGCACCGTGTGGAACGTCATGGTGCCGCTGGCCGGGCCGGGGATCGTGTCGGGCATATTGATCACCTTCATCCCGTCGCTGGGGGCTTACCTGACGCCCGACCTGCTCGGCGGGCCGGATTCGCAGATGATCGCCAATGTCATCGAAAGCCAGTTCAAGCGCGCCAATAACTGGCCGTTCGGCGCGGCCCTGTCGTTCATTCTCGTCTACATGACCTTTATCGGTGTGGCGCTGCAAGGCGTGATCGAAAGCCGCAACAAGAGGAGGCAGGCATGACCGAGGCTATCGCCCGTCCCCGCAAACTGCCGCCCGCGCCGCTGGAATATCTGCGCCGCTGGCCGATCCGGCTCAGCGTCGGGGCCGTTCTGGTGTTCCTCTACGCGCCGCTGATCACGCTGATGATTTTCAGCTTCAACGATTCCAAGGCCAATGTCGTCTGGCGCGGCTTCACGCTGAAATACTATATCAAGGCCCTGCATAACGACAGCCTGATCCAGGCCTTCAGCAATTCGATGGTCATCGCTTTTTTCTCGACCGTGCTGTCGCTGATCCTGGGCGCCATGGCCGCCATCGTGCTGTGGCGTTTCCGCTTCCCCGGCAAGACGGTGTTCGACGGCGCCCTGGCCATTCCCATCGTTGTGCCGGAAATCTGCATGGGCGTGGGGATGCTGGTCTTCTTCGCCAAGGTGCTGCCGTGGCCGCAGGAAATGCCGTGGCCGCTCAATCTCGGCAATATCATCATCGCCCACGTCTCCTTCTCCTTCCCCTTCGTCGCCGTGGTGGTGCGGGCGCGGCTGGCGTCGTTCAACCGCGAAATGGAGGAGGCGGCCAAGGATCTGGGGGCATCGGAATTCCGCGCCCTGATGGATGTGGTCATCCCGCATATCCAGCCATCGCTGATCGCGGGCGCGCTTCTGGCCTTCACCCTGTCGCTGGACGATTTCGTCATCACCTTCTTCACCGCCGGTCCGGATACCATCACCTTTCCGGTCAAGGTCTATTCCATGGTGCGTTTCTCGGTGACGCCGGAGGTCAACGCCGCCTCGACCATACTGATCGTGGTCACCGTCCTGCTCACCTTCCTGGCGCTCAAGTTCCAGGGTTCACAGGCGCTTACCGCCGGCCACGGCGCAGACGATAAATAGGGTTTCACATGTCCGGCAATCCGATCATCAGCTTTGAAAACATCACCAAGCGCTTCGGCAAGACGACGGCGGTCGATAACGTGTCGCTGACCATCAATGAGGGCGAGTTCTTCTCGCTGCTCGGCCCTTCGGGCTGCGGCAAGACCACGCTGCTGCGGATGCTGGCCGGCTTTGAGATGCCGACCGAAGGCCGCATCCTGATCGACGGCCAGGATGTCAGCCTGACGCCGCCCAATCACCGGCCGGTCAATATGGTCTTCCAGTCCTACGCTGTCTTTCCGCACATGACGGTGCTGGATAATGTCGCCTACGGCCTGAAAATGGATGGTGTCGCCGCCGCCGAGCGCCGTGACCGCGCCGAGGAAGCGCTGAAACTGGTGCAACTGGCCGGCTATGGTCCCCGGAAGCCCGATCAGCTTTCCGGCGGGCAAAGGCAGCGCGTGGCCCTGGCGCGGGCGCTGGTCAAGAAGCCGCGTGTGCTTCTGCTCGATGAGCCTCTGTCGGCGTTGGACGCCAAGCTGCGCGACCAGATGCGCAGCGAACTGACCAGCCTGCAACAGAAGGTCGGGATCACCTTTATCATGGTGACCCACGATCAGGACGAAGCCCTGGCAATGGCTTCGCGCTGCGCGGTGATGAATCGCGGCCTGCTGCAACAGGTGGCGACGCCTTCGGACCTCTATGAATTTCCCAATTCGCGCTTTGTGGCGGATTTCATCGGCAGCGTGAACATGTTCGAGGGCACGCTCGATGTCGATGAGCCGGACCACGCCATCATCAATACCGCCGAGGCCGGGCCGGTCTATCTCGATCATGGCGTCACCGGCGGCACCGGTACGACGGTCTGGGCGGCGGTGCGTCCGGAAAAGATCGAGATGCACAAGCGCACCGAGACACCGCCGAAAGTGGATGATGCCCCCGAAGGTTATAATGTCATCGCCGGCGTGGTGAAGCACATGGTCTATCTCGGTTCGGAAACCAATTACGAGGTCGAGATCGCCGGTGGCAAACTGATCAAGGTGGTGCGGCCGAACCTGACGCGCTGGGACCAGGAAGATTTTGAACTGGGCGAACAGGTCTGGGTCAGTTTCCACGCCTGTTCGCCGGCGGTATTGCTGAGTTGAAGCCCGTTGTCGGCATTATGGCGTGCAACCGCACGGTCGGGGTGGAAAACGCCCATGCCGTGATGGAACGTTATGTCCGCGCGGCCATGGTTTATGGCGACTGCAACGCCTTGCTGATCCCGCCGCTGGCCGATGGCTTTTCCTCCGGCGCATTGACCGCGCGGCTGGATGGGCTGATGCTGACCGGATCGCCGTCCAATGTGCAATCCAGTCTTTACGGCAGCGATGGGGGCGACGGGCCGTTCGATGAGGGCCGTGATGCGGTATCGTTTGGCATGATCGAGTGTATGGTGACCATGGGTAAACCGGTCTTCGGTATTTGCCGGGGTTTTCAGGAAATCAATGTGGTGCTGGGTGGTTCCTTGCGCCGTGATGTCGGTTTCGGAGCGGCGGAGGGCGGCAACGGCATTAATCACCATGCGCCCGACGGCACGGAATTTTTTCAGCAATTCGAGAATTACCACGAAGTCGAGCTGACCGGCGGTGGCATTTTGGCGGGCGTTTATGGCCGTGATCACTTGCGTGTCAATTCGGTACATTATCAGGGTATCGAGCGGCTGGGCGACGGCCTGACCGTGGAAGCCGTGGCCGGCGATGGATTGATAGAGGCCTTCAGCGCCAATATCGCCGGTTGCCAGGTTTTGGGTGTGCAGTGGCATCCGGAGTGGCGGACGGACCAATATCCGGATAGCCAGATTTATTTCCGGATGATGGGGCAGGCCTTGCGCGGCCTGCCGCTACGTTGATTGGGACGGTAGCTAACGTAAAATTGTGATCACAATATTTGACTTGAGAGCGCATTTCGCTAGAGTAAACGCAAATAGCCACGCCTGAGATGCGGGATTGTTTGTGTATGCCCCTCACCCCAACCCTCTCCCCTCCCGAGGGGAGAGGGGGCTTTAGAGAGATCGGCGCCGCTTGTCCCCTCGCCCCACTTGAGGGGAGAGGGTGGCCGATAGGCCGGGTGAGGGGTAAGAACATCTCCACAACTCAGCTTTGTCAAAGGACAACGCCATGAACGCCCCCGCCAAGCCGCCCCTGCGTAATTACGACATGGCCGAGTTGAAAAAGCTCGACATGGCGCACCATCTGCCGGCACAATCCGATTACAAGCTCCAGCATGAACTGGGCGGGTCGCGCATTATCACCCGCGCCGAGGGCTGTGTGATTACCGATGCTGAGGGCCATTCCCTGCTCGATGGCATGGCCGGTCTGTGGTGCGTCAATGTCGGCTATGGCCGCGAGGCACTGGCCCGCGTCGCCTATGAACAGATGCTGGAATTGCCCTATTACAACACCTTCTTCAAGACCGCGACGCCGCCGCCGGTGAAACTGGCCGCCAAAATCGCCGAGAAGATGGCCATCGGCAATCCCGACCTGACGCACGTCTTTTTCAACAGTTCCGGTTCGGAAGCCAATGACACCATCCTGCGGCTGGTGCGCTATTACTGGGAACTGAAGGGCGAGCCTGAGCGCAATGTCTTCATCGCGCGCAAGAATGCCTATCATGGGTCTACGGTGGCCGGGATGTCGCTCGGGGGCATGTCATTCATGCACGCACAGGGCGGGCCGCTGGTTCCCGGCATCGAGCATGTCGAGCAGCCCTATCTGTTCGGTGAAGGGTTTGGCGAAGACCCGGACGCCTTTGCCATGCGCATGGCGCAGACGCTGGAGGACCGTATTCTCAAGGTGGGGCCGGAAAAGGTCGCGGCCTTTATCGGTGAGCCGGTGCAGGGCGCCGGTGGCGTGATTATCCCTCCGGAAAGTTACTGGCCGAAGGTCGAGGCCATCTGCCGCAAATATGGCATCCTGCTGGTTTGCGACGAGGTAATCAATGGTTTCGGACGGCTGGGTTACTGGTTCGGTCACCAGCATTACGGCATCAAGCCCGACCTGATCGCCATGGCCAAGGGCATGTCATCCGGCTATCTGCCGATTTCGGCGGTCGGGGTGTCGAAAAAGATTGTCGATGTCCTGCTGGAAAAGGGCGGTGACTTCGTTCACGGCTACACCTATTCCGGCCATCCGACCTGCGCCGCCGTGGCGCTGGCCAATATCGAGATCATGGAAAATGAAGGCCTGGTCGAGCGTACACGCAATGTCACTGGTCCTTATCTTGCCAATGCCCTGAAGCGCCTGGACGCGCATCCGCTGGTGGGCGAAGCGCGCAGCCTGGGCCTGATCGGTGCGGTCGAGATCGTGTCGAAGAAGGGCACGAACAAGCGCTTTACCGGAAAGGAAGGCACGGCGGGGCCGATCGTGCGCGATCTGTGCATCAAAAATGGCCTGATGGTGCGTGGTATCCGCGATAGCATTGTCATGTGCCCGCCGCTGATCATCACCGAGGCCGAGATCGATCAATTGGTGAACACCATTGAAAAGGCGCTGAACGAAGCCGAGCCGATGTTGCGGGTGCTATAGGATCGTGTTTGCATTTAGCGCTACCGCTATCGGTTGTGTCCTTGACTTATAGCCGGTCGCGCAGGGCGTAATAGCTCAATCCCGCCACCAGGGCCGGCCAGCGCAGGGCACGGCCGCCGAAGAAGGCCGGTGTGGGCAGATGGCTCAGAAGTTCGACATCGCGCGTATCACCGGTGATGGCGCGGGCCAGCAATTTGCCGAAATAGGGGGCCAGCACCACGCCCTGTCCGCTATAGCCGGCGGAGGTGTAGACATTCGGCGCCAGATTGCGGACGAACGGCGCACGGCTCATGGTGATGGCGAGTGTGCCGCCCCAGGCATGCGAGATTTTGACATCGGCCAGTTGCGGATAGATTTTGAGCATGTTTTTGCGGACAAAGGCTTTGATATCCTTGGGAAACCACGGCGTGTAGTTTTCACCGCCGCCGAACAGCAGGCGGTTGTCCGGCGTCTTGCGCCAGTAATTGACCACGAAGCGCGAATCCGCCGCCGCGTAATCGTGCGGCAGGATCGTCGGATCACTGAGCGGTTCGGTGGTCAGGATGAAGTTGTTGATCGGCATGACATGGCTGTCGATCTCTTCCGACAGGCCTTCCATATAGCCGTTGCCGCAGATCAGCAGACGCTGGCAGGTGACCGTGGCGCCGTTTTCGAGGTGAAGATGAATGCCCTTGGTGATTTTGCGGTAGCGGATGACATGGCTGTTCTCGAAAATCCGCGCGCCTTGCGCCGTCGCGGCGCGGGCCAGGCCCAGCACCAGTTTCAGCGGATGCAGATGACCGCCGCCGGCATCGAACGAACCGCCATGATAGACATCGGTGCCGAGTTCTGTGGCGACCTGCGCCTTGTCGAGCAGGGTGATCTCATAGCCGTATTTGCCGACGAAATCGGCGTAGGCGCGGTCATCCGCTTCATAACCTGGCTTGTGCCAGGCATGGATCAGGCCGTGTTTCAAGTCGCAGTCTATGCCGTGCTTATGGATCAGATCGTACAGGCTGGCCCTGGCGTCTTCGGACATATCCCAGAGCTGACGGGCCTGATCCGCGCCGAGCAGCGATTCCAGCTTTTCGGGATCGATCCGCTGGCCGGTATGGACCTGTCCGCCATTGCGTCCCGAAGCGCCGGAGCCGATTTGGGCGGAGTCAAGCAGGGTGACATCGATGCCCTGACGCGATAGCTCGATAGCGGCGCCCAGGCCGGTATAGCCGCCGCCGATAATGCAGACATCGGTGTGATGCGCGCCGGCAAGCGCGGGATATGACGGAATATCCGCCGTAGCGGCGTACCAGGAATCTGTTGGGTGACCGGTGTTTTTCATGGAAATGCGGCTCTATATTCAGCCGTTTTGCCCCTCACCCCAGCCCTCTCCCCGCAGGCAGGGAGAGGGGGCAGTATGGCGCTGTATGCCCCCTCTCTCCCGTTTTAACGGGGAGAGGGCTGGGGTGAGGGGCCTCTTACCTAAACGTTCAGCAACAGGAATTCGCGTTCCCACGGGCTGACGGTCTGCATGAAGGTTTCATATTCGTGCAGCTTGACGCGGGTATAGGCGCTGACGAATTGCGGACCGAGGAGATCGATAATCGGCTGGGCGCGCTCCAGTTTGATGATCGCCTGCACCAGCGAATAGGGCAGGTCGCCCTGGGGCAGGGTGGCGGCGTCCTTATCGACCGGATCGGCGGGCGTCAGTTTTTCGGTCATGCCGAGATAGCCCGAGGCCAGTACGGCGGCGATCGCCAGGTATGGATTGGCGTCGGAAGATGGAATGCGGTTTTCCAGGCGGCGGTTGCCGGGATTGGAGGGCGGCACGCGCAGGCCCGCCGTGCGGTTGTCATAGCCCCATTGCGTATTGACCGGCGCGCCGGATCCCTTGGCGAGGCGGCGGTAGGAATTGACATAGGGCGCCAGCAGCGAGGTGATGGCCGGCATGTATTTCTGCTGGCCGGCGATGAAGTGGAAAAAGGCTGGTGTTGGTTCGCCCGTTTCGGGGTTGGAGAACAGGTTCTGGCCGGTTTCGGCATCGACGATCGACTGGTGAATGTGCATGGCCGAGCCGGGTTCGTTGGCCATCGGCTTGGCCATGAAGGTGGCGTAGATGTCGTGCTCCAGCGAGGTTTCCTTGATGGTGCGCTTGAACATCAGCACCTGGTCGGCCAGTTCGAGCGGATCGCCGTGCAGCAGGTTGATTTCCATCTGCGCCACACCGGATTCATGGATCAGGGTGTCGATTTCCAGCCCCTGGCTCTCTGAATATTCGTACATATCCTCGAACAGCGCATCGAACTCGTTGACCGCCGAGATCGAATAGCCCTGACGGCCGGTTTCCGGGCGGCCAGATCGGCCAATCGGCGGTTTCAGCGGATAATCGGGGTCGATGTTCTTTTCGACGAGATAGAATTCCAGTTCCGGCGCGATGACGGGCTTCCAGCCCCTGGCTTCGTAGAAATTCAACACGCGGCGCAGCACCTGGCGCGGGCTTTCCTCGACCGGGCGGCCATCGGGGTGGAAGGCGTCATGGATGACCTGGGCGGTCGGGTCATGCGCCCACGGCACGGCGGCGAGCGTCCGGAAATCGGGGCGCAGGAAGATATCGGTATCGGACTGCACCGTGCCGACCACGCCTTCGAGATCGGGATAGTCGCCGGTGATGGTCTGGTAAAATACGGCCAGCGGCAGGTTCATGTAGGGGGTGTTGAGGAACTTTTTCGACGGCATGATCTTGCCGCGCGCCACGCCGGCGAGGTCCGGCACCATGCACTCGATTTCCTCGATATTCTGGCTGGCCAGCCAGGCGGTGGCTTCTTCCAGATCCTGGGCGCCGCGTTTGGCGAACACGATCTTGCGCTTGTTCTTGGACTTCATATAGCTGTCGTGTGACATGTTGAATCGTCTTTATGGCTTAATTGGTCAACCGGGATCAGACACCAGCCAGAGCGCATTTGGAAATGACAAATACGCGACGAGTCCACGGCCAGGAATGCGCGGCCGCCGGGGTATTCTGATAAATTGTGATCACAATATGCCGGAATTTTTAACCTGGCAAGAGGTGTTCACGCAGGGGTGAGGGCAATTGTGAAGGCTTCGGGGTTGACCCCGCACAGGCCGGCCTGTTGACTCGAACGGGGCGGGGGAAAGCACAAAAAGGATCCTCCATGTTCGATTTGCCAAATGGCATACGCCTGATTCTGATCGCCCTTGCCGCCGCCATCGCGGGCGGCGTAGCTGGCCGTCTGTTGATGAGTCTGGCGAAATGGCTGGTCAAACGCGAGCCGAAGCTTTTCGGTCATGTCAATCTCGTCCGGTTGGCGACTCCGCTTTATATTGTCGTGCCGGTGTTGGCGGTCTTCATCGCCCTGCGCCTGGCGGCGCCGGAAATCATGGCGGCGCCTGTCTTTTCCGGCATCGTCAAGGTGGCCAGCGTGGCCTTGCTGTACTGGCTGGTCATGCGGATCATCGATATCGTCTCGATCGCCGTTTCCCGGCGTTACGATATGTCGGTGGCCGATAATCTGCGCGCACGGCGTGTCCGCACCCAGATCACGGTGATCAAGAGCATCGCCAATGTCATCGTTTTCCTGCTGGCGCTTTCGACGGTCTTCCTGATGTTCGATACTCTGCGCGGCCTGGGCGTCAGCCTGCTGGCCTCGGCCGGCGTGGCGGGACTGGCGATCGGCTTCGCGGCGCAGAAAACCCTGGGTAACCTGCTGGCCGGCATCCAGATCGCCTTCACCCAGCCGATCCGGCTGGAAGACGCCGTGGTGGTGGAAAACGAATGGGGCTGGGTGGAGGAAATCACCCTGACCTATGTGGTGATCCGGTTATGGGACTGGCGGCGGCTGGTCCTGCCGATCAGCTATTTCATCGAGAAGCCCATCCAGAACTGGACCCGGACCTCGGCCAGCCTGATCGGCACGGTCGAGTTGTTCGCGGATTACACCCTGCCGATCGATCCGCTGCGTGAACGGCTTGTGGCCTTGCTGGCGACCACCGACCTGTGGGATAAGCAGGTTCAGGTCGTGCAGGTGACCGATTGCGACAAGGATGTCATCAAGGTGCGCATCCTGGTCAGCGCCGTCAACTCGCCGACCGCCTTCGACCTGCGCTGCCTCGTCCGCGAACAGATGATCCGCTTTATTCAGGAAACCTATCCGCAATGCCTGCCCAAAACCCGCGCCGCGCTCGAAAATTCACATGATAATCGAGATCGACGATCCGCGGGACCCGCGCCTTACCCTGTATCGTGATGTAAAGGACCGCGATCTCACGGGGCGCGAAGGGCTTTTCATGGCCGAGGGCAAGGTGGTTCTGGAGCGGCTGTTTTCATCGAAGCTGGCCCAGACGGTCAGTGTGCTGACAACGCCGGAGCGGCTGGCCGGACTGGCGCATCTGCCCGATGCGCCGGTCTATGTTGTGGCGCAGGCGGTAATGGATGCGGTGGCCGGTTTTCCCATCCATCGCGGTTATCTGGCGCTGGGCCGTTATGCGCCGCCCATGTCGCTTGAAGAAGCGGTCGCCGGTGAACGTGCGCGCGTGCTGGTGCTGTCCGGCATCGCCAATACCGACAATATGGGCGGCCTGATGCGCAATGCGGCGGCCTTCGGCGTCGATGCGGTGATGCTGGATACGACCTGCTGCGATCCGCTCTACCGCAAGGCCATCCGCGTCAGCGTCGGCGGCGCGCTGGAAGTGCCGCATTACCGGATGGAGGCCCTGATCGGCGTCTTGCGGCGGCTCGACCTGACACCCTATGCGCTTAGTCCGTCCGGCGCCGTGACGCTTGATCAGGTGCGGCCGGCGGCGCGGTCGGCCCTGCTGTTCGGCGCCGAGGGGCCGGGACTTTCGGCGGAGATCATGGCCGCCTGCACCACGGTGCGGATTGACATGAACAGCGGATTCGACAGCCTGAACGTGGCGACAACGAGCGGGATCGTGCTTTACCAGATGTGCCGCTAGACCAATATGTTTTTAAGAGGAAACATATTGGTCTAGCTTTTCTTTAGCCCTCGCCGGGCGGCATCCGCCGCCTTGGCCGCCGCCTCAATGGCGGCTTGAGCGGAATGATTCAAAGTAAAATCATTCCGCTCTAGGACGGATCGACATTCAGGATTTGACTTAGCCGCGCGTGGCTAGCTCCAGAAAGGTAAAGGATAAGGGAATCCACAGATTACACAGATTTTTCAGTGTCTTTGAATGCTATTCCCCGCATCACAATAGATGATTTTCGGCGCGAAGCGCCAATCCATTATGGAAAAGCCTGCGCGGAAATCAGCCAGTAAGGCGCTGAAAAATCTGTGTAATCTGTGTAATCTGTGGATTCCCTTTTTCTTAAATCGGCAAAGGTCGATGAATGTCGATCCGTCCTAGACCCTGACTGCGATGGCTTTTCGGCCCTCATTGCCGAAGATACGCAGGTAGCGGGCGATTTCGGCCGGGTCGCCGGTCGCCTTTTCGGGATTATCCGACAGCTTGACCGCCGGGCGGCCGTTCGCCTCCGTCACCTTGCAGACCAGCGAAATGGCGTTGAGGCCGTTGCCGCCGAACGGGGCGCAGTCGCGGAAGTCGTTGGTCAGGTTGGTGCCCCAGCCGAAACTCATCCGCACCAGGCCATGGAAGTGGCGGTAGGTGGCCTCGATACTGTCCACGTCCATGCCGTCGGAAAAGATCAGCAGTTTCGATTTCGGATCGACGCCCTTGGATTGCCACCAGCGGATGATCTGTTCGCCGCCTGCGATCGGCGGGGCGCTGTCCGGGCGGAAGCCGGTCCAGCCGGCCAGCCAGTCCGGGGCGCGTTCCAGGAAGGCGGCGGTGCCGAAGGCGTCGGGTAGGGCGATCAACAGATTGCCGTCATAATGGGCGCGCCAGTCTTCCAGTACGCGATAGGGGGCGGCGGCCACCTCAGCGTCGCTGTCCGCCAGGGCCGCCAATACCATCGGCAGTTCGTGGGCATTGGTGCCGATGGCTTCCAGGTCGTTATCCATGGCCAGCAGCACGTTCGAGGTGCCGATAAAGCGCTTGCCGAGGCCCTCTTTCAGCGCTTCGACACACCAGCGCTGCCACAGGAAGGAATGACGGCGGCGGGTGCCGAAATCGGATATCACCAGATCGGGCAGGGTTTGCAGGCGCTCGACCTTGCCCCACAGCTTCGCCTTGGCGCGGGCATAGAGCACATCGAGCGCGAACCGGCCCTGGCCGCGCATGGCGGCGCGCGAGCGCAGTTCGTTGATGGTGGTCAGGGCCGGGATTTCCCACAGGGTGGTGTGCGTCCACGGGCCATGAAAATGCAGTTCGTACTGGCCGTCGCGCCGGTTCAGTTCGTATTCGGGAAGCTGGAAATCCTTCAGCCAGGCGATGAAGTCCGGGCTGAACATCTGGGTCTTGCCGTAGAAGGTGTTGCCGGCCAGCCAGATCAGTTCCTTGGGCGTAAAGCGGATCGTGCGGGCGTGATCGAGTTGGGCGCGCAGTTCGGCCTCGTCGATCTCGTCGGCCAGACGCACGGTCCGGCTGCGATTGATCAGGGCGAAGGTCACCGCCACCTGCGGATAGAGGCGGCGGATCATCTGCATCATCAGCAGCTTGTAGAAATCGGTATCGAGCAGGCTGCGGACGATCGGATCGAGCCGCCAGTTATGATCATAGGTGCGGGTGGCGATATCGGTAATGGCCACTAGATTTCCTGCCTAGATCTCTTGGTTGTAATCCGTGATTTCCGGATACTTGGCCAGACGCGGCTTCACTTCCTTGCGGAACAGGTCGCGCATATCGTCTTCCGAACGCAGGGATTCGACCACGACCACCAGTTCCGGCTTGTTGGAGGAGGCGCGGACCAGCACCCACGAGCCGTCTTCGAGATGGACGCGGGCGCCGTTGACCGTGATGACCTCGGTCACCTTGCGGCCGAGGATAGACCCGCCGGCGGCCAGCAGGTCTTCGTATTCCTTCACGATCTTTTCCAGGATCTGATACTTGATCTCGTCGGCGCAGTGCGGCGACATGGTGAGCGAGGTCCAGGCCACCGGCAGGGCGTTCTTCAGTTCCGACAGGCTCTTGCCCGGATTGCGGTCGAGCATGGCCAGAATCGCTTCGGCCGCTTTCAGGCCATCGTCGTAACCGCGGCCGATGGGCGGGGCCAGGAAGAAGTGGCCCGACTTCTCGAACCCGGCGAGGGCCTTCAGTTCATCGGTCTTGCGCTTGATATAGGAATGGCCGGTCTTCCAGTAGACCGTTTTGGCGCCGTTCTTTTTCAGCACCTCATCCGTGGCGTAGAGGCCGGTCGATTTCACATCGACGACGAAGGTGGCGTTCTTGTAGATTTCCGACAGGTCGCGGGCCAGCATCAGGCCGATCTTGTCGGCGAAGATTTCATTGCCCTCATTATCGACCACGCCGCAGCGGTCGCCGTCGCCATCGAAGCCCAGGGCCACATCGGCATTGTGCGCCTTCACGGCTTTCGCCATGTCGAGCAGCATTTCATGGTCTTCGGGGTTCGGATTGTACTTCGGGAAGGTCGAGTCGAGATGGGTGTCGAGTTCGATGACTTCCGCGCCCATTGCCCGCAGGGTTTGCGGAGCGAAAGCGCCGGCCGTGCCGTTGCCACAGGCGCAGACGACCTTCAGCTTGCGCTTCAGTTGCAGCTTGGAGGAGATGTCGTCCATATAGCGCCGCTGCACGCCTTCGACGCGTTTCAGGCTGCCGCCCGGACGCTCGACGCCGAGGCCGCCCATGACGATTTCCTTCAGGCGGGTCATTTCCTCAGGCCCGAAGGTCAGCGGGGCCTGGCACCCCATCTTGACGCCGGTCCAGCCATTGTCGTTATGCGAGGCGGTGACCATGGCGACGCAGGCCGCGTCCTGATCGAACTGGGCGAAATAGGCGATGGGGGAGAGGCACAAACCGATATCGATGACCTCGATCCCGGCCTGCATCAGGCCCAGGATCAGGGCGTTCTTGATATTGGTGGAATAGGAGCGGAAATCGTGGCCGGTGACCAGTTTCGGGGTGACGCCGCGCTCGTGGATATAGGTGCCGAGGCCTAAGCCCAGCGCCTGGATGCCGAGCAGGTTGATTTCCTTGCCGAAGACCCAGCGCGCGTCATATTCGCGGAAACCGGTGGCCTTCACCTTGGCCTGGGTCTCATATTCGTAGGTATTTTCGGCAATGTCGGCTTTGGGCAGCATAGGCATTCAGGCGTGTCCTCAGGGAATGTCGGCAGGGGAGAGCGCTCCTATGCCACATGAAAAAGTAAAAATTCAAAGTGCCTCGTAACAGGCGAACGCTTTTATTGAAAGTAGGGCGCCAAAGCGGCACGGGCGGCTTCACCCAGTTCGGGATTTTTCAGGGCCAGGGCGACATTGGCGCGCAGCAGGCCGATCTTGTCGCCGCAGTCATAGGTGACGCCATCATATTCCAGCGCGTGGAAGCCCTGGATTTCCATCAGGCGGAACATCGAATCGGTGAGCTGAATCTCCCCGCCGGCGCCCTTGCCCTGATCCGCGAGCAGACCGAAGATTTCCGGCTGGAGGATATAGCGGCCCGAAACGATCAGGTTGGATGGCGCGGTGCCCGGTGCGGGCTTCTCGACCATGCCGGTCATTTTATTGAGACGGCCGCCTTTGGCTTCGACAGCCACCACGCCATACTGATGCGTCTGGTCGTGCGGCACGGGTTCGACGACGATGATATTGCCGCCGACCTCATCATAGGCCTTGATCGCCTGTTTCAGCGCCGGGGTTTCCGCATCCATCACCATGTCGGGCAGGATGACGGCGAAGGGTTCATCGCCGATGATATCGCGGGCGCACCAGACGGCGTGGCCCAGGCCCAGCGGCTGCATTTGGCGGATAAAGCTCATCTCGCCGGACTTGGGCAGTTCGGACAGCAGATCATTAAGGATGGCGGTTTTGCCCTTGGCGGCGAGTTGCGCCTCAAGCTCGACCTGATGATCGAAATAGTCTTCGATGGCGCCTTTCGAGCGGCCGGTGACAAAGACGAAGTGCTCGATCCCGGCGGCGCGCGCCTCGGCGACCACATAGGACAGGATCGGCCGATCGACGACATTCAACAGTTCCTTGGGCACCACCTTGGTGCCGGGCAGTACGCGGGTGCCCAGACCCGCGACCGGAATGACGGCCTTGCGAACGCGTTTGTGTGTCAAAAAAACCTCAAAAAATAAAGGATTTAGCCCGGAAAGGGTGCGAAAGTTACATGAAGGGACAGCTTTCGCGTCTGGGTGACAGGTTAAGGTCTGATGAGACGCAGGGCAACCGTCGGCACGGATATTCCGCTTTGTCACAAGAAATCATGACGGCGTTATGACAATAAAATGGTTGAAAAACAATCTGTTTGGCGAAATGCCGCCGGCAAAAAACCGGACAGGCCGGCAGAATAATGTAATTTCTTTTATTTAATGAGCGGCAGGCGCTTGCCAAACCAAAATTTGTAATATTTATTTGCGCCAAGCGCGGATCAGCCGCCATTTTCGGGAGCAGACGATGGATATTTTCACCGCTTTCAAACGCGGCCTGGCGCCGGCCTGCGCGGCGGCCTTTGTGTTTGCCCCGCATCTGGCTGCGGCGCATGAAACCCTGGATCTGGAGGCGCCCAAGCCCGCCATCGCCATGACCCCGCCCATGGGCTGGAATTCGTGGAACAAGTTCGCCTGTAATATCGACGAGGCGAAGATTCGCGCTGTGGCCGATTCCATGGCGGCCTCCGGCATGAAGGACGCCGGGTATCAGTACGTGGTCATCGATGACTGCTGGCAGAAGGATCGCGCCGCCGACGGCACGATCCAGGCCGATCCGGAACGCTTTCCTTCGGGGATCAAGGCGCTGGCCGATTATGTCCATTCCAAGGGGCTGAAATTCGGCCTCTATTCCGATGCCGGCGCCAAGACCTGCGGCGGGCGTCCGGGCAGCGCCGGTTATGAGTTCCAGGACGCGCGGACCTGGGCGTCGTGGGGTGTGGATTATGTCAAATACGACTGGTGCTATACCGGCACGCGCAATGCCGAAGCCGCCTATACCCTGATGGCCAAGGCGTTGCGCGCATCCGGCAGGGATATCGTGCTATCCATCTGCGAATGGGGCGACAACAAGCCGGAAGAATGGGCGGCCCCGCTCGGCCACCTGTGGCGCACCACCGGCGATATCCGCGATTCCTGGGACAAGGACGAGGGGTACAGCCATTCCTTCCTGTGGATTCTCGATCATAATGCCGGGCTGTGGGCCAATTCCGGGCCGAACCACTGGAACGATCCGGATATGCTGGAGGTCGGAAACGGCGGCATGACCGATGTGGAATATCGCTCGCATTTCAGCCTGTGGGCCATGCTGGCCGCGCCCCTGATCGCCGGCAATGACCTTTCCGACATGGACAAGGCGACGCTGGATATCCTGACGAACAGGGATGTCATCGCCGTCGATCAGGATCCGCTGGGCCAGCAGGCGCGACGGGTGGCTCAAGAGGGCGATGCCGAGGTGTGGGTGCGGCCGCTGGCCGGCGGCGACCGCGCCGTGGTGCTGTTCAATCGCGGGGCGGAAGCGAAGACGATTTCGGTGGACTGGGACGCCCTGCAATGGGCGCCGGGCCTCAAGGCCAGCGTCAGGGATCTGTGGTCGAAGGCGGTGAAGGCCGGCGTCAAGGGCCGGTATGGCGCCGAAGTCGCGCCGCATGGCGTGGTGATGGTGCGGATCACGCCGGCGGTCTGATGACTGAAAACCGGAACGCCGGATGCCAGAATGCCGGAAGCAGGTCCGGCGTTTTTTACCTCCGCTGACCCGCCGCCTGGCGGGCGGGATCCGGGATGCGGATATTTTCGAGCAGGGCGGTCATGCCGACCAGGCGGCCGGCGGGATCGTATATGCCGGTTGTGGTGCCGGAGGGCAGGTAGGGCCTGACGCGCCTGGCGAGATATTCGGAGGCCGTCACCGTTCCGGGCATGGAGTGAAAGCGCTCGAAGTCCTTTTCCAGCAGGGTGCGGCTATTGAGGCCGACAGCGACATGCAGACGGTCCACGGCCCTGATGTAGTCAAGCAAATCACGAATATTAGACATGGCCCTCTCCGGAAACTGTACGCGGATACTGGTACGCCGTTACTATTCGGAAAGGGCCTGAATTCGTTTCTGAAATGGACGTGTTGGCAAGCCGATCCCCGTGTGGTTAAAGCTATGCCGGAAAGGTAAATATTTTATAGATCGTTATTGTTAACTGGGTTTGCGGTAATAGGTTGCTTGGGAAATACTTGGTTAATTGACGTTTGGGCTGGATTGTATACTTATTTGTCGCGTGATGTGCCTGTTCCGGACGGGGGCGCATCACGAACGTCTGGTGATCAACCGGGCTGGGCTTTTTCAATAAAGTTCAGCGATTCCAGCAGGATATCTTCAGAGGCCTTCTTCGCCGCCGCCGCTTCGCCTTTTTCGATGGCGATCAGTATGGCCTCGTGGGCATGGATATCGGCCATATGGCCCGAAATCCGGTTGGTGAGCTGGATCGACATGTGCAGGGCGTTGGTGATCAGCGGTTTCAGGCGCCAGAAGAACGGATTGCCCGACGCTTTCAATATGGCGACGTGGAAATCGATATCGGCCTGCAGGGCGAGGTCGGGCTGGCCGGCATGGTCGATCATGGCCTGCAGCCCCTCGCGGATGCCGGCGATGGCGCGCTTGTCCTGAAGTTCGGCGGCCAGCGCCGCGGCGGCCGGTTCGATGGCCAGGCGCATCTGGGCGAATTCGAGGAAGATCTTGTTGGAATAGGGACGCTCCATCAGCCAGCGCAGCACATCCGGATCAAGCAGGTTCCAGTTATCGACCGGCTCGACGCGTGTGCCCTGGCGCTGGCGCGAACTGATCAGGCCCTTGGCGGACAGCATCTTGACGGCTTCGCGCATCACGGTGCGGCTGGCGCCGAATTTCGCGCAGAGTTCCGCTTCGGTCGGGAAGCCGGTTTTCTCGAATTCGCCGGTGACGATGGATTGGCCAAGCGTCGAAAGAAGCCCGTAGGCGAGGCTGACGCCGAGTTCGGAGCGCATGGATGTGCTTTCTGATAAGTCTTGTCTTCTATACCCTGTGACGCCGGCGCGGCCCGGTCACGGACAGGATTCGCGGCTTCGTCACGCGAAGCTTACAGAAAAAAATATTATTTAAAAACCAGATTCGTCATTTGACGCTTGCCGCCTGGCTCTCCAGTATTATATGACAATTTTTATATGTGACTGTCTGTTCGCAGGTAAAACTTTGCGATGATAAGCATGGCAGCGGTATTGTTGGGAGAAGACGCATGAAGCCATCACGTAAAATCCGTTTGCCGCGCTGTTCCGTGATAGCGCTGTCAGCCTGCGCCCTGACATTCGGCGCGGCAGCAGCGGCGCAGGCGGCCACGCCAATTCCCGAACTGGTGCAGAAGAACGGCAAGTTCGCCCTGATGGTCGATGGCGCGCCGTTTCTGATCCTGGGCGGGCAGGCTAACAACTCCAGCAATTATGAAGCCGCCCTGCCGAAGGTCTGGCCCGCTATCAAGGACATGCACGCCAATACCCTGACCATGCCGGTGGCGTGGGAGCAGATCGAGCCGGTGGAAGGGAAGTTCGATTTCAGCTTCGTCGATACGCTGGTTGCGCAGGCGCGGGAAAATAATGTCCGCCTGGTAATTTTGTGGTTCGCCACCTGGAAGAATACCGGCCCGGCCTATGCGCCGACCTGGGTCAAGACGGACAACAAACGCTTTCCGCGCCTGACCAACAAGGACGGCACGACCTCCTATTCGCTGTCGCCGCTCTACGATACGACGCGCGAAGCCGACAAAAAGGCCTATGTCGAACTGGTCAGGCACATCAAGGCGATCGATGGCGAGCAGCACACGGTCATCATGCTCCAGCCGGAAAACGAGGTCGGGGTCTATGGTCCGGCGCGCGACTATTCAAAGAAGGCCGACGCCTTGATGGCGAAGCCGGTGCCGGCGGCGCTGCTGAAAAAATACAACAAGAAGGCGGGTGACTGGAACACGGTGTTCGGCAAGGATGCCGACGAGTATTTCCACGCCTGGTCGATCGCTGCCTATATCGATGACATCGTGGCGGCGGGCGATGCCGTCTATCCGCTGCCGACCTATGTCAATGCGGCGCTGAAAGATCCGCTCAACCCCGATCAGCCGGCGGGATCCTATGCGTCGGGCGGGCCGGTTTACAGCGTGATCGATGTCTGGAAGGCGGCGGCCCCGCATATCGAATTTCTGGCGCCCGATCTCTATACGCCGGCCTCGCAAAGCTATGAGAAGACGCTGGCGCTTTATGCCCGCAAGGACAATCCGCTCTATGTCGCCGAAAGCGGCAACAAGCCGATCTATGCCCGCTATATCTTCTCGGTGCTTGGCCGCCAGGGCATCGGCTTCGATCCGTTCGGCTTCGACTATACGGGCTATTCCAATTATCCGCTGGGCAGCACGAAAACCGATATCGAGATGGTGAAGCCCTTCGCCACGGTCTACAAATTGTTCGGCGGCATGGACCGCGAATGGGCGAAACTGAGTTACGAATCGCAGGTCTGGGGCGTTTCCGAGCCGGACGATCATTCGGACCAGACGCTCGATCTCGGGTCGAAGTGGAACGCCACGGTCAGCTATCGTGAATGGCAGTTCGGTCTGCGCAAATGGGATGCGGACAACAGGAACGGTTTCCCCGAAGGCTCCGAGATGCCGAGCGGCGGTGTCGCCGTGGCGAAACTGAGCGACAATGAATTCCTGGTGGCCGGTTTGAACGCGCGCATTACTTTTGGCGCCGGTAAGGAGAATGCCAAAAAAGGCATGTTGCTGGATCGTGTCGAGGAAGGCCATTTCGAGAACGGCAAATGGGTTTTTGAGCGTATGTGGAATGGCGACCAGACCGATTATGGCCTGAACTTTACCGGCCAGCCGGTGATATTGAAGGTTCGCCTGGCGACCTATGAGCAGTAAGTAAAGGAAGATACCCCACCACCACGCCCTGCGGGCGCGGTCCCCTCCCCAAGCAAGTTGGGGAGGTACAAGGAAATAGACCCTCCCCGGCTATGCCGGGGAGGGGGACCGCACGAACCGCGCAGCGGTGAGATGTGGGGGTGGGGGGCTGGTCGAATTTTGAAAGTTGTAGGAAAGGCCCCCCTCCGTCATCGCCTGCGGCGATGCCACCTCCCCCGCAGGCGGGGGAGTATAAGGAAAGCCACAAAACAATAAGGGAGAGTTGAGATGAAAGCAGCGAAAATCTGGGCCTCGGTGTCAGCCATCGCCTTAGTAATGTCGGCGGGCGCGGCCCTGGCCGGTTCTTATGAGAAGACCGCCACCGGCATTGTGGTCAAACCGGATACTGGCACCGCCAAGGAAGTCCGCCTCGAAGTGATGAGCGACTCGATCATCCATGTGCTGGCGACCGACGATCCGGCGCGCGAACAGATGCCGTCATTGATGACCATCGCCACGCCCGGCGGTGATTTTACTGTCTCTGCAACCGGGAGCGACGTGACGCTGAAAGCCGCCAAGGCTTCCGCTGTGGTGTCACTGGAAACCGGCCTCGTCACCTTCCGCAACGCCGATGGCAAGCCGGTCCTGACCGAGGCCGCCGCCAACATCACGCCGGTGACCGTCGAGGGCCGGTCTTACGTCGCCACTCACGCCCAGTTCAACCGCGGCACGACCGAAGGGCTTTACGGCCTGGGCCAGCACCAGAACGCCCAGATGGACATGAACGGCGAGGACGTGCTGCTCTCCCAGCACAATATGGATGTGGCCGTGCCGTTCGTGATGTCGGACCAGAACTACGGCCTGCTGTGGGACAACAACTCGATCACCCGCTGGGGCAACCCGACGCCCTACGCCCTGTTCAGCCGCGACCTGAAGCTGACCGCCGAGGACGGCGCACCCGGCCTGACCGCCAAATATTATGTCGATGGCAAGCTGGTCCTGACCCGCGTGGAAAGCGACATCAGATATCAGTATCTCAGCGATGTCGCCGCCAACTGGCCAACCAATCCGGCGCTTTCCAAGGAAGCCACGGCCGGCAAGAAGGTGCTGGTGGTCTGGGACGGCGCCATGACCTCGGATATTTCCGGCGTCCACAAGATGCAGATGTATTCGTCGGATTATGCCGACCTGACCCTGGACGGCAAGAAGGTCTTGAGCGTCTGGCGTCAGGGCTGGAACCCCTGGTATCATAATTTCGAGCAGGATTTCACCAAAGGCAAGCCGGTGAAGTTCCATCTCGAATGGCAACCTTCCGGCGGCATGATCGCCATTACCCACAACAACCCGCAGGCCTCAGCCGACCAGCATTCGCTGCAATTTTCATCGGAAGCCGGCACGGGGCTGAACTACTATTTCATTTCCTCCGACAGCATGGATGGCGTCATCGGTGGTTATCGCCATCTGACCGGGCAGGCGCCACTGATGCCGAAATGGGCCTATGGCTTCTGGCAGTCGCGCCAGCGTTACGAGACGCAGGACCAATTGCTGGGCGTGCTCAAGACCTACCGCGACATGCAGATCCCGATCGACAACATGGTGCAGGACTGGTTCTACTGGCCAGAAGACCAGTGGGGTTCCCATACCTTCGATCCCCAGCGCTTCCCCGATCCGCAGAAAATGGTCGATGAGGTGCATAAAGAACACGCTCACATCATGATCTCGATCTGGGGCAAGTTCTACGCCAATACCGACAACTACAAGGCCTTTGAAAAGAAAGGCTATATGTGGACGAAGAATGTCGAGGAAGGCGAGCGCGACTGGGTGGGCAAGGGCTATCTCAACAGCCACTATTCGCCCTATAACCAGGAAGCGCGCGATATGTACTACAAGCAGCTTCACGACACCCTGGTCGTGAAGGGCTTCGACGCCTGGTGGATGGACAATACCGAACCGGACGTGCGCTCCAACACCTCGCCGGAAGAGTTCGCCGCCCTGATCACCCCGACCCAGATGGGGCCGGGCGCCATTGTCCATAACCCTTACGCCCTGATGAACACCAAGGCGATGTATGACGGCCTGAAGAAAGACCAGCCGGACACCCGCCAGTTCATCCTGACCCGTTCGGGCTTTGCCGGCGTCCAGCGCAATGCCGCCGCCGTCTGGTCGGGGGATACGGTCGGCCGCTGGAATAACCTCTACGACCAGATCGCCGCAGGCGTGAATTTCTCCATGTCCGGCATCCCCAACTGGACGCACGATATCGGCGGCTATGCGCAGGAAACGCGTTTTCAGGGCACGGATGTCGGCGGCCTTCAGGAAAACCGTGCCGCCGGCGGCACCGGTACGGCGGAAGACCTGAAGGAATGGCGCGAGTTGAACCAGCGCTGGTTCCAGTTCGGCGCTTTCTCGCCGCTGTTCCGTTCGCATGGCGAGGGCGTGAAGCGTGAAATCTTCGAGATCGCGCCGGAAGGCTCGGAAATGCGCGACAACATGATCTGGTACGACAAGCTGCGCTACCGCCTGATGCCCTACATCTATACCGTGGCTTCGAACACCTATTACAATTCCGGCACCATCATGCGCGGCCTGGTGATGGATTTCCGCGATCCGAAGGTCAAGGATATCAAGGACGAATACCTGTTCGGCCATGCCCTTCTGGTGGCGCCGGTGACGGAATATAAGGCCACCTCGCGCAGCGTCTATCTGCCGGCGGGCGCCGACTGGTATGATTTCTATACCGGTGAACGCATTGTTGGCGGCAAGTCCATTACCGCCAATGCGCCCCTGAGCCAGATGCCTCTCTACGTCAAGGCCGGTTCGGTGGTGCCGATGGGGCCGGTGACGCAGTATGTCGATGAAAAGCCGGACGCACCGCTCACCTTCACCGTCTATACCGGCGCTGACGGATCGTTCAGCCTCTATGAGGATGACGGTGTGACCAATGGTTATACCCGCGGCGAAGCCAGCCGCATCCCGCTGACCTGGAACGACAAGACCGGTGAACTGACCATCGGCGCCCGTACCGGCAGCTATAAAGGCATGATCGCCAACCGGACCTTCCGTGTGCGCTTTATCCAGCCGGGCGTTTCCACCAGCGGCGCGCTCGATGCGTTTGACAAGGAAGTGGCCTATTCCGGCGCGGCGGTGACGGTAAAGAGGTAACAGCTTTCTAAACTCTTCGTGAAAGGGCCTGGCCATCGCGCCAGGCCCTTTTGCGTTTGGCCTGTTTTCTGTTAGCTTGGTCCATATCTGAATTGTGATGCCGGAAAGTCCGACCGGCACGGCGTACCGTATTAGAGGTTCAACCACTTCTGAGGAAAGGCCATCCGTTCATGACAGCCCCCATCGATCAGGATTTGAAAAACCAGCCGTTCGTGGTCCGCAAGGGTGTGGAAACACTGCGCAAGGTATGGGAGGTGGGACGGATGGATGTCGTCTTTCCTGATGGCCAGCATATGTTGCTGGAAGGCGGCGAACCTGGACCTTCGGCCACCTTGCTGGTCAAGGACTTCAACTTCATGAAACGGGTCATGGCGGCGGGCGATATCGGCTTCTGCGATGGCTACCGCGAAGGGGAGTGGGATACGCCGGACCTGGCGACATTGCTGACCGTTCTCAGCCTGAACAGCGAGAAGCTGGGCCAGCTTTTCACCGGCAACTTCATCACCCGCACCGTCAACAGGATCGTGCACGCCCTGCGCAGGAACACGAAGAAGGGCAGCCGCCGGAATATCTTCGACCACTACGATCTCGGCAACGGTTTTTACGACCAGTGGCTCGATCAAAGCATGACCTACTCCTCGGCATTGTTTGAGGGCGAGCGTTTCCGTGAACACAAGGACCTGGGCGCGGCGCAAACCGCTAAATATGCCAAGCTGGCGAAGATGGTCGATCTGAAGGCGGGGCAGCATGTGCTGGAAATCGGCTGCGGCTGGGGCGGTTTCGCGCAATATGCCGCCGAAACCATAGGGGCGCGTGTCACCGGCGTCACCATCTCCCAGGCCCAGCATGATTATGCTGTCGAGCGCATGAAGCGGCTGGGGCTGGAGGATAGGGTCGAGATCGTGATGATGGATTACCGCGATATCAGGGGCCAGTTCGATGCGGTGGTGTCGATCGAGATGTTCGAGGCGGTAGGTGAAAGCTACTGGGGCGCCTATTTCACCAAACTGCATGATGTGTTGAAAAAGGGCGGCAAGGCGGGTTTGCAGATCATCACCATCGCCGATGAAATGTTCGAGGATTACCGTTCGCGCGCCGATTTCATCCAGAAATACGTCTTCCCCGGCGGTATGCTGCCTTCGGCGCAAAAGCTGTTGGAGCAGACCCAGGCGGCTGGACTCAAGGCCATATCCTCCTTCAAGTTCGGCGGCGACTATGCCGAGACGCTCAGGCAATGGGGGCAGCGCTTCGAGGATGCGTGGAAGGAAGGCCGGATCAAGGGGTTTGACGCCCACTTCCGCAAGCTGTGGCTGTTCTATCTGGCCTATTGCGAGGCCGGTTTCCGCGCCCAGCGCACCAATGTGGTGCATCTGGAATTGCAGCGGGCGGATTGACCTCCTCCCCATCGCAAGCGATAGGGAGGAGAGAAGGACTGGCACAAAAAGCTTGCCCGGCTCTCTCAAGGACGTTACCAACGGCCTCTGTTTAATGGCCAGCGGCGAATCTGACTGTTCAGGTTCGCCGGTTTGGGGGTCTGTTGCTCGACGCACAAAATATCGATCTGGCCGCGAAGCCCGTCAGCATGGGGGCCATCACCCTTGTGCGCCATGGCGAACCGGCGCTGTCGCGTCGCGTTAAGCTGGACTGGCGGGGCTATGTCGAATGGTGGAAAAAATACGATCAGGTCGGTCTGCTCGAAGGGCAGACGCCCCCGCCGATCCTGAAAAAATTCGCCCGCGAAGCCCGTTACATCTATGCCTCGACCCTGCCGCGCTCGATTGAAACGGCCGAGGCGGTCTGCGACGGCAAGGGGTTCGTATCCCTGGAAACGCTGATCGAGGCGCCCCTGCCGCCGCCGCACCTGCCGTCCTTTATCAGGCTGACGCCCAATTCCTACGCCTGGGGCTTTGTGGCCCGCGTCTGCTGGTGGTATCTCAATATCCACGGCGATGCCGAAGGCCGCGAAGTGGCCAAGGTGCGCGCCCGCAAGGTGGCGGAGTTTCTGTTCGACAAGGCGCGCGAAGGCGGCGACGTGCTTGTGCTGGCTCACGGCTTCTTCAATCTGATGGTCAGTATTGAACTGAAGAAAATGGGCTATATAAAGACCCTGGAAGAGGGGTTCAAATACTGGGGTTGCCGCCGCTACGAACTAAGGAAGCGCAAATGACCGAAGGCACTATAAATTCTGGAGACCTCTCTTTTGAAGACGCGCTGAAGCAACTGGAAAAAATCGTTTCCGAACTGGAATCCGGACAGGCGCCGCTCGAAAAATCATTGGAACTTTATCAGCGAGGCGCTGAATTGAAGGCGCTCTGCGAAGCGCGCCTGGAAGCGGCGCGTTTGCAGGTCGAGAAGATTTCCCTCAACAAGGCCGGCGCCGTCGAAGGCGTCGCGCCCGCTTATTTCTCTTAATCGCTCAAACGCCGCGGGGCTGGCCTCGCATCAGCTCGGGCGCGCAGTCGCGCTTGCCGGGTTTCTGGAGAAACCCGGAGACATTAAACGGAGACTTTGAATCTTGACACCCGTCGCCGCCAATTCCGACCTGCCGCCCTTGCAGGTCCGCATGGCCGAAACGGCCGATCTGGTGACGATGGCGCTGGATGAATTGCTGCCGCGCGGCGAGGGGGCGGAGATGCGCCTGACCGAAGCCATGCGCTATGCCGCGCTCGGTCCCGGCAAGCGGTTGCGGCCCTTCTTCGCTTTGGAAGCGGGGCGTCTGTTCGATGCCGATGAAAATGCCGTGCTGCGCGCCGCCTGCGCGCTGGAGTGCATCCATGCCTACAGCCTGGTGCATGACGACCTGCCGTGCATGGATGACGACGATCTCCGCCGTGGCCGGCTGACCGTCCACCGTGCCTATGACGAGGCGACGGCGGTGCTGGCCGGCGATGCCCTGCAAAGCGTGGCTTTCGAGATTCTGGCGCATGAGGATACCCACGAAGATCCGCAGGTCCGCGTCGAACTGATCCGGATGCTGGCCACCGCATCCGGCGCGCAGGGCATGGCCGGCGGCCAGATGATCGACCTGATCGGTGTGCCCGACGATCTTGGCGGCGTGGCGCGGATGCAGCGCCTGAAGACCGGCGCCCTGATCGTCTATGCCTTCCAGATTCCGCTGATCATCGCCGGCGCTTCGGACAAGGAAGGCGTGGCCCTGACCCATTTCGCCCAGGATCTCGGTCTGGCCTACCAGATCGCCGATGATGTGCTCGATGTCGAGGGCGATCCCGAAGAGATGGGCAAGGCGTCGGGCGGCAAGGATGCGGCCATGGGCAAGACCAATTTCGTCACCCTGCTGGGCCTTGAAGAAGCGAAAAGCCGCGTCCGCATCCTGGCCGATCAGGCGAAGTCGCGGCTGGACATTTTCGGCGGAAAAGCGCGTTACTTGCGCGATAGTATTGACTTTGTTCTCAATCGGCGCAACTGAGCCAAAGACCGGACAGGCTGGCCAAAACGAATGGCTATTTTGTTTGAATACCGCTAAGACAGATTTGTGTTACGCCAGAAACTTGTGCAAACCGGTTCGCGCCCAATATAGTTCATTTAATGCCTGAAACCCCCATTCTCGACACCCTGGCCGATCCCGAAGCCATTCGTGACCTGAGTCCCGCACAGGTGAAGGCGCTGGCCGATGAGGTGCGCAGCGAAACCATCGATGTGGTGTCGAAAATCGGCGGCCATCTGGGGTCTTCGCTGGGCGTGGTTGAGTTGACCGTGGCCCTGCACCATGTTTTCGAGACGCCGCGCGATATCCTGATCTGGGATGTCGGCCACCAGTGTTATCCGCACAAGATACTGACCGGCCGGCGCGACCGCATCCGGTCCTTGCGCCAGGGCGGCGGCCTGTCCGGCTTCACCAAACGTTCGGAAAGCGTCTATGATCCCTTCGGCGCCGCCCATGCCGCAACTTCCATTTCCGCGGCGCTCGGTTTCTGCGCCGCGCGCGACCAGAAGGGCGGGGACAACAGCGTCATCGCGGTGATCGGCGACGGTTCCCTGTCCGCCGGCATGGCCTATGAGGCGATGAACAATGCCGCCGAGACGACGCGCAACCTGACCGTCATCCTCAACGACAACGACATGTCGATCGCGCCGCCGGTGGGCGGCATGAGCGCCTATCTGGCCAATCTGGTGTCGGGCGGGGCCTATCAATCCCTGCGCCGCTGGGGCAAGTCGGTGGCCGAGCGCCTGCCGCGCCCGCTGTTCGAGATGGTGCGCAAGTCGGAAGAGTTTTCGCGCACCTGGTTCACCGGCGGCACCTTCTTCGAAGAACTGGGTTTCTACTATGTCGGGCCGATCGATGGCCACGATATGGAAGCCCTGCTGGCCGTGCTGAAGCGCGTCAGGGAGATCAAGGACCGCCCGGTGCTGGTCCATGTGGTGACGCAGAAGGGCAAGGGCTATGCGCCCGCCGAGATCGCTTCCGATAAATACCATGGCGTTTCCCGGTTCGATGTCATCACCGGCGAGCAATCCAAACCCAAGGCCAATGCGCCCAGCTATACCGATGTTTTCGCCTCGGAACTGATCAAGCAGGCGCGCGACGATGAGCGGATTGTCGCCATCACCGCCGCCATGCCGTCGGGTACGGGCCTTGACCGTTTCGCCGAGGTCTTTCCGGCGCGCACCTACGATGTCGGCATCGCCGAACAGCACGCCGTCACCTTCGCGGCCGGTCTGGCGGCGGACGGCATGAAACCCTTCTGCGCCATCTATTCGACCTTCCTGCAACGCGGTTACGATCAGGTGGCGCATGATGTCAGCTTGCAAAACCTGCCGGTGCGCTTCGCACTTGATCGCGCCGGACTGGTGGGGGCGGATGGCGCCACCCATGCCGGCGCTTTCGATATCGGTTATCTCGGCGCCCTGCCGAACCTGATGCTCATGGCCGCCGCCGATGAGGCCGAACTGGCGGCGATGATCGCCACGGCCACGGCCTATGATGACGGGCCGTCGGCCTTCCGCTATCCGCGCGGCGAGGCGACCGGCATCGCCATTCCCGAACGGGCGGCGCCGTTGGCGATCGGCAGGGGCCGCATTTTGCGTGAAGGCTCCAAGGTCGCCATCCTGTCGCTGGGCACGCGTCTGGCTGACGCCTTGAAAGCGGCGGATATGCTGGCGGCGCGCGGCCTTTCGACCACCGTCGCCGACGCCCGTTTCGCCAAGCCGATAGACAAGGCGCTGGTGCGGCAACTGGCGCGTCACCATGAATGCCTGATCACGGTGGAAGAGGGGGCCGTGGGCGGCTTCGGCGCGTTCGTCCTGCATTATCTGGCAGGCGAAGGCGCGCTGGATGCCGGTCTGAAAATCCGCACACTGACCCTGCCGGACATCTATCAGGATCACGATTCACAGGCCAATCAGTATGCCGAGGCGGGCCTGGATGCGGCGGGGATTACCCTCGCAGCATTACAGGCGCTGGGGCTGGATGATGCGGCAGTGGCTAAGGTGATAACGCGCTAATCAAAAAGGCGCCCCTTTCGGAGCGCCTTTATTTTTTAATAGCCGCCGATGATCACCGAGGCGATCAGGCCGCCGGCTACGGCCGCCAGGACGTAATTGTCATCCACGCGGCGCCATTCGTAGCCACGGGGCGGACGGCGGAGATGGTGACGGCGGTAATCGACACGGTAGCCGCGATGCCAGTCATAATAGGAGACATAGCCGCCGCGGCGCCAGTCGGAACGGTCGCGCCAGCCGCGATGATAACCCCGGTTATAGCTGCTGTGACCGCGATCGTAGCGGTGGCCACGGTCATTATGGCCGCGTTCGTAGCCGCGATCATGACCGCGGTGAGATTGCGCCGAGGCTATGTCGCCAAACGCGAAAGTCCCGGCAAGTACGGCCAGAGCCGTGGTCAGCATGAATCGTTTCATGGCGATTTTCCTTATCCTATCGCCCCCATGCCGGATAAGGTAAACGGTCGAGCCTGAACCCAGCATGAATATTTCACTCATGTTATAATCGGGAGATTACAAACGGTCCGCCTGGATGACAGGAAAGAATAAGGAGCCGGAACCCACGCCGAACCACGGCTCGCCTTCGTGGTCGCGGATGTCCGCCAGACGGGCCAGTTCTTGCGCCAGGGTGCGCGACAGACGCGCCTCAAGGCCGTGGCGCACACAGATATAGGGGCGGAAACTGTCGTCAGCCGCCTCGAAACGCAAGGGATGGGCCGCGTCAGCCGTAACCATATCGCCAACATTTGTACGGAAGGCCAGAACGCCGCTTTCCGTTGTCATCTCCACGGCAATAAAGGGCACATCCTCGACCGTGATTCCGATTTTTTCGATGGGCGTTACGAGAAAATAGTCGTCACCTTCCCGGCGCAGGATGCTGGCAAACAGCCGAACCATCGCGGGGCGCTGAATGGGCGAGCCATTATAGAACCATGTGCCGTCATGGGTAATGCGCATATCGATATCGCCGCAGAAGGGCGGATTCCAGCGGTCAACCGGCGGCATTGCGCCCTGCGCCTCGATGTCGCCATAGAGCCGGCCAAGGTCCATCAGGCCAGATCCCGCTCTGTCTGCGGCTGGCTGTTTCGCAGCAGATCGACCCAGTTTCCGGCGATATCCCTGACCGCCGCACGGGCTTCATCCACCACGCCGGCCAGCAGGTCGAAACCGAGCGGCAGGGTATCGTAACGGCGGTAAATCACGGGGACATGCGCCGCGATCAGGCGCTTTGCGAAGGTTTCCCCCTGCGCCGCCAATGGGTCCAGGCCCGCCGAAGCGATGAACGTCTTCGGCTGACCGGTGAGCTGTTGTTCCAAGGCCGGCGAAATGCGCGGATCGGTCGGATCGGTGCCGGCGCCGGCATAATGGCCGGTCATGATGTCGAGATCGGCTATGGTCAGCGGCCACAGGCCGGGCGCTTCACTGGCCCTGATAGCGGGATCGGCGAGATCGACGAGCGGGGTTATCAGCAGTTGTCCGGCGGGCGGGGGCAGGCCGCTGCGTTCGAGATCGAGGCTGGTACGGACGGCCAGGCCGGCGCCGGTCAGCGCGCCGCCAATCGCCGTCCGTCCGGATTTCGCGCCCAGCCGCGCGGCATTGGCGGCGGCCCAATCATAGGCGGCGCGGGAGTCTTCGAGCGCCGCCGGAAAGCGGTGGAGCGGCGCCAGGCGGTATTCCGGCAGGAAAACCGGGCAATGGGCCTCATGCGCCAGAAGCGTGCAAAAGGCCTTGCTGAGGTCCGGGCCGCCGATGACCCCGCCGCCCTGGTGGAAAAAGACCAGCAGGGGCGCATCCTCGGAAACATGCGCCGGCCGGATCAGCAGGCCACCGGTCTCGCCGCCAATGGTTTCATAACGGACGCGAACCGCATCGGACACACCGAACAGGGCGGCCGTCTCCCGCCATTCGGCGCGAACGTTATCCAGGGCCTTGCCGGTCAGGGACAGGCGCTGAATAAAAAGAACGCGCCACAGGAATTGGATCTGCGCGTCAAGCGTGCGCCCCTGGCTGTGGATCACCCCGCCGCCGGCGAGAAAACGCAGCACGGCCGGGGGCAGGCTCAGGCAGCGCCTCAGCAGCCAGGTATTGAGTGCGGAAACGCGCATGAAGCCTCGAAAATGCGGTTGTGGACGGAAGGCGTGCGCGGCGCCGACCGGCCTGATTTAGCATCTTTCACGCCTGAAACGCAGCGAGTAGTGATAAAAAATCCGCCAAACTGGGTTATTTTTGTCAAATTTCCGGTAAAATAGGTGGGAGACTCTTGCAAAAGAGCGTGTTTTTGTTTGACCGTTTTTAAAACCTGCGTCTTAATATGCCCCGCAATCCGTTAGTCTGGCTGCCTATGCTAATGGGATTTGAAGGTTTCCGGCCCGCGCCGCGAATCTTTGGTCTCGCCCGCTGCTACCGAGATACACGATTGTCTTGTGAGGGGTGAAAACTTCACACCTCGATATCAGCTTGCGACCAGGGAGAGCGTCATGGCCGAAGGTACAGTAAAGTGGTTCAATTCGACTAAGGGTTTTGGTTTTATCCAGCCCTCCGAAGGCGGCAATGACGTCTTTGTTCATATATCCGCTGTTCAGCGCGCCGGCCTGCAAGGCCTGGCCGATGGCCAGAAGGTATCCTACGAACTGCAAAACGAACGCGGCAAGACCGCCGCGGTCGATATTCAGCTTCTGTAAGGGCTGAACGATATCAGGAAAAAGCGCAGGCGGCGTAGTGCGGCCTGCGCTTTTTTATGTCCGAAATCAGCCTTTCGGCGCGGCGATAATCATCGCCCGGATATCGGCGGCATGCAGCCCCTCATTACGGTAGTCGCGCAGGGATTTCGATCCCTTGCGCTTGGCGAGGCGGCGGCCTTCGTCATCCAGAAGCAAGGCGTGGTGGTCATATTCCGGCGTCGGCAGGCCGAGCAGGTTCTGCAACAGCACCTGCGTATGCGTGGCGTCGTAAAGATCATGGCCGCGGATGATGTGCGTAACTTCCTGACGGGCGTCATCGATCACCACGGCCAGATGATAGGCGACGCCGATATCCTTGCGGCCGAGGATAACATCGCCGTTGATCGCCGGATCGGCCTTTTGAACTTCGCCCTTCTCCGTGAAAGTCAGGCCGTCATATCGCGCGCCCAGATGTTGGCGAGCGGCTTCAAGTGATAGCCGCCAGGCCGGATTGGCCGGCGTGGTGCCGTGCGCGTCATCGCCTTGCGGGGCGCTAAGGGCGGCCTCGGCTTCCCCTTTTCGTGTCCGGTGGTCGGCATAGAGCAGACCCATTTCCCGTAACCGTTCCAGCGCCGCCTGATAATCGGCCAGGTGATCGCTCTGGCGCAACACCGGTTTTTGCCAGTCGATGCCCAGCCAGGCGAGGTCTTCGTAAATCGCCGTCTCATATTGCGGACGGCTGCGCGTGTGGTCGATATCCTCGATTCGCAGGATGAATTCACCGCCATTGGCCCGCGCCGCTTCATGGACCTTAAGCGCGCTGAAGGCATGGCCGAGGTGCAGGTAACCGGTGGGGGAGGGGGCGAAGCGGGTGCGAAAGGTCATTCAAATACGCGGAAAAGGGCAATCATACGCCTTGTCTGAGGTAAAAGCATAAGGCATCTTGTCGCGCGGGGCTAGTTGTCAAGGCTGCGTAACAGGGGGAATAAAATGGTGAAATCTATCAGTGTGGCACAACAGCCGCCCGCCTGGGGCGCATCCGCCGAGATCGAAGACCGCTATCGGCCTATGGTCGCTGAACTTGAGAATCTGGCGGCCAGACATCCGGCGCAATATCGCGGGCGCGTATTTCGTCGGGCGCTGCTCGGTTACGGTTATATCGCACTGGTCATTGCCGCCATACTGATCCTGGTCGCCGGTATTGTCCTTTTCATGGTGTTCGGTCATTTTACGCTTCTTGTCGCCAAGCCGCTGCTTTTTCTTTTCATAGGCGTCTTTTATATCCTGCGCGCCCTGTGGGTTAAGATACCGGCTCCAGAGGGACAGCGCGTCTCACCGCAAGAGGCGCCGGCGCTTTTTGCCATGCTGGCCGATGTGCGTCGCCATGTGAAAGGCCCGAAGATCGAAACGGTGCTGGTCACCGGTGATTTCAACGCCTCAATCGTGCAGATACCGCGCTTCGGCATTTTCGGTGGATATCGCAATATACTGATTCTGGGCTTGCCTTTGCTGACGGCCTTGCCGCGCGATGAGGTCATGGCGGTGATTGCCCATGAGTATGGACATCTTGCCGGCGCGCACGGCAAGATGTCGGCATGGATCTATCGTGTGCGAATGACCTGGCTGCAATTGTCCCAATCGCTGGGCAAGGGCTGGCTTAGCCGCATTTTTCAAAAGTTTTTCAATTGGTATGGGCCGTGGTTCAGCGCCTACAGTTTTGTGCTGGCGCGTGACAACGAATACGAAGCGGACCGGGCTTCGGCCGATCTGGCCGGTGTCGGGGTAACGGCGCGCGCGCTGATGCGGGTGGCCGTCGAAGCGCAGCGCCACGACGGCTTCTGGAACACCCTGTTTGAGCGGTCGGGCAATGAAGCTCAGGTTTTTCCCCATGCCGCGATGGCGTCCTATTTTGTCCAGCCTGTGGCGCCAGCCGTCACGGAAGGCGCGCTGAAAGCAGCCTTGACGGACAAAACGGATATTCACGACACCCATCCCTGCCTGGCCGATCGTCTCAAGGCATTAGATATACCCTTGCCGGATTTGCCGCCAGTCGGGATCAGTGGCGCAATGGCCCTGTTGGGAGGTGAACTCAGCGCGCACCTGGCGGCGCAACTCGATGCCGGCTGGTGGAATAAAGTCGGCGGGTTCTGGACGGAACGCCGCGAAGAGGCGGCGGCCCAGCATGTTGAACTGGCGGAATTGGAGGCCAAGGCGGCAGACGGCGGTCTGACGGAAGAAGAAACCTGGACCTATCAATCGCTGTTGGAATCGTGCGGGGCGGCAGACCGGGCGCTGGAAGTGGCGCGGCAGCGGTATGCCGATGAACCATCCGAAATGGCGCGTCTGGTCTATGGCCGCCTACTGCTCCAGGCGGATAATGCTGAAGGACTGGTGGTGCTGGGCCAGGTCATGGACGATATGGATTTCGGCCAGCCGCGTCTTGTCGCGCTTGATCATTGCCTTGACTATCTGAGGCGCACCCATGCGGATGATCCGCGTATCGCCGTGTGGCAAGCCGAATTTGACAAGGCGCTTGTCCATTATAGGGCCATGCAGGCGGAACTGGAACATCTTGACGAAAACTGCCGGTTGGAAACGGTTGTCCTGGATGAAGAGACTGTATCGGCCATACGCAATCGGGCGGCGCACGCAACAGACATTCGGACCATCTGGGTGGCGCGGCGGTCCTTGCGCAGTGAACCCAGGGCCGGGCAGTACGTCTTGCTTTTTGATGCCGGGACGCGGGATGAAAACGAATACCAGGGTTTCGTGCAGGATATCCTTGAAATTTTACGGCAGCACGAAAATACATTTGTCATCCGCCATGCCCGTGCAAATGACTGGCTCAAAAGGCGTATGGAAAAGATAGAAGGTGCGCAGATACTGAAACGATAGCTTTGGCGCACTGTCATAAAAAATTGCCGTTCCCTTTTGACGGAATCAGGCTCACACTCTGTTTAGCGCTCAGAGGCCGCGAGGCTCGCCGCATCGGTGGCGACGTGCGGTCGCACGCTGACAGAATGAGATGAGGTAAACTCATCACATTCTGAGATACCAGCCTGATTATGACTACCTGCTTCTTGATGAGGAGGATACGTCTTCAAACAGTTCGCTACCTGTAAAGTGCTTTGTGCCGCGTGGGGTTTCCTGAAATGGGGGCCGGTATGCAGGTTCTGAAAAGTCCGCCTTCGGATTGGCGCGCGCTCGTGCTCAATGCCGATTTCCGCCCCCTGTCCTATTATCCGCTTTCCACCAAGCCGTGGCAGGATGTGGTCAAGGCGGTCTTCGAGGGCCGGGTCGATGTGGTTTCGACCTACGACATCGAAATTCATTCCCCCTCGATAAAGATGCGCCTGCCGAGCGTGGTGGCGCTCAAGACCTATATCGACCAGAACCGCCCGCCCGCCTTCACGCGCTATAATGTGTTCCTGCGTGACCAGTTTTCCTGCCAGTATTGCGGTATCGACGAAGACCTGACCTTCGATCATGTGGTGCCGGTCTCCCAGGGCGGCAAATCGAGCTGGACCAATATCCTGACGGCCTGCGCCCCGTGCAACTTGCGCAAGGGGGGAAAAACTCCCCGGCAGGCACACATGATGCCGGCAAAAAATCCACACCGCCCGACAATGTACCAGTTGCAGGAACTGGGGCGGCGTTTTCCCCCTAACTATCTTCACGAAAGTTGGATAGACTACCTGTATTGGGATACGTTGCTTGAGGGGTGACCTTCGGGCGTTATCCGGGGGCATTCCGGCTTGGGCGTGGCATAAGATATGTCGTCTGAAGAACCACCCGTGCGTTTCGTCATCGACGAGCGCCGTTTCGGACTTGTGTCGTTTCCGCGGCCCAAAGGGCGTAGCCGTATCCCGCTGGAGCCTTTGCAAAATGCGCTGGAAGCCACGCTCGGCGTGCGCTTCGAGGCGCGGCGCGAGCGTCTGTTCGGGCCGAAGATACTGAGCTTTATCTATATGGGCGAACGCGTGAAAGTTCGTTTGCTGGAAAGCGGTGACGCCCAGATCGACCTGGCAGGGATGGATGACGACGTGCGCGAGATCATCCTTGAACATATCCGCCAGAGCCACGAATTTATCGCCGATTCCTAAGGCGCGGCAAGGGGCGCCTGCCTCATATCTTCTCACTGATCCTGATGGCGATGCGGCATCCGGTCCTGATAAGCGCCGACAGCAGCGGATAGGCTGCGGCCTCGCGCGCGCCCTGTTCGACGGCGCGGTCATGATGGCCGATTTCATCGTTGCGGAATTGCGTCAGGCGCGCGGCGAGTTCCGGATCGGCGGTTTCCAGTTCGGCGATCTGTTCGGCATAGTGGTCGGCGATCACGTCTTCCACGGCTTCCGTGCAGGCGTGGGCGGCTTTTTCACCCAGCAGGGCCGTGCCGACGCCCAGCCCCAGCGCCGCCAGCCTCCAGACCGGAGACATGGCCGTGGGACGAATATTCTTTTCACGCAGCAGACTCTCGAAGGCGTCGAGATGGACCTGTTCCTCGCCCTGCATATGCGCGAACTGTTCGCTTAAGTTTCGTTTTGGCGTGTCGGCGAAAACCAGGCTCTGGCCCTTGTAGATATGCACGGCGGCCAGTTCGCCGGCGTGATCGACGCGCAGGATTTCCTCCAGCCGGCGGCGGGAGGCGCCGTAGCCCGGGCGAGGGGGAATTGTCCTTGTGGTCTCGGTCATGATATCCCGATCAATAGGCGCGGCTGGAGCGGAATTTCGCCTTGAAGCGCAGAGAGGCGAGCAGGCTCAGAATCGCCAGGAGGGCCGAAGCGATGGCATTATAACCGGCCATGGAAAGGCCGTACATGCGCCATTGCGCCACATCGCACATCGGCGCGGTGGAGGCGGCGCCGGCCAGGAAGGCGGCCATCTGGTCTATGCTGATCTCCCCGCCCGAAGCGGTGCAGCTTTGCGGGCCTTGCCACCATTTCAGTTCGACGCCGGCATGGAAAAAGGCCAGGGCCGCGCCGGTGAGGAAGATGGCGAACAGAACGAACGAGAAGACGCGCGGCGGCCCCTTGGCGCCGGTGAAAAGCGCCCAGACGCTGGCCACCAGCGACACGCCGACGGCGATCCAGTAGATGTCGCGCTGTTTCAGGCAGAGGTGACAGGGGCTGAGATGGCCGAACAACTGGAACGACCAGGCCGTCGCCAGCATGGCCAGGGAAATGACCAGGGCCGTGATGCTCCACCAGCGGCCGAAGGCGAGTATAAGTTTCTTGCCGAACCTGTTTGATTTATGCGCGCTCATGAGAATACGCTCTAGTGAGGAATAAATTTGACGGCGACAATGCCGGCGACCAGAAGGGCGACAGCGGCGCTGCCGACCAGATAGAAACGCTTTTCCATCAGCTCGGTGATTTCAGGTCCGAAACGCTTTACCAGGGCCGCGACCGCGAAGAAACGCAGGGAACGGGTCAGGGCCGAGGCGATAAAGAACCACACGAGGCTGAACTGCGCAAGGCCGGCGGCGATTGTCACCAGCTTGTAGGGGATGGGCGTCAGGCCCTTCATGAAGATGACGCCGACGCCCCATTTGGCGAACCAGGCATGAAATTCCTCAAGCCCCTGCGGATGGCCGAACAGGGTCAATATCCACTGGCCGAGCGGCTGGGCGTAATAGCCGATGGCGTAACCGAGAAAGCCGCCGAGCACCGAAGCCGCCGAACAGATGAAGGCGGTGCGCCAGGCGCGTTCGGGTCTGGCCAGCACCATGGGAATCAGCATGACGTCGGGCGGAATCGGAAAGAAGGAGGCTTCGGCGAAGGAAACGACGGCGAGAACCTTTTCGGCGTGTTGGGTGCCGGCCAGTTTCAGCAGCCGGTTATAGAGACGACGCAGCACGGAGGGGGTTTCCTTGGATCAGATACGGAACGCATGCCTTATCAGGAGTTCCGCGGCTTGTCGCCTGCGCGACGCCCGCTTGGCGCAAAAAAGCGGCCAGGCCCTGCGATTTTCTACATTATAATCGTCATGGCATTAGGTTAATTAGACAATCCCTTAACAATAACTCATTTGCAATTGCTCTTGCCGCGAGTCACATTGTGGCCTTCCCTACGAAGGATCCGTCTGATGTCTCAAGATTCGTTGCCTCTCGATGAATATATGCCCTACCGCCTGGCCGTGGCCTCCAGCGCCGTCAGCGCGCTGATCTCGACGGCGTATGAGAGTCTCTACGGTCTGAAGATTCCCGAATGGCGCCTGATCTTTATCCTGCGCGAGGACGGCCCTACCACGCAGCAGGCCCTGGTCAAGCGCGCCGGCATGGACAAGGTGACGATTTCGCGCGCCGCCCAGGCCCTGGCCAAGCGCCGTCTGATCACCCGCGCCCCGCATGAACATGACGGCCGTTCGCATCACCTGATCCTGACCGCCGAAGGCGAACGCCTCTACGCCGATGTGGCGCCGGCCGCCGCCGAATACGAACGGATCATGCTGGCGGGCTTCACGCCGCAAGAAGTGACGCAGTTCAAGACATGGCTGCGCCGTGTCGAGGAAGCCGCGTTGAAGGCGCATAACGGCACCGGGGGGTGACCGCCGGCGCTTCCGGCGCTTCGCAAATTAGGCGTTGTGGACTCGCATCCCCTTTGGCAATCTGTTAACCTTCCGGGGTGACGGCAGACGCGATGAGGGAGGGTTGATAATGCATGGTATCTACGACGCTCCCGACGGGCCGGACATGGTGGCCGCGCCCAATGATTTCCCTTCGGATCCGGTTTTCTATCATGATGCCCCGCTGCTGGCGTTTCTGGCGTGGAGCGTTGTTATGGCGCTGGTCGTCTGGGGCGTTTACCGTTTCGTGCGCCGCAATCAGTGGGAAAGCTTTTTCGCCCATGTCAAAACGGTGAAGCTGGTCGAGGCCGCTTCGCGCCGGGCGCAGGCAAAGGCTTATGAAGCGCCGGGCCAGCTCAATCCGGATGTGGTCGGCCTGATCAACGCCATCTGCGGCGAGACGCGCCGCTGCGGCAAGGAAATCCGCGAAGAATACAGCAAGCTCGAAAAGGCTCTGAGCGGGGTGAAGGAGATCGAGGCGCCGCCCGGTTACGGCGTCGGCGGAATCGGCGAGAATAATTCCGGCACCATCATCAATATCGCGGTCAGTAACAGTCCGAACGGCCAGCCGGTGGCCGACAGCATACAGACCGGCCTGCAAAACGGTCAGGCCGTGGCGCAGATCGGCGCGCCTTTCGCCCCGCCGCCGGCGGCGCCGCTCAGTCACCAGGCGCGCATCTACAAAAGCCTGAATAACCTGCACGACGAATGGAAAAGCACGCGCGCCATGGCCGGTCTGCTGGAAGACGCGCGCACTCAGCTTATCGATACCCCCGTCTGGACGCCGCCTCTGCTGCCGCGCCCCGGCGAACCCGCGGCAAGGGGGTAGGGGATGCTGCTGTTTCTCGATTCCGATTTTAATGGTCCGTTCAACGATGCGCCGCCGGATCCCTATTACGCCGATGCCGGCATCGGCTATTTCGATCCGTTCCCGCTGTATGTTTTACTGGCGCTGACGGTCACGGTGGTGATCGCCGTCGCCATTGGCGCCTATATCGGCCGGCGTCAGGCGGCCATGCGGCTCGATGAGGCCAAGCGGCGTTCGGTCGATCACATCTATGGCAGCATCCGCTACCGCCTCGATCAGGCATTGGAGGCGCGGGGACTGGCGATTATTGAACGCGCGGCCCTGGTGCGCGATGAGGTGCATAACCGTCTGGGCCACGTCATGGCCCTGGTCGATAAGCCCGGCAAAACCTTGGCCGAACTGGAAAAGGCCCTGCCGCCGCCTGGGCCGGACAAGCCCGAAAAGCCCAAGCCGGCTAAGGTTAAGATCGCCATGCCGGCTGAGGAGCAAATGATCGCGGTTTGGGAAAGTCTCAATGCATTCCGGGTGTTCTGGAGTCATGAAGAGCATGTGAAGGGGCTGATCCGCGCCGCTCAGGATGAACTGGCGCGCACCGATTCCCTGGCCTATGTTCGCCAGTTGGAAGCGCAGTACCTGCCTTCGCCCGAGCTTGCGCGCTGGCGGCCGGTATGGGCGCTGAACCAGAAAAATGGGGCGGAAGCGGTGGTGGCCGCGGCATTGAACGACGCCGACAAGGCCGGACAGGCGCCGGTCATGGCCGTCACGCCGCCCGAACCTGATCCGCCACCACCCGCCCCGCCAAAACCGGCCCGCAAAAAACTACCGGCGCACAAGCGCAACATGCTGGCTTGAGCGACGGCATAAAAACGCTTGGTTTGGGTCTTGCACGGGCGAGGAAAAGCCTTTATCAACCCGCTTCCTTCCCTGCGCCCCTGTGGTGGAATTGGTAGACGCGCCGGATTCAAAATCCGGTACCGAGAGGTGTGTCGGTTCGAGTCCGACCGGGGGCACCAGGGGGAATTTTCATTATATTGCAATGATTTTAGCCTTCCCTGGCGTTTGCGTTAAGGTCCATCGGACGGCAAGGTTCGGGTGGCGTTCATCTGCGCCTTGATCGACAGTTCCGCGGCCAGCAGGGCCTGGGTCTGGTTCTGGGCGGTGCGGGTGCGGTTGACGATATCGGCGACAAATTGCGGGCCGAAGGGCAGGGGGGCGTTCGCGCAGTCGATATAACGCGCCGACCGGCCATCGACGACGAACAGGTTGTTGCCCTGGTTCGACACGGCGACATTGGTGTATTTGCGCAGTTCCATATAGCCATCGGTGCCGAGGATAAACAGGCGGCCGTCGCCCCAGGTTCCCAGGCCTTTCGGCGTGAACCAGTCGAGCCGGACATAGCCGAAGCCCTGGTCGCCGCGCAGCATCATGTCGCCGAAGTCCTGGAAATGCGGGCGATCGGGGTGGCGGAGATTGGCGACCTGCGACGCGACGATTTCAGCCGAGGTCGAGCCGGTATAATAGAGGAACTGATCGACCTGGTGCGAGCCGATATCGCACAATATGCCGCCGAACTGTTTGTCATTCCAGAACCATTCGGGCCGCGCCGATCCGCCGCCGGCGTCACCGCCGGCCTGAATGATCTGGTGCGGGGCGATGTTGATTGTCTGGATGACCTTGCCGATAGCGCCTTGTTTGATCAGCTCACCGGCATGGACGGCGGCGCGAACCTCAAGGCGCTCGGAATAAAGGATGCCGTAGATGCGGCCTGTCCGGGCGATGGCCGCACGCACCAGGGCCAAGTCTTCCAGCGTGGTGACGCCCGGCTTGTCGGCCAGGAAGTCCTTGCCGGCATTCATCACGCGGATGCCGATGCCGGCGCGTTCATTGGCGACCTGCGAACTGAGAACGAGCTGGATGGCAGGGTCATTGATGATCTCGTCCTGGGTGCCGACGATCTTCACGTCTGGAAAGCGCTTTCTGAATGCGGCCAGCTTGTCCGGTTCCTCGCCCCAGGCCGCCGCCAGTTCGCCGCCGCCGCGCTGGATGGCGGCGGTCATGCCGTATATGTGGTCATGGCTCATGCCGCAGACGGCGAAACGGATATGATGCCGTGGCTTTTCTTCGGGCGGCGGCGCAAGGGTTTCCGCCCGCACATCGCCCGCGGCGACAGCCGTCATCGCCATGGGGGCCAGTCCCGCGGCCATAAGGAAGTCCCGCCGTCCGGCGATATCGTGCGTCATGTCTCCTCCTGGGGCAAATCCTGTGGCCGCTCATCTGGAAGGTAACACCGTGTCCGGCGTCGCGCGCGAATAATATGGCGCGAGGGGGTTATTTGGCGGGATTTATTTTCCGCTTATGGCGACAGGCGGGATTCGTCTGCCAAACTTACCCCGCTTGTGGGCATGATCACGGGCAAAGGTTTGCGCCTTATGCGTTGAAAGGTTGTTTCCATGTGGTCCCGTCGCCATTTCGCCGATGCCCGTCCCGTCGGCGTTGTTTTCCTGCAAAATCTGTTCACCAGCCCCAAAACGGCCGTGCCCGTGGTCGATAATCTCGCCGCCGTCGCCTTGCCGCTGCGCCGGCCGGTCCATGTCAAACCGCCGAAACCGGCGCGCTGATCATGAAGGACGCACAGAAAAACGGGGCGCAGAAAAAAGGCTGGTTCGCTTGCTTCGCCCAAGGCGCCGCGACGCTTGCGGGCAGCGCGTCGGCCTTCGCCATGGCGATCGGGGTCGTCATAATCTGGGCGGTCACCGGGCCGTTGTTTCATTTCTCCGAAGTCTGGCAACTGGTCATCAATACCGGCACGACCATTGTGACCTTTCTCATGGTCTTTCTGGTGCAGAACGCGCAAAACCGCGACGGCAAGGTGATCCAGCTCAAGCTCGATGAACTGATCCGGGCCGTGGAAACCGCCAATACCGCCTATATCGGCATGGATGAGATGAGCGAAACCGAACTGGAAGCGCTGCGCGCCAAGTATATCCGTCTGGCGGAACATGCGCGTAACCGGAATTTTGAATTGCCGAAAAGCGAAAAGCTGGCCCAGGCCCGTGCCGACGCGGCGGAAGATATTGTTGCTCTGGCGAATGAAAACGTGGTGGGGCGGTAGTTCCGTAAAATGGGGCGGTGGAAGGTGATCGTTTCTTTGTCTGGCTAAGGCCGGAACGGACTTGACGCCTTGCCGCACTTCCTCTATAGCCCGCGGATCATTTTTGAGGTGCGCCGTAAAAGCGCGTCTTGATGCCAGATATATGTAGGGGCTGTGTCCCCGCCGTAACCTCCATAGCGCAGGTTGCGGCTTTTGTGTTTATCTGTCATCCGGCCTCCGGAATAAAGCCGCTTCCCCGTTCTGCGTTCTTTGGGGAAGCTCCTGAAAACCTATGATCGCTCCGGCCAAACGGCACAGGTCATAAAGAAGAAAGTCATCGAGTCCGATGCCCACAATTAACCAGTTGATCCGCAAGCCGCGCAATCCCAAGCCGGTTCGCAACAAGGTTCCGGCCCTGAAGGGCTGCCCGCAGCGCCGCGGCGTCTGCACCCGCGTCTATACGACGACGCCGAAGAAGCCGAACTCGGCGCTCCGTAAAGTCGCCAAGGTCCGCCTGACCTCCGGCATCGAAGCCGTGTGCTATATCCCCGGCGAAGGCCACAACCTGCAGGAACACTCCGTTGTTCTGATCCGTGGCGGCCGCGTCAAGGATCTTCCGGGCGTCCGTTACCATATCCTGCGCGGCGTGCTCGACACGCAAGGCGTGAAGAACCGTAAGCAACGCCGTTCGCACTACGGCGCGAAGCGTCCTAAGTAAGGAAAAGCACACATGTCACGTCGTCACCGCGCCGAGAAGCGCGAAGTTCTGCCCGATCCCAAGTTCGGTGATCTGGTTGTCACCAAGTTCATGAACTACGTCATGTACGAAGGCAAAAAGGCTGTTGCTGAAAACATCATCTACGGCGCCTTTGATATTCTGGAAGCTAAGAAGAAGGACGCGACCGCCGTCGAGACCTTCCACACGGCCCTCGATAATGTCGCCCCGTCGATCGAAGTGCGTTCGCGCCGCGTCGGTGGCGCCACCTACCAGGTGCCGGTCGAAGTCCGTCCGGACCGCCGCCGCGCCCTGGCCATCCGCTGGCTGGTCAATGCCGCCCGCAAGCGCGGCGAGAACACCATGACGGAAAAGCTGGCCGCCGAACTGCTCGACGCCGCCAACAACCGTGGCACCGCCGTCAAGAAGCGTGAAGACACGCACAAGATGGCCGAAGCCAACCGCGCCTTCTCGCACTACCGTTGGTAATTGGCGCTGGTAAGAGCGATTGACGGCGAGGGTTCGCGCTCTCGCTGTCGCAAAAATATTGCTTTTCGGCGCGGGCGGTTTGGTTTAAACCGCCCGCGCTGCTTGCAATTATCCGAATTTTTTGAATCCCGACCCGAAAGTTTTTGAGGCTCCCCAATGCCCCGCAGTCATAAGATTGAAGACTATCGTAACTTCGGCATCATGGCCCACATCGATGCCGGCAAGACGACGACCACAGAACGTATTCTGTATTACACCGGCAAGAGCCACAAGATCGGCGAAGTCCACGATGGCGCCGCCACCATGGACTGGATGGAGCAGGAGCAGGAGCGTGGCATCACCATCACCTCCGCCGCGACCACCGCGTTCTGGGAAGGCAAGCGCCTGAACATCATTGACACGCCGGGGCACGTTGACTTCACCATCGAAGTCGAGCGCAGCCTGCGCGTCCTCGATGGCGCCGTCACCGTTCTCGATGGCAATGCCGGCGTTGAGCCGCAGACCGAAACCGTCTGGCGCCAGGCCGACAAGTACAAGGTGCCGCGCATCGTGTACGTCAACAAGATGGACAAGATCGGCGCCGATTTCGACAAGTCGGTTCAGTCGATCCGCGACCGTCTCGGCGCCAAGGCTGTGCCGATCCAGTTCCCGATCGGTTCGGAATCGAACCTGAAGGGCCTGGTCGATATCGTCCGCATGACCGGCGTGGTCTGGGATACCGATGGGCTGGGCGCTTCCTACAAGGACGTGCCGATCCCCGACGATCTGGTCGAAAAGGCCAATGAAGCGCGTCAATACCTGATCGACAACGCCGTCGAACTCGACGACGAGGCCATGGAAGCTTACCTGGAAGGCAATGAGCCTGACGAAGCGACCATCAAGAAGTGCATCCGCAAGGCCGTCCTCACCGGCGCCTTCTACCCGATCCTGTGCGGTTCGGCCTTCAAGAACAAGGGCGTTCAGACCCTGCTTGACGCCGTTGTCGATTACCTGCCGTCGCCGGTCGATATCCCGCCCACCAAGGGCATCGATTACAAGACCGAGGAAGAAGTCACCCGCAAGGCGTCGGACGACGAGCCTCTGTCGGTTCTGGCGTTCAAGATCATGGATGACCCGTTCGTCGGTTCGCTGACCTTCTGCCGCCTGTATTCAGGCAAGATGGAAACCGGTCAGGGCCTGCTGAACTCGACCCGCGACAAGCGTGAACGCGTCGGCCGCATGCTGCTCATGCACTCGAACAACCGCGAAGACATCAAGGAAGCCTATGCCGGCGACATCGTTGCCCTGGCTGGTCTGAAGGACACCCGCACCGGCGATACCCTGTGCGATCCGCTGAAGGCCCCGGTCATCCTGGAACGCATGGAGTTCCCGGCCCCGGTTATCGAAATCGCCGTCGAACCCAAGTCGAAGGCCGATCAGGAAAAGCTGGGCGTCGCCCTGGCCAAGCTGGCCGCCGAAGATCCGTCCTTCACCGTTTCGACCGACTTCGAGTCGGGCCAGACGATCCTGAAGGGCATGGGCGAACTCCACCTCGACATCAAGATCGACATCCTGAAGCGCACCTACAAGGTGGAAGCCAATATCGGCGCGCCGCAGGTGGCTTACCGCGAGTCCATCACCCGTAAGGCCGAGATCGACTACACCCACAAGAAGCAGACCGGTGGTACGGGCCAGTTCGCCCGCGTCATGCTGACTTTCGAACCCGGCGAACCCGGTTCGGGCTTCGTGTTTGAATCCGCCATCGTTGGCGGCGCGGTGCCGAAGGAATATATCCCCGGCGTTGAAAAGGGCCTGGAATCGGCCAAGGAAAACGGCCTGCTGGCCGGCTTCCCGCTGATCGACTTCAAGGCGACGCTCACGGACGGCAAGTTCCACGACGTTGACTCCTCGGTCCTCGCCTTTGAAATCGCCTCGCGCGCGGCCTTCAAGGAACTGCGTGAAAAGGGCGGCCCGAAGCTGCTTGAGCCGATCATGAAGGTCGAAGTCGTGACCCCGGAAGAATACCTTGGTTCGGTCATCGGCGACCTGAACGGCCGTCGCGGCATGATCCAGGGGCAGGACATGCGCGGCAACGCCATCGTCGTTGACGCCTTCGTGCCGCTGGCGAACATGTTCGGTTACGTGAATACCCTGCGCGGCATGTCGCAGGGCCGCGCCCAGTTCACCATGGTTTACGATCACTACGAGCCGGTGCCGCAACACGTCGCCGACGAAGTGATCAAGAAGTACGCCTAGATAAAACACATATTGGCCCGTGGCGTTTTGTGTGCTACGGGCCGCTCCAACATTAACAACCCTACCGAATGAAGGTCCGCTACGGCGGAGATGAAAAATGGCCAAGGAAAAATTCAACCGCTCGAAGCCTCACTGCAACATCGGCACCATTGGTCACGTTGACCATGGCAAGACGACCCTGACGGCGGCGATCACGATCACGCTGGCGAAGTCGGGTGGCGCGACCGCCAAGAACTACGCCGACATCGACGCCGCCCCTGAAGAAAAGGCGCGCGGCATCACGATCAACACGGCGCACGTCGAGTACGAAACCGAGAACCGCCACTACGCCCACGTCGATTGCCCGGGCCACGCCGACTATGTGAAGAACATGATCACCGGCGCCGCGCAGATGGACGGCGCGATCCTGGTCGTTTCGGCCGCTGACGGCCCGATGCCGCAAACCCGTGAGCACATTCTGCTGGCCCGTCAGGTCGGTGTGCCGGCCCTGGTCGTCTACATGAACAAGGTCGATCTGGTTGACGACGAAGAACTGCTGGAACTGGTCGAGATGGAAGTCCGTGAACTCCTGTCGTCCTATCAGTTCCCCGGCGACGATATCCCCATCACCAAGGGGTCTGCCAAGGCCGCGACCGATGGCGTCAATCCGGAAATCGGCGAACAGTCGGTTCTGGCGCTGATGAAGACGGTTGACGAATACATCCCGCAGCCGGAACGTCCGATCGATCAGCCGTTCCTGATGCCGGTCGAAGACGTGTTCTCGATCTCGGGCCGTGGTACGGTTGTGACCGGCCGCGTCGAGCGCGGTATCGTCAAGGTCGGTGAAGAAGTCGAAATCGTCGGCATCCGTCCGGTTCAGAAGACGACCTGCACGGGCGTTGAAATGTTCCGCAAGCTGCTCGACCAGGGCCAGGCGGGTGATAATGTCGGCGTTCTGCTGCGCGGCACCAAGCGCGAAGACGTTGAACGCGGCCAGGTTCTCTGCAAGCCGGGTTCGATCACGCCGCACACCAAGTTCGTGGCCGAGGCCTATATCCTGACGAAGGAAGAAGGCGGCCGTCACACCCCGTTCTTCACCAACTATCGTCCGCAGTTCTACTTCCGCACGACGGACGTGACCGGCATCGTGAAGCTGAAGGAAGGCGTGGAAATGATCATGCCGGGCGACAACGCCGAGCTGGATGTCGAGCTGATCACGCCGATCGCCATGGAAGAGAAGCTGCGCTTCGCTATCCGTGAAGGCGGCCGCACCGTCGGCGCCGGCGTTGTGTCCAAGATCGTCGAGTAGTTGAAGGCGAGGGGCCACAGGCCCCTCGACCCCGATACGCGACGGTGGTTGGATAACGACCGATAACAATAAAAAAACCTCCGGCCCTGAAGCCGGAGGTTTTTTTATTGTTTCTGGCTGTCACCCGACCACCATCATGTTATGGGATCAAAGGGGCTGTGCCCCTTTGCCTTCAATCTTCTCTACGATATGGCGCAGGAACCAGCGCGATGATCCTTATTGGCCAATACGATTCCCCCTATGTCCGGCGCGTCGGCATTGCCCTGACGCTTTATGGCCGCACCTTCGAGCACCGCCCCTGGTCCACGTTCGGCGACGGCGACAAGATCGCGCCGTTCAATCCGCTCCGCCGGGTGCCGACTCTGGTGCTCGATAGCGGCGAGATCATTTTGGAAAGCGCCTATGCGCTCGACTGGCTGGATGAGCAGGCGCGGGAAACCGATGAGGTGACGCCGCTGATCGCCGCATCCGGCTCCGACCGGCAAAAGACGCTTTATTACATTGCCCTCAGCATGGGCTTTTCCGATAAGGTCATCGCGCTTTTTTACGAGCAGGTTCTGCACAGGGAAAAGTCGCCGGTCTGGCTGGAGCGCTGCCATACGCAGATCGCCGCCGTTCTGGATGTGCTGGAAAAAATCCGCGCCGGGGCCAGATCGCAATGGCTGATGGGCAGCGCGATGACTCATGCCGATATCGCCCTGGCGTGCAGCCTGCGCCATGCCCGCGAAGCGCATCCGGCGATCGATTTCAGCCGATGGCCGGCGCTCGCCTTCCATAGCGCGCAGTGTGAGCGGCTGGAGGTTTTCAAGCTGATTTCCCAGCCGTTCATCGGCCCCAAAACCGGGGATTAACGGGGCGCTAACCGTGATGCTTAGGGGGGTATAAACCCTGTCGTGATAGGGTTCCGGCTCAAGCCGTCATTGTGAGAGCCTATGTCCCTGCAACCGTCATCCCATGTCAGTGCGCTCAACCGGATCGAGATCGTCCAGATCAGGGATCTGACCGAGCGTGACGCCGGTCAGTGGACGCAGTGGCGGATGCAGCGGCCTGAACTGGTGGGGCCGTATTTCGATATCCGTTACGTCCGGGCGATCGGCGCCGATGTGCCGGGGGCGCGCGTGGCCCGGCTTTATAGCGAAGGCAAGGTGGCCGGCTATTTCGCCTATCAGATCCGCGCCGGCGTACTGCAACCGCTGGGCGCGCCGCTCAGTGATTATCATGCCTTGATCAGCGCGCCGGGTTATGTGCCGGATCTTAATGCCTTGTTGAAGGCGGCCGGGGCCAAACGCCTCGATTTCCAGGGCTGGGTCGGGGCTATGGATGAGCAGGGCCAGACCGTAAAGCTTCAGCGCCGCGCCGCCCTGACGCCGGATGGTTTCGATGCCTGGTATGAGGCGCAGAATCACGAACACCACAAGTTTTTCAAGAATATCGGCCGCTGCGAACGCAATATCGTCAAGGATTTCGGCGGTTTCGACTTTGCCTGGGAGCGCGTGACGCCGGAGGTGATGGACTGGATTATCGGCCTCAAGCGCGAGCAGTATCAAAAGACCGGCCTGCACGATATCTTCAACTGCGGCTGGACGCGCGGGATGCTGGTCAATCTGGCGAACCTGCCGGGGGAGGATTACGGCCTGCGCGCCGGTGTGTTCCGCCACGAGGGCAAGCTGGTGGCCGCCGAGATCAGTCTGGTGGACAAGGACAGCGTTCACCTGTGGTTTCCGGCCTATGACCCGGCCTATTACCGCTATTCGGCCGGGATCGTGCTGACCATGGCGATTATCCGTCATCTGGCGCCGCTCGGCTATACGAGCTTCGATTTTGGCACCGGCGGCGAAGACTACAAATCGCCGATGACGGTCCATGCCGGTGAATGCCTCGAAGGCAGCCTGCAATATGCGCCGCGCCTGAGCAGCCGCATGGTGGATATGGCCGTGGCCATTCTGCCGGCGGGCGCCAGGCTGGAACAGGCGCGTTTGTCCCTGCGCCGCCGCGTCAATATCATCCGCTCGACCGAGGTCAGCCTGGCGGGGTGGTGCCGCGCCCTGATCCTGTTGGTCCAGCGCGGCCTGAGGCGCTTGAAACCGGTCAAGGCCTGACGGAAGGCCGCTGTTCGCGCTATCCTGTTCCGGTTTACGGCTGGCCCTTTGCGCTTTATGACGGAGGGAACGAAATCAGGGATCAGGCACATGGCCAATACTTCGCGTCGCGGCGTTTTCAGGACACTCATGGGCGGGGCGGCCGCCGCGCCTTTCGTCATGGCGCCGGCCGAGGCGGCAACGGTTTGCCTGCCTGATCCTGAATGGGGCCGGGGGATCGAGGGACAGCGCAAGGCCGACCTGGGCAATGGCGCCTATCTCAATCCGATCATTCCCGGCGACCACCCCGATCCGACCATCCTCAAGGATGGATATGATTACTACATGACCTTCTCGTCTTTTTTCTCCTATCCGGGCATCGTCATCTGGCATTCGACGGACCTGGTGAACTGGACGCCGGTCGGCCCGGCGCTGCAAAAACCGCTGGGCGCCATCTGGGCGGTCGATCTGTGCAAGCACGGCGATCGCTACTATGTCTATATTCCCGCCAATCCGGGCGACAAGGGCTGGTCGATCTATGTTGTCTGGGCGGATGATATCAGGGGGCCGTGGAGCGATCCGATCGATATGAAGATCGGCGGCTGCATCGATCCCGGCCATGTCGTCGGTGAAGATGGCAAGCGTTATCTCTTCGTCAACGGCATCCGCAAGGTGCGCCTGACGGATGACGGGCTTTCTGCTGATGGCGAGGTCGAGCCGGCCTATAGTCCCTGGCATTTTCCCGATGACTGGATCACCGAGAACTTCGCGCCGGAAGGCCCCAAGCTGCTGCGTTATAATGGCTGGTTCTATCTGATCACCGCCGTCGGCGGCACGGCGGGGCCGGTGACGGGTCATATGGTTATCGCCGCGCGATCGAAATCGGTCCATGGCCCGTGGGAAGATTGCCCGCACAATCCGCTGGTGCGGACCCTGAGCGCCGCCGAACCGTGGTGGTCGCGCGGACATGCCTCGATTGTTGAAGGACCTGCCAAAGAAAATGGGGAATCCGATTGGTGGATGGTCTATCACGGCTACGAAAACGGCTTTCGCACGCTTGGCCGTCAGCCGTTGCTGGAGCCGATCGAGTGGACGAAAGATGGTTGGTTCCGCGCCCTGGGGGGCGACCTGTCGAAACCTATGGCGAAACCGAAGGGCGGCAAGGCCGGACCAGCCGGTTTCGCGCTTTCGGATGACTTTTCGCAGAATCGTTTTGGCACGCAATGGAGCTTTCATGATCCGGCGGCCGATGAAATGCAGCGTGTGCATTATGAAGCCAAGGCCTTGCGCCTGGAGGCGCGCGGCGCGACGCCGGCGGACAGCGCGCCCTTGACCTGCCCGGTGGGGGACCGCGCCTATGAGGCCGAAATCACGCTCGATCTTGATGGACAGGCCGAGGGCGGCCTGCTGCTTTTCTATAATCACAAGGCCTTTGTCGGGATCGGTTTCACGCCGGAAGAGATGAAGACCTGGCAATATGCCGAGGAGCAGGCCTGGCAACGCATGAGGATGGCGACCGGCAGTGTGCGCATCCGGGTGACCAATGATGAGAACGTCATCACCTGGCATTATTCGCACGACGCCGGCAAAACCTGGATTCGCCATCCGACGCGCATGGAAGTCTCCGGACTGAATCATAACGTCTTCGGCGGCTTTCTCAGCCTGAAGATCGGCATATATAGCGTGGGCGCGGGCCGTATTGCCCTGCGTGATTTCCGCTACCGGGCGCTGTAGGGCGGGGATATTCCGGCGGAATCCGCGGGCGTGAGGCAAAATAATCCCCGGCGCTTATTTTTCTTCGCTTTGCGCCAATTGCCGCTTGACGAAGGCGAGTCGTTTAGGCATATAGCGCGCTCTGTTAGATCGGCTGTGGCGTCGGAATGATGTCAAACGCGGTCTGCAAGCATAAAGCAAGGCGGGTCTTGCATCCTCTTCTAAGAGGCTTTGACCTGTTTGTTCAACGGCCCGCGCGGGTAAATCCGCGAGGGCTTTGTTTTTGCGGATATCGCGTTCGTGCTCACGTTTGTGGGGGCGGGTTGGTCTTTGAAATGGTTCACTGGACGCGTTAAACGCACCTCTTTGGGAATACGAGCGATATGGATCGTCAAAATATCCGCATCCGCCTGAAGGCCTTCGATCACCGCGTCCTGGATCATTCCACACGCGAGATCGTCAATACGGCCAAGCGCACGGGTGCCACCGTCCGGGGACCGATCCCCTTGCCCACGCTGATCGAGCGTTTCACCGTCAACCGCTCGCCGCACGTCGATAAGAAGTCCCGTGAGCAGTTTGAAATCCGCACGCACAAGCGTGTCCTCGATATCGTCGATCCGACCCCGCAGACCGTGGACGCGCTCATGAAGCTCGACCTGTCGGCCGGCGTCGATGTCGAAATCAAGATCTAAGGGCGCGGACAATGAGCCAGACTCAAAGAACAGGCCTTATCGCCAAGAAACTCGGCATGACCCGCTTCTTCGACGAAGCCGGCGTTCATGTGCCGGTCACCGTGCTGTCGCTTGACGGCTGCCAGGTCGTCGCCCAGCGCACCAAGGACAAGGACGGCTATGTCGCCCTTCAGCTTGGCGCCGGTTCGCGCAAATCCAAGAACGTCTCCAATCCGGAGCGCGTCCGCTTCGCCAAGGCTCAGGTCGAGCCTAAGGCTGTCCTCACCGAGTTCCGCGTATCGGAAGACGCCCTGATCGAGGTCGGCGCCGAACTGACCGCTGATCACTTCGCTGTCGGCCAGAAGGTCGATATCCAGGGCACGACCATCGGTAAGGGCTTTGCCGGCGCCATGAAGCGCTGGAACTTCGGCGGTATGCGCGCCACCCACGGCGTCTCGGTGTCTCACCGTGCTCACGGTTCGACGGGTAACCGTCAGGATCCGGGCCGTACCTTCCCGGGTAAGAAGATGGCGGGTCACTACGGTGTTGAAACCGTGACGACCCTGAATCTGGAAATCGCGCGCATCGACGCCGAGCGCGGCCTGGTCTTCATCAAGGGCGCCGTTCCGGGCGCTGAAGGCTCCTATGTCAAGATCCGCGACGCGGTAAAGAAGGCGGCGCCTGCCGGCCTGCCTTTCCCCGGCGCGATCAAGAAGGCTGCCGTGGCGGCCGCTGAGGAAGCGCCTGCGCAAGAAGGGGCTGAATAATCATGAAACTCGACGTTATCAAACTCGACGCCTCCAAGGCTGGCTCGGTTGATGTGTCCGATCTCGTTTTCGGGATTGAAGACATCCGCTCGGACATCCTGTCGCGCGTCGTCAACTGGCAGTTGGCCAAGCGCCGCGCCGGTACGCACAAGGTCCAGACGCGCAATGAAAATTCGCGCACGGGCAAGAAGATGTACAAGCAAAAAGGCTCCGGCGGCGCCCGTCACGGTTCGCGCCGTGCCCCGCAGTTCGTCGGCGGTTCGCGCGCCTTCGGTCCGGTCGTCCGCTCGCATGCGTTCGACCTGCCCAAGAAGGTTCGCGCCCTCGGCCTTCGTCATGCTCTGTCGTCCAAGATCAAATCCGGCTCGCTGATCGTTCTCGATCAGGCTGTGGTCGAAACCCCGAAGACGCAAACCTTGCTGGCTTCTTTCGAGAAGCTGGGCCTGAAGAACGCTCTGTTCATCACGGGCGCCGAGGTTGACGCAAACTTCGCTCTCGCTTCGCGCAACATCCCCAATATCGATGTCCTGCCGACGGCTGGTCTGAATGTCTATGACATTCTGCGCCGCCATACGCTGGTTCTGACGAAATCGGCGGTTGAGGCCATCGAAGCCCGCTTCGCTGTGGAGGCTTAAAGTTCATGGCTGCTACCATCCGTAATTTCGACGTTCTTCTGTCGCCGCACATCACCGAAAAGGCCACGAACCTTTCGGAACTGAACAAGGTTGTGTTCAAGATCGCGCTCGACGCCTCGAAGGATGAAGTCGCGTCCGCCGTTGAGGCCATCTACAACGTCAAGGTCACCAAGGTGAACACCATCGTCACCAAGGGCAAGACCAAGCGTTTCAAGGGCATCAAGGGCCGTCGCAACGACATCAAAAAAGCCATCGTGACCCTGGCCGAAGGCCAGTCGATCGATATTACAACCGGTCTGTAAGGAAAGGGCACAGAAAATGGCTTTGAAGCAATTTAATCCGACCTCGCCCGGCCGTCGCAGCCTGGTTCTGGTTGACAAGTCCGAGCTTTACAAGGGCAAGCCGCAGCGTTCGCTGGTCGAGGGGCTTACCAAGTCGGGCGGTCGTGGCGCCGGTGGCCGTGTGGCCGTCCGTTTCCGTGGCGGCGGCGCCAAGCGCCTGTATCGTATCGTCGATTTCAAGCGTCGCAAGTTCGACGTGCCGGCGACGGTCGATCACCTGGAATACGATCCGAACCGCACCGCGTTCATCGCGCTCATCACCTATGCCGACGGCGAAAAGGCCTATATCCTGGCCCCGCAACGCCTGAAGGCCGGTGATACGGTCATCGCCTCCGAAAAGGTGGACGTGAAGCCGGGCAACGCCGCGCCGCTGCGTTCGCTGCCGATCGGCACGATCATCCACAACGTGGAACTGAAGCCCCTGAAGGGCGGTCAACTGGCCCGTTCCGCCGGCGCCTATGCCCAACTGGTCGGCCGTGACGCCGGCTATGCCCAGATTCGTCTGGGTTCGGGTGAACTGCGCATGGTGCTCGATGGCTGCATGGCCACGGTCGGCGCGGTGTCCAACCAGGACCACATGAACCAGAGCCTCGGCAAGGCCGGCCGCACCCGTCACATGGGCTTCCGCCCGCACGTGCGCGGCGTGGCCATGAACCCGGTCGATCACCCGCACGGTGGTGGTGAGGGCAAGACCTCCGGTGGTCGTAACCCTGTGACGCCTTGGGGCAAGCCCACCAAGGGTCGCAAGACTCGTACTAACAAAGCGACGGACAAGTATATCATCCGTTCGCGTCACGTTAAGAAGGCTCGCTAATTATGGCACGCTCCGTATGGAAAGGCCCCTTCGTCGACGGCCACCTTCTCAAGAAGGCGGAAGCCGCGCAGTCGAGTGGCCGCAAAGAGGTCATCAAGACCTGGTCGCGTCGTTCGACCATCATGCCGCAATTCGTGGGTATCACGTTCGGCGTTTATAACGGTCAGAAGCACGTTCCCGTGCTCGTGTCGGAAGACATGGTTGGCATGAAGTTCGGCGAGTTCTCGCCCACGCGCAACTTCCCCGGCCACGCCGCCGACAAGAAGGCGAAGAAGAGGTAATCATGTCGCAGACTAAAAATCCTCGTCGCGTCAACGCCAATGAAGCCCGCGTGAAGCTGGTGTCGGTCCGTATCAGCCCGCAAAAGCTGAACCTGGTCGCCGCCTCGATCCGCGGCCTCAAGGTGCAGCGCGCGCTCAACGAGCTGGAATTTTCGCGCAAGCGCATCGCCAAGGACGTCCGCAAGGCGCTCTATTCGGCGATCTCGAACGCGGAAAACAACCACAATCTCGACATCGACAACCTGATCGTTGCCGAATCCTATGTCGGCAAGGGCCTCGTCATGAAGCGTTTCGCTTCGCGTGCCCGTGGCCGTTCGTCGCGCATCATGAAGCCGTTCTCGGAACTGACCATCGTGGTCCGTGAACTCGGCGCCGAATCTCAAGAGGCTGCATAATGGGTCAGAAAGCTAATCCGATCGGCTTGCGCCTCGGCGTCAACCGCACCTGGGACTCGCGCTGGTTCGCCGCGCGCCAGGAATACGCCAAGCTCCTTCACCAGGACCTGAAGATCCGCAAGGTTCTGAAGGAAAAGCTGAACGCCGCCGGCGTGTCGCGCATCATCATCGAGCGCCCGCATAAGAAGTGCCGCATCACCATCTATGCCGCCCGTCCGGGCGTTGTGATCGGTAAGAAGGGCCAGGACATCGACAAGCTGCGCAAGGACGTTTCCGTCCTGACCGAAGGCGAGGTCTTCCTGAACCTGGTCGAAGTCCGCAAGCCGGAAGTCGATGCGCAACTGGTCGCCGAATCGATCGCCCAGCAACTGGAACGCCGCGTGGCTTTCCGCCGCGCCATGAAGCGTTCGATCCAGTCCGCCATGCGTCTCGGCGCCAAGGGCATCCGCATGAACCTGTCGGGCCGTCTCGGCGGGGCGGAAATCGCCCGCATGGAATGGTATCGTGAAGGCCGCGTGCCTTTGCACACCCTGCGCGCCGATATCGACATGGGCTTCGCCGAAGCCCTGACCACCTACGGCATCATCGGCATCAAGGTGTGGATTTTCAAGGGCGAAGTCCTTGAGCACGACCCGATGGCCCAGGACAAGCGTTGGGCGAACGAGGCCTCCGGCCCGTCGTCGAGCGAGCGTCCGGAGCGTGGCGACCGTAACAACCGTGGTCCGCGCCGCGACCGCAACAATAAGGAGGCGTAACGCTCATGATGCTTCCCAAGCGTACAAAATACCGGAAGGCCTTCAAGGGCCGTATCCACGGTAACGCCAAGGGTGGTTACACGCTGAACTTCGGTTCGTATGGTCTGAAGACCGTCGAGCCGGAGCGCATCACCGCCCGCCAGATCGAAGCCGCCCGCCGGGCCATCACGCGTCAGATGAAGCGTCAGGGCCGTGTGTGGATCCGCGTCTTCCCCGACCTGCCTGTCACGGGCAAGCCCGCCGAAGTCCGTATGGGTAAGGGCAAGGGCGCTGTTGACCATTGGGCCGCCCGCGTGGCTCCTGGCCGCATCCTGTTTGAAATCGACGGCGTGCCGGACGACATCGCGCGTGAAGCGCTCCGTCTCGGCGCCGCCAAGCTGCCTGTTTCCACCCGTGTCGTGACCCGTATCGACGCCGGCGTGGCCATGGCCGCGGAGTAGGACCTATGACCAAGATTGCCGATCTGCGGACCAAGACCGCCGACCAACTGCAGGAACAGCTCCTGGACCTGAAGAAAGAGCAGTTCAACCTGCGCTTCCAGAAGGCCACCGGCCAGTTCGAAAAGACCCACCGCGTCAGCGAAATCCGCAAGGACATCGCCCGCATCAAGACCCTGCTGACGGCCCAGAAGGCCGGCGGCAAAGTCGCCTAAAGGAAAGAAGACCATGCCCAAGCGCATTCTTGAAGGTCTGGTTGTCTCCGATAAGGGCGACAAGACCGTGGTTGTGAAGGTGGAACGCACCGTTCTGCACCCCGTCCTGAAAAAGACGGTGCGTGTGTCCAAGCGTTACCATGCTCATGACGAAGCCAATGATTTCAAGGCCGGCGAAAAGATTCGTATCATCGAATGTGCGCCGAAGTCGAAATTGAAAACGTGGGAAGTTCTCCCGCGCGAAGCCAACTAACTAGGAAAGTTTGAACCATGATTCAGATGCAAACTAACCTGGAAGTGGCCGATAATTCCGGCGCGCGCCGGGTCATGTGCATCAAGGTGCTGGGCGGCTCGAAGCGCCGCTACGCCTCGGTGGGTGACCTGATCGTCGTGTCGGTCAAGGAAGCCATTCCGCGCGGTCGCGTCAAGAAGGGCGACGTCCTGCGCGCCATCGTCGTGCGCACCTCGAAGGACATCCAGCGCAAGGACGGTTCGGTGATCCGTTTCGACACCAACGCCGCCGTCATCGTCAACAAGTCGAGCGAGCCGATCGGCACGCGTATCTTCGGGCCTGTGCCGCGTGAACTGCGCGCCAAGAACCACATGAAGATCATCTCGCTGGCTCCGGAGGTTATCTAACTATGGCTGCCAAGATTAAGAAGGGCGATTCCGTCGTCCTGCTGACCGGCAAGGACAAGGGCCGCAAGGGCACTGTCGCCAAGGTCGTGACCAAGGATGGCCAGGCCGAGCGCGTCGTCGTCTCGGGCCTGAACATGGTCCAGCGCCACACCCGTCCGTCGCAGGGCAACCCGCAAGGCGGCATCATCAACAAGGAAGCGTCCGTGCACGTTTCCAACGTGTCCCACGTCGATTCGTCTGGCCGCGCCACCCGCGTCGGTTTCAAGATCGAAGGCGACAAGAAGGTCCGCGTTGCCAAGACGACGGGAGAAGTCATCAATGGCTAATGCTGAAAAGTACGTGCCGCGCGCCAAGAAGGTCTACCTGGAAACCATCCGGGACGCCCTGAAGGCCGAGTTCGGCTACACCAACGAAATGCAGGTTCCCAAGCTCGACAAGATCGTCGTGAACATGGGGATCGGTGAAGCGACCGCCGACTCCAAGAAGGTGAAGAGCGCCATCAAGGATCTGGAAGCGATCACCGGCCAGAAAGCCGCCGAAACGCGCGCCCGTCAGTCCATCGCCGGCTTCAAGCTGCGTGAAGGCATGGTGGTCGGCGCCAAGGTGACCCTGCGCAAGGATCGCATGTACGAATTCCTCGACCGCCTGATCACCATCGCCCTGCCGCGCGTGAAGGACTTCCGTGGTCTGAACGGCAACAGCTTCGATGGCCGTGGCAACTACGCCATGGGTCTTCGTGAACACATCGTGTTCCCGGAAATCAACTATGACCAGATCGATCAGATGTGGGGCATGGATATCGTTGTCTGCACCACGGCGCCGACCGACAAGGAAGCCAAGGCGCTTCTGAAGCACTTCCAATTCCCGTTCACCTCCTAAGCGGGTAGAGAGATAACATGGCAAAGAAAAGCGCTGTAAACCGCAACGAGATGGTCAAGAAGCTGGTGGCTCAATATGCCGCCAAGCGCGAGGCCCTCAAGGCGACCGCCAACGACGAAAGCCTGCCCCTGGAAGACCGCTTCGCCGCGCGTCTCGCCCTGGCCAAGCTGCCTCGTAACTCGAACGCGACCCGTATTCGCAACCGTTGCGAAGTCACCGGCCGTCCGCGTGCCTACTATCGCAAGCTCCACATGAGCCGGATCGCGCTCCGTAAACTGGCCAATGAAGGCCAGATTCCGGGCATGACCAAGGCCAGTTGGTAAGAGAGGAGCAGGAATATGTTCGTTAATGATCCTCTGAGCGATATGATCGCCCGCATCAAGAACGCCGCCATGCGCAAGCGTTCCAAGGTGCTCACCCCGGCCTCCAAGCTGCGCGCCCACGTGCTCGATGTTCTGAAGGACGAGGGCTATATCCGCGGCTATGAAGTCCTGGAAGTTCCGGGTGAATTCCCGCAGTTCGAAATCGAGCTGAAGTATTTCGACGGCGCGCCGGTCATCGCGGAAATCTCCCGCGTGTCCAAGCCCGGCCGTCGCGTCTATTCGTCGATCAAGGATCTAAAGCCGGTAAAGAACGGCCTGGGTATCTCGATCTTATCGACGCCGAAGGGCGTCATGTCTGACAACAACGCCCGCGAAAACAACGTGGGCGGTGAGGTTCTCTGCCGCGTCTACTAAGACCAAAGCCTTTTAGAAAAAGTGTTCGCACTTTTTCGTTTAAAAAGGCGTCTTGATCAAAGTAGGTTCGGCTGAGGACACTTAAGGCATTAGAAGGTTTTAAAATGTCCCGGATTGGTAAAAAAGCCATCGCAGTCCCGGCCGGCGTGACCATCACGCTGAACGGGCAAGACATTTCGGTGAAGGGGCCTAAGGGCGTCCAGAGCTGGACTGTCGTTGAAGAAATCGAAGTCAAGCAGGAAGGCGCCAGCCTCTCCGTCGCCCCGCGCGGTGAAACCGCCCGTCACAAGGCGATGTGGGGCCTGTCGCGCACACTGATCGCCAATATGGTGAAGGGCGTGACCGAGGGCTTCGAGCAAACGCTTGAAATGGTCGGCGTCGGTTACCGCGCCGCCATGCAGGGCCAGAAGCTGGAGCTTTCGCTCGGTTTCTCGCACCCGGTCGTCATCGATCCGCCCGCCGGCATCACCTTCTCGGTGCCGAAGCAGACGGAAGTGAAGATCGCCGGTATCGACAAGCAACTGGTCGGTGAACTGGCTGCCAAGATCCGCAAGATTCGTCCCCCTGAGCCTTATAAGGGCAAGGGCGTCAAATATGCCGGCGAAACCGTTCGCCGCAAGGAAGGCAAGAAGAAGTAAGTCATGGCTCTGTCTCCTCGTGAACAATTGGCTCGTCGCGCGCAACGCAATCGCACGCGCCTCAAGAAGCTCTCCAACGGCCGCCCGCGTCTGTCGGTCTTCCGTTCGGACAAGAACATCTACGCCCAGGTCATCGATGACCAGAGCGGCGTGACCATCGTGGCGGCTTCGTCGCTGGAAGGCGGCAATAAGCAAGGCTCGAACGCCGCCGCCGCGACGGAAGTCGGCAAGCTGGTCGCACAACGCGCGATCGAAAAAGGCGTCAAGGACGTCGTGTTCGATCGCGGTGGCTACATCTATCACGGTCGGGTGAAGGCGCTGGCGGAAGCCGCCCGCGCCGCCGGCCTCAACTTCTAAGGGAATCGTTCATGGCCCGTCCTAGCGAAAACCGCTCCCGCGACCGCAACGAAGAACCTTCGGAATTCGTTGAAAAGCTGGTCGCTATCAACCGCGTCGCCGCCACCGTCAAGGGTGGCCGCCGCTTCTCGTTTGCTGCCCTGATGGTCGTTGGCGACCAGAAAGGCCGCGTCGGCTACGGTCATGGCAAGGCGCGCGAAGTGCCGGAAGCCATCCGCAAGGCGACCGAAGAAGCCAAGAAGCAACTGATCCGCGTACCCTTGCGCGAATCCCGCACCCTGCACCACGACGGTTACGGCCGTTGGGGCGCCGGCAAGATCCAGATGCGCGCGGCCCCTCCGGGCACCGGCGTCATCGCGGGTGGTCCGATGCGCGCCGTTCTCGAAACCCTCGGGATTTCGGACGTTGTGGCCAAGTCGCTCGGTTCGTCGAACCCCTACAACATGGTGCGCGCCACCTTTGAAGCGCTGAAGGTGCAATCCTCGCCCCGTCAGATCGCTTCGAAGCGCGGCAAGAAGGTCGGTGATCTTCTGAAGTCGCGCGCCGATGGCGCTTCGTCGCCTGAATCTCTGGAGGGTTAATCCATGGCCAAGGCTCCTGCAAAGACCGAAGCGAAGACCGTCACGGTTAAGCAAACCGGTTCCCCGATCCGCCGCACCAAGGACCAGCGCGCCACGCTCGCCGGTCTGGGCCTGAACAAGATGGGCCGTGTCTCCACCCTGGAAGACACCCCCTCGGTTCGCGGCATGATCGCCAAGGTCGCCCACATGGTTGCGATCGTCGAATAAGACACCAGGCCCGCGAATTCCGGTTCGCGGGCTTGCTTATTTTAGAAGCGTGCTGTAACAGGCGCGCTTCTTTGCTCTAAAGCAGCGATAGCGGTAGAGCGACGTAAAATTTTTTAGCCGAGTTGGTCGCAAGACCAGCGCACCTGTCATTGAAAGGCATTGCAAATGACCAAGCTGAACGAACTCCACGACAATCCCGGTTCGACCAAGGGCCGCATGCGCGTCGGCCGCGGCCCCGGTTCGGGCAAGGGCAAGACCGCCGGTCGCGGCGTCAAGGGCCAGAAATCCCGTACCGGCGTGAGCCTGCTGGGTTTTGAAGGCGGCCAGATGCCGCTGTACATGCGCATGCCGAAGCGCGGCTTCAACAATCCTTTCGCCCTCAAGCTGGCTGAAGTGAACCTGTGGCGTTTGCAGGACGCGGTTGACGCCGGCAAACTCGACGCCAAGGCCGATATCGACGCCGCCGCCCTGATCGCCGCCGGTGTTATCCGCCGTGAACTGGATGGCGTGCGCCTGCTCGGTGAAGGCGAACTGAAGGCCAAGCTGAACCTGAAGGTCTGGTCCGCTTCGTCGGGCGCCATTAAGGCCGTCGAAGCCGCCGGTGGCTCGGTCGCCCAGGCGCGCATCGAAAACGAAGCCAAGCTGGCCGCCCGTCAGGAAAAGATCGCCGCCGCGAAAGCCGCCCGTAAAGGGTAAGGCGTCAGCCGGTATCACGCGCATTTGACCTTTTCGGATGCGTACCCCATATGGGTTGGATTGGGTGAGGGCGTGGTCTGCGAATCGCGTATAAACCTAGTCCGCCCTTCGGGGGCGATTACAGGGGCGTCCGCGCCCACGCGAATTTGAGGACCTTATGGCTTCTGCTGCTGAACAACTCGCCGCCAATATGAATTTCGGCGCCTTCTCCAAGGCGACCGAGTTGCATAAGCGTCTGCTTTTTACGCTCGGCGCCATGATCGTGTACCGTCTCGGCACCTATGTGCCGTTGCCGGGCATCAATATGGTCGAATTCACCAGGGCTTTTTCCGGTCAGTCCAACGGTATCTTCGGCATGATGAACATGTTCGCCGGGGGCGCCGTCGAGCGCATGGCCGTGTTTGCGCTCAACCTGATGCCCTATATTTCCGCCTCGATCATCATCCAGTTGATGGGATCCGTCTATGCGCCGTGGGAAAAACTGCGCAAGGAAGGCGGGGAGGCCGGCCGCAAGCAGCTCAACCAGTATACGCGCTACCTGACCGTGATCCTGGCGCTGATCCAGTCGTTCGGCATTTCGGCGGCCATGCAGTCTTCGGGACTGGTTTTGCAGCCCGGTATTTTCTTCATTATTTCTTCGATGGCGACGCTGACAGGCGGCACCCTGTTCCTGATGTGGCTGGGTGAGCAGATTACCTCGCGCGGCATCGGCAATGGCTCGTCTCTGATCATTTTCGCAGGCATCGTGGCGGTCCTGCCGCGCACCGTCGGCACCCTGTTGTCGATGGGATCGACCGGCGATATCAATCCCGGCATGCTGATCCTGATCGTGGGTGTGCTGATCGCCACCATTGTCTTCATCGTTTTCATGGAGCGGGCGCAGCGCCGTCTGCTGGTCCAGTATCCCAAGCGCCAGGTCGGCAACCGCATCATGGGCGGCGAATCGTCGTTCATGCCGCTGAAGGTCAATACGTCCGGCGTCATTCCGCCGATCTTCGCCTCGTCCCTGCTGCTGATGCCGACTTCGGTCCTGACCTTCGTGGGGCAGAATCCGGACAAGATTCCCGACTGGCTGCAATGGCTGCCGATGATCAGCACGCAACTGACGCACGGCCATCCGGTGTTCATGGTGCTTTACGCCGGCATGATCATCTTCTTCACCTTCCTCTATACCTCGCTGGTCTTCAACCCGGACGAAACGGCGGAGAACCTGCGCAAGTACGGCGGCTTCCTGCCCGGCATCCGCCCCGGCAAGCGCACGGCGGAATATCTCGATTTCGTGCTGACGCGCATCACGGTGCTGGGCGCCGCCTATATTACGGTCGTCTGCCTGCTGCCGGAGTTTCTGATCGCCCAGATGGGCAACAGCTTCTATTTCGGCGGCACCTCGATCCTGATCGTCGTGACCGTGACCATGGACACCGTGGCGCAGATCCAGTCGCACCTGCTGGCGCACCAGTATGACGGCCTGATCAAGAAGTCCAAGCTCAAGAGCGGCGGCAAGGGGGCCGCGTCCACCACGCGCGGAAGGATCGGCCGATGAACATCATCCTGTTTGGCCCCCCGGCGGCGGGCAAGGGGACGCAGGCGAAGCGTCTGGTCACGACGCGCGGCATGGTCCAGCTCTCGACGGGCGACATGCTGCGGGCGGCCATCAAGGCGGAAAGCGAACTGGGGCTTAAGGTCAAGGATATCCTGGCGACGGGCGGCCTGGTTTCGGATGGGATCGTTATCGACCTGATCCGGGAAAATCTGCCGGCGGCGGAAGCGGCCGGCGGCGCCATCTTCGACGGTTTCCCGCGCACCGTGGCCCAGGCCGAGGCGCTCGACGCCATGCTTGGGGCGCGCGGGGCGAAGATCGACAAGGTGATCCGCCTGAAGGTGGATGAGGCGGCCCTGGTGACGCGCATCGAGAAGCGTTTCGCCGAAGAAGGCCGCTCGGATGACAATCCCGAAGCCTACAAGGTGCGCCTGGCGGCCTATAACGCCCAGACGGCGCCGCTGCTGCCCTATTACGCGGCGCAGGGCAAGCTGCATGAAGTCGATGGCATGGGCGCGGTGGACGCCGTTGCCGCCCATATCGACGAGGCGCTGGCATGATTTTCGCCGTGAGCCGTGAAAACGGCGAGCGGTAAGGACAGCTTGTCCGAATATCCCGATGTGAAGCCCTTTCGGGGACGGATCATTTGACTAAAGTTAAAAAAGCATGACCAAAGCAGTTTGCGCTTGCTTTTTTAAAACTAAACCATTGACGGAAGTTAAAACCCTTCTATAAGGGCAGCTTCCGCGAAATCACGCGTATGGACCACGGCTGAAGGTCAAATCTTAGCCGTGTGGCATACGTGTCATCTTTCGTTTCAAGAAATGCGTCCCGTAAGCATGGGGGCGCGTTGCAGGAGATACCTCAAGTGGCCCGTATCGCAGGCGTCAATATACCGACCAACAAGCGCGTCGTCATCGCGCTCCAATATATCCATGGCATCGGCGCGCATAACGCCGAGGAAATCGTCAAGAAGGTCGGCATCGAAGATAGCCGCCGCGTCAATCAGCTTTCGGACGCCGAAGTGCTGCAAATCCGTGAAACCATCGACCGCGATTACACGGTCGAAGGCGACCTGCGCCGTGAAGTTTCGATGAACATCAAGCGCCTGATGGACCTGGCCTGCTATCGCGGCCTGCGTCACCGCAAGGGCCTGCCGGTCCGCGGTCAGCGTACTCATACCAATGCCCGCACCCGCAAGGGTCCGGCGAAGCCCATCGCCGGCAAGAAGAAGTAAGGATAGCTGACCAATGGCTAAAGAACCTTCACGCGTTAAAAAGCGCGAACGCAAGAACATCACCTCGGGCGTGGCGCATGTCAATGCCTCGTTCAACAACACCATGATCACCATCACCGATGCGCAGGGCAATGCCGTGTCGTGGTCGTCGGCGGGCGCCATGGGCTTCAAGGGGTCGCGTAAATCCACCCCGTATGCCGCCCAGGTGGCGGCTGAAGACGCCGGCAAGAAGGCGATCGAGCACGGTGTCAAGACTCTGGAAGTCAGCGTCGCCGGTCCGGGTTCCGGTCGTGAATCGGCTCTGCGCGCCCTGCAGGCGGTCGGCTTCACCATCACGACCATTCGTGATGTGACCCCGATCCCGCATAACGGCTGCCGTCCGCCGAAGCGTCGTCGCGTTTAATTTTATTTTCCCTATTTTTCAGTCGCTCTGTCTGATCCGGCAGGGCGACCTTTCCTGTCTTGAGGGACGTAAATGATCGAAAGAAACTGGCAACAGCTTATTCGTCCCGAGAAGCCACAAGTCGAAGCGGGTTCCGATCCTTCGCGCAAGATGCGTCTTGTCGCGGAGCCTCTGGAACGCGGTTTCGGCGTGACCCTCGGTAACGCGCTGCGTCGCGTACTCCTCTCCTCGCTGCAAGGCGCGGCTGTCACCTCCGTCCAGATCGACGGCGTGGTGCACGAATTCTCCTCCATCGAAGGCGTCCGCGAGGATGTCGTCGATATCATCCTGAACATCAAGCAACTGGCGCTGCGCATGCACGCCGAAGGCCCCAAGCGCATGGTTCTGCGCGCCTCGGGCGCCGGTCCGGTAACGGCCGGTCAGATCGAAGTGCCGGCTGATATCGAAGTCCTCAATCCCGATCACGTCATCTGTACGCTGGATGAGGGCGCTTCGGTGCGCATGGAATTCACCATCCAGAACGGCAAGGGGTATGTCCCCGCCGACCGCCTGCGTCCGGAAGACGCGCCGATCGGCCTGATCGCCGTTGACGCCCTTTATTCGCCGGTCAAGAAGGTGGCTTACAAGGTCGAGCCGACCCGCCAGGGCCAATCGCTCGATTACGATAAGCTGATCCTCGAAGTCGAAACCAATGCCGCCGTTACGCCGGTTGACGCCGTTGCGTTCGCCGCGCGCATCCTGCAAGACCAGCTTCAGATCTTCATCACCTTTGAAGAGCCGAAGGCCCCGGTCGTCGAGGAAGGCAAGCCAGAGCTGCCGTTCAACCCGGCCCTGCTCAAGAAGGTTGACGAACTGGAACTCAGCGTCCGTTCGGCGAACTGCCTGAAGAACGACAACATCGTCTATATCGGCGACCTGATCCTGAAGACGGAATCCGAAATGCTGCGCACGCCGAACTTCGGCCGCAAGTCGCTGAACGAGATCAAGGAAGTGCTTGCTTCCATGAACCTCTCGCTCGGCATGGATATCCCGAACTGGCCGCCGGAAAACGTCGAAGACCTGGCCAAGAAATTTGAAGATCAAATCTGAAATTTCTGATATGGATTGAGGAAGCCCGGATGAGCGATCGTCCGGGCTTCCTATTTATAGGAACTGTTTTTCGGTTCCGACTTGCCGCGAAAGACCAGAACCTTGTCACGGCAATTTCCACTTCAAAGAAGTGGACGTCTGAAACGGGCAGGGGCCGGCCGGCTTTCTGATCTTTGTTTTCAGGCTTGTTTTTGGGGCCGCGCCTGAGCCTTGAGCGCCACGCGGTCTTATGGAGAGATTAAAATGCGTCACGGCTCCGGCTATCGCAAACTCGGTCGCACCACCTCGCACCGTATCGCCATGTTCGCCAACATGGCCGCCTCGCTTATCAAGCACGAACAAATCGTCACCACCCTGCCGAAGGCCAAGGAACTGCGTCCCTTCGTCGAAAAGCTGGTCACGCTCGCCAAGTCGGGCACCCTGCACGATCGCCGCATCGCCATTTCGCGCGTCCGTGACGTGACCCAGGTCGGCAAGCTGTTCGATGTGCTGGGCAAGCGCTACGCCGACCGCAACGGCGGCTATATCCGCATCATGAAGGCCGGCTTCCGTCACGGCGATAACGCCGCCATGGCGATCATCGAATTCGTTGACCGCGACGAAGCCGCCAAGGGCCTGGATTCCGGTCCGGTGTTTGAAGTCGCCGGTGACGAAGAATAGGAACGCGGTCTTCCGGCCGGTAATGCCGGTGTTTGAACGCAAAAAAGCCGCCGGAGCGATCCGGCGGCTTTTTTAATGGTTTATTGACATTACTTAACAAAGGCGTGATCAAACGTTATTTCGCATTTGCGATGGTCCCGGCTAACATATCTTGTGCGGAGACGGCCCTGTGCGCCCTGTCCGCATTCCATCTCATTGTAAGGAGGGTATCATGACCGACGATTGTGCTGTCGCCAACCCCGCTGAAGAGACGCAAGACGTGTCTGGAGATATGAGTTCCGATTTGCCGGAAGATACCGGCGATACTGAATTGTTCTGTTCGCCGGTGCTGGATCGCATCCGCACCAGCGACTGATATAACAAGCTTATATTTTCAGAAACCCCCGGTTCCGGCCGGGGGTTTCTTTTTGTGTCATGTGCTGGTCATACTGACAGAAACCGGCAACAGGTCTTGTAGACGGCACACTCTCTGGAAGAACGCGGTGATTTCGCGTACAGACAGGCTATAACAAGAAAGACCGAACATGCCGGAAATGCCTGCTGCCCCCCGCAAAGCCGCCGCCGCCTTTATCCTGGTAACGGTCTTCATCGACATGCTGTCGATCGGCGTCATCATCCCCGTCCTGCCCAACCTGATCAAGAGTTTTCTCGGCGGTTCGGTATCGGAGGCGGGTTTGTGGACCGGCATTTTCGGTGCGGCATGGGGGCTGGCGCAGTTCCTTTTTTCACCGGTTCAGGGCGGCCTGTCCGACGCCATCGGTCGCCGGCCGGTCGTGCTGGCGTCGAACTTCGGCACCGGCGTCGATTTCCTGTTCATGGCCCTGGCGCCGGGGCTTTGGTGGCTGCTGATCGGCCGGATCATCTCCGGCATGACCTCGGCCAGTATCTCGACCGCCTACGCCTATATGAGCGATGTCACCGCGCCGGAAAAGCGCGCCGGAGTCTACGGCCTGATGGGCGCGGCCTTCGGCGTCGGTTTCGTGGTCGGGCCAAGCCTCGGCGGGGTGCTCGGCGGCGGCCTGCACTGGGGATTGATTCAGTTCGATGGCGATCACCACTATCCGTTCTTCTTTGCCGCCGCCTTAAGCCTGTGCAACTTTCTTTACGGCGTCTTCGTCCTGCCGGAATCGCTGCCGCCGGAGAGGCGCAAGCCGTTCAGTTTTCATACCGCCAATCCGCTTGGCGCCATCCGCTTCCTGGCGCGTTCGGCGCAGGTCCTGCGTCTGTCCTTCATGTACTTTTTGCTGATGTTCGGCCAGAGCGTATTCCCGACCACCATGGTGCTCTACGCCGGTTATCGCTTCGGTTGGGGACCGACCGAGGTGGGGCTGATGCTGGCCGTCGTCGGCATCCTGTCGGCGGTGGTTCAGGGCGGCCTGACCGGTGTGATCACCAGGCGGATCGGTGAACGCAAGGCCATGTATATAGGCATCGTCACCTCCCTGATCGCCTATGCCGCCTACGGACTGGCGCCGAACTGGCAGGTTTTTGTCGGCTTTATCGCCATCGGCTGTTTCGGCGGCCTGGCCATGCCGAATATCCAGTCGCTGATGAGCAGCAAGGTCGATCCGAAGGAACAGGGGACGCTTCAAGGCTCGAACATGAGCCTGACCACCATGGGCAATATCGTCTCGCCGCTGATCTTCGGGTATGTGCTGTCGGTGGTCACCAAACCGGGCGTGGCGATGGTCTACAGCGGCGCCGCCTTCCTGGTGGCGGCCTTTTGCACGCTTCTGTGCCTGTGGCTGGCGACCGGCGTCAGGCAGTCGCTGAAGGTGGAGGCGGCCTATGGCGGCGAGCACCGGATTGACGGATAATCGGCACGCCAGCCTTGATGCTGCCGCAATGATTTTTACATTCAGGGCATCCGGCAGGACATCCGGATCACCGCAAGGAGCCTGAAAATGAAACTGCACGAACCGTTTGCCCTCGCCACCATTATCATGCTGGCGGCCTGTTCGCCGGGCCACAGTCAGGACGGGCAGAAATATTCCGGCAGTTTCAACGATACCCTGACCCAGCCGTCGAAAGTGCCTGACAGCGCCATCGGCATGAAGGCCTCTTTCGCGCCCGTTGTCCAGGCCGTTGCGCCGGCTGTGGTCAATGTTTATGCGCGCGGCGTGGTGCGGCAGCAGGTCGATCCGTTCTGGCAGATGTTCGGTGCGGTGCCGCGCCAGCAGGTCCAGCAATCGCTCGGCTCCGGCGTGATCGTGCGCAAGGACGGCATCGTGGTCACCAATAATCACGTCGTCGCTGGCGGCCAGCAGTTCATGGTGGTGTTGAATGATCGCCGCGAATATCCCGCCAAGCTGTTGCTGGCCGATGAGCGCACCGACCTGGCCGTGCTTCAGATCGATTCCAAGGAAAGCTTCCCGACGCTCGAAATGGACGATGACCGCAATCTGGAGGTCGGCGACCTGGTTCTGGCCATCGGCAATCCGTTCGGCATCGGCCAGACCGTGACCAATGGCATCATTTCGGCGCTCAACCGCACCGAGGTCGGCCCCGGCGGCGGCTCCTATATCCAGACCGACGCCGCCATCAATCCGGGCAATTCCGGCGGCGCGCTGGTCGATATGAACGGCCGCCTGATCGGCATCAATTCGATGATCGTTTCCGGCTCCGGCTCGTCCGCGGGCGTGGGCTTCGCCATTCCCTCGGCCCTGGTGCGCCGGGTGGTCGAAAGTGCGGCGGGGGGCGCTACCCATCTCCAGCGGCCGTGGCTCGGCGTCAAGGGCGATACGGTGACCAGCGACATCGCCAAGAGCCTGGGCATGGATCGTCCTGAAGGTGTGCTGGTGTCGGATATATATGCCGGCGGACCGGCCGATCAGGCGGGCCTGAAAACCGGTGATGTCATCCTCAGCATCGAAGGTCAGCCGGTCAATGACGCCGCCTCGCTGCGTTACCGCATCGACCTGCTGACGCTCGGCCAGGCGGCCAATGTTGAAGGGATGCGCAATGGCAAGCCCTTCGCGCTGAAAATCAAGGCGCAGACGCCTTCCGCCTTGCCGGCGCGCGATGAACGCACCATAACCGGCAATAATCCTTTCTCCGGCGCCAAGATCGTCAATCTGTCGCCGGCGGTGGCCGAGGAAGTCGGCGTCGATCCATTCGATGCGCCGAAAGGCGTGATGGTCTATTCCATCGGGTCCGCGCGCAGCTATGCAGCGGGCATCGGCCTGCGGGCGGGCGATATCATCAAATCGGTCAACGGCAAGACGATCACCACCACCGCCGATCTGGAAGCGGCCACCAAATCCGGCGCGCGCCGCTGGCAGATCAGCATCATGCGCAACGGTCAGATGATTACGGCGACGTTCAGTTAGGTATCTGGCGTAACCGCTTTACAAGCGCCGATTCCCCGCCAATAGTGCCGTCTTCGTAACGGGAGGCGTATAATGTTGAAAATATCCGGTTTGGCGCTGGCCATGGCCTTGATGGCGGGGTCTGCCATCGCGCAGCCCTCTCTTCCCATGCCGGCCCCGGATACGCCCGCCTTGCCCACGCCGCAGGATATCGATTATCCCGGCACCATCCGGCTTCATGTCGATGCCACCGACCTCGATCGTCATATCATCGCCATTCATGAGGTCATTCCCGTCACCGCCGCCGGCCCGCTGACCCTGCTGATGCCGAAATGGCTGCCGGGGCACCATTCGCCGGGCGACAGCGACCTGACCAAGATCGCCGGCCTGCATGTCACGGCGGGCGGCAAGGAACTGAAATGGCGGCGGGACGATGTGGCGGTCCACGCCTTCCATGTCGATGTGCCGGAAGGCGTCACCGAAGTGGTGGCCGATTTCCAGTATCTGGCGCCTATACAGGAAAAGGACGGAGTTATTGTTCACACGCGCAACATGCTGGACATGCAGTGGGAGAACGAAAGCCTCTATCCCGCCGGCTACTATACCCGCCGTATCCCGATCCAGTTGAGCCTGACGCTGCCACAGGGCTGGCAATATGGTTCGGCGCTGGAAGCGGAAAAGCGGGAGGGTGATGTCGTCACCTTCAAGCCGATCTCCTACGACAATTTCGTCGATTCGCCGCTGGTCGCCGGACGGTATTTCAAGCGCTATGACATGGACCCGGGCGCGAAAGTGCCGGTTTTTATGGACTTGGTGGCAGATGATCCCAAGGAGCTGGAACTGTCCGATGACGTGCTGAAAATCCACCGCAATGTCGTTCAGGAAGCCTACAAACTGTTCGGCGGCCGGCATTATGATCATTATAACTGGCTGGTGGCGGTATCGAACGAAATGGGCGGCATCGGGCTGGAGCATCACCGCTCGTCGGAAATCGGCATCGAGCCGGGCTACTTCGCCTCAATCGCCGGCAAGGGCTTCGGGCGCAATATCATAGCCCACGAATATATCCATTCCTGGGACGGCAAGTTCCGCCGTCCGGCCGGTCAGTTCACCGCCACCTTCCAGGAGCCGATGCGCAACGAACTTTTGTGGGTCTACGAAGGCGGCACGACCTACTGGACCGATGTGCTGGAAAGCCGCGCCGGCCTCTACAGTTTCGACCAGCGCCTGCAAATGCTGGCGGTGACGGCGGCGAGTTACGACATGCCGCCGGCGCGCCAGTGGCGTGATTTGCAGGATACCACCTACGATCCGATCATCTCCAACCGCGGACCGAAAGCGTGGCCGAGCTGGCAGCGGATCGAGGACTATTACGCCGAGGGCGGACTGATCTGGCTCGACGCCGATACCCTGATACGCGAGAAAACCGGCGGGAAAAAATCGCTCGATGATTTCGCGCGCGGCTTTTTCGGCGTGAACAATGGTTCCTGGCTGCCGGCGCCCTACACCTTCGACGATGTGGTGAAGGCGCTGAATGATGTCTGTGCCTATGACTGGGCGTCTTTCCTTAAGGAACGTATCGACCGCACGGGCAAAGGCGCGCCGCTCGATGGCCTGGCGCGGGCCGGTTACAAACTGGTCTATGACGATACGCCGTCGGACTATATCAGGAGCGGCGAGGCCCGGCGCGGGGTCAGTTTTGGCTATAGCCTCGGACTGGCGATTAGCCGTGACGGCACCCTGCGCGATGTGTTGTGGGACGGGCTGGGCTTCAAGGCCGGCCTGACGGCGGGCATGAAGGTGATTGCGGTCAATGATCGCGCCTATGACGGCGGACGGTTGAAAGACCTGATCATTGCCGCGCATAAGCCGGGCAACACGGACAAAATCGCCATGCTGGTGCAGGACGGCGAGTATTTCCGCACCATCACCTTCGATTATCATGACGGCCTGCGTTATCCGCACCTCGAACGCATCGATGGCACGCCGGACCTGTTGAAGCCGATCTATGGGGACGTGGCTGTGAAAAACACGCGGAAATAACTGGCGGAAATCGTTAACGCGCATTAACCTTCCTGTGCGGGGGAATCGTCTCTCTGCACCGGAGGTTGGTGTGTATTTCGCAGGCACAGGACAGATCGAGACGCGGGCCAGCGCCTATTGGCGCCAGCGTGTGCAGCCTGTCGCGCCTGTCGCGGGTAGGCGACCGGACCAATCCTGGCCGGAAACCAGCCGTGAGCCTCATGGTCCGGCGCTTTATGTGACGCTCTCGCCTGTGGCCCAGGCGCGGCTTGAGGCGTTGAGGGTGGAACTGGCTATGCAGCGGGCGCGGCGTTAATTTACCCTTCCCACGACGGGAAGGATGTTCTATGTTTGTTTCATGTCGAAAGCCCCAGTCGCCGATCTTTTCGGCACCCCGGAAACCGCTTTAAAGAATACGATGCCGCAGGTCGATGAGGCCGCGAAACCGTTGGCTGACCGTCTGCGTCCGAAAACCCTGTCCGAGGTTGTGGGGCAGGATCATGTGCTGGGAAGTGGCGGGGCGATTGCCCGCGTCATCGAGCGCGGATTCCTGCCGAGCCTGATCCTGTGGGGGCCGCCGGGCGTCGGCAAGACGACCATCGCGCGTCTGCTGGCCGAGGCGGCGGGTTATGAATTTCAGCAGATTTCCGCTGTCTTTTCCGGCGTGGCCGATCTGAAAAAGGCCTTCGAGCAGGCGCAGTTCCGCCATAGCCAGGGCGCGCGCACCGTCTTGTTCGTCGATGAAATTCACCGCTTCAATCGTGCCCAGCAGGATAGCTTCCTGCCCTATGTCGAGGCAGGCGTAGTGACGCTGATCGGGGCGACCACGGAAAATCCATCGTTTGAACTGAACGGCGCTTTGCTGTCACGCTGCCAGGTGTTTGTGCTAAAACGGCTGGATGACGCGGCGCTGGATCAGTTGATCGCGCGCGCCGAAGACCATCTCGGTCACGGTCTGCCGCTGACACCGGAGGCCCGCGATACGCTGAAACTGCTCAGTGACGGCGATGGCCGCTATATCCTCAGCCTGATCGAGTCGCTGGATCATATGGGTTTCGACACCCCGCTCGATCCGGATGACCTGCTGGCGCATCTGCAAAAGCGCCGGCCCAACCACGACAAGGACCGGGAAGGGCACTACAACCTCATTTCCGCGTTGCATAAATCGGTGCGCGGTTCCGATCCGGATGCGGCGCTTTACTGGCTGGCACGGATGCTTAACGGTGGCGACGATCCCCTGTTCATTGCCCGGCGCATGATCCGCATGGCCTCGGAAGATATCGGCAATGCCGACCCGATGTCATTGCTGATGTGCCATGCCGCGCGCGATACCTATGAGGTGCTTGGCTCGCCGGAAGGTGAACTGGCCCTGGCCCAGGCGGTGGTCCATATGGCGTCGGCGCCGAAATCCAACAGTGTCTATACGGCCTTCAAGGCGGCGACCCGGCTGGCGAAAGAAACCGGCCATCTCGATCCGCCAGCCGTGATCCTCAATGCGCCGACCAGGCTGATGAAGGATATCGGCTATGGCGCGGGCTATATCTACGATCCCGATGATCCGGACGGTTTCTCCGGTCAGAACTATTTCCCGGACGGCATGAAACGGCCGAAATTCTACGATCCCAAGGGCGACGGTCACGAGGGTAAAACGAAGCAGCGGCTTGAGTATCTCAGCGAATTAAGGCATCAAAAGCAGAAGCGGTAATTCATACGAGGGGGGAAGTTATGGGGTCGTTTTCAATCTGGCACTGGGTTGTAATTTTGGGTGTAGTCGCAGTCCCAGGACTGATCGCTCTGGTGGTCGTATTGTCGCAGCGTAAGCGTTGAAATGCTTTTGTTTGCGCTCCCACTGGTAGCTATAATTGCTGCACTCATTTTCGGTGCCGCTTTTGTCTTCATACGCAAGCCTTCCGAAAGGCCCAACCGTTTTGGCTCTGAAACAGCGACTCGTAGTCCGGTCAATGCTGTGGGGGTAGGGCTGAAACGCATGTTTGATTTTCAAGGGCGTGCTAGCCGAACGGATTTCTGGGTATTTGCTTTGTTTGCCATCGTGACGACTGGGCTGTTACTTATGATTCCGATAGGGCAGGTAACCATGACCTTTGTCCTGCCGGCAAATGGCGGCGCAAGCTTGCCTTCATCATTTGCCTCATCCAATATCGCATGGTTGCTTACGGTCTTGGCCGTTACCAGCGTCGTATTGCTTATATTGGCATTGGCAAGCTTTTCCATGGCTGTGCGGCGATTGCACGATATCAATCGTAGTGGCTGGTGGATATTACTGTTGTGTGTCTTCGGTTATTTCGTTCTGTTGTACTGGTTTTTGCAGCCATCGCAAAAAGATGTGACTGAATTATTTTGACCTGATGCTTTGTGAGCGCTAGGCATCGGCCATGGCCAAACACTCTCCCCAGCACAAACAGGCGCTTGCCAGCGGTCGCCGTCGTGCGCCGCAACTGAAGCGCGCCGAAAAGGCCATGCCGCGTGTGATCCCGGAGGCCGATCAGGCATGGGTGAAGTCGATGATCGTCTATGAGGATGCCGACATCATGGGCTTCAACAAACCTTCCGGCTTGTCTTCGCAGGGCGGGCGCGGCGGCGGCAATAATCTCGACGACATGATGTGGACCTTCGTCAAGCCGAGCGGCCGGCGGCCCATGCTGATCCATCGCCTTGACCGCGACACCTCCGGCATATTGCTGGTGGCGAAAACTCAGCCGGCGACTTCGTACCTCGGCAAAGCGATGATCCGCCGCGCCTTCGCCAAGACCTATCTGGCCGTGATCGGCAATCCGCATAACCTGCCGGATAAAGGCGTCATGACCTTCCCGTTGCGCCGCGAGGAAATCGGCCGCGAAGCCTATAGCCGTGTCTGCGCCGCTGATCATCCGGAGGCGCAAGCGGCGGAAACCGCTTATGAAGTGCTCAGTCGCACGGATGAAGCGGCGCTGGTGCGCTGCATGCCGCATACCGGCCGGATGCACCAGATCCGCGTTCATCTGGCGGAGATGGGGGCGCCCATCGCCGGGGATGTCCGCTATGGCGGGGCGTTATCGCTCGGCGGCGTGGCCGTGCCGCGGCTGATGCTGCATGCCTTGCGCCTGACCTTTCCGCATCCGGACGGACGCGGAGAATTCACGCTGGAAGCGCCGCTTCCGGAGGACATCGCCGGATTATGCCACGAAATTGGTCTGGCGATACCGGAAGGCGCTTAGGCCCTTTTTGCTTTTCGCCCGCCGTGGCATGGTATAAGGGCAAATAAAGCGTTTGGAGAGACTGATGAATCCGAAAATCGACTGGAGCGAATTGTTTTTCTCGTCCACTGGCCGGGCCGGGCAGATGCCTTCGATCATCGCCGCAGTCGTTTTGTTACTGTTCCTCGCCGTTTATGAGTCGGTGGTGACGGGCGCCTTGTCGTTCCTCAACTGGGTCGTTTATCCGGTACTGGTTTATTGCGGCGCCTGCGTGGTGTCGAAGCGGCTGCATGATCGCGGCCGTTCCGGCTGGTGGGCGGCGATGATCCTGCTGGCGGTGGTGATGGTCTGGCCGCGTCCGCAGGGCTTTTTCGACTTTATCGCGGTGGCGGTGCTGGTGTGGGCGGTGATCGACCTGTGTGTCATGCCCGGTGAGCGGGGCGATAACCGCTATGGCCGGACATTGTTTCGTCTGACGCCGGGTGAGGGTTAAATTTTACCACGGATAAGGCACGGATACCGCTGCGCGGCTACACGGATAAGGCACGGATTTTATGGGCTGCACCGGCTGATACATTGTCCGTCGGCTGTTGTGTCTGGCAGTTGATCTGCCTGACGGCTTCGCCGTCGATTGCGTATCGTCAGAACTACCGCATTCAGAAATTACCCTGAAATCCGTGCCTTATCCGTGTGGATGCGCTTGCGCATCATCCGTGCCTTATCCGTGGTTAAACCTCTTCTTCCACAGATCCGAAGATCGCCTCGAAGCTTGATTTCAGCGCGTAATCCACTTCGTCCATGGTCACCGGCAGGCCGAGGTCGAGCAGCGACGTGACACCATGTTCGGTAATGCCGCAGGGCACGATGCCGTCGAAATGCGTGAGGTCGGGTTCGACGTTCAGGCTGATGCCGTGGAAGCTGACCCAGCGGCGCAGCTTGATGCCGATGGCGGCGATTTTATCCTCGGTGAGCGGCTCGTAACCCTTGTCCCGCCGCTCGACCCAAACGCCGACGCGGCCGTTACGGATATGGCCCTCGACATTGAAGCGCCACAGCGTGGCGATGATCCACTGTTCCAGCGCTTCCACAAAAGCGCGAACGTCCTTCTGGCGTTGGTTCAGATCGAGCATGACGTAAACCACGCGCTGGCCCGGGCCGTGATAGGTATATTGCCCGCCGCGACCGGCATCGAAGACCTCGAAACGGTCGGGCGCGATCAGGTCTTCCTTTTTCGCGGAAACCCCGGCGGTATAGAGCGGCGGGTGCTCGATGAGCCAGACCATTTCGCGCGCCTCGCCGGCATGGATGGCCGCCACGCGCGCCTCCATGAAGGCCAGGGCTTCAGGGTAGGGCACGGGGGCGGGGGCCACGATCCATTCGGGCGGAGCGCCGTCTTTTTTAGCGAAGGGCGCGGGATTTAACGTCTCGGAAAGCATGTCGCTTCAATGTGTCATAAGTTGTTAAGAGGCAAGGCCCTAATATAGGCGTTCCCTCGCAAGCGTGCGTGTTCAAGGGGCTTTTTTTCGTGTCTAACCAGGTGGGCGCCGTCCCCGTCGAAATTTCGGTTCTGCTGGGGCGTTCGGTCTTGCCGATGGCGCAACTGCTGCGTATGGGCCGTGGCGCGGTGATTCCGCTCGATGCTCACGAGCACGACGAGGTATGGATTCTGGCTAATAATCACCCGGTGGCGCGTGGCGAAATCCAGATTTTCGAGGAAAAGATCTCGATCGTGGTGACCCGCCAGGCCAATGTCTATGACTTTATGGCGATCGGCGGCTAATATTTTGGGATAGTTGCGTTTAAGGGCTTCCCAAAGCGTCAAAGTGTTGCTATCTGCGCCCCTCTCCGGATGGCGTGCGGTCATGGCGGAATTGGTAGACGCGCAGCGTTGAGGTCGCTGTGGGGCAACCCGTGGAAGTTCGAGTCTTCTTGACCGCACCAATCCGGAGTTCATTTTTGAGGAGCGCGTTACAGCGTCTTAAAGGGGAGCCTGAGCGATGAGCCAGAAGTCCGAAACCCCTCAAAAAAACGAAATCCCCGAAATCGATATGCTGACGGCGGAAATGCCGAAGGAAACGGTGCGTGACCTGGACGCCGAACTGATCACGCCTGAGCAGATCGAAGATTTCGCCCTTAAGGACGATTACGCCCTTAATCCGCAATATATTTCGCTGGTCATCGACGCCGCCGATCGGGGTGATGGCCTGCGTCTGCGCGAACTGCTCGACGCCCTGCACTATGCCGATATCGCCGACCTGCTGGGTTTCCTGTCGGAAGATTACCGCGAAGAGGTCATCCCGTGGATTCCCTCCGACGCCCTGGCCGACATCCTGCCGGAACTGGACGACGACATCCGCGAGGAAGTCATCGAGAGTATGCACACGGCCGATATCGCCGAGGTCTTGCAGGAACTCGATTCCGATGACGCCGCAGCGGTTTTTGAAGACCTTGAGGAAGATCAGCAGAAGGCCGTTCTGGCGGCGATGCCCGAATCCGAGCGTGAGGCCATCGTCACGTCGCTCGCCTATGAGGAAGAAACCGCCGGCCGCCTGATGCAGCGCGAAGTCATGGCGGCGCCCAGTTTCTGGACGGTCGGCCATGCCATCGATCATATGCGCGAGGCTGGTGATGATCTGCCGGAACTGTTCTTCGATATCTATGTCATCGATCCCAGCCACAAGCCGGTGGGCGCCGTGGCGGTATCGGTGCTGATGCGGACCAAGCGCGACATGGTGTTGTCTCAGCTCATGGACCCGACGACGGAAATCACTGTCGATATGGACCAGGAAGAGGTCGCCTATATCTTCGAGAAATATCACCTGATCTCGGCGCCGGTGGTCGATGCCTCCGGCCGGCTGGTCGGGCAGATCACGGTCGATGATATCGTCAACATCATCCAGGCGGAAAACCGCGAAGACATTCTGGCTCTGGGTGGTGTGTCCGATATTGAAGGCCGTGACACCGGCATTTTCGGCATGGTGAAATCGCGGCTGCCGTGGCTGCTGGTCAACCTGCTGACGGCCTTCGCCTCGGTTTACGTCATCAATGCCTATCAGGCGGAAATCGTGAAGATGGTGGCGCTGGCGGCGCTGATGCCGGTGGTGGCGTCGATCGGCGGCAATTTCGGCACCCAGGCCCTGACCGTTTCGGTGCGCGCCCTGTCTGCCCGCGAACTGACGGCGGCCAATGCGACGCGGACCCTGTGGCGCGAAATCATCTCCGGCTGGCTGGTGGGGGCCTGTGTGGCTTTGGGCCTGGCAGCGGTGGTGCTGATCTTCTGGCATGACGCCAAACTGGCCGGCGTGATCGCCGGGGCCATTCTGATCAATTTTACCATGGCGGCGCTGGCCGGTACGCTGATTCCCATGACGGCATCGAAGTTCGGTGTCGATCCGGCGGGGGCGTCGCCGATCTTTGTGACGCTCGTCACCGATTTCTGCGGCTTTTTCAGTTTCCTTGGCCTGGCCGCCATAATCCTCTTGTAAATCTTAAATGGTCTGTGGTTTGCTAGAATAGAACACAAGGCCCGAAAACTGTCTTGTTTTGGGGCAATCAGGCGTTTTCGTCTGTTGTGTTCGGGCCTTGCAGAGTTGATCTGGGGGCCAAGGTTCAGGGACTGGGATTACGGATGAGAGCGCGTCAAAAAGTTTCCCGCGCGGGGGTCGAACTCATCAAGAGTTTTGAAGGGCTGCGCACGACCGCCGCCCGTTTGCCTGATGGCCGTTGGACCTTGGGCTATGGCCACACCTTCTCGGCCCGCGAAGGCGCCAAGGTCACCCAGGAAGACGCCGACGCCCTGTTGCGGTTCGACCTGCTGCCGGTTGTCGATTCAATTAATAATCTCGTCCTCACGCCGCTGAACCAGAACCAGTTCGATGCCCTTGTGTCATTCTGCTTCAATATCGGTGCTGAGAATTTCGCTCAATCGACCGTGCTCAAGCGCATCAATGAAGGGCGCATGAGTGAAGCGGCGCTGGCCATGGATAGCTGGCGATCGGCTGAATTCAATGGCGAAACCTATGTGCTGGCCCCGCTGATCCGCCGCCGCGCCGCCGAAAAGAATCTGTTCCTGACTCCGGATGACATCAGTCATCAGGCGGCGATGCTGGGGAGGCCGGTTGAGGACAAGGGCGCTGAAACCGCGCCGCCCGCCGCCAGCCTTATCAATCCGTATGCACCGGCGCCGCAACGCCAGGTGATCGATTTGAGCGCGCCGGTGGAAAAGGCCGCGGATAACCCGCCGCAAGGGCCGGAGGCTGTACCGGCCGCGCGCGAAACACCGGCGCCTGAAACAAGGACGAGCATCGATATTCAGGCCGCCATCGCCCGCGCCCAGGAGGAGCAGCGGCAGCTTGAAGAGGCCCGGCGTATTGAGGCGGAGCGCCTTGAGGCTCAGAGACAGGCCGAAGCGCTCGCGGCGGCCCGTGCGGCCGAAACGGCGCGCCAGGAACAGGCTAAAATCGAGCAGGCCCAAATCGAGCAGGCCAGGCTTGAGCAATGGCGTCTGGAACAGGCACGTATGGAAACTGAGCGCGCCGAGGCGGCCCGTTTGGAGTCCATTCGCGCCGAAGCCGTGCGGCAGGAGCAGGTTCGTCTTGAACAGGTTCGTCTGGAGCAGGCGCGGATTGAAGCCGAGCGCCTGGAAAATGAACGCCTGGAAAACGAACGCAGAGAGGCCGAGCGCCAGGCGTCCGAGACGGCGCGGATCGAACAGGCGCGCCTTGAGCAGGCGGCGCGCGACCAGGAAGCCGCGGCGCGTCAGGCCCCCGCGGTTGATGACGCGGCCGAAAAGGTGCGAAAGGCCGAAGCCGCCGCCGCGCTGATGCGTCTTTATTCGCCCTATGGCGGCGGCGCGCTTGGCCGCCCGCTGGCGGGCGCTTTCCCCAAAGCCGCGCCAACGCCGCAACCTGATCCCGGATTCACCAACCAAAGCGTCATTTCGCCTTCCACCGCTGAATCGGCGCCGTTTGAAATTTCCTCACGCGCGGAAGCCTTGCCGGCGGAACCAAAGCCGGAAGCCGCCGCGCCGGTTGTTGATTTCAGCCCGGCGGGTCCGGCCTCGACCATACCGGCGCCGGTGATCACGGCGCTGAATCCCTATGCGAAACCCATTCCGGCGGCGGCCGAGGCCGGCGCTGTTGAAGTGCCGCGGCCGGCGCCGGTTGACCTTTCCGCTCATGCCAATTCGGCCGATGCCCCGCGTGCCGCTGAAAACGGCGCTTTGCACTGGCGCGACCAGCTCCAGCGTCCGTTGCCGCAGGATTATCAGGCGCCGCCCGCCGCCCGGCCTGAACCGGAGCAGCCATTCCTGCGCGCCGGTCCGTCCTCGAACTTCCAGACCGCGGCCTATGAGGACGACAATGAAGCGTGGATGATGAACGGCGACCGGATCGCCCTGTCCACGGAAGAGGCTGAAGAAGAACATGACAGCTTCTGGCAGATGTTCATCAAGACCTTCTGGTGGTTCCTGATCAGTTGCATCGGCCTGGGCTGCCTGGGCGTGGCCGCCGGCGCCTGGTGGCAGGCGACGCATGACCTGACCGTGATGCGCGAGGCGAAGGTCGGGTTCTATACCTTCGTATCGATCAGCACGGCGGCCCTCGGCATCCTGTTCGTATCGACCTCGGTCTGGCTGATCCTGAAACGGCTGGGCGGGTTGAGGGATTAAGTCCGCCCCAGCTTTTCCGGCGGCTCGACGGCAGTCGCCACATAGCTGTCATCCGGCGTGAAGGCCGGGATGTTCGGATGGACGCTCTTGCCCATCTTGCGCAGGGTTGTCACCGGCGAATCCAGTTGCGCCAGGGTCGCCACGGTGGTCTGGTAACCGCTCTCCACCGCTTTGTCATAGGCCTTCCAGTCGCGGATCTCGACGCCTTCCGGCTCCGGGATGATCAGCAGGTCGGTGGCGGCGCGGGAAAGCGTCAGGTCGGCGGCGGTGGTGATGGTGGCGGAGCGCATCATGACCGAAACGATCGGCGGACCGCGCCGCCATTCGCCCTTCGCAAACCATGAAGTCAGGTTTTTCGGCAGACTCAGCGCCCTGGGGTCAAGCCCGCGCGCCCGCGTGACATCGACGCCGATCACCGTGCCCAGATGCGTGTTGCGCATCATGGTGGCGGGGAAGGAACGCATGACCGCGCCATCGACCAGCACCTGGCCGTCCTCCACCACCGGCGGCAGGACGCCCGGCAGGGAGATGGAAGCACGCAGGGCCTGGCGCAGCAGACCGGTCTTGTGGACCTTGAGCACGCCGGTGGTCAGGTTGGACGACAGGCAGAAATAGGGGATCGGCATGTCCTCGATCTGGACATCGCCGAAATGCTTTTCCAGCCGCTTGTTGACCTTGGCGCCGGATACCATCGAGATGAACGGCATGACCACATCGTCGAGCGGCGACGAGTTGACGAAGGCGTCACGGATGCGCCAGTCGATTTCGGCCTCGTCCCAGCCGAGCGCCAGGCTGGCGGCCAGGATCGCCCCCATGGAGGAGCCGCAGACGAAATCGATCGGAATATGGGCTTCGCGCAGGGCCTGGATGGCGCCGATTTCGGAAAAGGCGCGCGCCCCGCCGCCGGAAAAGACCACGCCGACGCTATGGCCGGTGACGATACGGGCCAGGCGGGCGGCGTCATTGACATTATCGGGGTGGGCGTGAAACCAGCGCGTTGGTTCGATGACGTTCAGCCAGGCTTTGGTGCGACCGGGGATATGAGGCCTGATGTCGTTCGGATAGAGCAGGACCAGATCGGGGGCGCGATGCAGCAGCGATTTTTCCCAGGCGCTGGCCAGGGCGTCGGGCGGGCGCTCGGCATTGGCCAGCAGGAAGACGTGATCGACCTGGCGCGCGCTCAGGAGCCGCCAATGGCTTTCGTGGCATTCGGCGACATGCAGCACATAGTCGTTTTCGGCCTCGATCTGGGTGAAGGCTTCCGGCGAGGTGCCGTGGAAGGTCTTGTCGATGACGGCGACCCGGTAGCCCAGCGCGCGTATCTGCACGGCCACGCGCTCGACCCATGGCCGGACCGGCTGATCGCAGAGGGCGTAAAAAGCGAAGACATTGGGCGTGACGTTCGGCGTTTCGCGCCGGGCGCGCTCTATCATCTTCTTGGCCAGGGCCAGGGTCAGTTCGGCGCGCGATTCCATGGCGGCGAAGAAGGCCTCGCGCGGCATGGCCAGCAGGTCGGAATCGCGCAGGGCCATGACGGTCGAGCTATGCGAAGTGCCGGCGATCAGCGACATTTCACCGACCGGTTCGCCGGGGCGGATAATGCCGATCAAGGACAGTTCGTCATGGTCCTCATCATGGCGGAAGGCGCCCAGCCGGCCTGAGCGCAACAGATAGAGGTGATCGGACTCGTCGCCGGCGCTGAACAGGCGCGACCCGCCGGGCAGGGAAATCAGGCTGGCGCTCTGGCCCAGGGCCGTGCCGAACAGGCTTTCCAGCGCCGCTTGCAGGGAGGGAGTGTCCTTTGCCATGTTTGTTACGCGAACCGCTTCCTGATGACGCATAAACGCACTTTAGCTATAGAAGTGCGCCCGATTTGCTTCTAAATATTTAAGCTTCTTTTTTAACGCTGTTAAGGCCTGAGTCCGTTTGAGCGATATTCATCTGGTAAAATTATGCGTAGGCGCCGACAGCCTCGATGATCTGCTGCGCTGGGAAAAAGCGCGCGGGGCGGTTTCCTACATCCATACGCGCAACCGCCCGACGCGCTGGGAGGAACTGCTGGAGGGCGGTTCGCTCTACTGGGTGATCAAGGGCGTGATCCTCTGCCGCCGCGAGATCGTGTCGTTCGATGAGGAGGCCGATCACTGGCGCATCGGCCTGCGCACGAAAAACATCCTGACCGAGGCCCAACCGCGCCGCGCCTTCCAGGGCTGGCGTTACCTAAAGCCGGAAGACGCGCCGCGCGATATCATCGAGGGCGAAACCGATCTGCCGCCGGATATGATGCGGGCGTTGAAAGAAGCGGGTGTGTGGTAGGTAACACACAGGGCGTTTACTTTTGCGTGTGTGTGTGGTAATTTGTGCGGATATGGAGATGGGGCCATGAGCAAGTACGATCCGCTGGAAGACTATCTGAAACAGGCCGATGATGAAGATGTTCCGATGGGGTTTTCGGAAATCGAACATGTGCTCGGTTTTGAACTGCCGCCCAGTTCGCGCAAACAGCGGGCGTGGTGGAGCAACAATACCAGTAATAATGTCATGACGCGGGCATGGATTGATGCCGGTTATGAAACGGCCGAAGTCGATATGGCCGCCGAAAAGCTGACATTCAAACGTGTGAAAAAGGAACGGGCTATGCAATCGGCACAAGCCGTTAAAACACCCCGGCGCCACCCCGCTTTTGGCGCCATGAAAGGCATGTTGACGATTCCGGCTGATCTGGACCTCACGCAACCCGCCTGTCCGGAATGGGCCGATCTGCTTGACGAAAAATATGGCCCTGCGCGTGGGTAGGCCTCTGTTGCTGGATACCTGCGCTGTTATCTGGCTGATGGAGGATGCGTATTTGTCTGAAGCATCGGTCACCGCTATGGACGAAGCCAGTGATCGAGGCGATTATCTCTATGTTTCTCCCTATACGGCGCTTGAGATCGGCATGTTGGCTTCGCGTGGCCGATTGCCGCTGACCACCAGCCCGGCGCAATGGTTCAAGCGACTGCTTGGGGTGCCACTGGTCAGGCTGGCTGAAATGACGCCGGCTATTCTGATTGCCTCGTCTTACCTGCCAGCCGATACCTTACGTGATCCGGCTGACAAGGTTATTGTCGCTACGGCCCGTGAATTAGGCATGACGATTGTTACCCGTGACCGCATGATCCTCGACTATGCCGCCCGGGGGTATGTGTCCGCATTGGCCTGTTAAGCCGAAATATTATCGATCAGGCGGGTCTTGCCCAGCCACAGGGCGGCCAGCAGGCGGCGGGATTTCGTTTCCGGCGTGATCTCGCCCAGCGTATCGGCATCGCGCAGGCTGATGTAATCGATCCGGCCGAAACCGGCGGCCGTCAGTTCGCCTTTGGCCTGTTCGATGGTGCTGCGGCCGTCGCGGATGGCCTTCAGGGCCTGATGCAGCCGGGGCGCAATGGCGCGTTCTTCGGGCGACAGATAGGCATTGCGCGAGGAGAGGGCGAGGCCGTCGGCTTCGCGCACGGTCGGCATGCCGACGATTTCAATAGCCATGTCGAAATCGCGCACCATGGCGCGGATCACGGCCAGTTGCTGGAAGTCCTTTTCGCCGAAGACGGCGACATCCGGCCGGACCTGATTGAACAGCTTGGATACCACCGTGGCGACGCCGGAAAAGAACTGCGGACGGAAATCGGTTTCCAGACCGAGCGCCGGGCCGGCCATTTCGATGCGGCTGACGAAGTTTTTCGGATAGAGTGCATCGACGGTCGGCAGATAGACCAGATCGCAGCCGACGCCTTGCAGGCGGGCGATGTCCCCGGCTTCGTCGCGCGGATAGCGGTCGAGGTCTTCGGTCGGGGCGAATTGCAGCGGATTGACGAAGATCGACACCACCACCTTGTCGCACAGGGATTTGGCATGGCGGACCAGGGCCAGATGACCGTCATGCAGAGCGCCCATGGTCGGGACAAAGCCAATCGACACGCCACCGGCGCGCAAACCAGCCAGTTCCGCCTTCAGGGCAGAGAGGGTGCGGACGCGGGCGGTTTCAAAGGGATGGGCGGTATCCGGCATAAGCGCTTTCCGAAAAATGTAACGTACCGCGCCGGCGATCCGGTTTTCGGATTAAAAAGCGCGTAAACTAAAAAGATTAGAGCCTTATTAACCATGTTCGCTAACCCTATTTTTGCGGGTCCGGCGCATAATCGGCCTTATGACCGATCTTGCCCCCCTTCGTAAAGCCTTCATTTTGTGCGCTGCGGCGATATGCGCCGCCGGCCTGACCGCCTGCGACAACCAGAATCTCAAGGAATCCCTGGCGAAGATCAAGGAAATCCCTGTCGATGACAGCGGCAAACCGGCCGATGCGGACGCGAAGCGCCTCGGCAGGGACGATATCGAACTGGTCGTCAATACGGCGAAGGATCTGACGGTCGGCAAGGGCGGGCTGCTGCATGACGGCGATGGCCCGACCGCCAAACCGAAATTCAGGATCGCCATTGTCGATCCGCTCAAGATGCCGACGGAAGCCAATGCGCCGCTCAAGACGGGGATTGAAAGAGCAATCCCGGCCCCCGTGGCGGCGACGGTCGCGCCCAGGGAGGGACGCCTGATCCAGGTGGGGTCGTTCGGCACCAGCGACGCCGCGAAAAACGCCTGGCTGGGCTTGCAGGCGCGCTATCCCGGCGTCGAGCAATATCATCCGGTCTATCAGAAGATCACCACCGCCGCTGGCAAGCCGATGGTGAGGCTCAAGGTCGGCCCGGTCGCCGGCGACGACCAGGCGCAATCGCTTTGCCTGCAACTGGATATCCGCGATAACTGGTGCAGCAAGTCAAGCTAGACCCTGGCGCCGAACTGTGGTGAATAGCCATGTATGACGGCACCGAAACAGCTTCGAGTTAACCTCAATCATATCCTGTTCGATTTCGCCACGCGGATGATCCCGGCGGCGTTCGCCACCGTCATGTTCGCGGCCGGCACCCTGTTGCTGCTGTCGATCCTGACCCCGATCGATCCCGCCGTCATGCCGATGGTGCAGAAGTGGCTGCCTTTGGGGTTGGTCGAGTTTTCACATATTATCGGCCTCGTCATCGGCGCCATGATGATTTTCCTGGCGCGCGCCCTGTGGGAGCGGATCGAGACGGCGTGGTACATGGCGATCGCGCTTTTCTGCGCCGGCGCCGTGCTTTCCCTGACCCGCGAACTGGCCCTGATAAACGCGGTGCTGCTGACCATCTGCGCCCTGCTGCTGATCCCGTGCAAGAGCGCCTTCAACCGCCGCTCGAACCTTTCCAGTCTGTCGCTCAATCCGTTATGGGGCTTTGTCAGCCTGTTCACGTTCGGCCTGATCGTCTGGGGCGGGTTCTATATCTACAAGCATCACCCCTATGCCCATTCGATGTGGGTCGATTTCTCCTATCGCGCCAACACATCGCGGTTCTTGCGCGGCATCGTGGTTATCGTCGTCACCATTACGCTGTTTACGCTTTACCGCCTGTTCGGTATCGCGCGCCAGATACCGCCTGTGCCGGACGCGGAAGATATGGGGCCGTTGAAACAGGTCGTTTCCGGCGCGTCCAACCCGCAGGCCTGGCTGGCGCTTTTGCGTGACAAGCAGGTGCTGTGGAATGACGCCCGCACCGCTTTCATCATGTATGGCGTTTCCGGCAAGCAGTGGGTGGTGATGGGCGAACCGGTCGGCCCGCAGGATGAAGCGGTGGCCCTGTGCTGGGAGTTGAAGGAAATGGCCGCCATGGTCAATGCCCGTCTTAGTTTCTACCAGATAAGCCCCGGCCTGCTGCCCCTGGTGCTCGATCTTGGCCTGTGGCCTTACAAGATTGGCGAGGAAGCCGTGGTCGATGTGCGCGGTTTCGATCTGGCCGGCAAGAAGGGTTACGGTTTTCGCCAGACCCTGAAGCGCTTCGAGGGGCTGAACGCGACGTTCGGGGTGATCGCGCCGGAAGACATCGAACCGCACATGCCGCGCCTGAAGCAGGTGTCCGATGCGTGGCTGAAAACCAAGTCGGCCAGGGAAAAGAGCTATTCGCTCGGTTCCTTCAAGGCCGATTACATGCGCCTGACGCCGGTGGCGGTGGTGCGGCTGAATGGCGAAATCATGGCCTTCGCCAACCTGTGGCCGACCCAGGACAAGACCCTGCTGACGCTCGACCTGATGCGTTATGATCCGGCCTCGCCACCGAGCATCATGGAATATCTGTTCCTGCAACTGATCGCCTATAGCCGCGGGCAGGGCTATGGTCATTTCTCGCTCGGCATGGCGCCCCTGGCCGGGCTGGAAGCGAAGCCCCTCAGCCGGGCGTGGTACAAGATCGCCTCGGTCATCTATCAGTTCGGCGGCGATTTCTATAATTTCGAGGGGCTGCGCGCCTACAAGGAAAAGTTCCGGCCGGATTGGGAGCCGCGCTATTTCGCCGTGCCCGGACAGGAAGCCGCCCTGATGCCCGCCCTGCTGGCGGTGGTGGCGCTGGGGTCCAAAACGCCCAGGAAGGCGTAGCCGTCAGATGATTTCCAGGGCATGGCCCGGCCGCAGTCCGTCCGGTGAGAAGGCAAAACTGACGGCGATGAATTCCACGCCGGCCTCGCGGGCGGCGTCATAGGCGCGGCCGAAACCTGGATCGCAGTCACGCGCGATGGCGAAACGCCGGCAGTCATCGCGCTGGACGCAGAAGACGACAACGGCGCGATAGCCGGTCTTCACCATTTCGATCAGTTCATGCAAGTGCCTGGCGCCGCGTTCGGTGACGCAATCGGGAAATTCCGCCAGTCCCTGCTGCCGTGACAGGTGGACGTTCTTGATCTCGATATAGGCGTCGGGCCGGAAGGCGTGGCCGCTGGCAAAGAGGTCGATGCGCGAATTGTGGCCGTATTTTTTCTCCGGCCGGAGCGTGGTGTAACCCGTCAGTTGCGGGATCAGGCCGGCCCTGATGGCCAGCGGAACCACCCGATTGGGCCATTGCGTATTGACGCCGACCCAGATGCCGTTTTCTTCCAGCGCTTCCAGCCGGTATTGCAATTTCTTCTTCGGATCATTGAGACATGTCACCAGGGCCGGGGTGCCGGTATCCAGCAGGCCCAGCATCTTGCCGGGATTGGGGCAGTGTGCTGTAATGGTTTCTCCGGTATCGAGTTCGATATCGGCGAAGAATCGCTTGTATCTGGTGATCAGCCGCCCTCTTATGAGGCCGCTCATGCCGATAAGCGAATCTGATACCATGGAGTCCCTCATGACGACCAATCCGACCGCCGCCATCCTGATTATCGGCGACGAGATATTGTCCGGGCGTACCACTGACAGCAATACCAATACAATCGCCAAATTCCTCGGCGCCCTGGGCATCGACCTGAAGGAGGCGCGGGTGGTGCATGATGACGAAACGCAGATCATCGAGACGGTCAATGCCCTGCGGCGGGCTTACGAATATGTCTTCACCACCGGCGGCATCGGCCCGACGCATGACGACATCACCGCCGACTGCATGGCGAAGGCCTTCGGCGTCGATATCGGCGAGCATCCGGCGGCGCTGAAACTGCTGACGGACCGTTCGGCCGCCATGGGCTGGACGCTCAACGAGAACAGCCGCCGCATGGCGCGCATTCCCCATGGCGCGGACCTGATCAAGAATCCGGTATCCGCGGCGCCCGGTTTCCAACTGGGCAATGTCTTCGTCATGGCCGGCGTGCCCAAGATCATGGAGGCCATGCTGGAAGACGTGGCGCCGCGCCTGCGCACCGGCGCGCGCATCCTTTCCCGCACGGTCAAGCTGTCCTATGTCGGCGAAAGCGCGGCGGCGGACGCCCTGCGTGAGATCAATCGCCGTTATCCCGACCTGTCGCTCGGCAGCTATCCGTATGGTTTATCGCTCAATGGCGAATTCGGTACGCAGCTTGTGGTGCGCGGGCGCGATAAGGCGCAGGTCGATGCCGCCACCAATGAGCTGAAAGACGCCCTGATCCCGGTCGTTGAAGCGGGCCGGGCGCGCAATGAACTGGCCGCTTTTGAAGAAGTTATCGCGTAAGCCTAAGGAAATATCATGAAATTCGTTGTCACTGGCCTTACCGTCGTACTCGCCTTTAGTGCCTTGCCGGTTATGGCAAAACCAAAGCCTGCGCCTTTAGCGGTGGCGGCTGCGCCTGTCGAGGTTCAGGCGGCGGCCCTGCGGGATGCGGCGCTGAAATCCAATGTCGCCTATGAATTTGTCGAGAGCCTGACCACCCGTTTCGGTCCGCGTCCGGCGGGCAGCGAACGCGAGAAGCAGGCGGCGGAATGGTCGGCGGCGAAACTGAAGGCGTTGGGCTTCCAGAACGTCCATATCGAAACCTTCCCCCTGCATGTCTGGGCGCGCGGCGGGCCGGAAACCATCGCCATTACCGGTGAATTCGCCCAGCCGCTGGTCGGGGTGTCGCTCGGCGGCTCGACCGCCGGTTCGGTCGAAGGCGAGGCGGTGATGTTCGACACATATCAGGCATTTCTTGATTCCCAACAGGATATGACCGGAAAGATCGTCGTCATCCTCCAGCCGATGGCCAAGGCCAGCAATGGTTCCGGCTATGGGCGCATGTCGGGCACGGTGCGCGCCAAAGGGCCGATGGAGGCGCAGAAACGCGGCGCGGCCGGTTTCGTCATGCGCTCCCTGAGCACCGACGGCGACCGCTTCGCCCACGCCGGCGCCTCGGCCTGGTCGGACGGAAAGGGCATCCCCGCCATGGCGATCACCGCGCCGGACGCCTCGCAACTCAGCCGTATCGAGGCATTGCAAAAAGCCGGAAAGGCGGGGCCGATCCGGCTGCAAATGACGACGACCGGCCAGTTCCTCGGCCTGAAAACGTCGCAGAACGTCGTCGCCGATCTGGTCGGCTCGGAAAAGCCGGAGGAGGTCATCGTCGTCGGCGGACACCTCGATAGCTGGGATCAGGGCACCGGCGCCATCGATGACGGTGCGGGCCTCGCCATCACCATGGCCGCCGCCAAGGTGATGATCGACCATAACCTCAGGCCGAAGCGCACCATCCGCGTCGTTTTCTGGGGTTCGGAAGAAGTATCGCAACCCGCGGGGGATACCACGGAAACCGGCGGTGGGGCCTTCCGTGAGGCGCATAAGTCGGAATTGGCTAACTACGTGGCGCACGCCGAATCCGATTTCGGCGCCGACCGGATCAACAATTTTTCGCTTTCGCCGACCGACGATGCGGCCTTCGTCACCAAACTGGGCAACCTGCTCTATCCGCTCGGCATCTATAACGACACCAGGGCGACGCCCAGCGGTGGCGAGGATTCCGGGGCGATGAACGGCTTCGTGCCGGCCTTCGATCTCAACCAGGACGGCTACCGCTATTTCGACACCCATCACACGCCGAACGACACGCTCGACCGCATTGATCCGCAGCAACTGAACCAGAACGTCGCCGCCTGGACCGCCACCCTGTGGCTTATGGCCAATACCGATGTCCGCTTCAAGCTGCCGCCGAAGGAGGCGAAGTAAAACTTGCACCTCCCCGGCTATGCCGGGGAGGGGGACCGCCGGCTTCTTGGCCGGGGGTGGTGGGGTTTCTTGCTTTCTTCCACTTTACGACTCCATTTGTTTCAGGCAGAAGCATCCCCCTGCCTGCCTGGACACGCGGCCATGGCGAAATTGGTAGACGCAGCAGACTTAAAATCTGCCAGGAGCAATCCTATGCCGGTTCGACCCCGGCTGGCCGCACCAGGGGGCAAGCCCCCTGGACCCGGATCGTTGCAGCGTAAACGGCGAGGTCAGCGGCTTATCATCAGCGGAATGTCCTTACCACTACACCCTTGCGTACCACCAGTGTGGTTTGCGGTGGCACATGAGTCCAGGTTTCGTTGCGGGTTAAAGGTGTTGAGGCCAGCACCACAACCCGGTCGTCCGGTGTGGTTTCCTGGGCGAAATCGACCTCCATGTCCTCATCGATCAGGCTGGCCTGGCCGAAGGGCGCACGGCGCTCGATATAGCACAGCCTGGTCGAGCAACTGGCATAGAGGGCGCGACCGTCGCTCAGAAACGCGTTGAACACACCGAGGGTCCGCAGGTTGGCGAACAGATCGGCTATGGCTAGGGCGAGTTTTTGATCGGACGGCCGCGCCGGATATTGTTCACGCAGACGATCCAGCAGCCAGCAAAAGGCATGTTCGCTGTCGGTCGTGCCGATCGGCGCATAGAAGCTGTGAGGGCGCTGCTTGATGCCTTTCAACTGACCATTATGAGCGAAACTCCAGGCATATCCCCACAGTTCCCGGCTGAAAGGATGGGTGTTTTCCAGCGCCACCCGGCCGCGATTGGCCTTGCGCACATGGGCGATGACCATCAGGCTCTTGATCGGATAGGATTTGATGAAGCGCGCCAACTCCGAGTGGGCGCTCGGATTGGGGTCGTGGATGCTGCGGCAGCCCTTATGCTCATAAAAGCTGATGCCCCAGCCATCCGTATGCACGCCCGTGGCGCCGCCGCGCTGTGACAGGGCGGCGAAGCTGAACCGCACATCGGTAGGGACATTGGCGCTCATCGCCAGAAGTTCACACATAAGGACCTCTCCGCAGATACCCTTCATGTCGCGCCGGAGGCCGGAAGTAAAATCATAATTGCTCCGGGAATGCTGCTGACAGCCTATTGATTCAAAGTCGCATACATGTTCTCTATTTGTTCCTGGTTGGGAAAACGGAATGTTTGCATTGAATCTGTTTGAAGACGATCTGTTGTCCGGTTTGAGCTATCGGGACGACTATATCACGCCGGAAGAAGAGGCCAGGCTGATCGTCGAGATCGACAAACAGCCCTGGTCGATGGAGCTTTTGCGCCGGCGGCAATGGTATGGCTGGTCGCCGGACGACACCACCTATGGCCTGCCGGGGGAATACAAACCCCAGCCCATGCCGGACTGGCTGTGCTGGCTGGCGGAGCGCCTGCATAAGGATAGTGTTTTCGCAAGCGTGCCGGAGCGCGCGCTGATCAACGAGTATCATCCGGGGCAAGGGATCGGTGCGCACAAGGACCGCGATACGGAGCGCATCAAATCGGTCGCCATTATCAGTCTCGGATCACCGATCATGATGGAGTTCACCCGCATGAGTCATGCAATGCGCAGCCAGTACCTTTACCCGCGCAGCCGGCTGGTCATGCAGGGCGAGGCGCGCGAGAAATGGATGCACGGCATTGTCGGGCGAAAAACGGATCGGGTCGGCGGGCTGATCCTGCCGCGGCGGCGACGTTTGTCCGTGACCTTCAGATATGTCAGCCCTTGATCAGGGCGGCGCGTTCTTCCGGCGTGAGGAAGCGCCACTGGCCTTCGGGCAGGTCGCCGATGCGCAAAGAGCCGATGCGGACGCGATAGAGATCGACGACGCGCAGTTCGCACATGTCGCACATGCGGCGGATCTGGCGGTTGCGGCCTTCCTTGAGGATAAAGGTCAGGGCCTGGTCGCCGGTCTGGATCACCCTGGCGGGCTTGAGCTTGCGGCCGTCGAGTTCGAGGCCGTGGCGCAGCCATTTCAGCTTTTCCTCGAAGACCGGCCCGCGCACGGTGACGCGATATTCCTTTTCCAGATCGCTTTCCGGGCCGATGATCGCCTTGGCCAGCACACCATCTTCCGACAGGACCAGCAGGCCGCGCGAATCCTTGTCGAGCCGCCCGACCGGCGCCAGCTTGCTGTGCTGGTCGGGATAGACATCGGCGGGGCCGAACACATTGGCGCGCCTGATCATGCGGATGGCCGGGGTTTCGCCCGGTTCGGGCTGGCCGGAAACGATGCCGACCGGCTTGTGATAGACGATGGTCATGCGGGCATCGAGCGCCGCCGCGCCACTCTGGTCGAGCGTCAGGGTCTGGCCGGGTTCGATCCTGTGACCGGCGGAGGTGACGGTTTCGCCCTCAATGCGCACAAGGCCCTGTTCGATCAGGGCGTCGGCCTCGCGCCGCGAACAGACGCCGCTCTGGGCCAGCCATTTGTTGACCCGGACCGGCTCGTCGCCGTCATATGTTTTGCTGAGTGCCATGCGTGTCTCCTACCGCCTGATTGCCGGGCGGGCAAGTCTGGGTTAGGCTCGCGGCATGACTTACGACTCCTATTCCGACTGGGTGAAAACCGCCGCGCCGCGTGCCGAGATCATGCCTGGCCTGAAAAAACGGTCCGACGATCATTTTGGCGCATGCCGTGACCTCACAACTGACTTTTTACATGCTTTATGGTCACCTCAGCCGTGACAGCCTCTATGGCCTGACAATCGGAGAACTGGTGACGGCGGGAGTTGGGATTGCGCGATTGGGCGAAGCGGCGGTAAATGGTGACTGGCTTCTCCATCTGCATTTTCAGCTTATCCTCGATATGCAGGGCAGGTGGGGCGATTATCCAGGGGTTTTCAAGAAAAGCGAGCGCGAACAATGGAAACGAATCTGTCCCGATATTTGATAAGGCCTCTGCTTGCGGGCTTTTGCCTGCTCGTCGCCCTGGCCCTGCCGGCCTGCTCAAGGGCCGCGTCGCCAGAACAGATTGCCGCCGGCAAGGCGGTTTTCGACGCCAATTGCGCGCTCTGCCATGACGCCAGCCCGGCCATGGGCGCCTTTCAGGGGCCGCCGCTGTTCGGCGTGGCCGGCCGCAAGGTCGGCGGCGTGGCGGAATTTGACTATTCCGAGGCCTTGAAAACGGCTCATGGTCGTGGCGAAACCTGGAACGACAGCAATCTCGACGCCTTCCTGGCCGACCCGCAACAGGCCATGCCGGGTACGCAGATGCCGGTCAATGTGCCGGACGCCACCGACCGCCGCAACCTGATCGCCTATCTGACCAGTTTGACAGGCAAGGCGGTGGCTCCAAAAGCGGCTGAACCCGTGAGCGGAAACGACAATCTCGATTGGCGCAAGGATGCGCCGGGTGTTCTGCATCGCGTGACGGTGGCCGACCTGCCGAAACCCTTCGCCACCGATTCGGCGGGCAACAGCGCGCGCTATGTGGCGCCATCGGCGGATTTCCTGCCGAAAGCGCCGGCGGGTTTCACGGTGTCGCTGTTTTCGAAGGCTCTCGAAGGCCCGCGCAATATGCGCACGGCGCCGAACGGGGATCTCTACGTCGTTGAATCCGGCAAGGGGCGCATCAGCGTTTTCCGCAACCAGGGCGGCGGACTGAGCGCCACGCGCGAAACCTTTGCCGAAGGTCTGAATGAACCGTTCGGCGTCGCCTTCCAGGGCAACTATGTCTATGTCGCCAATGTCGGTTCGGTGGTGCGCATTCCCGTCACCGGCGGCAAAGCGGAAACCGTCGTCGCCAACCTTTCCACCACCGGCGGCCACTCGACGCGCGATATCGCCTTCTCAGGCGACGGTAAATATATGTATGTCAGCGTCGGCTCCGGCAGCAATGTCGCCGAAGGCATAGGCAAGCCGCCGGCCGGTTTTGTGGCGGATCATGCGCTCGGCGAAAGCTGGGGCAGCGAAGCGGGCCGGGCGCTGGTTTTGCGCTTCCGGGCGGATGGCGGCGACCGGCATATCTTCGCCACCGGCATCCGCAATTGCGTCGGGCTGGCCTTCAAACCGGGCACGGACGACCTCTATTGCACGACCAACGAACGCGATATGCTGGGCGACAATCTCGTGCCGGATTATTTCACGCGCATAACCGACGGGCAGTTCTTCGGCTGGCCGTGGTATTATCTCGGCGACCACGAGGATCCGCGCCAGGCCGGCGTCCGCCCCGATCTGAAGGGCAAGGTCAGCCTGCCGGATACCCTGTTCGTTTCCCATTCGGCGCCGCTGGGCTTCACCTTCTATCAGGCGCCGGCGGGCGCGGCTCAGGCCTTTCCGGCGCAATATGACGGCCTGGCCTTCATCGCCCTGCACGGCTCATGGAACCGTGCGACGCGCACCGGATCGAAGGTGGTCATCGCCCATATGAGGGATGGCAGGCCCACGGGCGAATATGAGGATTTCCTGACCGGCTTCATCCTCGATGACAAGCGCGTTTCGGGCCGTCCGGTCGGGGTGGCGGTCGGGCCGGAGGGCGCTCTTTATGTGTCGGATGATGCGGGGAATCGCATCTGGCGGGTGGCGCCGGAATAGGGTGACAGGAATTTCGGCGGCATTAGGCCTTCTTAAATGACCTTGGTGTATCCTGGGTTCATTATATTTGCGTAGAAGGTTTTCCCAGAATGGCTATGCCGGAAAAAGCTCAGATTATTCAAGTGCCTAACACTTTGCGCGCCAAGGTTGGCGGACGGCTGGGCGCTTTGGACGCGCAAGCCATCGCCAAGGCCGAGGCGGCGCTGGCCGATCTGTCGAGCCATTTCCAGGACTGGCTGATGGACGAAATCAAGAAACTGGAAGACGTGCAGGCGCAGATCAAGGAAGAAGGGCTGAACATGGTCAATGCCGACCAGCTTTTCTACCGCGCCCACGATCTCAAGGGCCTCGGCACCACCTACGGGTTTCCGCTGATCACCCGCGTCGCCGGTTCGCTGTGCAAGATGCTCGATGAAGACGAAAAGCGCATGATCGCGCCGTGGAAACTGGTGGAGGCGCACCTCGACGCCATCCGCGCCATTGTCCGCGGCCAGATCAAGACCGAGGATCATCCGACCGGCGTAATGCTGGCCCAGACCCTGGAAGCCCGCGTCAAGGAGCACCTGGAAGCGGCCGGCCTGTATACCTGATCCCCGCCGGGACAGCTTAAAAACAAGCCCCGCTGGCCTTGACCGGCGGGGCTTTTTCGTTCGCAGTGCGCCCTAATCGAGCGAAACGACCGTGACCGATTCCGGGGCCACTTTCAGCATCAGGCCGCCATTCTTCGCGGTGGCGGAAATGGCTTTCGGCGTGACCGTATCCGGCTTGTCGAAGGTGTTGATGCTGTCGATCTTCGGCGCGGTCAGGGTCTGGCCGGAGGCCGATTTCGCCTTCAGCCCAAGCGTGGACAGGTCGATTTCGAGCGGCTGGGTCGGGTCGATATTGGTGATCGAGACATAGACCTTGCCGTCCTTTGCCCTGGCGGCGGCGATATCGACGCGCGGCAGGGTGACGCCGCCGTGGCTGTAGGCGCCGGCGTCATAGGTGACGGGGATGAAGGTCGCGTCCTGCCAGGGCACATACATCTTGAAGACGTGATAGGTCGGGGTCAGGACCATCTTGTCGCCGTCGGTCAGGATCATGGCCTGGAGGACATTGATCATCTGGGCGATATTGGCCATGCGGACGCGATCGGCGTGACGCGTGAAGATATTGATCGTCACGGCGGCCAGAACGGCGTCGCGCTGGGAGTTCTGCTGATAGAGGAAGCCGGGATTGGTGCCGGGTTCGTTCTTCAGCCAGGCGCCCCATTCATCGACCACGAGCGCGACCTTCTTTTCCGGGTCGTACTTGTCCATGATGGCGGAGTGTTTGGTCACCAGTTCGTCCATGCGCAGGGCGGTCTTGATCACCTTGGCGTATTCGGTTTCATCGAAGCCCGATGCCGGCTGGTAGGGCGGCCAGTTCTCGAAACCCGAATAGAAGTGCAGGGACAGGCCATCGACATCGCTCGACTTGTTCTTCATGAACACTTCGGTCCAGTTGTAGTCATCGACATTGGCGCCGGAGGCGATCTTGAGCATCCGCTTGTCGCCCACCTGTTCCGGATTGTAGTTCTTGGCGTAGGTGGCGAACTGGCGGTATTCGTCGGTATAGTGCTCCGGCGTCATATTGCCGCCGCAGCCCCAGCTTTCATTGCCGATGCCGAGGAAATGGACGGCGTAGGGGGCCGGATGGCCGTTTTCACGGCGCGCCTGGGCCAGGCTGGTTTCCTTTTCCGAGGTCATGTATTCCAGCCATTCGGCGGTTTCGCGCGGGGTGGAGGAGCCGACATTGGCCGAGACGTAGGCGTCGGCGCCGATCTGGCTGAGGAAATCCATATATTCGTCGGTGCCGAAAGTGTTCGGCTCGATCACGCCGCCCCAGTTGGAATTGAGCGTGACCGGGCGCGGACCTTTGCCGATGCCTTTTTCCCAGTGATATTCGTCGGCGAAGCAGCCGCCGGGCCAGCGGACGTTCGGCACCTTGATGGCCTTGAGGGCGGCCACGACATCATTGCGGATGCCGCGCGTATTGGGAATGGGCGAATCCTTGCCGACCCAGATGCCGCCATAGATGCCGGTGCCGAGATGTTCGGCGAATTGTCCGAAGATTTGACGGCTGATTTCAGCGCCGGGCTTGGTCGTATCGACCGTGACCTGCGTAACAGGTGTGGCCGCTTCGGCCATAGCCGCCCAGCCAAAAGCCAGCAAACCGAGCGCGGTTAAAGAAATCGCGTAATGACGCATGAAAAGTCTCCCTGAAGTGTCCGGTATTATTGTTGGTGGTATTTGTAGGACAATTAAAATGGACTGACAAGGCGTCTTTTGCGGCTATTTTTCGCGCAGATTTCGACCCAGCGCCTTGACTTCCTCGCGCAAAGCCATGAGGCCGTCCAGTTCCAGGCCGGAGGCGCACAGCATGGCCGGCGGGATGGCGCGGGCGCGGGCCTGCAATGACCGGCCCTGTTCGGTCAGGTGGATGCGCATGACGCGCTCGTCCTTCGTGTCGCGCTGGCGGGTGATGAAACCGGCTTTTTCCATGCGCTTGAGCAGCGGGGTGAGGGTGCCCGAATCGAGATGCAGGGGCTGGCCCAGTTCATTGACCGAGCGGCCATCCTCTTCCCACAGAAGCAGCATGACGAGATACTGCGGATAGGTCAGGCCCATCGGATCGAGGTGCGGCTTATAGGCCTGCGCGAAGGCGTGCGCCGCCGAATAGACGGCGAAACAGATCTGGTTTTCGAGCAGGAGTTCGGGAGAGGTTTGCGACATGAAAAATATATAGCGCACAATTTAGTTGACATCAAATTGTATGCAATATAATTGTGCATTATTGAATTTTGACAAAGGAGACTGAAATGACCGAGGTTGTAACCGTACTGTATACCGCGCATGGCAAGGCGACCGGCGGACGCGAAGGCACCGCCACGGCGGGCAATCAAAACCTGAAACTGTCCACGCCGAAGGCACTGGGCGGCGCCGGCGGTGACGGCACCAATCCGGAAGAACTTTTCGCCATGGGCTATGCCGCCTGCTTTATCGGTGCGCTGAAAGCGGTCGGCGCGGGCCAGAAGATCGCCGTACCGGCCGATACCCACATTGAATCGAGCGTTGGCATCGGCAAGATCAGCCATGGTTTCGGCATCACGGTCGAACTGAAGATTTCACTGCCGGGGCTTTCGCCGGACGTGGCTGACAAGCTGATCGCGGACGCCCATCAGGTCTGTCCGTATTCCAACGCCACGCGCGGTAATGTCGATGTGAAGCTGTCGCGGGTTTAAAGTCCAGCCGCTATCGAAAGGACCACGGCCTCGCTGACGGCGCGGCCGTGGTCCTTGTCGAGCGGGTAGTATTCCAGACCCAGCGGACCTTTATAACCGGCGGCGCCTATGGCTTTCAGCAGATTGACGTGATTGACCTCGCCGGTGCCGGGCTGGTGACGGCCGGGCACATCGCCCAACTGGACGTAACCGACCTGATCGATCTCGGCGGTGAATTTCTCGATCAGGTCGCCGTCTTCAAGCTGCATATGGTAGAAATCCCATTGCAGCTTGATCATCGGTGAATTGACGGCGCGCAGCATGGCGGTGGCGGGGCGCGAACCATTGAGCAAATGGCCCTGATGGTTGACCGTATTGAACGGCTCGACCAGCGCCATCAGTCCGGCCTGTTCCAGCAGCGGCGCGATCCGCATCAGGCCAGTGGTATATCCCGCCAGCATGGCCTCGCGGCTCATGCCGTCCACGACATGATGACCGACCAGCGTGATCTGCTTGCAGCCGAGAATGGCCGAATCGGCGATGGCGTCGCGGATCATGGCGATGAGGGCGTCATGAGTGGCCGGATCGGAAAAATTGGGCGCGGCGGGCGCGTATTGGGTAAGCGTCAGGCCGTTGGCGTCGAGCAGGGCGCGGGCCTTGCGGGCGTCCATCCCGTCCCTGCGGACCGGCCAGAATTCGACCTGAGTGAAGCCCGCCTTCGCCGCCAGGGCAAAGCGGTCGGCGAAGGGGCTGTCCGTATACCAGGTATCGAGATTGCAGGCGAACGGACGCAGGGCCGTCTTGATATCGGTCGCTGTCTTTGCCTGCGTATTCAGGGCGGGCGTGGCTGTTGCCAATCCTGCCAGAGCGAAGGCCGCCCGGCGCGTCATATTCGTCATCAATGCCTCCCTGTTTTGGAGAGCTTATGACGGTTATGAGATTTGCGCCAGTCCGCGATCGAGCGCCGCGATCAGGTCGGGCGCTTCCTCCAGGCCGATCGACAGGCGGACCAGGCCATCGCTGATGCCGGCCGTGGCGAGCGCTTCGGGCGACATGGCGGCGTGGGTCATCGACGCCGGATGAACGATCAGGCTTTCGATTCCGCCGAGCGATTCCGCCAGCGAAAACAGGTCTATATGGTCGAAAAGCTGCTTTACCGCTTCAAGTCCGCCAGCCAGCTCGAAGCTCATCATGGCGCCGAAACCGGCCTGCTGTTTTTTCGCCAGTTCGTGCTGGGGATGCGAGGCCAGGCCGGGATAATGGACGGCCTTGACCTTCGGGTGGCCATGCAGGAACTCGGCGACGGTCTGGGCTGACGCCTGCTGCTGGCGGACGCGGACGAACAGGGTGCGGACGCCGCGCAGGGTCAGGTAGCTGTCGAAAGGCGCGGCGGTGGCGCCGACGCAATTGGCCCACCAGCGGTAAAGCGTCACGTCTTCCTCGGTGGTGCAGACCAGGGCGCCACCGATCACGTCCGAATGGCCGTTGATATATTTGGTCGTCGAGTGGACAACGAAATCGGCACCGAACTTGATCGGGTTTTGCAGGGCCGGGGACAGGAAGGTGTTGTCCACGGCGACTTTCGCACCGGCCTTATGGCCGAGCGCGATCAGTTTTTCGAGATCGATCAGGCGCATCAGCGGATTGGACGGGGTTTCCAGCAGGAGCAGGGCGGTCGGTTCGGACAGCGCTTTTTCCAGCGCGGCATCGTCGCCCTGATAGACATAGACGAGATCGATCAGGCCCTGTTTGTGGCGGGCATTGAGCAAACGCTGGGTGCCGCCGTAGCAGTCATGCGGCACGACGACGCGGCGGTTACCGGGAAGGTCCTGCCAAAGAAGATCGAGCGCCGCCAGGCCGGAGGCGGTCATCACCGCGCCGACGCCGCCTTCCAGTTCGGCGATGACCTCGGCGATGATCTCGCGATTCGGATTGCCTGACCGGCCATAATCGTAGGTACGCTTTTTGCCGAAGCCCTCGAAGGTGTAGTTGGTGGTCAGGTAGATCGGCGGCATGACCGCGCCGTGCGCCGGGTCGGAATCGATGCCGATATTGATGACCTTGGTGCCAAGGGCGGCCGATTTGAGATAGTCTTTGGACATTTTATGCTTCTAGTGAGGTGCGAACAATATCGGAAACGAGTTTGATTTCTTTCAGGAAAGCATCGTGTCCATAAAGTGAGGAAAAGTCGATAAATACGCTGTCGGACAGAGCTTCGGAGAGGGCCTTCATATCGTCATAGGGCACCAGCCGGTCGGTTGGTACGGCGGCCAAAAAGACCTTGGCCTTGATCTTCGACGGATCAATCCGGTGGCGGTCCAGACTATCCGACATGGAGATCCAGCGGTTGACATCGGTGGCGGTATAGGCGTCGCCGCGGGCGCGCAGATAGCCGCAAACGACATAGTTTTCACCCGCGACAGCCGGCGGCGAACCGTCGAAGCGCTCGGAAAATTCAGCGTCGGAGCGATAAGTGGTCATGGCCAGTTGGCGCGCCAGGGAAATGCCTTCTGCGGGTTTGCCATTTTCCTGGCCAAAGACCAGCAGGCGGCGCTGCAGGCCGCGGAAGGCCGTCGCCATCGGGTGGGCGCGGTGGGCGGCCGAAATGACGCACAGGCGCTCGACCGCATCCGGATACAGTTCGGCAAAGGCCAGGCCGATCATGGCGCCGTAGGAGGCGCCGATAAAACTGTAGATTTTATCAACATTGATTTGATCGAGCAGCAGCTTCACCAGCCGCGCCTGATCATGGGTGGTGATGGTATAGACGTGCGACGCCGGCAGGCGCGGCGCGAATTCGATGGAGAGGACACGGAAACGGTTGAGATCGAGCGCCTCGCCAGGGCCGGCCACGCCTTCCCACCAGCCGGGCGCGGTGTCTGTGGTGTCTTCCTTGGCGAACAGCACGCGGCCGGCTGAAATACCGCCCGCCGCCACGACCACCGGCGCCTCTTTCGGGCCATAGAGCCGCGCCACCACGTCCGCCTGCTCCAGCTTCATGCCGCTTTGCAGACGGAAATCGGTGGGGATGGGGGCGGTGATGTCGGTGCCGATCAGGTCGGGCGCGGTAAAATTGATGGCGTTCATGGTGTGTCCGGTCACGGGGTTAGACAATCATCGTGACCAGTCGAGAGAAGGGTACGCAGCCGCCACAGCGGGTCGTGTCTCGTCTCTCATCTGTCGAAGGAAATGGGCCTTCGTAGGAGTTGGCACCATACTGCGTTTGCAGCGGTTGCCCCAGCGTCGTCGGGCCTTTCCCTCGGCTGGTCTCGATGAGTAGGGTCTATATGCGCAAATGCCGCGGTTGCGTCAAGAGGGCGTCTTTCAGGACACCGAAAACCTGTCCTTCGGCCATCTGGGCGATATTGAAACGCATGAAGCCGCGCGCCCCTTGTGACAGGCTGAAGGCATTGCCCGGCGCCAGAACCACCTTTTCCGCCAGAGCGCGCCGGGCGACCTCGGAGGCATCGGCGCCATCGGGCAACTCGCACCAGACAAACATCCCCGCCTGCGGCACATGCCAGGGGCGGATGCCCAGATTGGCCAGGTTTTTTAAAACCTTCGGGCGCAGGGCGGAGAGTTTTTCGCGCACATCGGCCATGTGTTTGCGGTAATGGCCGCCGCTCAACAGGCGGTACAGCAGTTCAGCCGACAGCGGTTCATGAGTGAAGTTGGTGGCGATCTTGAGATCTATCAGTGAGGACAGCCAGTCGGCGCGGGCGGCGATGAAGCCGCAGCGCACGGCGGCGGAAAGCGTCTTGGAAAAGCTGCCGATATGTATGACGCGCTCCAGGCCATCGAAGGCGGCAAGGCGCGGGGCCGGTGTGTGCTCGAAATCGGCATAGATGTCGTCTTCCACGATCAGCAGGTCATGGGCCTGGGCCAGCCGGAGCAGGCGGTGGGCGGTCACGGGCGAAAGCGTGGCGCCGGTCGGGTTATGCAGGGCGGTATTGGTGATGTAGAGGCGCGGCTTGTGCGCGATCAGGGCGTCGGCGAAGGCGTTGATATCCGGGCCGGTGGGCGTGACCGGCACACCGATGACCGTGACGCGATGGGCGCGAAGCTGGGCCAGGAAGTTGAAATAGCAGGGATCATCGACCAACACCGTATCGCCCGGATTGAGCAGGAAGCGGCAGAGCAAATCTATGGCCTGGGTGCCGGAACCGGTCAGCATGATCTGCGACAGCGGAGCTTCAATGCCGTGATCATAAAGGCGACGTGAAAGGATCTGGCGCAAAGGGGGATGGCCCATCGGCCCGGCATAATCGGTTACATTGACGCTTTCGTCGCGTGCCAGTGTCCGCAAGGCGCGGCGGATATCGGCTTCGGGCAGCCAGTTCGCAGGCAGCCAGCCGCAGCCGGGCTTGAGATAGTCCGCCCCGGCTTCGAGCGATTGGCGCGATACCCACAATGGATCGACATGCAGGTCCAGGCTGGGGCCGAGCGCCGCCAGCGACATAGGGGCATGGGGCGCGGCGACGAAATAGCCGGAACCGCGCCGGGCCGAAATGATCCCCTCGGCGTGAAGGCGGTCATAGGCCTCGACCACGGTCGATTTCGATACCTTCTGCGTTTCGGCCATGGCGCGGATCGATGGCAGTCGCGCCCCTTGTGACAGGTGCTGACGCGCAATCCGGTCGCGGATCTGATCCATGACCCGCGCGGTCAGGGTGGCGGCTGTGCTCATAACTGTACTGCTTTCCATATCATGACAGTTTGATGGAATTTTACCGGACCATGCCTGTCAGGGCCAGCCTTTTGTTTGCATAGGAAGCGCCTGTTGCGAAGGAGCGTTTCATGGACAGGAAAACGATCGGCTGGATCAATGGCGGTTTGGGTGTGCTGGCTTTCAGCGGCTCCCTGCCGGCGACGAAGGTGGCGGTGCAGGCGATGTCGCCGCTGTTCCTGACCAGCGCGCGGGCGGTGATCGCGGCGGGGTTGGCCATCGTGTGTCTGGTCGTCTTCCGGGCGGCGCGGCCGGAAAAGCGGGATATTGTGTCGCTTATCTTGGTGGCGCTGGGCGTGGTGGTCGGGTTTCCGCTGCTGTCTGGCATGGCGCTGCAACACATCAATTCGGTGCATTCGATCGTCTTTACCGGCCTGCTGCCCATCTCGACCGCGGTGTGCGCCAGTCTGCTGGGTGAGAAGCATCCGCCGCGGCTGTTCTGGCTGTTTTCAGGGCTGGGCGGGACGTGCATCATCATCTATGCGCTGACGCAGGGCTTTTCGGTGTCGCCGCTGGGCGATTTGCTGATGCTGGCGGCCATTATCGTCTGTGGTTTCGGCTATGCCGAAGGCGCGCGGCTGTCGCGGAGACTGGGTGGTTGGCAGGTTATCTGCTGGGCCTTGCTGGTGGCCGCCCCGGTCATGCTGGTCCTGGGTGTGATGACCTGGCCCGCCGACCTATCCGTCATTCAGTGGCCGGCCTGGTTGAGCCTGGGCTATGTGTCGCTGTTTTCGATGCTGATCGGCTTCATTTTCTGGTATCGCGGCCTGGCCATGGGAGGGATTGCTGCCGTCGGGCAATTGCAGTTGGTTCAGCCGTTCATGGGGCTGATTCTGGCGGCCTGCTTGCTGAAGGAGCCGATCGGCTGGGCGGTGGTGGCGGTGATGGTCGCCATTGTCGGCTGCGTGGCCGGGGCGCGGCGGTTTGCGTCGTGATTTACCGTCCCACTTGCGCGTTGGTGGTGGGGGCTTACTTACGGTCGTTCATGACAAAGCAAGGCCCCCACCACCACGCCTCCGGCGCGGTCCCCCTCCCCGTGAACGGGGAGGTATAAAGCGCTTAAACCTTTGCCGGTCGGAAGCGGCTCCATTCCGAGAGGACGATGCCGCCGCTGACCAGGGCCAGCGCGATCAGGTGATAGGTGTGCAGCGGTTCACGCAGAATCAGCACGGCCATGAACACGCCGAAGATCGGCAGCAGGTTGATGAATAGGCCGGCGCGGTTGGGACCGATCAGTTCGATGCCGGCAATATAGGTCGCCGAGGCCAGCAGGGCGACGAACAGCGAGGCGTAGACCACCACGCCCCAGCCGGCAGCGTCGGGCATGGGGAAAGGATGGGTCAGGTAGCGCCAGGCCAGGAAGGGCAGGCAGGTCAAGGCCGCGCCCATGCACGGAATGGCCAGCAGGCTCTGCCAGTGGATCATCGGCTTCCATTTCAGGCTGACCGTATAGCCGCCATAGACGATGATGGCGCCCAGCATCATCACGTCGCCGGCGTTCAGTTCCAGATGCAGCAACTGACGCGGATCGCCGTGAGTGGCGGTGAGGATCACGCCGGTCACGGTCAGGATAAAGCCGATAAGCTGCGCTGTCGTGGCCTTAAGGCGGAACAGGATGAAATTACCGAGGAAAATGATCAGCGGAATTCCCGCCTGTTCGATCATGACATTGACCGTCGCTGTCTCGGTCAGGGCCGAATAGAGCAGGATATTGAACAGGGCGAAGCCGGATGCGCCATAGCCCAGCAGCAAAGGCCAGTGGCGCAGGATGACCGGCCAGTCGGTCTTCAGTTGCCGGAGCGACAGGAAGACAATCACCAGAGCGGCGATCCACCAACGCAGGGTGGTCAGCAGGATCGGATCGATATGGCCGGCGGCGATCTTGCCCGCCACGCTGTTCCCCGCCCAGACCAGGCTGGTCAGGATCAGGAGGCCATAGGCTTTCAGGAGAGTGGCGCGACTGTGCATGGCGCTGCTTTGCCGTATAGTTCGCCGCTGTTCAAGCCTGCTCGCAGTTTCAACTGAAACTGACCTGAAGAATCTCAGGCATTTGGTTGTTTTTCCTTGGCTCCGGCGTCAAAGTCTTATAGCGACCGTGCAAATTGGTCTGAAACGGGTGAATTATGTCTGTCCTGGTCGTTAAATTCGGTGGTTCGGTGCTTACGAGCGAAAGCGCGCTGCAACGCGCGGTGTCCGAGATTTACCGCTATGTCCGCGACGCCCATAAGGTGATCGCCGTGGTTTCGGCCTTCAAGGGCCAGACCGACCAACTTCTGCGCCTGGCCGGCAGCTATACCCAGGCGTCTGTGTCTTCGGCCACGCCGCATCTGGTGGCGACCGGCGAGATGCGCGCCGCCACGCTTCTGGCCATGGCCTGCGAGCGTTCGGGCATCGTGACGCAGTTCCGTTCGGCTTATGAGATCGGTCTGGTGGCCGAAGGTGAGCATCTGAACGCCAATCCGGTGTCGATCAAAGCCGATGTGCTGACCGGCGATCTGCAAACCGTCGATCTGGTGGTGGTGCCGGGTTATGTCGCTGAAAACGCCGAGGGTGAGCCGGTGCTGCTGGGCCGTGGCGGCTCGGACCTGACGGCGGTCTATATTGCCCAGGCGTTGGGCGTGACCGCCCGCCTGATCAAGGATGTCGATGCGGTTTATGATGCCGATCCGGCCAATGTCGGCGATTCCGCCAAGCCTTACGAGTCGTTGAACTGGGACGAAGCGCTGAAAATCGCCTTCCCGGTGGTGCAGGGCAAGGCCATGCGCTTCGCCGCCGATAATGGCCTGACTTTCCAAGTGGCCGGTTTGGCGCGCGGTTATGAAACCACGCTTGGCACCGAAACCCTCTATCGCAAGGCGCAAACCCTGAAGCGCCCGATCCGCATCGCGGTCATGGGCGCTGGCGGGGTCGGCTCGAAGTTCCTGGAACGTTGTCTGGAATGGCCGGAAATGATCGAGGTCGATCGCATACTGGTGCGTGATGCCTCCAAACGCCGCGATCATCCGCTGGCGGCGCGCTTTACTTCGGATGCGCGGTCCTTTGTGCGCAATGATGTCGATGTTTTCGTCGATATCGGCACCGGTGTGTCGCCCTCGGCCGAACTGCTGGAAGGCTTCCTCAAGGCCGGTGTGTCGGTCACCAGCGCCAATAAGCAGGCGGTGGCGGCTTCGGCTGATAAGTTGCGCGCGGCGGCCAGGGCTTCCGGCGCCATGCTGACCTATTCGGCTTCCGTTGGCGGCGGCGCGCCGATCATCGAGGCATTGAAGCGCGCCGTGGCCGGCGGTCACAAGATCAAGTCACTGGCGGGCGTGCTCAACGGTACGTCCAACTTCGTCATCGACCGGGTGGAGCAGGGCTTGACCTTCGACGCCGCCATGGACGAGGCCCGCCGTCTGGGCTTCGCCGAGCCGGATTCGACCGCCGATCTCGATGGCACCGATGTCGGCGCCAAGCTGAAACTGCTGCGTGAAATCGCCTTCCCCGGCCAGACTCCGAAACATATCGAGGTCGGACAGATCACCGAGGACTCGCTGGTCATCCCGAAGGGCAAGGGCCTGCGCTATGTGGCGCGCGCCTATTCCACGGCGAATGGCCTGGAAGGCTCGATGAAGCTGGAAGTGCTCGATGCCGATCATTATCTCGTCGGGGCGCGTGGCGAGCAGAACCGGGCCATTATCGAACTGAATAATGGCGAGACGTGGTACGTCACCGGCAAGGGCGCGGGCGCCTGGCCGACCTCGGAATCGCTGCTGGCCGATACCCTGCAAATCGCCCGCGAGATGCCCCTCAAGTGACACCTGAAGCCTTCAACGCCTACTGCGCCGCCTTGCCACACACCACCCATGTGGTGCAGTGGGGCGGGGCGGATGTCTGGAAGGTGGGTGGTAAGGTTTTCGCCATTGCCGGTTTCCTGGAAGATATCGGGCTGTCGGTCAGTTTCAAGGTGACGCCGATCGGCTATGAAATCCTCAGCGATGCCGAGGGCTGCCGGCCGGCCCCTTATCTCGCTTCGCGCGGGATGAAATGGATTCAGGCGCGTGGGATTGATGAGGACCAACTGAAGGACCATGTGCGCGGGTCTTATGATATTATCGTCGCGGCCTTGCCGAAGAAGACGAAGCGCGAACTGGGACTTTCATGAACTACAGACACGGCTTTCACGTCGGAAACTTCGCCGATCTCGCCAAGCACGCCGCCGTGTTGACCCTGTTGCGGTTGCTGCGGAACACCGACAAGCCTTTGCTGGTGGTCGATACCCATGCCGGAGCGGGCTATTACGACCTCTCCAATCCCGATTTCGCCCGCTCGAAAGAGGCCGAAGCCGGGATCAAATACCTGATGCGCCGCGATGTGCCGGAAAGCCTTAAGCCGCTGGCCGATTATGTCCGCGCCAAGAATGCGAAAGCGGGCTTCAGGGGGCAGGTCGGCATCTATCCCGGTTCACCGGTCCTCATTCTGGATAACCAGCGGACGGGAGATCAATATGTCGGCTGCGAATTGCGTGATGACGATTACCGCCTGCTGCATGACCGGATCGAGCCGCGCGGTCAGGCGGTCAAGGCCGATGGCTACAAGGTGGCCCTGCAAACCACCGAGGGCGAAGAGGATCTGCTTTACCTGATCGATCCGCCTTTTGAGAAGCCGGATGATTACAAGCGCATCACCGAAACGGTGAGGGACGTGCTGACGCTTAGGGATGACGCGCGTTTCCTGATCTGGCTGCCGCTGAAAGACCTGGAAACCTTTGATGCCTGGCTGCGTCATATGGAGCGCGAAATGGGCGAAATGGCCGGGATGCTGGTGGCCGAATTGCGCCTGCGTCCGTTATGGAACCCGATGAAGATGAACGGCTGCGCCCTGGTGACGGTCAATGCGCCGGAGGCTTTCGCGCCGCTGCTGACCGCTATCTGCGAAGACGTGGTGGCGACCTTTGGCGAAAGCGGCGGCCGGGCGCGCATAAGGATATTGTGATCGCCGGCCATATTGGCGATTTGAGGTCGCCATGCTATGCTGCGGCGCAATATGTTCCCATAAACCCCCTGAGGCCGAGATGTTGAGCATGACCGATTACCCGACGCCGAAATTTCCCGCCACTCCGGAAGAGGTCAAGGCGGCTTCCGAGAAAGTGGTGAACTTCTGGGTCGGGGCGTTGTCGCCGATGTGGGTGCCTTTCTGGGCCGCGTCCGGCTTCGGACTTAGCGCCTGGGCGATGACGCAGAGCCTCAGCAAAAGCGAAGGCCTGCTGAAGGACATGCCGCAGATGGCGGATATGGCGGACAAGTGGCCGGGTTTTTGGGCGGTGAGCCGCCCGGATGCGGCGGTGGAAACCGTCGATACGGTTGAAAAAGCGGCGGATACGGCGGTTGAAGCCGCGCCGGAAGCGAAAGTCGCCTTCGATCCGGTGATCGAGGCGCCCGTGGCGATCAGCGACGCGGCGGTGGAAGCGCCGGCGGTGCTCAAGGCAAAAGCGCCGAAGGTGGAACCCAGGCCCATCGCCAAAACGGTTTCCGCCGTTAAAAAGCCGACGAAAAAAGCCTAGGCCGGATCGACATTCAGGATTTGACTTAGCCGCGCGTGGCTAGCTCCAGAAAGGTAAAGGATAAGGGAATCCACAGATTACACAGATTACACAGATTTTTCAGTGTCTTTGAATGCTATTCCCCGCATCACAATAGATGATTTTCGGCGCGAAGCGCCAATCCGTTAAGGGAAAGCCTGCGCGGAAATCAGCCAGTAAGGCGCTGAAAAATCTGTGTAATCTGTGTAATCTGTGGATTCCCTTTTCTTAAAATCGGCAAAGTCGGCAAAGGTCGATGAATGTCGATCAGTCCTAATTCCGCGCCGGGCGGATATCGACCACGATGGGCCGGTGATCCGATCCGTTATCCGGCCCGACCTTGCGACGTGACAGGCTAAAATGCTTGCCCGCGAAGGCGTTGTCTATGCCGATGCGCAAGATTTCCGGCAGGACGGAGGGCCAGGTGCCTGTCGGGGCGGCCATGGGTTTGAAGGCCATGTCGCGGGCGAAATCCTGCAACAGGTAGGCGCTTAAGGCGGAATTGAAATCCCCGACCATGACGGTGTTCGGGCGCTGCGCCGGTGTTATATCGTCTTTTAGACGCGTCATCTGTGAGGACTGACAATCGTGGGTGCTGATTGTGGGCTGGCACAGGTGCACGACGGCCAGGTGCATCAGGCCCTGCGGCGTGCGGATATCGAGCATGTCGAAGCTGTATTCCGTTGCACCGTGATGGCTCGCCAGGATCGGATAGCGCGAATAGACCGCCGTGTCGCGGTATTTGTACCGATAGGGATAGGCCTGACTGAGCGCCGGGGCGTATCCGGGGGCGGTCAGGTTTTCCACCGTGGCGATGATGTCGGGCTTTTCCGTATCGACCCAATCGAGCAGCCGTTCCGGCGTTTTGTTATGGATATAGAGATTGGAAAACATCAGCCGCACCGCGGGCACGGCTCCATCGGCCGGACGCTGTGGCGCGAAGGCCTGCGGCGCCAGCGCCAGAAGCCACACCCCGCAGGCGGCCACGCCCAGCCGCCCGGCGGTTTTTTCGCGGATCAGGAAAAAGGCCACGCTCAGTCCCGCCGTCGCTGTCAGGAACGGCAGGGTAAAGATGTCCAGCAGATAGAGGAGGGGATAATGAAAGGTCATCAGGCAAACCAGCGCCCCCGCCAGCGTCAGGCCGGACGCCCCGATGCACAGGCCCGGCCAGACCGTTCTGAAGGCGGATATCACGTGCATGGAGTCCGATCGCTATTGACAAAAGCGGTGTTCCGTCCGCTATTTCGTTAATAGGGGTTAACGGCGTCAGTCTATATTCAGCGACCGATCGGGGGGCAAGAGCCATGTTCGCAAAATCCCATGACGAGGTGCGGCGCATCCATGAGTCGGTCGATACCGTCAAACGCCTGTCCGACCGGATCATCGGCATCGGGCCGATCAATATCATCGGGCTGGACGGCATACTGGCGTGGTTTCCCGGCGTGGCGCCGGTCTATTCGGTGCTGGCGGGCGGATTTATCCTCATTCAGGGCGTAAGGGCGCGTTGCGACGCCACGACCCTGGCGGCGGCGTTTATCGCCCTGGCCATCGACAGCGGAATCAGCGTGTTCGACAATCCGATCATTCCGGTGGGCAGTCTGATCGACACCTTCTTTCAGGGCCATCTCTATGCCGCCCATATGATCCAGAAGGATATCGAGAAGACGCTCTATATCGAGGGCAATGCGTCCCAGGCCCACCGCGACGGCAGCCACCAGGATAATATCGGCGAGATGCGCAACACCCGGGGCAAGAAGCGTCTCGTCTATCTGCGATAATTAATCCCCGCCCCGTTAAGCCGCCTCATCCTTTCAGGCCGATATCCATTCCTGAAACAAAGGTGAGGCGTGAGCGATACGACACCCCGACTCCAACTGCCGCTGATCGGCGACCACAGCCAGAAGCGCATCGTCATGAATGCCGGGCTGATGCGCCTGGAAAGCCTGGTGCAGGCGCAGGCCATCAGCCGCGGCACCGGCGCGCAACCGGAAAATCCCGCCGATGGCGACAGCTATATCCTGCCCGCCGGGCCGGCCGGCGACGCCTGGAGCGCCTTTTCGGCCGGCAGTTTTGTCCGCGCCGAGGGCGGTGTCTGGGAAACGGTCGCTTTCCCCGAAGGCGCGATTGTCTACATCAAATCCGAAGGCGTATTCCTGCTGCGCGCGGCGTCGGGCTGGATCGCCTTCGAGGACGCGCTCAAGGCCTTGGCCAATCTCAGCCGCCTGGGCGTCGGCACGACCGCCGACGCCTATAATGTGCTGGCGGTCAAGGGCGCGGCGGCGCTTCTGACGGCGAAAACGGCCGGAGAGGGCGGCAGCGGCGATATCTCCCTGAGCCTCAACAAGGAAGCCGAAGGCGGCAGCGCCCAGATACTGTTTCAGCAGGGTTACGCCACGCGGGCCGTGCTCGGCCTGCTCGGCGATAATGATCTGACCCTGAAAGTATCGCCCGATGGCGGCGCCTGGCGCCCGGCCCTGACGGTGAATCGCTTCAGCGGCCGGGTGCGTTTCGGCAAGGCTGCCTATAAAACCCCGTCCGTTCCCCAGCGCAATCATGTGACCGGCGCCGCCTGGCTGACCAGCCCAAGCGCCGCCGATAACAGTTGGTATTCGGTTTGCTGGGCGGCGGAACCGGGGCTTTTCTGCGCCGTGGCGATCACTGGAAGCGGCAACCGGGTCATGACCTCTCCCGACGGCATTACCTGGACCGCGCGGGCCAGCGCCGCCGACAATAACTGGATTTCGGTCTGCTGGTCGGCGGAACGGTCTCTGTTCTGCGCCGTGGCCAATTCCGGTACGGGCAACCGGGTCATGACCTCGCCCGACGGCGTTACCTGGACCGCGCGGGTCAGCGCCGCCGATAATGACTGGTGCTCGGTCTGCTGGTCGCCGGAACGGGGGCTTTTTTGCGCGGTGGCGATGACCGGTACGGGCGACCGGGTGATGACTTCGCCCGATGGCGTGACATGGACGGCGCAGACGAGCGCCGCCGATAACAACTGGTACAATATCTGCTGGTCGGCGGAACTGGGCCTGTTTTGCGCCGTGGCGATCAGCGGCGCGGGCGACCGGGTGATGATCTCGCCCGATGGCGTTAGCTGGACCACATGCGCCAGCGCCGCCGATAACAACTGGTTGTCGGTCTGCTGGTCGGCGGAGCGGTCTCTGTTCTGCGCCGTGGCCAATACCGGCACGGGCGACCGCATCATGACATCCGCGGATGGCGTCACCTGGACGGCGCGCGCCGCCGCCGCCGATAATGACTGGCGGGGCCTGTGCTGGTCACCGGAACTGGGTCTGTTTTGCGCCGTTGGCGGCAGCGGCGCGGGCAATCGCGTCATGACCTCGCCTGACGGCCTTACCTGGACGCTGCGGACGAGCGCCGCCGATAACGGTTGGCGGGGCGTGTGCTGGTCGCCGGAACTCGGTCTTTTCGGCGCGGTGGGGATCACCGGCAGCGGCAACCGCGCCATGACCTCCGTTTCCATGTTCACCTATCCATACAGGAGCTAAACCCATGCAATTGATCCATAACTGGCGCGAAACCCTGCGCGCCTATTCCACCTGGGCGCTTGGCGCGGTGGTGGCCATTCCGGCCCTTTGGCTGCAAGTGCCCGACGAACTGAAGGCGCTGATTCCGGCGCAGGGCATGGCGAAGATCACGGTGCTGGTCGCCGTAGCCGGGCTGATCGGGCGTTTCGTCGATCAGGGGCATGAATCGTAATGCGCAAAGGCGCGATAGTCCGGTTTCTTTACACCGTTTTTGCGGGATCGATGGTAAGCCGGTATCGCGCCGCCCGGCCTGAAAAGCTATCCTTACAGCGGTTCATTACGAGGAGGAACGCCATGTTTCGCATCGATTTCAACTTCATCCGCCACAGGCCCGCGCACCGTTCTCCGATAGCCGGGCCGGTCAGTGACGCCGCGTTCCGCCGCAGGCTGGATCAATCGAACACCCTGCGCCATATGTGCGGATTCGATTCCGAACTGTATCAGGCGATTAACGGCTTGCGAAATTAGAGGGGAGGGTGCTCCCCCAACCCCTTTCAGGGTCGGGGAAACGTGGTGCCACGTGAGAGACTCGAACTCTCGACCTCAGCCTTACCAAGGATGCGCTCTACCACTGAGCTAACGCGGCCGGGATAAGAAACTTACCCAAGGCGGCGGCTATAGCCAAAGTTTCTGAAAAGACAAAGCGAAAAATGCGCGAAAGGCGGCGAAAAATCATCCCGCTTGCAATTAATCCCCGGATTTCTTAAGCCAAAAGCCTCTCGTTTTGATCCGGGCGGCTTTTTTTATGTCTGAAACGCCAAAAGTGCCGAAACCCAAGCCGACGCAGGCGGAAATACGCGCCGCCCGCCTGCGCTCGGCGCTGCGCGATAATCTGCGCCGCCGCAAAGCCGCCGCCGCTGACGCAGACCCCGCCGCCGATAACGAAAAAGCGAAGCCAAACGAGTCCTGAAAACGCAAACAGGGTGTTGCGCGCCGCCTAATGTCATGTAGAACCGCGTATTCGCCGTTTTGGCGCAGACCTTGAGTTACAGGCCGGTTTATGGATCGCATTGCTATCGAGGGCGGCAGCCCTCTCTTCGGAGACATCCCCGTTTCGGGCGCGAAGAATTCCGCCATCAAACTGATGGCCGCTTCCCTGCTGACCTCCGAACCGGTGCGCCTGACCAATATGCCGCGCCTGGCCGATACCCGGCTGCTTGGCCGTTTGCTGACCCGTTTCGGCACCCAGATCACCGAATCGGAAGGGGCGGACGGCCAGGAAACCCTGCTGCACACGCCGGAAATCACCTCGGCCTTCGCGCCTTACGACCTGGTGCGCCAGATGCGCGCCTCGTTCAACGTGCTGGGGCCTTTGATCGCCCGCACCGGCCATGCCAAGGTGTCTCTGCCCGGTGGCTGCACCATCGGCGCGCGGCCCGTCGATCTGCACCTGAAGGCGCTGGAGAGCCTGGGCGCCCATATCGACATGCACGAAGGCTATGTCTTCGCCCAGGCGCCGCGCGGGTTGAGGGGCGCCGAGATCGAATTCCCGTTCGTCTCGGTCGGGGCCACCGAGCACGCCCTGATGGCGGCGGTGCTGGCCCACGGCACCACGGTGATGACCAATTGCGCCTGCGAGCCGGAAATCTCAGACCTGGCCGAATGCCTGAACGCCATGGGCGCCAAGGTTTCCGGCCACGGCACCACCACCATCGTCGTCGAGGGCGTCGCGTCGCTGCACGGCGCGGACTGGTCGGTGATCTGCGACCGTATCGAGGCCGGCACCTATGCCGTGGCCGGCGCCATGGCGGGCGGTGAGGTTCGCCTGACCAAGGTGCGTCCCGAACTGATCTCCATCCTGCTCGACAAGCTGGTCGAGGCCGGCTGCGAAATCCACCGCGGTTTCGATACGGTGACGATCCGGCGCTCAGGTCCGATCAAACCGGTCGATGTGACCACCGATGTCTATCCCGGCTTCGCCACGGACCTCCAGGCCCAGTTCATGGCGCTGATGACCCTGGCGGATGGCGAGAGCGTTATCCGAGAAACCATCTTCGAGAATCGTTTCATGCACGTTCCGGAACTGGGCCGCCTGGGCGCCGATATCCGCGTCAGCGGCAGCGAGGCGCGCGTTTACGGCGTCGCCGAACTGCGCGGCGCCCAGGTGATGGCCACCGACCTACGCGCCTCGGCCTGCCTGGTGATCGCCGGTCTGGCGGCGCGCGGCGAAACCGTGGTCAACCGCGTCTATCACCTCGATCGCGGCTTTGAAAATCTCGAAGGCAAGCTGTCGGCCTGCGGCGCGAAGATCCGCCGCATCAAGGGCGATGAACCGGTGACGGAAGACGAATAGATGGGGCTTTTCGGGTTCGGGACAGCGCCTGCCAAACCCCTGCGCCTGATGGCGCAGGAAATGGATGATTTGCCCGCCATTTCCGCTCTGGTGCAGGACGCCGCCCTGCGCGCCGGCGATCTCGGCTATGATCCGGCGGGGCGTCACTTTACCTTGCGGATGAACCGTTTTTGCCATGAGGCGGATAAAGGCGTTCCCCTGAGGGCGCCCAGCGTCCTGCGGATTTCATGCGTGACGGCGGTCAGGATGCGCGGGCTGGATATCAGGCAGACGAACCTGCCCTTGAGTCTGCTCGATATCGCGGTCGAAGCGCTGGAAGCCCCGGCCGTCGCCCTGACCCTGCGCTTTGCCGGCGCGGTCCACCGCGATATCCGTATCGAAACCGAATGCGTCGATGTGCTGCTGCTCGATCTGGCCGCCCCGCGCCGCGCCCGGCGCACGCCGGAACACTTTTAGGCGCTCAAGCCGCGGGGCTTGCCAAATCAGGCGCAGTTATGCTCATCCTGCTTTGAGGCTGAAAGTGAGAGGATTGCCATGCGTATCGCCCGGATCGACATCGATGAAGCGTCCTTAAGCGCGCCTTCGGATCAGGTGGAGCATGAACGCAAGGTCGCCATGTTTGACCTGATCGAAAAAAACAACTTCGCGCCCGAAGGGGCGGCGGAAGGGCAAGGGCCGTTCAACCTGCGGCTGGCGCTGGAGGACAACCGGCTGGTCTTCGATATCACCGGTCCGGACTTCGCCCGCAAGATCATGCTGTCGCTGGCGCCTTTCAGGATGATGCTGCGCGATTACCGCCTGATCTGCGAGAGCTATTACGAGGCGCTCAAAAACGCCACGCCGGCGCAGATCGAGTCGATCGACATGGGCCGCCGCGGTGTCCATAACGAAGGCGCCGAATTGCTGGCCGAACGACTCGCGGGCAAGGTCACAATTGACCATGAAACGGCGCGTCGGCTGTTCACCCTGGTTAATACGCTGGTTCGCATCTGAGTCGAAAAATTTTTCATATCTTTATGATTTAATTACAATTTTTTTATTCATATCCATTCATCAATGGGGCGTGAATCCGGCGGAAAGCGGCCATATATCACGCGGTTCGCCATAGTCGGGGCAGGAGAGTGTTCATACGGTCTTATTTGGCCGCAAAGACCTCAAAAAGACCCCGCAATCGCCCCACGAACGACCGTTCTTATCGCCATATTGAACCCAGACGACGCAATGATCGTCCGGCCCGCACTCTCCCCGGTGCGTGACCTCTTTAATATGGAGCACATGCTATGAAGACCCTTTTGATCGCCACGGCCGCCGTGGCCGCCCTCGCTATCGGTTCGGCCGCCAGCGCCCAGGATGTGGGTCATGTCTATGGTTCGCTCGGTTACCAGCAAACCGACAATGACACGACCGATTCCAATCTCGGCAGCGTCAATGCCCGCGTCGGCACCAGGATCACTCCCCATTTCGGCGTTGAAGGCGAAACCGCTTTCGGCGCCGGTGACGACAACGGCGTGGGCGGCAATTACAAGCTGACCAACAAGACCGCCGTCTACGGTGTCGGTTACCTGCCGGTTTCCCCCAGTTTCGATCTGATCGGCCGTGTCGGCGTTTCCGACACCGACCTGAAGGCCCCGGCCGCCGCCGGCAAGTATGAACAGGGCACGGCCCTCGATTACGGCATCGGCGGCCAATACCACATCAATCCCGATTACGCCCTACGCGCCGACTATACGCGCTCGGATTTCAACGGTGACAAGGGCAATGCCGATACGGCCACCCTCAGCCTGGTGAAGAAGTTCTAAGAGCGCAATCCGATAAAGTGGGTACCACTTTTTGGATAAATTGCGCGGCAGGGAAAAAACAGAAGCAAAATGTTTCATTTTGCTTCTGTCCCCCCCCCAACTGAACTTCCCCAAAGCGCTCCCTGCTCTCCGGCAGGGAGCGCTTTTCCTTTTTGGGCTTTCCAGTTGCGGTCTTTGGGTATAAAGGGCGCAATCTAATATTTGAGCGACGTGAGTCCCGGTTATTGATTCCGTCCGCATCCAGAGGGGCCGTATGGCAAAAGAAGAACTATTGGAATTTCCCGGCACTGTTGTTGAATTGCTTCCCAACGCGACCTTCCGCGTGAAGCTGGAGGAGAGCGGCCACGAAATTATCGCCCACACGGCGGGCAAGATGCGCAAGAACCGCATCCGCGTATTGGCTGGTGACCGCATCCTGGTCGAAATGACGCCCTATGACCTGACCAAGGGCCGCATCACCTACCGCTTCAAGTAAAAGCGCCTGATGGCCATGCGCGCCCCGCTGATATTGGCCAGCGCCAGCCCGCGCCGCCGCGACCTCCTGGCCCAGATCGGGATCGTTCCCGATCATATAGCGGCGGCCGATCTCGACGAATCCCCCCTGAAAGATGAAACCCCGGCGCGACTGGCGCTGCGGCTGGCTGTCTCCAAGGCCCAGGCCGTGGCGGCGGTGACGCCCGGATATGTTCTGGCCGCCGATACGGTGGTCTGTGTCGGCCGCCGCGTACTCGACAAGGCCGGAAGCGAGACCGATGTGGCCGCCTGCCTGAAATTGCTCTCCGGCCGCGGGCATCGCGTCTATACCGGCGTGGCGCTGGTCAGCCCGGCGGGGAAGCTGTCTTCGCGGCTGGTCGAGACGCGCCTGACCTTCAAGCGCCTCAGCACCGCCGATATCGCCGCCTATCTGGCCAGCGGTGAAGGCATTGGCAAGGCCGGCGGCTACGCCATCCAGGGCCTGGCCGGCGCTTACGTCACCCAACTGGTCGGCAGCTATACCGGCGTCATGGGCTTGCCGCTTTATGAAACGAAATGCCTGCTCGAAGGCGCCGGATATGCGAAGTGATTACCCTTCACTATGAGAGCCGGTTCGGCCTGGCGCGCGGTGCGGTCTGCATCGATGGCCGGCCGTATCTCTATGCCGAGGGTTATGAGTTCGATCAATCATTGACATTGGTGGGGGCGCGTTCCGTGGCGCGCTTGAAAAGCAAGGCGGGCGGTGTGGCCTTCCTGGCCTTGGCCGATGGCGCGGAAGCCGTTCTGGATGTGCCGCAGGAGGGGTTCGCCAGGCTGGTCGAAGGCGCGGCGCTTGAGGTCGAAATCATTGCCGAGGCCCGTCAGGAAAAACTGGCCCGCGCCCGCCTGATCGGTTCCGCGACAAGCGAACCCCGCCGCATATCACCGGTTCGGTCCCTGAAAGATCGTTTGCGGGCACAGGCTGATGGCTGGGGCGATATTGTTGAATCAACACTTGATCCGGATGTGCTGGACAGCGCGGAAGAGGCGGCGCTCAACCCTTCCGGTCCCTTATCCGGAGGCGGTTATCTCAGCATCGAACGCACCCGCGCCCTGATCGCCTGCGATGTCGATTCGGCGGGGGGAGAGGGCGTCGCCACGCCAAAAGCCTTCGCCAAAAGCTGCAATGAACGCGCGGTCAGTGATATTGGCCGACGGTTGCGGCTTTCCGGTCTGGCGGGCTTGGTGGTGATAGACCTGATCGGCAAGCGCCATGACGCCGATCGCCTGCGTCATCTGTTGCAGGCAGGCTTCGGCGATGAAGCCGGCAGGCTCATCATCGCCCCGATCGGCAGGTTCGGTACGCTGGAATTTGTCCGCCCCTGGGGCGTGGCGCCACTGATGGACAGGGTTCATTTGCCGGTTCGCGCGGCACACCGGTTGCTGCGTGACGCTGTAAAACGTGCCGAGAGCGAACCGGGCCGTCTCCTGACCTTGCGTGCGCCTGTTGGCACCCTAGATATTATACGTCCGTTGCTGGCGGTTTCCCATGATCCCCTGTCGGCGATCATTCGCCTGGAAGCCGCCGCCAAGTCCGAGGTGATCGTCCCATGATCCGCAAATGCACCCGCTGCCGGAAGCCTTACGGCGAAGCGCTCGATGGCGTTTCCAATGCGGCGAAAAGCTTCGCGCCGTTTTGTTCCAAACGTTGCGCCGATGTCGATCTGGTCCACTGGCTGAAGGGCGATTACGTCATTGATGGCGCGGGCGGCCTGTCGGTCGATGATGAAGACAGCGATGCCGGACTGACGCCTGCGCCTTTATCTGAAGAGGATGCGCCAGAAGACGGTGGATGACTGACGGTTTTTCGGAAATCCTTGTCTTTTTCGTCTGGACAAGGGGATATAGCTCCCCTATAGACCTGCCTCCCGACCGAGGTGGCGCGCATATTGCCGCTGCCTGAGTTGAAGGCCTGGATAGCTCAGTTGGTAGAGCAGCGGATTGAAAATCCGCGTGTCGCTGGTTCGATTCCGGCTCCAGGCACCACTTACCGTTCCGCACATCGCCGAGGCATTGAAAAATTCCTTATTTTATGGTACTTTAGGGTCTGTCCGATCCGGCGAAATCCGCTGACGCCTACGATGATCGAGGCCTAATGCATGGCAAGCCATGAGTTAAATATAACCGCCGCCTTGTTTGTTGGTTGGTTAATTATTCCTATCGCCAAGATCGTAACACATTCATTTGCGGCCACCCAGTTCACTTTATTTATGGGCCATTGAATAAAGGGTTAGCCCCTCAATTGAAGCTTTAAGGCGGACCAGGCTTAGAAAGCCCAAAATGGACGAAAACTTATCGCCTCGATCAGTATTCCGTATGACAACCCGCTTGGGTTTATGCGCATTATCGAGAGAGAACCGTTTTCGTAATTTTGCCTGCTCTCTCCGGAGGGGGGGTATTGAAGGCCAGTTCTTTTATTGATGGTTTTGGCTGAATGGGCACTTGTCACACGAATGAAGCGACTTATCGCGGGATACACTCTAAAATCCATCGGTCTGGGCTGCATGGGGTTCAGTCATGCCTATGGGGTGCCGCCGCCCGCGGAGACCTGCCGCGACCTGCTGCGCAATGCCTTTGCAATCGGGGTTCAGCATTTTGACACGGCGTCGTTATATGGGAATGGCGGGAATGAGACGCTTGTAGGCGGCGCCCTGAGGGATGTTCGTGATCAGGTCTTCATCGCCAGCAAGGGCGGCATGCGCAATGTCGGCGCCACCCGGATCATCGACGGCCGGCCGGCAACGTTGAAGCAATCCTGCGAGGATAGCCTGAAACGCCTCGGCAGCGATTATATCGACCTGTATTATCTGCACAGGCTCGACAAGGCCGTTCCGGTAGAGGAATCCATAGGCGCGCTCGGCGATCTGGCACGGTCCGGCAAGATTCGCGCGATCGGCCTGTGCGAGGTGTCGTCGGAAACTTTGCTGCGTGCGCATCGGGAATATCCGGTGGCCGCCGTCCAGTCTGAATATTCCCTCTGGACGCGAAGCCCCGAAATGGCCGTGTTGGAAACCTGCCATCGGATCGGCGCCGCCTTTGTTGCCTTTTCGCCGCTGGGACGCGGCTTCCTGGCGGGCAGTGTCGGTCAGGGGTTTCGGGACCGTGACCTGCGCGAGCATATGCCGCGGTTTCAGGAACCAAACCTTTCACATAATCTTGGCCGCTACCAGGCCTTCGCCGCCCTGGCGCGCCGCGCGTTCCTGACGCCAACGCAACTGGCCTTGGCCTGGGTTCTGTCGCGCGGGGATCATGTGCATGTCATCCCCGGCACCACCAATATCCGCCACCTGAGCGAAAACAACCGCACGCCGATGAACGTCTCCGCCGATGTCCTGACGCAGGCGCAGGCGATCATCAATGAAGAGATCATCCACGGCGCCCGCTACCCGGCCTCGGTATTGGCGGAGGTGGATGAGGAACCGGTGCCGCGCGGCGGCGAATTCTGACGCCGCGTCTTATAACTGAAGGCGGTTTCCGCTAATCTTATTGGCGACGGCTGTGGTCATATCCTACAGGGAACTCTATGGAAAAGATCGAAATCAAGACCCGCGACGGCCTGTGTCCCGCCTATGTGTTCCGTCCGGAAGGACAGGGGCCGTGGCCGGCGGTGCTGATGTACATGGATGGCCCCGGTATGCGCCCGGCCATGCAGGCCGTGGCCGCGCGCCTCTCCACCCATGGCTATTATGTGCTGCTGCCGGACCTGTTTTATCGGTCGGGACCGTATGAGCCGATCGACACCAGGGTGGTGTGGGCGAGCAAAGACCTGCGCGAGGCGCATCGGGCGAAATTCATGGACCCGGCCAGGCCCGCCGCCATCATGTCCGATACCGCCGCTTTTCTTGATTTCCTGAGCGATCAGCCTGACGTCAAGACGGGAGCGATCGGCGTGGATGGCTATTGCATGGGGGGACGCCTGGCCCTGATCGCCGCCGGCACCTATCCCGACCGTATCGCCGTGGCGGCGTCTTACCATGGCGGCGGCCTCGCCAATGACACGCCGACCAGCCCGCACCTGCTGGCGCCGAAGATGAAGGCCAAAGTCTATGTCGGCGGCGCTACCGACGACGCCAATTTCGATGATGACCAGAAGACGCGCCTCGAAGCCGCCCTGACCGGGGCGGGTGTCGATCACAAGATCGAGACCTACCCGGCAAGGCATGGCTGGGTGCTGGCCGATATGCCGGTGCATGACGCCGCCGAGGCCGAGCATCACTGGCAAACCCTGGTGCCGGTGCTCGACAGCGTATTGAGGGCCTGAGCCAAAACTTATGGTTCCACTATTTGGGAAAACCTTCGATTCCCAAGTCAGTCAGTTGTTACGGCTGTTTCCGACAGGGCTTACTTAAAGCCGCCATAAGTGTTTCTTATATCTTCTGCCGCAAAACAGATTACTCAACCCCGGCCGTTTCCCACATATTACACTTGCTAAAAGCAATAATTCAGACAACTGGCCTCGGCCGGATGATCTGGAAGGCAGGCGACGCAAGGACGTTAGTTTCAAGTTCCGGCACAGGTTTCTGGCCGAGGCACACAACAACGATAAAAGGGGAATACAAGTGAAACACCTCAGTAAAATGGCCGGCCTTTTCGCCGGCGTCAGTTGTCTGGCGCTCACCGGCGGCACGGCCCATGCGGAGGACGCGGCTGCGCCGGCGTCAGCCGCGCCGGACGCGGATACGACCGTCGTGGTTGTTACCGCCATGAAGCGGGCGCAAAGCACCTTGGCTGTGCCGGCCGCCATTACGGCCCTCAGCGGCAATGACCTGAAGGCCGCCGGTGTAAATACGGTCGATGATGTCCAGAACGTGGCGCCCAGCGTGACGATCTCGCGCAATGGTTTCGGCGTCAATACCAGCATCCGCGGGGTGACCACGACCGACACCACCAGCAAGGGCGAACAGGGCGTCGCCTTCAATATCGACGGCGTTTCCTATGGCCGTCCGATCCAGCAGGGCCTGGCCTTCTTCGACGTCAACCGCGTCGAAGTGCTGCGTGGTCCGCAGGGCACGCTTTACGGCAAGAGTTCGACCGGCGGCGTCATCAATCTTGTGACCAATGCGCCGAGCCTGACCGGTTTCGACGCCAATGCCACCTTCGATATCGGTAACTACAATGCCCGCCGTTTCCAGGGCATGATCAATGTGCCGGTGTCCGATCAGGTGGCGGTGCGCCTGGCGGCCTCCGTCAACAAGCGCGACGGCTACCTGACCCCGACCGATGGTTCGCCGGCAGACGGTTACCATGCCTCCGCTGCCGGTTTGCCGGCGCGCAATGACGAAGACAACGAAACGGCGCGTCTGTCGATCCTCTACAAGCCGAGCGACAACGCCCGTTGGCGCATCACTGCTACCGGCGGCCATGTCGGCGGCTATGGTCCGGGCGAAGGCGTCTACGATATCATGGAAGCGGCCGACAATTCCGGCAAGTCCGCGCTGAATATCCTGCCGAATCCGGTCGTGCGTGAGAAAGACGACAAGTTCTTCAACGTTGACAGTGAACTGAATTTCCGTGTCGGCGGCGTAGCCTTCACCTATGTCGCCGGTATTCAGCATTTCGACGCCTATGATCCGATCCCCGTCAACAACAATCCGCTGGCCAACTATGCCGGCGCCGGTCCGTTCCAGCCGCTCTACGTGCTGGGTGACAACCGCTGGGACGTGCATGCACTCAGCCACGAAGTCCGCTTTGCCAATGCCGAATCGGGTGTGCTCGATTACGTTTTCGGCGCCAATTATATCAGCGAGAACATTCACGAAAATTCGCACGTCTGGAATATTCCGCTCGCCGATCCGAACAATACCGACACCTGGTTCAATGCGCGAAACTTCCTCAACTCGACGAGTCACCGATCAGTCGGTCTGTTCGGCCAGCTGACCTGGCACACAACCTCCAAACTGGATCTGATCCTTGGCCTCCGGCAGTCGAAAGATGAGTTGCAACGCTTTGGTATGTCAGCCATCGGCCTGATTGCCGGCTGTACCTATCCGGACACCTGTGCCGGTTCGCCAAATAATGGTAAGCAAGAGGCGAGCAAGCTGACCTATCGCGCCGGTATCAACTATCATCTGAATACCACCGACATGCTCTACGGTTCGGTTTCGACGGGCTACAAGGCCGGTGGCTTCAACGATTTCGATCCGGCGACCCATGGCATCTCAGCATACGATCCCGAAGAATTGACCGCTTACGAACTTGGCTACAAGGGGCGTCCCTTCGCTAATACGACCTATTCGACGTCGCTCTTCTATTATGACTATGCTGGCGACCAGATTTCCAGCCGGATCATCGTTTCGGGTACGGCCGTCCTTTACACTCGCCTGGTTCCGGCCAAGATTTACGGTTGGGAGCATGAGTTGAGCTACCGCTTCTCGCCGGCCACCAATGTCTCCCTGGCCGCAACCTTCGAGCATTCCGAGTACAAGAACTTCAAGGCCGGCATCGCCCAGGACGTCGACTGGTCGGGCACCTCGCTCGACCGCACGCCCGATGTCTCGGCAACGGCCAGCCTGAACCATACTTTCGACCTGTCGGATGCCGGTACGCTGAAATTCCGCGGCGCGGTGAAATACAGCTCTTCCTACCTGTTGAGCGATTTCGTCAATGCCGTCCGATTTGAGCAAAAAGCCTTTACACGCAGCGACATCACTCTGACCTATGCGCCCGCTCAGGGGCATTACAGCGTTGAACTCTATGCGCAAAATCTGGAAAACCAGATACAGAAGGTCGGTATTCCGGAAACCTACAAGGCGGGCATCGTCAATTCGACGACCTTCCCAATCTCGACCCCCCGCTTTATCGGCATGCGTCTGAACCTGCAGTACTAAGGGGTGAAACGCCGATATGACACCAGCTCGCCTCCGCATGCGGAGGCGAGCTTTCTTTTCGATAACATCCGGAGGACAGATGCCACTCATACAGACAACAGCAATGATGCTTTTACTGGGCGCTCTGGGAGCGACGGCGGTTCATGCCGAGGCGCCTGCCGGGCCGATGAGTTGGACGACCCTGGGAACGGCCGGTGGGCCGGTCATCCGGACGGATCGCTCCCAGCCGGCTAACCTGCTGACCTTTGACAAGAGCCTGTGGCTGGTCGATTGCGGCGATGGCTGTCTGGAGCGGCTGTCCGGCGCCGGCGCCCAGCCGGCGCGTGTCTCGGCCGTCTTCATCAGCCACCTCCACATGGATCACATCGGCGGGCTGCAGGGCCTGATCGGTGTGCGCTGGATGCAGAATGCGCCGGGCGTGCTGACCATCTACGGCCCGCCGGGCATTGAGCAGGTCGTGGCGGGGATTATCCAGTCGCTCGAACCTTCGACCCGGATCGGCTTTGGCGGGGGTGGCGCCTTGCCAAAGGATACGGTGAAGGTGGTGGTGCTCAAGGGGGGCAGCGACCTGATCGTGGACGGCACCCGTATTCGCACCGTGCAGAACGCCCACTTCGACACGGACGCCGGGCAGCCGGCCGATAACGGCACCCAGTCGCTGTCATACCGCTTTGACCGTGATGGCCAGGGCATCGGCTATACCGGCGACACCGGGCCGAGCGCGGCGGTCACCAATCTGTTCAGAGGCAGCGACCTGATCGTGAGCGAGGTCATCGACCTGCCGGGTGTCGTGGCCAGGATCGAGGGGGCCAACTCGACCACGCCGCCGCAATTCCGTGCCGGGCTGATCGCGCACCTGAAGACCCAGCATGTCACGCCGGAAGAGGCCGGGCAGATGGCGGCGGAGGCCGGTGCAAAGACCCTGGTCCTGACGCACCTCAGCATCATCGGCAAGGCGGACGATCTGGCGCCGAAGCTGATATCCGAGGCGCACAACACCTTTGCGGGGACAGTGATCGTCGCGCACGACCTGGATGTCTTCCCGGCCGCCAAATAAAAAAGCCCGGACCGATGATGGTCCGGGCTTTTTCAAATCAGGCTTTCTCTATCACGCGCCCAGTCTCTATCACGCGCCCAGTGCGGCGGTCGTGTCGTCGAACAGTTCTTCGACCGACAGGCGGCGCGGGATGATCTTCTGCTCATAAGCCCAGTCGATCGCCATGCCGATGCCCTTGCGGTTGGCCTCCAGGCCGAGCGGCGGGAGGGTCTTCAGCGCGTCTTCCGGCGCCAGGGCGCGGCTTTCGACGATCATGCGGTAGATTTCGCGCACGGCGTCGGGGTGGTTCTTCGAAATATCCTCATGCACCACGAACATGTGGTTGATCGGGATGACGCCTTCGCGGGCATACCACGTCTTCGCCGCCTCGAATGGCTCGGGCACCAGGGTCTGAACGCGCGGATCCTTCGGCATGTCGACGCCCAGGATGGCGGCTGCCAGTTCGCCATCCAGCATCATCTGCGGGATGTTGGCGTCCTTGGGCATCTGGATGCAGTTGGCCGGATCCTTGTATTCCGATAGATGCGACTCATCGATGGTCATCCAGGTAACCTTGTCGAGATCGACGCCGTATTCGTGTTGCAGGATGCCACGCACCCACAGGCCGGTGGTCTGGGCGTAGGTGCGCACGCCCACGCGCTTGCCTTCGATATCTTTCGGGTTCAGGTGGCCCAGTTCCTTGTTGAAACCGATGCAGTGGTGCTGGAAGCGGCCGGAGATCGGCGAGGGCAGGAGAACGAACGGCTTGCCGTAGGCCCTGGCCTGAAGATAGGTGACGATGGCCATTTCACCGGCATCGAAGGCGTTCTCGCGCAGCATGGGCTTGAAGCCATTATGCGCCGTCTTCGGGCCGCAGTAATCGAGCCTGACGATGGACGATGAGACGCGACCGTCCTTCATGGCCATGGTGACCGGATAGTCGGCCAGGTTGGTTTTCAGGGTGAGCGAAGAGGCGTGTGGGGCATCCATGTGGTCTTGTCCTTGTAGTCGTGCGCTTTCCTGAAACAGGGCGCATCTGTACCTGAGCGCACAGTGTTGCCGGGGGCGGAAACCGTCCAATTGAAAGGGGTTCGGGAGAGATAAGTATTGCGGCGCGTCCGCCGCAAAGTGAGCCGCCGGCGGGGCAGGCTTGCGAGATCTTCTTATCGCCTGACTGATATCTTATATAAGTCAGACAATAGATTTTGTGCCGAGTTTGCGCTCAGATTAAGGATTATATCCTTATATTTGAAGCGTTTGGCGCGGGTGCGGGTGATAAGTGCATTGCATATTTCTTATAGGCCTTAACGAAAACTGTAATAGGTGTCTTCCGCTTTTGTGATAGCCTGTGGAAAATACAGGGAGAATGGATGGGATGACCCACGATATCCAGGAAAAGCGCGAAGTGTCTGTCAGTATCAGGCACCTGAAACTCTTCGAAAGCGTCGCTCGCCTCAGCAGCGTGCGCAAGGCCTCGGAGGAATGTCATCTCTCGCAACCGGCCGTCACCCAGGCCATTGCCAAGCTCGAAGAACAACTGGGTTGCGCCTTGCTCGAACGCCGGGCCAGCGGCAGCTATCTCAATGATTTCGGCATCATCTTCCACCGGCGGATCGAGCGCCTGTTCAACCAGATCGAACAGGCGTTGGTTGATTTGGGCGTTCCCAATGGTCGCATGCCTCTGTCACTAATCGGCAGTCGCATCACCCGCTCGCAGATCCGCAGTCTGATCGCCATTGTCGAGAACGGTTCCTTCGCCCAGGCGGCGCGGGCGCTCGGCGTCTCGCAGACATCGCTGCACCGGGCGGCGCGTGACCTGGAGCGCGCTCTGCGCACGCCGCTTTATGTCCAGACCTCCAGCGGCATCATGGCCACGCCCGGCGGTGCGGAATTTGCCCGAAGGGTCAAGCTGGCCATAGGCGAGATCGACCATGGTATCAATGAACTGGAAGCGGCCAAGGGCAATTTCGGCGGCGAGATCGTTGTGGGGGCCATGCTGCTGGCCGGCAGCGTGGTCCTGGCCGCCGTGCTGAATGAGTTCGTCGCGCAGTATCCGAATGCCAATGTGCGCGTCATCAACGGCAATGCCGAGGACATGTTGAAATATCTGGCGGCCGGCGATGTCGATTTCGTCATCGGCCTGGTGCGCTCGCCGGTGCCGGAGGGCCTGGTCAATGAGGTCTTCGCGCAGACGCCTTATGTCGTTGTAGGGCGTCATGGTCACCCGTTACTCAAGAAGGGACAACTGACGATCGAGGACATCGCCAGTTATGACTGGGTGGTCGGCACGCCCGGCGCCAACCGCCGCGCCGGCTTCGAGAAAATCTTCGAGAACAGCCGGAAGCCGACGGCGCGTATCGCCACCTGTTCGCTACCGACCATCCGCCTGCTGTTGAACGAAAGCGACCGCCTGACCCTGCTGACCTCCTATGAACTGCTGCATGAGGACGATGCCTTGACGGCCCTGCCGTTCGGCCCGATCACGCCGGTGCCGGAGATCGGCCTGACCATGCGCGAGAATTGGCTGCCGACGCAGATCCAGGCCAGCTTCCTGGAATTGATCCAGAAGCGCATTGTCGGTTCCCTGGTCGTCGCCAAGGAACTGCGCCTGGCCAGCTAAAGGTTCTGCTCAAGATAAAGAAAAGGCGCTTCGGATATCCGGAGCGCCTTTTCTTTTTGGGATTGGCCGACACCTATTTCTGCGGCGTCCAGTAGAAGAAGCCCATGCCTTCTCCGCTGCCCGCTTCTGTGCGGTAGCAGGGGACGTAATCGACAAGAGTCATTTTCGCGTCCAGCGATTGCATGGCCACCATCACCGGCACGTAAAGCTTCACTTCGGAGGTGCCGTGCTGGTAGGTGCTGTTGTCCATATTGGCCAGCGCGTCGAAGTTGTAGTCCTCGAAATGCCGGATGAAGGTGCGATCCAGTTCCTCGTCGCAGACGAAGTGGGACAGGCCGCCCGAAGCGATGATGGCCACGGTCTTGTCGCTGTCCCAGGCATTGATGGTGTCGAGCAGCACCTTGCCGAACTCGATGCTGCGGCGCATCGACGGCTGGTTGGGTTCGTAGAAGGTGTTCATCAGGATCGGCACGTTCGGCGGCACGTCGTTCTGCATGATCTGGTTGTAGATGAAGCCGAAAGCGTGCGGCACGACCGGCACGTTGCCAGTCCAGGTATTGGGCGGCCAGTTCAAAAGGTCGGTCAGGTCGAAGCCGTTCGACTGGAAGGCGCGGATCAGGTAGGTGGCCAGTTCCGGATAGGCGTCATAGGTGACGGTGTGGTCCGGCGCGTAGACGGCGCGCTGGGGCGGACCGTTGAAAATCTTTTCACCGGTGTAGAGGGCGATCGACGGGTTGTGGTCGATGAAGATTTCCTTCTGGTCCTTGCCGATGATGATGGCGACATCCGGCTTGTGCTCGGCATAGACGCGGCGCAGTTCATCGAGCGCGGCGGTACACTTGGCCGAACGCGTTTGGCGTTCTTCGACCGACAGCGGCGCGACGAACCCCTCGGCGATACGATGGGCTTCCAGTTCGGCATAGGTCCATTTCTTGTTGCGGAACCACAGGAAGGGCTTGTCGCGGTCGCGCTGGCCGTCCTCCAGCCAGGTCTCGCCGGGCTTGCCCAGCATGCCGCTGTGCGGAATAGCCATCCCAAGCACAATTTTAGCCATAGTCGTCTCCTGTACTGCGGGGCAGGGCGAAACACGCATACCGCGCCTCAAGCCGTTCCGCTTCAAAAATCGCCTTCCGGTTCTGTCGCTTTTGCCAAAAGCCTGCCAATCAAAAGCCTGCGCTCCGCCATAAGAATTGGCTCACCAGGTCAGGACAAGGTGCGGGAAGGGTGATCGAAAGCCGCGCGGCCCCTATAGGATTTGCCTTACGGCTGACCGAAGCTTTTCGAAGGTAATTATAAAAAATATGATTTAAAACAGCGTGTAAGCGCTAATTTCTCAGGTTGAAATGCTGTCTGTGCGCGGCCTGGAGTCCGCTTGACTGGGCCGGCCGATATCCGCCTATCAGGGGCAGATATATTGACTTGACTGCCAGGAGAGGCACACATGGCCGCTGACCACAACCGCAACCTGATCACAACCGCGACCGGCGGCCAGATACTGGTCGATGCCCTCAAGGCGCAGGGCGTGGAACGCGTCTACTGCGTACCGGGGGAAAGCTACCTGCCGGTGCTCGATGCGCTGTATGACAGCGACATTGCTGTTTACAACACCCGCCACGAAGGTTCCGCCGCCAACATGGCCGAGGCCGAGGGCAAGCTGACCGGCCGCCCCGGCATCTGCATGGTCACGCGCGGTCCCGGCGCCACCCATGCCTCGATCGGCGTTCATACGGCCTTCCAGGATTCGACGCCGATGATCCTCTTCATCGGTCAGGTGGCGCGTGATGCCCGCGACCGCGAAGGCTTCCAGGAAGTCGATTACCGCGCCATGTTCGGGCCGCTGGCCAAGTGGGTAGCCGAGATCGATGACGCCGGGCGCATCCCGGAATATATCTCGCGCGCCTTCCATGTCGCCATGTCGGGCCGTCCCGGGCCGGTCGTCCTGTCCCTGCCGGAAGACATGCTCTCGAATGCAGTGGCAGCGCCGGTCCAGACGCAAGTCGCAGTGGCCTCTGCCGCCGCGCCGCGCCGCGAAGACCTGAAGACGCTGACCGATCTGCTGGCCAAGGCCGAGCGCCCCTTGCTGGTGGTCGGCGGCACCGGCTGGACCGAAGCGGGTACACAAGCCTTGGCCGCCTTTGCACGGACCAACTCCTTGCCGATCGCCGCCAGCTTCCGCCGTCAGGATTTGATCGACAATAGGCTTGATATCTATGCCGGCCATCTCGGTCTCGGCGTTGACCCGACTCTGGCTGATCGTCTGCAAAAAGCCGATCTGGTCGTCTCCATAGGCTCACGCCTCGGCGAAAATACCACAGGCGGCTATACCCTGATGAAGTCACCGGCGTCCTCGCAAAAGCTGGTGCATGTTTATCCCGATCCGAACGAGATCGGCCGCGTCTATCAGCCGGCTCTGGGCATTTGTTGCGGGCTGGATGAATTCGCCAAGTCGCTGGCTGGGCTTGAAGTCGCAGGCAAGGACAAGCGCGCCCCCTGGGTGGCCGATGCCCACGCCGCTTATATCAAGTTCTCGACGCCCGCCGCGAATAGCGTCAAATGCGTCGATATGGCGAAGGTGGTAAACTGGTTGAGCGAGAATCTCGATGACGACGCCATCATCGGCAATGGCGCCGGCAACTATACGGTGTGGGTCCACCGCTACTACCGTTATAAGTCGCCGCGCACCGAACTGGCCCCCACCAGCGGCGCCATGGGCTATGGTTTTCCGGCCGCCATCGCCGCCAAGCTGGTTCATCCGGAAAAGCAGGTGGTGGCCTTCGCCGGGGACGGCTGCTTCCTGATGTATCCGCAGGAACTGAGCGCCGCCGTGCAGCACAAGGCGAACCTGATCACCCTGATCGTCAATAATGGCATCTACGGCACCATCCGCATGCACCAGGAAAAGCGCTTCCCCGGCCGCGTGGTGGCGACCGACATCGCCAATCCGGACTTTGTTGCTCTGTCCCAAAGCTTCGGGGCTTATGCCGAACGGGTAGAGTCGTTCGATGACTTCCCGGCGGCTTTCAAACGCGCGGAGGCTGCCGGGAAGCCGGCCGTGCTGGAACTGATCGTCGATACGCCGCAATTGACGCCCGGTTTCCGCATTCCGGAATAAGGGTAAGGTGAAAGAAAGGCGGTGCTTCGGCGCCGCCTTTTATGTGTCCGCCGAGTGGAGCAAATGGTCATAGCTGAAAGTTATGGCCTCGCACCCAGTTCAAATTTCAGGGCTTTCGCACCTTCGCATAGTCTCGTCCCAACGGATTGCCGCCGGATATGCGCGGCATTGAAAGAGGTACAAAGGCTCATGGCGTTGAAGATCATTGATATCCACCCGCACATCATCTCGGACGATGAGAGGCGTTATCCGCCCGCGCCGCTGTTCGGCAAACGCTCCGACTGGTCACAGGAACGTCCGATGACGGTCGAAAGTCTGATTGCGGGAATGGATGAAGCGGGCGTGTCGAAGGCCGCGGTTGTCCATTCCTCGACCACCTACGGCTTCGACAACAGCTACGTCGTCGATGGCTGCAACCAGTATCCCGATCGGCTGGTGGCGGTCGGTTCGGTCGATGTGCTGGAACCCAATGCCGTCGACACCATTCGTATGTGGGTGGGCAAGGGGCTGAAGGGACTGCGCCTCTTCACCGGCGGCAGCACCAAGGATTTCGATCCCAGCGAACTGGAAGACCCGCGCGCCTATCCGGCCTGGGAACTGTGCGGAACCTTAAGCCTGCCGATGTGCATCCAAACCGGCCCGATCGGCCTGCCGCAGGTCACCGCCCTGGCCGAGCGTTTCCCGAACGTGAACATCATCCTCGATCACCTTGGCCGCCCGGACGTGCTCGATGGTCCGCCGTACACAAACGCCGACAGCCTGTTCGCATTGGAGCGCTTGCCGAACATCTACTTGAAGCTGACCCCGCGAATTTTTGGCGATGTGAAAAAGGGTGAGGCCAGCGCCGATACCTTCTTCCCGAAGGTGGTCGAGGTCTTCGGCGCCAAACGTATGGCCTGGGGATCCAACTTCCCGACCTCGCCCGGCAAGATGAGCGAAATCCTGGCGACCGCCAAGGCGGGCCTTGCCTCGCTTTCGCAGGAAGATCAGGCCTGGGTGTTCGGCAAGACGGCGCAAACCCTCTATCCTTCGCTGGCCGAATAGGGCAACAGTCACTGAAACAAGGCGTCAATCCTGCTTTGGCTTGCGCTCTAAAAAAATAATCTGGGAGAGCCTTTATGGTCGATTCTGCTTCATCCGCTTCCGGCGGACAACCGGTGGAGAAATCCACCGGCACCAGCCGGTGGATCATCCTGATCATTCTGGCCCTGGGCGCGGTGCTGGGCTTCGTTGACCGCACCAATATCGCTCAGGCACTCGCCGCGCCTGAATTCGTCAAGCATTTCAACCTGACAAACCTCGATCGCGGCACACTGAATTCGGCTTTCTTCTGGTCCTATGCCGCCCTGCAAATCCCAATGGGCTGGATTGTCGACCGTTACGGCGTCAAGCTGCCCTATACTATCTGCTTCGCCGTATGGTGCATCGCTTCGGCGGCGTGTGGTCTTGCCGACAGCTTCATGGCCCTGATCCTGCTGCGCGTACTGACCGGTGTCGGCGAGGCCATCGTCACTCCGGCGAGTTACCGCTGGATTCGCAGTAATTTCTCGGAAGGCCAGAGTGGCCTGGCGGTTGGTGTCTACAGCCTCGGCACCAAAATCGGCCCGGCGCTGGGCGGCCCGATCGCCGCCTGGCTGATCGTCAATCACGACTGGCGCATCATGTTCGCGGCCCTGGGCCTGGGCGGCCTGCTGTGGTTGATCCCATGGAACCTGCTGGTCAAAAGCGACTCGCCAAAGGCAGGCAGCGTAAAGAAGAAATCGGCCGTGCCGCTGAAAAATATCCTGGTCAGCCCGCTGGTCTGGGGCACCATCGTCATTAATTTCTGCTACAATTACTTCGTCTTCTACTGCATGACTTGGATGCCCGCCTACCTGGTCGAACATCGCGGCCTGTCGCTGAAAAAGGAAGGTCTCTATACCTTCTTCAGCTTCGCCGGCATCGCGCTCGTTGCCCTTACGGCGGGTTTCGTGGCCGACTTGATGATCAAGCGCGGCTGGAATGCGGTAATCGTGCGCAAGACCTTTGTCATCTGTGGTTTTGCCATCGCCTGCACCGAACTGCTGGGCGTCATGGCGGATACCGAGCAGATGGCCTTGTTCTGGACCGTTGTGTCCCTGTCAGGCCTGGGCCTTGCCACCGCTAACCACCTGGCTCTTTGCCGGCTGACCCTGATTCCGGCCCCGGCCGTGGGTCTGGTCACCGGCGTGCAGAATGTTTCGACGAGCCTGGCGGGCATCGTCACGCCACTGCTGTCGGGCTGGCTGCTGCAGGAGACCGGTGGCTATACCGCGCCGATGCTGGTGATCTTCGTCTTCCTGGTTATCGGTGGCCTGACGACCCTGTTCCTGCTGAAGGAAAAGTGGGCGCCCAAAGTACCGGAGACCGCGGTGGAGTAATCCGCTGGAACACTCAAATGAAGCGGAAGCTCGAATGATCTTCCGCTTTTTTGTTGCGACAAAGAAGGCGCCCGCGAGTATCATGCGCGGGCGTTGTTAATCTGGCAATAGTGGCGGTTATTGCGGCGCGAATAGAATGTTCGCCGGCCTGGGCAGGTCGATTGTGGACGGCGAGGGAGCCAGCTTGCCCGTTTTCGGATTACGCTTGAATACCGATACCGAACCGGAGGCTTCATTAGCAATCAGGAACCAGCGACCGGTCGGATCGATCGTGAAGTGCCAGGGTTGGTCGCCCTGGCTGGAAATGCGCTGGATTTCCGAGAGTCTGCCCGTCTTGGCGTTGACCGAATAGACCACAATCGTGTCTTCGCCGCGATTGGAGGCATAGAAGAAGCGGCCGTCCTTCGAAATGGTGATCTCGCCGGCGCTCTTCTTGCCGTAGAAATCCCTGGCGACGGTGGAAAGCGTCTGGACCGGGGTCAGCCTGCCGGCGGACGCGTCCCAGGTATAAACATGCAGTTCAGCGGTCAGTTCGGTATTGAGATAGGCGAACCGGCCATTGGGGCTGAAGATCAGGTGGCGCGGGCCGGAGCCGGCGGGCACGGCCTCGAATGGCGTCGCGGCCGGCGTCAACTGATGCGTGGCCGGATCGAGGCGCGAGATGAAGATGCGGTCGGCGCCGAGATCGGGTGACAGCACATACCGGCCGCTCGGATCGACGGTAACGCCGTGGGCATGAGGGCTTTTCTGGCGCGGATTGGGGCCGTTGCCGTCATGCTGCGCGATCGATGCTGCCTCGCCGATGCTGCCGTCCTCATTCACCGGAAAGGATACGGTTTGGCCGCTGCCATAGTTGGCGGCGAACAGGCTGTGGCTTTTGGCGTCATAGGTCACATACGTCGTGCCGCCGCCCCTGGCGTCGATCCGGCTGAGGATTTTCAGCTTGCCGTCGCCATCGGGCGCCAGGGCCAGAACCTGGCCGTCGCTTTTGCCGTCATTGCCCAGTTCGTTGCCGGAATAGATGATTGGCCTGTCCGGGTTGGACGCCAGCCAGGTGGGACGTTCCAGCTCGATGGAGAGGCCCAGCGGTGTCAACTGGCCGCTGTCCTCGTTGAAGCGCGCGGCGTAGATGCCGGTCGGCGGCACGGGCTGGCCGGGACGGACATCGGCGGCGGTCAGGCCATGAGTGCCGAAATAGACCATGACATCGGCCGCGTGAACCGAACCCGCCAAAAGAGCCGCGGAAAGGGAGAGGAGGGAAATCGACTTTAACCGCATGAAATGTATCCTGTTATGTTCCCGAACGTGAAAAAAGGCGCGAACTTGCGTCCGCGCCCTGATGCCGGTCAGGTTTTGCTGTGGTGCGTCCACAGTTTCGTTGGAATGTAGATCGGCATGGAATCTTCCCAGATCGAGTCGGTAATCTGCCGCTTGTTGCCGCCGTCGGCATCCATGATCCAGATCTGGCCGTAGGGTTGGAAGGTGTTGTCATATAAGGCGCATTCATCGCGGAAGCCATAGAAGCCGCTGCTCCAAAGGATGCGTCCGTCATAATTCCAGATGGCATGGCTGTCATTGGCGCGGAAGGTGGTCAGGCGTGTCAGGCCCGTGCCGTCCGGCCGGATGGTGAAGAGGTCGTAGTTCTGGTAATCCACCTTGCGCGTGAACAGAATCTTGCTGCCGTCAGGTGACCAGATCGGCATATTGTCGAGTTCGGTGGTCAAAACACGGGTCTGGCGGGTTTCGAGATTGAGGATGCGCAGGCCCAGTTCCTTGCCGAACACACGATAGACGATCTCCTTGCTGTCCGCCGAATAGCTGGGGAAGCCCGCATTGGTGCTTTCGTCGGTCAGCGCTTCCAGGCCGGTGCCGTCGCGGCGGACACGCATGATCTGCGCCGAGTGCTGGCCGCGCGTGAAGAACCATTGGCCGACGCCGAAGGCGATCCACTGACTGTCCCCTGACCAGCTTGGCTGGAAAGCGCCGGCCAGGCCGTGCGCGACCATTTCCGGGTCGAGCTTCGTCTGCTTGACGACATCGAAGATGGTCTTCCGATTGGAGCCGTCGGGGTCCATGATGATGATCGACGAGGCAATGGCCTTCTCGGTGATGGCCAGCTTACCGTCACGCGACAGGGTGGGATAGACATCCATGTGGATATAATCCCATTCCGGATCCCAACTGTAAAGCTTCTGGAATTCGGGACGCGGTGTGTAATCGACCTTTTCGTAGATGACCTTGCTGCCATCCGGCGACCACGACGGATCGCGCATGGCATTGCCTTTGATGGGCGCGGCGCCGGACGTGTAGTACAGACCGGCATCGCCGCCGCCCTTGATCAGATAACCGACTTCCTTGTCGTTGAGATACTGCGGCGTCACCTTGCAGCCGGGGCCGGAAGCATGGGTCGTGTAGTCTCCCGTCTCCAGATTGACCGACATGATCTCGTTGGTCATCTTCGGCTGGCCTTCGGGACGGTGGGCGTTCCAGGTGTCCTCGTCCGACATGGCGTAGAAGATGATGTTTTTGCTGTCTGGCGACCATTTCGGCGCGCCCAGGGCATAGTCGGCGCGCGAGGCGACTTCGCGGAAGCCGGTGCCGTCCGGACGGATGATATAGATGCGTAACTGTTGCGTATGCTCCCAGCCGGCGGTGTTGTTATGGCCGCGCCAGTCGGTATTGCGGTCGGAAGAAAAGGCGATCCACTGGCCGTCCGGCGACCAGGAGGGGCGGAAGAAACAGTCCGGTTTTTCCGGATTGCCCTGGACTTCCGGCGCGATGGTCAGGTTGGTCAGTTTGCCCGTGGGGATATCGAGCAGCCAGATATTGTTTTTCCCAATACCTTCTGCGGAAGAACTGTCGCGGGTCGAGACGAAGGCCAGTTTCGAGCCGTCCGGCGACAGGGCGCCCTGGTCATCGACATGCGGGCTGTCGGTCAGGCGTTCCAGGCCGGTGCCATCGGTCTTGACGCGGTAGATATCGGACTGGCCCAGGCCATTGCGCTCGGAGGTGAAGACGATCCACTGGCCGTCTGCCGAGAAGGATGAATGGTACTCGAAAACCGAATCCGCCAGCAGCTTGCGTTCGTTCGAACCATCGGCATCGGCGATATAGAGTTCCGAGATCGATGGCCCGATGCGGTTCATCAGCATCACGCCCTTCTTCGCCGGCGCGGCGTCAGCAAAGGCCGCCTTTGCCATCGGAGCCGCCAGCAGGGCGGCCGAGGCCACGCCCAGAAATTTCCGTCTATCCATTTGTTTTCTCCACTTCGCCGTTTTGGCCGCGACAGGCCCCAGAAATAATTCCATGCAAATTCTATGGATAATTCCTGATCTCAGTAAAATCGCCGCGTCACCAATAGATTTGTCACGCGCCAATATAGGATTTGGTTATGCGGCCGCGTGTCGCATCTGTTTATGCAAGGCCGCATCCAGGTTGCCTGCCAGTTTTAGACAATCTGATGTCCATGCCAATTCAATTGGCTGCCGCTGATATTAAATTATGTTGCGGCCGTTTGAAAAAAGAAGCGCGCCATGGGGGGACATGACGCGCGATAGGGGCCGGCTGTCCTGACCTGGGGAGGTAACGCTTCAAACAGGGAGCCGAATGCGGGCAGGGATAGGTGAGGCGGGCGGATGGTGCAATTTGGAAACGGGTGAGCGGCGATAGGTTTCCGATCCGCACTTTCATACGCGACATCAAAAACTTATGCCGGGCAGGCGTTTTGGATTATACGAATCCGGCCGTCAGGACGATGCTGGATGACCGCTTGCCACAGGAGTGAAGGTTTGCCGCGTTCCCGAACCCAGATCAAACCACAAGCCGAAACCTTGCCTGCCGAGGCGCCGGTGGCGAAAACCCGGTTGCTGCCGTGGCTGATCGCTGTCGCCTTCTTTATGGAGTCGCTGGATACGACCGTGCTCAATACCGGCGTGCCGGCCATCGCCGCCGCCCTGCATGTCCAGCCTCTCAGCATGAAGGCGGTGCTGTCGAGCTATACCCTGGCGCTCGCGGTCTTCATCCCGATCTCCGGCTGGATGGCCGACCGCTACGGCACGCGACGGGTGTTCGCGGCAGCTATCGGCGTCTTTACCCTCGGCTCGATCCTCTGCGGCCTGTCGCCCAATGTGCACATGCTGGTGGCCAGCCGGGTGCTGCAGGGCATGGGCGGCGCCATGATGGTGCCGGTCGGGCGCCTGACCCTGGTGCGCAGCTTCCCCAAGGCCGAACTGGTGCGCGCCATGAGCTTCGTGGCGGTCCCCAGCCTGATCGCGCCGACCCTGGGGCCGCTGATCGGCGGGCTGATCGTCACCTATCTGAACTGGCGGATGATCTTCTTCATCAATATCCCGATCGGCCTGCTGGGCCTGGTCATGGTGTGGCTGAAACTGCCGGACTACCGCAATGACAAGCGCCGGCCGCTCGATCTGGTCGGCCTGATCCTGTTCGGCTCCGGCATCGCGCTGCTCTCCTATGTGCTGGAGGTCTTCGGCGAGCACCTGCTGTCATGGTCCGAAATCCTTGGCCTGCTGGCAGTTTCGGCAGCGCTGATCGCCGGCTACTGGCTGAACAGCCAGCGCGTCACCTATCCGCTGCTGATGTTGAGCCTCTATCGCATCCGCACCTTCGCCGTAGCCACCGGCGGTTCCTTCCTGACGCGGCTCGGCATCGGCGGCATGCCTTTCCTGCTGCCACTGCTCTACCAGGTCTGTTTGGGCCTTGATCCGGTACAGTCGGGCCTGCTGATCATGCCGCAGGCGCTGGGGGCGATCACTACCAAGAGCTTCCTGCCGCGCCTGATCAGTTTCCTGGGCTACCGCCGTCTGCTGACCCTGAACACGGTGATCGTCGGCCTGTGGATCATGGGGTTCGCCCTGATTGGCCCCAAGGCGCCGGTTCTGCTGATCGCCGTCATGGTCTATATCTTCGGCGCCCTGACCTCGATCCAGTTCGCCGGCATGAATACCCTGACCTATGCCGATGTGCCCGGAAACCGCGCCAGCGGGGCCTCGTCCATCGCCTCGACGCTACAGCAGATGTCGATCTCGTTCGGCGTCGCCTGCGCCGGGATGATGGCGGCGATCTTCCTGCCGCAGGCCGGTGTCGAGAACAGCGCCGGCATGTTGCAGGGCCTGCACTCCAGCTTCCTGATCCTGGGCGGCTATACGGTTCTGTCCTCGGCCATCTTCTATCGCCTGCACACTGGCGATGGCGCCGGCAACCACAAGCCGGCGGCCACCTGACAACTTATCGGCGCTTGCCTGAAATCAATCTGACATCAGCGGCGGGCGGGCGCATGATGATCCCGCGTACCTGTCGCTGACCTGTGATGCCCATTGCAGGGTCAGCCTTCTCAACCTCTCCCGATTGGCACTGCCTGTTCGGTGAGCTGGTGTCCCAGACTCCCTCTTCCGGCTGCCGGGAGAGGGATTTTTTTGTCTGGGCCAGCCATAAAAAAACGCGCCGCTCCCGAAGGAACGGCGCGTCTTACGCCTACAGTACGCTTTTTACAGTCGTGCGGCCTCAGGCGCTGCGCAGGGCGGCCAGGTCGGTGTGCTCCGGATCGACGAACAGTTCCTCGATCGACAGACGGCGCGGGGTCAGGCCCTGTTTGAAGGCTGTCTGTTCCAGGGCTTTGATCGTCTTGATATTGGCGGCGATGCCGTAGGGCAGGGGATCGTGGCCGACGACCGGGCGAAGGCCCAAATAGCGCTTGTCTGAAGCCGTGGTGGCTTCGCCGGCGTCGAGGCGCGCCAGCCATTCGTTCTTGGCCCTGGTGAAGGCGTCGAAGATCGACTTGGCGACCCACGGATGGGCCTTCAGGATCTCGTCCTTGACCACAATGGTGCCGTGCATCGGATAGATGCCGGTGCGCGCGTAATATTCCGCTTCCAGTTCGGCGGCATTGGGGAAGAGGTCGGGATAGTTGGCCTCGACCTCTTTCCAGCCGCCGGTGGGGGCGCCGGTGCGGCCAATGCCGGCATTGGCGTGGAAGCCGGCGGCCAGTTCACCGCGCGCCATCATGTCGGCCAGGGAATCGCCTGGCGCGGTGTGGCTGACGTTTTCCGGCAGCTTGAGCTGGGTGACGTGCTCCTCGTCATCGACGATCCAGTTGATCTTGGAGTTATCGACGCCGAATTCATCGATCAGCACCTGGCGGGTCCAGACGCCGGTCGTCACCGAATAGGCGCGCACGCCGACCTTTTTGCCTTCCAGGTCCTTCGGGGTCTTCACGCCGGAATCGGGATGGACCAGCAGGCCGGCATGGTGGAAACGGCGCAGGACGAAGATCGGCAGGGCGGTGAAGGGGCGGCCATAGGCCTTGGCGATGATATAGGTGGTCGGGGCCAGTTCGCAGACATCGAATTCGACATCGCGCACCATGCGGCGGAAGGCGCCGATCTGCGGCTGGACGGTGATGATTTCGGCATCGACACCCTCGATGGGGATCGAGCCGTTGCGGATGGCGGCGGTGTGCGGGGCTTCCGCCACCGCGATGGTCAGTTTCAGTGTTCCGGACAAAATCTTGTCTCCAGTCGTGTTGCAGGCGCGAATAGCCGCGGTAAAGTCACCATGCCTGTAAACCCTGCGAAAATCAGATTGGAAAGTCTGTACCGGTCATAAGTTTTTGTCCGCAAATAGGTGTTCTTTGACGTTTACCGCGAAGACTTATGTCCGTCATCGCAAAATCAATGCCTACGGTTCCGTCAAATTCGTTATTTCTTTCCGCATCAGAAAGCGGCGCTTACGCTGGTTTTCCACACTGATAGGCGCTGCCAAATCGAGGGCGAGCCGGATACGTAATAATACGGAGATACCATGATTATCGATTGCCACGGACACTTTACGACGGTTCCCACCTCTTTCCGTGAATTCCGGGCAAGGCAGGTCGAATTCGCCAATGATCCGGCCAACGGCCCGAAGCCCTCCGATGCGCTGGTGACCGACGACCAAATCCGCGAGGCCATCGAAGGTGGGCAGTTGAAGTTGCAGAAGGAGCGCGGCTACGACCTGACCCTGTTCTCGCCGATCGCCGGCCTGATGAGCCACCATCTCGGTAATGAGCGCACCTCGCTGGAGTGGGCGGAAATCTCCAACAATCTCGTCCACCGCGTCACCGAAATGTATCCGGACAATTTCGCGCCGGTCTGCATGCTGCCGCAGTCGCCGTCCGCACCGGTCAGGAATTCGATCCCGGAACTGCGTCGCTGCGTCGAGGAACTGGGCTTTGTTGGCGCCAATCTCAACCCCGACCCGTCGGGCGGTTACTGGACCGGCACCCCGGTCACCGACCGCGAATGGTATCCGATCTTCGAGGCCCTGTGCGATCTCGACGTGCCGGCCATGATTCACGTCGCCGCCTCGTGCAACCCGTGCTTCCACGGCACCGGTGCGCACTACCTGAACGCCGATACCTCGGTCTTCATGCAGATTCTGCAATCAGACCTCTTCAAGGATTTCCCGACCCTGCGCCTGATCATCCCGCACGGCGGCGGCGCGGTGCCCTACCATTGGGGGCGCTATCGCGGCATGTCGCTGGAAATGGTCAAGCGCCCGCTGGAAGAAATGCTCGACAACATCTTCTTCGACACCTGCGTCTACCACCGTCCCGGCGTCGAACTCCTTACCACGGTCATTCCGGTTGAGAACGTCATGTTCGGTTCGGAAATGATCGGCGCCGTGCGCGGCAAGGATCCGAACACCGGCAACTATTTCGACGACACCAAGAAGTATGTCGATGCGATCCCGAGCTTAAGCGCCGACGACAAGGCCAGGATCTATGAGGGCAATGCCCGCCGCGTCTATCCGCGCCTTGACAAGCGCCTGAAGGCGCAAGGAAAGTAAGCGATACAGGAAGGACAACCAAAATGAGCACACGTCTGAACGGAGTCATCCGTGTCTGGGAAGAGGGCCGTCCGGCCTTCGCCGCCTTCTCGCAACTGGATCGCCGCGCCGCCATAGAGTTTTCGGCCTCGCCCTACGATTCCATCATCTACGAGATGGAGCATAATCCGTGGGATATCGTCGGCCTGCGCGACTCGATGCAGTATCTTCTGAATCGAAAGCAGATTCTCGATGCCGGTTCGCTGGCCCCGACGGTCACGCCGATCTGCCGCATCCCGCCAAACGGCAATGAGATGGACCAGGCCTATGCCAAGCAGGCGCTCGATTGCGGCGTCTATGGCGTGGTCTGGCCGCACATCACCACAGTCGAGGAAGCGCGCAACGCCGTTTCCGCCTGCCGCTATCCGCGTCCGGAAACCGCGCCCAACTATGAGCCGGCCGGTATCCGCGGCGATGCGCCGACCTTCGCCAGCCGCTATTGGGGGTTGGGCCAGCAAGACTACTACAAGAAGGCTGACGTCTGGCCGCTCAATCCGGAGGGCGAAATCCTGGTCTTCCTGATGATCGAGTCGGTCAAGGGCATGAACAATCTCGATGAGATTCTCGGCAATGTGCCGGGCATCGGCTGTGTGCTGATCGGCGAGGGGGACTTAAGCCAGAACCTCGGCTTTCCGCGCCAGTACGATCACCCGGTCGTGCATGAGGCGATGGCGAAGATCGTCGCCACCTGCAAGAAGCACGGCGTACCGGTCGGCCATCCCCACGTCACCACCAAGAATGTCGAGCGCGTGCTGGCGGAAGGCTTCCAGTTCCTGATGTCGGCGCCGGTGCGCACCTTCAAGGCCATCGATATGGCGCGCGAAATCGTTGGCGCCAAGATCGAGGCCGGACCGGCCAGCGCCGCCTACTAAACGGGACTGCAGTTCTTCTGCTTTGCGGGCGCCATAGATCAATCTATGAGCGCCCGAATGCTTTATAAAAGTACCTCCAATGAAAACGACCTTCCGCGCCCTGAAAAATCCCAGCTACCGTATCTGGGCGACAGGCGCAGCGGTTTCCAATGTCGGCACCTGGTTGCAGCGCACGGCGCAGGACTGGATCGTTCTGACCATGCTGACGGCGCACAGCGCTAAGGCGGTGGGCATCGTCATGGCTCTTCAATTCGGACCGCAGGCGGTGTTATTGCCATTCACAGGCTACGCCGCCGACCGTTTTGACCGCCGCAGGCTGCTGATTGTTACCCAGGCAATCATGGGTACTCTGGCGGGCATCCTCGGTGTCCTGACCCTGACAGGCTTGGTGCAGCTCTGGCATGTCTATGTGCTGGCGGGTCTGCTGGGCCTGATCACAGCCTTCGATACCCCGGCCCGGCAGATATTCGTCTCCGATCTGGTGCCGGTCGAGGAACTTTCCAACGCCGTGGCGCTCAACTCGGCTTCGTTCAACGCCGCCCGCCTGGTGGGGCCGGCCGTGGCGGGTGTGCTGATCGCCCTGGTCGGTTCTGGCTGGGCGTTCCTGCTCAATGCGGCGTCCTTCTTCGGCGTGCTGATCTCGCTCACCCTGCTGCGCATTGCCCCGTCGCAAAGTCGTGAGACGCGTCCCGCCAAATCGAACTTTGCGGATGGTTTCCGCTATATCAGCCGCCGTCCGGACCTGATGGCAATCATGCTGATGTTCTTTCTGATCGGCACCTTTGGTCTCAACTATCCGATCTTCATATCGACCATGGCGGTCAGTGAATTCCACAAGGGAGTCGGGCAATTCGGTCTGCTGACATCAATCCTGGCCATCGGGTCGGTGTCGGGGGCGCTGCTTTCCGCCGGTCGGCCGACGCCGCGCCTGCGTCATCTGCTGATAGGATCCGCCTGCTTCGGACTAGGCTCGACCATCGCCGCCATCATGCCCAATTACTGGACCTTCGGGGCTGCCTTGATTATGATCGGTGTATCGGCCCAGACCTTCAGCACATCAGCCAACGGCTTGGTTCAAATGTCCACGGAAAGCCATCTGAAAGGCCGGGTGCAGGCGATCATGATGGCGGTTTTTAACGGGGGCACACCACTTGGCGCCCCGATCGTCGGCTGGGTGGCCGATCGCTATGGCCCCCGATGGGGCATCATGGTCGCCGCGTTTGGCGGTTTTGGGGCTGCCACCGCGATGCTATATTATCTTGTTAAATTTTGTCACCTCCGCCTGCGCGTATCAAGAGGGCGCTGGCGTGTAGAAAACGAGCGCGCGGACGGGCGGTCTGGGGCAGATTGACGAAGCCGTTGGCCGGGCAATACGGTGCGGGACCGGCCACGCCAAGCCGATCATCCGTCGATCTTCCTGCGCTGAATACCGCCGGCGCGGGCATCCTGAAGCCTAGAGACCGGCGGCGTTACGCAACTTGCCGAGGAATGTTTCGTGCAGCCGCGTGGGCAGGAAGCCCGACCGGGTGGTGATGCCGATGTCGCGGTTGGAGCCGGTCAGCGGCGGTCCCATGACTTTCAGCAAACCGGATGAGACTTCCGCCTCGACCTGCTGGGCCGAAAGAATGGCGGCGTAATCGCTGCGCAGCAGGATTTCGCGGGTGGCGACCAGCGACGAACTCTCGATAACGCGATGCGGCGAGGGCAGGCCCTTGGCGGCCATGAAGGTTTCGAAATTGCTCCGGCCGGGGGTACCGGTGCGGGGCAGTATCCATGACAGGCTTCCCAATTGTTCCGGCGTCAGCTTATCCGTCCGGCTGTCGAAACCTGGCGCCAGAGGGTGAGTGGCGCGGATCAGGATCAGGAGCGGATCGCTGAAAAGCCTTTCCTGCGTCAGATTATCCGGCGGAACCTTGCGCAGGGCGCCGAGCAGGAAGTCGATGCGGCCATGCCGCAGGGCGGTGACCTGTTCGTTGTAAGGGCCGTCTACGATCGCCACACGCGCGTCGGGGAAAGCCTTGAGCGTTGCCGCCAGCGCCTTGGGCAGCCATTGCGACCGCGCCAGCGGCAGGGCGCCGATCCGCAGGGTGCCTTCCATGATGCCCTGGATTTCGCGCACGGCTTCGTGGGCCAGGGAGATTTCGCTGAAGCACAGGTCGCCGAAGCGGGCGAGGGTGCGCGCTTCGTTGGTCGGTTCGACATGGGAACCCTCGCGCCGCCACAGGGGAACGCCGCACAGGGTTTCCAGTTCGCGGGCGGCGCGGTGAACGCTGGGCTGCGACACGCCGAGCTGGCGCGCCGCCTGGCTGAAGCCGCCGGTTTCGATGACGGCGGAGAGGGCGCGCAACTGGGTCTCGGTCACCAGTTTCTGGATCGGCATGGGCGAGCGCCGCTTCCAATGCTGCAAGGCGGCTTCTGCTTCTTTCAGATAGTCGGCGGCGGCGGCGATGCGCGGACACCAGACGGCGCCGGCCTGGGTGGGCGTCATGCCACGCGACGAGCGCTCGAACAGGGTGACGCCGAGATCGGATTCGCAAGCGGCGACAGCATTTGTGATCGCCGACTGTGAGATGTGGCTGAGGGCGGCGGCCTTGAGCGCGCTGCCGGTCTCAAAAACGGCCAGCGCGGCCCACAGGCGGCGCAGACGGAAAATATCCATGCAGGCTCCTATAACCAAAACAGATAGCACTGCGCGCAGTTTCCGGGAACCCTTTTGTGGCAATCTCTGAAATAAACGGCGGCACACATGTGAGGAAACCGTCATGCCTGTCGTCGTCACCAATATCAAACGTCCGTCCGCTACTGCCTGCGGGGAACTGCAAGGCCATGGCGTGGCCACGGTTCACGAGGCGCAGGGCCGTGTGGGCCTGATGAACGCCTGTATGCGGCCGATCTATCGCCCGGCCATGATCGCCGGCCCGGCCGTGACGGTCGAGGTGGCGCCGGGCGACAACTGGATGATCCACGTCGCGGTCGAGCAGTGCCAGCCGGGCGACGTGCTGGTGGTGACCCCGACCTCGCCCAATCATGACGGTTATTTCGGCGACCTGCTGGCCACTTCGCTGAAAGCGCGCGGCGTCAAGGGCCTGATCATCAATGCCGGCATCCGCGATATCGCCACACTGACTGAAATGGGCTTCCCGGCCTGGTCGAAGGCGGTCTATGCCCGCGGCTGCGTGCGCGATACCCTGGGCAGCGTCAATGTGCCGTTGGTCTGCGCCGACGCCATCGTCAATCCGGGCGACGTGATCGTGGCCGATGACGACGGCGTGTGCGTCGTGCCGCGCGACAAGGCCGTGGAAGTGGCCGCCAGGGCGACCGCGCGTGCCGCCTCCGAGGAAGCCCGCCGCGTCCGTTTCCAGAACGGCGAACTGGGCCTCGATATCTATGACATGCGCGAGACGCTGAAGGCCAGGGGCCTCGTCTATATCGACCAGAAGGACTTCTGATCATGCTTCGCGGCATTTCCTGTAGTATCTATCGCGGCGGTACGTCCAAAGGGCTGTATTTCCTGAAAAGCGACCTGCCGGCCGATATCGCCACGCGTGACGCGGTGCTGCTGGCGGCCATCGGCTCGCCTGATGCCCGCCAGATCGATGGCATGGGCGGCGCGCATTCCCTGACCTCGAAGATCGCCATCGTGTCGCCGCCGTCGCACCCTGAAGCCGATGTCGATTACCTGTTTCTGCAGATTTTCCCCGACAAGGATATTGTCACGGATCAGCAGAACTGCGGCAATATCCTCGCCGGTGTTGGGCCTTTCGCCATCGAGCAGGGGCTGGTGACGGCGGCGGGTGAGGTCACCCGTGTTCGCATCCATATGCTGAACACCAAGAGCATCGCCGTCGCCCATATCCAGACGCCCGGCGGTATCGTGGAATATGACGGCGACGCCCGCATCGACGGCGTGCCGGGCACGGCCGCGCCGGTGCCGACCGATTTCCTCGATGTCGCCGGTTCCTCCTGCGGCGCGCTGCTGCCGACCGGTAATGCGCAGGATATCATCCACGGCGTGGCCGTGACCCTGATCGACAACGGTATGCCGGTGATCGTGGTCAAGGCGGCCGATCTTGGCCAGACGGGCAATGAGACACCGGAAGCCATGGAGGCCGATGCCGCCCTGAAGGCGCGCGTGGAAGCTATACGCCTGGAGGCCGGCCGTTTGATGAATCTGGGCGATGTGACCAGCAAGTCGGTGCCGAAAATCAGCCTGATCTCGAAGGCGCGGAATGGCGGCGCCGTCTCGACGCGCACCTTTATTCCGCACCGCGTGCATGACGCCATCGGCGTTTTCGGCGCTGTCTCGGTGGCGACGGCCTGCGTGTTGAAAGGCTCCGTGGCCAATAATCTGCTGGGACTCGACGCGCAGGGCGCCATCGATCTGGAGATCGAGCATCCGACCGGCTTTTTTACCGTATCCATGGACATCGAAGGCGAAGGGAAAGCGCTGACGATCCGGCGGTCCGCGCTTTTACGGACCGCGCGCAAGCTGATGACCGGCGAGGTGTTCGTCTCGCAGAAAGTATGGCCGCTATGACAATTTCGACGATTGCCCTGATTGGTTTCGGCGAGGTCGGCCAGGTCCTGGCCGCCGAACTGTCGCAACGGCCGGACCTGACCCTTAAGGCCTATGACCTGAAGCTGTTCGATAACCGTTCGACCGTGGCGCGGGCCGCCGGCGCCGGCCATGTGGTGCGCTGCCGCTCCGCCGCCGAAGCCGCCAGGGGCGCGGACCTGATCATTTCAGCGGTCACCGCCGCCCAGACGGAAATCGCCGCCCGTTCGGTCATACCGGGATTGAAAGCCGGCGCCTGGTTCATGGACCTCAATTCCGCCTCGCCGGAAGCCAAGATCGCGGCGGCCCATATCATCGAAGGCGCCACCGGCCGTTATGTCGAGGCCTCGGTGATGTCGCCGATCGAGCCGAAGCGGCTGGCTTCGCCCATCCTGCTGGGCGGACCCTACGCCGAAATGTTTTCGTCCCTCATAGGCGCGCTCGGCTTCACTGGTGCGAGCTACTATTCCGATATTCCCGGCCGGACGGCGGCCACCAAGCTGTGCCGCAGCGTGATGATCAAGGGGCTGGAGGCGCTGATCTCGGAATCGCTGCTCTCCGCCCGCCATTACGGCGTCGAGGACGTGGTGCTGGACAGCCTGAACAATCTATTCCCGCATCCCGACTGGGAAGGCTATGCCTGTTACATGATCTCTCGCACCCTCGAACACGGTGCGCGCCGGTCGGAAGAAATGCGCGAAGCCGCCAGGACGGTCGCCGAAGCCGGAATTACGCCGTGGATGTCCGAAGCGGCCGCCAATCGCCAGGCCTGGGCGACGGATTATGCCGGGGCGCTCAGGACGGAAGGCCTCAAGCCCATGCTCGACGCCATGCGTGAACAGATAAATAACCGGAAGGATGCCGCCGAATGAGCCGTGAACAGCCCCTGATTATCGATTGCCACGGTCACTACACGACCGCGCCGGCGCCGCTGACCAACTTCCGCGAGATGCAGGTTGCGCATTTCAGGGATCCGCTCAAGCCCGCGCCGGAAGGCGTGGTGGTGTCGGATGACGAAATCCGCGAAACCATCGAAAAGAACCAGTTGAAACTGCTGAAGGAACGCGGCGCCGACATGACGATCTTCTCGCCGCGCGCCTCGGTCATGGGGCCGCATATCGGCGACGAAGCGGTATCCAGGCGCTGGACGGTGGAGAGCAACAACATCATCAAGCGCGTCATTGACCTGTTCCCCGACTATTTCATTGGAGTCTGCCAGTTGCCGCAGTCGCCGGGTGCTGGGCTGCAAGGCTCCATCGACGAATTGCAGCGCTGCGTCGATATGGGCTTTATCGGCTGCAATCTGAACCCTGATCCCTCCGGCGGTCATTTCTCGGCCCCGCCGATCTATGACAAATACTGGTATCCCTTCTTCGAGAAGATGGTCGATCTGGACGTGCCGGCCATGATCCATGTGTCCGGCTCGTGCAATCCGGCCTTCCACGCCACCGGCGCCTATTACATCAATGCGGATACGACCGCCTTCATGCAGTTCATCGAAGGCGACCTGTTCCGCGATTTCCCCGACCTGCGCCTGATCATCCCGCATGGCGGCGGCGCGGTGCCCTATCACTGGGGGCGTTATCGCGGCCTGGCCGACATGCTGAAAAAGCCGAACCTGCGCGATCACGTCATGAAGAACGTCTATTTCGACACCTGTGTCTATCATCAGCCGGGCATCGATCTGCTGTTCAGGGTGATCGACAACAGGAACATCCTGTTCGGCTCGGAAATGGTCGGGGCGGTGCGGGGCATCGATCCGGAAACCGGCTTTTATTTCGACGACACCAAGCGCTATGTCGACAACCTGACCATTTCCGCCGAGGAAAAATATAATGTCTTCGAAGGTAATGCCCGCCGTGTCTATCCGCGTCTGGACAAGGCTCTCACTAATAGGCGACTTTAGACGACGGCTCCGTATTTCTGGCTTTGGCGAAAGGTCGCCGGTCGTTCGCCTGTCTGTTTGGTAAAGAAGCGCGAGAAGTACGATGGGTCGTCAAAGCCCAGCCAGTAAGCGATCTGCGCTACGCTCATGTCCGAGTAGATCAGGTTGCGTTTGGCTTCGATGATGATCCGGTCGTGGATCAGCTTGACCGGGGTCTCGCCGGTGATGTTCATGCAGGCGGTACGCAGGGCGCCCTGCGAGATATTCAACTCCTCGGCGAAGCGCGCCAGAGGCCAGCCCTCACGATAGCGGCGTTCGATCATGTCCTTGAACTGTGCGACGATGGCGCCGTGGCCACGCGGGGCAGGAGCAGGCATATCGCCTTCCGTGCCGATTTCCCGCAACAGGGTCACCAGGACGGTGGAAACATAAGCCTCGGCGGCCAGCACTGCGCCGGCGGCGCTTTCATCCAGTTCCCGGTCAAGCTGCAGCAGGGCTTCATTCAGCATGTGAAAGGCCTTGGGGGTATTGGCCAGGGACAGGGTGCGCGCATTTTTCCATACCAATTCAAATTCGGCGACCCGCGCCAGCAGGGTGCGTTGGTAGGTCTCGGCCAGGGTCAGGACCCAGCCGTCGGTATCCTTGGCATACTGGAAGCCATGCACCACATGCACCGGCACGATCAGGACCGCCGGGCTGTCGAATTCATAGGTCTGGCCGTCGGCCATCATGACGCCGCTGCCGCTGCGCACCAGTACGATCTGGGTAAAATGCGGATGGGAATGCGGCGCGATATACCAGTTCGACTCGCTGCAACGCTTGGCGAGCGGTTCGACATTGACGAACCATGACCCTGCGGGACTGTCATCGCCGTAAAGGAAAAAGCGCGGAATCTCGCCGTTTGATTTTGCGCCGACGAAGGTCGTTTTTCTGATCATCGCTGGCGTGTCCATGGATGCGACCTCCACAAAAGTACCAGAAATCGCTCAATCCGTCCATCGAAGCGGTGCGACTTCCGTATTATCCATTGATGATAGCGGGTTCTGTTTGCGGTCGTCAATCCCAATGCAGATGCCGCTGAAATAATAAATAAGGTCAGTAAGCCCAGGTTTGCTGAAACGATCAGCCTATACTTACAGGCTGGCACACACAGGGAATGGAAAATGAAAGCATTTGGAAAATGTAGACTTCTGTCGTCATGCGCTATACTGGCGTTTCCACTTTTGACAATGCCCGCCCATGCGCAATCGACAGAGGTCGCAACCGGCACTGAACCCGCCGGCGACAAGGGTATCGTTGAGGTCATCATTACAGCGCAAAAGCGTTCGGAAGCCCTTTCCAAGGCGCCGATCGCCGTATCCGCCTTCTCCGGCAACACGCTGAAATCACAAGGCGTCGTCAGTGTTGCCGATCTGCAGAATGTGGCGCCGGCCGTGAGCGTTGGCCGGGATGGTTTCGGCGTCAATGTCAATATTCGCGGCGTGACCACCACGGACACGACCAGCAAGGGCGAGCAGGGGATTGCCTTCAACGTCGATGGCGTGCCGCTGGGCCGGCCAAGCGAGCAGGGTCTGGCCTTCTTTGACGTGCAGCGTGTCGAGGTGCTGCGCGGACCGCAGGGCACCCTGTACGGCAAAAGCTCGACGGGCGGTGCTATCAACGTCATTTCCAACAAGCCTGGCCAGGCCTTTGACGCCGCCGGTGACGTGGAACTCGGAAACTACAATACCCGCCGCGTCAACCTGATGGTCAATGTGCCGCTCACCGACCAACTGGCAATCCGGGCGGCGGTCAACAGCAACAAGCGCGATGGTTTTATTTCTCCGAATGACGGGTCGGCCGCGCGCAATGACGAAGACAATACGTCGGGCCGTTTGTCGATTCTCTACAAGCCGACATCGAACCTGTCTTTCCTGGCGATTCTGTCGGGCGGCATGGTGAGGGGCGTGGGGGCTGGCACGGCTGTTTACAGCAATACCCAGTCGGGCGGTACGGGCAAATCGGTGCTCACGGCCTATGGCAATCCGTTTGGCGGCGATATGGACGAGAACTTCTCGAACGTCATCACTCAGACGGATGGCAGTTTCGGCGGTGTTCATGCGACCCTGGTGGCGGCGCACCTGCATTTTTCCGCAAACAACTTGACCTCACAGACCTATGATCCCGCGTTAAACGGGGATCAGTACGGCTGGGGCATCTACCGCGGCACCGTGAATACGGATTACGAGGAATTGCGTTTCTCGAACGAAACGCCGGGGCGCTTCGAATGGGTGGCCGGTATGAACTATTCGCGCGAAGACATTCACGAGAGCGATCACGGCTGGAACGCGCCCGTATCTGACCCGACGGTCGCGGCCAGCGTCAACGGTATCGATCCGGTCAACCAGACGGTCCATACCAGCCGCGGCCTGTTTGCCCAGATCGGCTACAAGATTACGGATGAGTTGCGCCTGACTCTGGGCGCCCGTGAATCGACGGATCAGGTCCGCCGGATCGGCACCTTCGCCGCTGGTCCGGGCGCCTGGCTTGACCAGAATGGCGATCTTTGCGCGGGAACGACCAATGACTGCATTGGCGGAGATAACAACGGGTATCAGAAGGCCAAGAAACCAACCTGGCGTCTGGGGATGGACTATCAGTATGCGCCCAACCAAATGCTCTATGGCTACGTTGCCACGGGTTACAAGGCGGGCGGGTTCAACGATTTCGATCCGGCGACCGGCGGAGTCGGCACCTATGAGCCTGAAGAACTGACCGCCTATGAAATCGGTTACAAGGGGCGTCCGTTCAGCAATCTGCAATTCAATTCGGATGTGTTCTATTACGACTACACCAAGGCCCAGGTCAGCAGCCTGGTCAATATTTCCGGTAATTTCGTCATCTACACGCGGGATGTGCCGGAACAGATCTGGGGCTGGGAAAACGAACTGCACTATCGCCCGACCTCGAAGGACACGATCGATGCCTCACTTGTCTTCGAGCGCTCGAAATATGTGAGCTTCATGGCGGGTCTGTTCCAGAATGTCGACTGGTCCGGCAAGACCTTGGACAAGACGCCATCGGCGGTATTCACGCTGGGATACAGCCACATATGGACGCTTCCCGATGACCGCAGCCTGGTCTTCCACGGCTTCTCCAAATATAGCCAGTCCTACAAGATCAGCGATTTCGTCAATGCCGTTCAGTACAATCAGAGAGCCTTCACGCGTTCCGATGTGACCCTGACCTATAACTTCAATAACGATATGATGTACTTCGAAGGGTACATCAAGAACCTGGAAGACAAGGTGCAGACGATCAGCGCTCCCAACAATGGCAATGTCGCCATTTCGGAACCGCGCATGATGGGTATCCGTTTCGGCGCCAAGTATTAGGTTGCATAACCGGGAGCGGGCGTTGGCGTCCGTTCCCCTTTCATGAGGCGCCTGATGCGTAATCTTGTTTTCTGCCTGCTGATCCTGGGGTTGGATGTGGTCTTCGCGCTTATGAGTGCGCATGTCGTCTCCATCCCTGGTCTCGCCAGTTTGTGGCAGGGCGTGCCGGTCGCCGTCCTGCTGGGCGTGGCCGGCATTATTGCCCTGGTCGTGCTGAACTTCATCATTGCCGCCATCGCCATGCCGGCGCGGGACGGTGCGAGGTGATCGGGATTATCTGTTTCGTCGTCACGGTGGTCGTGACGCTCCTGATCACCGCCTGGGCCGGCCGTCAGGGTCAGAAGAAGTCCCAGCTCTATAATGCCGGCGGCAATATCACGGGCACGCAAAACGGACTGGCCATTTCCGGCGACTTCATGTCGGCGACGACGGTTCTGGGCATCACCGGTCTGTACTTTTCCGGCGGCTGGGACACGATCATCTTCTATCTGGCGCCGATCGCGGGCCTCGCCCTGATGCTGCTGCTGGTGGCGGCGCCCCTGCGGCGGCTCGGCGTCTATACCCTGGGCGATGTGCTGACCCACCGGCTGCAATCGCCGGGCCTGCGGCTTTTCTCCGGTATCACCACCCTGGTCATTTCGCTCTTCTACCTGCTGGCCCAGATGGTCGGCGCGGGGACTCTGATCGCGGCCCTGTTTCATATGCCGTTCGTGCTGGCGGTCTCGATCGTCGGCGCGCTGATGGCCATCTATGTCGCGGTCGGCGGCATGCTGGCCGCCACCTGGGTGCAGATCGTCAAGGCGGCCCTGCTGGTGGGCACGGTCATCGTGCTGGCCATTATCTGCCTGGCGCAGTCAAACGGCATCGACGGCCTTTATGCCAGCATCGTGCCGCTCAAGCAGCACCTGCTCCAGCCCGGTGGCATGAAGTTCGATCCGCTCTCCGCCGTTTCGCTCGGTCTCGGAATGGTGGTCGGGCTGGTCGGACTGCCGCACCTGCTGATCCGCTTTTTCACCGTGCCGGATGAACGCGCGGCGCAACAGTCGGTGGTGGTGTCGAGCACCATAGTCGGCCTGGTCAATATCCTGCTGTTCCTGATCATCGGGCCGTCGGTTCTGGCTTTCGTCACCGGCGCAGGCCATGTCGGCATCGACGGCAAGCTGGTGGGGGGCAGCAACATGGCCATTCTGCATCTGGCCTCGGTCCTTGGCGGTGACAGCCTCTACGGCATCATCTCGGCGGTGGCCTTCTCGACCATCCTGGCGGTTGTCGCCGGCCTGACCATCGCCTCGGCCTCGGCGGCAGCGCATGATGTCTGGCGCACGCTGCGCGCACGCAGGAGCAGCGACGCCGAGGAGTTATGGGTGTTCCGGCTGTCGGCCGTGGCGCTGGCGGCGGTGGCGATTGCGCTCGCCGTCGTCTTCCAGCACGAGAACATCGCCTTCCTCAGCGCCCTGGCCTTCGCCGTGGCCGCCAGCACCAACTTCCCCGTCCTGATCCTGGTGCTTTACTGGCGCGGGCTGACGGCAGCCGGGGCACTGTCCGGCGGCTTTGCCGGTCTGCTCCTGTCCGTCGGTCTGATTGTGGTCGGCCCGCAGGTCTGGGTCGCCATCCTGCATCACGCAAAACCAATCTTCCCTTACGAATATCCGGCCTTGTTCGTCGTGCCGGTCACCTTCATCGTCTGTTTTCTTGTCTCTAAATTGGGTGCCAAACCCGTCATCACGGAATAGCTGAGATGTTCAAATCCCTTGCCCTTGTCGCCGCCATCCTTGGCCTGGCCGCCGGCGCGCCCGCTTTCGCGGCGACACCCTCCCTGGTCGATCTGGGTCTGAAAGACCTGCCGGTCACCGCCGCCGCCATGCCCTGCGAGCAACTGGCACGCGCCGATTTTGAGAGCATCCCCGGCGCGCCGACCCGCATCAGCAAGGCGCAGGTCCAGACGGACGCCAAGACCGGCGCGGAATTCTGCCGTATCACCGGTTATGTCGCCCCACAGGTTCAGTTCGAACTGCGTTTGCCGACCAAGACCTGGACGCAGCGTCTGCTGATGACGGGCTGCGGCGGCCTCTGCGGCAATATTGGCCTGTTTGTCAGTCATGCCGACGATTGCCTGCCGGTTCAGCGGGGCGAAATCGCCATCGTCGCCACCGATATGGGCCATGAAGGCAATGGCGGCGTCTGGGCCAAGGACGACCCGGCCCTGCGCACCGATTTTGCCTATCGTGGCATCCACGTCGTGGCGCTGGCGGCTAAGGCGATCATCGCCAAATACTATGGCCAGCCGCAGGCCTATGCCTATTTCTCCGGCTGTTCGGATGGCGGCCGCGAGGCCCTGATGGAAGCGCAGCGCTTCCCGACCGACTTCGACGGCATCACCGCCGGGGCGCCGGCCGCCAATTTCGTCGTGCAGAACTCTTTCTATCATGCCTGGAACGCCGTGAAGAACACTGGCGCGGATGGCCAGCAGATTCTGACGCCTGAGCGCGTGGGTATTTTGCACACCGCTGTGCTCAAGGCCTGCGACAAGCTGGATGGCGGGGTTGATGGCCTGATCGTCGACCCGACGCAATGCCATTTCGATCCGGCCACGATCCAGTGCAAACCGGGTGCGGCCACCGATACCTGCCTGACCGCCGCCGAAGTGGCTGTGGCCAAGGCCTTCTATGATGGCGCGCACGACGATCAGGGTAATCGCTTCGTGGTCGGCGGTCTTCAGCCCGGTTCCGAACTGGCCTGGGTGGGCGTTGAGATTTCACCCTTCCCCGGTATGCCGCTGTTCGGCCTGAGCGCGGCGGGCGATGCCACCAAGTACCTGCTGAACTGGCCGTCCCTGCCGACCGAGTGGACCGTGCTGAAGGACTTTACTTTCGACAAGCCGGCCTTTGACAGGTTCACGGCGTCGTATCCGCTCTATAACGCCACCAACCCGGACTTGTCAGGCTATTTCGGCCGCGGCGGCAAGCTGATCATGTGGCACGGCTGGTCAGACCCACACATCTCGCCGATCAACTCCATCGCCTATTATCGCGGTGTGGAAGCGACCTTGGGCGCGCAGACAGCACGTGACAATATGCGCTTCTACCTGTTCCCCGGTCTCTATCACTGTGGGGGCGGTGATGGCCTCAACACCTTCGACATCCTGACCCCGGTCATGGCCTGGGTGGAAAGCGGCAAGGCGCCGGAGGCCCTGCAAGCGTCTCACAGCGACCAGCGCATGGGGCCGCCGCCATCGGATGAGGCAAAGCCCGCCGGGATACCCGCAGGCCTGCCGTCCCTCGGCGCCGCGCCGCAGGCCGGTGCGACTGTCATGGTGGAGCCATATCCGTTGCTGGCCGATTTCAATGGCAAGACGAAGGCCGTCAATGGCTACGCGCTCTTCAATCCGCCCGCCTGGGCTGGCGAGCATCTGTTCAAGCCCTACAAGCCCGTGACCTGCGGCTTCAACGGCGATACCTACACCTGCGCCGCGGAGTAAGTTGAATGGCTCGCATCATAGGCGGCATCGGATCCTCCCATACCCCGACGATCGGTTTCGCGGTCGATCAGGGCAAGCAGGACGATCCGGTCTGGGCGCCGATCTTCGAGGCCTATCGTCCGGTGCGCGACTGGCTGGAGGCAAGGCGTCCCGACGTCTTGTTCTTCATCTATAACGATCACGTCACCTCGTTCTTCTTCGATCACTATTCGGCGTTCACGCTGGGGATCGGGGACAGCTATGCGGCGGCGGACGAGGGCGGCGGGCCGCGCAACCTGCCGCCGGTGCGCGGCCATGGCGGACTGGCCCGGCATATCGGCCAGTCGATGATGGCGGAAGAGTTCGACATGTCCTTTTTCCAGTCGAAGCCGCTGGACCACGGCTGCCTGTCGCCGCTCAGTGTCATGTGGCCTTATGAGGGCGGCTGGCCGGGATCGATCGTTCCGCTGGCCGTGGGCGTGCTGCAATTCCCCATACCCTCGGCGCGGCGCTGCTATAAATTCGGCCAGGCGCTGCGGCGGGCCATCGAAAGCTACCCGGAAGACCTAAGCGTGGCGATCGTCGCCACCGGCGGCCTGTCGCATCAGGTGCATGGCGAGCGCGCGGGCTTCAACAATCCCGAATGGGACCAGCGCTTTCTTGACCTGATAATCGACGATCCCGAAACCCTGGCCGGAATGACGCATGCGCAATATGCCGAACTGGGTGGCTGGGAAGGCGCGGAGGTGATCATGTGGCTGATCATGCGCGGCGCCATGCCCGAAAAGGTGAATTGCCTGCACAAGAGCTATTACCTGCCGTCGATGACCGGCATTGCCAATCTTCTGCTGGAGCCGGTCGAGGGCGGAAACACGACCGATCCTGAGGCGCAGAACCGCTTGATCGATCATCAGCTTGACGGCGCGGACGCGCTCACCGGCACCTATCCCTTTACTCTGGCGCAAAGTGTCCGGGCCTATCGGCTCAATGCCTATCTGCACGGCATGGTGACGCCCGAACATCGCCGGATGTTCCTGAGTGATCCGGAGGCATCCTTTGAGGCGGCCGGTCTGACGGAAGATGAGCGCACCCTGATCCGCAGCCGTGATTGGGCCGGGATGATCCATTATGGTGCGATCTTCTTCGGACTGGAAAAACTGGCGGCGGTCCTGGGCCTGCCCAACGCGGCGGTCTATGCCGGGATGCGCGGCCAGTCGCTGGAAGAGTTCCAGAAAACGCGCAATGCGCCCGGCGCCGTCTATTCTGTTGCCGACATCAAGGTTTGAACAAGGTTTGAAAAAGTGCAAACCTTCGGATCAACCGATTGGCGGCCACAAAAAAGTCAGGTTAGTGAAGACTAACCTGACTTTTTTGAATCTCGGCGGCGTTAGAAACGGCCGGGTTTACTCAGCCAGCTGTCGATATAATCATAGGTCGTCTTGACTGTGTCACCGAACTGGCCAGGCGTGGTTTCGCATTTGATGCAGGTGCGGTAGACGTGATCGGCGCCCTCGATGAAGGCCAGCGACTTGTCGGCGCTTTTCGTGTGGTTATAGATTTCCTCGGCCGCCAGGCCTTCCCAGTGGCCGGTCATGCCCAGCGCCAGGAAGGGCACTGTGACGCCCTCGACATTGCCCGGCGGGCTGGCATAGGTCGAGGTCCATTCCACGCCGTGGATCGCACTTTCGTCATAGCCGAAATTATCGGTGACGCGGATGGCGAAGCTGGAAAGATAGTTGCGCACGGTCGTCTTCAGGGCGCCGAACTTGTAGGACGACAACTGCATCGGCGGAGTTTCCGGCACGCGCACCGAATGGATGATACCGGTCGTCACCGAGCCATTGGCATGGACCAGCGGCCATGGTTTCTGCGAGCGCGATAGCAGGCGCGGGTCTTCCGGGAACATCTTGTTGGCGGCGACGAAAGCACCCGGAATGGTGAAGGACTCATCATCGGCGTAGTTACCCTTGCCGGCTTCGATCAGGGCCAAGCGATCCTGCGCCATCTGGATCAGTTTGTTGGCGCGCGCGCCTTCCGCCTTTTGAAACTTTTTGATGAAGGCCGGGCTGTAGTTCGAGCCCTTGGGGTCATAGCCGTTCTTCGGATTTTTGATATCGAGATCGGGGTTGGAAACCATCCCGCTGGTCTCGTCGCTCACCGACGGATCGATGCTGAGCAACACCATCTCGGCTTGGCCCCAGTTGGCATCAGCCAGCACTACGCCATCGGCTTCCGGCATGCCGGCAAGATTATCCGGGCACTTGTGGATCTTCTGCGCGTCCTGGCAGACGGCCACGCCGTTCTCGGCGATATCCTGGTAGGCGGTCATCAGGGTGGCGCCGCCGGAATGGCCGAAAAGGACGACCTTGTCGATGCCGGGAGCCTGCTTCAGGTAGGTCACCGCCGCCTTGATCTGCAGCATGACGTCATCGATGATGCCGTCATTGAAGGTGAAGGACTTGCTGCTGGTATTGTTGGCGCACAGCACCGTATAGCCGCGTTTTGATAACTCGGTGCAGGCCGAGAATTCCAGATAATCGCCATCGGCATGCATGACAAACAGGGCGATATGGCTCTTGGGACCGGGCGTAACCGGCTGGTAGAGCACACCCGGCACGCCGCTGGCGATATGGACGAAGCTGGACTTGATCGACGGATCGAGTGGCTGGCCGACCGGCATCTGGGCTGCGGCGGGTAGGGCCAAAGCGAGGGCAGAGGCTGCGGTCAGTGTAGTGAAAAGAGTAGTGAATTTCATGGGCATGTTCCCTGTAAGGATCTATTTCGGCGCGGCGGCCAGCAATTGGTTGAGGCCCGTGGAAATGGCCTGGGTGGCGCAGCCGGGCTTGACCGGCGAACCAAAGGCGCCGTGGCCGGGATGCACGTAGGCGGAGTCATTAAGGATATAGCCGACCGAGCCGGCGGTCATGGTGACGAGCGTGGTATTAGGCACGGGCGAGGCGCCCTTGATCGACTTGCCGATATCGCTGGCAATATCGCCGCCGATGCCGGCCAGAACCAGATCATTGATGCGAATGACGGAGAGGGGAATGCTGAGTGGGCCGGTATCATCGACGCCCATCAATTTGCCGGTAGCGTGATCGACATTGTAGTGCTGGCCGGGGCAGGTAACCGGCGCGGATGCGGCATAGAGGCTGGCTGTGCTGTCGCCGGCCGGCATGGCGCTGAGGGTTTCCATCGCGGACATGGCGAGGCGGCGGGCCTGAAGGTCGAGAATGCCCCAGCCGGCGGCGCCTTCGTCGGTGCCGGGCAGCAGCGAATCCGGTTGCAGCGACTTGAACAGTGGCAACTGGTCGCCTTCGGCGGCGCTGGTAAAGAGCACGACCGGCGCACCCGTTGGCTGGCCTTCAAGCATGCGCGACACGGCGCCAGGCAGATCGCCGCTGACCTCATAGCCACCGTCTTTCGTCACGCTGCGGAACATGACCTCGCCGTGGGTGGCGTAGTTGAGCATCAGGGCGAGCGGCTGGCCATCGGCGGTTTCGAGACGGACGATATCGAGCGTCTTGTCCGATGAGCCCGTGGCGTCGTACCAGTATCTGTGGCCGGCTTCCTCGCCGTTATTGGTATTCACGAAGGCCTGGCCACGGCCGAAGCTGATCTTCGCAGGTTTCAGCGCAGCCACCGCCTGTCTGGTGGCCTCGACCGCGCCGTCCTGCAGGCGTACCATTTCCCGTTTTTGCGTGTCGCTGGGCTCGCCGCCATGGAAGAAGGTCAGCAGCACATTATGGGTGTGGGTGGCCGTGACCATGACATTGACGACCGGTACATTGGCGGCCCTGGCGACGGCCACGACGACCTGATCCGGATTGGGGACGACCGTCGCTTCCAGGCTGACCAGCGCCACGCGCTTCTTGCCGTCGTCGAGCACAATGGCGCGGGCATAGACATCGTCATGCACGCCGACAAAGGTCTTTTCGTGTGGCACGGTGTAGGGGAATTCATTCGCTTCCGGCGTGACCGCCACCTTGCCGGCACCAGCTTTCAGAGCACCGGCGCAAGCGGGAAGGGCGAGGGCCGAGACCGCGACGGCGCAGGTTAGAGCCAGCGTTGAAAGGGCTTTGCGTCTGGATGTCATGTGTCTGGAAACTCCCTGTGCGCCCAGGACTCTTACGGCGCTTATCGTTTTGAGCTTACCGCCTGTGTGGCTGGCGCAAACCATTATTTTTCGTAAAACGTCATAAATATTAGCTACTTATAAGCGTTCGCAGGCGGCGCCATAAGGGCGGCTTATGAATAAAAAAGCGGACGCTCGCCGGGGAAAGCAGGCGCCCGCTAAAGTGGCACGGGGAGGCGCCGGGGGAAGACAGGTTAGAAGGTCGTGCCCAGGCGCAGACCGAACTGGCGTGGCTCGGAGATGCCGACATTGCCGTTCCCAGGCTGGAACGGATTGCCCTGGTAGAAGGTCTCCTGCACCTTGTCCTCGATATTCTTGACATAGGCCTGCACCGTCAGCCTGCCATTCGGCGCAGTGTAGGTCAGGTCGAGGCCGGAACGGGTGAATGGCGCCTGGCGATAGGTCTGGCTGTTGGAAATGACGTTCAGGTAATAGGTCGCCGTGTATTGGGTGGCGGCATTGAAGGCGAGGTTTGCGCCATTGGCCAGATCCCAGCGGTGACGCCAGTTGAGGCTGGCGGTCGTGGTCGGGGCCTTGTCCATGACGTGGTCCGACCAGTCGATAACCGGGTTGCCCGCATTGCCGCCTGATTGCAGTTCATCAAAGGTGGCGTGCAGGTAGTTCAGGCTGACCGTGATCGAGTCGTTGTGGGTCGGCGTGAAGGTGGCCTGGGTTTCCATGCCGTAGATGGTGGTCGGGGTATTGATGGTGACCGAGGCGAAGTTGGCGTTGCCGATCTCGATCGTCGAAATCACCTGCATGTCGTCATACCTGTAGTAGTAGACGTCGCTGTCGAGCCACAGCCAGGAGGTGGGGCGGCCCTTGTAGCCGACCTCGTAGGCGACCAGGTTTTCCGCCGTATAGCAGCATGGTGTATCGACAAAACCAGTCGGGGCATTGAAGCCGCCGGGCTTGTAGCCGGTCGAGATATTGGCGTACCACATGGTGGCCGGATTGGGCTTCCAGTCGATACCGAGTTTCCAGGTGAACTTGGTAGCGTCGTAGGTCTGGTTTAGCTCGCTGTCGCCATAGGAGCCGGATTCGGCGTCGGCATAACTCGCCGACTGGTAGTTGGCGGTGCCAGCGCACAGGTCGGTCTTCAGGTTGGTGAAGTTGCATGGATCGCCGTAGAAGGTCGAACCGGCCTCACCAAAAGCACCCGTTGAGCCATAAGTAATGAACTTGTAGGTGAGGGCGTGCTGGCTGATCTTGTCGGAGGAAACCCGTCCACCTGCGGTCAGTTCCAAGGTGTCGCTCAGATGGTACTGCAGGGTGCCGTAAAGGCTGGCGCTCCTGCGGGTAATGTCGGTGGTGCTGGCCGTATTGACCAGGCTTTGGTCCGCCGAGGGGTTGAGGTCGCCGGCATCGCCGGACATGCAGGCGCCATCGACCGTATTCAGACAGGGTGAGGCCATGCTGGCTGACAGCGAGTCCGAATCCAGTTGCAGGAAGCTGGCGCCGAGCACCCAATCGAGTTTGTCCGGCTGTGCGTTATGCAGGCGCAGTTCCGACGAATATGTCGTGTTGTGGCCGTAATAGGGCACCCAGATCCAGCCTGGACCGCCCGGTGGCATGATGCCGCCATTGTCGATCAGGATATCGTCATAGGTGATGTGCGAAATGCCGGTTAGGAACTGGAGATCGATGCCGCCCAGGCGCGTATTGAAGTCACTGTTCAGCGTATAGACATTGTCATTGGTGGATGGCGCTATCGGGCTGGCCGGCGCCGTGCGCTGCTTTTCGCCGCCATTGGCGTGGGCGACCAGGGTATCATAAAGAATCGTGCCATAGTCGGAATCGTAGGAATGCTGGCCGGTGGCCTGGATCAACCAGCTCGTGTCCTCAGAAGGCTTGTAGAGCACGCTCAGGCGGCCGGAATAATCGTGCTCGCCATTCAGCTTTGCGCCACCATCGGCGCCGACATTGGCGCTGCCGTGACCATCGACGGTCTTGGCCTGGATGATATAGCCGTCGCGATCATTGCTGTTGAGCGCGAAACGCATGGCCAGAGTGTCGGTGATCGGCGTATTGAGCACGAAGTTTGCGCGGCGCGTATTGAAGTTGCCGAACTCCAGGTCGGCCGAGCCGCCGAAATCGAACGTCGGCCGCTTGCTGATGACATTGACCACGCCGCCGGGCGAGGCCGCGCCATAGAGCGTACCCTGAGGGCCGCGCAACACCTCGATGTGGTCGACGTCAAAAAAAGGGATGATGAGCGCCCGCGTATCGAACTGCTGCACGCCATCAAGAATAACGGCGACACCCGGAGTCTGTGTCAGGCCCTGCTTGTTGTCTTGCACGCCACGCAGGGCGATGTTGACACCCTGCTGGCCATTGCCGCGATCAACGACCACGTTAGGAGCAATCATGGCCAGGTCGTCGAAGGTGTTGACGCCCTTGCGCTTCATGTCCGTGCCAGTCATGGCGGAGACAGCCAGCGGTGTGCGGGCGGCGACTTCTGATTTCTTGCGCGCCACGACGACAATCTGTTCGACGCCATCCTCGGAACCGTTTTCCGCCTGTGGTTTCGAGATGGTGGCTGGGGCTGGATCGCGACTGATCTTGATCACGCCGCCAGGCAGGGACTCGGCACTCAGGCCAGTGCCTGACAACAGATTGGAAAGCGCCGTATCAATGGTGAGATTGCCTTGAAGCGCATGGCTCTGGACATTGGCTAGGGCATCGGAGTCGTAAGCGAACTGCTGGCCCGAGGTCAGGGCGAAGGCTTTTAATGCCGTGACCAGGTTTTCAGACGGAATATTGAACTGGTAATGCTGCGCGGCGTCTTCGGCGTGGGCGATGCCTTGTGCGGCGGAGATCGAGATCAGGGCGGTGGCGGCGTACATTATCGCCTTGCGGGCCACCCGGTGGGCTGTGCTCTTCATTGTTTTCCTCCGTGTGCGTGTTTGTTTGCAGTCACGCTACGTGAGGTAAAACGCCTGCCCACCGGAAACACGAACCGGGTTATGCGCGTTTCTAATCGGCCCCGGCGGATATCTTATCGGTTATCTTATAGGCGCCGTTTTCTTCGCGGTAGCTGAGATTGGCCACGGCGCACACGCCCTCGACAAAGGCGCGGGTATCGCCCGTGCGGTAGATGCCGCTGACGCGCACCGACCTGTTCAGGCGGTCGAGCGTCACGGGATGGGAGGCGTAACGGTTCACCCGCGCGATGGTGATGGCAATGGGTTCGTTATCGAAGGCCAGCAGGCCGTTTTTCCAGACATCATCGACATTAGGGTCTGCCGGCCGGACAACCGCCTGCGGCGTGGCGTCGTAGGAGACCAGTTCTTCGTGGCTGTCGATCGTTGTCGAGAAGGCGTCCGATTGCAGGCGGGCGAATTGTAGCAGCGAGGAGGGAACATAGTCGATGCGCGCCGTACCGCTCAGCATGGTCACGGCCGTCTGGTTGCCGAGATGCTCGACACTCAGTATGCCTCCCGCCGCGATGACCTGTCGGTCACCGACAAAGACATTGAGGGCGTGCGCCCCGTCTGGGGTGACCTCCAGCCGGGCGCGGCCGCGATCGACCCAGATGCGGCGGCTGAAATGCGTCACCTGCACGCGCAGGCGGGTATCGGCATCGAGGCGCAGCACCGAGCCATCGGCCAGTTGCAGGACCTGGGTCTGGCCCTTGCTGGTTTCATAGACGGTGGCCTGGGCCTGGAGCGTGTAGAAGGTGGCGGTGCCGAGAGCGATAGCGCACAAGGCGGCGCTCAGCCAGCGCGTCAGGCCATGCGGACGGGCCAGTCGCCAGAACTCCTTCGACCCCTGTTTCAGGCCCTGACGCATCCTGAGCGTCGACTTGCGGCGCTGGAGATCGCCAAGCGCCGCGCTGCGCAAGGCCAGGCCGTCGATCGTCGCCTCTTCGCTGACCACGCCCTCCCAGATGTCGAGCATTTTCAGGAAACGGTCGCGGTTTTCTTGCGACTGGTCGAGCCAGGTTTCCAGTTCGGTGCGTTCGGTGGCTGAGAGCGAGCCTTCGCGCACACGAAGACACCATCTGGCGGCGTCCTGTACGGAGAGGGGAGGAAGGCGTTCAGTCATGCCGCACCTCTTCTGTCTCGATACGCACCAGGAGGAACTGCATGGCCTTGAGGATGTGCTTCTGGACGCTGCGGACTGAGATGCCGTAGGTCTCGGCCAGTTCGGCCTGGGAGATGCCTTCCAGCCGGAACAGGATGAACAGGTTACGCGTAATCTCGGGCAGTTCGGCCAGGTGACGCGTGATGCGTGCGAGGCTTTCGCGCGCCTCATGAAAGCGCAGCGGTGTCAGTTCCTCCCGGGTGGTCGCGTGCGCTTCCAGCCCCGGCGCGGCACGATTGTATCGGCTTTCGCGACGGTAGCGATCTTTCAGCAAATTGGAGGCAACCTGGAAAATGTAGGCGCCGGAATGATCCGTCTCGTCGGTGCGGGCGGCGATCAGGCGCAGGAAAACCTCCTGGATCATATCCTCGGCATCCGCCGCATAGACCTGACGACGGCTGAAAAAGGCCATGAGCGGTCCGCGATATGTCGCGCTGAGGCTGTCAAATCGTGAAACGCGGTCAGGGACTCTTACGGGTTCCGGCATTTATCCTGTCCATTGGTCTATTCAGTAAGACGCCTGAGCCGCGGAAACACGAACCGCCACCAGCGCATTTTTGCCGAAAATTCCGGTGACAGACTGTAGAGCCGTGAAGGGGCCTGGATGTGCGATTGGTAATAGGTGAGGACTGATCAAATATGTGCCTATTCGCGATAGCGCCGTCTTATGGAATGTATAAGAATTCTTAATTTCAATAATAAGTACAATAACTTATCAGGGAAAAGCTATATCCGTGTGTGGAAAACTGATGAGCCGGGAAGGGTGATCCGGGATTACACAAAGATTCCGGGCCCGATCGGGGCCTCACAAACAATACAAGCCGCTAGGGCGGCAGGAGGAGTTTCATGCGCGGCCGTCTTGTTTCGCTTTCCGTTATGCTTGCCGTCGGCGGTCTGGTAGTGTTCGCGCCGGTCCAGGCCCAGATTCAAACCAAGGCTGTTCCCGCCGATAACAGCGACATCGCGCCACTGGTGCATTTTGAAGCCGTCAATCCGAACGAGCCCGCCGGGGACCGGCTGGGCGCAGCACGCCATCTGGCAGCCGCTATCGTCCGGTCGGACAATGCGTCACCGAAAATGATCACCGATGTCGGCTCATTCACCGGCGAATTCCTCGAAGCCTTCATGCAGGCATTCCCACAGGCCAAGGGGCAATGGACCGAACCGGTAGATAACAATCTCGGCAATGCTCACAAGCGTTTCGCCCGTTTTGGCGACCGCATCAGCTATGTCATTGGCTGCCCGGCGCGTGATATCAGCCAGGGTTGCGTGCCAAAGGGCACGGACGTGTTGCTGACCTCGTGGCTGTCCATTCACCAGGATCGACCGGGCATCGCCAGGTTCTATAAGGAGGCCGCCGACCTGCTGCCTTCAGGTGGCTGGATGATCAATCTCGATCACGTCGGCTATAATGGCAGCGCCTGGGAGGGCCGTCTCAAGACGGCGCGTGCCGTGGCGGTGGGGGAGGGCCTGGCGGCCACGACCGAAGGGCCGCCTGTCCACCATCCGGACTGGACCGTGCCCACGCTTGAGGAGCAACTGGCTGACCTGAAAGCCGCGGGCTTTGACGATGTGCAGGTCGTCTGGGGTCGCCTGAATACCGTGCTTATCATGGCGCGCAAACACTAGGTGATGACCCGCTTTCACCGCCTTCTGGGACTGGTAGCGGCGCTGGTGATGCTCTATCTCGGCGCCACCGGCACGCTGATCCAGGCACTCGACCTGCGCGCTATGCTCGGTCATGCGCCGGAGGATGACCCGACACTTTTAAGCCTGAATGGCGGCCGCTACGGCGGTCCCGATTACCAGGTTCTGGCGGCCGTTGACTTCAGAGCGCAGGCCCTGCCGGATGATCTGGATTACGGCCGGGCTTTCGATACGCTCACACAGGCGGTAAACAAGGCCGCGTCGGGTTTCGCGCTGCGCTTTGTCGAAATGCGCATGGTCCGCGGCCGGCCAATAGGGCAGGCTATGCTTGGCGACAAGACCGTGGCTTTTGACCTGGCGACCGGCGCATCAGTGGCGGCGGTCGATGTCGCGCCGCCGGCGGATGTGCCGTCGCTGCGCGAAAGCACGAAGAAGCTCCATCGCTTCTGGAGCCGTCCCAATGCCTGGGGCGTCTGGATGGAACTGGCGAGCGGCCTGCTGCTCTGTGGCCTGATCATTTCCGGCCTCATGGTCTATTTCAGACTGTTGAAGACACACACGAGTCTGTCATGGATAAGCGATGCCGCCCTACGCGATCTGCATCGCGGCGTCGCGTTGGTCGCAGCGATCTTTCTGGTCTTGCAGCCGGCGAGCGGCACTTGGCTGGCATTGAAAGCGTTTGGCACAATTTCAGTCCATTCCGGCATGGCGATGTTTCGGGACCGGTGAACCTGAATGATGTTCCGCGGATGGCGGATGTGACCCTGAAGGCTTTGCACCAAAGCAAACCGCAGGGGATGATCAAGGTACTGCGCCTGCGCACCTATGCCGGCATGAAGCAGGGCGTGGTTATTTCCGGAAGCCAGCCGACGCCGCAATTCGTCTTTAATGCGCAGACCGGCCAACCGGGGTGAAAGATTGCGGCAGTCTATATTGATATATTTTACAGTATTAATTATAAGAAATTTTTATTATAAGCATAAAATTTAGTTATTTTTGATAAAATGAATCATGAAGATTGTGTATAGGTATACATCTATTAACAAAAATCTATATGTCTTCGTAGAAAACCGATATGTTTGCCACATTGAAGGCGCGTTACAAGATAAATGCATAATAAAATGCAGCCGAAAAAATTATAAGCGGCATACATAAACAGGAAAAGGAAATCAGATGGCGATATCGAAGCGCTTGATGTGTGCGGGCAGTGTGTTGGTTCTGTCCGCAGTGGTTGCTGGCCAGGTGATGGCCGAGGGGGCGGCGTCGGCGCCTGAAAAGGAAATTACCGAAGTGATCGTCACCGCCCAGAAAACGCGGACGGTCGCCTCGAAAACACCGATCGCCCTGAGCGTTTTTTCGGGTGACGCCCTGAAAGAGCAGGGTGTTGTGAACGTGACCAATTTGCAGAATATCGCGCCCGCCCTCAGCGTTGGCAGCGCGTCGCACGGCGTCAATATTGCCATTCGCGGCGTAGCCACAACCGACGTCACCTCGAAGGGCGATCAGGGCATCGTGTTCAGCCTGGATGGTGCGCCGGTGGGGCGCCCGCAGGAAATGGGGCTGTCGTTCTTTGATATTGAGCGTGTCGAAGTGCTGCGCGGTCCTCAAGGCACTCTTTATGGGCGCAGCTCGACCGGTGGCGCAATCAACGTTATCACCAACAAGCCCAAGGGCATGTTTGATGCTGCGGCCAGCTTCGAGATCGGCAATTTCAATACGCGCCGCGGTGAGGCCATGATCAATCTGCCGATCACAGGAAATTTGGCCGTCCGCGTGGCGGGCGCCTTCAACAAGCGTGATGGATATCTGGAGGAAACTCTGGGCAATACCCAGACCATGGGGAAGCCGATTGCGCTGGACGATGAAGACAATGCGACCGGTCGTATCTCCGCCCTGTGGAAATACGCGGACAATGGCAGCCTGCTCGTCACCGGCACGTTCGGTCATGTCGGCGGCACCGGTTTGGGCGCCGCGCTCTATGACTCGGTGTTGAACAAATCCGGCAAGGATGCGCGCCAGATTTATTACAATCCCTACGGCGCCAGCATGGACGACGATTTCCAAAATCTAACCGCCGAACTGAACCAGGACATTGGTGCGGTTCACCTGACCTATGTCGGCGCGCATCTGAAGTTCAGCGCGCATGATACCTATGCGCCTTCGGTCAATAATCCGGAAGCGAATGGCGGTGATCCGGCGGTGGCCGGTGACGGGAACTACAACTGGACCAACTATCTCAGCGACGTGACGACCGATTCGCATGAGTTGCGTCTGTCCAATGCCCAGTCGCAGCGTCTGGAATGGGTGATTGGTGCAAATTACTACAAGGAGTACAATATGGAGCATGACCAGAACTGGTCGTCGCCCATGTCGTGTTCACCCAGCCTGTCGGCGGCCTGCAACGTGCCCAATCCAGGGATTGTCGGTCCCACGACCCATAAAGGGACAGGCATTTTCGGCCAGTTGAATTTCCATGCAACGGACAAACTGAAGCTGACCCTGGGCTTGCGCGAATCCTCGGACAGCCTGACACGCGTGGCGACGATCGCTGCTGGTCCGGGCCCCTTCTATGACTCCGCCGGCAATCTGTGTGCGCCGCCAAATGACTGCGTGGCGTCCGCCAACAACAACGCCTTCATCGCCAATGACAATGGGTCGCAATCGGCCGATCGTCTGACCTGGCGCATTGGGGCTGATTACCAGATATCTCCGAACCAGATGATCTATGCCTCGGTGGCTACCGGTTACAAGGCTGGTGGTTTCAATGACTATGACCCGGATACGCACACCACGGCGCCTTATGATCCGGAGGAGTTGACGGCTTATGAGGTTGGTTACAAGGGCCGTCTCGCTCCGGATCTTCAGCTAACCTCGTCGCTCTACTACTATGACTACGCCAAATACGGCGTAACCGCTGCCAGCTCGTTTGGCATTGGGCCAACGGGACCGATCGTCTTCATCTACACCAAGTCCGCGCCCTTGACCCTGTACGGCTGGGAAACGGAAGCCACCTGGCGGGTAACCGACGTCGACACGCTGGGCGGTGCCCTGTCGCTGGAACGTGGCTATTTCGGTCCGCTGACGGTCGGGTTCCTGGCTGCCAATCAGGTTGACTGGAAAGGCAAAACGCCTGACAATACGCCGGGTGTATCGGGAACGGCTTGGTATGAGCACAAATGGACGCTTGCCGATGGCGCCGTCTATAATTTCCGCATCGGAACGAAGTACAGCAGCAGCTACTTCGTCAGCGATCTGGGAGGGCAAGGCAATCCGTTCGCCAATATCTACAGTGTTCTGCCGCAGCAATACGAGCAGAAGGGCTACACGCGTACAGATCTGAATCTGAGCTATACCACGTCTAACGGCAAATATGTGTTCAGCGCCTTTGTCCGCAATCTCGAAGACAAGCTCCAGTTTGCCAGCGCCCCGCAAACCGTCAGCAATAACGACCTGCCCGGTGCGGTTTCTATTCGTGTCTCGGCACCGCGTACCTTCGGTATGCGCGTCAACATGAATTACTAAGAGATGCGGCGAAAGCCGTGGACGATAAACGAAAAGCCCGCCGGAAACCGCGGGCTTTTTTATTGCAACGATAATCAGCTTGAGACACGCGCCTTCAGGTAGTCGACCACGTATTGAGCCCGCGCAGACAAAGGCCATTCGGATCTGTGGATCAGCCAGAGCGTATCTACAACCGGGTTTTCAAGTTCGACCACGCGAATGTCATCCGGTCGCACAAAGGCCTGGCGGGCATATTGCGGGATGATGGTGAAACCGAGCCCACGCGCCACCGGTTCCAGGATCAATCCGATCTGGTTGCTGAACCCCTTGCTGGGCAGGCTGCGGATACCGGGATTGCGCGGAAAGTTCTTGCCCAGCAGCCGGCCGGCCATGGCCTGGCCATCGGGATGGTCGATAAAGCCCAGCCGCTCCAGGTCGCTCCAGTCGCGCACCTCCTCATTGGCAGGGACCACCAGCTCCAGTGGCTCCTCGGAAAACGGCGTGGCGGTCAGGCGCGGATCGTCCGGCTTGAAACTGGCCAGGCCCAGTTCGTAGAGATTCTGCAATACGGCATCGAGCACCTCGCGATCGGGGGCGAAACGGTGACGCACGGCGAAGCCGGGATTGGCTTCCTGCAGTTCGAGCAATAACGGATAGAGCGACAGGCCAACGCTGCCGGGGCTGATCAGGCTGATCTCGCCATTTTCGACTTCATTGTCGGCTAGGCGCACCTTCAGGCGCTGGTCGGCCTGCTCGACCTCCTTGCCATATTGCAGCAGGGCGACCCCGGCCGGCGTCAGTTCGAGATTACGCGGACGGCGCAGGAGCAGGGGGCCCAGCTGATCTTCGAGATGGCCGATATGCTGGCTCACGGCCGCCTGCGTCAGGCCCAGCCGTTCAGCGGCCCGTGTAAAGCTTCCCAATTCCGCCAATATTGTAAAGGTACGCAACCACTGAAAGTTCATCATAATGACTTCTTATGCTTGTTATAAGTATCTATTGTCGCCTATTGAGCGGTTCAAGTTTGCACGTTATTCTGTGGCAGGTCACGCGGGTATAGCAAAAAATAATATTCATGTGGGGAATACTAATCACAAGCGACGGCAGGGTCACGACTAATGTGACTGCATTATGCAAGAGTCAAAACCACACGTCGTCATCATCGGAGCCGGGCATGCCGGGGGCACACTTGCGGCCCTGCTGCGTCAGTACGAGTTCACCGGCCCGATCACCCTGATCGGCGAAGAACCCATTCCGCCCTACCACCGGCCGCCGCTCTCCAAGGCCTGGCTTAAGGGGGAGGCGGATGCCGAGAGTCTCGCGCTGAAGCCGCTGGAATTCTATGCCGAGAACAATATCGATCTTTGGCTGAACGCACGTGTGGCTCGTGTCGACCCAGTGGGCAAGAAGGTGTCCTTCCTCAACGGCAATATCCTGGCCTATGACATCCTGGTTATCGCCACCGGCTCACGCGCCATCTATCCGCCGATCCCGCGTGCCGACAGCCGCGGCATCATGCTCCTGCGCACGGCGGCCGATGCCGAGCAACTGAAGGCGACGATCGGGGCCGGCAAGCGGCTGGTCATCGTCGGTGGTGGTTATATCGGGTTGGAGGTTGCTGCCTCAGTGCGCGGCATGGACGCCGAGGTCGTGATCTTGGAGCGCGAGGAGCGTATCCTCAAACGCGTTGCCAATCCGATCCTGGCTAAGTTCTTCCAGTCCTATCACGAAGCGCGCGGCGTCACCTTCGAACTGGGCTGTCATGTTGCCAGCTTCGGCTCGGAAAACGGCCAGGTCACCGGCGTCTGGTTGGGCGATGGACGGGGCTTACCGTGCGATGCCGTGGTAATCGGCGCCGGCATCCATCCTAATGAGGACATCGCCAAGGAGGCGGGCCTCGAATGCGATCACGGTATACTGGTCGATCTGGAAGCGCGGACTTCCGACCCCAACATCTTCGCCATTGGCGACGTGTCGCGCCGGCCCATGCCGATCTATGACTGCATGTTCCGCATGGAAAGCGTGCCCAATGCGCTGGAGCAGGCCAAGCAGGCGGCGGCGGCCATTACCGGTCGTCAGGCGCCGATGGGCGAGGTGCCTTGGCAGTGGTCGGACCAGTATGACCTGAAGATGCAGATCGCCGGCTATCCGTTCGAAGCCGACAGCCTAGTCGTCCGGGGCGATCCGCAGGCGGCGAAGTTTGCCCTGTTCCACCTGAAGGGCGACCAGGTCCAGGCGGTGGAGGCAATCAATTCGCCGCCGGAATTCATGATGGGGCGGCAGCTAATCGGCAATCGCAAAGCTGTGGATCGCATCAGGCTGGCCGATCCCTCGATTTCAATGAAGGAGGTCGTCGCCGGGCGCGACGCATAGACTATGGCACAGATTACCTATATCGAGTTCAACAACAAGGCGCACACGGTTGACGTAAAAAGCGGCATGTCGGTGATGGAAGGCGCGGTGCGCAACAACATCCCCGGCATTGATGCCGAATGCGGCGGCGAATGCAGTTGCGGCACATGCCAGGTGTTCGTCGATGAAACGTGGTTTGAAAAGGCCGGCGCGCGCAACGACACCGAAGCCTCGATCCTCGAATTCACCGATGCCTTCCGGCCGAACAGCCGCCTGTCCTGCCAGATCAAGGTGACGGACGCGCTGGATGGCCTCGTGGTGCGCATGCCCAAGCGTCAGGGCTAGACATTACGGGCGCTTATCGAAGCCATTAATTCGTCTTATAAAAAGCCTTAATAAACAAAAGCCTATACGCCTTTACAGCAAACTTATGCTCTGTATGGTGGCGCGGCAGACTACAACAGTCATGCGATAAAACGATTGGTCGTTTGCAGACCGGGCAGAAGGAAACCGAAGGAAGGCGCCGCACATCTGGCTGTCTGATTCTGCGTCCGGAAGCCCTGTCAGCGAAGACCGGATAATCCAGGTCAGAGGTTTGCCGCCCGATGCGTACAGTTCACCGTCTTCTTTCCGTCTTCGCCATCCTCTTCATGCTTTATCTGGGCGCCACCGGCACCCTGATGCAGGTGATGGACCTGAAGGCGCTTTTTTCCAAGGCGCCGGATAGCGACATCACCCTGCAATCGATGAACGAAGGTCGCTGGGGCAATGGCGAGATCGTAGTCATCAACAAGGGCGACCTGACGGGCACGGCCCTGCCGAAGGATACGGATTACCGGCAGGCTTTCACGACGGTGCTTGCCGGCCTGCATCGCGACATGCCTGGGCTGGAGCCGCGCTTCGTTGAATTGCGCGTTGCCAATGGCGTGACCATCGGGCAGGTGCGGGTAAAGATCCCCAATGCGCCGCCGCCCACCTCACCGTGGGGGCCGGACCCCAGCCAGAAGATTCTCGCCTTTGACGTCAAAACCGGCGCGGCTGTGGCGTCCACCGATCTGTCCAATATCCAGCCGCCGCAAGGGGTGCGCCAGGTTTCCAAGGAACTGCATCGCTTCTGGGGCGGCTTCCTGGGCGGTGATAAGCCGGGCGTCTATGTAGAGCTGGCCTGTGGACTGGCCATGTGTACCCTGATCATCACAGGTCTGTGGATGTATTACAAGCTGTTGGCTGGTCGCATGAAGATCGGCCGCAAGCAGGCGTTCTGGATGGCGGGCGGCACATGGAAAAGCCTGCACCGCATCATTTCGCTTGCCGCATCGGTCTTCCTGATTGCCGTGGCGGCCAGCGGCACCTGGCTGGGCTTTGAAAGCTCGTGGCATACCTTCACGCACAGCGATCCGCATTTCGACGCCTCGCTGCCGATGAGCGACCAGAAGGTGATGGCGATGCTCGACCAGGCCCTGGCCATCGTCCGCCACAACAAGCCGGACGTGCCGTTGAAGGTGCTGCGCATCCGCGTCTATGGCGGCATGAATCAGGGTGTGATCGTCACCGGCACCACGCCGATCGACCAGGTCATGTACAATCTCGATAATGGCCGCGTGGCCACGCTCAACGAGCCGGGCTACCCGAAGAGCCAGTTCCCGCTCGGCACCCAGGTGCACGAAGACGTCAAGCACTTCCATTCCGGTGACATGTTCGGCCTGCCGACGCGCATCATGAACCTGCTGGCCGGCCTGGCCCTGGTCTATCTCGCGGTGTCGGGTGTGGTCATGTACGTCGATATGTGGCGCAAGCGCGCCAAGGCCGGCCGCAAGGCCCTGCTGTGGACAAAGTGAGGGCGCGCATGAAATTCGCCATCAGTCTTTTCGCCCTGGTTCTGGCGGGGGCAGCCAATGCCCAGACCGCGCCCGACCCGACGCGCCTGCCAGGTGATAGCCCGCCGCCGCCGCTGGCCATCATGCTGCGTCCGCCGAGCGGCCGGCCCTTGCCGCCGCCGGACCTGACGCCGGGCGTACCCTCAGCCCTGGCGCTGGAAGCGGCGCAAACGGCCATTGATACCTGCGCCGCCCAAGGGTTGCGCGTCGGCGTGGCCCTGACCAATTCCGCCGGTTATCTGCGCGTCAGCCTGACCACCGATGGCGCCACGCCGGGCGTTATCTATGGCGCGGTGCAGAAGGATCTGGCGGCCATGGCCTTCCGGGCGCCGACCTCCGAGGTGCAGGCGAAATTGCGCGCGGATCCGGCGCTGGCTGCGCAGGTCATGCCCAATATGGAGGTACGGCCGGGCGCCGTGCCGATCATCGCCAATGGCCAGGTTCTGGGCGCCATCGCCGTGGATGGCGCCACGGCGCAACAGGACGAAACTTGTGCGCAGGCGGGTGTCGCCAAAATCATCGACCGTCTGAAATAGAAAGGCGCCACCATGTTCGATCTCGCAAAATGCCGCCGTATGCTGCTGAACGCCGGCATCGGCGCGGCCGCCCTGATGGCGCTGGTCATGCCCTTCGCTGCCGAAGCCGCAGCGCCCGCCGTATCGTGCGAGAGCCTGGCGCAGGTGGCCCTGTCGGACGCGACCATCCCCCTGGCGCAATCCGTCGGGCCCGATGGCTATCATCTGCCGATGCGCCCGGAAGCGCCCGGCATGAGCCTGATCGGCCGCTTCCAGCACCGCCTTAATCCCGCCTTCTGCCGGGTAGCGGCGACACTCAAACCCAGCAGTGATTCCGAGATCAAGATGGAAATCTGGCTGCCGCTGGACTGGAACGGCAAGTTCCTCGGCGCCGCCAGTTTCGGCTGGGGCGGCGATGTCAAATATGACAGCCTGTTCAATGGCGTGCTCGAAGGCTACGCCATCGCCAACAATGACACCGGCCATGACAGTTCCGGGCCGGACGGCGAGGGTGGCAAGTTCCTGCTCGGCCATCCGGAAAAGATGACCGACTATGCCTACCGCGCCAACCACGAGATGACCGTGGTTTCGAAAGCGCTCATCCAGGCCTTTTACGGTGCGGCGCCCAGCCATTCCTACTTTATCGGCTGCTCGTTGGGCGGCTTGCAGGGCCTGATCGAGGCCAAACGTTACCCGACCGATTATGACGGCATTGTCGTCGGTGCGCCGCCCAATCCGCTGGCCAATTTCAATGCCGCCCAGCTGTGGCCGGGCTATCTGGTCAACCAGGACCCCAGCCGGATGATCCCGGAAGGCAAGTACGCCATGATCCATGCCGCCGTGCTGAAGGCCTGCGCCTCACCGGTGGGGCAGGCGCAAGGGTTCGTTGACGAGCCGGACCGCTGCCGCTTCGATCCGAAAAAGCTGCAATGCAAGGGCGCTGATGCGCCGGATTGTCTGACGAAGCCGCAGGTTTATCTGATGCGTCAGTTCTATACGGGGCCGGTCAATCCGAAGACCGGCAAGTCGATCTTCCCCGGACCGGCGCGCGGTTCCGAACTGGAAATGTACACCTTTGCCAATGGCAAGCCGTTCCATAATGCGATCGATCTCTATCTCTATGCTGTCTTCCAGGACCCGAACTGGGACTGGACCAGGATGGACTGGGACAAGGACGTCGCCACCGCCATTGCTACGGTTGGCCCGCAGATGCACGTCGATACCGATCTCAAGCCCTTTTTCGATAATGGCGGCAAGCTGCTGCTCTATGTCGGCTGGAACGACTACCACAATCCGGAAGAGTTGATCGATTACTACAAGGCGCTGGTCAAAACCGCCGGACCGGAGTCGCTGAAATCGCTGCGTCTGTTCACCATTCCCGGCATGAACCACTGCGCCGGCGGGGCGGGCTGCGACACCTTCAACAAGCTCGGCGTCATCGATGCCTGGGTGGACAAGGGCGAGGCGCCCGATCGGATCGTCGCCCAGAAGATCGAGAACTACAAATCCGTCCGCACCCGTCCGCTATGCGCCTGGCCGCAGGTCGCCAGATACAAAGGCACCGGCGACACTAATGATGCCGCCAGCTTCGACTGCGTGGCCGCCTGATATCCGGAGGAAACCCATGCTGCGTTGTTCACTGATCCTGACGGCCGCCCTGATCGCCGGCTTGCCCCTGGCCGCGAGCGCCGAGGCGCCGCTGCAAAAGCTGGAACTGCCGCCCGTCGCCTCCTTCCCCGAAGGTACGACCTATGATCCAGCGAGTAACAGTCTCTATGCCGGTAATGCCGAGAATGGCGCGCTGGTGCGGGTCGATGCCACGACCGGCGCGTCAAAGCTGGTGACGCCGGCCGGGCAGATCGTCCCCGCCGGCGGCGCGTTCCCGGCCATGCTTGGCATGAAGCTGGACAGTAAAGGCCGCCTGTGGATCGCCGGCGGCAATACCGGCCTGCAAACCGTGGTCAATCCGACCGATGGCAAGATCGTCAAACAGGTCAAGGTGCCGACCGCACCGAAGAGCCTGCTCAATGACCTGGTGATTATCGGCGATGCCGCCTATACCACGGATACCTTCGTGCCAATCCTGTGGCGCCAGAGCATGGACGGCGACAGCATCGGCGAGATCGAGCCGTGGCTGGACCTGAAAAACACGCCGATTGCCTTTGCCGATGGCCCTAACCTCAATGGCATCGCCGCCACGCCGGACGGCAAGGCGATTATCGTCATCCAGATGAACAAAGGCCTGCTGTTCCACATCGATATCGCCACCAAACAGGTGATGCCGATCGATGTCGGTGGCGCGGATCTGACCGGTTCGGACGGTCTCGTACTCGATGGCCAGACGCTCTATGTCGTGCGCCAGTGGTCCGATGAAATCGCCACCGTGAACCTCGATGCCGGCCTGACGCACGGTATCGTCGTGTCGCGTTTCAAAGACCCAGGTTTGGCCTATCCTGCCACCGCCGCCATCGTCGGCAAAGATTTGGTGCTGGTCAATACTCAGTTCAATACGCGCGACGACCACAAGGCGGTGCGGCCCTTCACCCTGGTGAAGGTGCCGCTGTCACGCCTTCAGGGCGAATGACTATTGCGCGGCGCCCTTACCGGGGCCGCGATAGCGCGACAGCCAGTAGGCGTATTGCGGCGGCAGGGTCGCCCAGGCGGGATTTCCCACGCCTAAAGCCTGCGCAAGCGCATAGGTATAGTGCGGATCGGCAAGGTGCGCCCGGCCGATCATGACCAGATCCATCTGGCCATCGGCCACGGCGCGTTCAGCATCCTGCGGGCCATCCATGCACCAGGATGAGGCCACCGGCATTTGGGTCTCTCTGCGCACGCGCTCCACGATCGGTGCCAAAAAGGCCGGTCCCCAGGGCGTTTTGCCGGTGATGGTCGAAAAGCCGATACTGGCATTCAGCAGATCAAGGCCACCAGCGCGCATCTGGCGCGTCAGCTCGATCGATTCTTGTCGGGTTTCCTCGTCGCGGCCATCGAATTCGATGACACCCAAGCGCGCGGTCAGGGGCAGGTTTTCCGGCCATACTACACGCACGGCCGCCAGAGTTTCCAGCAGGAAGCGACTACGGCCGGCAAAGTCGCCGCCATATTGATCGGTGCGTGTATTGGCATGGACCGAAAAGAAGCTCTTGCCGAGATAGCCGTGGGCGAAGTGCAGTTCCAGCCACTTGAAGCCGGCATCGCGGGCACGACGGGCGGCAGCGACGAAATCGGCCTTCACGCGGTCGATATCCTCCAGCGTCATTTCACGCGACACGCGCGACAGGCCGCCACCAAAGGCGATGGCCGATGATGAGATCGTCTCCCAGCCGCGCGGGTCGCCTTCGGCGATATGATCATCGCCTTCCCATGGCAGGTTGGCGCTGGCCTTGCGGTCGGCATGACCGATCTGGATGCCCGACACGGCGCCTGCCGCCTTGATCAGGCTGGCCACTTTGGCCATGCCTTCGATGTGTTCGTCACTCCACAGGCCGGTGCAGCCTGGCGTGATGCGGCCATCAGCCGAAACGCCCGTAGCCTCCACAATTACCAGCCCGGCGCCGCCACGCGTCATGCCGGCATAATGCGCCAGATGCCAGTCATTGATGAAGCCGTCGGTAGCGCTGTACTGGCACATCGGTGGAATGGCCACGCGGTTACGCAGGGTGATATCTTTGAGATGGAGGGGGGTAAACAGGGCGGACATGTTACGCTTCTCAATAATTTGAAATGACAAGGGACTAACGCGCGGACAGTGGATTGCCGTTGCGGGAAGTCAGGGAAATCTCACAAATGAAACAGCCTTGCGCGCCCGTTTGATACGGACGCGCAAGGCTTGGCGATGTGCGGAGGCTTATTCGGCGGATTTCACCGCTTTCAGGGTCAGTTCGGCCACCTTTTCTGACGAGGCCGGGTTTTGGCCGGTGACCAGATTGCCATCGCGCACGGCGAAAGGCTGGAAGTCCGGGCCGCTTTCATACTTTGCGCCCAATTCGCGGATGCGCGTTTCGAGCAGGAAGGGCACCTGCTTCGTCTTGCCAGCGGCTTCTTCCTCGGCATTGGTGAAGGCGCTGACACGTTTGCTAGCGACCAGCGGCTGACCGTTGGCGTCCTTGACATTGACCAGTCCGGCCGAGCCGTGACAGACGGCCGCGACCACCTTGCCATGCGTCCACGCATTGGAGAGCAGGCTGGCCAAAGCCGTGCTGTTCGGCAGGTCCCACATGGTGCCCCCCAAGTCGGGCGCGCAAAAGCTGGTGCAACTTGATGCCCACACCGGCAAGACACTGCAGATTATCCGTTTCGGCGAAGATATCCTGTCGCCTGGCGCACAGCTGAACGATCTGCGCATCTTCGGATCGCATATCTACCTGACAGACTCCGGGCTTGGATCTCTGATTGTGCACAATCAATCGACCGGTCACACGCTAAGGCGCCTGTCCGGATCACCGGTGACACAGGAAATACCCATTACCGTCGCACCGCCACAGCCCGGACAATTTTCTGCGAAACACCGCATCCCCAAGAGCGATATGATTGAACTAAGCCCCGATGGGGAATGGCTCTATTGGGAGTCACTAACTGGACCGTTCCGTCGCATATGGACAGCTGTTTTGCGGGACGTAACCCTTGGCGATGACGACCTGACCAAACAGGTTGAGCGCGTCGCCGATATCGAACTGACCGGTGGCTCCGCTATGGACAGCCTAGGTAACCTTTACCTGTCAGAAATCCGCACCAAGGCGGTGACCATCCTTTCACCGGACGGCAGGAAAGCCCTATTTGCCGCAAACGCAGAGTTCGAAGGCCCGGATGGACCATTCATCGACAAGCATCGCAAGCTCTATATTCCGGTGTCACAGGCCGGTCGGACGCGCTTGTTCGGTAACGCCACCGATATGACCGTAAAACCTTTTAAGGTCTTTTGTGTTGAGTTGCCAATAGAAGTTGCGGGGATCAGGCTTGGCAGTTCTACGGCAAACCCGAGCCAGGCTTTTCGAACTAGGTGACCATCGGGCTATCAGATAAGCATTCCTATGGATTGTTATGCAATATCTATCATTTTATCCGCAGGACGATGGCATATAGAAACCAATAGAATGGATTTGGTGGGGACAATTGACGCCATTTTAGAGACGCAGATTATACGCGTCTTTTTTGCCTATGGAGAAACTATAGTTTCCCGAACCAACCTCGACGACCACACGGTCCCTTTCCTTCCCAACCAGCCGCACAGCGGTGACTGTTCTGGCTTCGCGGCCGCCTTCGCGGACACCGTTGATCGTTGTGGTGGGCAAATGGACCTGCGCCCTTGTATTGGCGGGAACCGAGACTTGCAGCTCAAATGAGCCATCCCTGTTCATCCGCCAGTCCGTGGTAATGCGGCCGGGCATGGCGTCATATTCCGCACCGCCGGTTTTCACGCGCGGATCGAGGACGGGATCCACCCGGAAAGTCTTGAAGCCTGCCTCGACCGGATCGATGCCGGCGATGCGACGGAAGATAAAACCTGTTTCGGCGCCCAGTGAGTAGTGATTGTAGGAGTTCATTGACACATCGCCGGTGTCGCCATTCCAGCGCTCCCAGATAGTGGTGGCGCCTTTGACAACCATATAGCCCCACGATGGGTAGGCCGTGCGTAATAACAGATCATAGACAAGTTGACTCTCGCCGGCATCCGCCAGGGCGTCCAGGCTGAACGGCGTGCCGAGAAAACCAGTGGTCAGTAGATTCCCGCGTTTGATGATATTGGTCTTGAGCTTCGCAGCCGCCGGCGCGCGTAAATCCTCTGGCAACAAGTCATAATGCAGGGCCAGGATATAGCTGGTCTGAGAATCGTTACTGACCGTGCCATCAGGCTGGACATAGGCCTTGATGAAGGCCGCCTTGATGCTGGCCGACAACATCGCATATTGCGCGACGGCCTCGGTGCGACCGGTGGCGCGCGCCATATCGATCATTGCATCGACCGAATGCTTCCACATGGCCGTGGCGACCAGATCCTTGGGGGTTGTGGCATCGCCGGGAAATTTGGAATCGAGCGACAGCCAGTCGCCGAAATCTGAGCCGCGATTCTTCGTCCAGATATAGTCTTCGCTGCTTTCGCCAATAAAATCAATGTAGCGCGTCATCGATTGCCAGTGCCGGTCGATCACCGCCGTGTCGCCGAAACGCTTCCATACTGTCCAAGGCAGCATGATTCCGGCATCGGCCCAGCCAGGTGCGGCACCGCTGACAAACCCAAATACGTTTGGCGAAACATTGCTGTAGGCGCCTTTTTTGCTTTGCGCGTCGCGGATATCGCCCATCCAGCGTTCGGTGAAGGCTGCCACGTTCATATTGAAGGCGGCAGCATCCCAGAAGACATTGGCGTCGCCCATCCAGCCGAGACGTTCATCGCGTTGCGGACAATCGGTCGGGATGCCCATGAAGTTCGAGCGTTGGCTCCACAGCGTGTTTTGCCACAGTTTTTGAATCAGAGGACTGCCGATACGCAGATGGCCGCTCTCTTCCAGATCGCTGTGCACGACAATGCCGGTGACATCGTTCAGAAGCGGCGTGGCCTTCAGGCCTGATACCTCGACATAGCGAAAACCATGATATGTAAAGTGCGGCTCATAAGTCTCGCCTTCCGGATCACCTTTGAGGATGTAGTTATCTGTTGCACGGGCGGCGCGCAGATTGGACTGGTCGATGCTACCATCGGCCTTGAGGATTTCAGCGAACTTCAACGTGATCCGGTCGCCCGCCTTGCCTTTGGCTTTAAGCCTGACCCAGCCGGCGAAGTTTTGCCCGAAATCGATGACATAGCCATCGTTCACCGTCTTTATGCTTTCAGGCTTTAGGGTCTGTGTGCGGCGGATCGGCGGACTGATCATACCTTCCAGACGCCCTTTGGCCGATGGGGCGATGGTCGCCGGCGACCAGCCTTTTCCGACAAAACCAGCGGTGGCCCAGCCTGGCTGTTCAAGGCGGGCGTCATAATTCTCGCCATCATAGATTTCGCTCATAGTAATGGGCGAGGGGGCAATCGACCATTTCTCATCCGTCGTGATGGTCTCGCTACGACCGTCAACATAGGTCATTTCGAGCTGCGCGATATAGCGCAGCGGCGCGTCGCCGAATGAGAAGCGTCCCGCCGGCGCCATATAGCTGCCATACCAGCCGTCGCCGACCATAGCGCCAATGGCATTATTACCGGCCTTCAGCAATGCCGTCACGTCATGGACGCGATAGAGCAGGCGTTGGCTGAAGTCGGTACTTTCAGGGGCCAGTTGATCATCGCCGACGCGCACGCCATTAATATGAGTCTCGTAACCCCCAAGCGCCGTGACGTAAAGTCGAGCGGAGACGATGGGCGCGGCGGCGGTAAAGTCACGTCGCAACAGGAATGCGCCCCGGCCCGGTAAAGGCATGGTTTTGCCCGGCACAGGCGCCATTACCGGCCAGGCGGCGTCATCGAAATCAGCAGACATCCATGCATCCGGCTTGTCGATCGAGGTTCGGGCGGTCCGATCATTAAAACGCAGGACGCGCCCGTCGGTGAGGGTCGCACGCACCAGCAGAGCGCATTGCACCAGGCTTTCCGGTGTAAGGCCCCAGCCCTTGAGATCGTCAAGTGTCAGGGCCAACACATGTCGACCCGCTTTCAACGATACCTGGCTCTCCACTGTTCCCTGCTTGCCGAAGGCAACCGGCGAATAGGGCGGCAACGCGATCGCCCGTCCGTCGATATGAGGGACATAGGCGGTATTGGCCTGCGTCATCAGGGTGACGTCGGCGTCGGTATCCAGCGTAAAGGTGAGCCTAACCTGACGCGTTTGGCCCTTGGCGGGTCGGGATGCGCCGAGCACATAAAGTCCCGCCTTGCGATCACCGCGCATCCCTTCATCTTCGGCGGCCAGCCATAAACCTGTCCAGTCGGTGGAGGACAACAAGCCCATTTCCCAAAAGGCGGTGGCGCTTGTGGCAACCTGCCCATGGTTATCCCATACCCGGACTTGCCAGCAGGCGCGCTCGCGGGAGGCTAGCTGTTTGCCCATATAGGCGATGTCAAATATCCGGTCGCTCGCTACCTTTCCAGAATCCCACAGATCGAACTGCCCCGTCTTCAGCCTGGCGATGCTGGAGGCCACCTGCACCTGATACGCCGTCTGCATCGTGCCGCGCGTTGCTGATTCCAGTCTCCATGACAGTCGCATATCAGGGAATTGGACGCCGATTGGATTCTCTACGGTGTTGCAGCGAAGTCCAAGAACCTGTAACCGGCCGGACGCGGCCGCAAGGCTTGTTTGAGAGGCGGCCATGCCGGCCAGACTGGCGGCGAGAAAGTCTCTGCGGCTTGAACGAAAAGTCATGGCGGCTCCCTTGGGGTTTTGCTGTTTTGGGCGCAGTCTACGCTATGGTAAAAAGAAGAAAAACCTTGGCGATCTGGAGCAAGGTGGCTTTAGATGGTCACTGTGTGGCGGGGCGATTTCAGAGAGGCTGAACTGTTGCCGGCGGCCAGGGCCTTCGCCGCCTTCTCCGGTGAAAAAACACCATCCGTATCCAGAATGGCCGCCTTGCCGAACCACAGGCAGCGCATCTGGGCTGCCTTTTCCTCCAGAGTCATACGTGACAGGAGATCCCGTACACGGGCAACGGTTGGTAAGGCTGGATTTTTATATATTGCCTCCACTGCGGCCAATGCGGGTGTGGCCGCCATCAACAGGGTTCCCGTTTGAAAATCGCCCAAGAATAATCTGACAAAATTCCAATTTATGGTTATTTGATTTAATTATTGGGACATAAATATAGGTGAATAATGAAATGAATTTGGACCCAACAGGACCGTTAACCTCAAAATAAAAATAAGGGCGCCGATCCATGACGAAACCGGCCTCCTTTTTTCGAGCAGGTGGTCGAAGATAATCCGAAACGGAGAAAGCGCACGGGCAGTTGTCTTCGGCGAAACATGCGGTTCCGATGTTGAACGCGAACCGGTGCGTGACCTGCGGGTCCAGAAAAACCGGAACGACGTCGTATAAGGGCGCCAGTTATGTTCCCCGTGCAAACTACGCCTCACCGCGTTTGCTGTACTCAAGGCTTGAAGCAGGTTCCGGGTCTTTAGTCTGAGGACGAATGTTCGATGTCCGGTACGAGCGCAAAAGCGCACACTTTACTAAGCCTTCGCTTGCTTGAACAGCCACTCTCTTGCCGCTTTGATGTAGAAGAACTTTCGGGCAGAGGCCATGTGATCCACGCCCTCGAAGGTCAGGAAGGTGATGTTGCCGCCCTTGGCCAGATAACCGTCGAGCTGCGCTGTGAGCTTCTCCTGTTTTTCGACGGGGAAGATCAGCGTCGGATCGAGGTGCTCCGTCGGGCGAGTGACTTTCGCGCCGGCGCGCTCCCAGATCGGCACGCACTGTTCGTTCCACGGGGTGGCCTTGCCATCCTCGGTGCCGGTGATGATCAGCAGCTTCTGGCTGGCGAGGGTGATGACGTCGCCCGGCCGCTGCTGTCCGGCGATGATCAGGCCGGCGGCAAAGGTTTCCGGGTGCTTAGACATCAGCCACAGCGAGGTCATGGCGCCCATCGACCAGCCGGTGCAGTAGACGCGTTTCGGATCGATCTTCAGTACCTTGTCGGCGCGGTCGGGCAGGTTCGGATTGCCATAGTTCCAGGTGTTCGAGAGCAGCGACTGGACGAGTTTATAGGTATTCTCGACGTCATAGGTGTGTTCCCAGTAGTCGTTCATCGTCGTGCGTTCATAGCGCGGGGTGATGACCACGCATTCATGATGCGCCTGTTCTTCCGGCAGGCTCCAGATGCTGGCGATGCACTGTTCGGTCAGGGTCTGGGCGCAGGTGCCGTCATAGCTGGTGCCGGAGTGGGTGACCGCGAGCACCAGCGGATAGGCCCTGTTCTCGCCGCCCGGCTTCAGGAAGGATTTGGGCAGGTAGATGCTGTATTCGAGCCAGGCCGAGCGTTCGTCATCCCACCACCAGTGGTTCTGCTCCCAGGCATCGACGCCACGGATGACGACGCTGTTACCGCGCTGGCCGGCATTGCTCCACACGGCTTCAGTAGCGGCGTAGGTCTTGCCGCTGGTGGTCCGGACAGCCTTGCGCTGAATGACGGATACCTTGTCGCTGTCGGTGGTCGGCAGGCTGAGATCGGCGTCGTGCGCGAATTCGATGATGACGAAGCGGCCGGTAGTGCTTTTCCTGTCGGCCAGCAGGGCCGGGGTGTCATTGATGTAGATGGCGGCGGCCACGCGTGGTTGCGGCGCCTCGGTGGTCGCGTTCTTGTCGGGTTCCTGCGGCATGCCGGGGAAATAGCCCCTGGCCGCCGGCACGACGCCCGCGGCGTAGGTGTCCAGCGCCAGGCTGGCGGGGTCAATGGCGACATCGTACTCGACCGCGATGCCGTAGACCTTCTGGCCGCCGCCGGTGACTTCGCAGACCGCATAGATGCCCTGGAGGCCCGGCTCGCGCTTGCGGTTGTCCGGCCAGCGCGGCATGTCCGATGAGGCCGCCTGGAAGCCATTCCGGTTGCCCTGGGCGCGGGCTTTCTGAAGGCCCAGGCCACCGGTGGATATGGCGCCGGCAAGGGTGGCGCCAACGGTCACGAAAGCGCGTCTGGATAGGTCGGTCATAAGCGTGTCTCTTCAGGTAAGGGGAGGCGGTTACAAAGGTGTTTGGACATCATCAAAGCCAGGCGGGCGCCGTGCGACCCTGCACCCGGCGGCGCTTCCACAGGTCGACATACATCCACAGGCCGGAGGCGGAGAGGAAGATCAGGGAAAGGCCGGCGAACAGGTCCATGAATCGTCCGGGCAGACCCAGTATATCGCCGCGGTGGATCTGCTTCATCAGCTCGTGTTCGCGCCAGCCGAACGGGAAGCCGGTAGAGGGCGTGGATGGTCCCGTAGCGGTGACCCGTTTGCCGGTCTCGGCATTATATACCCGTTGCCGCGCCGCGCCGCCGGTGATGATCACGCCCTGCGGCATGCCGGCGAAATAGCGCAGGCGGACGACGCGCACGGGAGCGTTGCCATTGGCGGTTAAGGTGGTCGCCAGCAGGCGGGGCAGGCGGTCGTCCGGCAAGGGGCTGGACAGGTCTTCCGACATGCCGGCCGGGAAACCATGGATCAGGCGGGCGCCGGGCATGGCGCGGTAGATTTGCATTGCGAAGCTGTCGATTGAAAGAAGTGTGCCGGAGACCGCGACCACGCTTAGAAAGACAGCGGCCACCAGCGCTACGCCGCGATGCAGGGTTTTCCACACGCCGCCGGCCGACCAGAACAGGCCTTTCCGGCCAAGCCTGGCGCGGGCGCGATAAAGCTGGATGTAGAGGATCAGGCCCGTGACAATCATGACGCCGAGCGCCATGCCAATGAGCGTGTTGAACCACAGCGCCCAGTCTGTCAGGCCCTGCAAACGGTGCCATTGCTTGGCGCTCCGGTGGTTTGACGGTTCAGGCCCATGGCGCTCGGGAGCCGCGGGGACGGTCAGGCGGGCGCCGGTCGTGGCGTCAAAGCGCAGGAGCGTGTCGCCCGTCATAACCTGGCCGACAGGCTTGCCGTCGATCATGCGCAGTTCAACGAATTTTAATGGGCCGGAAGGCGCGACCATCCGCGCGGCATTCAGGGTGGTGGCCATCGCCGCCTGTCGATCAAGCGTCGGCGGCAGGATGGCCGCGTCATAGTCCGGCGCTTCGATGACCGAGAAGTTGGCGGTGCCGTCTATGCTCTCGCGGATCGCCTTGATATCGGGGTCGGTGGCCGGGGCGCGGCTCAACAGGGCGCGCAGGTCGACGCCTTGCACGATCGTGCCGGTGACGCCGAAATAGAGCAGGCACAGGGCGATGATCGAACCTAAAATCCGGTGCCAACTGCGCGTTGTGACAGGCGTTGCCATACGAAAATCCAAAAGAAGGGTCCGGATTCGCTTTCACGAACCCGGACCAGTCAACAGGCGGAAGAATACAAGCGGGATGAAGCGGACTTCATCACCAGTGCTTGCTCAGGACGACGCCAAAGGTACGCGGGTCGCCGAGAGAGGTAGCGGGCAGGACCGACATCTTGACCGCATAGTTGGAGATGTTGTGGATATAGGCGTCGATCGACCAGTCGCCCTTGGCCGGGGTGTAGGAGAGGGTGGCGCCTTCCAGGAAGTAGGCCGGCTGCCAGCCATAGAGGTCGTTGTCTTCCACCGGGTTCAGCCAGTAACCGGTTGTGTAGAAGACGTTGCCGCCCACGGTCAGCGAGGCGCCCGACTGGAAATCGAAGGTGTGGTTATAGGTCAGGGTGCCCGAGAACTTCGGCGAGTGCGGCTGCACGGCGCCGCCCATCTGGTAGATCTTCAGTTCATTGGTCGCCTGGTCGTTATAGCCATCATAGCAGGCATCCGCCGTGGTGTAGCCCGGCAGGTCCGGCGTGATGCCGACCGTGGCGCAGGTGCCTTGCTTGTCATCGAACTTGGCATCCAGCCAGGTGCCGTTGAAGCTCAGGATGTCGCTGTTGGTAATCGCGTAGCGAATCTGGGTCTCGAAGCCGAGGACGTGGGCCTTGAGGTTGAAGCTCGGGGTCACGCAGCCGGCATAGACGCTGGTGGTCGTGTTGTCGCACAGGACCGGATCGGCAATGCCGGGTACGGTGATGTAGAACATGTTGTACTTGTCCAGGTTCTGGTAGCCGGACTGCTTGTAGAGGAACAGGGCGGCGTTGAGCTGGAGGCGGTTGTCGAGCAGGCGGTTCTTGCTGCCCAGTTCGAAGGCGGTGTTCGATTCCGCATCGAACGACGCCGGCTCGCTGGTGATCGGGTTATAGCTGGAATAGCCACCCGGACGGTAACCGGTCGAGACGGTGAAATAGGCCATCGACTTCGGCGTCACGTCATATTCGATACCGGCGCGATAATCGCCGTGATCGTCCTTGTAGGTGAAGGTCGGCGTAACCGTGCCGGCATTGACCCAGTTGAACGTCCGCTCGTCGAAGCTTTTGCGCAGGCCGCCGATGACCCGCAGTTTGTCCGTGAGCGGGTAGGTGATTTCACCGAAGATGGCGTTGGTCGCCGTGGTCGTGGTCGTCGCCGGCGCATCGAAGAAGGAGGCGTTCTCGATCGACAGGGTGTTGCTGTAATCCCAGTGATAGAGGCCAATATTCCACAGAACCTTGGCGCCGGCGGCATTATGCAGGCGCACTTCGGTCGACATCTGACGGAACGGATCGAACTCATGCAGGGTGGCGCCGCACAGCGGGAAGGGGCCGCCGCCGACGGTATCCCACGGCGGGGCATAGATGCAGCCGGTTTCCTCGCCTTGCAGGGTGATGTAGGAGGCCAGAACATCGAGCGCCATGGCGTTGTTGATATTGTAGCTGGCCTGGGCGATCAGGCTGTCCTGGGTGATGTCGGCCGTGGACGAATTGACGTTCGGCACGCCGGTCCAGGGATTGTCCTTATCATTGATCGAATCCGAGGAATAGATCGCCACCTTATTGGTGAATATCGGGAAGGCGTTCGAGCCGTTGCCCGTGCCGCCGATATGGTCGCGCTGGACCGACAGCTTCAGGGTCAGGGCATCGGTCGGTTTAAAAAGCAGCTTGGCGCGCAGCGACTGGGCGCGAACATTGCCTTCCTTCGGATCTTCGTAATAGGAGCTACGGTTCAAGGTGGCCGCCGAAATGCGCAGAGCGGCCTTGTCGCCCAACGGAAGGTTCTGGGCGATTTCGGTGCGGACCAGGCCGAAATTGCCCAGCGTTACCGACCCCTGGCCGGACCAGTTGTTCAGCTTCGGATCTTTGGTGATGACATTGACCACGCCGCCATCCGCGTCCGGGCCATAACGGGTGGACTGCGGTCCCGGCAGGAACTCGATGCGATCGACGTCGAAGAAGCCGACAGTCGTGCCTTGCGAATTTATGTTGTAGATGCCGTCGAATTCCAGGGCGGTTGAGCCTTGGGTCGAGCCGGCGGGCAGGTCGCCGCCCTGGCCGCGGATATTGATGCTGTAGCCACCGGGCTGACCGGTGGCCTGGACGCTCGGCATGTCGGCGACGATCTGGGCCACATTGGTCAGGCCCTGCGATGACACCTTGTCGCCGCTGACGACCTGAACCGCCGATGACACCTTTTGCAGATTCTGAGCATGACGGGCCGCGGTAACGATAACTTCGGTGATGCCCCCCTTGTCCTTCGCCGTGTCGGCGTCCTGAGCGTGAGCGATGCCGGCAAACAGGGCCAGGGAACTGGCGCTGCCGAGGCAGAAGGCGAGTATGCGATTGGCTTTCATTAGGCTTCCTCTTTCCCCTTGAGGCCGGCTGTGTTTTTGGGACCGGCGTCATTCCGAACAGCTTGAGCTGCATTTTTGTTTCGTGCGCATTCGCCCAAATCGTTCGGCCGAATGATAATGGTACTATATAAGTTCCATTATTTTCGGGGTTATAAGTTATGGGACTGGCCGCATAAAATTATAACCAGCCCTTATGAGGATCAGGGGGTGGCCTTGAGGGATGTCAGCATTTCGACAACGGCCGAGGCCAGGGTTTCGGCCGCGCCCTTGGCATAGTGCGAACTGCGGGCTTCATAGGTCAGGCGGTCATAGGCATCGGCGGCCGGCATATATTTGGCGGCGCCGTCGGCCATGGTAACGACCAGCGTATGGGCAAAGGGCGAATGCTGGCGAATCCAGGCGCCGGTGCTGGCGCTCAGTTCTTCGCGCACGCCCACAATGGCGACATCGCCGACGCGCATCAGGATAACCGGCACATCGACCGGATCGGACGCCTTGAGATCAGCCGTCTTAAGCGGGCCTTTCGGCGGCGGACCGACCGTGACGCCCGTCTGGGTAATGAGCTGCACAGTCTTGCGCTCGACCGCGAGGATTGGTTTGTCCTGTGCGGCCACCGCATCGCTGGCCCTGAGCGCATCCTGCCCCAGGCGTTCGCCCTGCAGGGCCAGCAAATCGAAGCCAGCGTCGTGGACGTCCTGGCGGGTGGCGGTGCCGTCCGCCCGCACGACATGGCGATTGGCCTGCAGATAAGGCGCCTGGTCGGCCGCCGCGCCGGTCAGGAAGAAGGAGGTCGCGCCGCTGTAGTGATCCTCCACCAGATGCGTTGCCACGCCGGCCAGGTCAGCCGAGACGAGGCGATTGCCGTGGCTGTCGACCGAGAAGTCCATCACGGACGACTGCACCCCATAATTCATAACTACGGCCAGCGGCAGGCCGTTGGCGCTGTCGATGCGCAGTAGCCCCAGGGTCGGGTCGCTGTAGCCCGCATCATTTCCGCCCAGCCACCAGCCGAAAGGCGTCGGCACGTCACGATTGACGCCGACCCGGCTCGTTCCCTCGCCAAAGCCGACCGTTGCCGGCTGCAGGTGCTGAGTAGCGTCCGTGGCAGCGGCGCGGACCGCCGCTTCGATCGCCTGCTTCAGCGCGCCTGTCTTGTCCCTCATCTCGGGCGGCATATGGTCGGGCGGAAAGACATGCGGAGCCGAAAAGCCATGACTGGCGCAGATCATAATATTGGCGGCATCGACATGGGCGATGTTGGTTATGATCGCCTTCATGGCGGTGATATTGCCGTCGAAGATCGAGGTCTGGTCCACCACGACGATGGCTGCGCGCGCGTGGTCGTCATCCAGCAGCAGCACACGCACTGCCAGCGGATCGTGTTGGCCGGTGAAGCCGTCGATCGGAAAGGCACTGACCGGAATTTCAATGTCCGCCCTGGCTGCACCAGCTTTGAAGCCCGCCGCGTGGACGCTGCCCGTGAGGCATAAGGCAGATATTATAACGCTGCTGAAATAGTTTAAGCGCATGATCGGCATCTCCCTGTTACAGTTGCGTGGCGGCGATGCCATGCTTTATATGCAGTTCTTATTGATATTTTTTATTATTGGTACTTATTTAGTACCGATAATGTCAAGAAGGTTTTTAATGCCAGGTTTGAAACGTCGTTCAGCCTCCAACGGAGAGGAGGCCGCTACCGTCACGCCGGGCCGGGGGCGCCCGCGCCTGCATGACGACGAGACGCGCCGGGCCATGATCATCCGTGGGGCGCGGGAAGCCTTTGTGGAGTATGGGTTCCTCAATACGACGACCGCCATGGTGGCAACCGCGGCCAAGGTTTCCAAGCGATCCATCTATGAGGTCTTCGACAACAAGACAGAACTGTTTGCCGCTGTCATCCGCGAATACCGCCGCCTGATCCTCGACCTGCCGCGCCCGGAAGGCGAAGACTTGCCGGTGCTGGAGACCCTGTTCCTGATCTTCCGGCTGGATATCGACGAGCCGGCCCAGAAGGAGCGCGAGGCTATACTGAACCTGCTGGTGCGCGAATCCGTGCTGATGCCGGACCTGTCGGACTATCTTTATGAGCATAATGTCCTGCGTTCACGCGAGGACCTGATCGAATGGCTGGATGGTGAGGCCGCCCGTGGACGCATGGCTATTGACGACTCGTTGGTCTGTGCGGGCATGCTAATGGATGTTGTCTTCGGCGCCTTGTTGCCGCGGCGCCGCATCCATCAAGCGGCGGAGCGGACGCAAAGACTGGAGCATATCAAGAAGCGTTTGGAGATATTCGTGCGGGGTATCGGAACGATGAAATGTTCAAAGCCTCTTTAGGGGCGGGCCTGTTTGGTCCGCGCTACCAGGCTAATTGCGTTATAATAAAAAAGGTTTGATTTTATTAAAAATTTAATGGCGGACAGAGAGGGAGGGCATAATGCCTTTCCCGTCAATGAGTTACTTGCGCAAACCTTGCAATTACCGGTTACTGATTTTCAAGAGGAAATTTTGCATTTGGCAAACCCTCTTGAAAATCTTTTGTCCCGGATCGAA